>OBJA01000038.1_pt1 | contig 133812 bp, 109 predicted proteins | sample 1519751 | NCBI WGS metagenome assembly OBJA01 (sample SAMEA3881238, study PRJEB22517) | soil metagenome | biome: lake sediment; feature: soda lake sediment; material: sediment, water from around vicinity | place: India | collected 2013-12-23 | depth 3 m
CTCCATATCGATCTCCAGCAACTGACCCCGCGCCCGGGCCGTGGCCAGACCCAAATTGGCGTGGGTGCGGGAGGCGATGATCACACTGAGTTTACGCGGCGCCAGCTCCAGGAAACGGCCCAGCAAGCTGACGGAATCTTCCGGCAAAAAATGCAGATCATCGATAAACAGAATCACCGGCGTGGCGATTTCCGCCAACAAATTGACCAGGGCGGTGGTCATGCCCTCCGGTGTCTGATAGCGGCGGCTTTCCACCAGGGCATTGATTGGCCTGGCAGAATCCGGCAGGGCGCGCCCCAACGCTGCCGCCACATAGGCCAGCAGGTCAATGGGATCGAGACCCGATGAATCGATGGTGACCCAGCCTACGGCCTGACCCTCATCGTGCAGCACCTGGCACCATTGGGACAGCAGGCTGGTTTTGCCAAAACCGGCAGGGGCCTGTACCACACTGAGCTTGTATCGCGACACCTGGGCGGCCAGATCCACCAGTCGTGCACGGGGTAACAGTCGGCCTGCTTCAACGGGGGGCGAAAGTCTTGTTTTCAGCAGTTGATAGGACATTACTACCCGATGAGGAAGTCTGCCGACCACGGGATGATCCGGGCAGCGGTGGTGGAATCGTAGTGGGCGGCTGGCTGGGCCGGAACGCGGCTAACCATATAACCAAAGGCAGAGCCTGTCCACCATCACACCGGATCAAGACCGCATCCACTGTCTTGGGACGCCCAACCTCCGTACAGGTTCTGTATATTTTATTTTCACATTATAAACCTGCTATTACGCCTCGACTTTACAAAGGAACTGGCCTATACAAAGTGTCTGGCCTAAAATATAGCGGAAACATTCTACAAACAGCATTTGCCCGCCGGATCCCCGGTTGGCAGTTCGTCGAATTGCCACTTCACGGGACAGATGCTCGGAGCATTGCCCCTTGTCGGACCCATCCCAAAAACGTGCCATAGGCGCCGGGGCAAATCCCCTTAGATTCAGCCTGCTGTACGGGATAATTGCCACCCTGTGGATCCTCTTTTCCGGCATGCTGCTGGACTTTGCGGTGGTCGACCACGCTGTCCTGGCGCGGTGGGAAATGGCCAAGGGCCTGGCTTTTGTCGCGGTCACCACCACCCTGCTCTATCTGCTGCTGCGGCACAGAACCCCCGAACCCATCCCGGAAAGTGGCCTTGAATCATCCTCCATTGGCTACGGCGTTTTCGCCCTGATTGTCGCCCTGCTGTTGTCGACACCCCTGATGGGCTACGGCGTGCTGAGACTGTACAGCCCGCTACTGGAACGGCAAATCCACGGCGACCTGGCCGCCGTTGCGGGCCTGAAAACTGCCCAGTTTGAGCTGTGGCGCAGGGAGCGCCTGGCGAGCCTGTCCGCCATCGCCGATAACCGCACCTTTATCAGTCAGCTCGCGGTACAACGCAGTGGACAGCAAGGCGAAGGGCAAGAAACCAATGCGCCTGAAGCTGTTCCTGAGCACTGGGCTCAGGAACAGCTGGAATCGGCACTCAAGGCCTACAGCAGCACTGCAGTGTTGCTGCTGGGGTCGGACGGCACACCACTGCTGGCAGCCGGGGAGAAAGCAGAGCCATCCCCCGGCAGCCTTTCCCTGTTGCCCCGGGTGGCCGCCACTGGTGTGCCGCAGATCAGTGAAATCTTTCTCGATGCCCAGGGCCGGGCGAGAATGGATTTTATCGCCCCCCTGACAGTGGCAGGCCAGGCACAGCCCGCCGTTACCGGCTTTCTGCTGTTGCGCACCGCCCCCAGAGACTTCCTGCTACCCGTAGTGGGGAACTGGCCCGGCGAAAAATCAGGGTCCGAAACCCTGCTGGCCCATGGCAACGGCGATGCGGTGATCCTGCTCACCCTGTCCGAACAGGGGGAATTTGCCCCACAGCCTCTCAGCCTGCCCCTGGACACCCCCGGGCTGGTGGCGGCCACGGCGCTGAAGGGTGGCCCCGGAACCATGGCGGGCATTGACTATCGCGGCGCAGCGGTATTTGCCGCCTGGCAGCCCCTGGCCGATAGCGGCTGGGTGCTGATCACCAAGCTGGACCGGGACCAGGCCCTGGCTCCCCTCAGGAACCTGGTCACCTGGATCAGCCTGGTGGTGCTGGCGGCACTGGTGGCCTTCAGCCTGATGCTGTTGCTGCTGTGGCGCCAGCAGCAGAGCAATTATCGCCTGACACTGGCTTACCAGGCCGCCGAACACGACAACCATCTGCACCAGCAGGACGCCATCTACCGGGAAATGTTCGAGGCCAACCCCCACCCCATGTGGGTATTCGATCGGCAGTCACTCGTATTCCTGGCGGTGAACGATGCGGCGGTGAGCCACTATGGCTACAGCCGGGAACAGTTTCTGGCCATGACCATAGGGGATATTCGCCCACCCGGGGATATTGAGCGTCTGCAGCAACATATTGCTGTCGCGCCTCAACAGGGCATGGACTATGCCGGGATATGGCGGCATCGCAAGCGGGACGGCACCCTGATCGATGTGGAAGTCAGCTCCCACCCGTTGGACTACAACGGTCGCGACGCGGAACTGGTGCTGGCCTACGATATGACCGAGCGCCTGGCCATGGAACAGCGTCTGGTGGAGTCAGACCATTTTACCCGGTCTACCCTCGACACTCTCACTCTCAATATCGCGGTGCTGGATGAGGAGGGCACTATTGTCGCCACCAATCACAGCTGGCGCGAGTTTTCCCGCACCCAGGGCGGTGCTTTGACGACCACAGCCAGCGGCGCCAACTACCTCGAAGTTTGCCGGAGCTCAGCGCAGCAGGGGGATCGTGACGCGGCCCTGGTTGTCGCCCGCCTGGAGGAGATCCTGGCAGGGAAATCAGAGCATTTCAGCCATGAATACCCCTGCCACTCCCCCACGGAACAGCGCTGGTTTGTGGTCCATGTCACCCGCTTCCCCAGGAATGGCCAACTGAGAATCGTGGTCGCCCATGAAAATGTCAGCGACCGTAAAAAAGCAGAACTGGAGCTGCACAAGCTGAACCGCTATTACGCGGCCCTGAGCCACATGAACAGCACCATTATCCGCACCCGGGAGCCACAGGAGATCCTCGATGCGGTGTGCCACATCGCGGTGGAATTCGGCGAACTGGAACTGGTATGGGTGGGGCATCTCGAAAACGGCACGGACATCGTGCCGATGGCCCGGGACGGCGGAGCCTGCGGATTCCTCGACGGTTTCAGTTTCAGCACCGACCCGGAACGCCCGGAGGGCCGCACCCCCTGCGGCACCGCAGTGCGTCAGGGGGTGACCATCGTCGTGGATAATTACGACAGCGACAGCCGCACGGCACCCTGTCACGGCGCTGCAAAGTCCTGGAATATCAGATCAGCGCTGATATGCCCTATCATCAGGCGCGGCGGGATCTGGGGTGAAATCGCCTTCTACGCTAACCAGCCTAGTTATTTCAGTGCGGATCTGGTCCATCTGCTGGAAGAACTCACCGCCGATCTGGCCTTCAGCCTCGATATACTGGAGATCGAACAAAGCCGCGCCGAAGCCCAGAAACAACTGTTGCTCAATGCCAGGGTAATGGAATCCAGCCACGAGGGTATCTTTATCACCGACAGTGAAAACCGCATCACCATGGTCAACCGGGCCATTTGTGAAATTACCGGTTACAGCGACCAGGAACTGATGGGCAGCAATCCGAGGATGCTGAAATCCGGTCAACAGGACGAAGAGTTTTATCAGCATATGTGGACACAACTGCTGGATACCGGGCGCTGGGAAGGCGAACTGTGGGACCAACGCAAAAACGGCGAGGTGTTTCCCGCCGGACTTGCCATCACCAGGGTGGAGGACAAGGATTCCGGCTCTGTTCAACACATCGCCATCTACCGGGACAACACTGAACGCAAGGCCTATGAGAGCCGGATTGAGCACCTGGCCAGCCACGACCATCTCACGGATCTGCCCAACCGGACCCTGTTGGACGACCGTATCGCCATGGCCATCGCCCTGGCGGAGAGACAGAATCGCCCCCTCGCCCTGCTGTTTATTGACCTGGACAGGTTCAAGCTGATCAACGATACCCTGGGACACCCTGTAGGCGATCTATTGTTGCAGGAGATGGCGTCCCGTATTTGTGCCGTGCTGCGCAGCTCCGACACCGTGAGCCGGGTGGGGGGCGATGAGTTTGTGGTACTGCTGAGCGATATGGTTTCGCCTGAGTACGCCGCCCTGGTGGCAGAGAAAATCATTCGGGAGGTGTCCCGTCCGTGCCAATTGGAGGGCCACCAAATGGTGGTGACTGCCAGTATCGGCATCGCCATCTACCCGGATAATGGCCGCGATGCGGCCGAACTCACCAAACTGGCGGATATCGCCATGATGGCCGCCAAAAGGGGGGGGCAGAACCGCTATCACTTCTATTCCGGGGAAATGGGTGAAGATGCCATCGAATATCTGGAACTGCTCAACGACTTGCGCGGGGCTGTGTCGAGGGAGGAGATCTTTATCGCCTATCAGCCCCAATGCGACCTCCAGAACCAGGGCCGGGTGATCGGCATGGAGGCCCTGGCGCGCTGGCGGCACCCCCGCCACGGGCTGGTGCCACCGGGGCGTTTTATCCCTATCGCCGAGGACAGCGGACTGATCATCGAGATCGGCACCTGGATACTGGCCCAGGCCTGCCGCCAGGCGAATCACTGGCGGCAACAGGGTATTGTCGATGTCCCGGTGTCAGTCAATGTGTCCGCCTTGCAGTTCCGCCAGCCGGATTTCGTCGCCACGGTAGCAAAGGTGCTGGAGGGCACCGGACTTCCGGCCTCCCGCCTGGAACTGGAGGTCACCGAAAGCCTGTTGATGACCGGCACCGACCAGGCCCTGGAAAAACTCAACGCCCTGCACCGCATCGGGGTAGGGCTTGCCATCGATGATTTCGGCACCGGCTATTCCAGCCTGTCCTATCTGCGCCAGTTCCCCGCGCAACGCCTTAAAATCGACAAATCCTTTATCAATGACTTGCCCCACGACCCGGACGCCACCGCCATCGCCCGCGCCATTGTCAGCCTCGGCAGCACCCTGGGCATGAAGGTGATCGCCGAAGGGGTGGAAACCGGGGATCAGGCGGAGTTCCTCAACAGTATCTGGTGCAACGAGGGCCAGGGCTATCTGTATTCGAAGCCCCTCGCGGCCAATGATTTCGAAGCCTGGCTGGCGGCCAGGCGGACGCAAGCAACCAATATCACCGATAGCTGATCGCCACCATTACAGAGGCAATACCATGTCAGAACGCAACTCGCAACCCGGCACCAGGCCCCCCGCTCAAGCCAGGATCAGCACCGGCATCAGCGGCTTCGACACCATGACCAGCGGCGGGTTGCCCCGGGGCCGCATCACCGCCATTGCCGGCAGCGCAGGCGCTGGCAAGACGGTATTTGCCCTTCAGGCACTGGTGCACGGCATCCGCAACCAGGATGCCGCCGGCATCTTTGTCGCCTTCGAAGAAAGCCCCGACAGCATTGTGCACCACGCCCGGGGTTTCAGCTGGAACCCTTGCAGCCTGGTGGGCGATCAACTGATTCTGGTGGACGGCCGCTGGCAGATGGACGACATACAGAGCGGCAATTTCGATATCTCGGGGTTACTGTCGGCGGTGGAGGGGCTGGCCCGGCAACGGGAGACAGGATTTCTCGTGCTCGACGGTATCGACGTACTGCTGGCCATGCTCCCGGATGCCATGGATCCGCGCCGGGAATTGTACCGCCTGCAAAGCTGGGCAGAGGCTCTTGGGCTCACTACCCTGGTCACCATCAAGTCCCCCGGCATCCTGGGTTCGGCCATGGGCCGCTTCGAGGATATGGCAACCTATATGGCAGATTGCGTGGTGGTGCTGGAACACAAAGTGCTGGATACCATCTCCTGTCGCAATCTGATCATCCAGAAATACCGGGGTTGCGGCCATGTGCAAAATCAGGTGCCCTATGTAATCGACAGCCAGGGCATCGAACTCGAGACGGTGGACACCTACTCCGGGGGCTACAGGGTTTTCACCGAGCGGGTCGCCAGTGGCTTCGAGGATCTGGACCAGATGCTGCGGGGGGGAATCTACCGGGGCAGTACCACCCTGATGTCGGGTTCCCCCGGCACATCCAAAACCACCCTGTCGGCAAAAATTGTCGAAACCGCCTGCCAGCGCGGTGAGAAAGCGCTTTTTATCTGTTTCGATGAAGCCCCCGATGAAATCGTCCGCAATGTGTCTTCTGTGGGGATAAAACTGGCAAAGCATGTTCGCTCCCGCCGCTTGCTGATGGACGGCCTCGTTGCCCGATCATCCAGCGCCGACCGGCTGGCGAGCCGCATACTGATGATGATGGGTGAGCACCAGCCCCAGTACCTGGTGCTGGACCCGGTATCGGCGCTTGCCACCACCAGCGACGAATACCTGGCCCACAATGCGATCCGGCTGGTGGTCCAGGAGTGCAAACGGGCCGGCATCACCATCATTTTCACCAGCCTGCTGGAGCATATAAGCGGTGACTTGGAGATCAGCAAAGCCCATATTTCCACCCTGTGCGACAACTGGATTCACCTGTCCTATGTGATCAACGGGGGGGAACGCAACCGGGCGCTGACCATCGTCAAGTCTCGCGGCACCGGCCATTCCAATCAGGTGCGCGAACTAATCCTCGACGATCGCGGCCTCCACCTTAAACCCGTCTACACCGAACAAGGAGAAGTACTGATGGGAACGTTGCGCTGGCAACGGGAGGAGCGCAACCGCAAGGAGGAGCGCCAGCAAGAACTCGCCCGGGAACAGCGCTATCGGGAAACCCGGCGCGAAGTGGAGGGACTCTCCGCGCGCATCGCCAGTCTGCAGCGTGAATTGCAGGAAAAACACCAGGACCTGGACCATCTGGATGCGGAAAATGTTGCCGGTCACCGCGAGGAACAAGGCCGCCGGTTGCGCCTTGGGGAAATCCGCGAGGGCAGTAGTCCCGCAGACAAAGACAAAGCGACGGCGGGCAAAGGTAGCGCCAGCAAAAAGCCAGCCACGAGGGGAGCCAAAACTCCCGCAAAACCCCCGTCCGGCACCCGAGGTAAAGTGAAATGATGGCTCGGCGAACTGACACAACCAGCAGCGCCCCCCTCCGCCTTACCTTTTATGTGGCGGGGGACGGCCTCTATTCACGGCAGGCACTGGCCAATCTGGACGCCCTGATTGCTGAACTGGGCAGAACCGTGGAACTGGACATTGTCGATGTCAGGTTGCACCCAGAGGCAGCACTGGCGGAGAGTATCTTCGCCACCCCCGCACTGATCGTCGCCACCGGCACTTCGCGGCTGCGCTTTATTGGCGACCTCAGCCAGCGGGAAAAAGTCCTGCAATCCCTGCAGTCATAGACTGCGGAAATCCGCCGACAGCAGATCCGCAGGATGGGTGGCACCCATCCTACAACCTTGGCATCGGACAATATCAAATTGATGCACCACTAGAAATTGCGGGTATTGAACGGCACATAATCCGCCGACAGCAAATCGCGGCTGATGATGATCTTCATGATCTCCGAGGTGCCCGCATAAATGGACGAAATGCGCGCATCGGTAAACTGGCGGGAGATGGGGTATTCATCCATATAACCGGCGCCGCCATGGAGCTGCACACCGATATCGGCAGCTTTCATCTGCACCGCTGCGGTGGCGAGCTTGGCCTTTGAGGCCATCACTGCAGTCAGATCGCCAGCGTTGGCCGCCTCGACACAACGGTCGATAAAAGCCTGCTGGATATCCAGCTCGGTGCGCAGGTCTGCCAGCTGAAACTGAGTATTCTGGAAGGATGCCAGTGATTTGCCAAACACCCGTCGCGCCTGAACAAATTCCAGGGTCAGATCAAAGGACAGCTGGGCAGCGCTGAGGGCCATACAGGCGGCGATCAGACGCTCTTCTGCCAGACCTTCCATCAGGTAGTAAAACCCCTTGGCAGGATCCCCCAGCACATTGGCAGCGGGCACTTTGACGTCATTAAAGAACAACTCCGCCGTGTCCTGCGCTTTCATGCCCATTTTGTCCAGCTTTTTTCCGCGCTCAAAACCGGGCATGCCGCGCTCCACCAGGAACAGGCCGAGGCTGTGGGGATTGTTATCGGGGTCAGTTTTGGCCGCCACCACCACGAGGTCGCAATTGATGCCGTTGGAGATGTAAGTCTTGGCACCGTTCAGCACCCAGTGGTCACCGACTTTTTTGGCGGTGGCACGCATACCCGCCAGGTCGCTGCCCGCATCCGGTTCGGTCATGGCCACGGCGAGAATGGTCTCGCCGGATACGCAGCCGGGCATAAAGCGGTCGAGCTGCTCCTTGCTGCCGTAACGGCCCAGGTAGGGGCCGACCAGACGGCTGTGCAGGGGGCCGTAAAAATCGTTGCAACGGGCGTAGGCCAGTTCTTCGATAATGATCTGCTCGTAACGGAAATCCCTGTCGCCGATGGCGCCGTACTCCTCATCGGGCCAGATCATCAAAAAACCCTGTTCACCGGCCTTGCGGAAGGCTTGCCGGTCGACAATGCCTGTTTCCCGCCATGCTTCCATATGGGGAACGATTTCCTGAGCCAGAAACTTGCGGTAGGCCTCACGGAACATTTGCTGTTCTTCGGTAAAGTTTCTTTTGAACATGATTGTCTGTCCTTCTTTCGGAAGAATGGGTTGCCGGTATCAACCGGCATTGGGTCCATGGAAAGAAACATTGCGAGCAGCGCGGTCTTTCAGCCAGGCTGAAGGCTTGAAGCGCGGGCCGTGTTTTTGCGCCAGGGCTTCACAGTCCGCCACAAACTGCTGGATACCCACCGTGTCGATATAGGACAGGGTGCCGCCGGTATAGCCGGGGAAACCCCAGCCCAGCAGTGAACCCAGGTCGCCATCGGCGGCGTGGGTCAGCACGTTCTCTTCGAAACAGCGGGCAGTCTCCAGGGCCTGGATATGCAGGTAGCGCTGCACAATATCCTTCACGTCGGGCTGCTGGGCAGCCACCGGGTAGTGTTTGGCCAGACCCGGCCAGATTGTTTTGCCGCCTTCAGCGGGGTAGTCGTAAAAACCGCCATCGCCGCGACGGCCAATGCGCTTCTCGTCCTCCACCATGGTTTTCATCACGTTGTAGGCGCAGGGCAGTGTGTACCTGTCCCCCAGGGCGGCGATGGATTCCTTGACGATCTTCCAGGGCAGTTCAATGGTGAGGGCGTCGGTCAGCTCCAGGGGTCCGATGGGCATGCCGGCGATCTTGCCGGCATTTTCGATAATGCCGGGGTCAACGCCCTCCTCCAGCAGCTTCATGCCTTCGTGGATAAAAGTCTGGAAAACACGGCTGGTATAGAAGCCGCGGGAATCGTTCACCAGCACCGGCGTCATGCGCAGCTGGCCCACCAGGTCGAGGGCCTGGGCCAGGGTCTCATCACTGGTCTGTTTGCCGCTGATCACTTCGATCAGGGGCATACGCTCAACCGGCGAGAAAAAGTGCAGGCCAATAAAGCGCTCGGGGCGAATGGAAGCCTTGGCCAGATCGGAAATGGGCAGGGTCGAGGTATTGCTGGCGTAGATGGCGGTGGCGGGCAGGACTGCCTCAGCCTTGCGGGTGACATCCGCCTTGATGGCGATATCTTCGAACACTGCTTCAATGACAATATCGCAACCGTCGAGATCGGCGTAATCCACTGTGGGGGTAATTTTTGCCAGCAGGGCGTCGGCCTTGTCCTGGCCCATGGTGCCGCGCTCGACGGCCTTCTTGACGATCTTCTCGCTGTAGTTCTTGCCCTTCTCGGCAAACTCGATTTTGCTGTCGAGCAGCACCACCTCAATGCCCGCCTTGGCGGCCACATGGGCAATACCGGAGCCCATCAGGCCAGCGCCGAGCACGCCGATTTTTTTGTAGGACACCTTGGAGATGCCTTCGGGGCGGCGCACCAGTTTGTCCGCCAGGCCCTTGTTGACAAAGCTGGTGCGGATGATATTGCGCGCCTCGGGGCTGGTCATCAGCCGCGCGAACAGTTTGCTCTCGACACTCAGGGCCTTGTCGAAGGGCATCAGCATGCCTTCGAAAATAGCGTCCAGATTGACGATGGGAGCCGGATAGTTGTGCCAGGTTTTGGCGGCGATCTTGCCCGCCAGCACCGAATAGCTGAAACCCTGCATGGGGTTGAGCAGACCCTGGCCTTCCTTCACTTTGTAGCCTTTCTTGTCCCAGGGGCGCACCGGATCGATACCGGCTTCGATGGCCTTGCGGGCAGCAGCCAGCAACTGGTCGGCGCGGACGACTTCGTTGACCATGCCGAGCTTGAGGGCTTCGGCGGGGCCGACGGTCTTGCCTTCAACGATCATGGGAACGGACTTGTCGATACCGATCAGGCGCGGCAGGCGCTGGGTGCCGCCGGAACCAGCGAGCAGGCCAACGGTGACTTCCGGCAGGCCGAGTTTGATTTTGGCGTCGTCAGCAACGATCTGGTAATGGCACGCCAGGCACAGCTCGTAGCCGCCGCCAAGGGCGAGGCCGTTGATGGCCGCCACAAAGGGCTTGCCACAGGTTTCGAGCTTGCGGTGCATACCGGTGGCCTGGTGGCTGAAGGCCAGTGCCTCGTCCACAGTGAGATTGTTTTCCATGCGCTCAAGGATGCCCTTGAGATCGGCACCGGCCATAAAGGCGGGCTTGCCGGAGGTGATGATGGCGCCCTTCACACTGTCATCGGCGGCAACCTTGTCGATGGCGGCGTTCATCTCGTCGAGCCACTCGGGGGATACCACGTTCATGGGTCGGCCTGGGTCATCGAGGGTGATGAGGGCGATGCCGTCCTGGACTTCATACTTGATCTGGTTGGTCATGGTGCACATTCCTGTATTTGTCTGGGGTGCAAGTCTCTGTGGCTCACACGCGCTCAATGATGGTGGCAGTGGCGAGGCCGTTGCCTGCACACAGGGTAATCAGACCGGTGTTGAGATCGCGGCGCTCCAGCTCATCGAGGAGAATGCCGGTGATCATGGCGCCGGTGGCGCCGAGGGGATGACCGAGGGCGATGGCGCCGCCATTGACGTTGACCACGCTGTGGTCGACCTTCATCTCGCTCATGAAATTCATCACCACCGAGGCGAAGGCCTCGTTGATTTCCACCAGGTCGATGTCGGACATCTGCATGCCAGCGCGTTTGAGCAGCTTTTGCACACAGGCCACGGGACCGTCGAGCATGATGGTCTGCTCGCTGCCGATGGAGGTGAAGGCACGGATTTTGGCGCGGGGCTTCAAGCCTGCGGCCTTGCCGAACACTTCGCCACCCACCAGCACCACAGCAGCACCATCGACGATACCGCTGGAGTTGCCGGCGGTGTGGACGTGATTGACTTCGAGCACGGCGGGGTAGCGCTGCATGGCCACGGCGTCAAAACCGTAGTCCTTGCCGAAAGTCGTAAAAGCGGGCTTGAGGCTCGCCAGGGATTCGGCGGTGGTGTCGGGGCGGCGGAATTCGTCGTGATCAAGCAGCACCTGGCCGAGGGAATCCACCACCGGCACGATGGAGCGCGAGAAGCGGCCTTCATCCCAGGCTTTGGCGGCGCGCTTCTGTGATTCAAGGGCGTAGGCGTCAACATCTTCGCGGCTGAAGCCCTTGCGGGTGGCGATCAGGTCGGCGCCTATGCCTTGGGGAGCAAAGTAGTTGTGATAGGCAATCCATGGGTCCGCTGACCAGGCGCCAGTATCGGAACCCATTGTGGTGCGGGACATGGACTCCACACCCCCGCCGATAGCGGCATCGGCAGCGCCGGTCATGACCTGCATGGCGGCATTGTTCATGGCTTCGAGGGCCGAGGCGCAAAAGCGGTGTACCTGCTGGCCCGCAACTGTCTGGGCATAACCGGCCTGCAAGACAGCGCTGCGGGCGATATTGCCGCCCTGCTCTCCCACCGGCTGGGCACAACCGAGGATGACATCATCGATCAACGCGGTATCCAGGTTGCTGCGTGTGGCCAACGCCTGGAGGGTCTGGGCCGCCAGCAGCACTGAAGACACTTCGTGGAGTGAGCCGTCGGGACGACCGCGCCCACGGGGCGTGCGAACATGATCGTAGATAAATGCTTGAGCCAAGGTAACCTCCAGAATTGATAAAAATCAGGGCAGGTGCAGAGCTGCCAACAGAGCCTGTACTGCTGCGGACACAGGTGATGCGCTCTATGGTTGTGGCATATTGCCCCCGGTCTTCAAGGGTCACACCTATCGAAAGATTGGGGCGGATGGTTGGCGCGGCACGTCCTGGCTGGGGGTGAACAGCTTTTGGATAGGTGAATCACCGGCATGTGCATTGATACCTTTACCTGCTAAACAACCTGCTATAGATTCGCACTGTTCCAGATCCCACAACACCCATAAATCCGGAGGCCAGATGGCAATGCAACAGATGACGCTGCCGCAAGTACTGAGCAGTGCCGTTGAGCGCAGCCCCGACACGGAAGCGCTGATATTCCCCAACACAAGGCTCAGCTACCGCCAGCTTCAGGACCGTGTCAGCGCCGCTGCCTGCTCGCTGATCGGCATGGGGGTCAGGCCCGGGGATGTGATCGGCGTGCTGATGCCCAACTGTGCCGAAAACGTCACCCTGCTGTTTGCCTCCGCCAGCATCGGCGCACTGTTTGTGCCCATCAACAACCGCTTCCGGGCCAGAGAGTTGGCCCATGTGGTGAAGGATTCCGGCATGAAAGTGCTGATCACCAACGATATCTCCGACGAGCAGGTCAACTACGCCGAACGCATTCATCAGGCCCTGCCGGAACTGGCAGAAGCCTATCCCGGTGAGACGCCCAGAACTGCCGTGTCAGATGCCCTGACCCATGTGGTGCTGCTGGGTGCCAGTTCAGCACCCGGCATGTTCAGCCAGGAACAGTTCGACGTCTATGGCCGCGATGTCAGCAAAGAGCAGTTGAGCAACCTGACCGCCGCCGTCAGTGGCGACCAGCCGGTGTTGATGCTCTACACCTCGGGCACCACCGCCATGCCCAAGGGCTGCCCCCTGAGTCAGGCCCAGATTGCCGGTATATCCTTCGCCATCGCCGAGCGCCTCGGCCTGGTGGCGGGCGATCGCCTGTGGAATGCCCTGCCCATGTTCCATGCCAGCAGCCTGCTGCCCATGACGGCGGCCTTCCACAAGAGCGCCACCTTTGTATCGCAGCTGCACTTCAGCGCCGACCAGACCCTGCAACAGCTGGTGGACGAAAAGATCACCGTCGCCTGGCCCGCCTATGATCTGATCTGGCAGCAGATGCTCACCCATCCCAAATTCGATGCAGCACAGTTTGGCGGACTGCGTGCCCTGCTCTGCGTAGGACCGCCGGAAACCCTGATGATGATGGAAAAGGTGCTGCCCAAGGCCCGCATCCTGTCCTGCTACGGCATCACCGAATGCTCCGGGGTACCGGTTATGCCGCTCTACACCGATGACCAGTCGATCCGCTGCGGCACCAGCGGCCTGCCGATGGAAGGCCTCGAAGCGCAGATCCGCGACCCGGAAACCGGCAATCCCCTGCCATCCCGCGAGCGCGGTCTGTTGTGGATGCGCGGCGACTATGTGATCGGAGGCTACTGGAAAGACCCGGTCAAAACCGCCGCCTCCTTCGACGCCGACCACTGGTTCAATACCGGCGATCTGTGCTCCATGGACGAAAACGGCTACATCTACTTCCACGGGCGGCTCAAGGACACCCTCAAAGTGGGCGGCGAGAACGTCGCCGCGGTGGAAGTTGAAGCGTTCCTCACCACCCACCCGGCAGTCAAGCTGGCGGCGGTAGTGGGTGTCCCCGATCAGAAGCTACAGGAAGTGCCCGCCGCCTTTGTGGAGCTGCGCCCCGGCGTCAGCGCCACGGAAGAGGAGATCATCAAGTTCTGCAAGGACAACCTGGCCGGTTTCAAGGTGCCGCGCCATGTGCGCTTTGTCACCGAGTGGCCGATGTCCGCCACCAAGATTCGCAAGGATGATTTGCGTGGGCCGCTACTTCAGGAACTTGGTATTGAAGGGTGACATGGGAGATGGGAGATGGGAGACACGTCTCATCGCCCATCTCCCGTTCAACATCTCCCGTCACGCCAACCCAATCACCTTCGCAAACGCCGCATAATCCTCACCCAGCTCAGGCACAGGCTCACCCACACACTTGGCCAGCAGGCACATGATGGGCTGGTTGGTGCGGGCGGTGGAGGTGGCGGGAATGGTGCCGCGCTCGATCTGACGATCCACGGCACGCATGCCGACGATGGCCATGCGGAACGTCGCCAGCAGGTCGTAGTAATCCAGTTTGTCCACCTTGCGGCCCAGTTTGGTCTCGTAGTGGGCGATGGTTTCCTCGCGGTTGGGCAGCCCCTCAAGACGCGGCACCCCCATGCCGTGGCTGAACAGATCGTCAAAGAACAGCCACCAGGCCAGGTCCACTTCTGCGGGGCCGAGGTTGGCCAGTTCCCAGTCGAGTACCACTGTCACCGCGCAGCTATCGTCATTGGCAAAGAGGATATTGCTGGGACTGGGATCGCCCCACAGCACACTTACCGGAGCGCTGTCGGGGCGCTCGGACATCAGCTTTTCATAGGCCCGCTCCATCAGTGGAATCGGCTTGCCACGGGCCCATTCATACCATTCTCGCACCCAGCCCAGGTAACCTTCGATACCAGGCTTGCCGTATTTGGGGTCGGCCAGAAAGGTAAAGCCCTGTTGCCAGTCGAGGCGATTGACCGCCGCCACCTGGTCGATGCCGTTGAACCACACCTGGCGGCGCTGTTCGGGCGTCATTTCACTGAGCCAACCAGCGCGGTTGTAATTCGGACTCTGCTGTACAACCCGCCCATCCATTTTCTCCATTACCAGAAACGGCAGGCCGAGGATGCTGTCATCCAGCTCAAGGCCGATCAGATTGGGTACCGGCACATTGCTGTTGGCAGCCACCGCCTCCATCACCCTGTAGGGGAAGTCGATACTGGCATCCACAAAAAAGTCGCTGGCCTGGTTCTGGCAGCGCACCACCAGGCTGCGCTGCTGAAGCGCCCCATCGCGGCTGAATTCCACATCGATATAGAACGTTTCGGCAGAAAAACCCGCACCGGAGCGATCCTTCATGGCAGTAACCTTGACGTCCGGGGTGGCCATTTTGCCCGCCAGCCAAGTTTGAAGGATGGTTTTTACAGTGTTGTTATCGGCAGGAAGCATGGTAATTCTCGTGTCTTATGGTGTGGGCCATAGTGCCATAAATCACGGGCACATCCCAGCCAACGGCAGGCCCGTAACCGGACAGTATTTCAGACTTGTACTACTGAGTGGTCAGCATTCACCACCGCTGGTGGTAGCCACCTGAAGTCCAAAGATTGGCTAAAGTGTAACCACATTTGGCCGCATCCAGGCTGTCAGTGCACTTACTCGCTGAAATCGCACACGGAAATAACATCTTGAAAATATTTAGAACAGAGACTTATTTTCCCCAAGAAATTATGACTATACTGCCATTCAAAAAAGCCTACCAGAACGGTAAGCGACTATTGTCTATTGGCAGAAAATTTCAATAAAGACGCGATTGCTGCGGTATACGTTTTCATCATTCAATACGCTTGCCATAAGCAGAAAAAATAGCCTGACTCAGAAGGCAGCATCAATTTTCATCCAGCTATCGATCGGACTCATAACAAAGGAGAAACAATTTGAATCGTCTAAAGGGTAAAGCCTGCGTTATCACTGGCGCCGGCAGCGGCATCGGTAAGGCAACAGCTGAAATGTTCGCCCGCGAAGGCGCCGCTGTAGTGGTCACCGATCTGCGCGCACCCGCTGCAGAGGAAGTCGCCCACGGCATCACAGCGGCAGGCGGTCGCGCCATTGCCCTGGCGGTGGACGTGGGCGAGGAAGGGGATCTCAAGCGCATGGTGGACACCACCGTGAGCGAATTCGGCAGCATCGACGTGCTGTACAACAATGCCCTGTTCGTCAATACGGAATTTGCCATGCGCGATATGGACATCCTTGAATTCGACAGCGAGGTGCTCTACGCCAATATCCGCGTCAACGTGGTGGGCAGCGTCATTGCCACCAAACTGGCCATTCCCCATATGCTCAAACGCGGCAATGGCTCGGTTATCTTCACCTCGTCGGGAAGCTCACTGGGTGGGGATGTCACTGCCTACAGCTACGGCGCGTCCAAGGCGGCCCTCAACTGGTATGTGCAGGCCTTTGCTGCGACCTTCGGCAAACAGGGTGTGCGCAGCAACGCAATCTTGCCCGGCCCGATTCAAACCCCCTCCAAGATCGCCTGGTCAACCCCCGAGATGGATGCGGACTTTATGGATGTGCTCAACGCACCGCGCCTGGGAGAGCCGGATGATATTGCCGCCATGGCGGTTTTTCTCGCCTCTGATGAGTCCCGCTACGTGAACGGTGTGCTCTATCGGGTGGACGGCGGCATGAGCTGCACAGTTCCGTTTATCAGCGTCACCCGCAAAGCGCTGGGCAGAAAAAATTGATGAACAGCAGTTCATAGACCACTGAAAACTGTTTACTGATAACTGACAACTAATAACAGGAGAACCACCATGGGAATTGCCCAGGAAATATTTATCGCCGAGTTTTGTGACGCATGGGGCGACGGCAGCCTCGAAACAAAACCGGATGTGGAAAAAATTCTGTCCATGATGTCCGAAGATGCCGAGTGGCAACTGTGGGTGCCGGGCGGACCTGTCTACAAGGGCAAAGCCGCACTGCGCGATGAAATTCATCGCCAGATGCGCATCGCCACCAATAACAAATGCAATATTGTTAACGTGTTATCCAGCGATACCATGGTGATGCAGGAGCGCTCCGACACGGCAATTATTCTTGGCAAGCCGTGCCCCCACCAGATGGTTGCCATCTACGAACTCGACGAAAACGGTCTGATCAAACGCTGGCGGGAATACCTCGACATGGCCGACCTGACGCGCAAAATGGGCGTGGATGAAGAATTTGCAGGCAGTGGTGGCTAACACTCAAGCCGTTGCAATTGCGTCAAGATGTGTGGGCTGTGGACAGAAAATCGCCCACACTCCCGAGTTCATTTAACTGTTGGCGGACCAGAAACCTCCCGGCTGAACCGAGAGTAATTCATCCGGGATTTGCCGCCATCGCCGCTATCAGGACCTGAAGCGCCCACCATCAACAATCAGGGTGTCGCCGGTATGGTAGCTGGAGCAGTCGCTGGCCAGATACACCACCACCCCTTCAAGATCCTCGGGCTGACCAACGCGGCCCATGGGTGTTCTGGCCGACACTGCGGCATCAATCTGCTTGAAGACTTCCGGGTCGGCCTGGGTCATCTCGGTGGCGATAAAGCCGGGGGCGATAACATTGACGCGAACACCGTGACAACCCAGCTCCGCCGCCATGGTGCGGCCCACGGCGTCAAGGCCACCCTTGGCGGCGGCATAGTGGGACATGCCGGGCACGCCGTAAAAAATCGACATGCTGCCGCAGATGATGATGGAGCCACCCCGATCTCCCGCTTCTGAGCGCTTAACCATATGCCGTGCGCTCTCCCGCAAGGTGTAAATGGCGCCGTGCAGGTTGATGTTGAGCAGGTCGTGGTACATATCGGAGGCCATATCGCAGATGGAGTTGGAACGGCTGGCAACCCCGGCATTGACCACCACGCAGTCGAGGCGGCCCATTTTCTCCACCGCCGCCGCCATGGCGTCGATCACTTCCTGCTCGGAGCCAACATCCACCGCCTGGGCCCACAGGCGACCGCCGTACTGCTTGAGTTGATCCAGCGCCGCCTGGTTCTTGTCGGCGTTGCGGCCCCAGATGACGATATCGGCGCCGGCTTTGGCCAGGCCCCGTGCATAGGCGAGGCCCAAGCCGGAATTGCCGCCGGTGACCAACGCCACCTTACCGCTCAGGTCAAAAAGATTGTTAGCCATTCATTTTCTCCAATTGTGTGTTGTTGAATTTTAACTATTCAGCATGTGTGAGTTGCATCTGAGTTTCACGTAACACGTAAGACTTGGCACCTGCCTCTCCCGCCCCTGCTGGGGTATCTGCCAGCCTGCGTAATCCACCAGGGTCTGGAACCACTGCAAATACGTGCAACGTGTTACGTGTTACATGCAACTCATTCCAGCATGCGCCATCGCTTCAGCGCGGCGGCAGGATTTTCTGCTCGCGCCAGCGCCTGATCCACTTGATCACACTCTCACTGGTATCCACGCAGTCGGCAAATCCCGCCTGGCGCAGCTTGATGGTGCTGGTGAGCACGGTGCGATCGCAGTTGTTGAGGGCAAAATCCGCCAGGGCGCAGGACTCCCCCAGAAAGGCGCGCCAGTCCGCCGGTGCGGCAAGCCCGTGGCGCTCTACCAGCTCTGCCCACAGACTGGCTTTCTCCGTTACCGCCGCCACCAGTGAGCGGACCTGTGGCGCGCCTGTCGGCACGCCGATTTCAGCGGCAATCTGCGGCCACAGATCGGGCCAGATATAGGTATCACCGTTGGCGATATTGAAGGTCTGATCACGGGCGGTGGTGGCATCCAGCGCCCAGGCAACGCCCCGCGCCAGCAGCTCTACATCCACCATTTCCATCACACCATCCCCCGGCAAAGCGCCAGGGAAACCCAGAGGTTGCCCCGCTGCCTTGCTCAAGCAGGCAAACACCGCAATGGCCAGCAGGCCGTTGAGGTTGCTGCCCATACCACCACCGGCAATGGCAGGGGGGCGGAAGGTTGTCCAGTACCAGTTGCGACCCGCAGCCTTGTCAGATTTTTGACGCTGCCAAAGATAATCCTCCTGGCGGAAGTAAAAATCATCGAATGCCGGGCGCGGCATGGATTCCCGCAGCGGCACGGCAATATGGCCGGGGTAGTGCGGGCCATAGGCCTTGGTGCCGTGGATCGCCACTACCTGTTGTAAACCGGTGGCCACGGCAAACAATGGCTCCATCAGATTTTCCAGCATCTGGCCGTTACGCTCTGCATGGAGGGGATCGGTCCAGCTGGCCACCAGATCGCCAGGGGTTTCGTTGATCGCCGCATACACCACATGGGTGACGCTGGCCAGGCCATTGGCCTGATCTTCAACCTGCTGCTGGCAAGCTGTAGCATCCAACAGATCAAGGGCAAGGTGGGCCACCCCGGCAGGCAGATCCGGCGGCCTGCGCCGCGATGCAGCAATAACGCGGCAGTCCCCGGCAGCCGCCAGGCACTGCACCACAGCGCCGCCCACAAAGCCGGAAGCACCCACTACTAATACAGTCTTGCCCTTCATACCTCACACCTGTTTTATTGTTATGGTCCTGAAAACAGAAAACTGATAACTACTTAACCTCCACCTTCACCGGAAACCTGTCGAAGTAAAACTGGAAGTTCTTGCGGATATCTGCGGCATCAACGCCAAAATCGCGCTTGAGGTTGTACACGACCTTGCCGTGCTTGCCGCGCGGGTGGGCGTCCAGATAGGCGTGCAGTTCCGCCAGGGCCTCGTCGGTGAGGGGCAGATCGGCCTTGCGGTAGATTTCCTTCAGCACCGTATCGGTATCCTCCATCATGCGGTCGAAATAGACGTCCACCACCTGGGCCTCGGGCAGGGAATCCCGGTCCCGAACACAGCGTTCCAGCAACTTCCTGTAGCGATCCACCCAGTAATCACGGTACAGGTCCGTGTCCGGCGACTTGCGCAAGATGCGGTTGGCGTAGCAGGACATGGTGATGGCGGACTGGATGGAGCCGACCGGGTCGCGGTGGGTGATGACGATGGTGGCGTCCGGGAAGGTTTTCAGCAGCACCGGCAGCTGTTCCATGTGCTGCGGACACTTCATCACCCAGCGGTTGGGGCCTTTCAGCCAGGTCAGCGCCTGCATCGCCTTTTTCATATAGGCGTAGGTGCCGGTCTGGTCGTGGTTGAGGTAATAGTCGCGCCAGCGCGGCACCTGGGCCAGCCACTCGATCAGGTAGGAGGAGAAATCGATGGCCTGCAGCTCGATATCTTCACTGACATGGTCCGGCGAAAATTCGTGCATGGCCTTCATATAGGGCAGCACCGCATCCTGCTGGGCCCAGCCCTCGGCGGCGCGGGTCCAGCGCGGGTCCACACCGTCCGGGCCGATCTTGTCGTCTTCGGTGGGAATGGGCGCGATGGCCTCCCACCAGGGCAGCGAGCGCAGGCGCGTATCGGCGCTGATCAGATTGAGCAGGTGGGTGGTGCCGGAGCGCGGCAGGCCGGCCACCAGAATAGGGCGGTCAATCTTCACCTCGAGAATTTCCGGGTGGCGGGCGATCAGGTCTTCGAGGCGCAGGCGGGTGACCGCATAGCGGGTGTACATCTGCAGCATATTGAAGCGTGTGACATTGGTGGCGCCGCTATCCTCATTGAGGGCTTCAACCCATACATTCAGGCGTTCGCGAAAATCATCAGCGCCAAAATTCGACAGCCCGGTTTGTTCCACCGCGTCCTTGAGGATAGCCTCGGCGGTAATCACCACCGGGTTGGCTTCCATGGCTTTCAACACCTGCTCCTGGATGGGTGTGAGCACCGGGTTGTGGAGGTCGGTAATATCGATGATATTGCTGTTGCTCATGGAGTCTTCCCTTTATTGCTATGTTTTGCGTATGGAGGTGCTTTGCTGGATCAGCAGGAAGAATCGTCAAAACCGCGCCGCTGTGCAACGGCTTTCACCGTTGAGCGCCTGCACGAACCATGTCAAGGTCCAGTTATGGCAAAAGATGGCGCTATTGATAAAATTCAGGGACTCAGACCAGCCCAAGCCACACCCATTTCAGCGCACCGTGTTGAGGCCACCATTAACAGAAATAATCTGGCCGTTGATAAAGCGCGCGCCGTCTCCCGCCAGGAACACCATCACCGGGGCAAAATCACGGTCCGGATCACCCAACCTGCCGCCCACTGGCACCAGCCCGGCCATCATGGCGTCGTGAGCCGCAAGCTGCTCGGCGCTGAAGATATTGCGGTGTTCCTCGTACATGGGGGTCCAGAGGGCGGGCACCAGGGTATTGGCAGTAACACCATAGCGGCCCCACTCGTGGGCGATGGTGCGTGTCCAGGAAATCACTGCGCCCTTGGCCGCCGAATAGTGTGCGCCGTCCACATAGGGCACCAACCCCGCGTCGGAGCCGAAATTGAGTATGCGTCCGCCCTTCCCCTTCATATGGCGGTAGGCAGCCTGGTTGGTGAGCATGGTACCGCGCACGTTGACGTCAAAGATCAGGTCCCACTCGCTGTCGGTGATGGCTTCCGCCGCCGTGTGACGCTCAACCCCGGCAATATTGGCCAGCACGTCGAGGCCGCCCAGGTCGGCAACAATCCTGTCGAAGGTGCTGTCCACTGCGGCGCGGTCGGCAATATTGCAGTGGTAATAAGCAGCACTGCCCTGTCCCCTGCCGTTAATGTCACTGGCGAGTGTTTCGCCTGCCTCATCGAGAATATCAACGATGGCAACCGCAGCACCCTGAGCTGCATAGGCCCGCGCCGTTGAGGTGCCGATGCCCCGCGCGCCGCCGGTAACAATGATTTTTTTACCCTGAAGATCCATACATACTCCTGTTGATTTTTATTTTCAGACTGGCCATAAAGAAGACCACGGCTGATGTATTGCAGGTCTATCTTAGGATAGGTTCCAGCACCGGGCGTCGAGCCAATAATCCACTTATGGTTCAACATGACCATAACACAGCCCGCCGATGACGCCACCGTACTCACCTACGCCAGATAGCGTTCATAAGAGACAAACTACAGGAAAACAGCCATGGGAGCATTGCGCCGCCGTATCCGCATCGTCACTGCCAATGGCCAGGCACGTGGCGCCCTGGAGGACGACTTCCATCACTTTCGGGTTGCCATTAGCCACGACAATGAGCGGATTACCGGCATCCAGGGCAACGCCGTGCGCTACCCCTATACTTCCTGCCCGGGCGCTCCCAACAGCCTCACAGCACTGATGGGCAAGCCTCTCAGCGGATCATTGCCCGCCGTTGCCGATTACACCGACCGATTCCAGCAATGCACCCATCTGTACGATTTATCCTGCCTGGTCATTACCGCCATTGCCGATCAGGCGCGGGAAAGAGTCTACGATATCCAGGTGGATGACCCGGAGGGGGGCTTGCCCCGCTCAGCCATCCTGCACTGTAACGGCAACCTTGTGCTGGACTGGCAACTGGATGGCAATGACATTCACTCACAGGACAGTTTTGACGGTGTGGATGTACGCGGCGGCTTTCGCAGGCATCTGGATAATGCTGCATTAAGTGCAGAGCAAATTGAGCTGGCAAGCGTTTTGCGCCGTGGCATTTTTATTTCCAGGGGTCGCTTTGACCCCTGGAACATTAGCACCGGCCAGCAGGCGGGAGGCTGCTACACCCTGCAACCGGAGCGCATCGGTGCAGCCGTACTGATCACAGACAATAGCTACGATTTCACTCATACGCCTGAACAACTCACCGTTGCGGACAATGACTGGCTGGCAGTGGATAAAACTAAATTTATCCAGCCCTGAGGTTAAGAGTCAATCAACTTCTGATCACTCTCGATACGGCGAGCAGACAGTAGCGGCTTCGTGATGCACTGAACTTACTCGCTGCTTATAACAAATATAAAAAAATCCCCCCATTCATATAACAAATTGATTTACGTGTCTGACATATTTACAGACAAATCATTTGACGAAGCGATACCTGCGTCCTACATTATAGTATCTTTTAATACTTTATTTATAAATACTATCTAAACATAAACCGATATAACAATACGCGGGTACAAATCCCAGACAAGCCGTGGCGGTGAAGAACGCAGCACAACGGGTAAGAAATACATAAATCAAACTGCACAAAAGTGGAGAGGACAATAATGAATATAGTAACTTTCAGAAGAAAACTGATACCGGGTACTTTAATAACTCTTTCCGGCCTGGTAATTGGCTTTGGGAGCACGCCAACAGCGCAGGCACAAGAGAATAACACCCAGACGGATAGAAGCTCGGTCCAGAGCCTGATTGAAGAAATAATAGTCACTGCAAGGCGTAGGGAAGAAAGCCTGCAAGAAGTGCCCATTGCCATAACACAGTTTTCAGCAACCGATCTGGCCGAGGCCAATATAACCCGAATGGAAGATCTGGCCAGTATCGCGCCAGGACTGACTATCGCCCCCACGGCACACAGGGCGAATTCTCCAGGATTTACCATACGGGGGCACAGGCAGGATGCTAGCTTTATCACCAATGACACGTCCGTAGGGATCTATATGGCTGAAGCCATTCAGCCACGTGCATTTGGATTAACACAGGCCTTGTTCGATCTGGAATCAGTTGAAGTTGTCAGGGGGCCTCAAGGAACATTGTTTGGCAGGAACACAACGGGGGGTGCAATCCTGTTCCAGCCCCAACGGCCATCGCTGGAGGCAGTTGAAGGATATGGCACAGTGCGTTTGGGTGAATATGGGAGACAGGACTTTCAGGGTGCAGTCAATATTCCCCTGAGTGATTCCGTCGCACTGAGAATTGGCGGCAACAAGACAAAAATGGATGGGTATGTGACGAACATCACCAACGGGCAGGAAATGGGTGAAGAAAACACCCAATCACTGCGAGCAATTTTACTTGTGGATACTGGAAACGGTTTTAAAAATACGACCTACATTGATTACTTTGATGCCGACCAGTCAGGCACACCCACACGCCTTACCCATGTCAATCCAGCAGTTGCAGCAGTGGTTTCAAGGGGATTACCTGCTGTATTGGAAAGGCAGAAAAACGAGCTTCGTCATGACGAAACCGAGGGCAACATCAAGTCGCTATCGGAAGGAAGCAACAAAGGTATAACCAATATTACGGAATTAGATTTTAACCGATATAAAATCAAGAATATTTTTGGCTACAGGGAAGTAGAAATGCGCGAAACCCAGGATCTGGACGGTACAGCAATAGGCATACTGGAACTGGATGAAACGATGGAAAACGAATCCATCAGCAACGAACTTCAGTTACATGGAGAATCAGAGGATCGTAAATTAACTTGGATAACTGGCTTATATCTGTTCCAGGAGGATGGTGACAGAGCAACATACACGCGCGCATTTGGAGGAACACCAAATCCCAGATCGGGAGAGGGGAAAAACACTTCCTATTCAATTTACGCGCAAGGCGATTATTCCATCAGTGAAAATCTTATATTCACACTCGGCGGCAGACAAACATGGGACAAGAGAGAGTTTGAACAGAATCTGCGCAGCGCCGCCACAAACGCCTGCCTCTTGTGCAGAAAAGACAGTGAAGACTACAAGGCTTTTACCTATACAGCAAATCTGACCTGGAAAATAAACCAGGATCATATGATGTACTTTGCAACAAGGACAGGATTCAGAGCTGGGGGGTTCAACTCCTCAGCAAACAATGCGGCAGGACTCACGCCTTTTGATCCTGAAGAGGTTACCGACTACGAAATTGGTGTAAAAAGCGAATGGGACCTGAATGGAACCTATGTAAGAACCAACCTTGCCGTTTACCACCAGGCTTATGACGATATACAGAGAACAATAATCCTGCCCGTCGATGGCGTACCAATCACATCCATATTCAATGCCGCCTCAGCGGATGTAAACGGTGGCGAACTTGAACTTTTTGTAAAGCCGTCAGATAGCTTTGAACTGATCGCATCAGCGGCATACACAGACACAAAATATACTAAATTTCTCGAAAATACTGGAACTACCATTATTGACAGGTCGGGTAATACCTTTGCGTACATCCCGGAATGGACGTACAGATTGGGAATGAGGTGGAAATTCCATGTTGGCGAGCAGGAGATATCAACGTCCTGGGATTATTCATGGCAGGATCATATATATCTTGCCGAGTTCAACAGCCCTCTGAATGATCAGGGTTCATACGGGTTACTGAGTGCAAGGATTGAGGCAAAAAATGTATTCAGTAGTGGTGTTGATATAGCAGTGTATGGACGCAATATGACTGACGAAAGGTATTATATGTCGGGAGGAGATTCCTATAGCAGCCTGGGGGTAATCTATAAATCCGTTGGGCAACCATCCATGTACGGGGTCGAAATCAGTTATCGGTTCTGAATATCAGGATTTACATCAGGAATTAGAAAACCTTTGACTTCAGGCAACAGGATAAAAGAGGAAACATGCCCTCCAATGACAAGCGGTATCTTCAAAATGAAGAGTGGAAACGAAATTGGAAACTGGTTTTGGCATCGACCATTGGCGTGGCTTTCTCTGTATCCCATGTCTATTCCCTGGGGGCGTTAATTGAACCCATTGAAGCTGAACTGGGGTGGAGCAGGAGCACCATTACATCTGGGCTGACCATCGTCAGTATTATCTCGGTGATTCTGGCACCCTTCGTTGGCATGCTCATCGACAAAATAGGCACAAGGACCATTGGTTTGACAGGGATGTTTATCTACAGCTCAGGAATGATACTGATCGCATTATCGTTACCCTTTATCTGGTTTTGGTGGAGTACCTGGGTAATTCTGGCGCTGGGGTCAGTGTGTATCAAGCCGACAATATGGACAGCGGCTGTAGCCAGTCGCTTCACCCTGTACAGGGGGCTGGCATTTGGGATAGCACTGAGCGGAACAGGAATAGGTGCCATGCTGCTTCCCTCAGCAGTCAACTATGTGGAATCCAGTTATGGATGGCGGGCTGCCTATATGGCAATGTCAGCTGCAGGATTTATCATAGCGCTCCCCATGTTGTATCTGTATTTCCATGATGCAAGGGCTGACCATCAAAAGCAGCTAAAAAGTGGCATTGTGACCAGCGCTATCCAGCTGACCGGAATGTCCACCCGAGAGGCCCTTCACTCGGTACGATTTTACAAGCTGATACTTTCATCACTGCTGGGAACAAGTGCAATAATAGCTCTGGCAGTGAGTTTTATTCCCATCATGTCTTCATACGGACTGAATCGCAATGCTACAGCAACCATTGCCGGACTTATAGGCGCAGGTTCAATCATTGGGCGTCTGACATTTGGTTTTTTCCTGGACAAACTAAACGCAAAGATAGTTGGTGGCATGGCATTTCTTTTGCCTGCGATTTCGTGCATTGCACTGGCTTATTCACCGGAAACAGTTTTGGCAGGAGCACTGATTGCATTTTTAATTGGGCTTTCACTCGGCGGGGAAATAGATGTTCTCGCTTATCTTTCCACCAAATATTTTGGCATGAAAAATTACGGGCTTCTCTTTGGATGTGTGGCAGGTATGATGAGCCTGGCATCCGGTATGGGCCCACTATTTTTGTCGACAATCTACGATATGACCGATTCATATAAAGCCGGAATTATCACTCTAATTCCTGTATTTATTATTGTTTCAATATTAATTTTTACCATGGGAAAATACCCGAATTTTGACAGCGAGGAAAAAGCAGAATCATGAATGTTGCGATCACGGGCGTTGGCGAAACCAGGCTTGGAAAAATTCCGGAACTCGGCTGCATGCAGCTGTATGCCCTGGCCGCAAGAGAAGCGATTCTTGATGCCGGATTGACTCTGAATGACATTGACGGCGTATTGACCATCGACTCCATGGCTGAGCCTTACAGAATTCACTGTACGGTTTTTGCGGAATACATGGGAATCCGATCCACCTACAGCATGACGTGTTCAAATGGTGGAGCGACCAGTTGCGCAATGGTGGCCCATGCTGCCGCAGCAATCAATGCCGGATACTGCAACAATGTGCTGATAGTCACCGCAGACAAATTATTGACCGGCCTCAATCGAGACGAGGCTGTAGCATCACTGGCATCCAACGCAGGTCATCCCCAGTATGAAGGCCCTTATGGACCTAGCATTCCATCACTGTATGCCCTTGCTGCAAATAGACATATGCATGAATTTGGCACTACGGCAGAACAAATGGCGGCCGTAGCCGTTAGTCACAGAAAAAATGCATCCCTGAACCCAAACGCCCAGATGAGGGAACCCATATCCATTGAATCGGTTCTTTCGTCAAAAATGATCGCAACACCCTTGCATATACTGGATTGTTCCATTGTATCTGATGGTGGTGGCGCCATCGTCGTATCGAGAGCAGACAGGGCAAAAGACGTAAAGAAAAAACCGGTATTTCTTCTGGGTGCGGGAGAAGGACATCTCAATGAGCATATACACCAGGCACCTGATCTCACTGCTACCGGCGCAGTAATTTCAGGGAAAAATGCCTTCGCAATGGCCGGGTTAAAACCTTCTGATATCAATATAGCAATGCTCTATGACTGTTTTACCATCACAGTCATCATTGAGCTGGAAGATCTTGGATTTTGTAAAAAAGGTGAAGGAGGAGCGTTTGTTGAAAGTGGTGCCATCGATCTTGATGGCATTTTGCCAGTGAATACCCACGGAGGCCTCTTGTCCCATGGACATCCCGGTAGACCAGGAGGCATTTTCCATATTATCGAAGCCGTGAGACAGATCAGAGGGGAGTGCAACCAGCGCCAGGTGGCAGGTGCAAATACTGCCCTGGTTCATGGCAATGGTGGAATTCTATCTACCCATGCCACTCTGATTCTTAGTGGAGAATAACCTGTGACTTTATCACCCACATCAAAACCACCACTCAAGATTAATGCCGATTCAAGAGAGTTCTGGGACTACACCCTTCAGGATTGCCTGATGTTGAGAACATGCAACTCCTGCGGTCTGTTGATGTATTACCCGAGAGTGCTTTGCACATCTTGCATGAGTACTGATCTGGGCTGGACGAAATCATCGGGCAAAGGAACAGTCTATGCGTTTTCAATTGTCCACCGTGCACCCAATGAAGCATTCAAATCTGATGTGCCATATATCATAGCCATTATCGAACTGGATGAAGGGCCGCGCATGCTCAGCAATATCATTGACTGCCCGCCAGACCAGTCCTTTATCAACATGCCTGTAGTAGTCTCGTTCGACAAGTCATACGATGGGTTTAAGCTGCCTAAATTCAGACCTTGCAAAGGAGCACAATAATGGTCCAGAACACAGGATTATTTATTGAGGATTTTCACGTTGGCCAGCAATTTGAAACAGCCAGAAGAACCGTTACTGAAGCTGATATCGTTATATTCACAGGGCTTTCAGGTGACTTCAACCCTCTGCACACGGACGAAGAATTTGCCAAAACAACCCCTCACGGAACCAGAATAGCGCAGGGACTACTTGGCACATCAATTGCCAGTGGATTGACGGCACAGACACGGTTACTCACCGGTACGGCCATAGGGTTTCTGGGAATGACATGCAATTTTACCGGACCGATTAAACCAGGCGACACTATACATGTCGTTATGACGGTGCTGGAAGCCAGACCTACATCAAAGCCTGGCCGCGGCGTTCTCAAGCGACGAATAGATCTTATCAACCAGCGGGGCGAAACTGTTCAAACTGGGGAATGGACTGTGCTGGTCATGGCTCGAGATTATCACCAGCACAATACTCAGCAATAGAGGGATTTCCACTTCATTAAATACGTAGCAATTGCTGTTTATCTTCTGTCTGTATTTACATTCGCAAACTTTGAAAATTATTATCCTTTGAGCATCCATCATGCTATTACACGATTGCATAACGCACAGATCACAATATAACAAAGACAAGATCGCGCTGATTTGCGATTCCTGCTCATGGACCTATGAAGAGCTTGAGATTCAGATCAATAAATGTGCAAATTATCTTTTGTCGTTGAACATATCACAAGGTGATCGTGTTGCAATTCTGACCATGAACTCACCCTGGTATCCTGTGGTTCTCTTTGCAACAGCAAAGATTGGCGCAGTTTTTATGCCCATCAATTTCAGGCTCAATTCCAGGGAAATTGTCGAATTGCTGAGAGATGCCAACGTCAGGGTTCTCTTTTCTCACTCGCGATATATAGAAGCGATTTGCGATACTGACACCAATCATATGCAATACGCTATAGTTTCACTCAATCAGGATTTTAGAATTATACACCCTAATATGGAGGACTTGCTCCGCTCATTGTCCGATGTATTCAAGCCCCAAAGTATTTCTCCCCAAGACAACGTTTTCCTTCAGTACACCAGTGGCACGACTGGAAAATCCAAAGGAGTTCTGACAACCCACGCAGGATGGGTTCAATCCTGCCTCATACAGGCGCCGCTTAAAATGCTTTCCACCCGATCCGTTTTACTGGGATTGTTGCCCATGTGCTATACAGGTGGAACCAAGTTACTACTTGAAGCATTTTTTTCAGGGTCGACCCTGGTTTTTTCTGAAACATTTGATCCTGACAAATCGATACATCTAATCAGAAAGCACGGCGTCACCAACACCTATGTCGTCCCAACCATTCTGTACCAGTTACTCGATTGCGAGGCAATAAAGTCGGAGAAAATTATGTCACTTAGATATATCAATATTGGCGGAGCCACAATCAATGAAGAACGCTTGCTTGATGCAGCTCGCATATTCAACTGTGAATTCACCAAGGGCTATGGCATGACTGAACTGGCTGGTGGAAGCATTACAGCAGCAGAACCCCGGGACCATATTGTTGATGGCGCCATATCCGAAAAGATCAGTTCTGTTGGCATTCCACTTATCGACTGCCATGTGCGGATTATTGACGATGATGGCAACGACGTCCGACGAGGAGAGCCGGGAGAATTAATCGTCAAGACTTCTCGAGTGATGTCTGGTTACTCAGACTCCGCATTGACAGCATCAGTTTTTGATCGCAATGGTTTTTACCTTACTGGGGATATTGCCAGACAGGATAGTGATGGCTATTTGTATATCGTTGACAGGAAGAAAGACATGATTGTTAGCGGTGGCCTGAACATCTATTCAAAGGAAGTTGAAATCATTCTCGAAAATCACCCTTCAGTCGTGGCAGCTTATGTTGTCGGCATACCAGACAAACACTGGGGAGAAGCTGTGCATGCCTTTGTGGTATTGAACAATCAGGATAAACCCACTGAATCATCACTGATTGAATGGTGCAAGCAGTCTCTGGCTTCTTACAAATCCCCGAAGAATGTAACCTTTTTGGAAGAGAGTGACATCCCGCTGAGCTGGAGTGGAAAAGTACTCAAGCGACAGCTGCGCGCTAATTTTCTGGCAAACAGATACCACTAGTTGCGAACTGGGTACCTGTTTTTCTGATGAACTGTTTTTACTGAGGAAACATTATGAATGTCAGCTTTAATCAAGAACAAATACTGCTTCGCCAGGCACTTGAAAATTTCACCCGCAAAGAAGTGCCAAGGGAGAAAGACAGGTTTTATGATCAAAGTACTGAATATCCATTTGATCTGTTCCAGAAGCTTGCGGATATCGGAATGACCGGCATCTTTGTGCCACGAGAATACGGTGGAATGGGGTTGGGTGCAGTTGATATTGCCCTGGCTATGGAAACACTGACCTATGGCAGCATTACTGCTTCCAGCATACTGATGCCTACGTCACTTGGCACCCAGCTTTTTATCAAAGGGGCAACCGACGCACAGAAAAACCATTTCTTGCCCAGAATCGTCAAGGGAGAAGTGCGCAATTCACTTGGGCTGTCTGAGCCACACTCCGGTTCTGATGCCGCATCCCTTAAAACCCGTGCGGTGCGTTCCGGTGATAGCTGGATCATTAACGGGAGCAAGATGTGGTCCAGTGGTGCTGATGTTGCAACTCATCTTATGGTCGCTGCGCGCACCAATCCTGATGTGCCAAAGCAAAGCGGGATCAGCATCTTTATTGTTGATCGCAATACTCCTGGCATTTCAATTTCACGTATCGAGACTCTTGGCCCCAAATCCCAAAGCACCTGTCAGGTTTTTTATGACAATGTGAAAATTCCGGTTGAAAATTTGCTTGGAGGTGAAGACGGATTGAATCAGGGATGGACATTCCTGCACAGTTCATTATCACTGGAGCGCCTCGAAATTGCCGCACTGACTAACGGACTTTCCCAGCGCGCACTGGATGACGCCATTGAGTTCGTCAACTCTCGCGAGGCATTTGACCAAAAGGTGGGTAAATTTCAGTCAATACAGCATATGGCTGCAGATATGGCCACAAAAATTGAGGCTGGCAAAGCATTGACCTACAGGGCAGCGGCGCTTATGGATGCCAACGAGCCCCATGACAAGGAAGTGACAATGGCTAAAATATTTGTTACTGAGACTGCCAAGGAAGTATGCCTCACCGGCATACAAATGATGGGGGGTTATGGCTATTCAATGGATTTTGATTTGCAGCGCTATTTGCGCCGCACACTGGTACAAACTATAGGAGGAGGTACTACCCAGGTATTGTATAACGTCATTGCCCGACAGATTGGCATGTAATTCACTGTTAGAAGAAGTGGTTACTTCGACTTGCTGTCACTGTCATCCGAAAGTATTTCGTCAAGTGCATTTTTGATATTGAGTTTCATTTTTTTCAGCGCTGAGGTGGTAATTTGCAGCTCTTTGTCGCTGATGCCCTGAAACGAAATACTGTTGACAAGCTCGCCCATATTGCCGATTTCCATCAATACTGCCTTGCCTGCCTCGGTTAGTTGTACATTGTTTATACGCCGATCAGTCGCGGAAGCGGTTCGCTTGACATAACCATCACTCTCAAGCCGGTCCAAAAGCATCCCGACCGCAGCTTTTTTCATCAGCATGCCATGGGCCAGCTCTGTCTGACTCATACCGTTTTTCTCTGCCCTCGACAGGATGACCAGAGCAATCCATTGCGGTCTGGTCATACCCAATGGCTGGAGATTTCTGTCGTACAAACTTTTTCTTAAGCGTGAAACGTCCAGCAATAAAAAGCCAAAACCCAGTTGTTTCAACTGGTTTTCCATTACTTCCAGGGTTGAGGAGTCAAAGTTGGATTGAATTGACCTTTTCCTAGGCATTATTGCACCATCACTTGGCTTGTTGATGGATTGGACACTTGCCCAAAGGGACAAATCGTATCCCATCATACGATTAAAATCCTGTCCATTTCAACAGCCTTGTATGGTAGTGTGCAGCGACGCCTGTAACAGTGCGGGTCATTTCCCCGCTAAAACTGGAACTCCATTTTGACTTTAGCGCTATCCATCCTTGAGCTACAGCGCAACAAGTGATGCCAGGGTTTCATCAAGCCGGAACGGTTTGACCCCAAACGACATTCAAAGGCTGCATCGAGCGGATATAAAACCCCTTGAATTGCGGCTGTTCCGCAGCGGGATCAAGCCGTACACCGGGCAGTCTGTCCATCACCGCACTGACAATCTCACGCATTTCCACCCGCGCCAGCTGGGCGCCTACGCAGGAGCGCGGGCCGCGACCAAAGGCCATATGGTCGGCGGCAAGACGACGGTTGAGGTCAACTTGCGCTGGACAGCCAAAGTGCTGAGGGTCGCGGTTGGCGGCAGCATGCACCATCAACACCAGATCACCCTGTTTGATTTTCTGGCCATTGATTTCTGTGTCCTGCCGCGCCAGACGATGGCGCATCTGCACCACGTTGAACAGTCGCAGGCCTTCTTCCACCAGGCTTTTGAGATTTTTATCCCGATTGCCGTACACCGCCTGGCGGGTTTCTTCACTGGATAACAGTAGGTACAGCGCATTGGCAGTACCGTGAATGGTGGTATCACTGGCGGCGAAATACAGCTCGCGGCAGATGGCGACAACGTCTTCTTCAGTGAGGTCATCCCCATATTCCGTGGGGGCCTCCTGCCACACCCGGCTGATAAAATCATCCTGGGGATTGGTGCGGCACTGGCGCACATAGGGCAGCAGCATCTCGTTGAGCTCCTTTGATGCCGCCAGGGCGCTATCGCGCAGCTCATCGCCGCGATAATTGGCTCCCACAAAACGCAGGATGGCGTCGTTGAGTTCGAGGATGCGCGCCACCCGCACATCGTCATCCCAGGGCATGCCCATCAGGGAGCAAATCACCCTCGGCACAATCTGCGCGGCCAGATCCTTGTGCAGATCTGCCTTGCCACGGTGGGCGATGCGGTCCAGAACAAAATCAATTATCGGGCGGATATGCTTTGCCCGGTAGGATTCCACCGGCCTTGCTGACAGCAGCGCCAGGTGGAATTTGCGCAGCCGCATATGCTCCTCACCCTGGCTGAAGGTGATATTGGCAGTGCCGCCCTTGATCTGTGCCAGGATCGGATCGGCATTGGCGTAGATATTGCCGAAAATCTCCTCGCTGGCTTCCGCCGCCACACACTGTTCGTAATCCAGTACCAGCCAGGCTTTGGCGCTGTCATCCCACTGAGGCGAACCCTTCGCACGCAATTGCTCGTAGAAGTCAAAAGGGTCCCGGCTATCGAAGGACATAATGCTTTCAGGCTTGACATCTTTCATCTTACATCTCCCGTTTTTATCTCGTTCTCAGGTTTTATTCGGGCTTCGCTGGCGCCAATCTGCTGAGCCAACGCCTCACGGTAAAACGGCAGCGCCGAAAACAGCAGCCAGGCACCACCCAGCGCGCACACCACACACACCAGCGCCAAGGATTCACCAACCCGGGCTGGATCGCGAAACACATAGTCGGTAACCAGCGCCACCGCTGTGGGCGCCACACCCAACCCCAGCCCGGACAGGGCAAACACATAGAGAGAAACCGCCACCCCCCGCAGGCGATTGGGGGTAACCATCTGCAATGCAGAAGCACTGGTGGCCTGGGGCAGGCTGTAGAACAGGGTGGCACCTGCCGCCAGGGCAAGGGTGGAGGCATAACCGGGAGCAAAGGGCAGCAGTGCGCAAAAGGGCACAATCAATAGACAGGCCCAGGCTGCGGTGCGAATCTGGGCATCGATATGGCCGCGCCGCGAAAACCAGCGCCCCACGGATGGGCCACTGAGTACACCGATGGAACCCATTACCAATACCAGCACCCCATATTGCAATCCCACAGCGCCCGGTTCGGCGCCGTGGTGGCGCATCAAAAAGGCTGGCATCCAGGCGGGCAAGGCGTACAGCACAATCACCAGCAGGGCAACGCCCACATAATAGCGCAAGTAAAAGTTGCGGCGCTCGACAAAAAAAGCAATCACTTCCCGCAGGGAATATTCCTGGTCCGCACCCGTATTGTCTGCACCGGGCGCTGTGGAAACCACCGCTGTGCGCGGTGGTTCACGCACGGCAAACAGGGCAAAACCCAGCAGTATTCCCGGCAAACCCACGGCAATAAAGGTCAGTTGCCAGGGTTTGAAATCCGCCAGCCATACTGGCAATGTTTGAATATTGGCGAGGGCGCCTATCACCGCGCCACCGGCAATCAGGGCGAGTCCACCGCCGATATAGGGCGCCATCAAAAACAGGCTCATGGCCCGGGGCAGGCGATCCTTACTGAAATAATCCGCGATCAGCGACCAGGCCGCCGGAGCCAGGCACGCCTCTGCGGCGCCGATACCTGCTCTGGCAAAAAACAGCTCCCAGTAGCTGTTGGCAAAGCCGCACAGTATGGTGAACGTACTCCACACCACCACGCCAAACACCAGTATATTGCGTCTGTTGCCGGTATCTGCCCAGCGTCCAAACAGCGGCCCGAATGCCACGTAGGTGCCGATAAATGCCAGCCCCTGCAGCAGGCTGATCTCGGTGTCACTGAGCATCAGATCGAGTTTTACCGGGTCCACCAGCAGGTTCAGTATCTGGCGATCCACAAAGGCCATGGTGTAGGCCAGGGTGAGAAACACCAATACGCCCCAGGCATAGGCGCTGTCTTTTATAACAGGTCGGGGATTTCTCCCGGTAGCCAGCGCCACTGAAAGCGAACCCTTTTGGCGATTGTTGTTATTCTTCATGCGCTGCCTATTCCTCACAAACACTGTAAAAGTTATGGGTAAACCTCCCTCTGCTGCCAGAGGGAATTACTGCTTTGACAATAATTGCCGCAACCGGAATTTCTGTATCTTGGTGGAGGACATGGGCCATTCCGTGACAAAAATAACCTCGCGGGGAATTTTGAAACTGGCCAGCTTGCCTTTGCAAAAATCCATCAGCGCATCTTTTTCTGCACTCTGACCATCCATCAATTCCACAAAAGCTACCGGCACCTCGCCGTAATAGTCATCCTCGCGGCCCACCACCTGAGCCAGTTTTACCGCCGGGTGGCGACCTAAATAGGCCTCGATTTCCGCCGCCGCCACATTCTCGCCACCCACTTTGAGCATGTCCTTGATGCGCCCCAGGTAATACACTGCGCCGTTGCGATCCAGACGGCCAAAATCCCCGGTTTTTACCCAGCCACCGGGCAAAATCGCAGCGCGGGTGGCCGCCTCGTCCTTGTAATAGGAGTGAAAGGCGTTGGGGCCGCGAAACTGGATTTCGCCTTCTTCACCCACCGCCAACACCAGATCATCCTCCTCCCGGGCGATGCGCACCTCGCATCCCTCAATGGGCATGCCGTTGGTTTTCAGGCGTTGTTCCTCCGCCATATCGCTGCGGGTAAAGGATACGTAGCCCGCCGCCTCAGTCATGCCAAACAGCTGAAACACGGGAATATCGGCAGGCATCAGCTCTTTCATCAGCAGATGGGTTTCGTAGGGGGCCACCGCCACCACGCTGCGCACCGAGGCAAATGACGCTTTGCTGTAGTCCGGCTCGCGCAGCACAGGCAGCAACAGGGTAAAAAATCCGGGGTAAAGATGCTCGGGCTTGTGGGCGTGAATCAATCTGAGCGCGGCAGCCGACTGGTGGTGAATGGAGCTGAGAAAACAGGCGCCGTGGGCCATGGCTCCCGCCGACAGACCAATGCCACCGATATGAAAACAGGGCATGGGCACCCACATTTTTTCACCGGCCTGCAAATCCACTGCTTCGGGATAGGTGCGCACCCAGGTCTGGTAAATACTGCGGTGCGTGAGTTGGCAGGCCTTGGGGGCGGCGCTGGTGCCGGAGGTAAACAGCATCACGGCGATATCGTCCACACTGCCATTGATGGGCAAATTTCCCGGTTTATTCCCAGCAGGATTTTCTCCCAGAGCGACCAGAGCCGTGAGCGGCATGAAGGGTTCGCGCCTGCTGTTGCCGCACAGCACGATATTTTTCAGCGCAGGCGCCAGGCTGAGATTTAATGGCTGTGCTGATTGACAGGCCTCAAGATCGGGCAGGGTTTCAAAAAGTAAATCGCCGAAATTCACATGTTCATCGATACGATCAGTGGTGAACAGCAATTTGATATCGGAATATGCCACAGCGTGTGCCAGTTCATGGCTTTTGTAGCGGGCATTGATGGTCACCACAATGGCGCCCAGGAGCTGGGCGGCAAAATAGCTCACCATAAAATCCATGCAGTTGGGCATCAAAATGCCGATCCGGTCGCCACGTTGGAGCCCCAGAGCCACCATGCCCCGGGCAATCCCCAGGGAACGCTCGTACAGTTCACCATAGCGGATCTGCTCGTCATCGATAATGGCAAACAGGCGTTCGCCGTGGCGCTGCGCCTGCTGGCGCAGCAGTTCACCCAGAGGTGGCACGATGTCGCCATTGAAGTTTTTGAATAGTCCGCGCTCGCTCATCGGCTCACAACCCCCCGTGTATATCGATGGTGGTGCCATTCACATAACTGGCATCAGCGCTGGCCAGAAAAGCAATCACATTGGCTATCTCTTCGGGCGATGCCGCGCGCTTCAAGGGCGTGGCCTGCAAAAACCGCTCCTGCACACCCGGCCCCAGGCGCTGCCCCATGCCGGTGGCGATCAACGCTGGCGCTACGGCATTGATGCGGATGTTGTGTTCCGCCAGCACCCGACCCAACGTGGCAGTGAGGTTGATCACCCCCGCCTTGGAGGCGCCGTAGTCGGCCTGGGAGCTGCCGTTGCGTCCGGCGATGGAGGCCACGTTGACAATTACACCACCGTTGCCCGCCTCGATCATCTGCCGTGCCACCTGCTGGCACAGGTACATAACGGCGGTGACATTAACCGCCAGGGTCATCTGTATCTGCTCGACGCTGAGTTCAAAAAAAGGCGTGTGTTTGTAATAGGCGGCGTTGTTCACCAGCACCGAAACCGGCCCCATCTCACGGCAAATCTGTTCGAGGGTGTCCCCCAGCTTGTTGAAATCACTCAGGTCGCACAAATAATCCCGCTCGGTGGTGCCGGGGGCCGAAGCCTTCAGATCAAGTCCAACCACCCGCAAACCCTGTTTTTTCAGGGCTGTGGCGATGGCGGCACCCAGTTCTCCGGCGCTGCCGGTGACCAGGGCGATCCTGTTTTGCTGTGTCATTGCTTTACCCTTTTATGTTTAAGCGGGATTATGATGATGGGAGATGTGGAATGGGAGACGGGAGATGGAAGAGCATCCAATCTCTCGTCTCCCGTCTCCCGTCTCCCGTCTCTCATCACATCAGCCCTGAATTCCGACATCTGAAAAAATCGATTGGAGCTTGTTCATTCAGTCTTTGACAGCACCACCAGCAAACTGCCACGGCGGGCCAGCTCTCCGGCTTTGACGCGAATGTCCTCCACCGTGCCGGCGCGGGTGGCTGTTACCTGCAATTCCATTTTCATGGCTTCGAGCACCACCAGGGCGTCGCCCTTCTCCACCCTGTCGCCAATGGCCACGGGAATACTCACCACCGTGGCGTCCATGGGGGCCACCGGCTCGCCACGCTGCGCCGTCACTGTGGACCGCGCTCCATCGCCCTCGCTGCCCTTGCGGTTGTTGCGCCCTCGACCAAAGATGGCGATTTCAAGGGGTCCGCCGGTAGTGGCGAGGGTAATGCGGCGTTCTGTCAGTGGTTTCACTGTGTCGAATTCCTGATCAATGGGGTCGGTCGGCACGACAGCAGGGCAACGGGCGGAATCGGGCGTCCAGCTGCGCTCCACCGAACCCGTGTCGTGGCTGATATCGATAAATTCACGCTGTTCCAGTACGTGGGCCAGGTAAGGAGCTGTGGTGGCAATACCGTCCACCACCAGATCGCCGAGGGCATTGAGCAGGTGACTGCGCGCCGCCTCGCGGCTCTGGCCCCAGGCCTGCACCTTGCCGAACATGGCGTCGTAATGGCCGGGGATGCTGTCGCCGCTTTCGACGCCAAAATCAAGCCGCAGCCACGGCCCGAGGGGCAGTCGCAGCCTGTCGATAGTGCCGGGATGGGGGCGGAAGCCGTCCCAGGGGTCTTCGGCACCGATGCGCGCCTGGATAGCGTGGCCGCGAACGACTACCTGTTGCTGGTCAAAATCGAGGGGCAGGCCGGAGGCGATGCGAATCTGCGACTCGACAATATCGATGCCGGTGACCAGCTCCGTGACACCGTGTTCCACCTGCAGGCGGGTGTTCATTTCCAGAAAGTAAAAGCGCTCGCCATCGGCATCCACCAGAAACTCCACGGTACCGGCGCTGCGGTAATTCACACTTTTTGCCAATTGCACGGCAGCATCTGCCAAAGCCCTGCGCAGAGTGTTGGAGAGAGCCGGTGCGGGCGCCTCCTCAATCAGTTTCTGGTGGCGGCGCTGCACCGAGCAGTCGCGATCCCCCAGGTGCAACACATGGCCGTGGTTGTCGGCAAGGATCTGCACCTCCACGTGGCGGGCGCGGGATACATAGTGCTCCAGGTACACCTCGGCGCGGCCAAAGGCGGCGCTGGATTCGCGCCCCGCCTCCTCCAGTGCGGCTTTCAGGCCGTGCAGTTCATGCACTACCCGCATACCGCGCCCACCGCCGCCAAAGCAGGCCTTTACCACCATGGGAAAACCGATGGCCGAGGCCATCTGCTGCGCCAGCGCCAGATCGTCAATGGTGCCATCGGAGCCGGGCAGCAGCGGCACGCCACATTGCCGGGCGGCAGTGCGGGCCGCCACCTTGTCGCCCATGGTGGCAATCACCTGGGCGTCAGGACCGATAAAAATCAGGCCCGCCGCCACCACGGCGGCGGCAAAACCGGCATTTTCACTGAGCAGACCGTAGCCGGGGTGAATCGCTTCTACCCCCGCCTCCCGTGCCACTTCAAGAATCCGGTCGATATTCAGGTACGAATCCCGCGCCGGGGCAGGACCGAGCAAATACGCCTCATCCGCCTGGCGCACATGGAGCGCCGCCGCGTCAGCTTCGCTGTAGACCGCGACGCTGCGAATCCCCAGCACCTTGCAAGCACGGATGATGCGCACGGCGATTTCGCCCCGGTTGGCAATCAGGATGGATTGGATCAGGTTGTTATCGGGCAACATCGTTCGATCGTTCATCATCGCTGATGCCTGCCAGCAACCCGCTGCGGATGAGCGCCCCAGGCGATATCGAGGCTCGCGGCAATCACCCGCCGGGTATCCGCCGGTTCAATCACATCGTCGAGGGCGAGGTGGGCCGCAGCCTCCCAGGGTTCGGATTCGGTGACCCACTCGTTGAACAGCTCTGCGGCCAGCGCTTCGGCGGCAGCCTCCCCTTCTTCAGCCGCGAGCTTTTCAAGGCGACGGCGATAGACAGTGCGCACGCCGGTTTCCGGCGCCATAAAACCCATCTCGGCGCAGGGCCAGGCAAACAGAAAATCCGGGTGAGTGGGGCGACCGCCCATGGCGAAATGCCCGCCGCCGTAAGCCTTGCGGATAATCACTCCCACCTTGGGCACGGTCGCTTCGGAGATGCGCAGGGCGAGTTTTTCGTAGGCCTTGAGAATGCCGTTTTTTTCCGCCTCGGCACCCACCATCAGCCCCGGTACATCGTGGAGAAACACCAGGGGCAGGTTGAAGGTGTCGCACAGGTCGACAAAATCGTGCTCCTTGGTGAGCGCATGGGGATCGAGGGCCCCCGCCAGCACCATGGGCTGGCTGGCGATAATGCCCACAGGATTGCCCTCGATACGGGCAAAACAGGTGATCAGTGCCGATCCCCAGCCGTCCGCCCAGGGCAGCACGCTGGCCTCATCGACAATGGCCTCGATGACGCGGTACATGTCGTAGCCGGACTTCGCACCCAGGGGCACGATGTTTTGCAGTTCGGAGGGCGACACCGCAGGCTCCCGCGCGGGCGCCACTGGCGCTGGCACGGCGGCATTGGGGGGCAAAAACGACAGGAAGGCAGCGATGGCCTCCATGGCATCGGCTTCGGTTTCCACCGCCATATGGGCGTTGCCCACCGCGAGGGCCTGATCCGGGCCGCCAAGTTCTTCATCGGTGAGTTCCTCGCCAGTGGCTGACTCGATTACCGACGGACCGACCAGGGCGATGGAGGCATTGCGGATCATCACCACAAAATGCGCGGTGGAGGCGTGCAGGGCTGAATCCCCGTAGGAAGGCCCGAGCACCGCAGCGGCGCGGGGAATCAGCGGCCTGCCGTCGGTAGGTTTTAAAAATGTCTTGAAATCCAGCGGCAGGTGGCTGAAGCGCCAGCCCATCACATCGGGGATACGGCCACCGTCGGCGTCGCACAGCATCACCAGGGGGAAACCGTTCTTCTGGGCGTGTTCGATCAAACGGCCCTGCTTGCGCATGCTGGTGGGTGCAGTGGTGCCCGCCACCACGCTGGAGTCGATACCGATCACCCCCACGCGGCGGCCATCCACCTTGCCAAAGCCGGTGACCACGGCATCGCCGGGAATATGCTTGGCGGTGCGCAGTTCCGGCAGGCCGAGGGCGCCGATTTCAAACCAGGAACCCTCGTCGATCATCAGGGCAATGCGCTCCCGCACCGGCAGGCGGCCCGAGGCGCGGTGGCGCGCAAGACCGTCAACACCGCCCATTTCGCGGGCGCGCTCCTGGCGCTGGCGCAGATCATCCACCATTAACGCCATGGTATCGGGCCGGGATTTGTTTGTGGGTTTATCAACCATGGGGTGGGTTACTCCAATTGTGCTTTAAGGCAGATCTATCCGCTATTGATCAGGAAAGGCCAGGAAATACAGGTTTGCGCTTTTCGACAAAGGCGCGAATGCCCTCCGCTGTATCTTCGGAGGACTGCAAAACCGTGAGTGCCTCAACGGAATAATCGAACTCCGCACGCTCAATGCCACGGTTGATAATTTTTTTGCCCACCGCGTGGGCAAGGGGCGAATTGGCGGCAATTTTCCCGGCAAGGGCCATGGCCTCGCTCATCAGGCGCTCGTGTAGCACCACCTTCTGCACCAGCCCGCATTGCAGGGCCTGGTGGGCATTGATGCGCTCCGCCGCCATCACCAGCAGCTTGGTCATCTGGCGGCCAATCACATCCGGAGCACGCAACACGCCAAAGCCGGGCACCAAGCCGAGGGCGGATTCCGGCATACCGAAGACGGCGCGGTCAGAGGCAATTACCATGTCGCAGGCGAGGGTCAGTTCGCAGCCGCCACCCAGAGCATAGCCGTTGACAGCGGCAATAATGGGCAGATTGGCGTTTTCCACCGCGATAAAGGTCTCCATCACCTCTGCCTGGAAAGCTCTTTTATCCGCCATGGTTTGCAGATCGCCAAAACTGGCGATATCGCCACCGGCGGAAAACGCCTTGTCTCCGGCACCGGTTATGATGAGAGCGCGGGTTTTGCCATCATTTTCCAGCTGGCTGATGGCGGTGCGCAGATCCCCCCAGAAATTGCGCGCCATGGCGTTGAGTTTTTGCGGGCGATTGATTTCCATCACCGTGACGGTGCCATGGGGGGTGATGCGCAAATCACCTATTGCCCTGGGTTCACTGGAACCGGATGCATTGGTCGAACTCATTGTGATTTCTCCATGTTAGTGTTATCAACAACCGCAATCCATTTCTGTATGATCAAAAGTAAGCAACACAATTTCTAGGCCATACTGGCTAACGCAGGCGCTATTTTTTAGTATTTTCCCCTCATCAAACCCTGACACTTCCTATCCTAAGATAGACAAGACCTTTAATTATTTCCTGCTGTAAACAGTTCATGACCCAATGATTTCCGCTGGTAGTCCTGGCGTGCTAATCTCTGCCATCTGATTTGCTGGCAGCTTCACCATCACACTGGCCAGGTACATAACACCCACCACAGGCAGTTCATGAAACTATTGCGCGTAAAACTCCGGCCACCCGCCATCCAATCGGATCTGACCCACAGACCGGAGTTGGCGAAAAGGCTTGACGAGGCCCAACGCGCACGGCTCACACTGATCACTGCCCCCGCCGGGTTTGGCAAATCCAGTGTGCTCATGCAGTGGTATCGAGAGCTGCGCAACGAGGATAAACATGCCTGCTGGCTGACCATCGACAAAACCCTTGGCGAAGCAGCCGATGTTCTTGCCTACCTGCTGGCCGCCGTGCGCAATGGCGAGAGTGGCAGTACTGATGATGCAGGCAATCTGCTCTACAGCGAAGGCCTGACCTCCACAGATTACCTGCTCGAACTGTTGCTGGAATGCCTGGAGGGGCGGGAAAGCCCCAGCTATATTTTTCTTGATGATTTTCATCTGCTGGGTGCAGAGGCCGTTGCCGCCATCAACAGCCTGATCGAACAGGCACCCTCCGACAGCCATTTTTTTATCGCCAGCCGCACCACCCCCGACCTGCAACTGGGCCGCGCCCGCTCCCTCGGCGAACTGGTGGAAATCGACGCCCAGGATCTCAAATTCAGCCTGGTGGAAACCCGGCAGTTTCTCGACAGCAATATTCCCTCGTCCATCCAGGAAGGCGAGCTGAAATCCCTGGTTGAACAGACCGAGGGCTGGATCACCGGCCTCAAACTCGCCAGCCTGGCCATACGCCGGGGTGTTGCGCCGGAAATGCTGCTGAGCACGGTGAGTGGCCGCAATCGCACGGTGGCGGATTATTTCAGCGAGGAAGTACTCTCGCCCCAGAACAGCGTCATCCGCGACTTTATGGTAAAAACCTCCATTCTCGAGCGTTTTTGCCCCGATCTGTGCAACGCCGTGACCGGTGAAAGCAACGCAAGGGAAATGATCAACGAGGTGGAGAGCAAGGGGCTGTTTTTGTTCCAGCTCGACGAGGAACGTCACTGGTACCGCTACCATCACCTGTTTGCCAGCTATCTGCTGCGGCAACTGAGTGACATCAGCCCGCTGTTGAAAAATGACCTGCATCGCAGTGCCAGCGAGTGGTTTCGCGACGAGGGCTATTTTACTGAAGCCATGGAACACGCCCTGCAATCCGGCGACAAGGAATACGCCGCTGACCTGCTGGAGCAAAGCTGCCAGGATTTCACCTACAGTGGCAATATTCGCCAGGTGGCATCCTTTGCGGCAAAGATTCCCGCCGATACTCTCAAGCGTTATCCACGCACACTGCTGATGCTTTCCTGGTTTCACACCCGTGGCATGCGTTTTGAAAAAAGCGAAGAAATTCTCGCTGGTACAGAACTGCGCATTGATGAGATTGAAGCCAACCGCGCCCTTCCGGAGGAGCAGATTCGCGAATTGCGCCACTTGCTGCTGCACCGCCGCATGCTGCTGACCTCGGCGCGGGACGATGTGGTGACGCTGGAAAAGCAGTGTCGCCAACTGCTCGATGATTATCCCGACATGACCCACCCCTATATGGTGGGCACCACCTATTGTCATTTGCTGCTGTCGCGCCGCGAGCAGTACAAGCTCGATGACCTGGAGCAACTGTGGCTCGCCGTAAAAGGGGTAGAAAGCCGCTCCCCCTACGCATTTCTGGTGCCTGCCCTGCGCGCCGACCTCGGCCCCTCGCTGTTTTTTGCCGGTAAAACCGAGGCCGCACGCCAGGCCCTGCAGGAAGGACTCGATCTTGCCACACGCCATGTCGGGGCACGGGCCGCCATCGCAGCCCTGCCCGCCCTGCCCCTGGCGGAACTGGTGTATGAAAGCAACGACTTGCAACGGGCGGAACAGTTGATCAGCGATGCCCTGCCCTCGGCGCGCAAAATGGGCTATATCGACCAGCTGATGCCAGGCGTGTTGACCCTCGCGCGACTGCGCCGCGCCGAAGGCAATACTGCTGAGGCACTGAGCGCCCTGGATGAAGGCATGGTGATAGCACTGGATCGGAAACTCGATCGCTTTCGCCTCGGTTTGGTGAACGAACGCATCAAGTACCTGGTGCAGGACGGCGATATCAGCACCGCGATTAAATACGGCAAAAATGCCGGTATCGCCGACATGAATAGCGAACCCCTGCCGCACGCAGGCGTGACAACCCAGGATGAGCTGCTGGCCAGCAGCTGGGTGCGCACGGCCCTTGGCAAAAAAACCATTGGCCCGGCATTGCATGTGACCAAGCACTGGCGCTCGTTTTGCGCCAAGCGCGGTGCCATCCGTTCGCTGGTGCGCTGGAACCTGCTCTACGCCCAGCTCTATTTTCTCGACGGCCAGGAAATCGAAGCCCAGCGCCCACTGCGCGAAGCCCTCACCCTGGCGAGCGCCAGCAGTCTGCGGCGCAGCTTTATCGACGAGGGCGCCCTGATCAAGACGCTGCTTGCCAATGCCTACGATATACAGCCTGCGACATCTGAACCGGCAGAAATGTTTGCCAGCGAGTTGCTGCAAATTCTTGAAGGCCCGCTGGATCAATCATTGCTCGATAAAGATACCAGTGCAGATCTTGATGGCCCCCAGGAGAATCTCACCAACAATGAGCTGAAAATTCTCAGCATGGCAGGGCACGGCCTGCGCAACAGGGAAATCGCCGACAAGCTGGGCATGACGGAAGGCTCGGTGAAATGGTATATGCAACAGATCTACGACAAGCTCGGCACCAGGCCCCGCACCCGCGCCATTGACAGGGCGCGCAAGCTGGGGTTGATTCCCTAATACGGGAGAGGTGAGACGTGAGATGGGAGACGTGACGGCAGCTCCATCTCCCATCTCCCATCTCCCATCTCCCATCTCCAGTTCAACATCTCCCTTACACAATCCCCCAAACGCAAAAACCCCCAGCCACATGACCGGGGGTTTTTGTTAACACCTCACAATGAATCAGTACTGATAGCTTACCCGCAAACCGGCGGTGCGCGGTGCACCCACAAAGCGGTTGGCACCGAGGGCGCCGAGACTTGAACCCCAGTAGGAGTACTCCTCGTTGCCGAGGTTTTTGCCAAACAGGGCTACTGTCCAGTTTTCGGCAGGAGCGGTCCAGGTGACACTGGCATCCCACAGGGTATAGGACGGCTCTTCGATCGTATTGCGGTCATCAAAGAACTGGGAGTCGGTGAAGACGCCCGCTACCCGGAAGCCCAGATTACCCAGGTCACCCAGTGGCTGGTCGAACAGGATCGAGCCACTGTAGCTTTCCTTGGGCACCCGGGTCAGATCAAGCTTTTTGGCAAGACCGGGGTCCGGGATGCCGTTGCCTGTGACATCGAAGCCTTCAAACTTGTCGAAGGAGGCATCGGTGAGACCGTAGGCAAAAGTAAACACCAGCTGGTCAGTGGCCTGGACGATAATATCCAGTTCCAGACCGCTGATGGTGGCCTGGGCGGCATTGCCGGTGGACTGGGTCACGCCGACGCCACTGGGCACCAGGATGGTGCGCTGCATATCGTCATATTCGTTGTGATACACAGAGGCATTGACTCGCAGGCGGTTATCCATCCAGTCGCCCTTATAACCCAGTTCCAGCGCCGTCACTTCTTCAGCATCGAAAGGGGGCAGCAGGTTGTTGCCGCGCAGGCTGAACCCACCACTGCGGAAACCACGGGTGGCGGTGGCATAGACCAGCTGGTTTTCATCCGGCAGCCAGGTCAGGCCAATCTTGGGCGAAAAGTCATTCCAGTCCTCCTTGCCCGTTGGTCCCAGGTTACAGGGCAGGGACAAATTGCGGATACGCAGTTCCGGCGATGCAATACTGGTATCGAGCGGGCAGCCGCCAAAGGGAACTGTCTGGGCCTCAATACTTTCCCGGGTGTATCGGCCACCCAGGGTCAGGGTCCACTGGCTGGAGAAATTGATGTCCACTTCACCGAAGAGCGCCTGGGAGTCCTGCTCCAGATGGTTACCGGAGGCAAAAACCAGGGCGTGGTTGGACAAATCACGTCCTTCACGGTAATCCTGTTCCTGTTCAAAGTAATAAGCGCCAAGGGTGAATTCATAGCGCTCGGAAAACGTCGAAGCGTAGCGGATTTCCTGGGAGAACTGGTCCTGTTCGAGATCAATACTCTGGTTGAACCCGGGGAATCCGGAGCCGTCGAAATCGGTGTGGTTGGCGACAGAGAGATCCCGGTAACCGGTAATTGATGTGATCAGGCCGTGACCCAGATCCAAGTTCATTTCCAGGGTGATGGAATCAACCTCGATGTCGGATTTACCCGGATTATCGAGGCGAATATCCCACCAGTTGCTCGGCTGGCGGAAGCCATTTTGGTAGGGCAGGTTGCCGACCACTTCAATACCCACGGCGGCCACTGAATCGCCGTCTTCCTCATAATTTTCAAAAATCAGGGTGGCATCAAAATTTTCTGTCGGCGTCAGCATCAATGTGCCGCGCAGCACGGTGGAATCGGTGGCACCAAAATCCTTGCCACCCTGCTCCAGATTGTCGAAATAGCCATCGAGGCTGCGATCCAGCACCGCCAGCCGTCCGGACAGAATCCCCTCCACCAGCGGCCCTTCAATGCCCACGGAAATATCCCGGCGGCCATAGTTGCCATAGACCGCTTCAGCGTCAAAGCCAAACTCCCCATCGGGGCGCTTGGTGCGCACCACCACGGCGCCGCCAGTCACGTTGCGACCGAACAGGGTGCCCTGGGGACCGCGCAGAATCTCCACGGATTCCACATCAAAGGTATCGAGCAGGGAGCCGTAATTGACGCCCCAGAATACGCCGTTCTGGAACACGCCCACAGCGGGGGAATCCGAGGGAGTGGTACCCGATACCCCCATGCCGCGAATGGTAAAGTTCTGGTTGCCCACCTGGCTGGAAGGCTTCAGTTCCACGTTGGGGGAGAGCAAGCCGAGATCCCCCAGATCATCGGCAAACACCGCCTTGAACTGCGCTTCGCCAAAGGCCGTCATGGCAATGGGGGTATCCTGTACGGCCTCGCCCGCCGCTTTTTTCCGCGCCCTCACCACGATCTCTTCCAGCAGGCTGGAGCGCGCCTGCTGACCTGATGCCGTTTCCTGGGCGGTAACAAGCGGCGCCCCCATGGCCAGGGTTATGGCAATACTTAACGTTGAGAGTGCACGGATTGATAACGGATTTATCTTGTTCATGGTATTCCCCTTCTGGTTGTGTTCTCAGTAAAGCAGCGTGCTTATGGTTTCTGTGCCAATTGCTACATTGCTTGTCATGGCGCTTGTAATGGTTATATCTACAACAAAGACAGGATCAAGTTAATTGTTGTTGTGAAACTCAACACCTTACTAAAGATAGTAAATCCTGAAATAGATGCAGCCTATATTTTCGTTGCGACAAATCTCTTGCATTGCTTGTTGCCCTGCCCATTTGCCAGGTATAGGCTGGCTACAATCCCATAAGTACCAATAATAGAGGAGATACACCATGTCATCCGGCTGCCCCGTTTCATCCCTGATGAGTACCAAAGACAAGCTGCCCCATCCCTTTTACGAACAACTCCATGCCCTGGGAGACATGCACTGGGATGCGGAAATGAAAGGCTGGCTGGCGGTGTCCTACGATGTTTGCAAGGAAGTGTTGACCCGTGAAGACCTGTTCCGCCACCCCTATGCGGACGCCGATGCCACCATGATCGAGGTCAAAGGCGGCGCCCGCAACATCACCGTTCTGCAGGGTGAAGACCACGATCGCATGCACCGCTACACCATGAAACTGTTCAGCCCTGACAATATAAAAATCTATAACGAAGAGCACATCGAACCCATTACCGACTTTCTGCTCAGCCGTATCGAGGGCAAGGGCAAGGCCGAACTGTTCAGCACTTTTTGCAAGCAACTGCCGGGCCGCACCTTTATGTCGCTGTTTGGCATGGACGCGGCAGACGACGCCTTTATGCACCATGTGGTGGAGTTGCACGACACCATCATGACCTGGGCCGGTGGCCGCCACTATTTAGGGCCGGAGGCTACCGATGCGGCCCTGGCTGCGTCCCATGAACTCAACGCCATTCTCAAACCCTATATCAGCAAGCGCCGCGAACAGCCCGCCAACGATTTGATGGGGCGTATCTGGGCCGAAGCGCCCGGTTTGCTCGACGACATCACCGAAGCCGATATCCTCGCCGTGTGCCGCGAGCTTTACCTGGCGGGCAGTGATACCACGGTGCTGGCCCTGGCCAACGCCCTTTACCTGCTGCTCACCGACAAGGCGCTGTACGACAACATCCTCAACGACAGGGATGACAAGCTGCTCAATAATTTTATCGAGGAAGTAATGCGCACCCACGGCTCGGTGGAATACCGCTACCGCATCGCCAATCAGGATATTGAACTGGGTGGCGTGCTGGTCAAAAAAGACCAGGTGATCTTTACCATCAATGCCGCCGCCAACCGCGACCCGGATCACTACAGCTGCCCCGCTCAGGTTGATCTTAATCGTCCCCGCCCCCGCGACCATCTGGCCTTTAACACCGGCCCGCGTATTTGCGTAGGCGCAGCCCTGGCGCGGGCAGAAATGCGCATCGGCCTGCGCGCCCTGCTCGACCACCTGCCCAACCTGCGCTTGGACCCGGCGGCGGAACAGCCGCAATTCAAGGGGTTTTTTACCCGCGCCTGGCAGCCGCTGCATGTGTTGTTCGATTGATTGAGAGAATTGAACGCGTTGCCTCACGCAGGATGGGTGTATCTCCCATCTCCCGTCATTCCAATATCCGCCCGCCATCCACAGTGAGCGTTTCCCCCACCATATAGGCCGATAAAGGCGAGGCAAGGAACAGCGCCACATTGGCGATATCATCGGTGGTGCCCAGTCGCCCCAGGGGAATTCTGTCAAGGTTGGCGGCAAGCCTGTCGGGGTTGCCCACCGTGTATTCAGTGAAACGTGTGGGAACAAGTCCCGGCGCGATACCATTCACCCGCACACCCTCCCGCGCCCAGGCTTGGCCAAGGGTGCGGGTAAGTCCAAAAGCGCCGGTTTTCGAGGCATTGTAGGCGGGGTTTTCTGGCGTAGAGTGAAACGCCGCCGTGGAGGAAATCACCACCACCGAACCGCTGCCACCGCTACAGCTACTCGTCTTTAACAGCGGAAAAAACTTTGCACAAAGCCCCATCAGGCTCACCAGATTGACATCGATCACCTTGCGAAAATACAGCGGGTCAAATTCCAGCCCGTCGTAAAAAATAACGCCCTGTGACAGCACCAGCACATCCAGTTGCGCAAAGGGCGGAGTAAATTGGTCGATGGCTTCCAGGCTCGCCACATCCAGCTGGCAATATTCCAGACCTTCCAGATCAGATCCTTCCTCCCCCAGATAGTCTGCGGCAGAGGCGCGTGTGCCCGCCACAAAAACCTTGGCACCCTGACGGCGAAAACCCTGGGCAATACCGTTGCCAATACCGCTGGAGCCACCCACCACAAAAACGCTCTGATCGCTGAAATCCAGGGGATTGTTCATCACCGGGTTTTTCATTGTCACCTCAACTCCTCCTGCAATGGGGTGTTGCGAATATCTTCCCGGAATAAATACCTGCTGAAGTGATAGACCGGCACAAGGATCAGGCACAGCCCGCCCACCACGATCAGCACCGACAGCCCGATATAGCTCTCATCCTGAAATACATGGTCGCTGAGCAGCGCTGGCAGCAGTGGCCCGAGCGTCAGCGACACCAGATTCAGTACAAACAAATAAGTGGCCGACACTTGCGCGCGCAGCTGGTTGGGCAGCATGTTCTGCAAGCCCGCAGGCCCCGCCGTCATCATCAGCGAGCAGGAAAACAGTGACACGCCCACCGCGATCAGCTGCCAGTAGGGCTGGGCATAAAACACCAGGGCCATCAGCACCGACAGCGCCACCCCGATCAGGGATAAAAACGCCACCAGGATCGGCGCATCCTCCACGCCATTTTTCCAGAAATAATCGCACAGCATACCGCCGACAATTACGCCAACACTGCCAAAAATCACCATCACAATACCGAGGGATAAGCCGATATCCCCCTGTGACCAGCCAAATTCGCGAATAAAATGGGTGGGCACCCAGGATAGCAGGGCGTAAAAAATAATGCTTTGCAGGGTCATGCCGACAAAAAAACCGAAAAACCGCCGCCAGCGCCGCGCCACAAATTTGATGGAATCTGCAATCGATAATTTTTCAGTGGTATGGCCAGTGAGTTGATAGCGCCGCGCAGGCTCACGCACCAGCACCACAAACAGCAACGCCAGCAAAATACCGGGCAGACCCACCACCATAAAGACAATGCGCCAGTCGGCAAACCCCGCCACTATTGCCGGCAACTGGTGACGGATGGCGGGGATGGAATCGATCAGCACGCCGCCGATAATCAGCGCCAGTCCCGCCCCCACATAAATGCCGACGTTGTAGATACCTACCGCCGTGCCAATGCGCTCCCTCGGGAAATAATCACTCATCATCGAATAGGCAGAGGGCGACAGGGCCGCCTCCCCCACCCCTACACCCATGCGGGTCAGGAAAAACCCGAAGAATGTTTTTGGCAGGCTGCACAGAAACGTCATCAGGCTCCATACCGCAATGCCGATGGCGATGATATTGCGGCGATGGCTGTAATCGGCGATGCGACCTATGGGCAGTCCCGCCAGGGTATAAAACAGCGCAAAGGCCAGCCCCTGCAGAAGGCCGATCTGACTGTCGGAGATACCCAGGTCTGCCTTGACGGGTTCCACCAGCAGGGACAGTATCTGGCGGTCAACAAACGACAGCGCGTAAGCCACCATCAGCATCAACACAACAAACCAGGGGTAAAATCCCACTTTGGCGCCAAAGCCGTTACCGCTATCCTGAACCGGTGTTGTCATAACTGTTATCCCATGGTGTTCAGTCAAAGCACCACAATTCATCAATCGCAGCGGCAAAGCGGCTGGATACGCTGTAAATGGCCTCTTCCGTCTGGGTGCCATCGGGCACCACCACCCACACCATGCCGTAAAACAGGTTGATGCGGTACAGCTCCCAGGTTTCATCAAAGGACGGCGCAGCCACACCGTGACTGGCCAGCTGCTCCAGGTAATAGCTCAGCAATTCCTTTTCATGGTTGCGACGGTCATGGGGTGCCAGGGAGCCAGCCAGCATATACGCCAGATCCCAAATCCAGGGGCCGCGCATCAGACGCTGCCAGTCGAGCAGGCCCACCCGGCCATCGACAAAATACATGTTGCCGATATGGGGATCGCCGTGCAGCAGGCACTCCGGCAGGGTGTCGTTGACGGCGAGCAGGCGCTCGATGCCGCCCCACACCCGGTCGCGATCCCGCAGTGCGGCGGGCACACCCCGGGAGCGTTCCATGGCCATGGCGCGGTTCCAGCTGTCGGGCTGCATCAGGCGTTCGATCACACCGTCCTCCTTGAGGGAGCCGCCGCGCTTGCCGAGGATGTCGAGTTTCGGGCTCTGCCACCACAGGGCGTGGTAACGGGCCTGAATTTCCAGCACATCGCGCACCATGGCCACCGTCAGCGGCGTGGCCGGATCGCCAAAACTGGCGTTGGCGGCGAGCAGATCCTCGATCAGCACCACGCCATCCCCGGCAAAATAGCCTTTCGGGCTGCGTATGTTTACTTGCGGGCTGATATCCCGGTAAAACAGGGTTTCGCGCTCAAAGGCGGCGTGAATATTGCGGCTGTATTCGTGGAACGGCCCCTTGATCCACATCGTGGGGGGCAAGCCGTGGCGATGCCCTGCGTCGTTGTAATCGAGCAACAGCCGCAGCTTGGCGCCGGTACCGTAGATCTCGCTGCCAAAATAAACAGATTTGACTTCAGTGCCCGGGTAGTTGACCGACAGGGCCTGGGTCAGCCACTCGGCGGTGATGGTTTCCCGTGAGGCCGGAGTGGGTATTGGGTCCTTTGAATGCTTTGTCATTATGGTCTCCTGTTGGGATTTGCCAGTGCAGGGAGAATGCCGCAGTGGTGAATTCAGGCTACCCCAATGCCGGACACCTCTTACCTCACTAAAGATAGACCGGGCGACTCGCTGCCGGGCCAACCCCACGGCAGCAGTACCCACTGGCAACAGTATAGTGGGGTCCTTAAAAACACAGACTGTCCGGAATGCTACGGTGGTTCAGCTTGGCAAGCTGTGCAAAGCCCGGTAGCCTCAGTTGCACAGCGTCGCCCATCACCGGCACATTACTACAATAAGAGGAAACACGTTTATGGCCATGGGCAAAAAACAGTTCACCACAGTGCTGCTTTTAACTGCAGCGCTACTGACCCATAACATGCTTCATGCAGGAGATAACACCGTGACTTCATCCACCGAACTGGAAACCTGGGGCAATTTTGTTGACAAATTGCGCCCCCTTGAGCAGCGCATTCTCGACAAAATTCCCGAACGCCTGCGGGATGACCCGCAAATCCGCCAGCAAGCCAATCGCCTGCTGCTGATGGCCACTGCACGCACCGCCATCGATGCACTGGTGGGTGATCGCAAACACCCGATGTTTGTGCCCGAGATCAATATTGCCATCAACCTGTTCCAGCCCAATGCCGACACCATCTACAAAAGCGCCCTGATCGAGCCCGACGGGGTGTACCGCATCAGCGGCAATCGCGGCACCATCCTGTTTGCCAAGCTCGGCCAGCTCGGTCCCGACATGCTGCGCACCGGGCAGGGTTCGGCGCCGCTGTCCTACCTCGACCTCGACGATGTGGCCGACAAGAACGGTCGCTTCAGTGTCATCATCAGTCCCGAAAAACCGCAGGGCTACGACGGTGACTGGTGGGAACTCAACCCCAAGGCCATCAAGCTGATGCTGCGCCAGGTGGGCTACGACTGGGCCAACGAGGTTGACACCAGCATTGCCATTGAGCGCCTCGATACGCCAGCCGCCAAACCGCGCCTCAGCGCGCAGCAGATGAGCGATTCACTGGCGGAGCTGCCCACCATGATCGGCAATGCCTCCACCTTTTTTGTGGATCATGTGGAAGCACTGCGCAACGAAGGCTATATCAACAAGCTCAAGGTCTTTGACGTGAGCCAGATGTCAGGCCTGGTGGGACAGTCCTACTACGAAGGCGCCTATGATCTCAAGGACGATGAAGCCCTGATCGTATCGGTGAAAGTGCCCGATGTGTGCAAATACTGGTCGCTGATTCTCACCAATGACCTGTACGAAACCATCGACTGGTACAACAACCACAGCAGTCTTAACGGCGCCCAGGCCAAACTCGATGCCGATGGTTATTTTCGCGCGGTGATTTCCGCCAAAGACCCCGGCGTACACAACTGGCTGGATACCGCAGGTTTTGACAGCGGCGCTATCCAGGGCCGCTGGCTCGACTGCTCCGGCACCCCCATGCCGGAGATACAGAAAGTCGCCGTTGGCGATGTGAATAAACACCTGCCCACCACCACCGCCCTGGTCAGCCTTGATGAGCGCGAAGAGATTATCCGCGCCCGCCGCGCCGCCTTTCAGCAACGCAAGCTCTGGTAGCACACAGCAAGATTGTCACACCTGCCGCCGCCATTGGCAGCGGCAGGTGTGTATTCAAGACTGGCATGAGTTCACCTCTGGCAGGCGTGTAAAAGCAGCATCAATAAAAGCTTCCCGGAACCGTCAGCCATTCGACGGCCAGATGGGCAATGCCGGTAAACAACAGGATACTGACCACAGCCGGTAACACCACCATCAGCCAGCCCAACAGCGCAAAACCCTGTTTACCCTGCGGCCATTGCAGCGCCGCCACACGTCGCAGCGGGTCGAGGGCCTGAAACGCCGGGGATAAACCAGGGGGCTGCTGCCCGCGTTTTTCCGCCAGTATGGACAGCGCCGTGATCACCGCCTGGGGATGCTGTCGCGCCGCAGCGGCCCGGTCACAGGCTTCTTCAGTACTGGCAGAAAAATCGTTCCAGAGCTGTTTTTTTACGGGTGGCAACCAGACCGCCGTAGCAATGCGCAGGATCAGGGTGCGGAGATTATCGCGTCGACAGACATGGGCGTACTCATGGGCAATAACCGCCCGCAGCTGTTCGGGGGCGAGTATTGCCAATAACCCGGACGAGACATAAATCTGCGGACGCAACAGGCCGCCACACCAGGCCAGCAACCCGGGACTATCCACTACCCGGTACTGATCCGGGCCAGTGGCTGAGGACAGCATCTGCAATGTGTGAAGGCGCTGTTGACTGCGCATTACGCCCAGTTGCACCAACCCGATAAATCCCAGAACAACAATGGCAGAACTGATAATCAGCACCATCCCCGACAGGGTGGCCGCGCTGATCAGCGGTGCGTGCGGCAAACACACACCCTCATGGCAATGCTCCTGTATCAACGCAGCGCCCAGCTGCGGCTGTAACGCGAGAATCACCATCACTGTCGCGGTTACAGGGGCAGTAACAGCATAAACCAGCAGGATAAACGCGCGGGTTTCGGCAATATAGCGACGAGTGATGCTGCGCAACAAAGGGTAGAAAAGAGCCGCAACCAGGGAGGCAGCAAGCACTGTTGCCAGCCACAGCAACGGCAGCCCCATAACAGTGTGCAGAAGGCTATTCATCCTCACCTGGTGTGTTTTTATCCTGTTGATCAAGCATGGCAGTCAGCGCCGACTTTATGGCGGGGGCTTCGATATCCAGATATTCCATAAAACCCGATACCATCGGCGCCATGTCGCCACCGGCAATTTCGGCGGTAATATCGTGCAGCAGTGAACTGATGATGCTGTGGCGCGATACCTGCGCACTGTAAATATAGGCTCTGGACTGCTTTTCCCGGATCACCAGCTGTTTGCGGTGCAGCCGCTCAAGGGTGCTCTGCACCGTGCTCAGCCCTATCCCCTCAAGCTGTAAATGATCCAGAACCTGCTGGGCCGACTGCTCCCCGCATTGCCAGAGAATTTCCAGAATGGCCAGTTCCCGGTGGCCCAGCGATGGTGTGCTTGTTCCTGTCCTGGCGGCAAGCCAGCTGATAATGCCTTTGCTTTTCTGAATCATGAAAACCGATCCCTTATGGGTGTTGGCAGGCCATGCTATAAACGCTCCCGCTCATTCAGGCCCAGTGTAATTGACTACGGGCAATCACGAAATCTGCGCATCACATGCCGCTCAATGGAGTCCCCTGCCTTATGCAACGTTTCATTACCCCGCAACCCGCCATCCGGATTCTGGCCGGGCTGATTAGCGCCCTTGCCATAACGCCGGGCAGCTTCGCAAACAGTGCGAAAATCGAGGAAGTCACCATCACCGGTCGCGGGGTCAATCTGGTGGGAAAAGCAATCTCCGCCTCCGAAGGTCTGGTGTCACAGCAGGAACTGGCGCGGCGCCCGATGTTGCGCAGCGGCGAGATACTCGAAGCCGTACCGGGGCTGATCGCCACCCAGCACTCCGGCACCGGCAAGGCCAACCAGTATTTTTTGCGCGGCTTTAACCTCGACCACGGCACCGACTTCGCCACCTGGTACGACAATATGCCAGTCAATATGCGCAGCCACGGCCATGGCCAGGGTTACACCGACCTCAACTTCATCATCCCCGAGATGGTCGAAGAACTCGCCTACCGCAAGGGTTCCTACTACGCCGATGTGGGGGATTTTTCCGGCGCGGGGGCAGCGCGGCTGTCCAGCTTCAAGCGCCTCGATCACGGCACCCTGGCCGCCACCGCAGGCCATGACGACTACTACCGCGTGTTGGCCATGGATTCAGTGGCCGATCTGGTGCCCGGTCTGGGGGGTGAGTTTCTATACGCGCTGGAACTCAACCGCTACAAAGGCCCCTGGACGGATATCAGCGAAGACCTCGACAAACTCAATCTTGTCCTCAAGCAAAGCTGGCAAAGTGCCGAAGGCGGTGGCGACATCAGTTTTATGGCCTACGACAATCAGTGGAATTCGGCGGACCAGATACCCCTGCGGGCGGTTCAGTCCGGGCTGATTTCCGAACTGGGTTCCCTGGCGCCGGAGGCGGGGGGCGAATCCAGCCGCTACAGCCTGTCGGGCAACTGGCACCACCAGGGCTGGCAGGCCAACGCCTATGCCATCCGCTACCGCCTCAACCTGTGGTCCAACTTCACCTACTTTCTTGAAGACCCGTTGGACGGCGACGGTTTTGAGCAAGCGGATGAGCGGGAAATCTACGGCGGCGATCTCCAGTACCGCTGGCACAACCAGGCGGGCGGAATTCGCTTTGACAACCGCATCGGCCTTGAAAGCCGCTTTGACGCCATCGGCGATGTCGGCCTCTACCAAAGCCGCAACCGCCAACGTCTGGCCACGGTGCGCCGCGACAGTATCGACCAGTTCAGCGCGGCCCTCTTTGGCGAATCAGAAATTCACTGGACCGAGCGCTTTCGCACCGTGCTGGGTGTACGTTACGACCACTATGATTTCAGCGTGGATGACAGGGCCGCTATCAACGGCGCCGGCATTGATCTCGCCGCCAACAGCGGCTCTGACCAGGACGGCCTGCTCAGCCCGAAATTCAGCGCAAGCTACCAGCTCAACGACAACTGGGAGCTGTACGCCAGCATTGGCCGGGGTTTTCACTCCAACGATGCCCGTGGTGTGACCGCAGTGCTGGATCCGGTCAGTGGCGAAGCGCTGAGCCCGGTTAACCCGCTGGTGAAATCCCGTGGTGAGGAACTGGGTGTGCGCTGGTTTCTGAGCGAACACATCAACAGCTCACTTACCCTGTGGCGCCTCAAACTCGACTCGGAATTGCTCTATGTTGGCGATGCGGGCAGCACTGAGGCAAGCCGGGGCAGTCGCCGCGAAGGGGTTGAATTTACCACCTACTACCGCCTTAATGACCTCTGGACCCTGGATCTGGAATACGCTTGGACCGATGCGGAGCTGACAGGACACGCGCCGGACGAAGGCAACAAAATTGAAGGCGCATTGAAACAAGTGGTGAGTGGCGGTATCGAGGGCCGCTTTGAAAACGGCCTGTTTCTCGCCAGCCGAGTGCGCTACTTCGGCCCGCGCGCACTGGATTCCTATGGCGATGTGAAATCGGACAGCACCACCGTGGTCAACCTGCGGGGCGGAATCGAACTGGGCAACGTGGAACTGGCACTCGATATCCTCAACCTGCTGGATGCCGGTGATCACGATATCGATTACTACTATGCCTCGCGCCTGCCCGGCGAAGCTGAAGAAGGCGTGGAGGATCTCCACTACCATGTGATGGAGCCCCGCACCTGGCGGCTTTCAGCGCGCTGGCGATTTTAGGGTCACGGCCTGTGGGTAGCAGGTTTTGAGGAATGCCTTGTCAGTGTCTGAAATCAGACTAGAATCGGTGCTTTGTCTGAAATCAATTGCCTGAGACCATGTACCAGACAGCCGTCGCCTGACAAGGCGTGCCTTAGAACCATTCTGCCAATGAGCCAACACCATGAAAACAGACCGCCGCGTGGATAAAACCCATAAAGCCCTGCGCAAGGCCATCTCCGAACTGATCGAGGAAAAACCCTACGAGGACATCAGCGTCACTGAACTGGTGGAGCGCGCCAATATTGCCCGGTCGAGTTTTTACGCCCATTTCCGCGACAAGGACGACCTGCTGCTGAGCGGCTTTCAGGAAATCGGCGTGATGTCGTCGGACGATATTTTTACCGAGTCCGAAGGCAATACTTACCCCAACTTTGCCATCGTGCTGTTTCGCGGCGCCGAACAGTGGAAGCTGATGGCCAAGGCCTTTCTCAATCTCGATTCCGCCACGGTGGCATCACACCATATGCGCAATATGCTGGTCATCCAGACCCGCGACTGGCTGCGCAAGCACAGCGACGGCAGTATGTCCGACAAGGAGATGGAAGCCATCGTCCACTACCTGGCCAGCGCCCTGCTGGGACTGCTCACCTGGTGGGTGCTCAATGACTTTCCGTTCAGCGCAGATTTTATGAGCGACAAGTTCAATAAACTGGCGGTGGCGGGGTTGCAGGGGATTGGTGGGGTGGGGTTTGAGGAGTAAAAGACTTGTCTGACGTCTGACGTCTGACGTCTGACGCTAGGAGCACAATTACGGGTTCTATCGGTAAAGTGTAGTAACGAGAGTTGTTCGTCATGGGCTGGGACGGCCCAATCAAAAACGGGGGGCAAAGCCCCCCGTTTTCTCTTAAGTGTCAGACGTCAAGCGTCAGACGTCAGACCAAAATCCCTCAGTCAGTCCCCCGCAGCTGTATTGGCCGCCACATACCCAAATGTCAGCCCCAGCCCGTTGTAGGAGCCATGGGCAGGCTCACGTCCGCGCCACAGCACGTTCATGTCGAGGCCGCAGGCGTAGAGTCCAGGAATTGGCTGGCCTGTTTCCCTGCTAAGTACTCGGGTGTGGCCATCGACCTTCAGGCCCAGCATGGTGGAGCCGTCGCCGGGGAAGATTTTGACGGCGTAGAACGGACCCGTCTCGATGGGGCCGATACAGGGATTGGGTGAGTGGGTAGGGTCACCCAGGGCCTTGTCCACCAGACTCTCGCCCTTGTGGAAATCCGGGTCCACACCGTTGACCGCGTACTGGTTGTACTGGGTGACCGTAGCGCGCAGCCCGGCGGGGTCGGCGCCAATGTTTTTTGCCAGTTCTTCGAGGGTATCGCCCTTGAGGATATAACCGGCCTTGAGCAGTTTGCCCAGACGCAGGCCGCCCGGCAGTACCAGACCGAGACCGTATTTCTTGATGAACTTGTGGTCACACACCAGGTGCGCAGGCACGGCGCCGGTATCGTGCATGGCGCGCCACAGGTTGACATCCGCCTCGTTGCCAAAGCGTTTGCCGGCACTGTCGACGGCGATACAGCCGGGCTTGGTGCGGTCGAGGTACACATGGGGGTATTTGCCCAGGGTGCCATCCGGCTTGTGGTAGACGGACATGATGGTATACGCCGCGTTGCCATGGCCGCCCTCTTCCAGCTCAGCGCCCAGGTCGATGGCGCTTTGCAGGCCGTCGCCGGTGTTGCCGTCGGGCAGGAACGACACGTGGTGCTCGGGGTAGGGAATATATTTGCGGCGCCATTCGAGGCTGGCCGAAAAACCGCCGCTGGCGAGGATCACCCCCTTGCGGGCGCGGATCACTTCAGTCTTGCCGTTGTGGCTGATTTCAACACCCACCACCCTGCCGTTTTCGCTGACCAGCTTGGTCATCGGCGCATTGTTGAGCAGGGTGACACCGGCGGCGCGGGCAGAACGAATCATGCGCGCAATGAGGGCGTTGCCCATGGTGAGATGGGTACCACGGGGATACTTGAGGCGGTCCATGGCATAGCGGCTGACCATTTTCAGCACATGCACGGTGGAAGCGAAATTCTTGCCCACACTCATCAGGTGGGGGATATCCTCAAAGCTCACCATAAAGCCCATGGGCGCATTGAATTCCTGCAGCGGTGGGCGGATTTTCAGCAGATCGTCGCGGTCAAGCAGGCGGCCATCGTAATCGACGGGATTGAGCAGGCGGCCCTTCAGCACGGCGCCTTCCACATCCTGGTAATAATCCGGCTCGGCTTCATTGAGGGAGAATGCCACCTCGCTGTTGTCGAGCAAAAAGTCGAGCATCCTGTGGCCGCTGTTGACGAAGGTATCGAGCACATCGGTGCGGACGATATCCCCCACCACGCCAGAAATATAACTGGCGGCAGCCTCGGGCGTATCGTTGATGCCCGCCTGCTTGCCGATACGGTTGGCGGGAATCCAGATACCGCCACCGGACAGCGCTGTGGTGCCACCGAAATACCGGGTTTTTTCCACCACCATCACGTCGAGGCCAGCTTTTGCGGCAGTCAGGGCCGCAGACAGGCCAGAGCCGCCAGAACCGATGATTACAATATCTTTTTCCACAGGTCACTCCCGATAATTTGTTATGGACTGGTTACTTGTTATGGACTGGTTACTTGTTATAGACATGATTGCCCCAAGCCGGTGCCGGGGGATTTGTAAGACAACTGCATTGTAGCCCGAAGGCTGCCCGTTGACACCTGCAGGCTGTTGACGGAGGTTAAAACTTGCCCTCTGCCGGATCGCTGCGTCATCCCCGCGCAGAGTATGGAGCGGCTAAACCCTGTGAGAGCAAAGCCCCTGGGCGAATTTGCTTGAATGGTGCAGACAAAGCTTACCATCCCCAATTTACGCAGCCTACGCAGCGCGCTACACAGTCCCGGCAGGAAGTCCGAAATCGAACAAACGGGCCAGTTTGTCTGTTGGTCATAGCTTTGCGCAGCACTACGATGAGAGCGCATCCAAAATCCTTACAATCTACAGGGGATTCACCATGACTAAAATGAACGACGCCTTCGTCGCCCTCAGCAAGGCCTACGCGGGCACCATGACCGACCCGTACCCACGCTACAAAGAGTTGCGCGAACAGAGCGTTGTTTACAAGGGTGACCTGGTTTCCGAGCTGGGTGTGCCCTCCCTGGTAGCAGGCAGGACTGGCGACCGCAAGGTATTCACCTTTCTCGGCCACGAAATTTGCAGCAAGGCGCTGCTTGATCCCGCCACCTACTCCAGCGTGATCTACAAGGAAGCCTTTGGCGGCGTGATGGGCGACCCGGTCATCCTCTATCAGGAAGGCGATGAGCACCGCGCCCATCGCAATATTCTCGCCAAAATCCTCTCCCCCGCTGCCATCAGGCAAATGTCCGATGCCCACTTCAAGCCCACCATCCAGGGCATGGTCAAGGACATTGCCGCGCGCGGCAAAGGCGAGCTGATGGCCGACTTTATCCTCGACTTCCCCCTCCGGGTTATCTACAAATTGTTCGGTCTGCCCAATGACGACCCCGAAGCCATGGACCTGTTCAACACCCGCGCCCTGGTGATGGTACTGGGCGGCATGTGTGACTTCAGCAAGCCCGAGGAAGCACAGCAGCGTATCGCCAACGCCTTCAAGGCCTCCGGCGAGATCTATGACCAGATCCTCGATGTGGTTGTGGCCCGCCGCGCCGCCGGTGATACCGCAGGCAACGACCTCATCGCCCAGCTGATCCGCCTCGATAACGACGGCAATAAACTCAGCGACGAAGAAATCGCCCAGGTACTGCGCCCCACCATGGCCGCCGCCGGTGAAACCACCAGCCGCGCCATTGCCAATGTCATTGCCCTGCTGCTGGAACGCCCCGGTTTGCTGGAAGAAGTGCGCAACGACCGCAGCCTGGTCAAGGCCGCCATTGATGAAGCCATGCGCTACGAAGGTTCGGTGTCCATCGTGCCGCGCATCACCTTGCAGGATACCGAAGTGGCCGGAGTAAAAATCCCCGCCGGTTCCGGTGTAAGCATGCTGGTGGGTGCCGCCAACCGCGACCCCGCCGTGCACGAAAATCCCGACGAATACAATTTCAAAATCAAACGCAACAAACAGGCCATGTCCTTCGGCTTTGGTCACCACATGTGCATGGGCATGCCCCTCGCCAAAATCGAAATGGAAATCGCCATCAACGCCATGCTCGATTACCTGCCCAACCTGCGGCTTGATCCCAAGGGTGGTTATGAAGGGATTCTCGGGATTCAGTTCCGCTCGCCTACGGCGATTCCGGTGGTTTGGGATGCGGGTTGAGTTTCTTATTGCCTGGATGAAAGCCTGAAGTGAAAAAGCCCGGTTTTCCGGGCTTTTTCTTGCTTGCGGGAATCTGTCAGCACTTCAGCAAGATGGCGTTATCAGACTGCAACAGGTGGTTGCACGCGCGGTTGGGGTGTAGCACCGCCGCGCCAGCGACGCAAGGCGCGCTGGAAAAACAGGTTGTTAGGGATCTGTAACACCGTGCCGCCCTGCCCTTCCTCGATTTCCTCAATGGTGGTGTAAATCAGGTTGATATCAATCACCCGGCCCCTGAGGCCAGGCTTTTCGCCATTTTCCAGCAGTTCAATATGGTCGTGCAGCCTGAACGGGTGGGTAGTGAAAATCAGAATCGTGCAGAAGATATTGGAAAGAACACTCCAGGCGGCAAAGAATGCCACCGCTGCCACTGCGGCAAAGCCGGTAAACGCAGTCCAAAGCACAGTACCGGAAACGCCCAGGCGATCCAGCACCAGCAGCAGGGTGGCGGCGCAGATCAAAAAGGCCGTCAGCCGTCTGGTGCCCACCACCAACTCAGGGGGCAGAGAAGCGCGCTCGCCAAGACGGCTGATCAGCCGCCGCGACAGCCTTAACAACAGCCACGCGACCAGAAGAATCAGCACGATCTGCGCCACCGGCACAATAATATCCAGCCATTCCTCAATCCAAAACAGTAGTCTTTCCATCATTGACGGGCCTTTGCAAAAGGAGGGTTCAGGACTGGCGAGTATACAGGGATGGCGTGGGTTCGGTGGTTGGGGGGTGACGCTGGTTTGTCGCTATAGCTGGCTATACTGTTTAGAAAGGCCATCTGAGCAAAAATTGCTCCCTGGCCCCATCGTAGTATGTCGGGGTCACGGGCGGGCGGAATCAGACTATATTCCTCTACAAGAAAATCGAGTCTGACCCCAAATCCTTTTACAGCATGTCAATGCGTCGACCTTGAATCATATTTAAATGAGTTGGGTAATGACAGAAAAACAACAGGTTTACCAGGTAATCAACCAGATCCCCGCCGGGCGGTTGTGCAGTTACGGCACGGTGGCGGCCATGGCTGGCTTGCCTGGTCGCGCCCGCTGGGTGGGGATGCTGCTGAGCCGCTTGCCTGATGACTCTCGCCTTCCCTGGTTTCGTGTGGTCAATGGCAGGGGCAGAATCAGTTTTGCCGAGGGGTCTGAAAGTTACCGGCGGCAACTGGACAGGCTCATTGAGGAAGGCAGTGCGGATCAAGCCGGACAGATTTTTTGGCGCCAGTGCCGCTGGCCGGATCAGGTGGCACCCCCTGAGTTTCAGCCGCCAATTCCAGAATAAACTCCCACCCCCTGTTAACTGTTAACTGATAACTGCAAACTGCCATACCCCTTCCCCAACATCAGTACCGAAAACGAGCAGCATTGGCCTGCAGCAATGGCTATCATCTGCCCATGGAACTCAACCCTGACATCTGCTATTCCGCCCTGCTGAGCCGCGACCCACGCTTTGACGGCTGCTTTTTTGTCGGTGTATCCAGCACCGGCATCTATTGCAGACCGGTATGCCGGGTGAAAACCCCCAAGGCCGTCAACAGTCATTTTTTCAGTACAGCCGCCGCCGCAGAAAAATCCGGCTACCGTCCCTGCCTGCGCTGTCGCCCCGAGATTGCCCCCGGCTACGCCCCGGTGGACAGTGGCAAGAACCTGGCCTGGGCCGCCAAAACCTTTATGGACCAAGGGCTGCTGGACCAGCACAGCAGCGAATACCTGGCCAGCCGCCTCGGCATTTCCAGCCGCTATATGCGCAGGATCTTCCAGCGCGAATTCGGCGTCAGCCCGGTGGAATACAACCAGTCGCGGCGCCTGCTGCTGGCCAAACAACTGCTGACAGACACTGGCCTGAGTCTGAGTACGGTGGCCATGGCCGCCGGTTTCAACAGCCTGCAACGCTTCAATGCTACGTTTCGGGAAAAGTACCAGATGCCGCCGTCGAAATTCCGCAGCAAAGACGGGGCTGCAACAGGTGATGAGGTCTGCCTTGAGCTGGGCTATCGCCCACCCTACCACTGGGAGCAATTTCTCCACTTTCTGCAAGCGCGCAGTATCGCTGGCGTTGAAGCCATTGCCGACAACCGCTACCGGCGGGTGGTGGCCTGGTGTGATGGGGCGGGCAAGCACCACAGGGGCTGGATTGAGGTCAGTCATCTGGCCACAAAACAGCGCATAGGGGTAAAACTGGCCCACTCCCTGTTGCCGCAGCTGGGCGCCATCAGGCAGCGGCTCAGCCATCTGCTCGATCTTGCCCACAACCCGGCAGAAACCGCCGCAGCCCTGCACAATGTGGAAAACTGGCGCAGCGGCCTGCGGATTCCCGGCTGCTTCGATGGTTTTGAAGCCGGTGTGCGCGCCATTATCGGGCAACAGATTACCGTCACCGCCGCCATCAAGGCACTGCATCGCTTTGTGAACCGCTTCGGCATTGATGTGGCGACACCGTTCCCTGACCTGACCCGCGCCTTTCCACCCGCCGCCACCATCGCTGACTTGCCTGTGGAGCAAATTGCCGAACTGGGCATTATTCGCCAGCGTGCCAGGGCCATTATCGAGTTGGCAAAACGCAGCCGTGACGACCCCACCCTGCTGCAGCCCGGACTTGATGCGGAGAGCCAGATCAAGGGTTTGCTGGCCATCCCCGGTATCGGCGACTGGACCGCCCAGTACATCGCCCTGCGGGCGCTGTCCCATACCGACGCCTTTCCCGCTGCGGATGCCGGTGTGCTGGCGGCGCTATCAACCATCACCGGGCACCGGGTAACGGCAGCACAAGCCCGCAACCTGTCGCAGCCATGGCGACCCTGGCGCGGCTATATGACGGTGCATTTGTGGAGCCTCTACGGGGGACAGAAGGAGCAGCCATGAGGATTTATTACCAGCAATTCGCCACACCCCTCGGCACAATGCTTGTCGCCGGCTACAGGCAAGCGCTGACGGGGTGTTATTTTGTCGGTCAGAAACACTTTCCGAAGTCATTCAATGAGACGCCCCGCAATGACAAATCCCAATGTGAGAATCCCCATAAAAAGAAGTCACTTACCGAATGGATACTGGCAACAAACGACCCGCTGCTCTCTGAAGCACAACAAATAATCGAGGCATATTTTCACAGCGGCGTACTCCACTGCCCCATCGAACTGGCCCCCCAAGGCACCAACTTTCAGCGCCAGGTATGGAATGCCCTGTTGGCCATTCCCGCAGGGCAAACCCGCAGTTACAGCCAGATCGCCACAGCAGTGGGCAACCCATCGGCCACCAGGGCCGTGGCGGGGGCCATCGGTCGCAATCCCATTGGCATCATCATCCCCTGCCACCGGGTCATAGGCAGCGATGGTTCTCTCACGGGTTATGCGGGGGGCATTGAACGCAAGCAAGCGCTGTTGCAGCTGGAGGGGGTTTTGCCAGCAGCCATTTGATTTAACCACTGCGCCAAAGTGTGCACTCATTTGTTTAGCCGGGCTGGCTAAACAAATGTCAGTATCCAACTCTGTATGCAGTGAAAGATGGGACGAACATTCACCTCTCCCATCTCCCGTACAACATCTACCCGCCTGAGCTGCTATAACCAGTTTTTGAAGCGCTCAGTGTAAAACCGGAAGCTGTCACTAATCATATCGGCAGTCATACCAAATGCCTCTGGCGTGGCGCGATGCTCCCCTTTGGGGTTTTCGTCTTGCCAGTGGCGAATTTTATTCGCCAGGATTTCATCGAACTGCCAGCCGAGATGCTCGTACAGGCCATATATTTGTTCGGCCGGGTCCTGGATTTGGCGGCGGTGCGAAATATCGTAAAAGCGGTCTTCGCCTATCCTGTCGCGCACGGCGAGGGTGCGCGCCAAGGCATTTGTCCAGCGCTGCATCTGCTGTGGGCCGAGGGCAATCGGGTCAGGATTGGCAATAAAGGCCGAGCGAAAGCGCTGCATAAACGAACACATGGAGGTGACCGAGCGCACCGGGTCGCGATGGGTCATGACAAAACGTGCATCGGGATACACTTTCAGCAACGCCTCAATACCAAACAAATGCGGTGGTGAGCGCAAAAACCAGCGGTTGGGGGGGCAACGCCACTGCAGCAACTTAATGGCGCGTTTGTGGAAGCGGTACGCTGGCTCCATATCAAAGGACGGGCTGGCGGCCCAATCGGCGTAGCTTGGCACATGCAAAAAGGTTTCCAGGGCTGGCGTAGCAAAGGTATAGGTGAGCATGTAGTAGCATTCCGTCGGACCCATAACATCCCGCGGCAGCATATTGCGCAGCTCCGGCACCATGGCCTCCAGCGCCCGGTTGCCCGCTTCGCAGGCGGCTATACGCGGGTCGGTAAACTGGGTTGCGGCCTCCGGTGGTGGGCACAGACGATTGGCTTCCCAGTCCCGCAGCACGCGGGTGTTGGCGTCAAGGGACATGATAAAACCGTGGGCGGTACTGCCGGTGCGGGGCATCCCCAGTCCAAACACCGGCGCGACCACTTCGACCTCGTCGATTTCGGGATTCTTTTTGTAGCAGTCTTCAACTTCAAGCAGGTTGATGAGGCCGGTAATCAGCATTTCGGGCGCACCGACCACCCCCAGCGCCGACAGTTCACATTCGTCATTGATGGATTTGACCAGCCTATCCAGAGGTGCCACATAGCTGTCATCGCCAAAATCGTCCAGCCCTGTGCGCTGTCGTGCCTGGTCAAAGAGGTGTCCGATTTCAAGCATAATTCGGCCTTTATTGTCTTTATTGATGGTAAGGCAGCGCTTTAATAAAGCAGCTGTATTAAACGCGGCTCAGCCTATACCATAGCGCTTATGCCTGTAAACAACCCTCAACGGCGGCGCGGGGTGATGCTACTGAACTGCTCTGTCAGCAACAGTGTTGTGTGAAAAAGTGTTGTGTCAAAAACCGGTGAATTTCCGCCGCCAGAGAAACAAGATTGATGCTGCCAGCGAGGACACCGGCGGATACTGCTCCCTTGCTCATGGGCCATGATTCAGCACGCGGACCGGGTCCATTTTCTTTTCCATGGCGCGGAGGCATCGCGATCAATCCTGACTGGCAGACCGGAACGCCGTGCGTGCCCTGGGGGAATCAATCCCCGTGCTGTAGCGTTTTCCCCCGCTGCGCTTGGCGGCATACATGGCATCATCGGCATGACACACCAGCTGCCCTTCATCCTCACCATGCTCAGGATAGAGGGCAATACCCACGCTGGGGGTTATGTGCAGGATCTGGCCAGCCAATCCATAGGGCTCACTGAGACTGGTGAGGATTTTTTCAGCCACCATGACAGCATCCTCAGGGCGGGAAATGTTATCCAGTACCACGGCGAATTCATCCCCCCCCAGCCGACCCACCGTATCGGATTCACGCACACAGCGCCGCAGGCGACTGGCAACCTCCCGTAACAGATGGTCACCGGTGGTGTGTCCATAACAGTCATTGACCTGCTTGAACTCGTCCATATCGAGATAGAGCACTGCGACCTTGAGCCCGTCCCTGCGCGCACGGGCGAGGGCAGCCTGGAGGCAATCAATAAACAGGGCGCGGTTGGGCAGCCGGGTGAGCTGGTCGTGCTCTGCCATATAGCGCAGACGTGCGTGGCTGTGCTTGCGATCGATGGCTGCGGCAACCTGACTGGAGACAAACTGCAGCAATTCCTTGTCCTGCTCGCTGTAACGTACTTTGCCATCGTAACTTTGCACGACCAATGCCCCCACTGTCCGATTGTCAGCCAGCAGGGGCACCCCCAGCCAATCGAGGGAGTGGCGACCGGCTACCATGCCGAACCCTGCCAGCAATTCATCTGTATTATCCGACGTCAATAGCAGTGGCTGGCCGGAACGTACAACCTCGGCTATCAGTGTGCCAGATGAAAGTGTCTGTGGTGGTGGAGCCTGGTGGAAGGAGTCAACGTGGTAGGGAAAGTCGATCTCATCCTTGCTGGCGTCATAAAGTGCAACGGAAAAATTCCTTGCGGGCAGCAAGTCGCTGACAGCGATGTGAACCCGCTGGAATAACGCCAGCAGATCCTCGGCCTGGTGTGCCGCCTCGGAAATGGAATAAAGCGCCGTTTGTGTGGCTTCGGCGCGCTTGCGTTCAGTAATATCCCGGGCCACACCGATCCTGACCTGTTCTTCCTCAAGCCACTGGGCTGACCACATGACATGAACAATACTGCCGTCCTTGCGCAGGTAGCGGTTTTCATGGTCAGGGGAAGGGGTACCGGCGTTGATACTTTCGACCAATGCCCGGCTGGCAGCGCGATCATCCGGGTGCATCATCTCAAAGGCGGTGCGGCCAATCATTTCATCCGGTCGAAACCCGAAAACACGCTCACTGGCGGCGCTGACAGACAAAAAACGACCGTCTATATCAACCACACAGACGACATCGAGCAACAGATCCAGCAATTTTCCGTTGGGTATATGCGGTTTTTTGTTCATAGCCCCACTATATAGCCCCACTGTAATACCGCGCCAGCACGATCACGGATTTTTATAGGGTTGGCCCATATCCTGAGCCCAGTAAAACCCCTGTTGGCTGACAGTTGAACCCTGCTCGGCGCTGTTAATCCCTGAGACAGCTGTCACCGCAGAACCTGTGGAGCTTGCACTCATGGCCCCTGGCTCCCTCGTGCAGCATTTCACATCAGCTGTGATGCTGGCTACAGGCCCAGTCCATCAGCCCGAAGCAGGTTCATCCCCGCGAGCGCGGGGAACGGGTTCAGAGCGTCCACGTATCACCTGATGTCTGCGGTTCATCCCCGCGAGCGCGGGGAACGGTTGCTTGGTCGGCCAATGGGATTCGCCACAGCCGGTTCATCCCCGCGAGCGCGGGGAACGGTGTAGATAGCCCACATGGCGGGAAATGTCGTTCGGTTCATCCCCGCGAGCGCGGGGAACGGGTGGTAGCATGCGCCGCCCTGATCATGTGGGGCGGTTCATCCCCGCGAGCGCGGGGAACGGTTTTCGTCCTCGTCCAGGTCAGTCCAATATTCCGGTTCATCCCCGCGAGCGCGGGGAACGGCATAGGTGCATTTATGGGAGGGAGCAATGACACGGTTCATCCCCGCGAGCGCGGGGAACGGATATCCGCAGCCTTACCCGTCAGGTGCTGAGACGGTTCATCCCCGCGAGCGCGGGGAACGGGGCGACGTGTTTTACCGCATCAACCGCGACCGCGGTTCATCCCCGCGAGCGCGGGGAACGGCTGGCGCCGCCACCTGGTCATACGTCGACTTGCGGTTCATCCCCGCGAGCGCGGGGAACGGTAAACGTCAGTGACGATCTCCTACTCCAACCACGGTTCATCCCCGCGAGCGCGGGGAACGGAGTGGATGGATATGTTTTTTTGCAACCGCTGGCGGTTCATCCCCGCGAGCGCGGGGAACGGCTGCGGCGCTGATATGGAGCTGAGATATACACCGGTTCATCCCCGCGAGCGCGGGGAACGGTTTGAAGTGCTGCCCGATATGCAATGGAGTTACGGTTCATCCCCGCGAGCGCGGGGAACGGTAACCCAAACGACTCGACTCTATCCAGCATAGCGGTTCATCCCCGCGAGCGCGGGGAACGGTGGCCGCGCACCGATGAAAGACGCATGGCTATCGGTTCATCCCCGCGAGCGCGGGGAACGGCTCATTTTCTTCATTGCCCATGCTGGCCGATACGGTTCATCCCCGCGAGCGCGGGGAACGGTTCTCGGGGGAATACCCCCTGTCCTCAGCGGCCGGTTCATCCCCGCGAGCGCGGGGAACGGAGGCAGTCGGTCATCGCCCAATCTCTATCCCACGGTTCATCCCCGCGAGCGCGGGGAACGGTTTTTCTACTTTGGCAAAGACAAACTGATTCACGGTTCATCCCCGCGAGCGCGGGGAACGGGTTTTTGGGGCCATGAATAGGTCAGATGCATGCGGTTCATCCCCGCGAGCGCGGGGAACGGCCGTTTTTCCCGTGTAAAACCATAACGTAACCCGGTTCATCCCCGCGAGCGCGGGGAACGGTTTCATTTCCTCACCTCTGCTAAGTGTCGGGCCGGTTCATCCCCGCGAGCGCGGGGAACGGACACAGTCGTTACGGTGCTCACTCCGGCAACTCGGTTCATCCCCGCGAGCGCGGGGAACGGTTTCACCTGATCCCTAACTTGAAGAAAGGTACCGGTTCATCCCCGCGAGCGCGGGGAACGGAGAATGCCGGTAGACAGCCAACGCGGGAGAGCCGGTTCATCCCCGCGAGCGCGGGGAACGGTCTTCCAGCTCGTACGCAACGCCGCCAACCTCCGGTTCATCCCCGCGAGCGCGGGGAACGGCAGCTTGGCAGCGCCGCCGGGGCCTTGGTAGGCGGTTCATCCCCGCGAGCGCGGGGAACGGCAAGACAGCTCTACTCCGACAATAGCAAGATGCGGTTCATCCCCGCGAGCGCGGGGAACGGCACACGCCGCCGTCTGTGCCGCAGGGTGGAGACGGTTCATCCCCGCGAGCGCGGGGAACGGACTAATTCTACATGCTTGATTTTAAAGAACAATTATTGCCCGAAAGAATCTACCATATTACTAACTATATTCGTTCACAATTTCAGGGGGCGTAAACTTCACCAATCTAAGCCCATCCACATCAATCGGCATGCGCCGATTGGTTCCATAGGTGATGAAATCAAAACCAGACTCTGTATTTGTGGACCAAGCCATCACTACATTGCCATCTTCAGCTAGCACATTGACCTGTTCCCATACCATCTCCCTGATGCGTCGAGATATATCACCCACATAGACACCCGCTCTTACCTCCAACAACCATACAGCAAGGCGTCCTCGCAATCGTGGAGGGACGGCTTCTGTCACAACCATGCACATGCTCAAGACTAGCTACTCCGATGACCGACATCGCCGATAGATGGGGGTTCGGGGATGGCGGGAGGCTGAGCATCTACGGGAGGCGTGGGTGGTTCAATATCACCGGCTGCAAGAGTTTCTTCGATAAGAGGAATGAGGCGAGAAAGCAATTTACTGCTGCGGAATACATCGCGGCAGGCAATGCGCACTTCTCTATCTGGACGGGATGGATGCTTTGCGGCTATGCGAAATGCCAAAGGCACGACCGTTTCAAACTTGACGATATCGGCCATATCGTACACAAAGCTCAGCGGCTTGCCGGAATGTATAAAACCAATAGCCGGGGCATAACCTGCGGCAAGAATTGCCGCTTCGGTGACGCCATAGAGACAGGCCGTCGCCGCGCTCAGGCATTGATTGACAATATCACCCTTTTCCCAATCCTTGGGATCGTAGCGCCGTCCATGCCAGGTAACGCCATACTGCTGGGCCAATAACTGGTAGGTCTTGCGGACCCGCGCACCCTCGATGCCGCGTAATTGATCAACGCTGCGTCGCGCCGGAGCCGGTTCGCCAAACCGCAACTCGAACATTTTGCGTACTACTTTGAGCCGCAGATCATCGTCCAGGGCAAGCTTTGCTTGATAAAGCAGACGATCCGATCTTGCACCTCCGGGCTGCCCAGCCGCATAAAGGCGTACCCCAGAGTCGCCCACCCAAATCAATAGAGTACCCGCAGTGGCTGCAAGCTTCACGGCCGCGTGGCTGATACGGGCGCCGGGCTCCAGCATGATGCAAACCAGAGAACCGACGGGAATCAACATCCGCTCGCCATTCACTTCATCGACAACACAAAAAGCGCCATCACGCACATCAAGCTGACCCTTGCCGACAAAGATCATGGAGCTGCGATCTTTGATGGGGATAGGCTTCAACGGCACAAATACTGAGGATTCAGTCATCAGAGGCAAGCATCACTGGAGTCGAATGTTCAATCAGAATAGAGCCCGTTTGCTCGACCCACTGCTGGGGTGTGAGGGTGAAACTGTTGAGGCCGGCTTCCTTTTTAAACCCGTCGAATTCCACGGGTTTAAAATCAGGATTGTTCAATTGCTCCCAAATACCCAGCAACTCAATGGTATTGCGGTTCCTGAGCCAGTTGCGGATCAAGTCGTCGGTTCGCTCCGCGTTCTTGTAGCGGGCGATATCGGTGATGCAGATATATTCGATACCCTTCCTGATGGTAGTAGCGATTTCCTGCTCCAGCACTTGCAGCTTGGGTTTCATGGCTTCTTCCTTGAAGGGCGTGGGGGTGGTCATTGTCAGAGACGTCGAATCAGCATAAGGCCGCAGCCAAAGGCTTTGGCGGGGCCGAGGCCTTTCTGGAGCACCGCCATGAACTTCTCTGGTGCTTGCACCTGTAATTGCCCTTCATACTGAACAGGCACGATTTTCCCCGGCTGCTTGCCGCGCAAGAAGTACAGCGGCTTCAAGGGGCGGATTTGGGTTCCGCTCCAATCAACCTTTGCAATGCCGTCCAGCTTGCGATCCAGCCAAACTTGTTGTTGCTCTTCCTGGATTAAAGGCACACGAATTCTCCGCCCCTTCTCCCCTTGCTCGTGAATCACTTTGGTGACATTGGCGCACAGGGTAAATCCGAGTTTCAGCCCCTCTGCCAATATCGGGGAATACTCTTTTTTGGCAAGAATTTTTGCCCTGTCAGACAGAAGCTGGGGTTCGATGCTGGACAGCATCAAAAGTTGAGCGCCTTTGCTCAACTCCAGGTCTTCCACTAGAAAACGGAACGGAGAGGATTCATTTTCCTTCCGCTCGATACCCGGGAACAATGTCCAAATTGCCCGGTGCCACTGCCAGGCATTGTCCAGTTGCTTAGGTGCCAGCCAAACCTTACTCAGATACACGGCTACCCTCCTTGGTCATGACACGAACCTGCACATTCCGCGTGGAAAACTGCCGCTTGCGGCGATACATGGGTATATCGCGAAAAGGCACCAACTGGGCATCACCTGCCGATGGCTGTTCGCTATACACAACGCCCTGGCAGGGCTCGACTAGGGAAAGTGCGGCCCAGGCATCTTTCGCCTGAATCTCCGCCTCGTACAAGGGCCGAGACAGTGCACAACTCCTGCGCCCAAGAAATGGAGTATAGATCGGGTATCGCACCGCACGGGCTATATCCGCACAGGAATAGGCCGCACCGGGCTGCTCTTCAAGCAATACCGTAAAGTGCGCATCACAGAGGTATTCCCTGTAGGACACCACAGGGTAAGGATTTGCCTTGCCGTCCACCTTGCGCGCATCCTTGACCGTGTGAAAATCCGTCATCCGCTCTGTGCCCAGACTGCCTCGCATATCGGCGCGAACAGCAATTTTTACACTGGCTGCCAACGCCTCTTGTTGCTCCACATCCAGCCTGTCTATCCCCAGGCAAGCGGCGAGCAGGCCGAGAATGCCGCTTCGGGTGGGAATCACTTCCGTGTGGCGAAGATCCTCAAAGGTATGTCCACCCCAGGCCTGCATGACGCCCTGTAGTTTCAAAGCCAGGTAGGATTTCATTGCACCGCGTCCCGTTGTCCGTCGCCTGCAACCCAGGCTTCAAGAGTCGGTAAACCTGGCATCATCTTTATATCTTTCGGAGTGTCTGCGACACCAAGCTGGAAGGCGGCAACATCTTCATCAAGCCCGTAACCGGCATGGATACTCTGCCAATAGCCTTTCAGCACCGCGATAGAAGGCTGCAAAAAGCCATTCTTACTTTTCACGGGAGCCTCAAATGCATTGGCAAGCGAGATGGGAATGTCGCTGAAGCTGACCAACACAAAATCCGCCACATTGAACGGCGCCGTACTCTGGTTTTTGGCGGTGGGAACCGTAGTCGCCAAAAGATGCAACACATGGCGGGCAATATCCAATGCTCGCTCGCGAGAAGCACCACCAAGGTTTTTTTGCAAATGGCTGATATTCAGACTGGCGTAGCGGTAAAACACGCCAGAGCTCAACTCCTGGGTGTTGAGATGACCGGAACCTTGTTCGCCCTTACCTTCTTCGGCAGCTCCAACACGATGAGCCATCTCCTCGGCAACCAAGTCATCAACTGCCGTAAACCAGTCAATATCCGATTCAACAGCATGGGTGGTGATAGAATGTGCGACAGCCATGGCGCCGTCCATATTGGTCATCAAGCCCGAAGTGGCCATACGACCAGACAAGGCAATATCTAGAGCGGAAGCCATGGCCTGCCGCAACGGAGCGGAATTTTTTTCGATTTCCTTGGCCAGCTTTTTGGGATCGACCCCCTCACCCGCTTCTTCAATTAACTTGCAAAAATAAGCAACTTCTTCCGCGACCCAAGGAGCTACGGCCACAGAAGACACTGCCAGATCCGCCAAACCCTCTTTGTCGGAAATCAACTCCAAAGCCTTCAAAATAGTCTCTTCCCTGAATCGGTGATTTAGGGCAGCCACATACTTAGCTTGCAGCTTGCCTAATTCACGGGTTCGGTCGGATGGTACACCTAAATTAGCGGCGTAATAGTCACTTTTCCGCAGCGCCCTTTTTAGCGACTGCGATGAAATCCGTACCCGGCGCACACCACCAAAAGTGGCGGTCTTCTGCATATTCATATCGTCACGATTGAGACACGATGTACTGTGGGACATCAATACATGAAAATTGAGGTAGTTTTTGTCTGACATGTCCTTATCTCCAGTTAGTTGGATGTGCTGGTATATTTCGTCCGAAAATAGTCTTCGAGCATCTGCTTTTTGTTAGTTAGCGAACTCTTGCCTTCCACAACTCTCTCCTGATCCCAGTAATACAGGGTTTTTGCCAGGGATGGCCAGTAAAACCTGGGCTCCAGATAGTCGATCAACCGCCGCAACTGCCTGATATCGCGCCCGTCTGTGACGCGATCTATCTGCACCAGCCGAACGCCCACCGGGGTTAATCGATTTTCCTTTGGGGTACCTTTGTCGGTATTCGCAAAGGCTTTGCCCACAGTAATTTTCTCAGTTGTAAATTTTTTAGGGTCGATACCACCAAGGATAAAGACTGTGCGCAACATGGCGTCCGACACTTGACCATGGGTGAGGCGATGATAAATGGGCAAATTCCGCAGCGCCTCGGGAGTGGCGGCGCGGCGCAACTCGGCCCTGGGCCCCCTCTTCAACAATGTGTAATTCTCTAATAGCTCATCAAAAAAAATGGCATTCATGCTCTCTCTCCTTGAATTTTATGAAACTCGCGCTCCATACCCGCACGAGCCACGGCCAGTGCTTTTAGCATTTTGGGTTGATGGCTGTACGGAGCGGTAAGTTGGTCAAAGATTCTTCGTGAAAGTTGAATCAGTTCAGTTTGCAAGCGAGAAATTGCCGCAGTGGCTTCTCTCCAGTCCATTTCTCGAAGTAACTCATGAATCATTGGCTCGGAGTTGTTATAGAAACTTGCCTCAGCCAACCTGTGGATATTCGCTGCACCACTGGCCTGGGCAAAGCCATACAATTTATTGCGTAAAATTGCCTTTATCTGCAAGGCGATACCCACGAACATTTCTACGCTTTCCTTGCCATCATTCCAACCAGAACCCAATGACAGCACTTCGTGCCTGCGCTGTAGGATAGACGCCTGTTTATTGCGATAACCGCCAACCCGCAAACGCTCGTTGGTTGCAATGGATCTGTATTGTTTAATCGTTGACGCAGGCTCTATTTTCTCGTTGGCCTTGTCGCCTTTGGAGGAAAACAAAAATCGGCTGAATTTTGTCCAGGCGGGTTCCGTGGTGGTAAAGGACAGATACTTGTTGGTGTGATCAGTGATATTGAATATACGGGGTGAATGTGGATGAACCCATTCACCCACAATATCGTAAACAAATTTTTCCTTCTTGAACCCTGTTACAAGAACATCCGTTTCAATCCCGTAAAATTCACAGCGGCCAACTCCGTTGCTAGTAATCAGCTCCATTTTTCCTGGCTGCCAAAACAATCCCCGCAGCCAACCGATTTTCTGAGCTGGTATTTTTGACTTTGCAGGAATCTGCTCCACCCATGTAGGCTTGTCATTGGCTTTTAATTCGTCGTAATTTGCCATCAACCCTAAGATACTCTGCTTGTGGAGCACATTGAACCAAATGGTTTTTCGCAGCGTATCCCCAGCCATCAAGGTAGTAATCGGTGCACTGCCCCGAAACCCCGCTTTGAAACCACCGCCAAAACTTGGGCAGTTCATGGCCTGATTGAACAACAGCACCGCCGCCGCAGGCAGACAAACAGCGCTGATTTCCCCCGGCTCGTTAAAAAAAGCATGGTTGTTACCTTCTGGCAAGCCGACGAACAGCTTTTGAATCGGCGTGACTTCCTCAGCCTTGACACTCAGTGCTTGCATAAAGGGCGATTGTGGGTGACAAAGATCGAACCACCCCTCAAAGGGTTCGATACCCGCTTCATACTCGGCTTGGGTCAGGTGGGATCGCACCCGGCGTTTGAGTGCACCCACATCCTCCGGCTCAAACAGCACCTGGGTAAGACAGATCAGCAATTGCAGGCACGCCATTTCCATATCGTCCCTGGGCAGAGCTATGTGAAAGTCGGCATCCGTGCACAGAACATCCATTAGCCTGACCAGCTCGATACCTGACACCCCTTGAGTTGGCACCCAAGGGGCTGTTAGTAAATCCATATACACCTCATACAGTTACGTCTTCAATAACGCGACTAACACAACAAGCAGCGCAATGAAGACGATACCCATCGGAGTCACTTTGTTTGCTGCGTGCACCAATCTCTCAAAAAATCCAGCCACAACCCACGACCTCTTGCTTTGTTCGATGCAGAATAATGCCAACAAAGTATTCTATCAAGAGATGAGTTTGTATATGATTAAAACTCCTCACCAATGTGGGGATGAACCGAGATGCGTTTGCACACCAGTGCTTTCTTGGAGTTGTTCCCCAAGCTTTTGGGGTATAAGAGACGCCCGCAGCTTGCATCGCGGGCTATCTCTGCTAAAGTACATACAATATTGTACACACCACAGAGCAGATCATGACAACGACCCGGGTTTTTCAAAACGGTAACTCCCAGGCGGTGCGTATTCCCAAGGAGTTCCAGTTCGATACCGCCGAGGTGGACATTTTCCGCCGGGGGGATGAGATCGTTCTGCGCCCCCACAAAACCAATCTGCTGGAGGTGCTGGATGTTTTCGCGGCGCTGCCGGAAGACTTTATGGCGGAAGGCCGCAGCGACCCGCCACCCCAGGAAAGGGATTTTGACTGATGCCTGCCCGCTACCTGCTGGATACGGATACCTGCATTTACCTGCGCAAGCGCCGACCACCAAAGGTTGAAGAGCGTTTTCGCGCCCTGCAACAGGGGGATGTGGTGATGTCGCTGATTACCTACGGAGAGCTGCGCAATGGCGCCCTGAAAAGCAGCGCGCCGGAAGCCGCCCTTGCAAACTTGCAACGATTGAGCGAACTGTTGCCGGTGCAGGCCATGACCATTGAAGCCGCCGAATACTACGGCGCGATTCGCAGCGCGCTGGAAAAGTCCGGGCAGATTATCGGCGGCAATGATCTGTGGATCGCCGCCCACACTCTGGCCCTGGATTTGACCCTGGTCACCAACAACGTCCGGGAGTTCAGCCGCATACCGCAACTGCGCCTGGAAAACTGGCTGGATTGACGCCCTCATGATGATGGCTCCAAAACAAGTCCCTGTTCGACGCTATAGCACAAGCGTCCAGCCTTGATTTCCGCCTGCCAGTGGCCAGGATTCACCTCCTCCATTGGCAACCAGATCAATCCGTCTTCTGATTTTGGCAAACCTTTTTTCTGCCAGGACGTAGGCGCTGGTAGCGTATTCAGCATAATCGCTTCCATGCGTTCATGGTCTTCAAATTCCTTGATTGGGCGAGCCTGGTCGAGAAAGCAACGCCCTGCTTTGCCGTCAATCACCGGCACGATATTCAGGCTCATTTCATCTTCGCGGGTCAGCAGCCCCACATTGGCATCATTGTCGTCCCAAAGGCGATTAAGGTCTGCAATTTGGCTTGCTAATCTACGGGATGCAAATTCCGCATTGGTAAAGGCCTCATACTCTTCAACAATATGGGCTGGCTCATCCTGCCAACATTCCTGTCGGTACACCTCTTCTATCATTGGCCTGTAGACTGAGGGGAACTCAAGTACGGGATGTGTGCGCAAGAGCTGTTCGGTCCGCCACAGTACACGGGAATTTGGTGCTTTATCATTGCCATAGATCAATTTATGGAGTTCATACTGCCCGGCATCTGGCATAAGCACGGTGCAGGTCGGTTTTTCAAACCCGGTGGGGCGATGGCGTTGGTGGCGGTGCAACCGTCCCAGACGCTGGAAAAACAGGTCCATGGGGCAAAGCTGGGTGAGCATCCAGTCGAAATCGATATCCAGACTTTGCTCCACAACCTGGGTTGCCACCAGGATTCCACCCCGCAGGCGATTTTCACCGTTGCCATAATGCGCTTTTACCCCTTCCTCCTTGGTCTGCCTGTCCTTGAAACGAAAACGGGAATGGAACAGATCGAGGGGTACAGCGGCTTTCGCTGCCAGAGCGGCGTATATCTTTTGCGCATCGGCCACCAGATTGCAGATGACAACTACATTGGCACCCTCTTCCGCCGCCACTACCACCCTATCGAGCAAGGTTTCGTCTGGCAACATATCCGCAGATTCATGGCAACATATCTCCACACGGCGTGGCGGCAGCTTTGCCAGCCGTTCCTTTTCCTCCTCTGGCAGTTCATAAAGCTGTGGAGAGCCATCACCAACCCACGAAATCAACGGGTATTGCCCGCTTGCATTGAGTGACTGCGTACCGTTGGCCCAGGCCTTTATCAGCGCATCCCGCTGATGCTGCGGCAAGGTGGCGGACAGCAATATCAGGCTCCCCGCCATCGCCCGCTGCTGCTCGATCACCTTTGCCAACAAGCCGTACATATAGCTGTCGTAGGCATGCACTTCATCCACAATCAGCACACTTTTGCCAAGCCCAAACCCGCGCACGAACCGATGTCGAACAGGAAGAACAGACACCAGCACCTGATCAACCGTGCATACGCCAATGCGCCCCAAAAAGACCCGCTTGCGGCTTTCGCTCAACCAGCGGGCACACTGGACACTGGCTTCCCTGTCCTCATTGGCCATTTGCACGGAGCGATTGTCGGCATTCCTTTTAAGGTCGATAAAGCCAGGATTGAAACCCGCCTTGCCGTGAGCCAACACCACGTCAGGCCCACTGAACATTATGCTTGCCACCTCCACCAAGCGGTCAAACATGGCATTGGCCGTGGCCTGGGTGGGCAAGGCAAAGATGATACTCTCCGCCAGCCCGGCTTCGATAAGACAGCTGGCATAGGCCAAGGCTGCCTCGGTTTTGCCCGAGCCCGTTGGCGCTTCGATCAGGGTCAGGCCTTTGGCTAAGGGCAGCGTCGAGACCAGGGTTTGCACCTGATGCGGCTGATGGAACTTGGGAAATAGGCCTGCCATGCCAACTGCATGAAGGGGTTGTGCCAACAAACCGCTTTCCTGGAGCAGCAGTTCAGCGACGCTTAGGCGTTGGTCGCGGTATTCCCCCAAAGCCATTGGTGCAATCCCATAAATAAAACGCGCTTGGCCCGCACCATTAGTGACGGTAGAACCAAGCCAATCGCACACTGAGCAGAAGCCCGCAAGAAATTGGATGTTGCAAGCTGGCGGCGCATCCCGGATGGATAAGCCCGCCGGATGCAGAAACAAGGCTTCCATGGCTGCGATAAACTCACGCCTTGCCGTGGCATCCAGTTGCAGAATTGCCGGATCAGTCGAGGGCGCCTTGCTATACCTATTCATACCTTCCTGCGCCTCGGCGCCGTGATGGCCCGCCACCGCCCACAACCATGGTTTCCAAGCCAGCCATAGGTCTTCACCAGGGTTTTCTCCCCAGCCGTCGCCTTTGTCTTGCCAGGACAGTTCCGCATCCAGATCCTGACAAGCCCAGTAGTAGGCATATTCCCCATGCCAATATTCCCAGACATTGCTACCGCTCGACACAGGCAGCGTCACACCTGGATTCAAATTGCCAAAAATAGAACTCGCTTTCAATTGAAAGCGGATATCGAATTTACCCAGGTCATGCAGGGCGACGAAAAAACACACCCAAGCCGTAACATTTTCAGGACGCGCTCTGTCGCCAATGGCAGCAAAATGCTCAAGAATCACGGGATTGGTTTTCAACCACTGCTGTGCAACCGCCGCCACATCCAAACTATGAAACGCCAACAAGTGGTATTCATGCGCCTCGGTGTCAGAGCCTTTTTTCGATTTACCCCAGTATTTGTAATAAGAAGCTGCCATGTTATTCCTCTTCATCCTTGTCACTGATCCCATCAAACGCCCCAGGCGCCACCACAATCTTCATTTTTTTCTTGAACGTGATCACCTTGGGGTCAAAGTTTTTCATGATGTCGTCGTGCGTTTTTTGTAACCAGCTTTTGGCCACTGCCAATTCCTTGTTTTCCATTTCGCAGACTTTAGCGCGGTTTGCCTCGATTCGATTGCAATCGGCCAGAAAGTGTCGCCAGCGCACTTTCTTCAAGGCACCTGCATTGTTGAAGATAAAATTCCTGTGCAATTCACGACTCTGATTTTGATCTACCATAAAAACAGCGGGTTCGTCCTGGGCAAATGCTTGAGAAAGTTCGAGCCAGCGTTGTTGTATGTATTCATACCAACGGCTGTTTAGCTCCTCCAACTGCTTTTCCAGGCCATTGGCATTGATTTTTATATCCCATAGGAATCCACCTTTTTCTGCTTTTCCGCGGTCATTTCCATCGATATATTGATGCGGTATCAGTATCCGGATGATATCGTTGCCTTTGTCTTGCGATTGCATCGTCAAGTAGCCTGCCAGCGAAAACAGGGTGGAATAATAAAAACGGTTATCAATGATTAACCTGGCCCAGCATAAAAAACGCAATGCGTAGTAGTCCAGGCCTTCATAGTTTTTGAATTCTTTTTTATTGGCCTTTTCCTGAAAAAGATGACGATCAAAGTCATAGTCATAAAGTGTTTCGAAGTCGAGCAGGCTGGTGTTTTCAGCCATGGACTCGTTGAGAAAGATCATGTCATCGCCAATGCCCGTGGTAAGCAGTTTGGCCCAGTTGAGATTATCGAGTTTCGATAACGGCAGGTCGCGCCATATTTCTCCGGCATTCACTGCCGTGCATGATAGGCCGAGCAGGTCATTCAGCAACACGGCGTCGACCCGGTTTTGTGCGGCCTCGTCCATGGTGGCTCGATATATCTCCTGCTGTTGCGCTGGCCAGGAATAGTAATGGGGATCGGCGGCAATCAGGGCTTTCCGAGCGGCAGCGGCAATTTTCAAGGCATTCATGTCATTTTCCGGCCTTATTTATTTTATTCTTGAGCCGAGGCCGTTTATCAGCAGGCAAGTAATTCTCTGAGGTCACCACCTTTTTCCCTGTCCTGGCTTCCAGATCCTTGCGTGCCTTTTTGGCAATATTGCCACCTGCTTTGGCGGCGGTGGTGTTTTCATCCATTCCTGTCGCTTCTTCAGTTTCAGCAATTTGCCGGGTGGACAATTCAGCAAGCGCGGTGAAAATCAACTCAGCTTCACTCATGTGGTCACGCAGATTCTGGCTTTTCAGACCTTTTAGCGCCTTGTGATCCTTGACGCTGACCTCTGACCATTCCTGATGAATGATATTGGTGAGGATGGCAAATTCTTCACCCTGCTTGATGTCGTGGTCTGCCCAGTAGTCGGTGAGCTTGTTGCGGGTTTCCTGCCCGGTCATGCGTTGTTGAATCCACTTCTCGCTGCGGCCATGTTTTTGCCAGGTTTCCCTGGCGCGGTCGAGTGAGCGGGAAGGGTCAGCCATTTCCTGCATACGTTCGTAGCCTACCTTGGCAAGCCACAGTTTGATGGGTTCCGCTTTGGGGCTGGGGACAGATTGCACCAGTCGCAGCAGGGTTTCGGCGTTGGCCACATCAGTTATTCTTTGCTTGCCGTCGGCTGCAGTCATTTTCAACTGGTGACAATTTGTCACCAGTTGGCTGCCTTCTGCCCTTAACCGCTGTTTAAGCTTGTTCCAGTACTTGCGGGCAGTGTGTTGATCAGGCTGCAGCGTAAGCACCTGGATAATATCAATAACGGAGAACCACCAGATTTCGGCGTCTTCGTCATAGACACGTCGAATTTTGTAATCTTCGAACAAGGTCAACTCCGTTTTCATGGCATCACTCCCTGATGGCTGATCTACTTTGGTTAAACTTGAAAACCTTCTTACTATTGCCCACTCACCTTGCGAGCGGGCTTGCAAGCGGGATAAGGCAACCAGCCCACCACACCTGGCGTTAACCTTCCCTGTTGCGGGTTCCTCACCCTGCTGGTTGCCATGGGTCGCAATTTACCAGCCATGAATGACAAAACCCGTCCTGTTGATTTATACAGTGCTTGTCTATAACTGTATCCTTTTTCCGGCAAACATTCCCAATCCTTCCTGCAGGCGATTTTGCACGGCTTTTTTCAGGGCCGCAGGTGATTCCACGTAGATGTTGGGAATATGGCGCAGGATATCCTGGATCAGTTCCTTGTCATCGGCATAGGGGATGGTGAGCAGGAAATCCGGCCCATCCCACTCGCCCAGCTGTTGCGGGTGCCATTGCTGGCAGGCGATTTCGCGGGCAATGGCTGGGAGGAAGCGCAGCTTTGCGGTGTGTTTGGGTTTGCCGGCAAATATGCCGTAGCTGCTGGCAAAGTGCTCTTGCAGGGTTTGTTTGGGGATGGCTTTTACCGGTTTTTTGAGGATTTCGACGGCGGTGATTCTGGGAATGCTGAAGGTACGGAGTTCGTTGCGCAGGTGACACCAGGCATCGAGGTACCAGTTTTCGCGGTAGTGAACCAGGGTTTGGGGGCTGAGATCCCGTTGGCTTCGGGCGCCGTTGTAGCTGGTGTAGTGAATATTGATCTGCCGTTTTTTCAGCAGCGCCTCGCTGACTTTATTGAATATGGCGCCGGGCAGTTGCCGGTGGGCAATGGGCAATACCTTGATGTGATCGGCAAAAGCGCTGGGGCTGATCTTGCGGGCTTTGAGGAGTTTGGCAATTTCTTTTTCGATTACGGCTATTTCGTCGTTGAGCAGACCGTTGCCGAGACTTTCCAGCAGGTTGAGGAGCAGGCTCAGGGATTGCAGTTCATCGCCAGTGAGCCACAGGCCGGGCAGTTCGAAACGGTTGTCGTGGTCGTCCACATAGCGCCAGCCACGGAGGGATTTGTCGTATTCGATGGGGGCATCGAGCAGTTGCATGTTTTCGATCAGCCGGTGGACATTGCGCTCGGTGCATTCCAGTTCATCGGCCAGGATTCGTATCGATACAGGGTAGCGGCGGCTGCGCAGAATACGGTGGAGTTTTTGGATGCGGTCGAATTTGTCCATGATAGCGCCAGCGACTCCTGTTGCTGCGGGTTTTTATTGGCCTGGGGCCAACGCTATCATGTTTTATAGGGGAATGGGTAACACGTCTAACCCTGCTGATGATCCCCTGCGGGCAGCCTCCTGCAGTCAGCCACCTACAGGGTGGGTCCAGAAAACATTTCCCGCAGCTTGTATTTCAGCACCTTGTTGAGAGCCTGGTTGCGGGGCAGCGCCTTTACCACTTCGAGCTGCTCGGGGATTTTCTGGCGCATCAGGCCCTGGGTTTTGAGGAAGTCCACCATCTCGCTGAAGGTCAGGACTGGCTGCCCCTCCCTGATTTCCACCACGGCGCAGACCCGCTCACCGCTGGCGGCATCCGGCAGGCCAATCACTGCCACATTGGCGATCTGTGGATGGGTAAAGAGCAGGTCCTCGACTTCCCGGGCGGAGATATTTTCACCCTTGCGGATAATGATGTCCTTGATGCGGCCGGTGATGCTGATATGCCCGGTGGGGCGCTGAACCCCCAGGTCGCCGGTGCGGTAAAAGCCATCATCGGTAAACGCCGCAGCGGTCTGTTCGGCGCTGAGATAACCCTGGCAGAGGCTGCGGCCGCGAATCCATATCTCGCCGGTTTCACCCGCCAGGGCCAGGCTGCCATCCTCACGCATGATGCGCACTTCCATCCCCGCTACAGGGCGGCCATCGGTATGGGCCAGCTCCTCGTCGCTGTCGGACCAGGTGCAATGGGCCACAAGGGGTGCCTCAGTCATGCCGTAGGCGTGCAGCACCTTGCAGTGCAGCTCCTGCTGCACCTGATAAACCAGCTCCGGGGGCTTGGCGGCGCCGCCTCCTGACAGTACTTTCAAGGTGGGAATGACCTTTTCGTCGGGATTTTTGCGCTGTTCCGCAAGAAACGCCTGGTAGTGGGCAGTGCTGCCGCCGGCATGGGTGACACCGTAGCGACGGTAGGCTGCTACCGCTATATCGGGCACAAATTTTTCGAGCAGCACCGCAGACATACCCGCCGCCAGCATCATCGTCAGGTACATGATCCCGCCGATATGGGCAAAGGGATAGGCGATACTGCCCACGTCGCCCTGCTCGACCGCCATGGACTGGCCGAGGGTATAACCCCCTGCCATCACGGACATATCGGTGTGACGTGCGGCTTTTGGCCCGGAAGTGGTGCCGGAGGTACAGTACAACCAGCGCACGACTGTGCCATCAGCCGGTAATGGCGGCAACTGCGCCATATCCCCCTCGGGCAAATCCCCCGCGAGTACCAGCTGTGGCACATCCGGACAGGCTTTTTCCGCCATGGCCGGATAATCGCAAGCCGCTTCAGCAGCGGGAATCACCAGCAGTGAGGGCTGGCTCTGGCGCACCAGGTCGCTCAGCTCGCGCTCCCGGTAAAGGTGCAGAATGGGGTTTTGCACCACCCCCAGCCGGGCCAGCGCCAGGGTAAGCAGCACCGTATCGACCCGCGTCGGCAGTTGCCAGGCAACCACATTGCCGGGGCGAACGCCTTGCTGGTAAAGCCCTGCAGCCAGGCGACCGGCCCTGTGCAGACAGTCAGCAAAGGTCAGGTGACGATCGCTGGTGGCTTCGATCAGCATGGTGTGATGGGGTGTTTTCGCTGTGCGGGCTTCGAGAAGCTTCCACAGGGTTGTAGCATGGAGGGTTGAAGCCTGGATAGTACTGCTCATACTGTTCCTGTAGTGATTATCTGGGTGTCTGTTTGAGTGGTTACGGGCAAATGTTGAAAACTGATCACCTGCGGCACACGGCGATAAATGATATTTTGTCAGTTTTGTTTGGTCAAGAACAGTCCTGAATCCACTCACTTGTCCAAATTACGCCCTTGGGTATGACGGTCAGGCATCACGGTTGATAAATGACACTATGTTAGTTATTATCCCCGCACAGGCTCGCCCACCGGCCTGCCATGTCAGAGGCATACCGCCCTGCGCCACACCCAACAGAACCTAATCTTGATTTCAGGGAGTACCCATGAGCCTCGACAAATACCAATGCTTTGAATTCACCCGCCGCGGTCGGATTCTTTATATGACCATTAACGTGCCTGAGAAACTCAACAGCCTGGCCAAACAAGCCCACACCGAACTGAGCAGCGTGTTCAACGACGTGCTGGATGACCCCGAAAGCGATGTGGTGATCATTACCGGCAAGGGCAAAGCCTTCAGCGCTGGCGGCGATGTGCCCTATATGCAGCACCTGCGGGACAACCCCACCGAGTTTTACCGGGTAATCCGCGAAGCCAAGCGCTTCATTACCAGCATTCTTGAGTGCGACAAGATCCTGATCGCCAAGGTTAACGGCGACGCCATCGGCCTTGGCTCCACCCTCGCGGTATTCTGCGACATCATCTTCGCCGCCGAGCACGCCCGCTTCGGCGACCCCCATAACAACGTGGCGCTGACCACCGGCGACGGCGGCCAGATCATGTGGCCGCTGCTGATGGGCTATGGCCGCGCCAAGCACTACCTGTACACCGGTGAGTTGTTCAGCGCCCAGAAGGCCGAGCAACTGGGCATGATCCACGAGGCAGTACCGGCGGAAGAGCTTGACGCCAAGGTGGACGCCTACGCAGATCGCCTGATCAGCCTGCCCACCCAGTCCCTGCGCTGGAGCAAGTCCACCATCAACACGCCCCTGCGGCAGATGGCAGCTTCCATGATGGATATCGGCATGGCCTACGAGAACCTCGCCTGCTGCGTCACTGAGGATCACCAGGAAGCCATCAACGCCTTCAAGGAAAAGCGCAAGCCGAACTTTACCGGTCGCTGATCCCTAAGCCTGACTTGCACTGATGATTATCAAAAAAGCCCCCTGAATTCGCGGTTCAGGGGGCATTTTTAGTTACCGGTTTGTCAGCATCCAACCGGTTCAATGGCTGCTGGATTGTCAGATAGCGTATTGCTGACTCAAGGCATGATCAACTCCGTGCCATTCCAGCAGCGATCCTCCCGGGCCGGTTGCGGATTGGTGCAGCGGGCGTCCGGGGTGGTCGGGCGCTTATCTTCCAGTTTGATGCGCTTGTTTCTGGTTTGCACCAGGTCAAAGGCATCATAGAGCTTGCCGGTGGCGGTCAGGGACTGATAAACAAGACGGTCCTTGGCGAAGCGGATCACCTGGAACAACTGGGTGTCCTCGGCGGTGCGATCCATGGTCTCCTCGGCGGCATCCGATACCAGATACATCTTGGGGCCAGCCACAGAAACCACGTAAACAGGCCCTTGGGCAGCGGGTCGAGCACGGGTTCCTTCTGCCAGGTTGGCGCCGCGGCCATAGGTATGGTCATGCCCCTGCAACACCAGGTGAACGCCATATTTCTCGTACAGTGGTTGCCAGTGCTGGCGCAGAACCGGATTATCCCGGCCCAGGGATACAGAAAATACCGGGTGATGGTGGATAACAATGGTCCAGCGGGCAGTGTTGGTTTTCAGTACGTCTTCCAGCCAGGCGGCCTGCAGGCGAGCATTATCCTCATCCTGAAGAGCAGCCATGGAGTCCAGCACTATATAGCGCACCCCCTGGTAGTCGACGAAATACACCGTGTCTCTCATTCCTTCCGGGCCGTTGTCCGGGGTGCCGAATTGCACCGGCCAGTGGGGCGCCAGAAAGCGCAGGGCATCGGGTTCCGGCTCGATATATTCGTGGTTACCCGCCGCCACCAACTGGTTGGTCATGCCGTGCAGCCAGCCACCGGCATCAAACCACTCCCCCCATTCATCGTCGTGAACCCCCTCCCTTGAATTGACCAAATCCCCGGCGTGAACCATCAGAGAACCCCTGGGCAGTGTGCTGTGGGCCTCGCGGATCACCCGCGAAAAATGCGATTTCACGGCGTTCTGAGCATCTCCGAAGTAGAGAATATCGTAGGGCGTGAACCCCGCTTTGGGAGTACGAAAGTGGAACCACTCGCTCCAGGTCTCGCCGCCCATGACTCGATAGGCATAGAGGGTGTCCTCCTTGAGATCGGTGAAGGTCAGGCTGTGATGGTGGGCAACGCCATTCTCCGTGGTCAGGGCACGGGTGCCGCCACTGAAAGTGCGAGCCTGGAGGTGAAGACCAGGGTGATCGGTGGCCTCGGCAATCTGGGCCTGGGCTTCCCCGACACTGCTGGCGGTGCGCCAGTTGACGGTCTGGCTGCGCTCGGGGGTGGCAGTGGGCACCAGCACGATACGGTCGGGAACAATACTGGGGACGTAGTGGCGATAGCCGGAAGGCAACAGGGTGTTGCGGGCTTCGTGGGCCTGCACGCTGACGCTCATTGCTATGGCCAGGGTAATGGTCAAGGCTGTCAAAAATTTCATGGTGTCGTTACTCCAAAAAATGGGCCCGCAAGTGCGGGCCATGGGGTTGACCAATCGTTATAGTGGGCATGCCATCCCTGGCCAGGGGAGGAAACCTAGAAACTGGCCTTGATGCCGATCAGCCAGGACTCGCCGAACTTCTCATGCTCATAGACGCGACTGGTATTGCCCTGGTAGCGCAGGCCCTTGGAGTCCGTCAGGTTGGTGGCTTCCACGAACAGGGTAAAGCGATCGTCGATTTGATAGCTGGCGGTCAGATCCAGGGTACCGCGCTCATCCCAGTAGGTGTTGAGGGACGGGTCCGAGGTGTCGAAAGAGTCGATGTACTCACTGCGGTAGTTGTAGGCCAACTGGGCGCTGAAGCGATGGATATCGTACTGCAAAGCCAGGTTGTAACTGTGACGGCTGGTGCCGGCCAGGTCGGTCGTTCCTGCGCCAAAGGGCAGGTCGGCGGAGGAATGGGTTTGTGTGTAGTTGGCGATAAAGCCGAGACCACTCCAGTAGCCGGGCAGGTAATCCAGGCGCTGCTGCCAGTTCAGCTCCAGACCGTAAAGCTCGCCATTGCTGGCGTTTTCAGGTCGCACCCGCCGGAAGCCCTCGAACTCCCCCGCAGTGACCGTAGTGCGGGACTTGAAGATGGGGTCAGAGATGTCTTTGTAAAAAATACCGCCACTGATCAGCCCCAGGGGTTCGATGTAGTACTCGGCGAGAAGATCGAAGCTGTGGGCATAGGCGGGGTCCAGGTCCGGATTACCCACATCGATGGTGCCAACACCTGTTTCCCTGTCTTCGACAATTCGGTATGGGGCGAGGTCGACAAAATTGGGACGGCTGATGCCCGTACTGTAGGCTGCCCGAAGAATCAGGCCGCTTTCCAGTTCGTGGCGCAGATGTACACTGGGGAACCACTTGGTGTAGTCGTTATCCGCCTTGAGAGGTACGGCTTCTTCCGTGTCGAGATCGAACTCGGCGGCGCGGCCCTCGGTACTGGTGCGCTCCACCCTCAGACCGTATACCAGGGAGGTGCGATCCCACTCCAGTTTCTGCATAGCATAGGCTGCGTAGGTATCCTCGCTGGCTTTGTAATCGGAGGTGATGGAGGCTTCAATACGGGGCAGGTAATCAGCATTTTCGAACAGCGGGCCATAGGCAGAGACGAAGTTGCGCTGCAGTTTGGGACCGTTGTTGTAGTACCCATCGAAGGGCAGGGATTGCTTGCCAATGGTGATATCGGCAAAGGCTGGCGCCCCGGTGCCCACGCTGTTGCGAAAGCGATCCTCATCATTGAACTTTTCCCGCAGTCGCGCCTTGGCACCGAACTTCAGTGTGCTGTAGGCGCCATTTAACTGGCCGGGTATGGTGAGGTTTAAACCGTAGGCCTGTTCCTTGTCCTCAGCATTGCCAAAGCGGCGCTCGTAGCGGCGCCAGTTGTAGCTTTCCTCCGGGAAGTCAAAGTCGGTACGCACTACCTCGCCCTGGCTGTTGAGAACGGAGTAGCGGGGCAGGTCCGGATTGCTGAAATTGAGTGCCACGGGGGGCCGACTGGCTTGCCGATACAGCAGGTAGTCGCGCTCGGGGTATTCCTGCTTTGACAGGGTGTAGGCCAGGCTGTAGTCCAGCTCCATACCCTCAAAGCGGTGATTGCCGCCAAGGACGGTGGAGTTGATGGTGTTCTCCACGGTGCGGTTGCGCAGCTCTTTGTCAAATGTAGCGCGACCGGCCACCGCCTGGCTGGAGGTGGAATCCGGTGTGTAACGCTCCCACTCGATGACCATGGTGTCCCTGTGTTCCTGGTCCTCGAATTTGGAATAGGTATGGGACAGGTAATAGTGGGCATCATCGTTGGGGGCAAAATCCAGCCGCCCGCTGATACCGGTGCGGGTGCGCTTGGTCTCATAGTCCTTGAACTCGGTCGCTTCAACCAGGTACTCGCCATTGTCGTTGGGCACCCAGACATGCTCAACATTATCTACGACCTTCTCACTCACACTTTGGTTGGCGGACAGCAGAAAACCGAGGGTGCGGTCCTCGTTGAAGGCGTCGCCCCAGGTGAGACCCACCCGGTAATTGTCGCCATTGCCTTTTTCGTTTCTGCCGCCGGCCAAATTTGCGCGCAGAACCCGGTCTGGGGTATCCAGGGCGCCTTGGGTGACGATATTGATATTGCCCGCAATAGCATCGGCGTCCATATCCGGGGTGATTGCCTTGGTCAGCTCCAGGTTGGCAATTACATCGGCCGGGATGGTATCAAGGTCGATACCCCGGGTGCTGCCGTCCGGGGACGGCAGCACCACACCATCGATGGAGACATTGGCGTATTCCAGCGGGGCGCCACGGACATTGACATAGCGGCCATCGCCCTGGTCCCGCTGTATGGATGCACCCACCATACGCTGCATGGATTCAGCGACATTGCTGTCGGGGAAACGACCCAGGTAGTCAGAGGAAAGAATGGACTTGATGTTGTCCGAAGCGCGTTGAGCGTTGAGTGCGCGAGCTTGTGCGTCGCGGGTGCTGACACCGTACACCACCACCTCATCCAGACCATCGGCTGCGACCAGCGGGGCCAGAGTGAACGTCAGGTTTTGACCGGCGGTAGCTGACACTTCAGCCGCCGCTTGCTGGCGACCATACCCCAGGTAATCCACAGAAACCTGGTAGTTTCCCGGTGGCAGGCCGTTGAAACGGAAATTGCCCTGACTGTCGGTGACGGTCTCGCGATTGGTGCCTTCAAGGCGAACGATGGCACCGGATACAAAATTGCCACGCTGGTTGACTACCTTGCCGCGCAGGGCCGGCGAATTGATGGTGGTGCTGGTGGTTTTGGTGGCTGTATTGCCAGTTTCTCCCGCCACCTGCTGGGATAGTGCGGGAGCACCCAGCAAAGCGGTGCCAATGGCGATGGCCAGAATGGATTTTTTGTGACCCATGATGTTTCCCTCTTGTGAGCTATGCTTTGATTACTGAGGGAACATCGTAGGTAGCGAATATGACGATGGAATTAAGGAATTAGTGTATTTTTATAGAATTTTTATGACGCCCACCTCATCCGGATCTGGTGCCAGGGCGCCTACTGACCGGTACCAATAGTTTCACTGGGGCAGTGTTCCGCCGGTAACAGTCTGGTCTTTGCGCAAAATACCCGGCGACGGCTCAGGATTAAACGGGTCCGAATTCAGCTGGGCCCGGATTTGCCAACATAAACAGCAGCCCCATTTTCCACCATCACTCAGAGGCAGTGACAGCAGCTGATAGCAAGCAGCGGCGCAGTTCGTCCAGTGCATAGAAATAGCTGCCTGCAGTGATGGCTGAACAGGTACTGGAAAAATGCACTTCGCGCTCATTGTGGAGCATACGCACCAGCACCTGGCCGGTCTCAGGATTTTTAAAGGCGTCCCACTGCACATTGGCAGCCATCGGCGCCACCCACTCCGCGCGCCAGGGATTGCTGTCGTAGCTGAAGGGCTGTTCCATAGTGACCTTCCGGGCGGCGCCTTCAATGCCGACAAAACTGGCCAGGGGCATCAGCGTCTCGGCATGAGTAAAGCGCAGGTCTGCGGCATAGTGGCGCTCGCCACGGGCGCTGGCAGATATCCTGTCCAGCATATCCGCCACCAGCACGCTGGCGGCGGAGTAGGTGACGTCCTCGCCGACAAACCCGGGGCCTCGCTCATAGAAGGATTCGGCATCGTCTACATAGGCCAGCCAGGCGGCGTGTTCAGGAGTGATAAAGGGAGAAAAATCCAGCACCTCATCGTCAACCAGATTGCTGGCAATGACATAGAGCCCATACAGAGCCAGGGCGGCATCGACTGCACTGCTGAGGGTGTCGTCCTCGTCTGCGGCAGCGATAAACGTCCACTCACCACTGTCGAGACGGGATACAAATTCCGGGCTGTAGAGTCGTTCCAGCAGGGCTTTGGCAAGTTCCCGGGTACCTGGGGCATTCTCTATGCCGGACAGGGCGGCTTTCAGTCTGGGGTCATGGTCGAGGTAGTCCTCGTAGGCCTCCCCATACTTGCCACTGTTGAAATAGACAGTGTCGACATCAGCTACTGCATCATCCACCAGCTCTCTGTAGGCGGGTTGTACGGCAAGCCAGCCCTCGACAAAGGCAGTAGCGCTGTCAACGGCGCGGGACTTCCCTGAATGGCTGACCGACAAACGCTTGCCGTCAGCAGCCGCTGACGTAAAAAAAGATTGTTGACGGGCGATTGTGCGAGCGGCCATATCGCGATGCTCCCGTCGCCCCAGGGCGCTCAACTCACCATAGCCGCTCCGCTGATGCAACACCATAACCCGCTCCACCAGAGGGCCAAGCTGTTCGCCCAATGGTGTCAGTGCGCCCTGCTCCCTGGCCTTGTGCCAAAGCTGGAGACTGAGGTCATCGTCATCAGGACTGGACAAGCCACGGGAACCGTGACGGGCCACATGCTGCAGGACCAGGTACTTAAAGCCATCGGGGGCCGGACTGTAGTCGCTGCCCGGTGGCACCGGGTAGGGGGTTTTGCTGGTGAGGTGGGCAGATACCTGCAACGGGGCAAGGGTGTCGGCAGTTTCTATGCTGGCAGGTGGCTCCACCAGGGCTGCAGCTGTTTTTTCGGGCAATATACTCAGTTCTGCAGCGCGCTCACCACCACAGCCACCAAGAATGAATATTGCAATCAGCGCCAGAATAAAGCTGGATTGTTGTGGAATAGTTCGTTGTGGAATAGTTCGTTGTGGATTTGGCGTCATGGCGGCTCCGGCTCCTTATCAGTGTTGACAACAAGGATCTGAGCCTAGCCTGTGAATGTGACAGCGCTGTTGCAAATACATCAGCCGCTGTGCTGTAAAGTTGTAACTGTCACGACTTGAGAATTTTCTGGATGGATGAAGCCGTAAACACCAGCTCGCCATCGGCATAGGCCCGTGCCTGGGAAAACACCAGACTGCGGGTGCGCTGTGACACAGTGCCGCACACTTCGAGCAGCTGGCCCAGTTTCGGCGCCTTGATAAATTGCATGTTCATTTCAATGGCAACGATGGCTGGACCATCAGGGTCCCAGGCGGGCGCGGCGGTACCCATTTCCGCCAGGCTGCTCATCACCGCGCCGTGGCAAAACCCCCAGCTGTTGACGTGGTGATCCTGTAACTCAAGAGCCGTCCACACTTCTGCGCTGCCGTCCGCAGCGGTGCAGCGCTTGTGGTAAATCTTGCCGATGTGATTGACAAAGGCGCTGGGGGATTCGTGGTGGCTGTAACCTTCGGGAATGAGCATCCATCACCTGCTGTGGATTGATTTTAGGGTGGCCTGACAATCCGCAGCCTTCACTGCGCTGCGGAGACAGTGGTGTCGTAACGGTCAAGAATTTGCTGCATCGCCGGGGAGACCTTTTTCTTGCCCGGATCATAGAACGGCGACAGCACCTTGAGCAGGTGCTTCTTGCTGGCGCTGCCTACTTTTTTGGCGATGACTTTTTCGCGGGCAATGGACGCCTGGCGCTCCTCCTCCGTCATGGATGCGCGGTCAACGCCCAGCAGATACGCCTGAGCTTTGGCGGTATAGCCATGGATATGTTTGGCAGCAAAAAGAAAAATCGCAACCCGGTACAGATAGGCAAAGGGACCATTGCCGTAGAGTGTCTTGTAAACCTGAAAGCACACCTCGCGGTGTTCAAACTCTTCCGCCAGGTGCCATTTCCACAGCTCCAGAGCTTCGCTGTCGGCCCCGTCAAGATACTCGTCGAGATCCTCGAAGATCACTTGGGCCGCCGTTGAACCCATGGCTTCGAAACCTTCGCAATAGGCCACATTAAAGCGCAGGGATTTGTCCTTGAGAAAACGCACATAGTCCTGTTGATAGGGCTTTTCAACATCCCGCAGCTCGGCATAGCCCTGATCGTACAGCGCCCGGTTGAAGGCCACATGATTCTTGCAGTGCTCCATCTCCTGCTTGTTGAAAATGGCGATATCGTCGTGCAATTTCTCATGCTTTGGGTCGAGCACATCCTTGGCACGCCGCATCACCTTCATCAGGTACGGTTCGATATGGGCGGGCACGATGGAGAAGGCATTGTAGCTCTGGGCAAATTCCGGCACTGGCGCCCAGTGGGCGCGGATTTTGGAAAAATCCCAGTTGGGTACGCGGACTTTCATGGTCAGTCTCCTGCGCTCAATAGCGACTGGATATCACATTTGGACTTCATGGGTTGGCATCGAGTTTCGCGGGGTCAGACAACACAGCATCGAGATGGCGTACAAAGCGCGCAGCATCGGCGCCATTGATCACCCGATGATCGTAACTGAGAGAAAACGGCGTCCTGTGGTGCCACACCAGTTCACCAGCCTCGCCCCGAGCAGGTTTCCACTCACTGCGGGTAATGCCGAGAATCGCCACTTCCGGGGCGTTGATAATGGGGGTAAATGCCGTGCCGCCAATACCGCCGAGGGAACTGATCGTCATACAGCCGCCGCTCATCTCCGCCATGGACAGACCTTTCTCCCGCGCCCTGGCGGACAGCTGGGCAATATCCTCTGCGAGCTGACCCAGGTCTTTTTGATCGCAGTCCCGCACCACACCCACCAACAGCCCGTTGGGCGTATCGATGGCGATGCCGATATGGAAATACTTTTTCAATATCAGCTTTTTGCCACTGCCATCGAGGGAAGCGTTAAAGCGGGGGAATGCCTTGAGGGTATCCACCAGGGCCTTGACCATAAACACCAGGGGCGAGACTTTTACTGCCCTGCCCTGGCGATACTGCTCCAGAGCGGTGGTGTCCACATCGTCGTGGTGGGTGACATGGGGAATGCTGAGCCAGTTGCGGCTCATAAAGCTGGCAGTGAGGGTCTGGATGCGCGACAGGGTGGTTTCCTCCACCTCGCCGAACACACTGAAATCCCCCTCCGGCCAGGGCGGCAGCTGTTCCCAGAAGGATTTTTGCTCGGCCATGGGCTTAGCCGATCTCCGCCACTTTGGTACCCACCGGGATGGGATCATCCGCCGGTTGCAGGAGGATTTTCAGCACGCCGCTGGCGGGGGCCTCCACCTCGTTGATGGACTTGTCGCTTTCAAGGCTGTAGATGGGCTGGCCTTCGCTGACCGTGGCGCCATCTTCTACCAGCCATTCAGTGAGGGTGCCTTCCGCCATGGAAAAGCCGATCTTGGGCACCAGAACGTCGATTGTCATGTACTGCTCTCCAGCTGTGTGGGCGATTTAATTGAGGGTTTTGCGGATTGCCGCCAACACCTTGTCGGCATCCGGTACAAAGGCTTTTTCCAGCGGGTTCGAATAGGGCACCGCACAGCTGGGCGCGCCAACGCGCTGCACAGCCGCTTTCAGGTCGCTGAACAATTCTTCGTGGATCACAGAAGAAATCTCCGCACCGACACCAAAGGCTTTGACCGCCTCGTGGGTCACCACCGCGCGACCAGTTTTAGCCACGGCATTGAGTACAGTTTCCCGGTCCCAGGGCACGATGGTACGCAGGTCAATGACCTGTACGCCCACACCTTCAGCGGCCATGGTTTCTGCCGCTGCCTGGGCCACTGCCACTTGCGGGCCGTAGGTGATCACCGTGACGTCATCACCTGCGCGGGCAATGCGCGCCTTGCCAAGGGGGATACGGGCACCAGGGTCAGCCGGGGCGTCGCCCTTTTGCCAGTAGGCGGGCAGGTTCTCGATAAAAATGCAGGGGTCGTCGTCGAAGATGCAGGCGTTGAGCAGGCCGGAAACTTCCGCAGGCGTGGCGCCGGTCACCACTTTCAACCCTGCGGTGTGGGCAAACCAGGCCTCGAGAAAATCGGAGTGCTGGCCAGCAGTGCCAAAACCTGCACCCGTAGTACAGCGGATGGTCAGGGGCACGGAGGTCTGCCCGCCGGACATAAAACGCAGTTTGGCGGCGTGGTTGGTGATCATGTCCATGGCCACGGTCATAAAGTTCATCAGCATGATTTCGGCGATGGGCCTCATGCCCGCCATGGCGGCACCGATGGCGGCGCCGATAATCGCCTGTTCGGAGATAGGTGTGGAACGCACCCGCAGGTCGCCGAATTTTGTCGACAGCCCTTTGCTGGCGCCGTTGACGCCGCCCTCTTCCGGGTCCGCCACATCCTCGCCAAACAGCATGACGGTGGGGTCGGCTGCCATGGCGTGGTGCATGGCTTCATTGATCGCCTGGAGGGTAGTGATTTGCTTGCTCATGGTGTTCCCCTTATACCGCTGCCAGGTCGTTGATAAAGACGTCTTTGTAAAGCTCCGACGCGTCCGGCCAGGGCGCCGCCAGCGCCTTGTCGATGGCGGATTTGATGTTGGTTTCGTGTGTCTGATCGATGGCGCTGAGAGATTCCTCTGTGGCGTGGCCCTGATCCAGCAGCCACTGGCGGTAGCGCGGCACCGGGTCGGCGGCCATCGCCGCTTCCTTCTCGGCCTTTTCCATATAGCCGTCGGCATCGCCAAAGACGTGACCGTAAAAGCGGAAGGTCATGGCCTCGATCAGGGTGGGGCCGCCGCCGTTGCGGGCGCGATCGATGGCCTCTTTGGCCGCCGCGTGCATGGCCAGCGGATCGTTGCCGTCCACATGGATGCCGGGCATGGAATAGCTGGCGGCGCGGTCAGAGACCTTCTCTACCGCAGTCGCCTTTTCAAAACGGGTGTGCTCGCCAAAGCGGTTGTTCTGGCACACAAACACCACCGGCAATTTCCATATCGAGGCCATATTGAGGGATTCGTGAAAGGCGCCGATATTGGAGGCAGCGTCGCCAAAATAGGCAACAGTCACCTTGCCATCCCCTTTCACCTGGGACGCCAGGGCCAGACCGTTGGCGATGGGCATGCTGGAGCCGACGATACCGGTGGTGATCATGCAGCCGCTTTCGGGGTGAGTGATATGCATGGGGCCGCCCTTGCCCTTGCAGGTGCCGGTGGCGCGCCCGGCCAGTTCCGCCCACAAGGCATCCAGGGGCACACCCTTGGCGAGCATGTCGTGGGTGCCGCGATAAATGGTGCAGATATAGTCATCCTGGTTGAGGTTGACCGAGATCGCCGAGGGAATCACTTCCTGGCCCCGGGGCGAGTAGTAGATCATCGGCAGACGGCCTGACATCAGCAGCTTGCGGGCGTGTTCGTCGTTTTGCTTGATCAGGGACATCTTGCTGTACATGTCTATGAGTACAGCTTTGCCCGGCTGGGGGGAATTTGAATCGGTCACTGGTTTCTCCTGTTAAAAAATAGTCAGGCACTGGCGGCAAGACTGGCCTGCCCGTCAACGCCATTGCGCGCCAGTTGTGCGGCGCTGTGTCCGGCCCGGCGCCCGGAAAATACGCAGTCGGCGATGGATGAACCGCTCACATAAAAGCCCGAAGGAATACCCACTGCGGCGCGCCCTGCGGCATACAGCCCGGCAATGGCGGAGCCATCGCCCCGCAGCACTTGCCCGCTGTCTTCATCCACCACCAGCCCGCCCATGGGAATGGTGGGGCAGCGGAATTTCTGGCTGCCAACGGAAATATCAATCGCGTAGTAGGGGCCCTTGCCAATCGCGTGGCAGTTGGATTTTTTCTTGCCAAGGGGATCCTTGCCTGCGGCGATACCGGCGTTATAGCTTGCCACTTCATCCTCCAGGCCCTGCGCATCAACACCAATCCGCGCCGCCAGATCCGCCAGGGTTTTGCCCTTTGTGCTGTTGGTCAACAGATTGATCAGCAACGGACCCTTGAATTCGAGATAGCCCTCCTCTCCCGGCCTGGGGATGGTGTCCTTGTAGGAGGTCCAGTAGGCGTGGGAATCAATAATTACCCAGGCGCGCTCTTCGGTCTGCTGCGCCATCTCGTGCCCGAGACGACCGAGGTAGACATCCTCGGCGACAAAACGCCGACCTTCCCTGTTGACCACAATACCCTGCACAAACTGCACCGGTGGGCTGATGGAGCGCCAGGCGGTGACAGAATCCATATGGCCGAGGGCAGCGCCGACGCCCTTCCCCATCACTATGCCGCTGCCATCGCAGCTGATAGTGCCCAGCGCCATGGCCTTGCTGAACTTGGGGGCGTACTGGCTGATCATTTCGCGGTTAAACGCGAAACTGCCGGTGGTAAGTACGACAGCCTGGCGGGCGCGGATACGAATGGGCACACCGTATTGCTGCTCCACCGCACGGGCTTTTTCCGCTGCCGCCAGAGCTGATTTTTCGATAAAGCGCTGGTAGGCGTTCACCTTGCGGATAATCTTCAAGTGTTTTTTCCAGCCTTCGCTGCCCGCCTCTATGCGCAGCGCCTCGACACCGATAACCCTGTCATTGCTATCAATGATCAGGCGCGTTACCACCGTGTGACCCTGAAAACACACGCCCTTGTTGCGGGCAGAATCCCGCAGGGTATTGAACAGGGTGGAACCGGTATAACCGGGTCCTGCAACCTTGTGCCCACGGGGCGATGGTTTGGCAATCTTTTCAAACTCAGGACTCAGCTCATTGCCGGAGTAGTAGATATCGTAGCCCTTGGGGGGAAAGGAGCGCTTGCCTTCGTAAACCTTTGCGCCGAAACCGATACCATGGCTGCACAGCCACGCCATATTGGCGCTGCTTTCGTTGCAAAAGCGCCGCAGGGTTTCATCGCGCACCGCGTCGCCGATTTCCTGCTTGAGGTAGTTGTACATTTCATCGGCAGTATCGTTATAACCGGCCTGGTGCTGGTAGGGGGTGCCGCCGCCGTAGTAAATGCCGCCGCTGAGGGTTGTGGCACCGCCCCCTTCGAAGCGGTCGAGGGCCAGCACATCGGCACCTTGCGCGCGGGCTTCAAGGGCGGCGCAAACACCGGCGCCGCCATAGCCCACCACCAGCACATCGGTGGCTTCCTGCCACTGGACAGCATCGACATTTTCTACCCGCAACGGCTCCTGCACATAGGAGGCCGCGTGTTTATCGTTATTGATCATCACTGCGCTCTATTTGAAAAACCGTTAGCTTGTGGAAAAAAGGGATCATCTGGAAAACAGATACTCATTGATCACTTCATGGAAATGACTGATTTGCACTTCCTGCACAGGATTGGGCCGCAACCCACGCAGCCCCACCGAATGCATGCCGCGCTGCACATCTTCCACATTGCCCAGGTCCTGTTGCAGCAGCTTGGGAATACTGGCTTTCTGGTTGCGCCAGTCATTGATGTATTCCGTTTCCATGGCAGGCTCCTTGCCCGGGCCCCAGTGGATCAGGCTGATCATATCAAGGATGGCCGCGTCGGGATTGTAGGGATCATCCGGGTCGGGGCGACCACGGAAAATCAGCGTGCCATCAGCGCCCCACACCACACTGAGGTTGGGAAACACATTCCAGTCGTCGCCCATGGTGGCGCGCACTTCGGGGGGAATAACGGGAAAGAAGGCGCCGTCTTTTTCCGCCGCGTCCTTCATGGCAAAGAATGACACTTCCAGAGCTTTTTCCATGGGCGTGCCATCAGGCAATGCGCGGATCGCAGCCCCCGCCGCCTTGAGTGCCCGGGCGCTGAACTGGCCGTCACCTTCCCCCAGCCCCAACTGATCACCAAACACTTCGCCCATCAGTTCAGCGAAGTTTGCCCGGGTTTCATCCACAGTCTGGGGCGGCTTGTTGAGACGGCGGGAAGGTACACCCGGCGGGTATTCATAGAACCAGAAATGCTTGCCGTGCTTGCCCTGGGCCATGCTCTGGTTTTTGTCATCGGAATATTTCAGGAACTGCGGGTGGGTGCCCCACACATGGTAGCTCTCCATAAAAGCTTCCTGCGCCACCTTCCAGTTACATTTGACCTTGATGGCCTTGTGCCAGTTGTAGCGCATGTCTTCCATGCGCAGGATGTCGAGAAACTGCGGCACCGGCTGGATAAATTCGTCAAAAGGCTCAGGGACGGGATTCATGTTGATAAAGACAAATCCGGCCCAGGTAGCCACATGGATACGGGACAGGGCGACGTCTTCGTCGGTCATATCCGGGCAGCCCTGCCACTGCTCGCGGTCCAGCACCCGGATATTGTTGCCGTGCAGATCCCACTGCCAGGCGTGGAAGACACAGTGGAATTTGTTGATCTTGCCGCGCCCCGACAGCAACCGTCGCCCGCGGTGGGGACAGACATTGTGAAAGGCCTCGATACGGTCGGCATCGGTGCGCACCAGAATGACCGACTGGTCGCCGATATCGTAGGCAAGGTAGTCCCCGACCTGGGGAACCTCCTCCTCGCGGCAGGCCCAGTGCCAGGTTTTGGTCCACAGTTTTTCCATCTCGAGGCGGGCAAACTCCGCCGAGGTGTAGCGGCGGTTGTCGATAAAATCCTTGCGTACTTCCGTAAGCGCTTCAACCCGTATTTGCTGTGTACCCATGGCGCTAACCCCTGCGGGATTCTCCCGCTCAAATAATCCTGAATTAAAGTGTGGCTGGCTCAACCGGGCATCGCCGCATGGCCATTGTTATCAAGTGCTGTAAACCGCAAAAAAACTAATCATAGGTCAGTTTTCAGACCCGGGCAACCGCCATCAGGATGGCGTCTGCCTACCGTTCAGAGACTGTGTCACTGCCGCAGAATCCGTCACTGTAGAGTACAGGGGCAATGCATTGGCAACCATAAACTGATGGGTTTCAGCACTCGCACCTGCGGTGCAGTCCTCCGGCACCACCACCTGGTAGCCCAGATCCGAGCCACAGACCGCCAGCCCGTTGATGGCAATATTGGTGGAAACTCCGGCCAGCACCAGTGTCTGGATGCCCAGGTGACGCAGCATGGCATCCAGATTGGTGCCATTGAACCCCAACAGACTGAAAGTTCTGCTATGGACGATGTCAGTGGGCTGCGGTGCAAGCCCTGCCACCGAATCGGCCTCTGCCGTACCCAGGCGCATGCGCTGGTTTTTCACCGTGCGGGCCACAATCAGGCTGGTTTTGGGCAGATCGGCGTAATCGGGACGATGGGCCACATGCAGGTGGATCACTGCAAATCCGTTATTGCGAAAATGCTGTGCCAATGCCGCAATGCGCACCACGATACCGCGCTCGGCAACCTGATCGGCCAGGCCGGGGAAATCCGTCATGCCGTGCTCAATCACGCCGCGCTGGCATTCACTGATCAGCAGGGCGGGCTTGCGTCCGGGCTCGAGACCACGAATCATCAGGCTATTCCTCAACAGGGTTGGTGGTGTTGTGGCAAGCATGCAGGCTGTCTCTGAAAACCATTTGACCCCTGTATCAAAAACTTACACTATGTCAGCTATTCTACACACCTAACCCCGTTATACAACCATCCACCTGCATAAAAAGATTGCCCATGACCAACGATTTTGAACTGCAAAACCTGCTGCGTGAGAGTATCGACAGCTTCTTCCAGGACTGGCGCAGCCAGCATCGCCCCACTGATATTCCCGGCCTGTTGACGCCATTCGACCGCGACCTTTGGCAGCACATGGCCGAACTTGGCTGGCTCGGTCTTGCCCTGCCAGAGTCCCTGCACGGCTCCGGGCTGGGCCTGCAGGAAGCCGCCCTGCTTGCGCAGCGCTGCGGCCACTGGCTGGCTCCGGCGACCTGTATTTCCGCCGTGCTGATGCCTTCCATTGTGCTGTCCGGTTGCACGGACAACCCCTTGGCCGCAGATCTGGCCAAGGGGTTGGTGAGCGGAAAGCAGCTATTGAGCATCGCCTGGCAGGAGCAGCGCGGCCAGCTCGACCCCACAGAATCACTCACCACCACCCTCAGGGACGGGCAGCTGACCGGCTGCAAACTGTTTGTGGCCGATGTCAGCGAAGATTCCACCCTGCTGGTGTGGGCGCAGGGTGCTGCGGGAGAGCCATTGCTGGTGGCAGTGGCCGCCAGCTCAGAGGGCGTCGCCATCGAAGCACTACCCGCAGGCCAGGGCAACCTGACCACGGTCAGATTTACTGGTGCAAGAGTGGCGGAGGATGCTGTCCTTTGCCGCAGCGAGCAGGCCAGTAACGCCATCAACGCGGCAGTGGATGCTGGCCGTATCGCCCTCTGCGCCTGGCTGACCGGCAGCGCCAACAGCTGCTTTGAGAAAACCCTGGCTCACCTGCGCGATCGCCAGCAGTTCGGCAAAGCCCTGGGCAGTTTCCAGGCCCTGCGCCATCGCTGTGTCGACCTGCATATACAGCTGCAACTGGCCAATGCCAGCTGGCGCCATGCCTTGCAGTGTCATGAGAATTCTCCCGCCAGTATCACTGACAGGGCTGCCATCAGTGCCGCGAAAGCGCGCTGTGCTGACACTGCACTGAAGGTAGCGAAGGAAGCCATCCAGATGCACGGCGCCATGGGTTTTGTGGAGGAAGGCGGGGTGGGCCATTACCTGCGCGCTGCGTTACAGGGCGCTGCCTGGCTCAGCAATGCCAACCGCCATCGCCGCCGCTATATGGCAGCGCAATTACTGGACGATGGCGAGTCAGAATTACTGGATGAATCCTTCAGCGCGGACACAGCCGTCAATCCCGATGAAGATATCAACCAGCTGCCAGACAAGGAATTCCGCCTGCGCTTCCGCGCCTTTCTACATGCCCACTACCCCCAGGACCTGCGCCAGGACAGCCTGCGCCCGTTCCGCCGTATGAACGGCGCCGAAACCCGCGCCTGGATGAGCCTGGTCCACCGGCACGGCTGGCGCGCACCGGAGTGGCCACGGGAATACGGCGGCTTGGGATTGTCATTTCGCAAGCAACGCATATACAACGAGGAGATGGAGCGCATAGGCGTGGCGCGCATGATCGACAACGGTGTCACCCAGCTTGGCCCCACCTTGATGAAATACGGCAGCGAGGATCAAAAGCGCCAGCACCTGCCGCGCATTCTCGACTGCAGCGACTACTGGGCCCAGGGTTATTCCGAGCCCAACGCCGGTTCCGATCTCGCCAGCCTCAAGACCCGCGCCGACCGCGACGGCGATCACTTTATCGTCAACGGCCAGAAGATCTGGACCACCCTGGCCATGGAAGCCACCCACTGCTATGCCCTGGTGCGCACCGGACACTTCGACAAGAAACAAAAGGGCATCAGCTTTTTGCTGATCGATCTGACACTGCCCGGTGTAGACATCCGCCCCATCCGCCATATCGCCGGGGAAGAAGAACTGTGCGAGGTGTTTTTCAGCGATGTGAAAGTGCCGGTAGAAAACCTGGTGGGGCCGCTGGACGACGGCTGGACAGTGGCCAAGGCCCTGCTCGGCCACGAGCGCATCTGGCTGGCCAGCCCCAACCTCGCCATCAAGGCCATGATGCTGGCCCGCCAGCTGGTGGTGGAAACTGGCAGCATTGAGGATCAGGGCGTGATGGACCGTCTGGCGCAACTACTGGTGGACCTGCACGACTACCGCCAGTGGTACGAAGCCATCTGCCAGCGAGTCGAAGCCAATGAGGAAATCGGCGCCGAGGCTTCGGCACTGAAAATCACCATCACCGAACTGACCCAGCGCATTACCGAATTCAGTGTGGATATCGGCGACGAACTGGGCGCCATCACCGGACCCGTTGAAGCGGGCAACACCGGCACCGATCTGTACTGGCAGCTGGCGATGTCACGCCCCGGCACTATCTATGCCGGGTGTAACGAGGTGCAGAGGGATATTCTTGCCAAAACCGTTCTGGGCCTGCCGTAAGAACCGCAATTTGTCTTTGCACCACCAGACACAGAACCCGCAGCGAGCGGCATCATAGAATTCGCGAGTATTTTGCTGGCTGTACTGTGTCGGCCAGCCATGCGTCAAACACCATACAGATGCCGCGAATCAACAATCGCCCTCTTGGGGTCACAGCAATGCGCTGTGGCTCGATCACCACCAGCCCGTCATTTTCCATGATGGCTAACTGGGCAAGTTCCGGAGCGAAATATTCCCTGAAGTTGATATTAAAGCGCTGTTCCAGGGGGCTGAACTCCAGGGAAAAATGACAGATCAGGCCTTCGATCACTTTTGCCCGCAGCAAGTCGTCGCTGTTGAGGGCAAGGCCGCGGGCAAGCGCGAAACGGCCATTGTCGATGGCGGCATTGTAGTCGGCAATATCCTTGTGATTTTGCCAGAAGGTATCACCTATGGCGCTGATGGCGGAGACCCCGAAGGCTGCCAGATCGCAGTCGCCGTGGGTGGCATAGCCCTGGAAATTCCGTTGCAGGCAACCTTCCCGCTGGGCGCGGGCAAGCTCATCCCCCGGTTTGGCAAAATGATCCATGCCGATAAACACGTAGCCCCCCGCCAGCAGTTTTTCCGTACTGCGGTGGATGATGGTGAGTTTCTCTTCCGTACCCGGCATTTGCGCCACATCCATCTGCTTCTGGGTCTTGAAGAGGCTGGGCATATGGGCGTAGTTGAACATTGACAGGCGGTCGGGGGAGAGGTCGAGCACCGCATCGAGGGTGCGCTCAAAGCTCTGCCAGCTTTGCTGCGGCAGGCCGTAGATCAGGTCCATGCTGATGGAGTGGAACCCCTGCTGCCTGGCCGCAACAACCAACTCTCGCACTTCCTCCTCACTGTTGAAGCGGTTGACCGCCGCCTGCACTGCCGGGTCAAAATCCTGCACTCCCATACTGAGGCGGTTGAACCCCAGCTCGCGCAGGCAGGTGATGCTTTCCACCGAGGTATCGCCAGGGTGTATCTCGATGGCATATTCACCGCTGTCATCATTGCGCAGGTTGAAATGGCGGCGAATGGACGCCATCAGCGTGCACTTTTCATCATCGCTGATATAGGTGGGCGTGCCGCCGCCCCAGTGCAACTGGTTGACTGGTCGGCTGGTGTCCAGCAGTCCCGCCATCATGGCCATTTCCCGCTCCAGGCGCTGGAGATAGGGGCCTGACACCCTGCGATTGGCGGTGACGATCTTGTTGCAGGCGCAGTAATAACAAACCCGACTGCAAAATGGGATATGAAAATACAGGGACAGCGGATTGCCACGGCTATTGCTGAGAGCAACTGCACGGCGCAAGTCTTCCTCGCCAAATCCCGGGTGGAACTGGGGGGCCGTGGGATAGGAGGTATAACGCGGCCCGGCAAGATCATAACGGGCAATCAGATCCTGATCCCAGATCGCCTGACCCTGTTGCTGTAATGAGACACCCTGCATGACCTGTTCCCGGAATTTCCTGCCCATTGTGTACAGCCATGCTAGACCAAAGCCTGTGTTGTTACCTTGATGTTTATCAACACAATTCCCTGTTGCGGCGAGACCAGACCCGGAATTTGGCTGTCTGGTTATTCCTTGCTCAGGGGGCTATACTCTGCGCCCTTTATTGACAATCCATCCCTATATCAACGGAAGGCCTCCATGAGCTACAGCACTATCCCCGCGGGCAATGACCTGCCAAACGACATCAATGTCATCATTGAAATTCCCGCCAATCACGATCCCATCAAATACGAGATCGACAAGGAGCACGACGCCATTTTTGTCGACCGCTTTGTGGCCACCCCCATGTTCTACCCCGCCAACTACGGCTTTATCCCCGGTACCCTGTCGGAAGATGGCGACCCCCTGGATGTGCTGGTGATTTCCCCCTACCCCGTGATGCCCGGCTCCGTGATACGCAGCCGCCCCATCGGCATTCTCAACATGACCGATGAATCCGGCAGCGACGCCAAACTGATTGCCGTGCCCCACAAAAAACTGTCCAGCCAGTACAACCACATACAGGACATCGGCGATGTGCCCGAACTGCTGCTCAAGCAGATCGCCCACTACTTCGAGAACTACAAGGATCTGGAAGAAGGCAAATGGGTGAAGGTTGAAAACTGGTCACACGCCGAAGATGCCCGCAAGGAAATCATCGCCTCCCGCGAGCGTTACCTGAAAGAAAGCACCTGATTGCTGAGCAGCGCTTGCGCAGTCAAAGATGCCCATAAAAAAACCCCGCATTGCGGGGTTTTTTTATGGCTCAGGAACCATCACACAATCAGAGACTGGCAGCGTTCTCCGCCAGGTAGGAGGCAACTCCTGTGGGGTTGGCTGACATACCCTTGTCACCGACATTCCAGCCAGCAGGGCACACTTCGCCATGCTCTTCGTGGAAATCCAGGGCATCGACCATACGCAACATCTCATCCACGTTGCGGCCCAGGGGCAGGTCATTGACCACTTGGTGACGCACCACGCCTTTGCTGTCGATCAGGAAAGAGCCGCGGAAAGCGACACCGCCAGCGGATTCAACATCATAGGCCTTACAGATTTCATGCTTGATATCCGCCACCAGGCTGTACTGCACAGGACCGATACCACCGGCGGCAACGGGGGTGTTGCGCCAGGCGTTGTGGGTCCACTGGCTGTCGATGGAAACACCGATCACTTCAACACCACGCTTTTTGAACTCTTCGAAGCGATTGTCAAAGGCAATCAGTTCGGAAGGACACACGAAGGTGAAATCCAGCGGATAGAAAAAGATCACGGCCTTTTTTCCCTTGATCATGGAAGCAAGGTTGAAATCAGTGACCACTTCACCATTGCCAAGCACAGCAGCGGCGGTGAAATCTGGCGCTGGTTTACCGACTAAAACACCCATTTTTACACTCCTTTTCAGTACTACAGGTTAAAGATATAACGAAACTCAGGGTCTGAAACCAATCTGCCGGAACAGCAGAAAGCTGTGAATTACTCCGCCGTAGCCTCATCAATGAGCTGTTTGAGCTCACCGTTGGCGTGCATTTCAGCAACGATATCGGACCCCCCCACCAGTTCACCCTTAATCCACAGCTGGGGGAACGTGGGCCAGTTACCGTATTTGGGCAGGTTGGCGCGAATATCGGGGTTGGTGAGTATATCCACATAGGCAAAGCGCTTGCCGCAAGCCATCAGGGCTTCCACGGCGCGGGCGGAAAAACCGCACTGGGGCTGGTTGGGATTGCCTTTCATATAGAGAATGACAGGGTTGCTGTCGATCTGCTCTTTAATGGTATCCATGATATCCATGCTGTCTTTTACCTCGGGATAGTGGCGCGCTGAAGGGGTTGTAACAAATTTACAAAATCAGGTGCGAGCTGGAAACAAACTGACACTGAATAGTCGAGCACAATAGTCGGGTATTTTACCTGTTTTAAACCCATTGCGGAACCCGCAGATGCGGACACGCCCCTGGCAACCCTGGTCTCGAAGCATTATTGAATGCATTCCGGAGGCATTGCAAAGCCGCAACGATAGCGATAGTATCTCGCCCTTTTCGCGCAGGCAGCACCGTTTGGGACAGCTGCCTGTTGTGCTTTTGGCGGCAATCAACATTTCCAGGCCGGAACTTTATTACTGGAGTCATGGTAGATGACTACCCACGCGCTGATGAATACTTACGGCACACGCAGCCTCACCATCGCCCGCGGCAAGGGCGCCACGGTCTGGGATAAGGATGGCAAATCCTACCTGGACGCACTGGCAGGCATCGCCGTGTGCGGCCTCGGTCACGCCCATCCCGCCGTGACCGAGGCCGTCACACGCCAGGCCGAGACACTGGTGCACTGCTCCAACCTCTACAATATCCCTGTACAGGAGCAGCTCGCCGAAAAATTGTGCCAGCTGTCCGGTATGAGCAATGTATTTTTTGGCAACTCCGGCGCCGAGGCCAACGAAGCCGCCATCAAGCTGGCGCGCCTCTATGGCCACAGCCGCAAGATCAAACTCCCCACCATTATTGTTATGGAACAGGCTTTTCATGGCCGCACCATGGCGACCCTCACCGCCACCGGCAACCGCAAGGTACAGGCGGGTTTTGAACCCCTGGTGAGCGGTTTTGTGCGCGCTCCCTACAACGATATCGAAGCCATCAAAACCATCGATGTCAACAACGGCGACGTGGTGGCGATTCTGGTGGAACCCATCCAGGGCGAAGGCGGCGTGGCACAGCCCGCTGCCGACTACCTGAAAAACCTGCGCGCCCTGTGCGACCAGCACCAGTGGCTGCTGATGCTCGACGAAGTGCAGACCGGCAATGGCCGCACCGGCACGTTTTTCAATTACCAGCACAGCGCCATCCTGCCCGATGTGGTCACCACCGCGAAGGGACTTGCCAACGGCTTCCCACTCGGCGCCTGTCTCGCTTCCGGCGTCGCCGCCACACTGATGAAGCCGGGCAATCACGGTTCCACCTTTGGCGGCAACCCGGTGGCCTGCGCCGCAGCCCTCGCCACGGTGGATACCATCGTGGCGGAAAACCTTATGGCGCGGGCAACCAGTATGGGAGAAAAGCTCAAATCCGCCTTTGCCACTGAGCTTGCGGACTGCCCGCAGGTGAAGGAGATTCGCGGTCAGGGCCTGATGATCGGCATTGAACTGGACCGCCCGGCCAGTGAGCTGGTGCAACTGGCGGCCAACGCAGGGCTGCTGATCAACGTCACCGCCGAGCGGGTGGTGCGCCTGCTGCCGCCATTGATTTTCAGCGACAGTGAAGCCGACCAGCTGGTGACCACTCTGGCGCCGCTGATCAGGGCATTCGTCAACAACGGATAATTTCCGCAATCGCAAAGGGCCACTGCCATGGCTGTACGACATTTTCTGACACTCAAGGATCTGAGTCCCGCTGAACTTCATCAGCTTATCGACCAGGCCATTGAACTGAAAGCCCGGCACAGGGCAGGTACAGCAGGCAAGCCCCTGGATGGGAAGGTACTGGGGATGATCTTCGAAAAATCATCCACCCGTACCCGGGTGTCCTTTGAAGCGGGTATGGCACAGCTCGGCGGCAGCGCCATTTTTCTTTCCCCCGCCGACTCCCAGCTGGGGCGCGGTGAGCCAGTGGAAGACACTGCACGGGTATTGTCGCGCATGGTGGACATCGTCATGGTTCGCACCTTCGGCCACGACAAGCTGGAGCGTTTCGCCCGGTTCTCAAGCGTGCCGGTGATCAACGCGCTCACCGACAGCTACCACCCCTGCCAGTTGCTGGCGGATGTACAGACGTTTGTCGAACACCGTGGCTCCATTCAGGGTAAAACAGTGGCCTGGGTCGGGGATGGCAACAATATGGCCAACTCCTATATCAACGCCGCTGCACAGTTTGACTTCAAGCTGCGCCTTGCCTGTCCCGAAGGCTATGACCCTGACCCATCGTTACTGACCGAGCACAGGGATCGCCTGACACTGACTCGCTCCCCAGTTGAAGCTGTGCAGGATGCCCACCTGGTGGTGACCGACACCTGGGCATCCATGGGGCAGGAGGAGGAAAAGCAACAGCGTCTGAAGGTCTTTTCCGGCTACCAGGTGAACCATGCCCTGATGGCTCAGGCGGACAGCAGCGCCATCTTTATGCATTGCCTGCCCGCCTACAGGGGCATGGAGGTGAGCGAAGCCTTGCTGGAAGATCCGGCTTACTCTGTGGTCTGGGATGAGGCGGAAAACCGTTTGCACGCGCAAAAAGCCCTGATGCGGTTTTTATTGGCCTGAACGGCGGCTGTAGCAGTGTGGACGGTTGACTGTCGCATTGTTGGGTCTGTAGCGATGGTTTAAGCTAAGCCCATGCCCGTCAAGGACAGACGCAGGGAAATGCGCACCGCCAAGGGCAGACGAGGGGAATGAATCCCGCCCAAGTACAACCTGAGGGGTGGCCACCATCAAAGCCGCAAGCCCGCAAAACCCTGCACACCAAGCCGGATGGATCCGCCTGCTGGGCATACCCGCCGTTATATTCCTTACAGCCCTTGCCATGGGACTGATCCTCCAGCATAGCCTTAACACAACCTGGCGCATCGAGCAGGAAAATCAACTCGGCGATGCCGCCAGCGTCCACGCCATACTGCTTGAACGCCAGCTCAGCCGCTACACCGTTGCAGCCCACCTTCTTGGCCACAAAGTCAGGGAAAGCAACGGCGAAATCGCTGATTTCGAAGCCTACGCCAGCCGTGTTATCAAGGAAATCGGTGGCATTGCCAACCTGCAACTGGCACCCGGCGGCATCATCACCCGCATCTATCCCCTCGCAGGTCACGAAAAGGCTCTCGGCTACGACATCATTTCCAACCAGTACCTCCGCCCCGGTTCCATGAAGGCCATTGAGTCACAGCGGTTGACAGTTATTGGCCCACTGGATCTGGTTCAGGGCGGTCGCGGTATTCTTGGTCGCTATCCCGTATTTCTGCCCGATGACCAGGGTGGAGAAACGTTCTGGGGCCTGGCCTCAGTCCTGATCCTGCTGGAGGATTTTCTCGCCGCCAGCCAACTCAACCTGCTCAGCGAGCAGGGTTTCCAGTACAAATTGTGGCGTATTGCGCCGGAAACAGGCCAAAAATCCGTGTTTGCAGGGGTTACTGAACAGGCATTGATAGCACCTGTTGTCACTGCCAGCGTCAAACTGCCCAACGAGGAATGGTTTCTCGATGTCGCCTACACCAGCTCCCTTGGCCGCTATCCCGGCTACTACTCCGGCATCATGGTGGCAGTACTGCTCAGCGCCGTTCTGGCGTGGCTCGCCTGGTTTTACCTGCGCTTGCCGGAACGACTGCGCACCGAGGTGGAAATCAAAACCCATCAACTGACTAACATGGCCTTTTACGATCAGCTGACGGGACTGCCCAACCGCAAGCTGTTTCTCGACCGTCTCACCCAGGCAATTCACCGCCAGCAGCGCACCCACCGTTCATTTGCGCTGCTGTATATCGATCTGGACAGCTTCAAACTCATCAACGATACCCTCGGCCATCAGGTCGGCGATCATTTGCTGGGAGAATTGGCCAGCCGTCTGGCGCTCAACATTCGCAAAAGCGATACTGCGGCGCGCATCGGTGGCGATGAATTCACGGTGCTGCTGACAGATATCCAGCCCCCCACGGATGTCGGCCAACTGGCCCGGAACCTTTTGCGGGAACTGGGCAAACCCGCCGTGATCGACGGTCATACCCTCGCCTCCACAGTCAGCATCGGTGTAACCCTGTGCCCTGAGGACGGCGTTACTGCCGACACACTCCTCAACAATGGCGACCTGGCCATGTATCGGGCAAAAACCCTGGGTAAAAATACCGTCCAGTTCTTTTCCAAAGCATTGAATCAGGAGGTGGAAAAACGCCAGGAACTGGTTGAAAGAATTGCCACTGCCATGGAAAGAGGCGAGTTGTTTCCCGTCTATCAGCCCATTTTCTCCCGTATCAGCGCCAAGGTGGTTGCCGTGGAAGCATTGCTGCGCTGGCAACCTCCGGGGCAGGATCTGGTGCTGCCGGTGGATTTCCTCGCTGCAACCGAAGATTCAGGCCTGATTGTCACCCTCGGCGAACGTATGCTCCGTCAGGCCATGGAAGAGATCAGAATCATCAACCAGGGCCGGGGAGAACATCCGGTGGGACTGTCGGTCAATCTCTCCCGCCGCCAGTTCCGCCACCCCGACCTGGGGAATTTGCTCAGCCAGTCAATTGCCGAAGGTAAGTTAAGCAGGGATTTACTGTTTTTTGAAATTGATGAGTCGAATTTTTCCATCAACAACAACGAGACCGCAGCCATCCTGAAGCGTCTTGAAGAGTTCGGGGTCAACCTCACTATCGACCATTTTGTCACCGGCCATGCACCCCTTGGACAATTGAAAAGTCCCCCGGTCAGGGCTGTGAAAATCGATTTGTCCCTGATCAGTGACCTGACCACACACAGGGAATGTTTCACTATCGTCTCGGCCATTTTCGCCATGTGCCGCAGCATGGACCTGCAGGTGATTGCCCAGGGCGTTGAAACACAAGACCAATTCGATACCCTGGCCGCCATGGGATGCGATTTCATGCAAGGTTTTATGCTGGGCAAGCCCGTTGCCGCGCGGCAATTGCCCGAGCTGATCCGCCAGGTTGAATCCCGCTGGCAGCCGGAACATTCTGCCAGCCAAAACACCTGACGGCCCTGCCCCTGACTTCCACCAAATGTCGTGGAATCCTCAACCATGGGTTGAGGTTAAGACTCCCTTAAGCATCCCGCCTCTAACCTAGGCTCATGTTGTCTGCACAAGCAGTCAAGCGCCAACAGGTTTGCCCGGAGGGCTATGCATGAAATCCCAGCTCAAGAAAGCGCCGACCCCACTGTGCGATGAAAGCGTGGAGTCGAGGGTGATACGCCGTTCGCTGCAAAAACTGCTCACACTGGCACCGGTGTTTGAGCTGCTCGACAGCCGCAGTAACGGGCGGGCGATTGCCGAAGAGTTTATCGCCGCACGGTTTTTGCGCCATCATCAGGCGCTGATCAGTGAATTTCTCCCCACCCTGGTCACCCTGCGCTGCCACGATCACCATTGCGCCGCACTCGGCCTGCGCCCGGCGGCAGGCGACAATCTGTTCCTCGAACACTACCTGCAACACGCCCTGGGCATTCAGGCTGAGCAGACCATCGCCTCCCTGACGCAAGCGCCGGTATCGCGCAACAGCATTATTGAAATAGGCAACCTGGTATCCGGTCGCAGTGGTGCCAGCGCCCTGCTGTTCCTGATCGTGCTGGCGGTAGTGCATCGCGCCGGGTTCCAGTGGGTGATGTTTACCGGCACACCGGAGGTGCAGCGCGGAATACAGAAGCTCGGTTTCGCCATCCAGCCCGTTTGCCCTGGAAGCCCCTATGCCCTGCCCGGCGATCACAGCCAGTGGGGCAACTACTATCACCATGAACCGCAGGTGGTCGTAGGATTTGTCGCGCAAAGCATGGCCACCTGTCGTGACAGCCCCCTGATGGGCGCCATCCTCGATCTGTTTGACAACGACATTGCCGCCATGGCGACAGGCCTGAAGGCTGGCGCCAGCTCAAGGGATGGCGCAGCATGATCACCCGCCGCCATGACCTGTTGGCACATTCCAATTGCCATGATGGCAGCACTGTTGCCATCAGCGATGGCAACCGCAGCCTGGGTTATGCAGCACTGCGTCAGCACTCTGAGCACCTGGCACAACATCTCCGTGCCCACCCTGCACGCCTGGTGGCGCTGCATGCAGGCAACGGTTGCGACTGGATCATTGCTGATCTGGCCTGCCAGCTTGCGGATATTCCCCTGCTGCCACTGCCGGGATTTTTCTCACCTGCACAGTTGCGCCACGGGCTGCAACAAACCGGCGCGGATGTGATTATCACCGACCAGCCACAGTATTTCCGCTCCCTTGCGATGGATTTTGCTGATGAAGATCAGTGCTCTGATACCACTCTGGTGATGTTGACTCGCAGGGCACCAAACTCTGCGGCCTTGCCCGGCGGCACCGGCAAAATCACCTACACCTCCGGCTCCACCGGCGCACCCAAAGGGGTTTGCCTTGGCAACGGGCAACTGATTTGCCAGGCCCTGGCGCTGCGGGATCAGGTGGGCCTCAAACGGCCCAGACACCTGTGCCTGTTACCCCTGGGCGTACTGCTCGAAAACGTGGCGGGGGTTTACACCTGCCTGCTGGCCGGGGGCGAAGTGCTGGCGCCGGATCTGGCCACCCTCGGCCTCAGTGGCAGCTCAACACTCGATATCCGGGCATTGACCCGCGCCATCCACAAGCACCAGCCCAACAGCCTGATCCTGATTCCGCAGATGCTCAGCGCCCTGGTGAGCGCCTGCGAACAGGGCTGGCAGCCCCCCGCCAGCCTCGCGTTTATTGCTGTCGGCGGCAGCCGGGTATCTGCCCGCCTGATATTGCAGGCGCGGAATTATGGGCTGCCTGTCTACGAAGGCTACGGATTGTCGGAGTGCGCTTCGGTGGTGAGTCTCAACACTCCGCACCAGGATCGCCCCGGCTCCGCAGGAAAGCCACTGCCGCACCTGGCAGTCAGCAGCGAGGGCGGCGAGATCACCATCGCGGGCAACCCCTTTCTCGGCTATGTCGGCGACCCGCACAGCTGGCACCCGGCGCTGGTGCGCAGCGGCGATCTCGGTGATCTGGATAAGGATGGCTTTTTGTACCTGCGAGGCCGCAGTAAAAACCTGCTGATCAGCAGCTTTGGCCGCAACATCAGCCCGGAATGGGTGGAGAGTGAACTGATGGCCAGCGCACTGATCCGCGATTGCATTGTGTTCGGCGACGCCAAGCCCTGGCTGAGCGCCCTGATCTGCCCACAACCTGGCGTTGGCGATGACGCCATCAATCTCTGGATCAGTCATTGCAACCAGCAGCTGCCGGATTACGCCCGGGTGCAGGGCTGGCAACGGCTCGCCGAACCGCTGGCCGCCGTTCCCGGTCTGCTGACCGCCACCGGCAAGCCCCGCCGCGCAGAGATTAACCAGCACTTTGCCGCAGCCCTGGAAGCACTTTACGAAAAACACACCGAGGTCACCTTATGACGTTCTATCAACAACTGGTTGAAGCCACTGCCAACGAGCGCGCCCACCTGCTGGCCGCCCCGCTGATTGCCAACGCCCTCAACCAGCGTATCAGCCGCGAAGACTATGTGGCCTTTCTCACCCAGGCCTTCCACCACGTCCGGCATACAGTGCCGCTGCTGATGGCCGCCGGATCGCGCATCGACGGCAACCGGGAATGGCTGCGGGACGCCCTGGCGGAATATATCGAGGAAGAACTCGGCCACCAGGAATGGATTCTCAATGACATTGCTGTCTGTGGTGGCGACCGTGAACAGGCACGCCTGAGCCAGCCCTCGGCAGCCACCGAACTGATGGTGGCCTATGCCTATGACATGGTGCAGCGCGTCAACCCGCTGGGATTTTTCGGCATGGTGTTTGTGCTCGAAGGCACCAGCACCAGTATCGCCAGCCGCGCCGCCCAGTGCATTGGCGAACACCTCAAACTGCCTGCCAAAGCCTTCAGCTATCTGAGTTCCCACGGGGCGCTGGATATTTCCCACATGCATTTTTTTGAAGGCTTGATGAACCGCATCGACGATCCCGCCGAGCAGGCCCTGATCATCCACAGCGCAAAAATGTTTTATGCCCTGTACGGCAATATTTTTCGCAGTCTCGCCAGTGAACATCAATCCATTGCCGCCTGAAATGGCTCCTGACGGATCATTGCCCATGCATCTCAACCACAAGACCATACTGCTGACCGGCGCCAGTGGCGGCATCGGTTTCGCCTGTGCCGACAGGCTGGCGGCACAGGGGGCGCGGCTGATTCTGGTGGGCCGCAACGGCGCCAAACTGGCGCAGCAGTCCAGTCAGCTGAGCGCAAAGCTGTCTCTGCCTGCAAGCCGCCAGCCGGTCACCGTGGCTGCGGATATCGCCACTGATGAAGGCCTTGAAACCGTATTACAGGCCTGCACACAACAGGGCGTGGATGTGCTGGTCAATAACGCGGGCAGCCAGCTGTTCGGCTTTTACGGCGACCAATCACCGGCGGCAATTGCCCATCTGGTGCAGCTCAACCTGATAGCTCCCATGCTGCTGACCCGCCTGCTGCTGCCCCAGCTCGAAAGTCGCCCTGAGGCCGCCATTGTCAATGTCGGCTCCACCTTTGGCAGCATCGGCCATCCCGCCTTTGCCGCCTACAGCGCCAGCAAGTTTGGCTTGCGGGGCTTTTCCGAAGCACTGCGCCGCGAGCTCAATGGCGGCCCGGTGCAGGTTCACTACCTTGCGCCCCGCGCCACCCGCACCGCCCTCAATGATGACCAGGTGGTAGCCATGAACGAATCCCTCGGCAACCCCATGGATGACCCCCTGTGGGTGGCGGATGAGCTGGTGCGCCTGCTGGGGGAAAAACACGGCAAAAACCGCTTTCTCGGCTGGCCGGAAAACCTCTTTGTACGCATCAACAGCCTGCTGCCAGGTCTGGTGGACAGGGCGCTGGCAAAACAGCTGGGCACCATTCGCCACCATGCCAACCGTCACACAGACACGATAAACCGGAGAACACCATGAAACCTGCGCGTTATTTCTGCACCCTTGCCTTAGCCCTGCTGCTGACCAGCCTCGGCGCCCTCGCCGATCTCGACAGCGACATCGTGTATCTGCAAACCCGCTGGGCCGAGGTCAATTATCAATTGAGCGGAAACACCCGGCTCACTACCTTTGAACAGCTGGTGAAAGAGGCGGAACAGGTCACAGCACAACACCCGCAAAGGGCGGAGGGCTGGATCTGGAGCGGCATTATCAAGTCTACCTATGCGGGCGCCAAAGGCGGGCTGGGGGCACTGAAATACGCCAAGGCCGCGAAAAAGGATCTGGAAAAAGCCCTGTCCCTGGATGATCAGGCGCTGGCAGGTTCCGCCTACACCAGCCTTGGCACCCTGTATTTCAATGTGCCGGGCTGGCCAGTGGGCTTTGGCGATAGGGACAAAGCTGAGAAGCTGCTGAAAAAAGCCCTGGCCATCAATCCCCACGGTATAGACAGCAATTATTTTTACGGGGATTTTCTTCTAAAACAAAAACGTTACGGCGAAGCTGAGCGATACTTGCTCAAAGCCAGTCAGGCCCCGGCGCGCCCCGGCCGCGCAGTGGCTGATGCCGGTCGCCAAAAAGAAATTGCTGCCGCACTGGCGAAAGTACGGGAAAAGTCCGCAGAATAGCCCATGCATATTTTACTGATCGAAGACGACAAAGCCCTCGCCGAGAACCTTGCCAAGGCACTTGGCGCAAAGGGCTATGTGGTAAACACCGTAGAGCGCGGCCAGCACGGCCTCAACGCCCTGAAAACCGATGTCCCGGATATCATCATCCTCGATGTGGGATTGCCGGATATGGACGGCTTTACGGTGCTGAAACGGATTCGCGAAGTGAACAAGGAACTGCCCGTGTTGCTGCTCACTGCCCGCGACAGCCTGGATGCCAAGGTGGCAGGCCTCGACGGCGGCGCCGATGATTACCTCACCAAACCCTTTGATATGGCGGAATTGTTTGCCCGTCTACGGGTCTTGGAGCGGCGCCTGTCCACCACCAAAACCAGCGCCATCATTATCGGTGCGGTGGCGCTGGATACAGCCGAGGCCAGTGTCACCCTCAACGGCAAAACACTGGAACTGTCGCGCCGGGAGTTTATGTTACTGCGGGTGTTGATGGAAAACGCCGGCAAGGTACTGACCCGCGCCAGCCTCGAATCCCGCCTCTACAGCTGGGGCGAGGAAGTCTCCAGCAACACTGTGGAGGTGCACGTCCATCACCTGCGCAAAAAGCTCGGCAGCGATTTTATTCACACGGTGCGGGGTGTGGGATACAAGGTGGCCCGCCCTTGAGAATCCTGCCCTCAGAGCCACTGCCTTGAGATCGATCCGCGTCTTCCTCGTGGTAGCCACCCTCGCCACCCTGCTACTGGTGGTGTTTGTGGCCGCCGTACAGGGTTATCGCTCCAGTATGGCAGAGGCGGAGAGCCTGTTTGACAGCCAACTCCAGGAGCTGGCCCAGTTTGCGGTCAACCTGCGCGAGGATCACCCCCTCAGCAATGGCCAGCCAAGCCATATTGCCTACCAGTTGTGGCAACCCCAGGGGGATGGCAGTGCCACCTTGCTGGCGCGCAGCACCAATGTCGGCACCACGCCTGTCGTGGAACTGACTCCGGGGTTCAGCTACGCCAATTTTGCTGGCTACCGCTGGCGCACCTATGTGCATCTTGCCGAACAGGACAACCTGATCGCGGTGGCGGCGGCGCGCACCGATGTCCGCTTCCAGCTGGCGGAAAATGTCATTCTCGAAGCCATTCTTCCTATCGTAACAGGCCTGCCATTGTCGGGCCTGTTGATCTGGCTGATCGTCGGCAAGGGACTTGGCCCCCTGCGGGAACTGGCTGCGCGCCTGCGCGAAAAGGAATACCGCGATCTCAGCCCGGTGGCACTTGCCACCCATCCGCAGGAGCTGGACCAGGTACTCAACTCGGTGAACGGCCTGCTGGCGCGTCTCAACGACGCCTTTGAGCGGGAAAAGCGCTTTGCCTCCGACGCCGCCCATGAACTGCGCACCCCCATCAGCGTGCTCAAGCTGCAACTCCACAACCTGGAACAGCAACACCCCGACCACTCCGAGGAATTGCGCCAGCTCCACAGTGGTATCCAGCGTATGCAACACCTGGTAGAGCAGATTCTTGCCCTCTACCGCAGCTCGCCGGAGCATTTCAGTGCCAGTTTTCGCCCCGTCAATCTCCATGACCTGGCTGCAGCGACAATTGCCGAACACTACGACCAGTTCGAAAGCAAAGGCCAGGGGATTGAACTGGTCGGTGCTTCCGACGCTGCCAGCTCAACCGTGGATGGAGACCCCTTTGCCCTGCAAACACTGCTCGCCAACCTGCTGGCCAATGCCAACAAGTACACCCCGGCAGGGGGGCAGATTATTGTGGAGGTAGCGAGTGACCCTGACAGCGTTACGCTCCGGGTTGAAGACAACGGCCCGGGCATTGCGGCGCAGGAACGGCAACAAATTTTCGAGCGCTTCCACCGGGTTGATGGCGATCGCCACGATTCCGGTCAAGTCGGCTGCGGGCTGGGGCTTGCCATCGTCAAGAATATTGCTGAACTGCATAAAGCGACCATTGCAGTCACAAACTCGCGCTTTGACAGCGGGGCCTGTTTTTCCGTCGTGTTTCCTGCACTACCACTTTCTTCATCACAGACATCCTTGCCTTTGCAACATGGCTCTGGACACCTCAGCTTATGAGATTGCTCCCTTTATCCGTACTGCACAGACTCTTGCTGGCGGCCACCCTCGCCGTTGCGCCCCAGGTGCTGGCGGGGCCGCCAGTGATCACCATTGAAATCCGCGACCACCTGTTCTATCCCTCCACCGTGAAGATACCCGCCAATACCAAAGTAAAACTGGTGGTGATCAATCGCGATCCGACAGCGGAAGAATTTGAAAGCTACGAACTGAACCGGGAGAAAATCATCCCCGGCGGCGCTACCAGCGTGATTTTTATTGGCCCCCTGGCGCCGGGGGAATACCCGTTCTTTGGCGAGTTTTTCCCCAAGACGGCCCAGGGCAAGGTGGTCGCAGAGTGAGGATGCCATGCTGCTGTCAACCCTGATTATCGTACTGAGGGAAACCCTCGAAGCCGCCCTCGTAATCAGTCTGCTGCTGGTGTTTTCGCGCCTCCATGGAATGGCTACCCGCTGGGTGTGGTATGGCCTTGGCGCCGGAGTCATCGGGGCAGTGGTGTACGCCAGTCAGATTACCCTGGTGTCGGAACTGTTTGACTACACCGGCCAGGAAATCACCAACGCCAGCATGCAGGCGGCCATCTTCGCCAGCCTGGTGATCTTTACAGTGTTGATTTGCCGCCCGGCGCAGCGCCAGGGGCCGCGCTGGAGTGCGCAGGTCAGCGCCCTGATGGCAGCAGTTATCGCCCTGGCAGTGGCCCGCGAGGGGTTCGAAATCCTGCTTTACCTCTCCGGCCTGATGACAAAGCCGGAGCTGGTTACGCCATTACTGCTGGGAACAACCCTTGGCGCCGGTATCGGTTGCAGCATCGGTGCTCTGTTTTATTACGGGCTGCTCAGCTTCGCCCCGCGCACCAGCCAGCCCATTGCCCTGCTGCTGTTGGCCCTGTTTGGCGGCAACATGCTGTCCCAGGCGGCGCAGATGCTGATCCAGGCGGACCTGCTGCCAGGGGGCGCTACCCTCTGGGACAGCTCGCGGTTACTGGCGGAGGACTCCCTGGCGGGACAATTGTTCTATGCTTTGATCGGTTACGAAGCGACACCCACCTTGACCCAGTTTTCGGCGTACCTCGGCGGCTTTGGCACGCTGCTGTTGATCGCCATAGCAGGCACCGCACGACAGCGAGTTCAGGCTGGATGAAAATCACCCGCAACAGGAGCTACGCCGGACAACCATGAACAGAACAGCATCTCATCTGTTTGTAGCCCTTGTTGTCGTTCATCTGTTGCTGTCTGCCAGCGGTGCAGTGGCTGACGGTATTGTGGTGGACAAGATTTACCACCCCTATGTGGAACACATGGAGCAGGAGCTGGAATGGCGCATGGTGTGGCAGGACAGCCAGCCGGGACGCGATGATCGCGAACAGTTGCAGCGTTTTGCCTATGGCCGCGCCTTTGGCGAACGCTGGTTTGGCGAGGCCTATATTGTCACCGAACAATCTGCCAACAACAGCCAGGAGGTGAAATCGGTCGAGCTGGAAGTGCTGCACCAGCTCACCGAACAGGGGGAATACTGGGCCGACTGGGGGGTGGTGGTGGAGCTGGAAAAATACATCGGCGCCGATATCTGGGAGCTTGGCACCGGCGTTCTGGTGGAAAAGGAACTGGGGCAATGGAGTGTGACCGGCAATCTTATGGTGAGCCAGGAATGGGGCAGCGATATCAAGGACGAGCTGGAAAGCCGCCTCGGCCTGCAGGCGCGCTACCGCTATTCCCGCCGTTTTGAACCGGCCCTGGAATTCCACAGTGGTGAGGATACCCGCGCCCTGGGTCCGGCCATGATGGGAGCAATCAACCTGGGTATCCGCCGCAACCTGCGCTGGCAACTGGGCCTGCTGTTTGGCCTCGACCACGCCAGCCCCAACCAGACGGTGAGGGCCGGGGTCGAGTACGAGTTCTGACAGCCCCTTTCAACATACACTCCCGTCAACAGGAACGCCCGCTGGGATTGGCATTGAAATTGTCGATATTGCCAGCTACATGGGGCATGTGGGAGATATAGCCGCCATCCACCACCAGCACCTGCCCGGTGACATTGCGGGCATCATCACTGGCGAGATAGGCCACCGCCGCTGCGATGTCCCGTGGCTCACCGAGCTCCGGGACCAGGGCGTGGGAAGCGATCAGTTGCAACTGTTCAGGGCTGTTGTTGGCTTTCGCATTGGGGGTGAGAATCAGCCCGGGGGATACCGTATTGCAGCGGATATTGCGCGAGCCGTACTGGGTCGCCACATACAGACCGAGGCAATTGATGGCCGCCTTTGAGGCGGCGTAGGCTGGCGCGTAAAAATCCCCCCGCAGCGAGGCTCCGGAACTGGTATTGATAATGGAGCCACCGCCGCCCTTGAACATAATGGGCAGCACCGTCTTGATCATCAGCATGGTGCCGCGGGCATTGATATGGAAAGCCCTGTCCCACACATCCGGGTCCATGTGCTCGATGGCCATATCCCCCACCATCTGCTCCATATTGGTAATGGCAGCGTTGTTGTGAAGAATATCCACAGTGCCAAAACGCTCCACCACGGCAGCAAAAAATCCGGTGATGCTGTTGATATCCCCCAGGTCCAGGGGCAAGGCCATTGCCTCACCGCCCTGGTGGGTAATCGCCCGGGCCACAGACTCCGCCCCGGCCAGATCCCTGTCCGCCACCACGACTTTTGCGCCTTCGGCAGCCAGCCGCAGCGCAGTGGCACCGCCGATGGCCTCCACCTCGCTAGCGCCGGAGACAATGGCAACCTTTCCTTCGAGTCTTTTCATCATGCTATCCTCTGTAATTATTAAAGTTATAACTTTGTCATTTTCTCTTAACCTAACAATAAACGAGAGCACCCCGTGATAAAACTGATGACCCTGATCAAATCCCCGTCCAGCGCAACAGCGGACAGTGTCCGCGACTTTTGGCGCAGTGACTTTTTCTCCGCTTTTTACGCCATTCCCGCCGTGCAAGCGCACTTGGTGAAGGCCATTCACCACCACGTACTGCCCCTCGAAATCCGCCACGAGGAAGGCATTGAAAATGCCCGCTGGGCCGGTGTTGGCACCTATTATTTCGACAGCCGGGTGGCCGCCGAAAAAGTGCTGGCGGACAGCCAGTATCAACAGCTCCTGGCTTCAAACCCGCACATTATCAGCGACACCCTCAACCTGCTGGTGGACGAGGTGTGGATTCACAACCGCGACAAATCCCGTTTGCCGGTCAAGGCTTTTGCCTTTTTCAAGCGCCTGCCCCACCTGTCGCGCCTGCAAGCCCTGCAGTACTATCAGGATGTCCACGCCCCCTACGGCGACTCAGAGGCTATCAATCGGGGCCGCACGGTGCGCTACATTCAGAACCATGTGCTGCTTGATTACCACCATCCCGACCCGCGCCTGGATTTTGATGGCGGCCCGGAAATCTGGTTCAAATCCATGGATATCGCCCTCGACCTGTTTGGCGACCAGAAGGCCATGGAAATACTGGCGGAAGACGAGGCCCGCTTTGTTATCCGCGACGACCTGATCCATTTTCTCACCGATGAAGTGTTGGTTTTCGACAGCGCGAGCAGCTAAACCTGGTCCAGCACGGCCACCTTTCTGTCGGTGACAAAGGTGAGCATTTCTTCCGGCTTGCCGAATTTTTGTTCGTCCGGGCGCACGATGGCCATGTACTGGTCGTTGCCGTAGGCCATCAGCAATTCGTCGATACTGGTGGCACCCATATCGGCGCACATGGGAAAAAACTGGTAGGGGCAAAGCCATTGGGCCAGACCTTCGCCAGAAATTTTGCGGCCATGGACCTGGGTATAGAGGGTGAGGCGATTCCAGGTTTCCGGGGCCCGCTGCGCCACCACGGGATGGACGTCGTTCCAGTAGCGCTGGGCATCCTCCACCGCCATGCCATCCACCACCTGCCCGGCCACCGTCATTCTCACTCCGGTGGCAGCGCCATTTTCGGGCTTTTTGGGACGCACATCACCCAGAAAAGCCGAGCTGGCACCCTGATCCACAAAGGCGCCCAGGCGGGCATTGGGTGCTGGCTGGGACAGACCGTCGAGTCCCTGCCGGGCGCTGTCAAAGTCGTCGTAATACAGCTCGATCAGGGCATCAAAATGGGGCGGGAAAACCTCCTCCAGCGCCGTGCCAGTGAGATCCATGGGCAGATTGATAAAGAGTTTTTTCAGAACATCCTTATGGCCAGGCTGACTGGCAATGGCAGGTGCCCAGACGTCCTTGAGGTGAGATAAAAATGTATCGCGGTCAATACTGGCTGAGCGTTTGAGGAATGCGGTCATACGCCACATAGGTTTACTCCGGAATTATTGTTATGGGTTTAGCCCATGGGAGAGCCAATGGGGCTGCTCAAGCGGGGAACTCTTCTACCACGATAAATTCTCACCAAACCGTCGATAAGCGGACAATCCCCTCCCGGCAATTGTCCACCAATAAGCCGGTGACTTACAACGCCGCTGGCAGCTGGTGGCGGATTTTGTCGATACTTTCCCCCGCCACGTTCACCGTCTTGTCTGTGACCAGGGCGGCGGTAACGGAATGAAGCTCCTTGCGCAACATGCCGAGAAATTCGGGCGGGGCGAGAATATAGAGCCGGATGATATCGCCTGCCAAAGCATCACGATTGAGGACATCGGCCACTTCCCGGGCAAACACTGCCACCGTGTGTTTGTGAATATTTCTGTCTTCGCCGAGACTGTGTCCGGTGCCATCCCTGCCTGAACGGTCGCTGGCTATATCCTGTATCTTTTGCCTGGAAGCCTGGTGAACCCTGTCCTCCATTTCGTGCAAGTGTCCGCTGTCCTGGTCAACGCCAAAGTAGCGCATCCGACTTGAATCACACACCGCAACCCTGATTTTCATTCACTGATCTCCACTGGTTGATGAAGGGATAAGTAGCTTACTCCTGTAACCGTGACTGCGGATCGCTGCTGTTGTTCAATTTTCAGCTGCACGAAAGGCTTTCACCAGGGATTCATCGCGGCCATAGATATCGGGGCGGAATTCCAGCTCACCCTGCTCATCCACATCCGCAGTCCAGTAGGCCAGCACAATGGGCACTGGCGTGGGCAGGTTGACGTTGCGGGTGTGACCGCTGACCTTGATGGCCTCAATTGCCAACAGCCGCTCGTCACTGGCCCCCTCGAAGAGCAGGGAAGCCAGATCCATGGCCCCTTCCACCCGCACACAGCCGGAACTGGTGGCGCGCTGCTGGTTGGAGAACAGATTCTGGCTGGGTGTGTCATGAAGGTACACAGCAAAGGGATTGGGGAAGCGTATCGCCACCAGTCCGAGGGCGCTGGTGGGACCGGCGTCCTGGCGCAACATGATGGCGCCGGGGTTGTTCCAGTTGATGGTGTACGGGTCCAGCTGACGGCCATTGGCGTCCAGCACTTTGATACGGTTTTTCGCCAGGTAACCAATATCCCGGCGTATTGCCGGCAACTTGTCCTTGCGGTAAATGGTGGGGGGCACGGTCCAGGTGGGATTGAAGGTGATATGGGTGATGCGGGACTTCAGCACTGGTGTGGGTCGGGCACTGGTGCCCACCTGAACACGGCTGCGCCACAGGGGCGTGTTATCGCGCAGGTAAGTCACTTCGGCACCGGCGATATCCACCAGCACAGTGTTGTACTCCATATCGCGCCACAGCCAGCGCAGGCGCTCGAGATTGACTCTGACCTGGTCGTAGCGAAAAGCCCTTGGCAGGTTCATCTCCGCCCGCGTCTGGGGACCCACCACGCCATCCACCTTGAGGCGGTGGCGCTGCTGAAATGCCCTGACAGCTCCGGCAAGGCGCTCATCGTAGTGCCGAGGCTCTTCCGGGGCGCCATCGAGCGGGGACAAAAATCCCTCCGCCTCAAGGCGCTGCCGCACCAGCGAGACCCTGTCATCATCCATATCCGACTTCAGGGAGGGACCCGATGGCACTTCTGGCCAGTTGGCAAAGCGGTATTGATCGCGCCAGCGACCATAGGCGTGACGCAACTGGTGGTAGCGGAGAAATCCGGGGCGAGCACGGTGGAAAGCCATCTCAATATCCCCCAACCCCTCCCCCGCCAGGGTTTCCAGCCCCGCCAATGCAGGCACCTCGGCCAGGGGTTCAGTGCCAGTCGGGGCGCGCCACAGGGGCTCGAGGGTTTCAGGGTCAAAACGGCCATGGCTCAGGTGATACAGGGCCAGCAGATAGCCATAGGAGGCGGTCAAGTCGCGACAACGCTGTGCCTGCTGGTCACGGGATGGCGTATCGCGGCGCTCGCGCAATTGATCCACCCCGTAATCGAGGGGGTCCAGCCCGTCCTCAATCAATCCATCGATGGCCAGAATCAGGGATTCGTAACGGCGGGGATCCAACCACAGGGGCCTGAAGCCATTGCTGGCATAGAGGCTGCTTACAGTGTCGGCAAGGGGGTGATCCGGCTGCAGAGCCCTGATCAGACACTCAGGTCCGGGATTGCCAAAAATCCGCTGCACCCCGGTGAATTGACGGGAGCTTTCAGGGCCATCAGTGGCATTGGCAGGTAACATTGCACACAACAGGGCGGTCATCCACAGCGTCCACAGGACGTACTTCAGTGTACAAATTTTAGACAACGGTTTTTCTCCCACCTTTTGACTGCTAGAATCCCCCCGTCGAGGTCACTCGATCATGTGCAACTGGCGCACCGCCTACATAATACGACTGGCAGCGCCCTGCACCCCGCGTCTGGAAGACCGCTAACAACTGCCGAGCAACCAAGACTACTGGAAAAGGGGAACAACACCAAATGAACTACACTGGATTCCGGCGTTTGGTCGCTGCAATGACACTGTGCCTGGCCGCCTCAGGGGTGGCCGCAGCTCCAGGCTCCCAGTCCCTCCCGGAAAAACTGTCCCGTCAGGCACCGGCATTGAACAAGTCCGTACTGCACAAAGCCATTGCCGCAATGGATTGCGCCATCAGCGGCGGGCTGCAACCGGCAGACAGGCTGGCGGTTATCGATTTCTCCCTGCCCTCTTCCGAACCGCGCCTGTGGATTTTCGACCTGCCCAACAAATCCCTGCTCCTTGAAGAGCTCGTCGCCCACGGCAAGAATTCCGGCGACAATTTCGCCACCGCTTTCTCCAACACGGAAGGCAGCCACCAGTCCAGTATTGGCCTGTTCCGTGCCCAGGAAAGTTATGTTGGCCGCCACGGCTATTCCCTGCGCATGGACGGCCTCGAGCCCGGCATCAACGACAAGGCCCGCGACCGCGCCATTGTCATCCACGGCGCGGACTATGTTGATCCAGACTGGATCGAGCGCCACGGCAGGATTGGCCGCAGCCAGGGGTGCCCCGCCGTGCGTCAGGAAGTTGCCGGACAGGTGGTTGATAACCTCAAGGGCGGGCAGTTCGTGTTTTCGTACTACCCCGATAAAGACTGGCTGCGCACATCCTCCTACCTCAACTGCAAGCCAGCCCAGGTAACAGGTGTTGTGGCCAGGCTCAACCTTTCCGACAGCTGAACAGCCTGCCCCAATGGAAGCGGTTTACTGCACAGCTAAACCATCCCTCAATAACAGAAGCCGGGCTCAAGACCCGGCGCTGAAATCAACTGCACAACACAGCAAAGGTGGCCAGCGGGGAAAATTACCGCTACATTACCCCATCAACATAACAATACCCCGGAGTATTTCATGTCCCTTCCCGACGCGCTACAACACGAAATTCATATGCTCGCCCTGTTTGATCCCGCCTCCACCCTGGCGGGCATCAAGGTCCATCACGATGCAGAGCCAACCGCTATTGCGGCTATCCAGCGGCTGTATGAGAAGGGTCTGGTCACTCTGCCCGATGGCGGTTATCTCACCAGCCTGGGGCAGGAAGCAGTACGACATCTGGATGGACTGATCACCATTCTCACCAGTGACTGCCCCGTCAACGCCTGAAATCGGCGCCGAATCCGGGGTGGACAGCTCACACAGCATTGACTAGTTTAATAGTGGAGCCCCCTGTCAAAACCGCAAAAGGAGACTGAGCATGGCCGAAGCAAACCAGTTTGATATCAACAAAGTCATCAATGATGCCAAAACCGTCGCCACCAACCCCGGTGGTTATTATCAGACCATGGCAAAAACCGGCGGCTTTGTCGAACCGTTGATTTTTATTGTGGTGATGGCAGTGGCAAGCGGGCTGATTTCCGCCATCCTCTCCCTGTTCAGTTCCGGTGCCGGGGGCTTTTTGGCCTGGGGCTTTGCCGCCATTATCATGCTGCCCATCGCGGCGGTGATCGGGTCCTTTATCGGCGCGGCAATACTGTTTGTGATCTGGAAGCTGATGGGATCAGGGGAAACCTACGAAACCGCCTTTCGCTGCCTGGCGGCTTCCACCGTGGTCTATCCAGTGATGGCGATTCTGTCCATCATTCCCTATATCGGCTCGATTATCTGTATTGCCTGGGCCAGCTACCTGATGATTGAGGCCAGCGTTGCCGTTCATGGTCGCGAACGCAAAACTGCCAATCTTGTGTTCGGGATTATTGGTGCCCTGCTGATTCTCAGCAATGTCAGCAGTGAATACGCCGCCCGCAATATCGCCAGCAAGGTCGACCAATGGGGCAAAAACTTCGAGGATTACCAGCAACTCCCCCCTGACGAAGCCGGTCGCAAGATGGGTGAGTTCCTGAAGGGACTGGAAGAGGGAATGGGTAACAAACCCGAATAACTTCCGCTACCATCTCCACCCATAAAAAAGGCAGGATTTGCGTCCTGCCTTTTTTATGGGCGGTGTTTACGCCTATTTGTACTGCTTGCGGTGCAACACATCCGCCACGGTAAGGGCGCTGGTGTTGAGAATACCGCGACCTGATACGGAGGGAATCAGTATATGGGCAGGCTTGTTGAGACCGTAAAGGAACGGCCCCACCAGCCGCGCATTGGTCAGCGAGCGGATCAGCCCCAGGGCGATACTGGCGGCGTCCATATTGGGCATGATCAGCAGGTTGGCGCGTCCGCTGAGGTTGGCGTTGCCATAAATGGTATTGCGCAGGCTCTCATTGAGGGCTGACAGGGCGTGCATTTCGCCATCCACCTCGATGCCGGGCAAGTCGGCGCGCAGCTGCGCTGCGGCATTTTTCATCTTGATGGCTGAGGCGTCTTCGTAGGTGCCAAAGTTGGAGTGGGACAGCAGCGCCACCTTGGGTTCGATATCAAAGCGGTTTTTGACAAAGTCGATGGCATCCTTGGCGATGGCAACGATTTGCTCCTCGCTCGGGTTCACATTGACGAAGGGGTCGGCAATAAAGATCGGACCGTCCTCCAGCAGCAGGGCGCACACCGATGACAGCTGCCCACTGGCACGGCTGAGGCCGATAATGGGGGTGATGTCCTTGAGATGTTCGTCAAAGCGACCCACCTTTCCGCAGATCATGCCGTCCGCCTCCCCCATGGCCACCATGATGGCGGCCAACACAGTGGCGTTGGTGTGCACCGCATTGCGGGCAGCCTCGACGGAAATACCGGAGCGGCCAACCTGATCGTGGTAGAACTTCCAGTATTTGTCATCGTGATCCGCCAGCTTGGCATCGATGATTTCGATATCCTCACCAGCGCGGATACGCAGGCCCATCTTTTCGATCTTGCGCTGGATCACATCAGGGCGGCCAATCAACAGGGGAGTGGCGACTTTTTCATCCACCACCGCCTGCATGGCCAGCAGCACATCGTCGTTTTCACCTTCGGCGTAGACGATGCGGGCCGGGTTGCGGCGCGCCAGTTCGATGATGGGCTGCATAAACAGACGGCTGCCGCTGACATAGGAGTGCAGCTTGGTGCGGTAGGCTTCCAGGTCGTGGATGGGGCGGGTTGCGACACCGCTCTCCATGGCCGCCTTCACCACTGCCAGAGGCACTTCCTCAATCAGGCGCGGATCAAAGGGCTTGGGAATCAGGTATTCACGGCCAAATTTGAGATCTTCACCCACATAGGCCTGGGCCACGGTTTCGGTAATTTCCCGGTGCGCCAGGTCAGCGATGGCGCGCACGCAGGCTTTCTTCATCTCTTCATTGATGGTGGTGGCACCGCAGTCCAGCGCCCCGCGAAAAATAAAGGGGAAACACAGGACATTGTTGACCTGGTTGGGGTAGTCGGAACGCCCGGTGGCGAGAATGGCGTCGGGCCGCGCAGCCCTGGCCAGCTCCGGCATAATTTCCGGGATGGGGTTGGACATGGCCAGGATCAGGGGGTCGCGGGCCATTTTTTTGACCATATCGGCGGTCAGCACGTTGGGGCCGGAGAGGCCCAGAAACAGATCGGCATTATCCATGGCGTCGTCCAGGGTGCGGTCGCTGGTCTCAACGGCATACTGTTCCTTCCACTTGTTCATGCCCTCGCTGCGACCTTTGTAGATCACGCCGCTGCGGTCGATCATGCGGATATTTTCCTTGCGCAGACCCATGCTGCACAGCAGATCCACACAGGCAATACTGGCCGCACCGGCACCGGATACCACCAGTTTGATCTCTTCAAAGGTTTTGTTGACCAGGCGCAGACCGTTGAAAACCGCTGCCGCCGACACGATCGCTGTGCCGTGCTGGTCGTCGTGGAATACCGGGATTTTCATCCGCTCCTTGAGCTTGCGCTCCACCTCAAAGCATTCAGGCGCCTTGATATCCTCAAGGTTGATGCCGCCGAAAGTGGGCTCCAGGGCCGCAATCACATCCACCAGCTTGTCCACATCCAGCTCGTCTATTTCAATGTCGAACACATCGATATTGGCAAACTTCTTGAACAGCACCGCTTTTCCTTCCATCACCGGCTTGGAGGCCAGAGGGCCGATATCCCCCAATCCCAGTACGGCGGTGCCGTTGGAAATCACCGCTACCAGGTTGCCACGGGCGGTGAGGTTTGCCGCTTCCCTCGGATCTGCCGCAATCGCTTCACAGGGGTACGCCACACCGGGGGAGTAGGCCCGCGCCAGATCGCGGGCGTTGGCCAGAGGCTTGGTGGGGCGTATTGCCAGTTTGCCGGGGGTGGGATCTGTGTGGTAGCGAAGGGCGCTCTCTTTGAAGGAGTCATCAGTCATGTTCATTCTTTCCTGGATGGGCAGTTATCTGGATGGACTTGTTATCTGGGTCAACAGCTTTGCCGGCAAATAGATTTCCGGATTTATTCTCAACGCACAGTAAATAAAAAAGGGGGCTATTCTATCCCCTAACAGATGCCCAATGCCAATCTCTAAGGTGCCTTGCAACGAGCATCTGGATTATCCGGGCCATTGGCGACGGTCACCCACTGGCCTGAGAAAGCTCTAGCTGCTCCAGCTCATGCTGTTGTTCGAACCATTGCTCTTCAAGAGCGTCCTTTTGCTGCCTCAGTTGTCCCTGCTCCAGCAACAGCGCCTGAAGCTTGTCGCGCTGATCAGCGGCGTAGAGGGCGCTGTCCGCCAATTGAACCTCAACAGCGGCGATAGCGGTTTCCACCCTGGCGATTTTTCGCTCCGTGCCCTCAAGCGCCTTTTTCAGCGGGGCAAGCTGTTTGCGCAATTCCGCTTGCTGCTGGCGCTGCTGGCGACGATCCGGGATTGTTGCCCCGTCAGCGGCCCGATCCCCGTCCACCCCCGCGTTGTGGCGCTCTGTCCTGTCGCTGCGCAAACGGGCCATCAGCCAGCGCCCGTAATCATCCAGATCGCCGTCAAATCCGCTGACCCGCCCATCGCTCACCAGCAGCAGCTGATCCGCCGTGTTGCGCACCAGGTGGCGATCGTGGGAGACCAGCACCACTGCACCCTCAAAGGTTTGCAGGGCAACCGTGAGGGCGTGGCGCATATCCAGGTCGAGGTGGTTGGTGGGCTCATCGAGGAGCAGCAAATTGGGTTTTTGCCAGACAATAATGGCCAGTGCCAGACGCGCCTTTTCGCCACCGGAAAACCGCCCCACTGTAGACAGGGCCATATCACCGCGAAAATTGAAGCCGCCGAGAAAATCGCGGATCTGCTGTTCCGTCGCTGCCGGACTCAGGCGTTGCAGGTGCAGTATGGGGCTGGCCGCCATATCCAGGGCTTCGAGCTGATGCTGGCTGAAATAGCCTGTTTTCAGGTGTTCGCCCCGGGTCAGCTCCCCCGCCAGCGGGGGCAGGTTCCCCGCCAGGGTTTTGATGAGGGTGGATTTGCCAGCGCCGTTGGCCCCCAGCAGGGCTATGCGCGATCCGGGATGGAGACTGAGATTGACCGCAGCAAGAATGGGCTTGCCGGCATAGCCCATCACGCCGAGATTGATGGACAACAAGGGATCACTGAACTTGTCCGGAACTGGAAAACGAAAATCAAAGGGCGAGTCGAGGTGAGCCGGCTCCAGCAGGGCCATGCGCTCCAGCTCTTTCAGACGGCTCTGGGCCTGGCGCGCCTTGGTGGCCTTGGCGCGGAAGCGGTTGACGAAGCCCTGGATATCGGCAATGCGCTGCTGCTGTTTCTCGTAATTGGCCTGCACCTGCATCAGGCGCTCGGCGCGCTGACGCTCGAAGGCGGAGTAATTGCCTTTGTAGCTGAATAGCTTGTGGTGCTCGATATGGAAAATAATCTCGCACACGCTGTCGATAAAATCCCGATCGTGGGAAACCAGCACCAGGGTGCCGGCGTAGCTTTTCAGCCAGTCCTCCAGCCACAGGCTGGCATCCATATCCAGGTGGTTGGTGGGCTCATCGAGCAGCAGCAGGTCGGAGGGACACATCAGCGCCTGGGCCAGATTGAGACGGATGCGCCAGCCACCGGAAAAACTGCTCACCGGTCGCAGGCATTCCTGGGCGGAAAAGCCCAGCCCGTGAATCAGTTTTTCGGCCCGCACCCGGGCGGTGTAGCCTTCCATCTCATCGAGCCGCTGATGCAGCAACGCCAGGGGCTGGTGATCGTGGGCTGCCTCGGCGGCGGCGATGGCGGCTTCCACCTCGCGCAGCTCGCGGTCGCCATCGAGCACAAACTCCAGGGCACTGCGATCCGTGGCCGCCACTTCCTGGGCCATGTGGGCGATGCGCCAGCTGCGGGGAATATTCAGGCTGCCCGCCTCAATGGCCAGCTTGCCCAGCAGCGCCTGAAACAGGCTCGACTTGCCGGCCCCGTTGCTGCCGATCAGAGCAACTTTCTGGCCTGGATGAATAACCGCACTGGCGTCTTCGAGCAGGGGCTTGGCGCCGCGCTGCAGACTGATATGTTCGAAGGTAATCATGGCGCGGGATTATGCCCTACTTGTCAGCCTTGCGCCCTACCCCACAGGCTGGAATTAACACTTCTGGTAACCTTTCACCCGGCGGAGGAAATTTGTCTATAATGCGGTGGGAGCATGCCACTAAACCATGAACAGGAGTTGTTGATGAAGCGAGAACGCCGCAAGGGTTTGCCCCCTGTCCCAGGTGAGCTGGAAAAACTGCTCAACAACATTCAACTGATCACCCTGCGGGAGCTGCAGAATTTTGGCTGGACTGTGGAACTGGTCAGGCGTCCACTCTTCACTACACCTGTGCCTGTGTTGAAAAGCCCCGATGGCACGAAAATGGCCATTATAGAAGAAGATGGCGCTGTCAATTACAATCCTGACATTGTTATCCGTTAAAGCGCCTGCTGGTTCTTCCGCACCCCAAATCCCCGAAACTTCATACTCATCCTGCTGAATCCCTGCAGGTTACCCTGCTCACCCACGCCGGAGCCCGATGCAATCATGTGGTTTGGAAAAATAATTGCCGGCCTGATTGGCCTGCTGGTGGCAGGACCCTTCGGCCTTGTTATCGGCATTATTGTCGGCCACTACTTTGATCGCGGCCTGGCCAATGTCTTTCGCCCGGTATCCAGCCAGCAACGCCACGACATCGAGAGGGAGTTTTTCCAGACTACCTTTTTGTTGATGGGGAAACTGGCCAAGGCAGACGGGCGTATTTCCGAGGCGGAGGTAGCCCACACAGAGCAACTGATGGCCCAGATGGGGCTGCACAGCGATCACCGCCGCGAAGCCATTACCCTGTTCAAACGCGGCGCCCAGGATGAATTTTCCATTGATGGGCAATTGCAGTCATTCCGCAGCCAGTGCGGACGCTTTCCCAATCTGGCCCGCCAGCTGCTCAATTACCTGCTGTCATTGGCGTTGGCTGACGGCAATCTGTCGCCGCAGGAAGAAGCCGTACTGCGGCAGATAGCCACAGGCCTGGGAATATCCAGACCGCTGTTTGACCAGCTGATACGCATGATCAGGGCCCAGACCCATTTCAAGGACTACAATCGCAGCCATGACGATCAGTTTGACAGCAAAGCCGGCCACGCCGACGAACTGGCTACCGCCTATGACGCATTGGGAATTGATTCCACCGCCACGGATGCCACCGTGAAAAAAGCCTGGCGAAAACTGATGAGCGAAAACCATCCTGACAAGCTTATGGGCCAGGGCGTTCCTGAGGACATGATCAAGCTGGCCACCGAGCGGGCCCAGGAAATCCAGACAGCCTACGAACTGATCCGCAAGCATCGCGGTATCTGACAGCAGCCTTAAATCAAACCTCGCTGCCAATGTGAATGCTGCGACAGCGCAGCCCGATAAAAACAATTACCCCTGTTAAGACTGAATTAAGAATGGCAGCGTATTGTCCTACCGATATACGTCCTGGCATCCACCTATGCGATACAGCTCCCCCCGCTACAAGAATGACGCCCTGTTTATCCTGCTGGCGGCCCTCTGTCTGGTGGCCCTGGGAGCAATCCTGCGGGGAATGCTGCTGTGGCGCAACAGTGATCTGGCGGCACAGATTCCCTTCTCTGATATTGCCCTGTCATTTGCCGTCGGTCTGCGTTTTGATCTGGTGGTCATCTGCTACAGTCTTCTGCCCCTTTGCCTGGCCCTGGCCTTCCCTGCCGGGCTGGGCAGCCGTACACCGGCAAGGCTGTGGCTGGGATTGAGCAGCGGCATCATGATTTTTCTCGGGGTTGTCGAGCTGGATTTTTACCGGGAATTCCACACCCGCCTCAACAGCCTGGTGTTTGAATATATCAAGGAAGACCCCCACACCGTGGGCAAAATGGTCTGGGCGGGATTCCCGGTGGTGCGCTATCTGTTGCTGGCACTCACCCTCTGGGCAATAGTGCAATGGCTGCTCGCCCGCTGCCACACCCGGACATCGCCGCAACCGGTCAACCACCTGGCAACGGTACAGTCTGTTCCCTTTGGCCACAGCGCACTTGCCCGCATAGGGTTTGCACCCCTGATGGTTCTGGTTGCGGCTGCTGGGGCCAGGGGCACAATTCAATCCGGGCCGCCACTGCGCTGGGGCGACGCCTTCCACAGCGATCACTACTTCAGCAACCACCTTGGCCTCAATGGCACCTATACCCTTGTCAAGGCAGCCTCTGCCCGGGAGCACAGCAAGGTGAGCGAATGGTGGCAGAGTCAACTCGATGACTCCGCCGCACTGGCTGTTACGCGGGAGATGGTTCTCGCAGAGAGCGATCAGCTTATCAATCCTGACAACTACCCCCTGCAACACCAGTCCCGGCCAGCCCATGACTACCCGACGGGAAAGATTCGCAATGTGGTGGTGATCATCATGGAAAGCTTCGCGGGAACCTATGTGGGAGCACTGGGTGGGCAACACAGGGTCACCCCGGAATTCGACAAACTGGCCGACAGGGGCCTTTTGTTCGAGCGCTTTTTTGCCAATGGCACCCATACCCACCAGGGCATGTTTGCTTCCCTGGCCTGTTTTCCCAATATACCCGGACACGAATATCTTATGCAGCAACCCGAAGGCACCAATGATTTCAGCGGATTCCCCGCGCTGTTTTTGCCTGAATCGGACAACAATGTGTACGTTTACAACGGCGATTTCCGCTGGGACAACCAGAAAGGATTTTTTCGCAACCAGAGTATGGACCATTTTATCGGTCGCGATGAAATCACCAACCCCAAACACGTTGATGCAGTATGGGGCGTATCCGATGAGGACGTTTTCAGCCAGGCGGCGGTGGAATTGGAAACACTGGCGGGCAACGGCCCTTTTTATGCAGTGATTCAAACACTGTCCAATCACACGCCTTTTTCACTGCCTGATCCTCTGCCCATGGAGCAGGTTACAGATGCGGGCAACCAGTCAGAGCATCTTACCGCCATGCGCTATTCCGACTGGGCCCTGGGTGAGTTCTTCCGCACCATAGAATCACAACCGTATTTTTCCCAAACACTCTTTGTCATCGTCGGAGATCACGGTTTTGGCAGCGACAGCATCGAATCTGCTGTGGATTTACATCGCTTCCACGTCCCCATGCTGATGATTGCACCGGACATTCAGGAGCATTTCGGCACCCGCAACTAGGGCCTGTTAACACTATTTGGATTGTCGGCGTTGCGCCTGAAAAAACGCCAA
>OBJA01000039.1_pt1 | contig 133070 bp, 122 predicted proteins | sample 1519751 | NCBI WGS metagenome assembly OBJA01 (sample SAMEA3881238, study PRJEB22517) | soil metagenome | biome: lake sediment; feature: soda lake sediment; material: sediment, water from around vicinity | place: India | collected 2013-12-23 | depth 3 m
GTGATGGCCAGGACACCATCGACGAGCGTGGACGCCATACCAGCTATGCCGAGAATGACCGCCTGTATTTGCAGGGGGACATCGTTCCCGGCGAAGTCGAGGTGACCCGTGACGGCTTGGATCTTCTGATACGAATTGGTGACGGATCTGATCAGATTCGCGTGCTTGAATGGTATGACCCCTCGGGTATGAACCGCATCAGTGAGCTGAGGTTTGTGGACGGAACGATATGGGATCAGGCGACTTTGCATTCCAAGGGGCTGACACTCCACGGCAACAACACAGATGAGGTGCTTGATGGTATAGCTGGCCAGGCAAATATCATGTATGGCTACGGCGGCAACGATACGCTTACAGGAAGCAGCGTTAGTGACAAGCTTTACGGTGGAGACGGTAACGATGTGCTGATGGGTGGGAGTGGCAACGATACCCTTGTAGGTGGCACGGGCAACGATTTGCTGGACGGCGGTGCCGGGTCGGACCGCTATCACTTTGGATTGGGCGATGGGCAGGACAGAATTACTGACTATCAGACAACCAGCAATACGGATGTGCTGCTATTTACCGGTAATATTGCAGCAGAGCAGGTATGGTTTACCCGCGCAGGGAATGATCTGGTGGTGAGCCTGATTGGCACGGAGGATTCTGTGACGGTAGCCGACTGGTACCTTGGGAGTGCTTACCGAATCGAGGAGATCAAGACCTTCGATGGCGTTCTGTTACACACCAAAGTGGATGCGCTTGTGAATGCCATGGCGGCTTTTACTCCTCCACCCACTGGCGAGACTGCTTTGCCAGAGGAGTATCACACTGCGTTGATTGGTGTTATGACCTCGAATTGGCAACTCGTTGGGTGACAGGATGCTCAAACCCAAGGGTTTCCACATTTTTGTTGCTCAGCTTGAGCTAAAGGGGGCCGCTCTATGGTCCCCTTTGTCACTGTAAGAGTGTCGCCGCTGATGTCAGCCTGCATACACTCTTTGGCTGCAACATTTGTTATGGAAACTTTCCGCCATGGTTCGTCTGCCCCTTGCTCGATACTTTGGAGCCAGTCCCGTGGGTGCACTTTGTAAAAAACTCCCTCACTGCTATGACTCCTCAGTACCTGTTCAGTGGTTACCTGACCATGAGCTGCTATCCTTCATATCAATAGCAAACAACACAGGAGCGATACAATGACCAGACACGCCATATGCGATGAAAGCGATATCCCCATAGGTGACAAGAAGCCTTTCAAGCAAGGCGATACAAAGTTGATTGTCTTCCACCTGGAAGATGGCTTTTACGCTACCCAGCATTCCTGCACCCATCTTTTTGCACCCCTTGGCAAGGGAAAGATTGTGGAGGATTGTCAGATCCAGTGTCCTTTTCACCGGGCGCGTTTCGATATTCGCAGCGGCGATGTGGTGGAATGGGCCAATTTCCCTCCCGGCGTTCAGCTGCTCAACGGCTTGCGCGGCAAGAAGTCGCTGAAAACCTACCCGGTTACCGTTGAAAACGGCAAAGTGATGGTGGAGATTTGATCGTTACAGTTTGCCCGCATGGATAACCACTCCATGCAGGCTGTCTTTGCTAACAATCGATGTGAAAAACTGCGCTCCCGCTAATTTGCTCAACAAATAATTGCCGGGGGTGTTGTCATATCTGAGGTTCTGGCAATTTCAGGCTGGCTGTGTTGGCTTTGCTCTTGCGGCGGCCCAGCACTGGTGTCAGCCTCTTTATCACTTTGTCGGCGGTGAGCCTGTAACTGGTCAGTTTGCCGCCATATACAGCCAGGTAACCGCCGCCAGCATCAAAATCCTCGACAAACTGTACTTCCCGGCTGCGCTGGAATGGCCGTTGCGTGTCGCTGGGGAGTACCCGTAGTCCGGCCATTTTTTCGCTCACGACAACAGCTCCACTGTCGCCATAGTCGGGGAAGTAGTGTGCCAGGGTTCGCAACAGATAGGCCTCTTCTTCGCTGCTGATGGCAACCTGATCCGGGTCGTTCCTGAATATCACTTCCGTGGTACCCAGCAGGGTCTTGCCGCGCCAGGGGAGGGCAAAGACAGCCCGGTGATCGTCGGGAGATTCAAGGTAAAAACAGTCGTCAGACAGGGACTTTTCCAGCACCAGATGACTGCCCTTGACCAGGTCAATCTCCAGGGTCGGTGGTTCGGGAACAAGACTTCCGGCTATCTGGTTGACCCATGGACCCGCAGCGTTGACCAGCACCCTGCATTGCACATTGCGAAAGCCCTCAGGCCTCAGTACGGAAATGTCATATCCTTCAGTGTTGCGTTTGGCCAGCACAACTTTGCTATGGGTAAACAGCTTTGCGCCAAGGGTTTTGGCCGATAATGCCACGGCACGGGTCAGCAATTGATCATCTGTCTGGGCATCAATATAGCTGAACACCGCTTGCAACTGCTCCTGCTGCAAACCTGGCAGTTTGCTGCGCATGGTTGGCGACAGGCTCTGTATGGCGGGCAGCGGATTGGCGCCGCTCAGGACAGCGTACAGCGCCAACCCCAGACGCAATTGCCAGGGCCGGTAGCGGGAGTGGCGGTAAAGGGGAATATAAAAGCGGCTGCGGTGTACCAGGTGGGGAGCAATCCTGAGGAGAATTTCCCGCTCCCTGAGGCTTTCCCGCACCAGGGCTATTTCACCCTGTTGCAGGTAACGCAAGCCGCCATGGATAAGTTTGCTGGATTTGCTGGATGTACCTGCGGCGAAATCATCCTTTTCCAAAAGTACCACAGAATAACCGGAGGCCGCTGCAGCCTGGGCTATACCGGCGCCGTGAATGCCGCCACCGATAACGGCGATATCGACCCTGGGCGATTCAGCCACGGAGCCGTGTTTCAGAAGGAAATAGGTGCCGATCTGCGGAAGCAGTGCTTCCGCAGGTTTTTACCGTTGTGTCACTGCGAATCAAAGTTGCTCGAGAATCTTCTCGGCGGTGGATTCCTGGATACCGGCGCCATCGGGTTCGACATTGAGGGCTGTTACCTTGCCGTTTTCGACAATCATGGAGTAGCGCTTGGAGCGGGTGCCCATGCCAAAGCCGCGGGCATCCAGTTCAAGGCCAATGGCCTGGGTGAATTCGCCGGAACCGTCCGCCAGCAGCAGCAGGTGTTCGGCATTCTGGGTTTTGCCCCATGCGCCCATGACAAAGGCATCATTGACAGAAATGCAGGCGACAGTGTCAACACCCTTGGCCTTGATGGCATCCACGTGGATGACATAGCCTGGCATGTGGGTGTTGGAGCAACCGGGCGTGAAAGCGCCGGGTACGGCAAACAGCACGACTTTTTTTCCGCTAAAGATTTCATCGGTAGTGATGGGCTTGGGGCCTTCACTGGTCATGGTGCGCAGGGTGATGGCGGGGATGGAATCGCCTACTTCGATGCTCATGGTTATCTCCGATCGATATACATGTTGAGGGTGAATTGGCCAACTACAATACCTGAAGGTGGATGGCGTCTCAATCATACAGCGTACAACCCGGGCAATTGCTGTGCCCTGATGCTTTAAGGGGACCTCTGAAAACCACCTTGCTAGGTCTGGCGTCGTTAAATTTGGCCTCAAAATACTCATTTACTGCGTGTAAACTCCGTTTTTTCGGCCAAATTTGCCTAGCCAGCCCGTCGCCGCCTACGTTTTTAGAGGTCCCCTTAAATCGAGTGTTTGCCAAGGCTGTGCAATATTCCGCCAATATCAAAAGTTTCGATCATATCCACGCCGCGCTCGAAAAGTGCAATGGCTGTCTCCGGATCATCCACTTCGTAGACCACCAGCTTGCTGGTGAGGTTGTTGAGACTGGCTTCAGGGGGAATTTTATCCTGGTCACAGAACAGGAACTCTGCTGTTACAGCGGCGATTTCAATGGTCTCCAGATCACTCCACTGCTGAAGTACAAACCCCAGTCTGGGGTAGCCCATGGCGTGGGCGTGGGCAATAAATGGGTAATCAAAACTGATCAATACCGCACGATCCATCACCGCTGCAAGCATTTCCTGGACAATGCTCAGGGTGCGTTCGATACCGGCAAATACCACCGCTGAGCGTTTGATCTCGACAAAGGCAGTCACCTGGGGATTGTCCGCAAGGAGTTTGACAAGATCCAGCAGGGTGGCGATGGGTTCCCCCATAAAGCTGTTGCCCAGACGCTGGGGTTCGTGGCTTGAATAGTGCGCCAGCTCAGCCAGGGTCAGATTGCTGATCAGGTTCTCTACCCCGCTAAGGCGCTTCATGGGCAGATCGTGATAAAGCACTGGCTGATAGTCGGCGCTGAACTGGATATCAGTCTCAATATAATGTGCCCCAGCTTCAATGGCCTTGTTCAGGGCCAGCAGGGTGTTTTCCGGGTAGAGCTTCTGAAACCCGCGATGGGCCACCAGGCGATCCTTGAGCATGGTACTTCCTATGGTGTGATGACCGGGATGCCGCCAAAGACCAGGTCCTCATAATCGACGACCCCCAGCACCTCCCCTGCGGTATCGATAACCGGCGCCAGTGACAGCCCGAATCGCTCCATTAGCCGGGCGCAGTAGCGCACTTGCATATCGGGACTGACACCCAGCACCGGTTTGGACATGATTTCATAGAGATTGACCCTGTCTGGCGCCCGGTTTGCCCCCAGTACTTTCTTGGCGATATCGGACACCAGTACCAGCCCGTATTCGTCCACAGAGTCACGTTTCTTGATGATCAGGGCATGGGCTTTGTTTTGCTTCATGAGGGCCAGTGCGTCGGCAACCGTGATCAGCCCGTCCACCAATTGATAGCGGTTGTGCATCACATCCCGCACACGGATTATGTTTGCGTCGTTCATCGATTTGCCTCTTACAGTTCGTCTGGCAGTGATTCTGTCAGGCTCATTATCTGGTGTTTAACCCCCAGGGCATCTTCCACGTCCAGCTGGAAAGCAATACCGGTCCCCGGAGTGTCGTCAAATTCGCCAACCTCGGCAATGGTTTCAAGAATCTTGCGGCAGCGGTGTTCCTCAACCAGGAACAGCAAGACATCGCGCTGGGAGGTGATTTCCAGCCCGAAAATGCCCCTCGACTTCACCAGGCCCTCACCCCGCGCATTGTTGATAATGGTAGCGCCAGTGGCACCGGCTGCCCGCGCGGCATCCAGCAGAGCATTGGTCTTGTCATCGTCCACAAGCGCCAGGATCAGTTTGAATCGCATGGTATTTATCCCTCCCTGTTCCCAGGGCTTTCATGACCGGAGGTATTCCGGGACTGTTTTTTCACTCGTTTTTCCTGCCACTCGGCCAGTTGCGCATAACCCATTACGGAGATAATGGGAAACAGGCACGCCAGGGCAATCATGCCAAACCCGTCCATGAGGGCGCTGCGTCCAGGTATGGCGGTGGCCAATCCCAGCCCCAGGGCCGCAATGATGGGCACCGTGATGGTCGATGTGGTTACACCGCCAGAATCATAGGCCAGGGGAATGATTTTTTTCGGCGCCAGCACGGTCTGCACGATCACCAGGATATAGGCTGCCACAACAAACCATTGCAATGGCAAGCCCATGACGATGCGCCAGGTTCCCAGGGTGATACCGACGGCCATGCCAAGGGCAACGGATATGCGCAGCATCAACGGGTCGATGGTGCCCCCGGAAATTTCCCCGGCCTTGAGGGATACAGCTATCAGGGCCGGTTCGGCGATGGTGGTGCTGGCTCCGATCGTAAAGGCAAAAATATATACCCAGTAATAGTCCTGCCAGTGATGCTCTACCCCTGCAGCCAGGGTCGGAAGAAAGTCCGCTGACGATAACTGTTGCGCCATAAGGGTGCCCATGGGGAACAGGGCCATTTCCAGCCCCAGCAAAAATACCGCCAGACCCAGAACGACCATGACAAAACCGGCGATCACCCTGGGCAGTTGCTTGACCCTGTGGCGGATCACCAGGTACTGAAAACCAAAAATAATAGCGGCTATGGGTAGAATATCCATGACCGTGCTGGTCAAAATGGCATAAAACGACATCAGTATCGGCATCCTTTCATATCGCCACCACGCCAAATATCAGTACAAATATAATCGGCATGACAGACGCAAAGGCGATCAGTCCAAAACCATCCAGCATGGGGCTGCGCCCCTTGATGGCGGTGGCAAGGCCAATTCCCAAAGCCGTGAGCAGGGGCACGGTAATGGTGGACGTGGTTACACCACCGGAGTCATAGGCGATGCCGATAATTTCAGGGGGTGCAATCAATGTCAGTAAGAGTACCATGACGTAACCGCCAATAATCATCATATGCAGGGGCCAACCCGTCAAAATACGCAATACGCCCACCATTACAGCGGCTCCAACTGCCGTGGCAACCACCATGCGCAACTGGAAGGCGAAATGATCGCGACTTAGGTCGTTGCCTTCAATCAACCCCGCCTCAGAGGCCACCACCGCCGCTTTTCCCACTATGGCGATCAGTGCCGGTTCGGCCACCGTGGAGCCGAAGCCCAGTGCAAAGGCGAACAGGAACAGCCAGAACACGGATCCCTTGCTGGCAAATGCCCGCGCGAGATTTTCCCCCATGGGGAACAATCCGAGTTGCAGCCCCTTGATAAACAGAGTTAACCCCAACACCACAAACAAAAGCCCACTCACCAAATCTGCCAGATCAACACTGTCCGGTAACGGCTGGCGAATTACCACCAGCTGAAAAAAAGCAATAACCAGCACAACCGGGGTTAGATCCCGCAGGCTTTCCTTGATCTGGCGTAACAGGGAGACAATAAATTCCATGGGCACGGTGTCTGGAAATTTCTACAAATGTACCGCGTTTTCACCAGCACAAGGTATTAAAATATCCAGTCCATTGATGGATAGATGCAAGGGGTTAACTGACAGATTGACAGTTATTTGGTGGCTTGGTACCCTGCAGTGGATTGCAAAAAAATCCCCGGTAGCAGATTTACCCAGCAGTGAAAGCTTGTGACGGGTCTGAGCGATTTGGGTATTGACATGTTCGAAGTCTTCAGGCCCTAAGCGAAATTCTCAACAGGCATTCCCGGTCTCGCGGAATGCGGGCGTTAAAAGATTATGGCATTGAAACGGCCCTGCAATAGGCAGCTCGTATGCACCACTCATCTGTGAAGGAGTAGATAATGACAACAGACAAGATTGATCCTGACTGGGCTCCCGGCTACGACGACCGCTATGACTATCAGGTTGACATCAAGCGCCGCCGCAATCCGGTTACCGTTACCACGGCAGAAGGCGTCCGCCTTGCCCACAGCGAACGCACCCTTCTGGTTGATGAACAGAATCACGGGATCGTGTTCTATTTTCCGCGGGATGCTGTGGACATGTCCAGGCTCGTGAAGATTGAAAAGGTCAGCCATTGCCCATTCAAAGGTGTCGCTTCGTACTGGGCGCTTGCGCAAGGCGACCATGCTGTGCCGGTCGCGTGGAGCTACGAAAATCCTTATCCGGAAGTCAGTCAAATCGCTGGCTATCTCGGTTTCTATGCTGATCAGGTCACGGTATCCATCGGCGTTGCCATTTTCCCGATCCCGAAAAAAACAAAGGTGTGATGACGGTGATGGACGATGGTGCCTACGACAGCAACTGGGGCGATCTACGCGATCTGATTCGCATCATGGATCTGGAGCCGACAGCACCCAGCGTCTTTACGGCGCCGACGCATCTTCAAGCGCCGCGCAATGTGGTCGAAGGCAGTCAGATGCTGGCACAGGCTATCGTTGCGGCGTCCAAGGCGGTTCCTGACAAGCGGGCAGTTTCAGCCCACGCGCTCTTTACCCGGGTCGCACGTTTCGATCTGCCGCTGGATTTTCATACCGAAGTCCTGCAGTCAGGTCAAACCTTTGCGTCGGTCTCGGTTCAGGCCGAGCAGGAAAGCAAGCTGCGCTGTTCGGCGCTGGTTCTGATGGACTCGGGTTCGGGTGACTTTATCAAGCATCAGGTGGCGATGCCCAGGGTGCCAGGGCCAGACGACTGCCCGGATTTCGACTACGGCATGAGCGGTCGGGATGTTCGCTTTGTGAATGGCGACTACACGCCATTCGAGGATCGGATCGGGCCGCCGGAACTGCATTGCTGGATGCGCTGCCGCGACAAACCGGACTCACAGTTGTTGCACCAGGCACTTCTAACCCAGTGTGTCGGCCACTTCACGATCGGTGCGTCCATGCTGCCCCATGAGGGGGTGAAAGAAGGCGATGCCCATGTGACCTTGTCGACCGCCGTCATGTCGATCGCGATCGCTTACCATGACGACGCCGACGTGTCCGAGTGGATTCTGTACTCCAATCCCTCGGTGTACGCGGGGCGGGGTCTGGCCCAAAGCTGTGGCAATGTGTTTGCGCAGAGTGGGACACTGCTTGCGTCGTATACGGTAACGGCAATGATCCGCAAGTTCGAGCGTTCTCCGGAGTCGATCAATGTTCCCGCGAACCAGTTGATGTAGCCTTCGATGGCGAGTGATCAGGGTTGCGGTGGCGGCAGGGTTTCAGAGCCAGTGGTCGATGGTTGCAAACGGGCCGACGCTCCCCATCGTGATGGCGTGGATCACGGTGATGAGCGCAGCGCTACCGAGAGTCTGATGCTGCGGTTATTGGCGGTGCGCAAGCAAACGGAACAGCTTGCCCATAGCCTTTCCGATGCGGACGCCACGGTACAGTCGATGCCGAATGCAAGTCCGGCCAAATGGCATCTGGCGCATACCACCTGGTTTTTCGAAACGCTTATTTTGACGCCGTATCTGCCCGGCTATCAGCTGTTCGATCCAAGCTATAACTACCTTTTCAACAGTTATTACGAGCGAATCGGGTCGCGGCATGAGCGAAGCGAGAGAGGCATGCTCACGCGCCCGACCCTCGATCGCGTATTGCAGTATCGGCATCATGTCGATTCAGCCCTCGGCGCGCTGATGACCTTGCCGCCAAGCCCGCCGCTGTCGAACTTGATTCAGCTGGGGATTAATCACGAACAGCAGCATCAGGAGTTGCTGCTGACGGATATCCTCCATCTTTTTAGCCGCAATCCGCTCGAGCCGGCGTATTGCGCACAGACGCGGCCTGAATGTTCATCTCAACCGGAGAACGACAGCGGTTTTAACCCCTACGCAGGCGGTCTGTTGAAGTTTGGCCATGCCGGTAACGATTTTGCATTTGACTGTGAGGGGCCTTCGCACCAGCGTTATCTGGCCCCATTCCAGCTCGCCCGACGTCTCGTCACCAATCGAGAATGGCTCGAATTTATGGGGGATGGCGGATATCAACGGCCAGAATTGTGGCTGTCGGACGGCTGGGCTTCCTGCCAACGACAGCAGTGGACCTCCCCTCTGTACTGGCGTGAAGAGACCGGAGCCTGGTCCACCATGACGTTGCGTGGGCGCCAGCCATTGTTGCTCGATGCGCCGGTGACGCATGTCAGCCTGTATGAGGCGGATGCCTATGCGCGTTGGAAGGGACTGCGATTGCCCACTGAGTTCGAATGGGAGCACGCTGCATCCGGCGCGGCGGTGGCGGGTAATTTCCTCGGATCAGGTTTGCTGGAGCCGCGAGAGCATCATTGCTCCGCACAGGCGCGCGGCGGAGTGCAACAGCTGTTCGGGGATGTCTGGGAATGGACGGAAAGTGCGTTCAGCCGCTATCCCGGATTTCGACCAAGCGAGGATGCAGTCGGCGAGTACAACGGCAAGTTCATGTCGGGACAATATGTCCTGCGTGGAGGCTCCTGCGTGACCCCTGATGGCCATATGCGAGCAACCTATCGCAATTTTTTCGCGGCTGACACGCGCTGGCAGTTCGCGGGTGTGCGGCTTGCCGGGGATGTTGCATGAGTCATCGGAACTCTTCCATGGCGGATGTCAACATGTTCCGCGCCGATGTTCTGACGGGGCTGTCTCAGTCTCAAAAGACGGTTCCCTGCCGCTGGCTCTACGATGAAAAAGGGGCCGAATTTTTCGATCGTATCACTCAGCTTGATGAGTACTACCTGACGAGAACCGAACTCAGTATCCTCAAGAGCAATCTTGAAGGGATTGCCGAATTCATGGGTAAAGGTGTTCCCATTGTTGAGTATGGCGCCGGATCAGGCCTTAAGAGCGAGCTTGTTCTCGGTGCTGTGATGCCAGAGGAATATTTTCCTGTTGACATTTCAGAATCATTTCTTGCCACTGTGGCGGAACGAATTCGTGAGCGTTATTCCAGTATCCAGGTCACGCCGATAGTGGGCAACTTCATGGCAGATTTGCCTTTGCTAGCTTGCCCGGCTGTCCGGCGTACCGCATTTTTTCCTGGCTCGACAGTCGGTAATCTGAATGATGCGGAAGTCGACGCGTTTCTGCATCGAATGAGGGAGCATACGCTTGATGGAGGGCGTGCACTCATAGGTTTCGACTTGTGCCAATGCTCAGATGTCCTGCTTCCTGCCTATAACGACAGCGAACAGGTAACCGCCGCCTTCAATCTGAATATTCTTGAGCGCATCAATCGCGAACTGGGCGCTGACTTTTGCATCGATAATTTTGCGCATGAAGCTCGCTGGAATGAATATATTTCGGCCATAGAAATGCACCTTGTGAGCAGGATTCGTCAGCGGGTGCATATCTCCGACAGCGTTTTTCTGTTTGAGGTGGGTGAGACCATTATTACTGAATGGTCCCGCAAGTTCGCGCTGAACGATATCGCAGCGCTAACTGAGCGCAATGGTTGGCGATTGGCGCGGACCTGGCAGGATCCGGATTGCCGGTTTGTCCTGGCTGGGTTGGAAAAATATTCTTAAGGGTCAGCTGTTGGCTTCAATTATTGACTGGTTTGATGTTTTTCGGGCAACTGTTCAAGTTGAATTTTCAATGTAAGGAGATCAAGAATGGCAAAGCACGTTTTTTTAGGATTGACCAGCCCTGTTGACGGTCAGGAAGACGAGTACAACAAGTGGTATAACGAGACGCATATTCCGGAGATTCTCAGTGTCCCTGGAATAATCAGCGCGCGCCGATTCAAGACCAGGATCGTCAATGCTCCCGATGCTCCGGCGTGGAAGTACATTTGTATTTTCGAAGTTGAGACTGACGACCTGGGAGCCACGTTAAAAGCCCTCGGAGCGGCCACCAGTGCGCCGATTGCTGCACTTGACGCCAGCCTGTCCGGCAGTATCGTCGCAAAGGAAATTTTTGCCTTGCACGAAAGCAAAACCGGTTGATCGCCAATACTTACGTGCGAGACGCAAGCGTCCAGACTTGGTCTGTTGGCCACCTTGGTAAGGGGTGTGGTCTGGCTGACCTTTTCGGGCTCGTGTGGCCAGTTCTCCACCAACGACGCGCTGGCTTTGATCGGTGGCTGAGGCTATGGGATGCGTGACAGGTGACAGTTCTCGCTTGAGTCTCTGTCTGCCGTTGGTCGAAGGAATGCCCTCGGTCATCAATCGCTGGACACAATCCGGTCACATAGCCTTTTTCTCGACCATTCAGAACGTTTGTAACATATTGATTTTTTTGGTCGGAGAAACAGGATTTGAACCTGCGACCCCTGCCTCCCGAAGGCAGTGCTCTACCAGGCTGAGCTACTCTCCGATGCCAAGCGGCGATTATAGCATCGGGTTGCAGCCTGTAAATATTCCAAGTGCAAGGAACACAGCCCCTCAAGTGTTGCCGTTGTATTACCGGCTTCTGCTAGCTATAAAAGGCCGTGAAGCTATCGATAAACTGCCCCAGCATGGCCACGGGTAACTCATTGATGCCCGCTGCAGCCGCTCGACCGCCGCCGGTGGGAAATTGTTTGCACAGTTCCACAGCGCCGGTTTTGTTGTTGAGGGGCGCCCGCACACTCACCAGATAGTTACCATCCTTGCGCAGGGTGATAATGGCGTGGGCGCGGTCTGGATAATTGTTGGCCAGGTCGTTGCTGTACACACCGCTGACCCGTCGCGCCCAGGGCACATCCGGCAGCATAAACACGGCGGTTTTGTCCGTGGCTTTTTCCGGCGGCAATTCGGCGGCCATTTTCATATCCTGGTGATAGCCGGTTTCAAGTTTTTCAAAATCTGCGCCCCCTTCGCGGATAAAGTCAAGCGGGTCACTGTAAGGCAGAACCTTGCGGTACAGCTCTTCAGGGGTGAAGTGCAGGTCTTCTAGATTGCTGCCGTAGCCGTTGTAGTTGATATAGATACCCAGGTCTTCCAGGCGCGTGAGTTCCTCTTCGCTATAGCCGCTGTTTTTGGCCAGCCCCAGGGCAGTTTTTTTGAGGTTGTCGCCAAAGGTGCCGACAATGGCCCAACCCCGAAAGGCGCCTTTGAGATAACTGTCCACCAGCAGGCTGGTACAGACATCGGCAGCTTCGTTGATGATGGAGGTCAGTGCCGGTGAATTTGGCTGATCATCTCCGGGAAAGTGGTGGTCAACGTAAAACACGCTGGCACCCGCAGCGAGAACGCGATCGAGATCGGCGCGGTTCTTGTCCATGGACACATCAAGTATGGTGATGCGATCACCGGCATTCACCTGTTTGACCTGCTTGAGCAGATCAATATCGCGCTTGACGCCGGTAATCAGCACCGCATCGCGGGGTTCGGCCAGGCGCAGCTGCACCAGTGCGCAGATGCCGTCGGCGTCACCGTTGAAAATATCGTAGTCGGTCATTGGAGTGGTCCGTTGTAATCCTTATGGCGGGTAAGAAGTGGGAGATGTTGAACGGGAGATGAGAGATGGGGTACATCTCCCATCTCCCATCTCCCATCTCCCATCTCCCGTTTTCCGTCTCACATCAAAGCGTCGACCGATAATAATCCATCAAAATCTGCGCCACTTCAGGACGGGAAAATTCCGGCGGCGGCGCTATGCCTTCGCTCAGCATCTGGCGCACTTTGGTGCCGGAGAGGTTGATAAAGTCTTCCGGGCTGTGATCGGGGGCTTCGCGCATCATCACTACCTTGCCGAGTTTTTTCGAGAAGGCAGTATTGTCGGCGCCGAAAATTTCGATCTCCAGTGCGCCTGCGGGAACCCGTTCTTCAAAAATGGTCTGGCCGTCAAAGGGACCGTAGTAGTCGCCCACGCCGGCATGGTCGCGGCCAACGATAAAGTGGGTGGCACCCATGTTCTGGCGGAATACGGCGTGCAGTACTGCTTCGCGGGGGCCGGCGTAGAGCATGTCGAAACCGTAGCCGGTCACCATCACGGTATTTTTCGGGAAGTACACTTCCACCATCTTGCGGATACAGGCATCGCGCACCGGTGCGGGGATATCGCCTTCCTTGAGCTTGCCCAGCAACATATGGATAACGATGCCGTCGGCGTTGAGACGCTCCATGGCCATGCGGCACAGTTCTTCGTGGGCGCGGTGCATGGGGTTGCGGGTCTGGAAGGCCACTACTTTTTGCCAGCCGCGCTCGGCGATTTCGTTGCGGATTTCCACAGCGGTGCGGAATGTATCGGGGAAATCACTCTGGAAATAGCTGAAGCTCAGCACCTGGATGGGACCAGAGAGCAAGGTGTTGCCCAGGGAAGTGAATACCTGTACACCGGGGTGTTTGGGGTCGTTGTTACCAAAAATCTCCCTGGCCATCAGTTGCAGTTGTTCGTCGCTGACCGTTTCCACAGCGGTCACATCCATGATCGCCAGCACCGGATTGCCTTCCACATTGGGGTCGCGCAGGGCGATGCGCTGGCCGGGTTTTACACCGCTTTCTTTGGTCAGGTTTATCACAGGCACTGGCCAGAAAAGACCGTCGGTGGTTTTCAGGTCGGTGGCCACGCTGAGCGCATCCGCCAGATTCATATAACCGGTGAGGGGGTTGAAATAACCAGCGCCCAGCATAACCGCATTGGCGGCAGCGGCGGAGTTAAGCAGCAGGGAGGGCAGGGTTTGCGCTTCCTGGATCAGCTGGTGGTGAGCTTCGGTGTCGTAGACAAAAAGTGGATTGAGTGTGTTGGAACCATGGGGTTTGATCACGTTAATCTCTCCTGTAGCAAATATTGTTGGGCACGACCTTGGACCTGCCGGATTATTCAAATAGCTGTTCAGTTACCGCTGAGGAAGCCGTTTTTGTCCAGATAATCAATGATTGTCTGCACTTCATCTTCGAGGCTCATGGTGGCGGTATTGAGATGAATCTCGGCCTTGAGGGGCGCCTCGTAGGGGTCGTCGATACCGGTGAAGTTCTTGATCTCGCCAGCGCGGGCTTTCTTGTAAAGCCCTTTGGGGTCGCGCTTTTCCGCTTCATCGAGTGGGCAGTCGACAAATACTTCGATAAAGGTGAAGTTGGATTCTTCGTGCAATTTGCGCACGTTGTCGCGGTCTGCCCGGTAGGGGCTGATAAAGCTGGAAAGGGCAAAAACGCTGGTATCCACAAACAGTTTGGCAATCTCGCCGATGCGGCGGATGTTTTCAGTGCGATCTTCAGCGGTAAAACCCAGATTCTTGTTGATGCCGAGGCGGATATTGTCGCCATCCAGCCGGTAGGACACTTTGCCCATGCCGTACAGGGCTGATTCCAGCGCGACGGCGATAGTGCTCTTGCCGCTGCCTGACAGGCCTGTAAACCACAGGGTGGCGGCTTTCTGGTTGAGCAAACGATTGCGATCAGCACGGGTGACATCGCCGTGATGCCAATGGACGTTGGTGGCTACTTGTTGGGTCATGGCAGGTTCCTGTTTGATGGTTTGATTATTGAATCATCGATGGGTTGTGGGTGTGAGGATTATGATGGACGTCACCGTAATCCTTGTCAGGCAAAAAGTAAAAGTGGTTTTTCTTGTATAATCGACCACAATTACTGGTAATGAATCAGGATTGTTGCGATGAAATACAGTCTCCGTCAACTGGAAATCTTTCTGGCTGTGGCCCGCCACAAGAACACCACCAGTGCGGCAGAGGAGTTATATCTCTCCCAGTCGGCGGTGAGTGCGGCATTGCTGGCACTGGAAAAAAACTATGATGTGCGACTTTTCGATCGGGTGGGCAACAAGCTGGAGTTGAACCAGACCGGTCATTCCCTGCGTAAAAAAGCCGAATCCCTGCTGGCCCATGCTCAGGAATTCGATCTTGAGCTGGCGCGTCACCAGAATATCGGTCATTTGAAGGTGGGCACCAGTTTCACCATTGGCAACCATCTGGCGGTCAATTGCCTGGCGGCCTACTTGCAGGAATATCCTCATGCCCAAGTGGAGTTTGCCGTAGCCAATTCCCCGGAAATCATTGCCAAGGTGCTCAACTATGAGGTGGATCTGGGTATGGTGGAAAACGCCTCGCCGCGCCAGGAGCTGGAGTTGATCCCCTGGCTCAAGGATGAGTTGGTGGTGTTTTGCAGTCCGGACCATCCCCTGGCCAAAAAAAAGGGCGTACTCACCGACAAGGATATGGCCGGGGTGCGCTGGATTCTCAGGGAGCCGGAGTCTGGCGCCCGCAAAACCTTCGAGAGCGCTTTTGCGCCGCTGCTGTCAAAGCTGCATATTTATCTGGAGTTCAAACACAACGAGGCTATCAAGAAGGCGGTGGAGGCGGGTCTGGGTATCGGTTGTCTCTCCCAGATAGTCCTGCAGAACAACTTCAAAGAAGGCAGCCTGATCGCTCTTAAGCTGAGCCGTCGCTTTGTGCTCACCCGAACTTTTTATCTGGCACTGGCCGCCAATCGTTTTCACAAGAGTGCAACCGATAACTGGATACGGATTTGCCAGCAAATGTCAGACGGCGAGCAATTCTATGCTCGGGAATGAGCGTTGTAGCTGACCCCTGTCAGCACAAGGTTGACGCATCTTGCGCTCAGTTCATGCAGATCAATAGTGTCGTTGCGGATGATGAGATCTCCCCAGGCATTGCATAGCCCAATCACCGACTGGGTGGTGAACGCGCAAGGGGTATCCTCTGGCATGTTGCCGATGTTGACTTCCCCATGGAACAGATCTTCAAGCATTTGCCGATATCGGCTGCCATCGTTCCTGATGCGTTCGCGCCGCTCTTCGGGCAGGTAGAGGCGCTGGTCGTTGTGAACCTTGAGCGCCTCATTGGGTTGCCGGTAGCTGCTCAGGTGGCAATGAATGACCTGGTAAAGTTTTTCAGGGAAGGGCAGGGCACTGTTGGCGATTACCTCCATGCGCTCCACGTAATCCCTGAGTGCGAGGATGCACACTTCTTCCAGCGCCTCTTCCTTGGATTTGAAATAGTAATAAAGACTGCCCTGACGAATACCCAGCCGGTCGGCAATATCCTTGGTGGTGGCGCCGTGATAACCCTTTTCGGCGAAAACACTGGCGGCGGCAGCGACAGCCCTGGTGCGCTTTAGGGCGTAGGATTCCTTTTTCAGGGTATGGACGCTCTCAGGGGACGAAGTCGACATGGCTGTAGCTTGTGATGGGCATGGGCAGCATTCTATCGAGTGATAGAATTTCATTCAATTGATCGATAGAAAAGTGTAATCAGAGCGGTAGAGTCTAGGGAGATGGGAGATGGGAGATGGGAGATGGGAGATGGGAGATGGGAGAGCATGGTGCACTTCTATCCTGTCAGGAAGGAAGTACGCCATGCCCGGTTTGGCTAGCAGGTAGATCCCAGGGCTGAGGCCAGAAGCTGGCGTTGGCTCTGGTCTGCCGGAACATCCAGCCAGCCAGTGAGATTGTTTTCGACCAGGTGATGGAGGGCGGCGATATGTTCCGGTTCGCAATTGAGAGCTGTGATATAGCTGAAATCGCGACCTCCGGCATCGACAAAATAGTGGCGGTTTTCCACGGCGATTTCTTCCAGGGTCTCAAGGCAATCCGCTGAAAACCCCGGACAAAATACCTGCACATGCTCGACTCCCTGGCTTGGCAGGGATCTGAGTGTGGCATCGGTATAGGGTTGCAGCCAGGGTTCGCGGCCAAAGCGGGACTGGAATGTGGTGAGACAGAAATCACTGCCTTTGCCGAGTTTTTCTGCGATCAATCGTGATGTTTTCTGGCATTCGCAAAAATAGGGATCGCCCTGGTGCAGATAGCGCAGGGGTACACCGTGGTAGGACAACAACAGTCGCTGTGGCTCCCCATGGCTCAACCAGTGGCGTTTGATACGGCTGACCATAGCGTCGATATAAGGCTCAAAATCGTGGTAGTGGCTGATAAAGCGCAACTCCGGCAACCAGCGGCGGCGGGCAAAATCCTTGGCGATGGCGTCGAAAGTGGAAGCGCTGGTGGCTGCGGAATACTGCGGGTACAGGGGCAAGATCAACAGCTTGCGTGCGCCCTGGTCAAACAGGCTCTGCAAGCCGGAGGCGATGGACGGATTGCCATAGCGCATGGCAAATTCCAGCACCACATGGTCGCCGTACTGCTGTTGCAGGCTCTGCTGCAGGGCACTGGCCTGGGCCTGGGTGTGAAACAGCAATGGCGAACCCTGCTCAGTCCAGACACTGGCGTAGGAGCGGGCCGAGCGGCGCGGCCGGATATTCAGGATCACACCGTGGAGAATCAGCCACCATAAAGGTCTTGGCAGCTCCACTACCCGCGGGTCCCAGAGGAATTCTCGCAGGTAGGCCCTCAGGGCCGTTGGCGTGGGCTGGTCAGGGGTGCCCAGGTTGGTGATCAGGACGCCAACGCGGTCGGGCTGGCTATGACTGAAGGTGGGAGAACCGGTAAATTTCATGGTGGCGGAATCAGCCTGTGTGAAGTGGATGTCAAGCCCGACGGGTAATGGTGTAGCTGATGTTGAAATGGTGCAAAAAACTGGCAACGCACTGCAGGCACGGTATTTAACGCACTATTCATCGACCCAGATTTTGCGAATCGGTTCACCAAAGTCGTCGTAAAGGGTTTTTTGCCGGGGTTTTTTGCTGGCCGGGGATTTGCTCGCAGGCCGCGCTGGTGTTCTGCGTCTGGACTCGATATTGGCGATCAGTTCGGTGACATAGGTGCGGCTGTTTTTGGGGCTGTCAAACAAAGGCGTTTCCAGCAACCCGTTATTGCCTTCACGACCACTCAGCCCACGGGGAATCTCGTGGATCTCTCCACCTTCCTGGATATAGCTGTCGACGGCTGATTGCAGTTTTTTACGCAACTCAGCTTTTGTTGGGGGTTTTTCCAGGGTCATGGGGTCACTGGGCTTGAACGGCTGAAATACACGGGGCTTATTATGATTAACTTTTGCCAATCTGTGCAAAATTTAGCGTTAGCGGGAAAACCCGCCAGATTGTGAGGTACTTTCACAGCTGCATCCATCCAGGCAGGCCGGCTTTTAGTGCTCACCAGTTATGCCACACGGGTCTGAGATATTGGGGTGGTGCAGAGTAGCGCCCAAGTTCAGCCCAGCTCTGACCGGGTTGGTGAAAATCCGAGCCCCATGAGGCGCTCAAATCGAGCTGCTCACACAGGCGACCCAGGTCGCGGGTCACATTGGGCAGCTGCAAGCCGGAAACCACCTCCAGCCCTTCGCCCCCCCAGCCCTTGAATGCTTCAAGAAACGACACCAGTTTGCTGCGGGTCAGGTTGTACTTGGCGGGATGGGCCAGCACCGCAGTACCATTGGCAGCGCGAATCCACTCAACAATTTGCTGCGGTTCTGCCCAGCACTGGCGAATATCGCAGGATTTGCCGCTACCCAGATACTTTTTGAAAGCTTCCCTTTCATTCTTGACAAAACCGGTGGCCACCATGTGCCGGGCAAAGTGGGGCCGCCCCAGATTGCCGCCAGTGGCGAAAGCGCCCGCGCCTTCAAGGGGAGATTCAACACCGTACTTTTCGAGTTTTTCGGCAATTTTTTCGGCGCGATCACGGCGGGCGTTGCCCTGGAAGGTCACAGCTTCGAGCATGGCCGGGCTGGCCGGATCAATATTGAGACCGAGAATATGCAGGCCGGTTTTACTCCATAGTGTGGAAAACTCAACACCGGGAATCAGCTGCAGGCCGGGCAGGGGGGGGAGGCCCCGATAGGCCGCCACACTGTCGTGGTCGGTGATTGACAGGCGCGTGACGCCACGGCGCTGGGCCAACTCCAGCAGGGCCTGGGGGCTGAGTTCGCCGTCTGAAGCGTTGGTGTGGCAGTGAAAGTCAATGGTCATGGCGGGCAGTGTAGCCGATAGCCTGCACCAGAGGCAGATATTGCTTTGATAGATATTGTCCCAATAGCCTCTCACACCTGGCGTTGTATCACCCTATAATGCCGACCATGACGCTCATTACCCCCATCGACCAGGCCCGGCAACTGCAGATTATTGCCGAAGTGGAACGCTATATTGACCTCGGCGGCAAGCACTTCGGGCGCGTATTCGATCCTGTGCCGGTACTGTTTGACCTCAAGGGCCGTGCCCTGGGGATGTACAAGATCCATCAGCGCAAAGGGGTAATCCGCTTCAATCCGTGGATCAGCGCCAAGTATTTTGACGACACCCTGGCCACTACCGTGCCCCATGAGGTGGCTCACTATCTTACGGATGTGCTCTATGGCCTGCGCAATATCCGCCCCCATGGCCCCCAGTGGAAGGCAATGATGGCCCTGTTTGGTGCCGATGCCAGTGTGACCGCCCGCTACTCCCTGGAGGGCGTACCCCAGCGGGTGGTGCGACGGGTTGATTATCGCTGTAGTTGCCGCGATCACCCGTTGACCATGCACCGTCACAACCGGATCAGGTCTGGCAAGGCCACCTACCACTGCCGCTACTGTGGTGGCCCGTTGCGACTGGCGCTGTGACGGCTCCTGTGAAGGCTCCTGCGACTGATTGTGAGAGTGCTCCTCCAGCGTGGTGCGTTTATATCATTGAGTGCGACGATGGCTCTCTGTACACAGGGATTACCACGGATATTGCCCGACGTTTTAGCGAGCATTGCCAGGGCAAGCGCGGTTCCCGCTATTTGCGCGGGCGCACACCACTGGGTGTTGTATACCTTGAGCGAGGCCATGATCGCAGTTCAGCCCTGCGTCGGGAGATGGCGATAAAAGGCCTCGAAAGGCAATCAAAAATTCTTTTAAAACAAATTTATATAAGTATTTTTTAATGTTATTTACTGTATGGGATGCTGTGTTATGACATCGTCAGATGACGAGATCGAGCGGACAAAACTGCTCGCCGAGACCGCCAAAATCCCCTGGCTTGAACTGCAACGGTTTTTTGCCGCAGGCTCGGTGCTCAGCGTAGCGTCGGAGCTTGATCTGGTGGACGTGGCCTGCGCCATGACCGCCGATAACAAGGCTGTTGTCGCCCCCTGGGTGCAAGCAGGGCAGGTGGGTGCGGTATCTGACAGTCAGGCCATGGAGTGGCTCGAAACCGATGCCCTGGTGTGGGCGGTGGTACTCAGCCCCTGGGTGCTGGTGCAACCGGTTGCAGAAAATTGATGGGTGAGTTCAAATGAAAAGCGGCCATACAATTGCTGTATGGCCGCTTTGAAAGCCTCTTTCCAGGCTTTGTGTTGGGCTCTAGGCCCTGCAACTTAAGCTTAGACTACCTTTGTACTGCTCTATGTACCTCAGGTTTGTTCTAAAGGTTAGTGCTACAGAGCGGAGACTTTCTGCTGACAGGCCTGATTGTTGAAGCCTTGCCAGTGATCTTCCCGGCCTTCGCGCCATCCCCTAAGCCATTCCTGGCCAGTTTCTGTTTCAGTTTGGTAGGGACACAGGCTTTTGGTTTTCATGCTGAATCCGGCCTGATAACCCCGGATGAACGCGCGGTGGGGAATGTCTCTTTTCTGTTTTCTCATAGGGCTTGACTCCGTTTTCATGAAAGATCGGCTCCGCGAAACAGAGCCGGAGGAACTCATGGAGATTAACTGGAGATACCGGCGACAGAGGTGTGCGGGATTGCACATTTTCGTTACAGTTCAGTGTCAACCGGACCCTCAGTTCACCAAAATCACCGGGATGTGTCGAAGAACTTATAACCATAAAGAGCCAGCGTTTAATGCCTTTATGTGATCAAAACCATTAACCTGTTCAAAACCAAAGTGAAATCCACCCATGCCCAGTCAAGAATGGTTTGTAAACTGCCCCAAAGGGCTTGAATCCCTGCTGATGGAGGAACTCACCGCCCTCGGTGCCGAGTCCGTGCGGGAAACCGTGGCCGGTGTCTATGCCGAGGGGGAGGACGAATTTGCCTACCGTGTATGCCTGTGGTCGCGTCTGGCCAACCGCGTGCTGTTGCCCCTGGGCAAGTTTACGGTGGACAGTGCTGAAGACCTGTATGAGGGCGTGCGCTCCATTGCCTGGCACCGGCACATGACCGGTAGCAATACCCTGGCGGTGGATTTTGCCGGCAGTAACGATGCCATCCGCCACACCCAGTTTGGCGCCCAAAAGGTCAAGGACGCCGTGGTCGACAGCCTGCTGCAACAGGGGCAGGTGCGTCCCAATGTGGATCTGCGCAACCCGGATATTCGCATCAATGCCCACCTCAACAAAGGCCGCCTGGCTATCAGCCTCGACTTGTCGGGCGATAGCCTGCATCGCCGTGGCTACCGGGTGGCCATGGTGCCTGCGCCTTTGAAGGAAAATCTCGCGGCGGCCCTGCTGGTCAGAGCCGGTTGGCCCGACATCCTCGCCAGGGGCGGCGCGCTGATTGACCCCCTGTGCGGCAGCGGCACCTTTTTGATTGAAGGCGCCATGATGGCTGCCGATATTGCGTCGGGACTGTTGCGCTCCTCCTTCGGTTTTCACCACTGGTTGCAGTTTGACAAGGGTATCTGGGACAGCCTGCATGAAGAAGCCCAAGCCCGCCGCGCCAGGGGGCTGGCCGGTGAGTTGCCGGAGATTCGCGGTTACGACAAGGACACCCGTGCCATTGAGGCGGCAGAACAAAATATCGCCGCCATCGGCCTCGAAAAAATAGTGCGGGTATCCGCCAAACCGGTCAGCGCACTGGTCAAGCCCAGCCACAAACCCATTGAAACCGGCCTGCTGATCAGCAACCCGCCCTACGGCGAGCGCTGGGGCGAGGTGGATGCCCTGCGCCCCCTCTACCAGCAAATCGGTGAAGTGGCGAAACAGGAATTTACCGGCTGGCGCCTGGCGATTTTTACCGGCAACCCGGATCTGGGCCAGGAGTTGCGGCTGCGCAGTACCAAAAAATACCGCTTTTTCAACGGCACCATCGCCGCGCAACTGCTGCTGTTTGAACTCCACGAACAGCGTCCAGCCAGTGAGGATGGGGCCGGTGAGGGCGATCATGCTGCACGGCAGCGCCCGCTGTCAGATAACGCCCAAATGTTTCAGAACCGTCTGGTGAAAAACAGCCGCAAGCTGCAACCCTGGCTCAAGCGCAGCGGCGTTACCTGCTACCGCCTCTACGACAGTGATATACCCGAATACGCCGTGGCGGTGGATATCTACGGCGACGCCATCCATGTGCAGGAATACGCGCCGCCCGCCACTGTCGATGAGCAGGCCGCCAAACGTCGCCTGGGTGAAGTGCGCGAAGCGCTGCTGGCCATGTACCCGGCCAGCCGCGACAAGTTGTTTTTCAAGGAGCGCCGCCGCCAGAAGGGCGAAAGCCAGTACCAGCGCCAGGGAGCCTGGCACCGCAGCGCCAAGCCCTTTATTGTCAATGAAGGTGAAGCCAGGCTGGAGATCAATCTTGGCGATTATCTCGACAGCGGGTTGTTTCTCGATCACCGCCCCATTCGCGAGTGGATTGGCCAGCATGCCCAGGGCAAGCGCTTTTTGAACCTGTTTTGCTACACGGCTGTGGCCACGGTCCATGCGGCGCTGGGTGGGGCAAAATCGAGCCTCAGCATTGATATGTCCAATACCTATCTGGACTGGGCTTCGCGCAATCTGGTTCTCAACAAAATCAGCAAGCTCGATCACCAGCTGCTGCGCGCCGACTGCCTCGAATGGCTGGCCCGCAGGGAAGGGCGCTTTGATCTGATATTCCTCGATCCGCCGACGTTTTCCAACTCGAAAAAAATGGAAGCCGTGCTCGACATCCAGCGCGATCACGGCGCCATGATCCGCGATGCCATGGCCATCCTGGAGCCCGGCGGCACCCTGGTGTTTTCGAACAATTTCCGGCGATTCAAGATGGATGAGGCAATTGCGGAGGACTTTGCCGTGGAAAATATTACCGCCAGCACCATCCCGCCGGATTTTGAGCGCAATGGACGGATTCATAATTGCTGGTTGGTGAGGCATAAATAAGTCTGACGTCTGACGCAAAGCCTTTCCGGTCCCATACTCTGCGTGAGACTGGATAAAGGATTCACACTGGCCAGCCTTCCACTTGTAAAGGCATAATCTACCCCAACCATAGGGTGTATCGCCCCCATAAAAGACATAGAGAGCTGCTCATGAACCCCAATATCGTTGAAATAACCCTGCAAAACGCCCAGCAATACCTGATCGATGAATCCAGCCTGCGCCCGGTGCTAGTGGATTTTTGGGCCGACTGGTGCGCGCCCTGCAAGGTGCTGATGCCGATCCTCGAAAAGCTCGCCGCTGAATACAGCGGTGCCTTCCTGCTCGCCAAGGTCAACGCCGATCAGCAGCAGGAAATCACTGCCCAGTTTGGTATCCGCAGCCTGCCAACACTGGTGATGATGCAAAATGGTCAACCCGTGAATGCCCTGCAAGGCGCCCAGCCTGAAGCGGTAATTCGCAAGCTGCTGGATGAATACCTGCCCAAACCCTGGGATCTGAAAATTCAGCAGGCGCAAGCCAAAATGGCAGCGGATGACCTATCCGGCGCCCTGGCCGACCTGCGTCAGGCCTATGACGAATCGCGCCAGCGCAGCGATATTGGCATGATGCTCGCCCAGGTACTGCTGATGCTGAACCGTGTCGATGATGCAGCCGCGATGCTCAAATCCATCCCCATGAAGGATCAGGATCAGCTTTACCATCAGCTTATGGCCCAGCTCGAACTCAAACAGGAAGCGGCCAAAGCCCCGGAAATCCAGGTGCTCGAAGCACGTCTCAACGAAGACCCCGACAACCTCGATATTGCCTACGAACTGGCGGTGCAGTTCAGTCAGCACCAATACCAGCGCGAAGCCCTTGAGCTGCTGCTGGGTATCCTGCGCAACAATCTCAATTTCCGCGACGGCGGCGCCAAAAAAATCTACCTGGATATTCTCGCCGCCCTCGGCAAGGGCGATCCACTGGCTGTGGAATACCAGCGCAAAATCTACAATCTTCTGTACTGAATATGTACAAACTCTGTTTTTACGTGCCTGAATCGCACCTTGAGATTGTCAAAAATGCGGTGTTCGATACCGGCGCGGGTCATATCGGCGACTACGATCGCTGCTGCTGGCAAACTCTTGGTCAGGGGCAGTTTCGCCCCCTGGAGGGCAGCAATCCCTTTTTGGGTAAACAGGGCTGGGTAGAGCAAATGCCCGAATACAAGGTGGAACTGGTGTGCGATGAACACCTGATAGAAGCCGCCATCGCCGCGCTGGTAGACGCCCATCCCTACGAAGAACCGGCTTATGATGTGATTTTACTTGAGGAATTTTGACTGCAGTCGAGGCGCCCCTCGTTCCCTCACTTTCTGCTCCCACGCTGAGCATAGGAGCGAGTGCATGTAATAACAATTACAGGGACATGTCATGACCAACTACGAACAATCCATCCAGCGCCTGAAAAACAGTGCATTGGGCGCGGCGACAGTGCGGGCTTTTGCTGCACTCGATCCCGATGAAAAAATCCGCAACCCCGACAATCTGGCGCGGGAATTTATTGACCCCAACTTTCGACCAGACGCGGATGCTCCTGAAAAAGTCGCGCCCTTTCGCCAGCAGTTGGAGCAGATGCTGCCCGGCGCTTACCACTTTCAGAATTCCCGCACCAAGCATATTGATGCACTGATGAAGCAGGCCATTGCTGAGGGTTTCCGGCAAATAGTGATTCTCGGTGCAGGCTATGACAGCCGCGCCTACCGTTTTGCCAGTCTTGCAGCGGATATACGTTTTATTGAGGTGGATTTGCCGCCATTGCAAATTGAGAAAAAAGTCACTGTTGCTGCGGTGCTGGGCACGCTGCCAGAACATGTCAGCTATTTGCCACTGGATTTTAACAACCAGCCCCTCGACGATATTCTCAAGGCAACGGATTACGACCCGTCGCAAACTACGTTTTTTACTTGGGAAGGGGTTTCCTATTACCTGAATGCTGCAGGCGTGGATGCGACGTTGGCGTTTGTGGCCAGTCATTCGCCAGCGGGAAGCCGTATTGTGTTTGATTATATGCCCCAGTCGATGGTGGATGGTAGTGGCGAATTTTATGGCGGCGCGGAATCAAGGCGTCATATGGCGGGGATGGGCGAGCCACTGACATTCGGCATACCGGATGGCGGGATTGCCTCTTTTTTACAGGCGAGGGGACTTGAATTACTATCCGCTGTCGGTCCAGCCGAGCTTGAGCAGGCCTATCTGTTGCAAAGCGATGGTCAACTTCAGGGGCGTGTGGCCGGTTATGTGCGAATGGCAGAGGCACGGGTCATAGGAAACCGTTGATTATCAGCAGGGATTGTCCATGAAAATAGTTACAACTACTCTGGCCGCAATGAGCATCCTGCTCGTAGCCTGTGCTTCTGGTGTGGAAACGCCGGTGGCAGGCAATTCAGACGTTGGCGAGGCCTGTCGTGACAGTAGCGAAGCGGAGATCGCAGCGCTGTTTGAAAACTGAAACCGGGCACTGCAAACCCGCGATCCCCATGCAGTGGTTGCCCTCTACGACCCTGATTCCATTTTGCTGCCAACGCTCTCCAGCAAACCCCGGTTCAGCCCTGAAGAAAAAGCCGATTACTTTGTGGAGTTTATGAAAAACGGGCCTGTAGGTGCCATAGACCTGCGCAAAATCCGGATCGGTTGCAACAGTGCAGTGGATGTCGGGCTTTACAGTTTCACCTTTGCGGCGACTGGCACAACCGTGAAAGCCCGCTACAGTTTCACCTACCAGTGGGATAGCAACCACTGGGGGATCACCAGCCATCATTCGTCGCTGATGCCTGAAGGAAAATAATCACAGTCCACAATACCGGCTATTTGTCTTTATAGCGGGGCTGGTGCCGGTCTTTAATTCTTTCCGCTACGATCTCGGGGACATTTGCTTCCCAGCCTGGGGTGTTGGCCACAATCTGTTTCAGCACATCCCCCGGAATGATTTTCAGGTGTTCCTCATTGACATGGCGTGCCGCCACCATGGCGTTGTTGGCAATCAGGTGTTTGAGCAGGTGGGTAAGCTCTGACGCCACCTCCACATTGTTCAGGGTTATCAGTTTGTCATCCACCATGGCAGGGTAGACGTACACATGGGTGTTGTCGGAAAAGAGCTTGCCCATGGCTTCGAGAATGCCGCCTTCAAGCCCTTCGTAAAAGCGCGGGTCGAAGAGCTGATCAAAATCCAGCACGCTCAACACGATGCCGATGGTGTTCTGGGTGTAGCGGCGAATCCACGAGCGCAGGCGGAAAAAGCGCAGGTAATCGGAAATCAGCACGTTGTAACCGAGAGCAGTGAGCAGATCGACCCGGTTGAGAAAGGCCTGGTCACCCTGCTCCTTGTCGGAGGCCAGTTCCGCCATGGTGATTTCTGCCAGGGTGGTGACGTTGTCGCGGCTGATGCCTTCAACTTCGATAAACTGCTGGAGTGCGCCTTCCATCATGTCTACATGCACTTTGGTGGGTGGCCGGAACGAACCGCGCAGCACCAGCGTATTTTTTTTGCGCAACTCCTCGGCGGGCACCACCGGGCAGTTGTCGGCGTCGAACATCACCGCTCGGCAGCACCAGCTGCGTACCAGGTGCAGATTCATCAAGCGGTTGTCCACTTCCTCAAAATAGGGGCCGGAGAAATGGATCAGGTCTACTTCAATGCGATCCGGTTCGAGATTATCCAGCAGGCCTTCGATCAACGCCTTTGGTTTGAGTGCTGAATAAAAAGCGCCGTAAATCAGGTTGACACCCAGTACGCCCAACGCTTCGGATTGCAGTTTGTTGGTGTCGTCCATCATGCGCACATGCAGGTTGATCTCACTGGGCGCTGCGCCGGGGTACATTTGCAGCTTGATGCCCACCCAACCGTGGCATTCGCTGGTTTGCTTGTAGCTTTTGGCGGTGACGGTGGCGGCGTAGCAAAAATAGGTGGTATTGCGCGAGCGACGCTCCACAAGACGTTCAATCAGCAAGCCGTATTCGTGATCCATCATCTGCCGCAGACGCTCGATACTCACATAGCGCTCGGTCTTGCCGTAGATAACATCGCTGATTTGCATATCGTAGGCCGAGGATGTCTTGGCAATGGTACCCGCTGCCGCGCCCGCACTGAAAAACTGCCGAGCCACTTCCTGACCGGCACCGATTTCGACAATGGTGCCGTACTTCTGCTCGTCGAGATTGATATTGAGGGCTTTTTGTTCGGTGGAGAGTTTTGGTTGCAGGTTGGGCATCGGGGTTCCGGGTTGATTGACAGACAGGCCATTATAAATGCAACAGGTTTCAGCTTGCACACAGTCAGCAAAAAAAGGCGATATGCCGACTGGCAACTGACAGGGCACTCTCAGTGTTTGATGTCGCGCTTTACGTGGTATTCGATTTCATGGTGAAGGGTAATGTTGTTCAGCTTCTTGTCGTAGGTGGTGACGATGACGGTGACTTTTTCGGGCCAATCACGGGTATAGGTGCAACCATAGGCCTTGGGGTTATTGCAGGCAATCCATACCTCAGGGAAAGCATGCACATAGACCAACTCCATTTTGGGATTGGCAATCACCTCGCCCATGGCCTGACCGCGAAATTGCCTGGCGTACTCTGCCTGCTTGCCGCCGCTGCCAAAAGTGATATGTTCCGGCAGACGCGGTACTTCGGTGCGACAGTCCCCGGTGTTTTTGGCATTGCCTTCGTCGTCAAAAATACAGTATTCCCGCACTAACAATCCCGCTCTGCCGAAATAACTGATGTAATACTCCAGGGCCTGTTTCTCCTGAGGGGTGATTGTGCCATTACCCTTGAGGGTATAGGCATGGGAAAGGGCAGGGCAGCATACCAGCACCAGCAAAACAAACTGCCGAGCTAGCAGGCCCATGGTTGTCTGCCAAATGAAAGCGGTTGCCGCCTGCCAATGGCGGTCATGGCGGCAGGTTTGGCAGGTCTTGCTGTCGTGGACTGATTAAAAAACCGCATGGGATGGCAAGACTCCTGTTACTTCTGTATCCGCCTGGATGCGTTGGATTTGCCGCAGAAAATTTATAGTCCTGACAGGTTTTCACGCAAAAATGTTGCCATAGTATCTGCGGGTAGTGGCTTGGCGTAGTAGTAACCCTGGGCATATACACAGCCCATTCCCCGCAGAATCGCTTCCACGTCACTATTTTCCACACCTTCGGCAATAGTGTTGATGGCCATGGCCCGGGCGATCTGGATGATGGCTTTGACGATATCCCGCTTGCTGGCGTCGGCCTCCATTCCCCGGGTGAATTCCTGATCAATTTTCAGATTGTCCACATGGAGCCGTTGCAGGTACTGAATATTGGAAAAACCGGTGCCAAAATCATCGATGGAAAGGCCAATGCCCATGGCTTTTAACTCTGCGGTCATTGTCATGGTGCGGTTCAGGTCACGATTCACCGATGACTCGGTAATTTCCAGGGTCAGCAGTGTTGGCTCAATGGACAGTTCGCTGGTGATATCGCGAATTTTTTCCACCAGGCTGCCCTGGGTCAGCTGGGCCGAGGAAATATTGATTGCCAGTGTGCCAAACTTCAGCCCGGCATCGCGCCACTGTTTGGCTTGCATGGCCGCCTGGCGCAGTATCCAGTCGCCAATGGGCACGATCAGACCGCTTTTTTCAGCGGTTTCAAGGAAATAATCCGGGGCTTTGATGCCAAGCAGCGGGTTGTTCCAGCGCAGGAATGCCTCGACTCCGTGAATCTCGCCAGTATTGAGGGAAAAATAGGGCTGGTAGTAAATTTCAAACTCTTCCCTGTCCAGAGCTATCGCAAGCTGGTCCCGTAACTGCACGTAATCTGTCAGTGCGGTATCCATGGCGCTGTCGTAAAGATGGAATTTGTTGTCCATGCTTTCCCTTGCGTGGTGGGTCGCCACTGTTGCCCGGCGTATCAGCAGGCTGGCTTCATCCCCGTGCTGCGGGAAGCAGGCAGCTCCGAGAGATGCGCGTACCCTGATTTCATTGGTTTCAAACTGCACGGAAGAGCGGATTGCGGCAAGCAGGGATTTCCCCCAGTTACTGACGGCGGCAGAATTGTCCAGACCTTCGGCAATGATCAGAAAATCTGCACCGGAGTAGCGGGATAAAAAGGTTTCCCCCAGAAAGGAGTACAAGCGGGCAGCCAGTTCTTTGACAAAACAATCACCGGCACTGCTGCCAAGGCTCTGATTGACCATATACAGGTCATCCAGATGCACCATGGCTATGACCAGTGAGGTCCCGCCATAGTTTGCCCGGGTAATGGCTTTTTCAACGCTTTCACTGGCAAGGTGCCGATTGGGAAGGCCCGTCATGCTGTCGTAGTGGGCAAGGAACCGGATACGTTCCTCAGCCTGTTTCCGTTCGCTAATATCCCTGGTGAGGATCAAAATCCTGTCATTGTCCAGGTCGCTGGCCATGCGTCTGGCGCTGGATTCAAAATAATGCTGTGTATCGCTCGCTTCAGTGTCGAACAGATAGCGCTGGGTCGATGAATAAATATCACTGCTACCGGCCTCCGTCTCCAGGGCTCCGGCAATCAGCAGGCTGAAGTGGCTGCGAAAGGCCTGAGGGTCCAGGGATTCCATGCTCTTGCCGATCAGATCCCCTTTGCGCCCCTCCAGTTCTGCGGGGGTAATCACATCCAGCAGTTTGCCCTTGCTGTCAGAGACAACCAGCTGGTCGGGAATGGATTGGGTAATTGATTTGAGCCGCTCTTCATTGGCCTTGATCTGGCGTTCGAGGGCCTTCTTGCGCTCTATATACTGCAGTTGCAACCCCAACAGCACAGTGGCCGTGGACATAATCACCAGCAGGCTGGTTATGTAGAGTGGCGAATCTGTCACGCTCACGGGCATGAAAAACCCGTTCAGCAACAGTGCACCCAGGCCATTGACCAACAGGCCAAAGAGAAGCATTTGCAGGGCGCCAACAGTGACGGTTCCCCGCAACATCAACAGGCGGTAAAGGAAGCCCGCTGCAAATGCCACCAGCAGACTCACAATGCCCACAGTGGCGCCCATGCCCCCCATCCACAGGCGGTAGGTGATGCCCGCCAACATGGCAATTCCGCCAGCCACAGGGCCATAGAGGAGGGTGGATACACTGATCACTACCATGCTGGAATCCACCCACAGCCACAGACCCGGCTGCACCAGGATTGACACCATCATCACGGTAATGGCTGCCAGCGCGAAGAGGACACCTGACGCCACCTGGGCACGCAGGGAGTCCCGATCCCAGCGGTAACTGATCAGGGATTGAATCCAGCACACTGCCAGAAGCAGCGCCACATTGTTCATCAGGTCTAGTGTCATTATGACTTTCCATTGCCTTGATTGGACGTAGCTGTGACCGCAGGCCCGTCATTTCCAGGCGGAGACAGCCGCAGTGAGTTTAGCGGGTTTAAGACTTCCCGGGGGAGTCCGTGATAATTATTGTTGGTGAAGTCATAGTTGCGAGAAGTGGCTTTGTGTCAGAGTCCGGTGTTGCCGAATTCTCCTGCAAACCCGGGTTCGGCGCTGATATTTCCTGGCTGCGCTTCAGCAGGCGCCCGGTAACACAGGCGTAAACCAGATACAGAACGAAAAAGATGGCGAACTGGACTGCTTCAGCCATGCCGCTGAGGCTGAATATTACCCCCAGAAGGTTGACAGACAAAGCCAGCCCCAGCACAGACAGGATGGTTGCTTGCTTGCCAAATCCGAGCGCCTGGAGGATGTGGTGAATATGGGTGCGATCCGGTTCAAAGGGTGATACACCGCGACGGCCGCGACGGATCGTGGTGGCCACCATGTCAAACAGTGGCAGGCCTACGATGTACAGGGCAGTAACCGGCTCAATGCCGCCCTGATTCTGGTTGCCGCCCTGTGCGGTGGAAATCAGAAACCAGACCAGTGTCAGACCGACCAATTTGCTGCCTGCATCTCCGAGAAAGACCTTCGGCATAAAGGGCAATAGTTGCAGGTTGCACAGCAGGAAAGCTGCAAGCCCGCCAAGAATCAATGGAGCCAGACTGTTCACCACAGGAGAAATGCTCGTGACAGCGAGCAGTGTGGCAATGGCAATCAGGGCTGCACCACCTGCAAGACCGTCCATTCCATCAATCATGTTAAACGCATTGATGATTCCAAAAACGGCGATCAGACTGAAAGGATAGGCAATCCAGAAGGGCATATAGACTTCGCCAAACGCCAGCAAGTTGCCCAGGTTGCTGATCCACAGTCCTGCACCGAAGACCATGATGCTGGCGGCAGCTGCCTCGATAAAAATTCTCAGTCTGACATTGAGGCCAAAACGGTCATCAACAACGCCAACCGCCACCAGCAGCCCGCCAGCGGCGAGAAAACTCAGCAACTCCCTGTCGATCTTCTGGTCGGGGAGTGAAATCAGTAGTACAGCCATCACCAGATAGATGGCAATACCGCCAATAAGGGGTATATGGCCGTCATGAATCTTGCGTTGGCAGGGTTTGTCCTCAAGGCCAACGCGGATAGCAAGAGGTGCCAACAAAGCAATCATGCCCAGGCCCATGGCCGCGGCGAGCAGAATGTTTGGAAGATTTAGATTCATGGCAGCAATCGTTTCAGGTAAAAGATTCGGGCAACCCCTCAACCTGATCAGTTCAGATCTGGTTTCTGGCGCAAACACAGATATTTAGCCACCCCCCTGGAAACCTGTAAATGCAGCTAATCGGGGCCATCCACCTTTTGTCAGTCTGGCAGGGCACACGCTGTGTTGGGCTATACAGAGGGACTTTTTTGATCGGCTTGCCGGGATGAAATTATTCTATTTAACATAATATAGATTATGCGCATAAAGATTTGGTCGCATGAGAGTCTTCTGTTCATTGCTCCGCTGTTTAACAGAGAGCACTGACGAAAGAGGATATTCACTGAGCTGTCCATTCCCGGGATATTAAGATCCAATTAAGTTTCATGGGGATAATCTCGGCGGGCAACAGGCTTGCCAGGAATCAATCCCGCAACACTGCATCAATCACAAAACACAGGATGATTTATGAATACACAAGGTCTGCTTGATCAATTGCTCCGATCCGGTAGCGAGATACTGCAAGGTAAAACAGGTGGCAATGCTGCCCAGTCACCAACTGGTGGCGCCAGCTCAACGTTGGGAAGCCTTCTGGCAGGTGCTGGCGGTGGCGCTCTGGGGGCTGGCGCCATCGGATTGTTGATGGGCAATAAAAAGGCTCGCAAGATGGGCGGCAAAATCGTCACCTATGGCGGGCTTGCAGCCCTTGGCGTGGTGGCTTACAAGGCATACAGCAGCTGGCAACAGCAAAACAAGGGGTCCGCACCGCAGGCCGAAGCGCAGACCGTTGACCGTTTGCCTCCCCGGCAAGCGGAACTTCACAGCCATGCCATCCTCCGCGCGGTTATCGGCGCCGCCAAGGCCGATGGCCACATTGATCACCGGGAACGTCAATTGATCGATGGCGAGATCGCCAAGTTGACCGCTGACCCGACACTCCAGCACTGGTTTGACCAGGAACTGCAAAAGCCATTGGAGCCCGCTGAGATTGCCCGGGCTGCCAGCACTCCGGAAATGGCAGCTGAGATGTATCTGGCCAGCCTGTTAATGGTGGATGAAGAAAATTTTATGGAACGTGCTTACCTGGAGGAACTGGCACGACAACTGCAAATAGCCCCTGCCCTAAAGCTGGAACTCGAAAAACAGGCAATTCAGACCAATTGATCGGTGAATCCAGCAAAATGCTTGTGGTTTTAAGGGGAATCCTGTTTTAGGACATTGGGGGATCGTTGTTGCAAACCAGAGGCTGCAGCAACATTCTGTCAAGCTGCAAGTCACGCTTGGAACGAAATTGTTCCAGGCCAATGGTCATCCCCAGATGCCCATCCACTGGCTGGGCGCGATAGGTGCCCAGCAGCCTGTCCCACCAGGGCAAATTGAAACCGTAATTTGAGTTGGTTTCTTCGCGGCGCCAGGAGTGATGAACACGGTGCATCTCCGGTGTCACCAGCAGGCAGCGCAACAGGCGATCAACAGTGCCAGGCAGCCTGACATTGCCGTGGTTGAAGATGGATGTGGCGTTGAGAACAATTTCAAATATCAGTACGGCCAGCACTGGAGCGCCAAGAGCCACGATCACCGCCGCCTTGATGACCATCGACAGAACAATTTCGCCGGGATGAAAGCGCAAACCTGTGGTGATGTCGAAATCCAGGTCGGCGTGGTGCATGCGGTGCAAGCGCCACAGCCAGGGTGCCCTGTGGAACAGCCAGTGTTGAAACCATATGGCAAAGTCCAGTGCCACAAAGGCAATCAGCACCTCAACCCAGCCACTCCATGGCAGGGCATTCAATAACCCCCACCCCCTGCCCTGGGCAAACAGCGCTACCCCTACCCCCGCTGTGGGCAGCAGCAACCGCACAATAGCAGTATTAATGGCAAGAATGCCCAGGTTGTTGAGCCAGCGGTATGATTTTCTCACTTGCAAGGGGCGTCTGGGGGCAAGGACTTCCCACAGTGCCATCATGGTAAAAACCCCAAAAAAAGCCCCCAAGCGTAACATTGGTTCCTGCTCTGCAAGCCAGCTCATACCCTCCCCTCTGGATTCGTTCAGACTTTGAATCATGCCACAAGATACCACTGTCAATGCTTGATAGTGAAGAAACTAATCCTTGCTCATTTTTTGAATCGGGTTCATTCTTGTTCCTGTTACCGCTACTGAATATCCACCATGGGCACAAAAGGCCGTAAAGAAAGAGAGTTCGCCGACAGGGAAAAGCTGTTTATCGATACCGCCTACAGGTTGATGGCGGAAGATGGCCTGCTCAGTTTGCAGATGAACCTGATCGCCAGGGAGTGCGATTACTCTGTAGGCACCCTCTATCAGCACTTTGTCAGCAAGGAAGATCTGCTACTGGCAATGCTTACAGCCCGGGCCACAGAGCGCATTGCACTCTATGCCCGGGTGGCGCATTGGCAAGGAACTACCCGGGAGCGCATGATCGGCTTTGTGGTTGCCGATGTGTGTTTCACCCGCCAGCAACCACTGTTCTTTCATCTCAACCAGTACATTTCGACCCGGGTGATCTCTGCCGCCACATCCCCCGACAAGCGTGAAGCCGCCTTCAAGGCCTACAGACCCCTGGCGGACATGTTCCATGGGGTTATTGATGAGGCTGTTAACTGTGGAGACATTAACTCCACCCTGACATCGTATCAGCTGGGCGCCGGGTTGTGGTCCCTGACGGAAGGCATGCATAACCTGGTGCACGCCCAGGGATTGCTGGAGGCCTATCAGATTACCAATCCCTACTCCCTGCTGTTTTACCACGTCAATGCACTCCTCAACGGCCTTGGCTGGCAGCCCGTGCAAGACCCCGATAACAAAGAGCAGTTGTCGACACTGATCAGGCGGATCGTCGACGAGATATTTGCCGATCTCGGCTTCAGCGCCCACTCCCTGTTCCCGCAAATTGACCAGGACGCCCCATGAATAAACGGATGATTGTGATTCTCGCTGCCACAGTACTGGTGTTCGGCGGCACCATGGCTGCCAAGTTGATGGGCACCAGGATGATGAACCAGTATCTCAACAACATGCCGGAATTACCTGTCACCGTTTCCTCCGCCGATGTCAGCGAGCTGCAGTGGACAAAGCAGATCTCCGCTGTTGGCACTTTGAGTGCGGTGAACGGCGCCAATCTGGCCACGGAAGTTGCCGGTATTATCGAGGGAATTCATTTTGACAGTGGCAGCGAGGTCGTGGCCGGCGATGCCATCATTACGCTGATCAGCGCCACCGATGAAGCCGAGCTGGCGTCCCTGGAAGCAGCGGCGCGACTGGCGGAATTGGAGAGGGACAGGGTTAAATCACTCTTGCAGCGCAAAAGCATTTCAGAATCCGAATTTGACAGGCGGGAGACGGAGCTGGCCCAGGCCAGGGCAAACGCCCAGGCCCGCCGCAGTCGGCTTGCACAGAAAACCCTGCGCGCTCCCTATGATGGCCAGCTGGGCATACGCAAGGTCAATATTGGCCAGTTTGTGGCTGCTGGCGATGCCATGATTGGCCTGCACTCCCTCGATCCGATACATCTTGATTTCACCCTGCCGGAACAGTGGTACACAGAACTGGCGGTGGATCAGCCTGTGGAGGTCGGTGTGGATGCCATCAACCACAGCGGATTCCAGGGAAAAATCACCGCCATCGAGCCCACCATCGACAGCCAAACCCGCAACTTTGCTGTCCAGGCGACACTGGCAAACCCAGACAAATTGCTGCGCCCCGGGATGTTTGCCCGGGTGCAGCTCAATCTCGGCGAACCCCACAGTGTGCTCACGGTGCCCCGCACTGCCATCAATTTCAATCCCTATGGCAACTCCGTGTTTGTTATTGGCAAGGATAAACAGGGTCAGCTGAGGGCTCGTCAGCGCCTGATCCAGACCGGTGAAACAAGGGGTGACGTAATTGCCGTCACTGAAGGTCTCGAGCCGGGGGACGTCGTCGCCAGCAGCGGTTTGCTCAAGTTGCGCAATGGCAGCCTGGTGAAAATCAATAATACTGTGGTGCCGGAAGCCAGCACTGCACCGACGCCAGCTAACAACTGATTGCGCACAGACGGATGGGGGCGAGAGTGAAATTCACTGATCTGTTTATCAACAAGCCTGTGCTGGCCACAGTGCTCAGCCTGTTTATTCTTATTGTCGGCCTGCGCGGAGCCATGGAGCTGAAGGTACGGGAATACCCCGAGCTGAAAAATGCCGTGATCATCGTATCCACCCCCTACCCCGGCGCCGATGCCCAGCTGATTCAGGATTTTGTCACCACCCCCCTGGAGCGCGAAGTCGCCGCTGCCGAAGGCATCGATTACATCACGTCCACCAGTGACACCAACAGGAGTCTTATCCGCGCCTATGTGCGACTGGATAAAAACCCCGATGAAACCCTGACCCAGGTGATTGCCAACGTCAACAAAGTGAGGGGGGAACTGCCTGAAGCCTCGGAAAGCCCGGTGGTGACACTGTCTGTGGGGGGCTTCAGCACTGCGGCTTACATGGTGTTTTACAGTGATTTTTTGCGCATCAACCAAATCACTGACTACCTCGCGCGGGTGGTTGAACCCAAACTCTCCACCATTCCGGGTGTGCAGGCGGTGAACATTGCGGGTGGCCAGCCATTTGCCGCCCGTATCTGGCTGATTCCTGAGCGCATGGCAGCTTTTAATCTTTCCGCCTCCGATGTCAATACGGCCCTGCGCCGCAACAACGTGCTCAGCTCCGTGGGCAGTACCCGCTCCGCAATGGTGACCGTTGAACTCAAGGCCGATACGGATCTGCGCTCCATCGAGCAGTTCCAGCAGATGATTGTGCGTGCCGAGAACGGCTCCATTATTCGGCTGGGGGATCTGGCCGAAGTGGAGCTGGGGTCAGAAAACTATTCTCCCACCGCACGTTTCAGGGGCAAACCAGCGGTCTTTATCGCCGTGGACCTGTCCCCCGAAGCCAACTCCATTGACGTGATGCAGGATGTGCGCAAGGTCTGGAATGAGCAGATCAACACCCAGTTCCCCGAAGGCCTTGAAGGCCAGCTGATGTACGACGCCACGGACTATATCCGCGATGCCATCGACGATGTACAGGCGACCATTATCGAGGCAGTGATCATAGTGGTGGTGGTGATTTTCCTTTTCCTCGGGTCACTGCGCTCGGTGATTATCCCCGCCATTGCTGTGCCCTTGTCGCTGATCGGGGCCATGGCATTGATGCTGTTGATGGGGTATTCACTCAACCTGCTGACCCTGTTGGCAATGGTGCTGGCCATCGGCATTGTGGTTGACGATGCCATCATCGTGCTGGAAAACATTCACCGCCATATTGAAGATGGCATGAGGCCCCTGGACGCAGCCCTGCAAGGTGCCAGGGAACTGGCCTGGCCGGTGGCAGCCATGACTACCACCCTGGTGGCGGTATATTTGCCCATAGGATTCCTCGGCGGCATCACCGGCACCCTGTTCAGCGAGTTTGCCTTCACCCTTGCGGCATCGGTGCTGTTGTCCGGGGTGGTGGCCCTGACCCTGTCGCCGATGATGTGTGCCTACCTGCTCAAGCCCCATGACAAAAGCAACAGACGCCTTGAAAGCCGTATTGATGCACTCTTCAACCGTCTCAGGGACAAATACGAGCGCGGACTGCATGGCATGATGGACCAGAAAATCGGCCTCAGCCTGTTTGGCCTGATTGTGATCCTGTCCTGTTTTTTTCTGTTTGTCTCGGCCCCCAGCGAGTTGGCGCCCCAGGAGGATACGGGCTTTGCCTTTATGATGGCTGAAAGTGACCCGGGCCTTACCCGTGAATATATTGAATTATTCACCTCCCAACTGGACAAGATTGACGAAGCCAGCGAAGACATTGTCGCCAACTTCCAGTTCAACGGGGCCAGTTTCGGCGGTGCCACCGCCACCAATGGTGCCTTTGGTCCCTTTATTCTTACCCCTTCCAGTGAACGCAGCCGGGGCACGGAGCAAGTGATCCGGGAGGATATTTTTCCCCACATTGCGCAAATCGCCGGCCTGAAAATTGCCGTGGTGCCGCTCCCCCCCCTGCCCTCCGGGGGCGGCGGCATGCCGGTGGAATTTGTTATCGGTGGCACTGCACCACCCATAATCCTCAAGGAGCTGGCGGATCAGGTAATGGCCAGAGCCCAGGAAAGCCGACAGTTTATCTTTCTCACTTCCGACCTGAACATCAACAAACCCATCACGGAAATTCTTATTGATCGCGACAAGGCCTCCCAGCTCGGCATCGATATGGCGCAGTTGTCCGCCGACCTGTCGGGCTTGTTGGCCGGGGGCTATGTCAGTCGTTTTTCCATCGACAACCGCTCCTACAAGGTGATCCCCCAGGTGCAGCGTGTGGATCGCCTCACCGCTGACCAGCTCAACAACTATTACACACGGACTGTCAGTGGCGAACTGATCCCCATGGGTACGGTAATCCAGTTGAAAGATTCGGTGCAGCCGCAACGGTTACAGCATTTTCAGCAGCTCAACAGTGTCACCATAAGTGGAGTGCCGCGCCCCGGTGTCGCCCTTGGTGACGTGCTGGATATACTGGACGATGCGGCGGCGGATATCCTGCCCACAGGATTCAGTGTCGAGTACGGAGGTCAGTCCCGCCAGTTCAAGACGGAAACCTCCAACCTGGCGGGGATTTTCTTTTTCTCGCTACTGATTATTTATCTGGTGCTGGCGGCCCAGTTTGAATCCTGGCGCGATCCCCTCATCATGCTGATCACCGTGCCCATGGCCATCAGCGGCGCCTTGCTGGGTCTCAATCTTCTCGCCTTGTTCCAGGTGCCTGGCGCCACCCTCAACATCTATACCCAGGTGGGACTGGTCACACTCATCGGGGTGATCTCCAAGCACGGTATTCTTATCGTTGAATTTGCCAACCGTTTGCAGGAGCAGGGCTACAGCAAAAACAGGGCCATCGAACACGCTGCTGCCATGCGCCTGCGGCCAGTACTGATGACTACCGCCGCCCTGGTGATGGCAATGATTCCCCTGTTATTCGCCACAGGTCCAGGGGCTGTAGCACGATTTTCCCTCGGCTTTATCATCGCCTTCGGCATGACCATTGGCACCCTCTTCACGCTCTACATACTGCCCATGGCCTATCTGCTGATTGCCCGGGATCACGGGGCTGTAAAGGCAGAAATGTCACAGTGAGAGCTGTTTGCAGGCGGTGGTCGGTAGGCTATCAGTTTTCAGTTTTCAGGCAGCGCATGCGCGACAGTCTGACCACTGTTAACTGTTAACTGTTAACTGTTAACTGTTAGCTAATAATCTCAACTCCCCCAGCAATTCCCTCACCAAACCCGGCCCACGATAGATAAATCCGCTGTATACCTGCACGAGGCTAGCCCCGGCAGCAATTTTCGCCCGTGCATCTTCCCCTGAAAAAATACCCCCTACACCGATAATGGGGATACGCCCCGCAAGCTCATCCGCCAGCGCGGTAATCACTGCGGTGGATTTTTGCGTCAGGGGCGCGCCACTGAGACCGCCCGCCTCTGCTGCCAGTGGACTGTTCTCCACCCCTTCCCTGCCCAGGGTGGTATTGGTGGCAATCACGCCATCGATACCCTGATTGAGCAGTGCGCGGGCGGTGGCACGGATTTCTTCATCGTTCATATCCGGCGCAATCTTCACCGCCAGGGGAACCTGTTTGCCGTGCAGCTGCGCCAGCCGCGACTGGGCCGCCTTGAGGGGCGCCAGCAGTTGCACCAGGGAATCGCCAAATTGCAGGGAGCGCAACCCCGGCGTATTGGGAGAGGAGATATTGACCGTGATGTAGTCCGCATGGGCGTAGGCTTTTTCCATGCAGATCAGGTAATCATCTACCGCGCGCTCCACTGGAGTATCGGCATTCTTGCCGATATTGATACCCAGCACGCCCTTGTAGCGACGCTGCTTGACCTGCTCAACAAGATGATCAATACCCAGATTGTTGAAGCCCATGCGGTTGATAATGGCTTGCGCCTCCGGAATGCGGAACAACCGCGGCTTGGGGTTGCCGGGCTGCGGTCGCGGCGTGATGGTGCCGATTTCAACAAAACCGAAACCCAGGGCACCCAGGGCGTTGAAGTAGTCGCCGTTCTTGTCGAGGCCAGCGGCAAGACCCAGCGGATTGGCAAACCTGAGCCCCATCACTTCAACGGGATTATCCGCAATCTTCGGTCTGAAAAAAGTCAGCAACCTGAGCCGCTCGCTGGCGCCAAGCAGTTCGAGGGAGAGATTGTGGGAAGTTTCCGGCGGCAGTGTGAACAGCGCCTTGCGAATAAGGGGGTATATCATCGGGATCTGTCAGTGGTGGCAAAATCGGCGACAAGAATACTTTAAGGCAGCAGTGAAGTCATCGCCGCTGACCACAAGAACAGCAAGTACCACCCTTTATATTTTTCCCTAAGCCCCAAATGAATACATCGCGGTTCGGCTTGGTCAGCAGCGGCAAGAACCATTACACTGCCCCGCTGTCCACTATGTTCACCCTGCAAGGCGAGTGTCCATGCCCATGTCCATACAGCAACAGTTCCTCGATCTCCATCGCTACCTCAACGACCAGATCGTCGGCCAACCCCATCTTACCCAGCGCCTGCTCATAGCACTGTTGGCCAATGGCCACCTGCTGGTGGAAGGCGCCCCCGGACTTGCCAAGACCAAGGCCATCAAGACCCTGGCGGATGGCATTGAAGGAGATTTTCACCGCATCCAGTTCACACCCGATCTGCTGCCCGCCGACATAACCGGCAGTGATATTTATCGCCCCCAGGACGGCACCTTTACCTTCCAGCGCGGGCCGCTGTTCCATAACCTGGTGCTGGCGGATGAAGTCAACCGCGCTCCGGCCAAGGTCCAGTCAGCGCTGCTGGAGGCCATGGCTGAACACCAGATCAGCGTCGGCCTGACCACCTATGCCCTGCCGCAGCTGTTTATGGTGATGGCGACCCAGAACCCCATCGAACAGGAGGGCACCTACCCCCTGCCGGAAGCCCAGATGGACCGCTTCCTGATGCATGTGATGGTAGGCTACCCGAGCGCCGACAGTGAGCGGCATATTTTGCAGTTGTCCCGCCAGGAAGCCCTGGGCAGTCAGCCTGCCCCCGTCAAACAACTGAGCCAGGCCACCATTTTTGCCGCCAGGGCTGAGGCCATGGCGGTGCATATGTCCGCCAATGTGGAGGAGTACCTGATCCAGCTGGTGCTCGCCACCCGCAGCCCCGCCACTTACAGCACAGGTGCATTGGCGAAGGAGCTGGAACTGTGGCTGGATTACGGTGCCAGCCCCCGCGCCACCATCGCCCTCGACCGTTGCAGCCGCGCCCAGGCCTGGCTCGATGGCCGTGATTTCGTCACCCCGGATGATGTGCGCGCCGTGGTCAACGATGTGCTGCGCCACCGTCTGATTCTCAGTTTTGAAGCGGAAGCCACCGGCGTCAGTCCCGATCAGGTGATCGACACCCTTCTCCAGTTGGTGCCCTCCGCTTGAAGTGGAACGCACTGGTATGAAGATAGTCGACAACATCCCGCCGCCAGACAGCGCCCTGGGCGTGATTACCCCCGATCCGGCTGAGCTGATCCGGCTGCGCCTCAGCGCCAGGGAACTCAATCTGTTTCCCCGTCGCCAGGCTTTGTCTTCCCAGGGGGGGGGCTATCGCTCCCGGTTTCGCGGCCGCGGCATGGAGTTCGATGAAGTGCGGACCTACCAGAGCGGCGACGATGTGCGCTCCATCGACTGGCGCGTCACCGCCCGCACCAACAGCACCCACACCAAGGTATTCCGCGAGGAGCGGGAACGCCCGGTGCTGATTGCCGTGGATCTGCGCAGCTCCATGTTTTTTGGCAGCCAGCGCCTGAAATCCATGGTGGCCTGCGACATTGCCGCCCTCCTCGCCTGGGCCGGCATCAACGCCAATGACCGGGTCGGCGGGCTGGTGTTCAGTCCTGTAGAACAGCGCGACAGCCGCAGCCACAAAACCCACCACAGCGTGCTGCGCATGATCCAGCATCTGGGCGAAGCCTGTAGCGAGCTTGCGCAATCCCAGCTATCAGGCACAGGGGACAACCTCAGTCTGGCGTCCATACTCGAAGAGTGCCGCCGCGTGGCCACGCCGGGCGCCACCCTGGTGATTATCAGTGACTTTCACGACCTCGATGGCGACTGCGAAAAACACCTCTTTGAACTGGCCCGCCACTGTGATGTCAGCCTTTGCCGCATTCACGATCCGCTGGAGGCGGAACTGCCACCGCCGGGGCTGTACGGCATCAGCGCTGGCGCTGACCGGCAGCTGCTCGACAGCCGCGATGGCAGAGCGCGGGAACGCTTTGGCAACCTGTTCCGACAGCGCCAGTCGACGCTGGTCGCCCTGGCCCGGCGTCTGGCGCTGCCCCTGCTGGAATTTGCCGCCCACCAGCCGGTACTGCCGGTGCTGCGCCGCGCGTTTGCCAACAGCCGAAAATCCCGGCGGGGTATACCGTGAACCCAGTGGACCCCCTGGATCAGCTGCGCGACCTGCACTTGCCCCCGGCTCCCGGCTGGTGGCCGCCCGCGCCGGGCTGGTGGCTGCTGGCACTGCTCACTATCGCACTGTTAATTGGGGCAGGCCTGGTGTGCCGCAGGCGGCGCCGCGCCAACCTCTACCGACGGCTTGCCCTGGCGGAGCTGCAAGCAATTGCCGTCCGCACTGACAGTCCGCAATTTTTGCCCGACCTGATTGCCCTGCTGCGCCGCACTGCCCGCGCCGCCAATCCCACCAGCGACTGGATCGCCATTGGTGCATCACAGCTGTTAATCCAACTGGCACAATTCAGTGACAGTAAGGATGGGCAGCCGATACCCGACGGGGATATCGCCAATCTTGCCTCTAACCAATACCGCCCCCAGCCAGTACCCCTCGATCCACAGCAACAGACCCGCCTGATCAACCTCGCCAGGCAGTGGATTCGCAAGCACAGGAGCGGCCTTTGATGCTGAGTCTCGCCTGGCCCTGGATGTTTACCCTGCTGCCCCTGCCCTGGCTCTATCGAATGCTTGCCAGACCCCGCGCCAGTGCGATTCCCAGCCTCCGTTCCAGCTGGTACGCCAGTCTCGCCGGGCAACTGGCAACACCCGCCGCCATCGCCGTCGGCAACCGCTGGCGTCATTTCCTGCTGGCACTGGTCTGGCTCGCTGTGCTGCTGGCGGCGGCGCGCCCCACCTGGACAGGGGAGCCCATCGCCCTGCCCACCACCGGCCGCGACTTGCTGCTGGCGGTGGATATTTCGGAAAGCATGCGCATCAACGATATGGCCGTGGGCAATGAACTCTACCCGCGCTTGACGGTGGTCAAGCAGGTAGTGGGGGATTTTGTGGAAAAGCGCCGGGGCGATCGCCTTGGCTTGATCCTGTTTGGCAGTCAGGCCTATCTGCAGGCGCCGCTGACTTTTGACCGGCGCACAGTGAATACCCTGTTGCAGGAGGCTCAACTGGGCTTTGCCGGTGGCGCCACAGCCATTGGTGATGCCATTGCTATCGCCATCAAGCGCCTCGAAGGGCAGCCCACCAGCAGCAAGGTGCTGATCCTCCTCAGCGATGGCGCCGACACTGCCAGCGAGGTGCCGCCCCTGGAAGCGGCAAAACTGGCCGCCCGCCATAATCTCACAATCCATACGGTGGGGGTGGGCGCAGGTGAAATGACATCAAGGGGTTTCTTTGGCCAGCGCACCATCAACCCCTCCTCCGATCTTGATGAAGAATCCCTTACCGCCATCGCTGAGATCACCGGTGGCCGCTATTTCCGCGCCCGCGACCCGCAACAGCTGGCCGAAATCTACAGTACCCTCGACGCCCTGGAGCCCATTGATCAGGAGGCCGAAACCCTGCGCCCCACCAAGGCGCTGTTCCACTGGCCACTGGGTGTCGCTTTTGTGCTGTGGCTGATACTGCTGTTCAGCCATGGCTGGAGGGGGGCCAATGACTGAGTTGTTCACCGCGCTGCAACAGTTCCACCTTCTGCGCCCCCTGTGGCTGTTGGCGATGGTGGCAGTGGTGCTGACCCTGTGGCTGCTGAAACGGGCTGAAAAGCGCACTGGCGCCTGGAGTCGGGTAATCGCACCCCAGCTGTTGCCCTTTCTGGTCAGTGGCGCGGGCAACAATCAGGCAATGCCGAAAAAATGGCTGATGGCAGGAGGAATCCTTGCCTGTCTGGCCCTCGCGGGACCTACCTGGGAAAAAATCCCCCTGCCGGTACACAAGCAGCAAGGGGCGCTGGTAATACTGTTTGACCTGTCCCCGTCGATGCTGGCTGAGGATATCAAGCCCAATCGTTTGATCCGTGCCCGCCTCAAAGCCATCGATCTGCTGCAACAGTACCGGGAAGGCAGCGTCGCCCTGGTGGCCTACGCCGGGGACGCCCATGTGGTGACACCCCTCACCGACGATGGCAACACCCTGATTGCCCTGCTGCCCTCGCTCCACCCCGAACTGATGCCCGAGGCGGGCAGCAACCCGGAGCGGGCACTGGAAAAGGGTCTGGAGCTGGCCATGAATGCAGGCCATCTGGAGGGGGACATCCTCTTTATCACTGACGGCATGACCCAGGGAGCGCAGGAAAATCTGCGGCGCATGTTGCAAGGCATGGGGGATTTTCGATTGTCCGTGCTCGGTGTCGGTACTGATGAAGGTGCTCCCATTCCCCTCGGCAGCAGCGGCTTTGCCAGGGACAATCGCGGCGCCATCGTGGTGGCGAGTCTGGGATCAGGGCCACTGCAAGGCCTCGCAGAACGCAGTGGTGGCCGCTATACCACCATCACCGCCGACGACAGCGATATCGACTATCTGCTCGCCCCCCTGTCCGACCGCAGGCAGCGGGATACCCTCGCCCTTGAGCGCACTGTCGACACCTGGGACGACAGGGGCTACTGGCTGATCCTGGCGCTGCTGCCACTGCTGGTGCTGGCGTTTCGCCGTGGCGTGCTCGCCATGGTGGTGGCCGTGCCGCTGCTCTACTCCCCCGCCAGCGACGCATCCCTGTGGGATGACCTGTGGTCCAGCCGCGACCAGCAGGGCATCAAGGCCCTTGAAAATGAACAGTCCGCCAGGGCCATGGAACTCTTTGACGATACCGGCTGGCGCGGGATTGCCGCTTACCGCAGCGGGGATTTTGCCACCGCAGAGCAGGCTTTTGCCACTGACCAAAGTGCAACCGGCCACTACAACAGGGGCAACGCCCTGGCCCACCAGGGCAAATTGCCCCAGGCCCTGGAGGCCTACAGCAAGGCACTTGAACTCGACCCGGAACTCGAAGATGCCGCCAGCAACAAGGCGCTTGTTGAGGAGTTGTTGAAGCAGCAGCAACAAAATCCCGAATCCAGTCAGGACCAGGAAGGTGGCGACTCTCAGCAACAGGATAATGGGCAGCAACAGGATAATGGGCAGCAACAGGATAATGGGCAACAACAGAAACAGGGACAATCTCCACAAGGGGATAACGGCGAACAGGGCGACAGCGGAAATCCAGAGGCCTCTGAAGATCAATCCGGCAATGGCTCTGGTGAGCAGCAGCCTCAGGAACAAACCCGGCAGCCTGGCAGCCAACAGCAGGATGGCAGCACCGACAAACAGGGCTCATCTGAAGCACCAGACTCAACAGAACCGCAATCTGAGCCAGGAAAAGAGAACCCGTCCGGCAATCGGGATCAAGCCGCTCAGGAAACCCCTTCCGGTATGGCCCCCGCCACCGATGACAACCTCGGAGAGAACAGCGGCAGCGATGAAAAGATCACTGCAAGAGGGGAGTCAGACGGGGCCGTTGACGATACTCTTGAGCAGTGGCTGCACCGGGTACCGGACGACCCCGGCGGCCTGCTGCGGCGCAAATTTGAATACGAATCCCGCCAACGCCTTCTGCAACAGCGCCAGCAACGCAGTCTGCCGCCGGACCAATACAGTGAGGAACGATGGTAATGTCCCAATTTCTCCAGCACCCATTTCTCCAAAACCAGCGCCAATTTCACCGGAGACAGTATCGCCAGAATCAGGGGCAAATTATCAGATCCAGGCCACAGACCATGGGTAAGACCTGCAAGGTTGCGGGAGTATTTTTTGTCCGGGCCGGAAGGCTTCTGGTGCTGGCGCTGCTCGGGCTCTCTCTTGCGACGCTGGCCTCTCAAGCGCTGGCCAGCGATCTTTCCGCCACTGTGGATCGCAACGCCATCGCTCCGGATGAAAGCCTTAACCTGACCCTGCGCTATGAAGGACAAGCCATGGGCGACCCGGATTTTTCCCAGCTGCAACGGGACTTCGACATCATTGCCAATCAGCGCCAGAGCCAGTTTTCCTTTGGGGGTGGCGCCGGCCAGTCCTACACCCTTTGGCAGCTGTCGCTGATGCCGCGCCGCGTCGGCACACTGGTGATTCCTTCCTTCAACTTCAAGGGGGAAGTCAGCGACGCCATTCCCATTGAGGTCAGGGATACCCCAAAACCTGCCGCCAGTGACAGGGCTGTGTTTGTCGAAACCGAACTGGAAAGCGATCAGGCCTACGTGCAGGAACAGGTGCTGCTGACCCTGCGGCTGTACACCTCTGTGCCCCTCAGCAGCCTCAGCGCTGCCGAACTGGAAGTGCCTGGCGCACGGGTGGTGCGAGTCCATGAAACCCAGTTCCAGAAAACCATCAACGGTACAGAATATACGGTGATCGAGCTGAAATATGCCCTGTTTGCCGATAATTCCGCTGATCTGGTGATTCCCCCCCTGCGTTTCAGTGGCACCGTGCCGGATGGCAGAGACCCCTTTTCATCCTTCGGCGGTTCGTTTTTTGGCCGCAGCGGCAAGCGCATGGTGGTGGATTCCGCTGCCAAAAATCTCAGGGTAAAACCCCGGCCCGAGGGAATAGCCGCATCCCAATGGTTGCCCAGCAAGGGTCTCAGCCTGGCCCAGCGCTGGAGCGGGAAACCGGATCAGCTGGTGGTGGGGGAGCCGGTAACCCGCTCGGTGATTATCTCCGCCCAGGGCCTGCAGGGATCGCAATTGCCGCCCCTCAATATGGAAAGCGGCGAGGGCTTCAAACTCTACCCTGATCAAGCCAAGGTGGAAGACAGCGTCAGTGCCTCCGGCATACTGGGCACCCGCATCGAGTCAGTGGCGGTGGTGCCGACCCGGCCAGGACCGCTCACTCTGCCTGAAATTTCCGTCAAGTGGTGGGACACGGTGTCTGGCCAGATGCGTGAGACTCGCCTGGAGTCGCAAACCGTCACTGTCGTGGCGGCGGAAAATCTCGCCACGGGCCGCAGCCCGCAAGCGCAGCTCATCCCCCAGACACAGAACGATAGTGTTGTTGAAACCACACGGACACAAACGGCCATCCAGTGGTGGCTGCTGCTGGTCTCCAATGCCCTGTTCGCTACCATCGCGGTGATTTTCGCAGTGCTGTGGTGGCAGCAACGGCGGCAACCCTTGCGCCATTTGGCAACCGACCCCGAATCAACCCGCCAGGCAGCAGAGCGGGCAGCCTTCAAACGCATCCGCGGTAATCCTCCCGGGCAACTGGCAGCCTTTCGCCACGCCCTGCTGCACTGGGCGCGAATCTTCTGGGCAAATCCCCAATTGAAAACCCTCAGCGATGTGGTTAACGTAAGTGGTCGCAGGGATCTGGCCCCCCATTTTGCCGCCCTTGATAAATACCTTTACAGCGCAGGCGGTGCCACAAACGAGGTGGATACAGGGGCCATCTGCGATATTCTTGTTGCCCTGCGACAGGAAGCAGGAAAAACCCGTGCAACATCTGATACTGGCCTTGCTCCCCTCTATCCAGGCCCATAAAACGGGGATCTGACACGGTTTTTGCATTGTTTTGTATGAATGTCACAGTGACATTGACAGTATCCACACACCAGTGAGGCTCCCATGCGTAGAGTGGTTTTCAATCAGAAAGGCGGCGTCGGCAAATCCAGCATCACCTGCAATCTGGCGGCCATTGCCGCGAGCCGGGGCAAACGGGTGCTGGTGCTCGACCTCGACCCTCAGGCCAACAGTACCCACTATCTGCTGGGTACTACACCGGATAACCTCGAAACCGGGGTCGGCGCCTTCTACAAGGACAGCCTCAACCCTGGCCGCAAGAAAACCGCCCCCATCGAATATGCCTACGAAACCGAGTTCGACAATCTGTTTATTATTCCTTCCAGCCCGGAACTCAGCGATATTCAGTCGAAGCTCGAATCCCGCAACAAGATCTACAAGCTGCGCAATCTGCTGGAAAAACTCGATGATGATTTTGACGAGATGTATATCGACACGGCGCCAGCGCTGAATTTCTACACCAACTCCGCCCTGATCAGCGCCGACCGCTGCCTGATTCCCTTTGACTGCGATGCGTTTTCACGCCAAGCCCTGTACGGCATTCTCGATATCCTTGAGGAAATCCGCGAGGACCACAACGAAGACCTCAAAGTAGATGGCATCGTCGCCAACCTGTTCCAGCCCCGCGCCAACCTGCCCACCCAGATCATTGAAGAGTTGAAAGCGGAAAACCACCCGGTGCTGCCCGTCTACCTCAACCACTCGGTGAAAATGCGCGAATCCCACAATGCCAACAAGCCGCTGATTTATTTTGCCCCCAATCACAACCTGACCCAGCAGTTTGTGGAGCTGTATGAGTTGCTGGATCAGAAGGTGAAGAAAAAAAGCATCTGACTTCAGACGTCTGACGTCTGACGCAAAAACAAATCCGCCCCCAGCTCAATCCCCGGCTCCAACTCCCACTTTTCAGCGTGCACCCCCTCCTCCTTGTAGTCCCGGCTTGGGGAGGGAATGCCCAGGTAACGGGCTGCTTCGCGGTACAAATCGGGGCGGTAACAGCTTTGCACCAGAGAGCGACAGACATCATCGCCCAGGGGTTTGCCCAGCACGCCACCGGCTTGGCGAACCAGCCATTCGCCATGGGAGCGCCAGGGAAATCCCGCCTGGTAGCGGGAGAAAATATGGAAATCAGGCAGTGACAGGGGCGGCTGATTTTTGGCAAAGCTGAATTCCCCGGTCAGTGACGGCAGCAACGCCTTGACCGGCAGGTCGAGGTATTGGCGACGGCTGAGAACCTCTGCGGCGAACTTGCGCTGTTCCGGCTCGGTCAGTTCACCGCAGGCCTCCATCACCGCCAGGCGCAGACGCAGATGGGTAGCGGGATTGTGGTTGTGCCAAGTTTCAGTGACGCCCAGGACTTTTTCGGGGGCGTTGTTCCAGATATGGTAACCAGTCACCGCAACAGTGCCGATGCCTTGCTGTAGCGCGACGCTGTTCCAGGGCTCGCCCACACAAAAGCCGTCGATAATGCCCCGCGCCAGGCTGTCGCACATCTGTTCCGGCGGCAGCACAATAATGCGGACATCCCGGTCCGGGTCCACCCCGCCCGCCTTCAGCCACATGCGCAACATGAATGTGTGCATCGAAAAGGAGTGAACTGTCGCCAGGGTAATGATCTGATCAGGTTCCCGGGCCAGTTGGCGTTGCAGAGCCTGGGCTGACGCCACCCCATCGGTATGGGGTGCAGCGCCAATCCCCAGCCGTTCCCACAGTGAGGTGGAGAGGGTGATGGCATTGCCGTTGAGACTCAAGGACAAACCAGTGAGCAGGTTGGCGCGAATGCCACCGGCGCCCAGGCTCGTCATCATCGGCAGTGGTGACAGCAGGTGGGCGGCATCGAGCTTGCCCACCACCAGCTTGTCACGCAGGTTGGCCCAGGACACCTCGCGCACCAGTTCAACATCCAGCCCATAGCGGGCAAAAAAGCCGCCCTCAAGGGCCATGATCAATGGCGCGCTGTCCGTCAGCCGCATAAAGCCGACCCTCAGGGACGATTTTTCCGGCGGTGGCAATTGCTTGTTATTGCTCATCAATCTTTCCTTTTACCCTGCGGTGAGAGGGTTGCCAGTACGGTTTTGGCCACGGCGGGGAGACGCTGGTTCGTATCCATCGCCAGTTTGGTGAGCAGGCGATGGGCTTCGTCTTCGCTGATTTTTTTGTGGGTCATCAGCAAGCCCTTGGCCTGTTCAATCAGTTTGCGGTCATCGAGCTGGGCGCGGGTGCTGTGCAGCTCTTCGCGCAAACCCTGAAATGCACGAAACTGGGCCATCGCCACATCGATAATGGGTTTTACCTGATCCGGATTGATATCCCCCACCAGATAGGTGCTGATCCCCGCCGTCACCGCCTGCCTGATATATTCGGGGTCGTCCTGTTGGGTAAACATCACCACCGGGGTGGGATTGTGATGATTGATGATGGCAAGGCTCTCGAGCACATCCCGGTCGGGGGATTCCAGATCCATCAATACCACATCGGGGCGGTTCTGCTCGATCTGGAAGAGCAGGCCCGCTGCGGAGGGGATCACCAGTATCACCTCAAAACCGCTCGCCCACAGACGCTCCTCCACCATGGTTGCCCGTTGCGGATTGTCGTCCACCAGCATGACCCGCAGGGCGGCGGGTGTTGCATCATTCAGCACTTTTCTCTCCCTGTGCCATAAAGGCTATACGTCCCTGGCGGGTATTCCCCGACACCCTGGAAATGGGGCAACCTGTACTGATCCTGCTACCTTGCCAAGTCATATCTGTCCACTGCAGTAAACAACAAAAAGCCCACTTCCATAGTCAGGAAGCAGGCATCATCACCCGTAAAAAATCTTCACTATGGGCGGAACCCAGGCAGCCCATACAGGTTTTGTATCAATATTCATGCCATGGCTGGATAGGGTAATCATCACAGGAAAAGTGCTGGCGCCATCAAGTTCAGAGGGCGGATTGCCTTAATAGTGTGCAGAGGGAAGAAGCCGCTGAAAAAAAACGCGCCAATATGAAGCGCTAAAGTGATTACTGGACACGCCTGACCAGGTCGTAGAGAACACGCCAATGACCACAGGCGTCTATGCCGGTAGAATGAGCGCCACTTCAGTGAAAGCGACCATCACTTTGTCCATACCTGTATCTGCGGCCCATCAAAATCTCCGCACCCTGTGCCTGATCAGGCTTATCCCTTTTGCAGGGCAGATACTGAGCGCTGCGTACCTCTATCACTACACCGATATGGCTTTGCCCTGGGTGTCTCTGTGGCTGCTGTTGCTGCTGTTTGCCCTGGTGATACTCGGCACCTGGTGGCGCAGCCACAGGCCATCAGCCATCAGCGACAGGGAATTTTTTGCCCACCTGCTGGTGGACGTGGGGATATTCACCCTGCTGTTGTACAGCTCCGGGGGAGCCACCAATCCCTTTGTGTCCTACTATCTGGTGCCGGTGATCATCGCCGCTATCACCCTGCCCCGTTACCTGACCGTGTTTACAGGCGTGTTGTGCCTGAGCGCCTATACCGGGTTGCTGTTCTGGCATGTGCCAGTGCCCGATCTGGCGCCGCCCTTGACGGTTGACCACAGCGTTCATCAGACGGACACCCTGAATATCCATATTATTGGCATGTGGCTGAACTTTGCTGTCAGCGCCCTGTTGATTATCTGGTTTGTTACCCGCATGGCTGAAACCGTGCGCGCCAGGGAGCAGGCGCTTATCCAGCAAAAAGCCGCTGAAAAAGAGCGCCAGCTGGAAGATGAACAACTGCTGGCCGTAGCCACCCTGGCGGCAAGCGCCACCCACGATCTGGGTACGCCCCTCAATACAGTTCGCCTCATAGCCGATGACTGGCGCAACCTGCCCAGCACAGCAGCGAACCGGGAATACCAGCAGGATATGCAAACCATCGCCATCCAGGTGGAGCGCTGCCAGGAGACCTTGAAAAAACTTACCCGGACGGCGCGCAACCTCTCTACCCAGCAATGGACGCAAAGCACTGCCCGCAGTTATTTTGTAGAGCTGGTAGACCACTGGCTGCTGATGCGGCCCGATGTAGTGGTCCACTGTGTTATCGACAATGAATCTGAGGATCAGCCCGTGCGGTTCCACCCGGCACTGTCCGCCTCGATTCACAACATCCTTAACAATGCCGCAGACGCCAGCCCCGGCAGCGTATCCATTAGCATCCACTGGGATTACCGCCGCGCTGTAATTGAAATACAGGATCAGGGAACCGGCATCGATCCGCACAGATTGTCAAGCCGGGGCGGTATGCAGGTGAGCGAAAAACCCGACGGGCTTGGACTTGGACTTTTTCTTTCCCGCGCCATCCTCGCCCGTCACGGAGGTGAAATGGACATCCAGACCCAACCCCAGGGGGGCACGCTGGCCATCATCCGCCTGCCACTGTGGAGTGACCATGCCTGAGGAGACAAAATGAGTGGAATGAAAATGATTGAGCATCAGTACCTGATTGTCGAAGACGACGTCATCTTTGCCCAAACATTGGCTCGCAGTCTGCAACGGCGCGGACAGCTGGCTACCATTGCCCATGATGGTCACAGCGCTTTCAACCTATGCCGGACATTACAGCCAGACCGTATTGTGCTGGATCTGAAGCTGGAGACAGAGTCAGGCCTGGGGCTGATTGCAGGGTTGCTGGCCCTGGCACCGCAGGGCCGGATTGTGGTGCTAACCGGTTATTCCAGCATTCCGACCACAGTGGAAGCCATCAAGCTCGGTGCCACGGATTACCTGTGCAAACCGGCATCAGTGGACGACATTCTGGCGGCCTTTGGCAAGGACGAGGCCAACCCGGCTGTGCAGCTGTCTACCACACCTCACTCCGTTGACCGCCTGGAGTGGGAGCATATCCAGCGTGTACTGAATGAGCAGGAGGGCAATATATCCGCTACAGCCCGTGCTTTGGGTATGCATCGGCGTACCTTGCAGCGCAAGTTGCAGAAACGGCCCGTAAGGAGTTAACGTGGACAGTTCACAGTTCACAGTTCACAGTTCACAGTTCACAGTTCACAGTTCACAGTTCACAGTATAAAAATTGTGCTTCTTCCCACTTACTGTCAACTGATAACTGTCCACTCAAAACTGAAACCATATCCGGAGTATTGCCATGAAACCCTTTTTCCACACCATTGCATCCCTGCTGGTTATTGCAGTGTTGATGTCAGCTGCGCCCCTGTTCGCAGACGCGCCAGCAGCACACAAACTACAGGTATTGAGCAGCCCCACCTGTGGTTGCTGCGGTGTCTGGGTCGAACATATGCAGGCCAATGGCTTTGAGGCCACCGTTGAACACCCGGCAGATCTGAATCAGGAAAAAACAGCCCGTGGCATTGCCCCCCGATATCAGTCCTGCCATACCGCCGTGTCCACAGAGGGGTTTGTCTTTGAAGGCCATATACCCGCCAGGGTTATTCAGCGCTTTTTGAGTGAAAAACCTCAAGGTGCCACTGGCCTTGCCGTGCCGGGCATGCCCATGGGCAGTCCGGGTATGGAGATGGGGGACCGCTTCAGTCCCTATGATGTGCTGTTGCTGAAGGCTGATGGTTCCAGCAGTGTCTATACCCATATTGGTGCTTCCGCTGAGCAGTATTGACGCTTCAGCAACCATTCCGGTGTCTGGTTCAGGAGGATCCTGATACCCCCTTGCCCCGCCGCGCGCGGAAAAACTCACTGATCAACCCGCTGCATTGCTCAGCCAGCACACCCTCTGACCATTTCACCCGGTGGTTGTAGTGGCTCTGGTCCAGAAGTTGCAGTTGACTCACCACGGCACCGGCCCTTGGCTCCCTGGCGCCGAACACCAGGCGCTCTACCCGGGCATGGATAATCGCGCCAACGCACATGGTGCAGGGCTCAATGGTGACATAGAGCGTGCTGCCCGGCAGCCGGTAGTTACCCAGGGCTTGGGCGGCATTGCGCAGGGCATGGATCTCGGCGTGACCAGTGGGGTCGGAACCGGCAATGGGGTGGTTGTAGCCTTGCGCCAGCAGTGAGCCATCCCTGACCAACACTGCGCCAACGGGCACCTCCCCCAGTGCCGCCGCCTGCCTGGCCAGGTCAAGGGCCTGTTCCATCCAGGCAATATCGGTGGTGGTCATGGCCATATGTCTTCCTGAGGAATAAAAAATTGATGATAGCTATTCAATGCCAAGCTCCATAAAATGCCCCATCGCCACCTGACCCTGCGGTTCACTGAAAGCTACGCTTGAACCATTCCTGGATCACTGTCATTTGCCACTTAAGCTCAAGAGGAAAACAATGACCTACTGCGTAGGAATGGTCATCAACGAAGGCATTATCATGGCTGCGGACACCCGCACCAATGCCGGTGTTGACCATGTAGCCACCTTCCCAAAGCTGTTTACCTTTGAGAACACCGGTGAGCGGGTGATCATCATCGCCACATCCGGCAACCTGGCCACAGCCCAGCGTGTTATCAGTGTGCTCAGGCAGCAGATTGCCAGGTCGGAAGAGGTCAATCTGCACACCTGTGACAGCATGTTCCAGGTGGCGGAACTGGCCGGTGAAATCCTGCTGGCCAGCGAAGACCACTACCGTGCCCACAACCCCATGAGCGCCGTGGATTTCAGCAGCAACCTGCTGGTGGGCGGGCAGATTATTGGCCAGCCGCCGGAAATGTACCATATCTATCCGGAAGGCAATTTTATCCGCACCAGCACTGATACGCCGTTTTTCCAGATCGGCGAATCCAAGTACGGCAAGCCCATTCTCGACCGCATCATCACCGTTGCAACACCCCTTAACCAGGCTATGAAGTGTGCACTGATCTCCTTCGATTCCACCATGCACTCAAACCTGTCGGTGGGCATGCCCATCGATATTGTGATTTACCGTATGGATAGTCTCGAAGCAAAAATAGAGCGGCTGGAGCAGGATGACCGCTACTTCAACCGCCTGGCCAAGGCCTGGGGTGGTGGTTTGCGCAACCTGTTTGACCAACTGCCCTGAGTGCTGATTTCAAAGCACCTCAAAGCCGTCAAACACCCGTTCACTCTCACGGACTTCCCAGCTCACCCCGTCCACCCGTGATGCGGGCGGCCCCTGTTCAACACGCCGCTGCACTGCCCTGACCTGCTCCGGGTCGCCAGCCAGCGCCACCTCTACGGAGCCATCCGGCAGATTCATCGCATAGCCCGTCACCCCGAGGGGAATGGCGCCCTGCGCCACAAAGCGGCGAAACCACACCCCCTGGACTTTGCCGCACACCTTGCCCACCAGCACTTTCACTGAATGGTTTCCACAGGTTCAGATTCTTGTGCCAGGGCCAGTGAATTTTCCAGGGCTTCGAGGGTCTGCGGGCCGCGCAGGAGGGAGACCAGTTTGCCATCCGGGTTGATCACAAAGGTTTCAGGCAAACCGATGGGTACCGGCACATTCAGGGCTGTGCGCGGGTCAATATCCAGATTGGGAAAGTCGATCCCCAGCTTGGTCACCTGTCCAGCCAGGGTCTCCCCCGTCAGGCGATCGAAGTTCACCCCCACCACCCGCACAGTCCCTTGGTGTTTTTCCTGGAAGGCGTTTAGCTCGGGAATCTCTTCACGGCACGGCAGACACCATTCCGCCCAGTAGTTGACATAGACCGTGTAGCCCTTGAAATCATCGATGGTGAGGGGGCCGGCGCCCCGTTCCTTGCCGTTCTCGCCACAGCCGCCGACCATGATCAGCAGGGCCAGGCAGGCCCACAGTGGCCCAGGCATAGTGGCAGAGCGGGATCCGGGTCTATGCAGGCAGTTGCGGTTTTTCATTCTGAACGTTCTCCTTTATGGCATCGGGTTCGCGGGCCTGAAACAGCACCGACAGGGGTATGGAAAACAGGGCTGAAGATTGCTCGGCAGAGCCTCTCACCAGCTCGTCGAGGGGCGTGAACCAGGGGTAAGTGGCGAGTTTTTCACTGCTGCGCAAACCGGGACTGAGGGTGAAATTATCGCCAAACATGGTCACCAATTGCCACAGGGTAAGCTGGGACAGGTCCCGGGTCAGCACGTAATGATTGTTGCTGGTGACAGCGATAATCCTGTGTTTGAGCATCAGGTTGCGCAGCTCATTCCAGTGCTGCTGCTCAAGGCCGGCGCGGCTGATATCCCCATCGCTGACAGAAGCACCGCGCTGCTGATGGCGCCAGCATTCCCAGCACACCAGCACCGCTGCGGTAAGGTTAGGCAGCCGGTGACCCCGGTAGGCAGTGCCAAAGGTTTCCAGTGAGCGCACCAGTTCGGCGCCTGTCAGGGTAATCATCCAGCACAGGTAGATCCACAGTAAAAACAGGGGCAGCACAGCAAAGGCGCCGTAGACGGAGTGGTAGCTGGAATTGGCCACCATGGCACCGAAAATGCCTTTTACCAGCTGAAACAGAACGGTGGTCACCAAGCCGCCAATCAGGGCATAGCGGAACACCACCTGGCAGTTGGGCACCGCCATAAAAAGCAGGGTAAACGCCATCCAGGTCAGTATCCAGGGCAGGTATTGCAGCAGCTGTGCGGTAATGCCCAGGGACGCCACGCCATCCACCATCAGATGGAAGGACAACAGGTAGGTGTGCATCATCAAACCGATGCCCACCAGCAAGGGGCCGACACTGATAATGCCCCAATAGAGCAAAAAGCCGGAAAGCCCGCGACGATTGCCGAGGGTTCCCCAGATGCGGTTGAAGGTCTTTTCGATATTGGCGAGCATCAGGTAGGAAGTGACAATCAGGATAACCGCCCCCAATACACTGAGCTTGCGGGCCTGGCCTGAAAACTCCAGCAGGTACTGCTGCACCTCGCGGCCACTCTCGGGGATGAAATTGCGGAAAATCAGCGCTTGCACCTGATCCCCCAGTCCCTGAAACGCCGGCACCATGGAAAACACCGAGTACATCAGGGTCAGTAGTGGCACCACTGCGAACAGGCTCATGTAGGTGAGCGCCGCAGCGCTGTCACTGCAGCCGTCGTTGTTGTAGCGCCGTATCAGGTGCAGCACGAAACCGCGCCACCGCAACAACAGTGCCTGCATTTTTACCTTGTCGAAGCCAACATTGCGCACCGTCACTGCGGCCTCCTGGCACTATCGTCTCTGGCCCTGACAGCCGCCTTCATCTTACAATGGGTCTTCATCGCAACATTGTACACAAAACCATGATTACCCTTTACCACAACCCGCGCTGCTCCAAATCCCGTCAGACCCTTGCCCTGCTTGAAGAGCGCGGCATCGAGCCGGATATCGTGCTCTATCTCGAATCCCCCCCCAATGCCGCCACCCTCAAGGGGCTGCTGAAAAAGCTTGGCATCGGCCCCAGGGATTTGCTGCGCAAGGGCGAAGACGCCTACAGGGAAAACAACCTGGCAGACCCGTCCCTTACGGATAAACAGTTAATCGATGCCATGGTGCAACATCCCAAGCTGATTGAACGGCCCATTGTCATCAATGGTGAGCGCGCAGCCCTGGGTCGCCCGCCGGAAGCCGTGCTGGAGATTCTCTGATGACAGGGCAGTCTGGCGAACAGCCCTATATACTGGTGCTGTATTACAGCCGCCACGGCAGTGTCGAGGCCATGGCGCGCCATATTGCCCACGGGGTCGAAACCGCTGGACTGGAAGCTCGCCTGCGCACGGTGCCTGCCGTATCTGCCAATTGCGAAGCCACAGAGCCCGACATCCCCGCCAGCGGCGCAGTGTACTGCACCCTGGATGATCTCAAGGGCTGTGCCGGTCTAATCCTTGGCAGCCCTACCCGCTTTGGCAATATGGCGGCACCCCTGCGCTACTTTCTCGACGGCACCAGCAGCCTGTGGCTGAACGGCGACCTGATTGGCAAACCTGCTTCTGTGTTCACTTCAACATCGAGCCTGCACGGTGGGCAGGAAAGCACGCTGATCACCATGATGCTGCCCCTGCTGCACCACGGCATGCTGATCGCCGGGCTGCCCTACAGCCTGCCGGAACTGACAACCACGCGCAGTGGTGGCACTCCCTATGGCGCGTCCCACCTAGCGGGCACCGACAACCTTCCCCTTAGCCCAGAAGAAATCGCCCTCTGCAAGGCCCAGGGTAAACGGCTGGCCCTGCTCGTCCGCAAACTGGCGAACTGACCCGAAAGGCAACTTGAATGATCAAACAGCTTGACACCAAACTCTATTTCGCCCGCCGCATCACCTGGGGCAGTTATTTCCTGTTTATCCTCACCATGATCACCGGCAGCTATCTCAAGGGCACCCCGGGCAGCCTGATCATTATCAGCACATTGCCGCTGATCCTGTTCCTGCCGGGCATGGCGCGGGAAAATTACAAAAGCCTGTCGATGCTGTGCTTTGTGACCCTGTTCTACTTCACCGTGATTGTGGTTAATTTGGGGGGGCCGGAACAGTCAGTATTCGACTGGATTTCCGTGGTGTTGATCAGCCTGCTGTTTTGCTCCGCCATGATGTTCAGCCGCTGGAAACAGTATGAACTGGCAGGTTATGGCAGCGCCGCAACAGCGGACAGGGATAATCCAGCCGCCAAAACCACCCCCAAGGACCCAGGGAGCAACACATGAGCAAGGAAAACCCCGGACTGATTCGACGCTTTTTCACCCTGATCGGCAGTTTTTTTACCCTGCTGCGCTGGCTGGTCAATGCGGTCTTCCTGCTGGTTGTACTGGTGGTTGTGATCAACTTGTTTTTTGGCGGAAGCGCCAAACCCCTGCCGGAAAAAGCTGCCCTGCGGCTGATACCCAGCGGAGTACTGGTTGAGCAGCGCAGTTACACCGACCCCATTACCCAGATCATGGAGCAAAGCTCCCCCTACGATGCGGAAACCCCGGTAAAAGACCTGGTGGAGGCCATTGACACAGCCGCCGGGGACAAACGTATCACTGCACTGTTGCTGCAGCTGGACTATCTCAAAGGCGGCGGCATCAGCAAACTGGATGAAGTCGCCCAGGCCATTGCACGTTTTAAACAGAGCGGCAAACCGGTGATCGCCATGGGGGACAACTACACCCAGAACCAGTATTACCTGGCCAGCCGGGCGGACGAGATTCACCTCAACCCCATGGGTGGCGTACTGATCACCGGTTTCGGCTATTACGGCTCCTATCTGAAATCCGCCGCTGACAAACTCAAAATCCATTTCAATGTATTCCGTGCCGGCGATTTCAAAAGCGCCGTAGAGCCCTTTACCCGCAACGATATGTCGGATGAGGCACGACAGAACACTACCGTCTGGCTCAACGAGCTGTGGTCAAGCTATACCAGTCATGTGGAAAGCACACGACAACTCGCCAACGGCAGCATCGATAGCTATGTGGACACCATGCACACGGCCCTGGCGCCCCTGCAAGGCAATCTCGGCCAGCTGGCCCTCAATACGGGACTGGTGGACCAACTTTCAACCCGCCCCGCCATGGGGCAGCGCATGGCAGAACTGGTGGGTGCAGACAAGGACGGTTATTACAATATCGACCATAAAACCTATCTCGCCCACCAGCGTATCGCCAGCTTCAAGCCGGTGAGCAAGGATGCGAATGCCATCGGTGTCATTGTTGCCAGTGGCAATATCCTCGACGGCGACCACCCCGAAGGCACGATTGGCGGCGACACCCTCAGCGGATTGCTGCAAACCGCCCGCAAGGACAAACAACTCAAAGCCCTGGTGTTGCGTATCGATAGTGGTGGTGGCAGCGCCTTTGCGTCGGAAGTCATCCGCAATGAACTGGAGGAAACCCGCAAAACCATGCCGGTGATTGTATCCATGGGTTCTCTGGCAGCCTCCGGTGGCTACTGGATTGCCGCAGGTGCCGATGAAATATGGGCCAGCCCATCGACACTGACCGGCTCCATCGGCGTATTCGGAATTGTGCCCACTTTCGAGGACAGCCTTGAAGCCCTGGGCATCCACAGCGATGGTGTGGGCAGCACCCGGCTGGCGGATATAAATCACCTGGATCGCCCGCTCTCGGCAGAAGCGGGCGCAATTATCCAGCTCAGTGTCGACAACATCTATAACCGCTTCCTGAACCTGGTGGCTGAGGGGCGTCAGAGCACGCCCCAGGCCGTCGAGAACATTGCCGGGGGCAGAATCTGGACAGGGCGCCAGGCTCTGGAACTGGGGCTGGTGGACAAGCTGGGAACTATCAATGATGCCATTACGGCGGCTGGCCACAGAGCTGGCCTTGAAAGCTGGCAGGTGCGTTATATAGAACGGCCCTTGAGTTTTCAGGAGCAATTACTGAAGCAACTGGCGGGCAGCGCGGTGCAGGCTGGTCACTGGCTTGGTTTTGCCCATCCTGGTGCTATAGAGTCATTTTTGCCTGCCCCCCTCGCCCGCAGACTGACTGCAGAGATCCAGGGCTTAAACAAACTCAATGACCCGGCAGGTATTTATCTGCAGTGCTTTTCCTGTGTTCAACCTTAGACCGGGGACAAGGGATGAACATCAACCTTGTGTGGCAGTGTTTAATTCATCTGCTTTTGATCACCGTTTGCCTGCCCTTGTCTGCCGAGCCAATGCGTGATTCCAATTTGCCACCGCAAATCCCCTGCGCGGACGAACTGCCTGCACCCGCAAGGGCTGCGAGCTTGGTATCAGTCCCTGCACTGATCCCGGGGCTGGTTCTGGATATTCGCTATGCCAGCAATGAGAATTTTGTTGGCCATCAGGTGTACCCAGCCCCGCGCTGCTGGCTGCAGAAAGAGGTTGCCCAACAACTGGCACTGGTTCAGAAGGCGCTGGAAGTGGAGGGGCTGGGGCTGGTGGTCTTTGACTGTTACCGACCTTTTTCCGTGCAGGAACAGCTCTGGCAGCTGGTACCGGATGAACGCTATGTGGCCAGGCCTGTGCGCGGCGAAGATGGCATGCCTCTGGAGGGTTCGCGCCATAATCGCGGTGCGGCGGTGGATGTCAGCCTGATAGACCTGGCCAGCGCCCTTGCACTGCCAATGCCCACGGACTACGACGACTTCAGCGAGCGGGCGCACCGGCAATACACAGGCGACCTCAGCCCCCAGGTGATTGACAACAGCAAGATTCTTGAACGAATCATGCACGCCCATGGTTTTACCGGCCTTGATACCGAGTGGTGGCATTTTGATGCCGATGGCTGGGAGCGCTTTCCCCTGCTGGATATTCCACTCCTGTAGGAGGCTACCTGCAGGCGATTGCGCACCGGGCCAGGTTCGTGCCAACGCAGAGCGTCGCCAGCGGGCTGCCTCCTGCAAAAGCGGGTTTCCTCTGTAGGCTGCTGGCCTGCAGGGGACATGCCGCCATGTCATAGGCAGCCAGGTTTCAGGTGGATTCCCGACCGAATGTATTGCGGTATTCACGTGGCGTCAAACCGGTCCACTGACCAAAGGCGCGGCTGAATGAACGGGATTCAGAAAATCCCAGAAATTCAGACACTTTCTCCACCGACAGCCGTTCATCGAGCAGCTTGTGAATGGCTGTTTCGCGGCGAATATCGTCCTTTATTTTCTGGTAGCTGGTACCGCTGCCTTTAAGCTGACGATAGAGCGCCTGTGAATTCATGCCCAGATTGTGGGCCAGCTCCTCAAGCCGGGGAAAAATGAGGGAATCCACGCTGAGGGTTTCGATTATCCGTTCGATCTGGCGCTCCAGACTGTTATCACTGCCAGGAATGGTCATCACATCCGCAGGGGCATTGCGGACAAAATACGCCACCTCGGCGCGACTGCGAACCAGGGGTTTGTCGAGATAGGCGGCATCAAATATCAGCTGGTTGCGGGAGAATGAAAAAGTCAGTTTGCCAGGAAACATCACTTGCAGTTCGGATTGGTGTGCAGGAGGGACAAATGAAAAACGCGTTTCCCGCAGACGTATTGCTTCGCCGATATACCAGCTGGGAAAACGGTGCCAGATCACCAGCAGGAATTCCCGCAAAAAATGCAGGGGATCCAACTCCGGGCGGCGATGATCGATACTGAAAATGGCATTGCTGCCATTGACGCTGATCTCCATGCCGATGTCATCGCTAAGCAGGCGGTAAAAGTCCACCGCTTTGTTGAGCAATTCCCCCAGTGTTCGACAATGCTGAACAAGATCACACATCACCCTGAAAGCACCCAGTCGGCATGGTCTGGCCGCAAATCCCATAAACTCGTCATCGAGAACCAGTTGAATGGTTTTGAAAAGCCTTGCAACCTGATCCGTGTGGATACGTCGGCTGCTGTCCGCGGTGATCTGGGGATTGATCCCCGCCCGTGACAGCAGGGTTTCGGTGTCACCACCGCGCTCCCGGATAGCCGCTAGCGAGGCAAGCACATGGTGCATACAGATTGTCGCCATCCAATCAGCCTCCACTCGTCCATTTCTGTGATTAATCGAAGATATTTACTGAGAAAGTGCGAATTATATGATTTTTTTGGTGTGTTTTGTTGATCAATTACGTCCTTCACATGATTCGCGCCAGTGACTATCTTTGCCCACCTTCAAATACTTGTGGCCATATCACAACCAAAAGGACTTGGTGGCAGCTCTCGAATTACCCATAGCCAAGCGTGTACACTGCGTTTCCGCTGATTTTGTAGCAATTGATGCGCAGACAGACGGGTTGCGGCGACCGGCAGCAGTTTTATGAAAAGCCGGTTTACTATCCATTTACCGACAAATTGATCCTGACGGGGAGAAATTGCCCATGACCGAGTTTTCCAGCAAAACCTTGACTGACTGGAGCGAAGCCGCTCAAAAAGAACTCAAGGGCCAATCACCGGACACACTGACCTGGAAAACACCCGAAGGGATCGACGTCAAACCCCTCTACACCAGTGCCGATCTCGAAGGCCTGCCTCATCTGGATTCCCTGCCTGGCTTTGCGCCCTTCATGCGCGGCCCTCGCGCAACCATGTATGCCGCCCGTCCCTGGACAGTGCGCCAGTACGCCGGTTTTTCCACCGCTGAAGAGTCGAACGCCTTTTACAAGCGCAATCTGGCGGCTGGCCAGCAGGGCCTGTCGGTAGCCTTCGACCTCGCCACCCATCGCGGCTACGACTCCGACCACGAGCGGGTTGAAGGCGACGTGGGCAAGGCCGGTGTCGCTATCGACACCGTAGAAGACATGAAAATTCTGTTCGACAGCATTCCCCTCGATCAGGTGTCCGTATCGATGACCATGAACGGCGCCGTGCTGCCGGTGATGGCCATGTATATCGTCGCCGCTGAGGAACAGGGCGTAACCCCCGACAAACTGGCGGGCACTCTGCAAAACGACATTCTCAAAGAATTCATGGTGCGCAACACCTATATCTACCCACCCGCGCCGTCCATGCGCATCGTTTCGGACATCATCGGCTACACCGCCGACCATATGCCCAAGTTCAATTCCATCTCTATCTCCGGCTATCACATGCAGGAAGCCGGTGCCACCAACGTGCAGGAGCTGGCCTTCACCATCGCCGACGGTATCGAGTATGTGCGCACCGCCATTGCCAGCGGCCTGGATGTGGACAAGTTTGCCCCGCGCCTGTCGTTCTTTTTCGCCATTGGCATGAACTTTTTTATGGAAGTGGCCAAGCTGCGCGCCGCCCGTATCCTCTGGGCCACTCTAATGAAGGAAAAGTTCGATCCCAAAAACGTCCAGTCCCTGATGCTGCGCACCCACTGCCAAACCTCTGGGGTAAGCCTCACCAGCCGCGACCCCTACAACAACATCATGCGCACCACGGTGGAAGCCATGGCGGCGGTGCTGGGCGGCACCCAGTCCCTGCACACCAACGCCTTTGACGAAGCCCTGGCGTTGCCCACGGATTTCTCCGCCCGCATCGCCCGCAACACCCAGCTGGTGTTGCAGCACGAAACCGGCATCACCAATGTGATCGACCCCTTCGCCGGTTCCTACTACGTGGAATCCCTCACCGATCAACTGGTCAACGAGGCCCGCAAACTGATCGACGAAGTGGAAGAACTGGGCGGCATGACCAAGGCCGTCGAAACCGGCATGCCCAAACTGCGCATCGAAGAGGCCGCCGCCATGAAACAGGCGCGTATCGACCGTGGTGAAGAGGTGATTGTCGGCGTCAACAAATACCAGCTGGCGGTTGAACCCGACATCGATGTGCTGGATATCGACAACAGCGCCGTGCGGGTATCCCAGGTTGCCCGCCTCGCCCGCGTGCGCGGCGAGCGCGATACGGCTGCCTGCCAGGCCGCCCTTGATGTGCTGACCGCCGCTGCCGAATCCGGCAAAGGCAACCTGCTGGCCCTGGCTGTTGATGCTGCGCGCAAACGCGCCAGCGTCGGTGAAATCTCTGACTCCCTGGAAAAAATCTGGGGCCGCCACCGCGCCCAGCAACGCACCATCAGCGGTGTCTACGGCGCCGCATACGAGGGGGATGCCATGTTCAAATCCATCCAGGACGAAGTTGAAGCCTTCGCCGAGAAAACCGGTCGCCGCCCGCGTATGCTGGTGGTCAAGATGGGCCAGGACGGCCACGACCGCGGCGCCAAGGTAATTGCCACCGCCTTTGCCGATATCGGCTTTGATGTGGACATCAGCCCCATGTTCCAAACCCCCGACGAAGCCGCCCGCCAGGCCATTGAAAACGATGTACATATCATCGGCATTTCCTCACTGGCTGCAGGCCACAAAACCCTGGTACCCCTGCTCATCGAGGCCCTCAAAAAAGAAGGCGCCGATGACATTCTGGTAGTGTGCGGCGGCGTTATTCCGCCCCAGGATTACCCCATGCTCAAGGCCATGGGTGTTGCCGCTGTGTACGGACCAGGCACCAATATCCCCGAGGCTGCCAGCGAAGTGCTGCAACTGATTACTAAGAACTGATTAAAACTATTTTTCAGGAACCCAGACCATGCACGAGATTATCCAGCAACTGGAAGAAAAGCGTAAAAAGGCCCGTCTTGGTGGCGGCCAGAAGCGCATCGACGCCCACCATGCCAAGGGCAAGCTCACTGCCCGCGAGCGCATCGAACTCCTGCTCGATCCCGGTTCCTTCGAGGAGTGGGACATGTTTGTGGAACACCGCTGCACCGACTTCGACATGGAGCTTGATCATGTGCCCGGCGACGGCGTCGTTGTTGGCTACGGCACCATCAATGGCCGCCTGGTCTTTCTCTTCAGCCAGGATTTCACTGTATACGGCGGCTCCCTGTCGGAAGCCCATGCGGAAAAAATCTGCAAGGTGATGGATCAAGCCATGAAAATGGGCGCACCCTTTATCGGCCTTAACGATTCTGGTGGCGCCCGTATTCAGGAAGGGGTTGCCTCCCTGGGCGGCTATGCCGAAGTATTCCAGCGCAACGTGATGGCCTCCGGCGTTATTCCCCAGATATCCATGATCATGGGCCCCTGTGCCGGTGGCGCGGTGTATTCCCCCGCCATGACCGACTTTATCTTTATGGTCAAGGACAGCTCCTACATGTTCGTGACCGGCCCGGAAGTGGTCAAAACGGTTACCCACGAATCCGTTACCGCCGAGCAACTGGGTGGAGCTGTCACCCACACAGCCAAATCCGGGGTTGCCGATCTGGCCTTTGAAAACGACGTTGAAGCCCTGCTGATGCTGCGTCGCTTCGTCAATTATCTGCCCGCCAATAACCGCGAAAAACCGCCGGTAAGACCCACCGACGACAGCGCCAATCGCATGGAGATGTCCCTCGACACCCTCGTGCCTGACGACACCAACAAACCCTATGACATGAAAGAGCTGATTGTCAAAATCGCCGATGAAGGTGAATTTTTTGAAATACAGCCCGACTATGCCAAAAATATTATTGTCGGCTTTATTCGCATGGAAGGCAGTACAGTTGGCGTGGTGGCCAACCAGCCGCTGGTACTGGCTGGCTGTCTGGATATCGACTCTTCGAAAAAAGCCGCGCGCTTTGTGCGTTTTTGCGACTGCTTCAATATTCCCATCCTGACCCTTGTAGACGTACCCGGCTTTATGCCCGGCACCACCCAGGAGTACGGCGGCATTATCAAGCACGGCGCCAAACTGCTATATGCCTACGCCGAGGCTACCGTGCCCAAGGTCACGGTGATCACCCGCAAGGCCTATGGCGGCGCCTACGATGTGATGAGCTCCAAACATCTACGCGGCGATGTGAACTTTGCCTGGCCATCCGCAGAAATTGCCGTGATGGGCCCCAAGGGCGCAGTGGAAATTATTTTCCGCAAGGATATTGGCGATGCTGAAAAAATCGCCGCACGCACGGAAGAGTACCGTCTCAAATTTGCCAATCCCTTTATTGCTGGCAAACGCGGCTACATTGACGATGTCATCATGCCACACGAAACCCGCAAGCGGGTATGCCGCTCCCTGGCCATGCTGCGGGAGAAGAAGCTGGAAAATCCGTGGCGCAAACACGGGAACATCCCCCTTTAATTTGCGTACTGACCCTTAACTCTTTCAGCGAAGACGACGATATGTTTAAAAAAATTCTGGTTGCCAACCGCGGCGAAATCGCCTGCCGGGTTTTCAAAACTGCCAAGCGCATGGGCATTGCCACCGTTGCCGTGTATTCGGATGCGGACCGCGATGCACTCCATGTACAGATGGCTGATGAGGCCGTTCATATTGGCCCCTCCGCCTCCAACCAAAGCTACCTGGTGATCGACAAGATCGTCGCAGCCTGCAAGCAAAGCGGCGCTGATGCAGTACACCCGGGTTATGGCTTTTTGTCAGAAAATCGCAAGTTCGCCGAGGCCTTGGCCGCAGAGGGCATTGCCTTTATTGGCCCTGGAGTGAAAGCCATTGAAGCAATGGGTGACAAGATCACTTCCAAGCTGATTGCCGAAAAAGCCGGGGTCAGTACTGTTCCCGGTTACACTGGCGTGGTGGATGGCGTTGAGCACGCGGTGAAAATTTCCGCCGAGATTGGCTACCCCGTTATGCTCAAAGCGTCCGCCGGTGGCGGCGGCAAGGGCATGCGGGTTGCCTGGAACGAAGAAGAATGTCGCGACGGATTCGAACGCGCCACCAACGAAGCGCGCTCCAGCTTTGGCGACGACCGGGTCTTTATCGAAAAGTTTATCGAGGAACCCCGCCACATCGAAATCCAGGTAATTGCCGACAGTCACGGCAATACCCTCTATCTGGGCGAACGCGAGTGCTCTATCCAACGCCGCCACCAGAAAGTAATCGAAGAGGCGCCCTCCCCTTTTATCGATGAAGCGACCCGCAAGGCCATGGGGGAGCAGGCTGTCGCCCTGGCCAAAGCCGTGGATTACCAGTCAGCGGGCACCGTTGAATTTATCGTCGATGGCAAGCGCAATTTTTACTTCCTCGAAATGAACACCCGCCTGCAAGTTGAACACCCGGTGACTGAGCTGGTCACAGGTTTGGACCTGGTAGAACTGATGATTCGCGTTGCCGCCGGTGAAAAACTGCCGCTGGCGCAGGAAGACGTCAAGCTCACCGGCTGGGCCATGGAAACCCGTGTCTATGCCGAGGACCCGTTCCGCAACTTTATGCCATCGACCGGTCGCCTGACACGCTATATGCCCCCCAAGGAGTCGAAAAATGTGCGGGTCGATACCGGCGTTTTTGAAGGTGGCGAAGTGTCGATGTTCTACGACCCCATGATCGCCAAGCTGATCACCTACGGCAAAACCCGCAATGAAGCCATTGAATTTATGGTGGAAGCCCTGGATGCCTATTATATCCGTGGCGTCAATCACAACATCAGCTTCCTCAACGCGCTGATGGTGCACCCACGCTTTGTCGAAGGCAGGCTCACCACCAATTTTATTGCCGATGAATTCCCCGACGGATTCAGTGCCGAAAATATCGTACACCGCGACCCGGATGTGCCCGTCGTGGTTGCTGCTGCGATCAACCAGAATTTTCGTAACCGCTCCGCCGCCATGTCGGGCCAGGCCCGTGGGCTTAGCTACAACGCACCTGCCACCTGGCGCATTATCATTGGCGATCGTGAAGCTGATGCCAGTGTGGTGCCCCACAGCAAGGGTTACTCTCTGGTAGTTGACGGAAAGCCCTACGAAGTGGTTACCAACTGGAAACGTACAGACCCGCTGTTCAAGGCGACGATCAACCAGAAGCCCGTTTGTGTGCAGGTGGACCGCATCGGTATTTACTACGACCTGTTCCACCGCGGCGCCTATTTCAGGGCGCTGGTGCTCCCGCCGGAAGCTGCCGAGCTCAACAGGTACATGATTGAGAAAGAGCCACCGGATCTGTCAAAGTTCCTGCTCTCGCCCATGCCGGGGCTGTTGGTTTCCCTCAAGGTTGCTGCTGGTGATACGGTGAAAGCAGGCGAAGAACTGGCGGTGGTGGAAGCCATGAAAATGGAGAACAGCCTGCGTGCGCTCCAGGATGGTGTCGTCAAGTTGACTCTGGCAGAAGCCGGTGCCAGCCTGGCAGTGGATCAGCCCATTATTGAGTTTGAATAAACCGCCCGGTCAAATAATCAGGCAAGAGAGTATTTACCACGTCATGGACAACACCGAGATCCAGCTACTTGCCAGTGATATTCTCCAGGGTAACCGCCGCGCACTGGCGCGGGGCATTACCCTGGTAGAATCCACTCGCAGAGATCATCGGGAGCAGGCCAATATCCTGCTCGGCATTCTCACACCCCACGCCGGCAGTGCCGTGCGCCTCGGGATAACCGGTGTGCCCGGAGTTGGCAAGTCCACCTTTATTGAAATATTCGGCAATCACATCATCGACCTCGGTCACAAGGTGGCCGTCCTCGCTGTTGACCCCAGTTCATCCATCAGCGGTGGCTCCATCCTCGGGGATAAAACCCGTATGGAGTTGCTGACCCGCAGGCCAGAGGCCTTTATCCGGCCATCGCCTGCTGGCAGGACTCTCGGTGGTGTGGCGCGTCGCACACGGGAAACCATGTTGCTGTGCGAAGCCGCAGGCTATGATCTGATCATAGTCGAAACCGTAGGCGTGGGTCAGTCGGAAACCATGGTATCGGAAATGACCGACATGTTTCTGTTACTACTGCAACCCGGCGGGGGAGATGAATTGCAGGGTATGAAGCGCGGCATCACCGAGCTGGCCGACCTGCTGTTGGTGAACAAGGCGGATGGTGACCAGAAAAAACTGGCCAATCACACCGTATCGGATTATCGATCAGCTGTTCACTTCCTGCCAAGAAAACACACGAGCTGGACTGCCAAAGTGTATCCCTGCTCAGCCGCAGATGATATTGGCATTATGGCTGTGTGGGAAACCGTAGAGGAGTTTGTCAATGCGCTGAAAAACAGTGGTGAGTGGGACTCCCGCCGAACCCGTCAGGCCCTGGACTGGATGTGGCGTGAAACGGCGGAGTCCCTGCTGGTGGATCTGAAGCGCCATCCCGCTATTGCCAGCGCCCTCCCCGATCTGGAGTCTGCGGTAACCCTAGGGGATAAACCACCGACGGTAGCAGCCATGGAGCTTGTCAAACTCTACAAAGAGGCAAGTTACAAACAATCCAGAGAAAAGCAATCCATTGAGAGTATTGATCTATGATTGGAAAACTGAATCATGTAGCCATTGTGGTACCCGATCTGCAAGCAGCCTCGGATAAATACCGGGATACATTGGGAGCAACAGTTTCTGAACCACTGGACTTGCCCGATCACGGCGTGACCACTGTATTTGTGATGCTTCCCAACACCAAAATTGAATTACTCCATCCCCTTGGCGAAAATTCACCAATCGGCAAATTTCTTGAGAAAAATACCGATGGTGGCATCCATCACCTCTGCTACGAAGTGGAGGATATTATTGCGGCAAGGGACAAGCTTGTTGCTGATGGTGCCCGTATTCTTGGCAGTGGTGACCCCCGTATTGGTGCGCACGGCAAGCCTGTTCTGTTTCTCCACCCCAAGGATTTTTTTGGCACCCTGATTGAAATTGAGCAGTGCTGATATCTATGATTCGGAAAATGCTGATTCAGCCTATCAGCCACCGGAAGGGCTACGTTTTCTTACCTTGAGATCACCCCGGTCAATCGCTTCTTGAATATCAGCAGCGCTGACCGGGCGTCCAAAATAATATCCCTGCGCCATATCACAGCCAACATCCTTGAGAAACGCTGCCTGTTCAGGCAGTTCGACACCCTCGGCAATCACCTGAAGGTTGAGGCTTTTGGCAAGGGTAACTATACCCGTGATAATCGCCTGATCATTCTTGTCCACATGGCAATCCTTGACAAAAGCCCGGTCAATTTTTAATACATCAACGGAAAAACGCTTTAGATAGTTGAGTGAAGAAAAACCGCTGCCAAAATCATCTATCGCAATAGAGACCCCTGCGTTTCGCAACTGGCTGATCTCGGACTGAGCAAGCTCTGGTTGCTCCATCAGGATTGATTCGGTAATCTCAATTTCAAGCATCGAAAAAGCGAAATGATGCATAGAAAGTAGTAGGAGTACCTGTTCGCGCAAATTGCCATGGTGCAACTCAGCGCCAGAGACATTGATCGCCAGGCGCAGATCAAGATCCTGTTCATACCAGTTTTTCAGCTGAGTAAACCCTTTTTCAAGAGCGAGCCTGGCAAACTCGCTGACCAGACCTGACTCTTCAGCAATTGATATGAAGGTAGACGCATCGACAAGCCCCCTGTCCGGGTGCTTCCACCGAACCAGTGATTCAAAACCGACCACTTTGTCACTGCTGAGATCAATCTGTGGCTGATAGAAAAAAGTGATCTGATCAAGGTCAATCGAAGCACGAAGATCACGCTCGATTTCAAGCTTTTCAGTGATTTCATACTCCATCCCTGATTCATAAAAACAGAAATCCTTGCCAGCTTCCTTGGCTTTGAACATGGCCGTATCAGCATGCTTGAGCAATGAATTCATGTCTGAGCCATGTTCAGGGTAGATCGCAATACCGATACTGGCAGAAATGAACATCTGCTGATGGAGGAAAACAAATGGTGACTTGAGGGCATCACAGATTTTTTTACTAATGTCGGCGGCAATCATCGGTGAATCAATATCTTCAAAAATAACAGTAAATTCATCGCCTCCCAATCGCGCGACAAAATCACTGGTACGCACACAGCGGCTTATGCGATCCGCTGCAGCCTTAAGCACGAGATCACCGGCATCATGGCCGAGGGAATCATTGATCAGCTTGAAGCGATCCAAATCCAGGAAAAGCACGGCGAGTTTAGTCTGATTGAGATTTGATCGGTTGATTTTGTGACGCAATTGTTGGTTGAACAAAGACCTGTTCGGCAGGCCTGTCAGGGAATCATGATAGGCAAGGCGCCTGACATGACGTTCAATCCGGCTGGTCTGGAGGAGACGGTTGACTCGCTGTCTGAGAACGGAAAAATTCACAGGTTTGGTAATGTAATCAGTAGCGCCTACAGAAAATGCGTGAGCGATGGACTTTTCATCTTCAAGCGAAGTGACCATCAACACCGGAACATCACCGCCATCATGGAATTGGCGGATTTTTTTGCAGACCTCAAAACCATCCAGTTCAGGCATAATGGCATCAAGAAGAATAACATCAGGCATTGAACGCTCACAAAGCGCCAATACACTCTGACCATTACCTGCCTCAATAATACGGAATCCTTCTGAGCGCAGCGCATTGGTAAATAATTTTCGCATTGAAAGGTCGTCATCGGCAATTAACAGCACAGCCCTTTCATCGAGCGACTGGTATCGGTAATTCTCGGTTTCAACTGTACGAAGATAATTCCTGATGTCAGTTGAAACCTTTATGGACGAACTCTCCAGCTCCATAAAATATATGTCAGCACCGCGCAAATCTGCAGCCTTGCCCATTGCCTCAAGTTTTCTGGCAATACTGGCCACCATCTCGGCGCCAACACTGGCGGCAGAACCCTTGATGGTGTGAGCAAGCTCATAAACTTGTTGATGGTCATTTTTGGAAATGGCTGATCGGAGTGACATGAGATACATTGGTAAATCGTCAATAAAGGCATCGACAATTGTAATAAAAACCTCACCGACATTTTCCTTAAGGGCTTCAAGTGTCGCTTGATCAAATGATTTTGAAGTATTTCGTGCAATGTTCGTATCTTGTGGAGCATTGAAGTAGGCTTTTAACAAAGCATTGAATGCCTCAATAGTCAGAGGCTTGACAAGCAGATCATTCATACCGGCTTCAGCGCAGCGTTGTCGCTCTTCCGGCGAATTATTTGCTGTCATGCCGATAACCGGCAGGGAATGACTGAATGATGTATGCATTGACCTGATGCTTCGTGTCGCTGCGTAACCATCCATTACAGGCATATTGCAATCCATCAACACCAGGTCGAAGGATTTCTTGGTGATTTTTTCAACTGCATTTTGACCATTTTGGGCGTATTCACAATCACAGCCAAATTGCTCAAGCATTGCGCTGGCAACGAGGCGGTTAGCCCTATTGTCATCGACAACGAGAATTTTTTTATTGAGATTGCTGGAAAATACCGACGTGGATTGCAACGGCTTTAGGGGCATTCCCCTATAGTTCTCAGATAACAAAAAATTTGATATTTTAAAATCACTCAGTGGTTTTTCTATAAAATAACAATCGGAAATGCCACTGAGCGATTCGCCGATCCAGGGGTTGACGAGAATGCACACGGTCACATTCTTCGCTGAAGAATGGGTTCTTACAAGTCGCAAAAAATCTGCAAGCAATGAACCTGAAAGATTTTCATCAATAAAAATATGTGTATAGTAAAAACCTTCTGTATCAGCTGCCTTAACAAGATCGATCAACTCATTGATACTGGCTGCACAGTCGGCTGAACCGCCATGGGCTGATATCCACTGGCTGAGATATATGCGTACTATGCTCGCATCATCAGCAATAAGAGCGTTAACCTTGCGGGCAGAAGAATTGAAATGCTCAATATCCGCCATATCAGGTACAGACTTCAAAGGCAGAGTAAATGTAAATTCACTGCCTTTGTACTGTTCACTTTGAACAGATATTTCTCCTTTCATGAGGGAGATGTATTGTTTACATATAGCCAGCCCTAAACCCGTTCCACCATACTTGCGCGTGGTAGTGGCATCCTCCTGGGAAAAGGCATCAAAAATTCTCTTTTGGTTTTCAGGCTTGATACCTATACCTGTATCACTGACCTTGAATAGCAGTTTTGGCAGCCTGTCCTTGTCGTCCATATAAAATCTGACCGATATACTGACTTCTCCTGCATCAGTAAATTTTACAGCATTGCCAACCAGGTTCATCAGTATTAGCTTTAATCGCTGCGGGTCAATTCTTACTCTGGCAATCTCTGACGGTATAATGTATCCCAAATCAAGTTTTTTTCTCAATGCCTGCGATGAAATCAGATTAAGCACTTCCTCAACAAGACTCACCAGATCAGTATCGCGCTCTTCCAGCACTATCTCACCAGAATCAGCATGCACATAGGAAAGAATATCATCGATAAGATCAAGAAGATTCTGTGCGGAATCCTTTGCAGTCGTGACATATTCAAGCTGCTTGCCACTAAGCCCCATATAGGTTAGCAAATCAAGCATGCCGAGCACAGAATTCATTGGCGTTCGCAATTCATGGGACACATTCGCAGCAAACTGGGATTTAATCTGCGCTGTCTGCAAGGCAATGTCACGGGCTTTACGCAGTTGATTGTCTCTCAACTCAATCGCTTCCATCATTGTATTGAATGAGATCTGCATGCTGACAATATCTTTCGGACCTGTGGGTGATGCCCTGAGATTGATTTCACCCTGCTGTGCACGGTGCATGACAACAGAGAGATCCTTGAGAGGCATGCTCATTTTTCTCGTCATGACAATGACGACGCCGAGAAGAAGGAGTGCGACAACAAAGGAAACGACTATATTTCCCTGGAGAATGTCACTTTGTATTGATTTAAGTGAATCTTTTGAGAACACCAGCTTGACAAAGCCAATGCGTTCAGACGCAGAAAGATTGTCCATATCTTCCAGTTCGACATTCCACACAGAACTGTCGAATGGCTCTGTCAGTACAGGCGCAACGAACACTAGATAGTCATCATCTTCGTGGTGCAGAGATACAGCTTGGCCCTTGCTGCCATGCCAGTCGTGACCAGCAGTAATGCCATCCTGATAAAGCACTTCGTCATTCTCGGTACTGATCGAGATACCAACAACATCAGGGAACTGGAGGGCAACATTCGCAGTTTCCTTGGCTGATGTATTGCTTTGATACAGGAGAGCCAATCTGGATTGCTTGGCAATCATTTCAGTAAGATAACTGGCTTGCTGAACGATTTGGGCTTTGACGGAATTGTTATTGATTAAAGCGATTGAAATCGAAGTAGCAAATGCCAGAAAGGTAATTCCCGCGATCAGGACAAGCACCAGTTGTTGCCAGAATTCAAGCTTAACTGAAAAGCGACTTGGTTTCACACTTGCTCCACTATCTACCAGGCAACATGAGTTCGATTTTTTCCATGACCAGGGGTGAAAGATCAATCCCCAGATGGTTCAGCGTACGCTGATTGACAGCAAGACGGATGTCGCGGAGAGGCTGCAATCCACCGCTATTGTCCATGTGCACATCATGAGCTATTTTCCCGAGGGTCAAGCCCACACCCTTATTGTCAGGGTAAATGGCAAATAGTGCTCCATGCTTGACAAATAGCGGGTTTGATGAGAATACGATCAGCTTTTTGTCCCAGGCAACATCGAGAACAGTGGACAATAATGACCTGTCAAGAAAACTGTTATCCGGCAATAGCCATACAGCAGAATAAGCTTTGGCATTCTTTAAAATGGATTGATAACCGGTAGCAGCTTCACGGATTGAAGTTGCCGGGAACGTCCGTACTGTTATGCCATGAGCAGATGCGTACTTTTTTGCGTCCTCCACAAGTGCTTTGTCATATTCAGGATTATAGACAACAAAGATTTCATCAACCTTCTCATATATATCCAGCAAATTTTTCAGATAAACATCCGCTGAAGGTTTAAGCAAAATGCCACCCGCAATGTCACTTTCATATTTCCTGTTGGTTACTACAGCGACGATGGGTATTTGTGATTCAAGTGAATTGACAATTTTTACACTTTTGTTTCCAAGGGCGATATAAACATCAGGAATCCCACCGCCAACAATTTTTCTGCTTATTTCCTCGTTGCTATCATTGATCTGATATTCACGGATTCTATGACCAGCGCTCTCATTGATGCCCAGGATATAATCCCTGTACAAGGCTGCAAACGGCTCGCGCACAACCGGGTAGACAACGACAAGATCGGGTTTGTCATCAGCAATAGTACTACCTGCCAGCAAAATCAAACTGACCGCATACAGAAATCTCCGCAACCGGCACTTGCCGGTTTTCAGGATAGATCCAACGGTTACCTTGTTTAACATCAAGATTCCTTTCCTAAAAGCGATAGCGAATTTCACCGACAATTTGTCTGCCAGGTAAAGGCAGATCATTTGGTATAAGAGGCTGTGGTACACCGTTTGGTGAAGGTTCCCTTGCATCCTCATTGAATATGTTTTTTATAATCAGGCTGATATCAATCGCATCCATGATTTTGGATTTTCTCAGCGCCATATCAACCATCGTATAGTCATCGATATCGGGCCGGGGATCATTAACCTCACGAGCTCTATCCATAACCCGAGTTGCTTGTACGTTAAGATTATAATTTCCGCCGAATTCCCAGTTGGTCTGAACATAGAATTGTTGCTGTGGTGCATTGGCAGCATCTTTGTCAGTACGATTGTTCGTGGATTTTTGCCAGGAATAATTGGCTATCAATGAAAGGGTGGGCGATACCGTCCATTTAGTTTCCAGTTCAACGCCATATCCGTTTTGTTGCCCGGTATTTTGTGCAGTATTATTGCCACCACCAGGGCCGGGAATAAACTGGATAATGTCATCCCATTCATAGTAGAAGGTGTTGAAAATGGTATTCAACTCGTAGATTGGCTTGTAATCGAATGCCAGTTCGAGGCTTTTTAGTGTCTCCGGATTGAGATCGGGATTACCCAGGGCTGCGGGATTGTTGATATTGCGTGTTTCCGAGAAAGCTGGCGCCCTGAATGCTTCCCCGTAGAGCAGTTTGGTAGTCAGACGATTACTGGTAGACCACACAAGCGCAAGGCGTGGATTGAGTGTTTCACCAAAATCCGAATAGTGGTCATAGCGTACGCTGGCTGTCAGTTCCCAGTCATTGGCGAGGTTGATAATATCCTGAATATATAAATAATGATTTTTTCGATCACCTTCACGCAAGAACACATAAGGTGTATTGGACACATCTACCACCCCACCTTTGGCAAACAAGTATTCACAACTCGCAGTGTCTGTACAGTAGTTTTTTTGTTCCCTGACCTTGTGCAAGTCTGCGTAAAAGAAACCCAACCCCCAACTCAGATCATGGTCTCGAAGAGCGGTATAGTGAAAGAGTGCATTCAGTCTTGTGTGCCGTTCATAGACTTCCGGGTTGCCGATAACGCCATCAGGGAAAATACCCAGCAATGGATTTCCGTTTGCATCAAGAAAGGGGCCTGTTGAGCCTGGTGGGAACAGCACTGCATCTTTTTCAACTTCCTGGGATACATCGAGATAATTGGCTGACAGCTTGATCGCCAGATCATCAACCAGATTATCGATGGAATAGCCAAGATCTACCTGATAGCGATCACTTCTCCATCGGTTATTGGGGTCAAGTGCTTCAGCTATGCCGGCACCTATTCCCAGGTTGCGTCGCCCCTGATATCCCAGACGCAGTTCAAGGTCTGCAACCCTGTACTCCATGCGCATATCAAGATTTTCACGGGACATGCTCACAGGGCCAGGGGCAAGGGAAGCACTGGTTCCAGTGATGCTGTCGAGCCAGGATTGGGCATCGGCCTCGATGATTCCCTTGTGTCCATCGCTGTGGTGAGTTTCCAGAAAAAATGCAAAATCTGACTTTTCCATCTGCTTCCCATAGGACAAAAAGGTGTCCTTGGTATTGAATCGTCCATAACGGGCACCCACTTCCAGTCCATCCGTTGTTGCAGCGTTTTTGGTGATTACATTGATCACCCCAGCAAAGGCATCAGCGCCATATATGGCCGAACCAGGACCGCGAATGATCTCAATGCGCTGGATCGCCATAACCGGCATTTCACCCCAGACAAGGTTGCGGGCGCCGGTAAAGAGATTGGTCTGTGGTGTGCCATTGACCAGTAACAGCACCTGGGGATTGTAGTTGGAGTAAATACCCCTGAAGGTGTAAATGGGGTTGTAGTTAAGATGGCTTCTTGCCACATGCAAACCAGGCACCGATTCCAACACTTCACTGAGGTTGGTGGCGCCCCGGCGTCTGATTTCTTCGGCATCGATCACTGAGGCAACTACCGGTGCCTTCGAAACAGGCTGTTTGTAACCTGTTGCAATGCTGATCAGTTCTTCACTGCCGTAAATCCCCAGCAATTCCTCTTCGATCAATTTGTCAGCTGCGCTTGATACAACTGGCAAAATTAGAAAGAATGCTTTTATTAGTATTTTTTTTGCCATGTTCATGGCAGCCTCCTTTTCTTGACGCCCTGGTATTCGATCTGATTACAGGGTAGCGGAAACAGACAACCTTCCGGTTTTTCCCTGGCATCGATATAACAGGGCATCATACCTGTGGCAAATGCCAGCACAATAATGTAATACGCCTCCCGTGGCGAGAAACCCATATCTGCCAGTATGGCTGCCACATAAATCGCTATGTTTGGTTTGATCCTGTAGCGCTTTTCATCCAGCAGTGTATTGATATCCTTAACCAATTGCAGATATTTTCCATCATCCAGCTGAAGCTTGTGCATTTCACCAAGCAATGGACCAATACGCTCATCCCGGGAGGTTATGGGGCGACCGAAACCGGGCAGATAGCGGTGCTTTTTTAACCTGGGCAGCAGAATCTCCAGCAGTTCTTCACCCTCACTGCGCCGCTGCTGGGTTTCAAACAGGAAGCGGCTGGCGAGGTAGACAGGGCGGGTACCGTATATTTTCGCTTCAGTTACGGCAATGGCAGCACCGATACCCAGTGAGCCACTGCTGCGAGTTGTCGCCGCCAGGCTCGCTACCCGGTTATTCCACAATCTGGGATCGGGATAGCTGGTGGTCAGAGACCAGATTTTTTCCACCATGGCAGCGACATTGCTGGCAGGTATTTCTCCTTTGATCCCATAGAGGAACAGTGTCATCCAGGAGCTGTCAGTGAAATCATCAAACAGTGATTTGTCCCTGAAGTGAACCTTGTCCCCTGGAAACCATGCACCCTTATCAGTGGGCCAGTAATCCTGAAAAAATTTCAGTCGATCAGGACCCGGTTTCATGGTGAGTCCCCAAATGATTTTCGCACTTCGCAATAGTCGGCATGGCTCTCGGGCTTGAGGGCTGATCGAAAAAAGGGAAACTGGCGCCAGCCGTGCTGTTCCTGCTCAAGGGCATGAGCAGCCGCGCCGGGAAGTCTCAACAACAGGTAGAGTATTTCTCCCTGGGCCGGTGTAAAGCCAAGATCGTGGAATGCTGCGCCACAGACCCCTGAACAGGTCAGAGGATACCCGATTGCCTGCTCAAGGGTGCGGCGGTTATCCACCAACCACTGCAGGGACCCACCCGGCCAGATTTCCGCCAAAGTCTCCAGCATCTGCAACACCGGTTGTGTACAAAGACTTCCGTTTGGATCAAAACCCGGAAAGTGTTCCATCGCCAACCAGGAGTCCTCCCCCCTTTCCGGCGGGAACGCCATGGTTTGCAGCCAGCCCTGCAGTTCACATCCGCAGCGGTGCCATAACTCCATGGCGTGGAAAAGGTCCCGCCCTCCCCCTAAATTGCCTGCGCCAACAGCCACCGCCGCCATCAATGCTGAAGCCCGGGTAGAACCTGCAACGCCAGCATTCATCGCCGCCTGTACACTATGATCACGGATACCGGGATTGGCCACTGCCACTGCCAGTGTTTCCAATAACCGGGCCTGCCGGGAATCAGGCAATTCAAGCCTGAACAACAAATACAGGTACTGCACCCAGGAAACTTTGCCCAGCAGATCGCCATAGACGTCGTAGCCAGAGCAGTAACAGGCGCTGGCTGCATAGGGATTATCGGCTTCCGGCTCCTCAAACCAGATACTGGTTTTGAGAGTCTCCTTGTTATCCTTCATAGATCTCCGCTCAGTATCCGTGTGCGCAAATTGATAGGAGGTTGCATTTCACCGTCAATCCGCACATCCAGCAGGGTCGGACCCCCACGGTTGCAAATTCGCTCCATATCCAGGGCCTTCAAATCGTCAACGGATTCAATCACGTATCCGTCAACTCCCATGGCCCGGGCCATGGCAGCAAAATCGATAGCCGGCAATTTATAGCCGCACTGTTCAGCCCCTGTGCCGCGCTGGCCATGTTTGACCATGCCATAGGCAGCATCGTTGAGAATCAGGTAGACAAGCGGCAATTGTTCCGCAATAGCGACTGTAATTTCCTGGCTGGCCATCAGGTAACTGCCGTCACCAGTGATGCAAACCACCGGCGACCCGTGCAGAGCCAGGGCAGCACCCACGGAACAGGCGATGGCCCACCCCATGGATGCAAAATCAAGACTGGCACGGAACAGACTTCCCCCATCCCCATCCTGAGGGGCGCTATCGTGGCGGGGATGGAGATAGTGGACCGCCCAGGCGAAGCTGTTGCCTGAATCGGCAAAATAGCGGGTGTTCGCTGGAAACAGCCGGGGCAGTTCAGCCATCAGACGCTGTGGCAGTAATGGCCGCCGGTCGTCAAGGCAGGCATCGGGTTCATCCAGCTTGAACGGGTAAGGTTGATCAGTACTGGCCCGGTTGTGGTTATCCACAGGCACCGAAGCAGGACCCCTTTCCAGTAGTGACCGCCTGTATACTTCCCTGAAGATCAGATCGATATTGCCATGCAGGTGGAGCCTCGCCATGGGCGAGCCAAGAAAGTGATTTTCCACTGAAGAGATATGCACCATCCTGTTATTGAGGATGGCTTCGCTATCCCAACCGTTACTGGACCACTCACTGAGTCCGGAACCAACAACCACAACAAGGTCAACCTCAGGGTCACGCAATGTATCAACAGCGGTAGTATGTCCAGCAAAACCAAATACACCGCGAAACAAGGGGTAACAGGGGTCAATCACTCCCTTGCCATGGGGCGTCACCACACAGGGAATATTCAGTAAGGCAGACAGATCAATAATGGTTTTGGCAGCAACAGCTGCCTCGTTGCCGAGCACAAACACGGGGCGGCGGGATTGGCTCAACAGCGTGTAGAAACTGTCTACAGCTTGCTGATCATAGCCCCGGTTAGCAAACAGAAGTTCAGGCAGTTTTGGGTATTTGCGCGGGACAGAAGCGAGACTCTTCATCACATCAACAGGCACAGTCAGGTGGACAGGCCCACGGGGGGAGCGGTGTGCGGTGATGATGGCAGCTGCCAGCTTGTGCTCAAACTGTTCCGGATGGGATACGAGGGAATTATAGCGGGTGATACTTTCGAAGATCGACAGGGTATTGGTCCCGGTACAGGAGGATTCCTGTAGAGCGCCCCTGCCGAATGTATTGAGTGCCGTCTGGGCGCTGATAACCAGTAAGGGAATGTTGTTGGCATGGGCGGAGGCCACGCCGGTAACCAGGTTGGTGGTTCCCGGGCCAGTGGTAGCAAAACAGACGCCCATCTTGCCAGTCACGCTGTAATAGCCTTCAGCCATGAATGCCCCACCTGTTTCGTGGCGACTGACTACACAGCGAGGGCCACCGCGGCGTTCGCTGCGGGCGAGGGCATTCAAAAGTGGTTCAATGGCTCCACCGGGTACACCAAACACATATTCGATACCAAGAGCTTCAAGATAGAAGGTGAGCACATCTCCAAATTCGGCGGTAAAAAACTCCTGCTCCTGCCTCACACTCATCTCGATATCCATAATAAAGGGCCAGCTTTTATAAAATTTCGGCAAAAACAGATTACACGATAAGAACGCGATTATCATCTTGGGCCGCTTTACATTGCAAGGAATGCATTAAGCTGTCAGCCAATTAGCACAATATGTTAGCAGATGGATTGTGGTTCAGGGATATAAAAAAACCCGCATCTACAGATGCGGGCACAACATGAAACAACTTGAAGTGGACAGATTGTTATAGCTGGCCTGTCACAACTGCATTGTTGCAAGCAGCGTTGGATTCAGAGAGTTATCCGGCTGGCATTTTTATCCAGGGTTGCCTGGCCTATGCCCTTTACTTCCAGCAGTTGTTCCTTGGCGGTAAAGGCGCCATTGGCCTCGCGCCAGGCAATGATGGCCTCTGCTTTTTTCTGCCCTACGCCCACCAGCACAGCGGCAAGCTCCTGGGCTGAGGCCGTATTGATATTGACGACTTGCCCTTGTACTGCCTCACTGCCCGGGTTCTGACTGGTGGGCTGTGCCACAACGGTGGCTTGCCAACCAAGACTGGCTGCCAATAAGCAGAGGATAAAGAAGGGTTTGAGCAGGGAATGAACATTTAACATTGGTGATCTCCTTGTGCATCAGCACTTTGTTTGAGAGTTATGTGAGGCTCCGCCCCACCCGTTAATACTCCCTGATTTCCTGATTGATGGCAAGCAGGGCAGCGAGGGGATTTTCAGCGCGGGTGATTGGTCTGCCCACGACCAGAAAGGAACTGCCGGCACCCAGGGCGTCCACTGGGGACATGGTGCGACGCTGGTCATCTTCAGGAGCGGCGCTGGCGCGAATCCCCGGGGTTACCCGCAAAAACCCATTCCCCAACGTGGTGGCTATCTCCCTGGCTTCATGGGCAGAGCACACGACCCCATGCAGACCGCTGTCCTGAGCCAGGGAGGCAAGACGCATCACCTGGATATGGGCGCTGTCACTGATACCGGTTTCCCGCAAGTCATCATCTCCCATGCTGGTGAGGACAGTGACGGCGATCAGCAATGTCTCGCTGCCCATGACCTGCAAACGGGCAGCAGCAGCTTCCATCATGCGACGCCCTCCAACGGCATGGACATTGGTCATCCAGACACCCAAATCCGCTGCAGCAGCTACAGCATGGGCTGTGGTGTTGGGAATATCGTGGAATTTAAGATCGAGAAAGACATCGAACCCCCTGTCTGTAAGTGAACGGACAAAAGCGGGCCCTGCACGGGTAAAAAGCTCTTTTCCAACTTTTAACTTGCACAGGGCAGGGTCGAGTTCCTCTACCAGCTGGCGCGCAGCATCGGCATTGTCGTAATCGAGGGCGACGATAATTCTGGATTCATCTGGCTTCATGGATAAGGGTTACACATTGGTCATCTGTTAATTGGGAGTGGTCTGGCGCGGGGCAGTCTGTTCACGGCGTAATTTTCGATTGATCGATTCCAGTCGCCACAACAGTGGCAATGTAGCCGCCAGTCCGGCAAGGATTCCGCAGGCTAGGGCCAGCAACAACCACAGCCCCAGGGACAAGCCGCTCAAGGGAAAGCCCAGCAGCCTGACAGCAACGACCTGGGGATTATCCTGGGCAATCCACAGCCCGATAAACAGGCAGAACAACACCACGATCAGGTAGATCATTTTTTTCATGGCAAAGGCTCCTGCCAAAAAAAACGGCAAGGGTTAATCCTTGCCGCTGTGGGTCTCAATAGAATAAACACTGTCAATCCTTGACGGATTCGTTGACGCGCTCCCGGAGATCCTTGCCGGGTTTAAAATAGGGAACATATTTCCCTGACAGTTCAACGGTATCACCAGTCTTGGGGTTGCGTCCCACTCGGGGCGCCCTGAAATGCAGGCAAAAACTGCCAAACCCTCTGACTTCGATGCGCTGGTTATGCACCATGGCCTGGGTCATTTTTTCGAGGATCATTTTTACCGCCAGTTCAACATCCCTGGGCGATAATTGCTCCTGCTGGGCAGCAATTTTTTCAATCAGTTCCGACTTGGTCATAACCATGGCCTGCTGAAGGATCGGGCAGCTTGCGCTGCCCGACGGTTTTATTTATCGCGACCTTCCATCTGCGCCTTGATCAGGTCACCGATAGTGGTAGGTACCACGGTTTCAGTTTCCTGCTTGCGCAGATCACGTACAGCGGCTTTCTCTTCCTCGACATCCTTGGCTTTGACAGACAGGCCAATCTGACGATTCTTGCGATCCACATTGATGATTTTCACTTCAACAGTATCGCCGACATTGATCACATTACGGGCATCTTCAACCTTGTCACGGGACAGCTCGGAAGCCTTCAGGTAACCTTCCAGATCGCCTTCCAGAGTGACGACAGCACCTTTGGCGTCTACTTCCTTGACCACGCCAGCGACCACAGCACCCTTGTCGTTCTGGGCAACATAGGCAGAGAACGGATCGTCCGCCAGTTGCTTGACGCCAAGGGAAATGCGCTCGCGCTCGGGATCGATGGCGAGGATAACGGTTTGCAGTTCATCGCCTTTCTTGAAGTTGCGAACCACTTCTTCACCGGTATCGTTCCAGGACAGGTCAGAGAGATGAACCAGACCATCGATGCCGCCTTCCAGGCCGATAAAGATGCCGAAGTCAGTGATTGACTTGATGTTGCCGGAGATCTTGTCGCCCTTGCTGTACTTGGTACCGAAATCGTCCCAGGGGTTGGACTGACACTGCTTGATACCCAAGGAGATGCGGCGACGCTCTTCGTCGATATCGAGAATCATCACATCCACTTCGTCTCCCAGCTGGACGATTTTGGAGGGGTGAATATTCTTGTTGGTCCAATCCATTTCGGAAACGTGTACCAGACCTTCCACGCCATCTTCGAGTTCGGCAAAACAGCCGTAGTCGGTGAGATTGGTGATGCGGGCGCGAACTTTCGCACCTTCGGGGTAGCGGCCCTTGATGTCGGCCCAGGGATCTTCGCCCATCTGCTTGAGGCCCAGGGATACGCGGTTGCGCTCGCGGTCAAACTTGAGAACCTTGACTTCGATTTCATCGCCGACATTGACGATCTCGCTGGGGTGCTTGATGCGCTTCCAGGACATGTCGGTGATGTGCAGCAGACCATCGATACCGCCGAGATCGACAAAAGCGCCGTAATCGGTGAGGTTCTTGACGATACCCTTGAGTACTGTGCCCTCTTCCAGGTTGGCGAGCAGTTCTTCACGCTCGGCAGAGTTGACTGCTTCCATCACTGCGCGACGGGAAACAACCACGTTGTTGCGCTTCTGGTCGAGCTTGATAACCTTGAATTCGAGGGGTTTGTCTTCCAGGTGGGTGGTTTCCCGCATGGGGCGCACATCCACCAGTGAACCGGGAAGGAAAGCGCGCAGACCACCGATATCGACGGTGAAACCGCCCTTGACCTTGCCACTGATGATGCCGGTAACAACCTGATCGGATGTGTGGGCCTTTTCCAGGTCGATCCAGGCTTCAGCGCGACGGGCTTTTTCACGGGACAGGCGGGTGGCGCCAAAACCGTCTTCTACGGTTTCCAGGGCAACCTGAACTTCATCACCGATCTTCAGTGTGCACTCACCGTTGTCGTCGAGGAACTGGACCAGAGGAATAACACCCTCGGATTTGAGACCCGCGTGAACGGTGACCCACTCCTTGTCCATGTCGATAACAACACCGGTGACGATGGAGCCTGGCGCCATTTCGACGGTTTTCAGGCTCTGTTCAAACATTTCTGCAAAGCTTTCGCTCATTAATAAATACCTATAAAAGACGGAGTGTTTTGCTCCCACCATACAGCCAGATGCATGGGTCTATTGATTGTGGACTTCAACGCGCCAATCTGGCTGTTGCACGCCGTTGTCCATGGTTACCTGTTTACAACTACATTTATAAGCGCTGCGCCGAAATGCCCGACCTGCGGACAATATCAAGCACCGCTTCAAGAACTTGCTGGATATCCTTACCCGTGGTATCGACCTCGACGGCATCCCGTGCGGGAACGAGGGGAGAAACATCCCGCGTCATGTCACGTTCATCTCGACTGCGGACATTCTCCACAAGGGCGGCAAGGCTAACACTTTCACCCTTATCCATCAACTGGTTATACCGCCTTTTAGCCCGCTCTTCGGGACTTGCGGTGAGGAAAATCTTGGCACAGGCGTCAGGGAAAACCACAGTGCCCATATCGCGCCCATCCGCCACCAACCCCGGAGCTTCGGCAAAGGCCCTCTGCCGTTCAAGCAGTGCCCTGCGCACTTCCGGTATGGCGGCCACCCTGGATGATCCGGCGCTGACATCCTCACTGCGGATCTGCTGGGTGACATCTTCTCCTTCGAGAATAACCTGGGGGTGATCGCCACTGGTATTCATGCGAAAACTGATATCCATGTGGGCGGCCAGCACGGCAAGGTCTTCCACATCATCCAGGGACACTTTGTGGCGCTTGGCGGCCAGGGCAAGCAGCCGGTAGAGGGCGCCGCTATCCAGGTAGTGATAACCCAGACGGGTTGCCAGCAGCTGGCAAATGGTGCCCTTGCCAGAACCACTGGGACCATCAACCGCAATAATGTTCAAGCGTCGCTCATTCATGCCTTGAGCTCCAGCAGGCGCATTCCCGCCCTGTTGGCGAGGTCGACAAAGCCGGGAAAGGAGGTGGCCACATTCTGGCAATCGTTAATGGTTATTTCGCCCCCGGCCACAAGGCCCGCCACAGCAAACGCCATGGCAATGCGGTGATCGTGATGGCTTTCGATCACGCCACTGCCCAGGGGCCCACCGACAATCTCAATGCCATCGGGGCGCGGAGTGGCACTGACTCCGAGGGTAGTCAGCCCGTCAGCCATGGCCTGGATACGGTCACTTTCCTTGACCCGCAGTTCCTCTGCGCCGGTGAGCAGGGTTGTACCTTGGGCACAGGCTGCGGCAATAAAGAGGACAGGAAATTCGTCAATCGCCAGGGGCACCTGATCTTCGGGGATGGCAATACCCTTGAGTGGCGCATAGCGGACACGAATGTCAGCCACCGGTTCCCCACCGGCGGTACGCTCGTTCTCAAGGCTGATATCGGCCCCCATCAGGTGCAGGATAGTGATGATGCCGGTACGGGTCGGATTGATGCCCACATGCTCAAGCACCAGTTCGGCCCCAGGCACAATGCTGGCCGCCACCATAAAGAAAGCCGCTGAGGAAATATCCGCAGGCACGTCAATGTCACAGGCCGTCAGTTCACCGCCACCCTGAATGCGGGCCACGGCGCCGTTCCGCTGCACAGGGTAACCAAAGCCGGTGAGCATGCGCTCGGTGTGGTCGCGGGTAGGGGCAGGTTCGGTGATGACGGTTTCCCCTGAGGCGTACATTCCCGCCAGCAACAGGGCGGATTTGACCTGGGCGCTGGCCATGGGCAGAGGATAGTCGATGCCTTTCAGGGACTTGCCGCCGCGCACTGTCAGCGGTGGACGTCCGCCCTCAGTGGTTTCGATATGGGCACCCATCAGGGCCAGGGGTTCGGATACCCGTTTCATGGGACGTTTCGACAGGGACTCATCCCCGCTCATCACCACATCGAAGGGCTGACCGGCCAGCAGGCCCGCCAGTAAGCGCATGGAGGTTCCCGAATTGCCGAGATAAAGCGCCCCCGGAGGCACCTGCAGACCGTGCATGCCTACACCGTGGATGGTGACTTCACCCTGATGGGGTCCCTCGATCACCACACCCATATCGCGGAATGCCTGGAGCGTGGCGAGGCTGTCCTCCCCCTCAAGGAAACCAGTGACACGGGTAATTCCCTTGGCCAGGGAGCCGAGCATAATGGAGCGGTGGGAAATGGACTTGTCTCCCGGCACCCGCAGGCGGCCGGAAAGGGAGCCCGCAGGGGGCTGAGTGCGGTAAATCAGTGAGGAGGTGGTCATGGGTTCAAGATAAGCCTTACGTTCCAGCATTTTTGTAAAGTGGGTGCGCGCTTCCTTTGCGCGGGTAAAAACACCCATGATGTAGTCACTGTCATCCACGGCAATGGCCTGGCGCAGGGTCTGGAAATTGACATTCAAGCGGTCCAGAACATCAAGAATGGCATCCTTATTGGACAAACAAATGTCATGCCACATCAACGGATCGCTGCCGGCAATGCGGGTGAAATCCCGGAAACCACCAGCCGCATAGCGGAAAATCTCGCGGTTCTCCTCCATGCGGGCCAGGGTATCCACCAGGGAATAGGCCAGCAGATGGGGTACATGACTGGTGGCCGCCAGCACTTCGTCGTGCTCGTCCCAAGGCATCAGGGATACGGTGGCCCCCACGCCTTCCCACAGGTGGCGTACCGCCGCCAGATGGCGCGGCGCAGTTTCCGGTTCAGGGGTGAGAATCACCCGGTGATCCACATAGAGCTCAGCATTGGCGGCATCCACACCGCTCTTTTCTGAACCGGCGATGGGGTGGCCGGGGACAAACTGGGGTGGAAAACTGCCATACACGTCAATCGCTGCGGCAACCACACTGCCTTTTACACTGGCGGCATCGGTGATGGTGACTTCCGGATGCAGGCAATCCCGCAGTTCTTCAAGGGCGCGCTTTACGCTCATGGTCGGCACGCTGATCAGTACAATGTCCCCAGGTTCGAGGGTGCGGAGTGCTTCACGGGCATCACTATAGACCAGGTCCACCACACCGCTTTCCATGGCGCGATCAAGGGTGCTCTGACGTCGGGATACGCCAATCACCTCGCGGCACAAACCGCGCTGGCGGGCCGCCTTGGCGAGGCTGCCTCCGATCAGGCCGAGACCGTAGACCAACAGACGGCCCAGTGTCGGTGTATTCCCTGTTGTTGACTGGTTCAATAGACGTTTCCTGAAACTGAAGGCCCTGAAACTGATGGCGCCTGAAGTTTGTTTTAGAGCACAGCCCTGGGATAGGAACCCAATAACTTCAGATCCGACACCCTGGGCTTCAATGCTTCCAATGCAGCGACCACATTGTCATCGCTGTAATGACCCTTGAAATCGATAAAGAACAGGTAGGTCCACTTGCCCGCCGCAGATGGCCTTGTTTCCAGCCGGGTCATATCGACATTGTGGGTACGCAAGGGTTCCAACAGATTGTAAAGTGCCCCTGGTTCATTTTTCACCGACACGATCACTGAGGTCTTGTCGTCACCACTGGGGGGGACGAGATCGCGGCCAATTACCAGAAAACGAGTGGAATTGTCCGGACGATCCTCGATTTTTTCACGCAGCTTGGTGAGCCCGTAGAGCTGCACCGCCATGTCCCCGGCAATGGCCGCCGAATTCCATTCGCCCTGCACCATTTTTGCCGCTTCCGCATTACTGCTCACGGCAATGCGCTCAATACGGGGGTAATGGGCATCCAGCCATTTGCGACACTGAGCCAGGGACTGGGGGTGGGAATACACCCTGGTGATCTTTTCCTCGCGGGTATTGGGGCCAATCAAAAAATTGTGGTGAATGCGCAGTTCTACTTCACCGCAGATTTTCAGGGACGAGTCAATAAAACTGTCGAGGGTGTGATTGACCACCCCTTCGGAGGAATTTTCTACTGGCACCATGCCATAACTCACCGCACCGGCGGTGACTTCACGGAACACTTCGTCGATGGCGGCCATAGGTTCGGTGACGGCGAAGTGACCGAAATGTTTGAGGGCAGCCTCTTGGGTAAAGGTGCCTTCCGGTCCCAGATAAGCAACAGAGACAGGCTTTTCCAGGGCCAGACAGGCAGACATGATCTCGCGAAACAGACGCGCCACTTCCTCGTCACCCAGTGGGCCAGGGTTGCGCTCCATAATGTTGCGCATCACCTGGGCTTCCCGCTCGGGGCGGTAGAAATCCGTGGCGCCGGCGGCGGTTTTCACTTCCGCCACCTGCTGGGCATAACGAGCTCTGGTGCTGATCAGCTGTAACAGCTCACGGTCAACAGCATCTATCTTGTCGCGAAGTTCTGTCAGGGTAAGCTCTGCCATTGGTTAATTGCCACCTTCCTGCTCTTCAGCCTGAATCTCTGCGCCCTGCTCCTCGGGATCTTCGATTCGCGCCACACTCACCAGCTTTTCATCCTGGCGAACACGAATCAGGCGTACACCCTGAGTATTGCGGCCCACACTTGGCACTTCAGCAACACGGGTACGCACGAGGGTTCCCTGGTCGGAGATAAGCATGATTTCATCCTGCTCTGCCACCAGCAGAGCACCCACAAGGGCACCGTTGCGCTCGCTGGCCTGCATCGCGATCACACCTTGACCGCCGCGACCTTTTGTCGGGAAATCATCTGCTTGCGTCCGCTTCCCATAACCGTTCTCACTCACTGTCAGAATCTTTTGCTCAGCGACAGGGATGATCAGCGAGATAACTTCCTGACCCTCGGGCAGGCGGATACCGCGCACACCGCGGGCGGTACGGCCCATGGCCCGCACATCCTCCTCGCGGAAACGGGCGACCTTGCCACCGCTGGTGAACAGCATCACATCGCAAGTGCCATCGGTAATGGCGGTGCCCACCAGATGGTCCCCTTCATCCAGCTCCACAGCCCGCAAACCGACACTGCGGGGCCGTGAGAAGGATTGCAGTGACGTTTTCTTGACGGTGCCGTTGGCGGTGGCCATGAAAATAAAGTGATCCTCGGTGTACTCCCTGACCGGCAGGATGGACGTAACACGCTCCCCTTCATCGAGGGGCAAGAGGTTGACCATGGGCCGACCTCGGGCATTGCGGCCCGCCACTGGAATCTGGTACACCTTGAGCCAGAACACCTTGCCGGCATTGGTGAAACACAGGATGGTGTCGTGGGTGCTGGCGATCAGCAGATGCTCGACAAAATCCTCATCCTTGACCGCTGTAGCAGACTTGCCAGTGCCACCGCGACGCTGGGCCTGGTACATATCCAGGGGCTGGGTCTTGGCGTAGCCACCGTGCGAGACAGTGACAACACGATCTTCAACAGGAATCAGGTCTTCAACGGTCAGGTCGTTGAGGGATTCGATAATTTCCGTGCGACGGGCATCACCGAATTCCTTGCGCACCGCCTCCAACTCTTCCCGGATAACCGCCATGAGGCGGTCAGGATCGCCGAGAATAGCCAGATACTCAGCGATCTCAGCGACTTTTTCCTGGTACTCCGCGAGGAGTTTTTCGTGCTCCATGCCGGTCAGTCGATGCAGACGCAAATCCAGGATCGCCTGGGCCTGGGCAGTGGACAGATAGTAGCTGCCATCGCGCACGCCAAAGCCGTCAGCCAGATCTTCCGGGCGGCAGGCATCGCTGCCGGCCTTTTCAAGGAATTGCAGCACCGCGCCGGGGGGCCAGCTGGCGGCCATCAGACGATCCCGCGCTTCAGCGGGTGTAGAAGAGCTTTTGATCAGCTCTATCACCGGATCAATATTGGAGATGGCAACCGCCAGGCCTTCAAGGATATGGCCGCGCTCGCGGGCCTTGCGCAGCAGGTAAATGGTGCGCCTGGTAACCACTTCGCGACGGTGACGCAGGAAGGCTTCAAGCAGCTGCTTGAGATTGAGGGTGCGCGGCTGATCGTCCACCAGCGCAACAATATTGATGCCGAACACCGTCTGCAGCTGGGTCTGGGCGAACAGGTTGTTGAGCACCACATCGCCGGATTCGCCGCGCTTGATCTCCACCACGACCCGCAGGCCATCCTTGTCGGACTCGTCCCGCAGCTCGGAAATGCCTTCGAGCTTCTTCTCCTTTACCAGCTCGGCGATGCGCTCAATCAGGCGCGCCTTGTTCAGCTGATAGGGAATCTCGTGAATGATAATGGTCTCGCGACCGGTTTTTTCATCGCGCTCGATCTCCGCCTTGGCACGCACATAGATGCGTCCGCGCCCGGTGCGGTAGGCCTCGATAATACCCGCCCTGCCGTTGATGATGGCGCCGGTGGGGAAGTCGGGGCCAGGGATGAACTCCATCAGCTCATCAATGGTGATGTGTTCATTGTCAATCAGGGCCAGACAGGCAGACACCACCTCATTGAGGTTGTGGGGCGGAATATTGGTGGCCATACCCACGGCGATACCGGAGGATCCATTCACCAGCAGGTTCGGAATCCGCGTCGGCATAACAACCGGGATCTGTTCCTGGCCGTCGTAGTTGTCGACGAAGTTGACCGTTTCCTTGTCGAGATCCTCCAGCAGTGCGTGGGCGATCTTGGACATGCGGATTTCGGTATAACGCATGGCAGCGGCGGAGTCGCCGTCGATGGAACCGAAATTTCCCTGGCCATCCACCAGCATGTAGCGCAGCGAAAAGGGCTGGGCCATGCGCACAATGGTGTCATACACCGCCGAGTCGCCGTGGGGATGGTATTTACCAATCACGTCACCCACCACACGGGCGGATTTTTTGTAGGGTTTGTTCCAGTCGTTTTTCAGCTCGCTCATGGCGAACAGCACGCGACGGTGAACAGGTTTAAGACCATCGCGCACATCGGGCAGGGCGCGCCCGACGATAACGCTCATGGCATAGTCAAGATAGGATTGCTTCAGTTCGTCTTCAATATTGACGGGCTGAATCTCTTTTGCGAGCTCAACCATAAAACCACTTCTTCCCCATTTAAAGCCTGAATGTCAGGATTCTTGATATCAGGGCTCCAACAGCCACGCCCTGTTTTTTGCCGGGCATGGCCCGAGAACAAGCGCGGGATTGTAGCATAAGCTTGCCTGGAAATCGGACGTCTGGTGTTGAACCCAGTGAAGCCTCTATTTAAGCGCACAGATTGGGAGAGCATCGGACCTCTGACGTCAGACGTGCGACGTCGTATACTTGCGCCCTCACCCCAGGAGCCCCCATGCCGCACGAAACCGTAGACCTGCTGATCAATGCCCGCTGGATCGTCCCGGTGATACCGGAAAATGTTGTTCTCAACGACTGCACCGTGGTAGTTAATCAATCTAAAATCAAAGGCTTATATCCAAAATCTGAAGCAAAACGACTGTATAGTGCCCGCCGGGTAATCGACCTCGACAACCATGTGCTGATCCCGGGCCTGGTCAACGCCCACGGCCATCTGGCCATGAGCCTGCTGCGGGGCTACGCTGATGACCTCACCCTGGACAGCTGGCTCAAGGATCATATCTGGCCCGCCGAAGGGCGCTGGGTCAGCGAGGAGTTTGTCCGCGAGGGCGCCGAACTGGCCATGGCTGAAATGCTGAAAAGCGGCACCACCTGTTTTTCCGACATGTATTTTTTCCCCCAGCAAGTAGCCCTGGCTGCGCGGGAGCACGGGCTGCGCTGCCAGCTTGCCTTCCCTATCCTGAATTTTCCCTCCGCCTGGGCCCGTGACGGTGACGAGTACATCAGCAAAGGCCTGCAAGTACGAGACGAATTCAAGGGCGATGAACTGATCAATGTCGTATTCGGCCCCCACGCCCCCTATTCCGTGGATGATCGCTACCTGGAACGCGTCGTCACCTACGCCAATGAACTTGATATCTGCATCCAGATACACCTGCACGAAACCCGGGCAGAAGTTGATGATGCCGTACGCCAAACCGGTGAACGGCCAGTGGCGCGGATGCACAGGCTGGGCTTGCTCACCCCCAACACCCAATGCGTGCACATGACAGCCCTCAGCGATGACGATATCCGCATGGTGGCGGAAACCCGCGCCCATGTGATCCACTGCCCCAAATCCAACCTCAAGCTTGCCAGTGGTTTCTGCCCGGTTAAAACCCTGCAGGATGCTGGAATCAATGTAGCTCTGGGCACCGACGGCGCCGCCAGCAACAACAGCCTCGACATGTTCAGCGAAATGCAGTTTGCCTCTTTGCTGGAAAAAGGTGTCAGTGGCGACGCCTCGGCCCTCAACACCCACCAAACCCTGCGCATGGGCACGCTCAATGGCGCCAGGGCCATGGGGCTGGAAAGTCTGATCGGCAGCCTGGAAGCCGGCAAATGTGCGGATATGGTGGCGCTGGACATGGGCGGTATCGCCCGGGAACCCATGTATAATCCCCTGTCGCAACTGATCTACACCCCCATGGGCCACCGTGTCAGTCATGTCTGGATCAATGGCAAAGCCATGGTAGCTGACCAACAGCTGACCACATTCAACGAACAGCATCTGATCAGCAAGGCGCGACAATGGCGCGAACGTATCCAGGCTTGAGCACACCAACACCCGACGGAATCCCAATCATGACCGCAAACAGCAACAGCGCACCGGCCAATGTCGACCGCCGCGAGATCGCCAAATTCGAGGCCCTGGCCAGCCGCTGGTGGGATCGGGAAAGTGAGTTCAAACCCCTCCACGAAATCAATCCCCTGCGCGCCAACTGGATTGATCGCTATGCCGCCGTCGCGGGCAAAAAACTGGTGGACGTAGGCTGTGGTGGCGGCATTCTCTGCGAGGCCATGGCCCAGCGCGGCGCTGTTGTAACGGGCATCGATATGGGCGAAGCACCCCTGGCAGTGGCAGAGCTGCACAAACTGGAAAGCGGCGTAGAGGTCACCTATCTGCAAAGTACCGCCGAGCAGCTCGCACAACAACACCCCGGACAATTTGATGTGGTTACCTGCCTGGAGATGCTGGAGCATGTGCCTGATCCGGGCTCTGTCATCAAGGCCTGCGCCCAGCTGGTAAAACCCGGCGGCCAGCTGTTTTTCTCTACCATCAATCGCAACCCTAAATCTTATGCATTTGCTGTGATCGGCGCCGAATATTTGCTGAAATTGCTGCCCAAAGGCACCCACGATTACAGCAAGTTTATCCGCCCCTCAGAACTGGCGGGCTGGATCAGGGATGCGGGACTCGACCTTCACGCCATGACCGGCCTGGTGTACAACCCCCTCACCCGCAAATACCGTCTCAACGAGCGCGATGTGGATGTGAACTACATGGTTCACGCCTCCAAGCCTTCTGCTGCATCGGTTTAACACCACACCAGCCCGCAACACGAGCCAGCCATGATCCATAACCGTTTCGATGCCGTTCTCTTTGACCTGGATGGCACCCTGCTGGATACAGCCCCGGATTTCACCACCGCCATCAATCGCGTCCTTGAAGAGCAGGGGCTTGAGCCGCAATCGGAATCCCGCGTGCGCAGTGCCGTAACCCACGGCTCCGCAGGCCTGATCACCAGCTCTTTCGGCCTTGCCAGCGATCACCCTGACTTCGAACCACTGCGCCAGCGTTTGCTGCACCATTACCGCCAGTGCCTGACCCAGTACACCCACACTTTTGCCGGCATGGATACGGTTCTGGGGGAATTGGCTGCGCGGCAAATTCCCTGGGGAATCGTTACCAACAAACCGCTGCAATACACTACCCCGATCCTGGCGCAACTGAGCTTTCCCTCTCCACCGGCGACGGTGATCTGCCCGGAGCATGTTATCCGCACCAAACCCGACCCTGAGTCCATTGTGCTGGCCTGCCGGGAACTGCATGTAGCGCCGGAGAGAGTCATCTACGTGGGTGATCACCTGCGTGATATCGAGGCGGGCCGCAATGCGGGAACTGCCACGGCAGCGGTCACCTGGGGATACCTTGGTGAGGATGAAGATCCGCACACCTGGGGTGCCGACCATATCATCCATAATTCACATGAACTAATAACTTTATTATTCTGATATTAGAAGGTTTTTATTTTGGATACTGTCTATCTTGGTGATTACCAGCCCCCCGCCCAACTGCTGCGGGAGCGTATTATCTTTGTTACCGGAGCCGGTGATGGCATAGGCCGTGCGGCTAGCCTGGTGTTTGCCGCCCACGGCGCCACGGTGATTCTGGCGGGCCGCACCGTGGCCAAACTTGAAGCCGTGTACGACAGCATTACTGAGTCGGGTTATCCCGAGGCGGTTATCCAGCCCCTGGATCTCAACGGCGCCACGGAGGCGGAATACCAGCAGCTGGCGGAGGCCATACTGGAACAATTCGGCAAGCTCGACGGCCTGCTCCACAATGCCAGCGAACTGGGTCAGCGCACACCTGTCGCCAACTATCAGGTCAGCACCTGGCAAAAGGTCATGCAGGTCAATGTGAATGCCCAGTTCATGCTCACCAAGTCTCTGCTTCCGGCACTGGAGCAATCCCCGGATGGGGCCATTGTCTTCACAACCTCAAGCGTAGGCCGGGTGGGTCGCGCTTTCTGGGGTGCCTACGCCGTATCGAAATTCGCCACAGAGGGGCTGTGTCAGGTATTGGCTTCAGAGCTGGAAGAAACCACCAGAATCCGCGTCAACTGCATCAACCCCGGCGCCACCCGCACCCGCATGCGCGCCGCCGCATACCCGGCGGAAGATCCGCGCACCCTGAAAACACCGGAGCAGATCATGCCAGCCTATCTGTATCTGATGGGTGCGGATAGCGTGGGGGTTACGGGGAAGAGTTTTAACGCCCAATGAGTTTCACGTCAGGAACGCGGCCCTCGCGACCGCAGCCGACGCTCCTGCCGATCGGCTTTGTGCTTCTCCGCCGGCGTGACAGACCAGTCCACATCGGTTCGCAAACCCACCAACTTGCAGAGTTTTTTGACGTCATCGGGTTCCAGTTCGAGCCATTCCCCGCTGCGCACATAGGAGGGCACTTCAACACTGCCATAGCGGATGCGTTTGAGGCGGCTGACCTCGACACCCTGGGATTCCCACAGGCGGCGCACTTCCCGGTTGCGGCCTTCGGCGATAACCACGGAGAACCAGCGGTTGGTATTGCCCCCCTGCCCCACTTTCACCTTTAAAAATCGCGCCTCGCCATCCTCCAGCAACACACCGTCGGTGAGGCGCTTGACCATGGCATCATCCACAGCGCCGTGAATGCGCACCACATATTCCCGCTCTACCTGACCGGAAGGGTGCATCAGGGCATTGGCCAGCTCGCCGTTATTGGTGAACAGCAGCAAGCCCGAGGTATTGATATCGAGCCGCCCCACCATCACCCAGCGACCGTTTTGCAGATTCGGCAGATGCTTGAACACCGTGGGCCGCCCTTCCGGATCATCCCGTGTTGAAACCTCCCCTTCAGGCTTGTTATAGGCAATCACCCGGATGCGCTCGCGGCGGTCCGGCAACTTTACCAGGCGGCCATCCACTTTCACTTCATCCTTGAACTCGACCCGATCCCCCAGCTTCGCCACCTTGCCGTTGACATTGACACGGCCTGATTCGATCCAGCGCTCCAGTTCCCGGCGCGACCCAAGCCCTGCCTGGGCGAGGACTTTCTGTAATTTTTCACTCATGTTCTGACCTTTTTGCAATAGGCAGGGTGACTATCCTGGCTGAGGTCAGTGGCTCATCGGATACGTCAGTGTCTTCTTCGTTAGTGACATCTGACTCTTCAGCGCCAGGATAATCAGTCTGTGGGCGAGGTGGAGCTTCATCTTCGAGATCCAGCACCGCGTTGAATTCATCCAGATCCCGTATCTCCCCCAGGGGCGGCAGATCCTCCAGACTTTTCAGGTTGAAATAGTCGAGAAACTGGCGGGTAGTGGCATACAGCGCCGGGCGGCCCGGTACGTCCCTGTGGCCCACCACCCGTACCCACTCCCGCTCCATCAGGGTGCGGATAATATCCGAACTCACCGCCACGCCGCGAATCTGCTCGATATCGCCACGGGTAATGGGCTGGCGATAGGCGACCAGCGCCAGGGTTTCGAGCAGCGCTCGGGTGTATTTTTTTGGCTTTTCTTCCCACAGTCGCCCGATCCAGCGCGCCAGCTCCTGGCGCACCTGGAAGCGATAGCCGCTGGCGGTGAGCTTCAGTTCATAGCTGCGACCGGCACAATCAGCCTCAAGTTCGGCAATGGCGGCCAGCATTTGGCCGGTTTCCGGGCGCTCGCTCTCTTCAAAAATCTCGCTGAGTTTTTGCAGGCTCAGGGACTGCCCCGCAGCGAGCAGCGCAGCCTCGATAATATTTTTTAAAACAGCATTATCCATTGGCAATTCCTTTACAGGCGGCAGAGCCAGCTCTGGTTTTGATCTTCACACACTGCTCATCATAGGGTCTGCTCATCCCCCAGATGAGCACTGCGGGCCTTGACATGAATCGGCCCGAATATTTCGCTCTGCACCAGCTCAACCAGGGATTCCTTGATCAGCTCCATGATGGCCAGAAAAGTGACCACCACACCGGCGCGTCCTTCTGACAACCTGAACAGCGACACAAAGGGTACAAACTGCCCGTGCTGCAAACGCTCCAGCACCTGGCCCATGCGCTCCCGGGTGGACAGGGGTTCGAGGTGAACATGGTGGCTTTGGTACATATCGGCACGCTTCAGCACATCCGCCAGTGCCAGCAGCACATGGCGCAAATCCACATCGGGGTGGGGGCGCTGGCTGTCGATATCCGGTGGCCTGGCCTTGGCCAGATGGAAGTCGCGGTCGAGGCGCGGGATGGTATCGAGATCCTCCGCCACCTTTTTGAAGCGCTCGTATTCCTGCAAACGGCGAATCAGCTCGGCGCGGGGGTCTTCTTCCTCTTCTTCGGCCTTCTGGCGGGGCAGCAGCATGCGCGACTTGATCTCCGCCAGCATGGCCGCCATCAGCAGGTATTCCGCCGCCAGCTCAAAGGTCATGAACTCCATCATGTCGATGTAGACCATGTACTGGCGGGTGATTTCCGCCACGTTGATTTCGAGGATATCGATATTCTGGCGTTTGATCAGGTAGAGCAACAGATCCAGCGGCCCCTCAAAGGCTTCGAGGAAAACCTCAAGGGCCTCTGGCGGAATATACAGATCCTTGGGCAACTGGGTCATCTGTTTGCCATACACCATGGCAAACGGCATCTCCCCCTGCTGGGGTCTTGCCCTTACTTCGTCTTCTGTAATATCGGCAGTGAGATGATCACTTTCCGTATCCAGTATTCCCGAATTAACCATTCAACCCAACCCGCTGCGCCAAGCATTTCAAGGCCGGGATTATAGCTTTAAAAAATGGGTCTGGCTTCAGCCCCCTCACCCCGCCTCAAAAGGGGCAAAATCCCCAACCCCCTGCCGCACCAGCAAAGGTACATCGCTGGTGAGATCAACAATGGTGGTGGCCTCAAGGCCGCAATAACCGCCATCAACCACCACATCCACCCGTTTTTCCAGCATGGTGCGAATATCGTGGGGATCATTGAGGGGCAACTCATCGCCGGGCATGATCAGGGTCACGCTCATCATGGGTTCGTCCAGCTCTTCCAGCAGGGCCAGGGCGATGGGGTTGGCGGGCACACGCAGGCCAATGGTTTTGCGCTTGGGGTGCATCAGGCGTCTGGGCACTTCCGATGTAGCCTCAAGAATAAAGGTGTAGGCGCCGGGGGTATTGGCCTTGAGCATGCGGAACACCTGATTGCTGACCTTGGCATAGGTGGCCAGCTCCCCCAAGTCGCGGCACATGAGGGTGAAGTTGTGGTGCTTGTCCAGTTGACGGATAAGGCGGATCTTGTCCATGGCAGCCTTGTCACCCAGGTGACAACCAATGGCATAGGCCGAATCCGTGGGATACACAATCACCCCGCCCTTGCGCACGATTTCCACCGCCTGGTGAATCAGGCGCTGCTGGGGGTTATCGGGATGAATAAAAAAAAACTGGCTCATGGCGTGGCACCGACTTCAATACTGCAGGCACTATACAGATTAGCCAGAAAGATGGGCACTCTACTTGCGTTTTTTGCCTCAGACCTTGGACCCCCAGGCAAAACTGCTTTTACATTGTGCCGCGTCACCCAACCCCCTAGAATTGGCGGTTCACTTTTATCCCACTGAGTGCAATGAGCGAAACCTCTGACAAAACCGGGTTGCCGAAACAGGAACCCGCGAAAAAAGATGAACATAAAGCCGAAAACCTGCTGGTCAATCTGCTTTTCAATATCATCATTCCCACATTGATCCTCACCAAACTCAGTGGCGACAACCATCTGGGTACCACCAATGCCATCCTGGTGGCCCTGGCGTTCCCCATTGGTTACGGAGTGCGGGACATGCTCAAGCGCGGCAAGGTCAACCTGTTTTCTGTGCTGGGTGTTTTCAGCGTGGCCATGACGGGCGGAATCAGCCTGCTGGGGCTGGCCCCCAAGTACCTGGCCATCAAGGAGGCTGCCGTGCCGGCCACCTTCGGACTGGCGACGCTGATCTCCATCAAAACCCCGTATCCCCTGGTTAAAACCTTTATCTACAACGATGCCATTCTCGACATTCCCACCATCGATCAGGCCTTGGCCCGCAACGGAACCCGTCAGGCCTTCGAGCGGCACCTCACCAACGCGTCGTTCATGGTGGCCGGTTCGTTCTTTCTGTCATCCCTGCTCAATTATGTGCTTGCCATCATGATTGTCACCTCCATGCCCGGCACGGTGGAATATAACGAACAGCTGGGTAAAATGACCGCCCTGAGCTTTCCGGTCATCGCACTGCCCGCCATGGTGGTGATGATGGGGGCCATGTTCTACCTGTTCAGGGGGATTACCAGCCTGACCGGCCTCGACCTGGAACATATTGTCAAACACCGTCACAAGGAAAAGGAAAAGTAATATGTGGTACGCCATCATCAGCAGCGACGTTGAAAACAGCCTGGAAAAACGTCTGGCAGCGCGCCCCGACCACATTGCCCGCCTGGTGGCGCTGAAGGATCAGGGGCGCCTGTTTGCGGCGGGGCCGCACCCTGCTGTGGACTGTGAAGATCCTGGCGAGGCGGGTTTTACCGGCAGCCTGGTGATTGCCCGCTTTGACAGCCTGCAGGAAGCACAAGCCTGGGCAGACGCCGACCCCTATATCAGCGGTGGCGTCTATGCCGGAGTGATTGTCAAACCCTACAAAATTGTGCTGCCCTGATATAACACCGCCTGCTGGCAAATTGCCCATACAGAAAAATACCTGAAGGTTTCACCACCATGACCAGAACTCTGTTCACCCTGCTGCTGATGGCGTTGCCCGCATTGGCCCTGGCACAAACCCGCTATATCACCGACGAGCTGCGGGTGCCCCTGCGCAGCTCCCCCTGTGGTGATTGCGCCATTGTCCACGACGGACTCACCCCGGGAACCCCGTTGACGGTGATCAATACTGAAAATGATTGGACCCGGGTATCAACCCGTCAGGGCGTCACTGGCTGGCTGCCCAATCACTACCTGGTTGACGCCCCGGTCAGCCCCGGTCGCGAAGCGGCCATGGATGCCAACGCCAACGCACTGAGGGCAGAAAACCGCAAACTCAAGAGCGATCTGGCGGAACTGCAAACGGCCTATGACGCCCTTGAGACCGAATACAGCCTGGACAAGGAAACCCTGGCTGAACTCGAAGTGGAACTGTCCACCGTCAGAAAAATGTCCACCAATGTCCTGGCATTGCAGGAACAGAACGAAGAGCTGATCAAACGCAGCCACATGCTGCAAAGTGAAATTGATGTGCTCACCGCCAGCCGCGACCAGCTGCAAAATGACAACACCCAGCGCTGGTTTATGTACGGCGGCCTGGCGGTATTTCTCGGCGCCCTGCTGGCCACCCTGTTGCCCCGCATGAGACCCCGCCGCCGCTACTCGGAGTGGGGCTGACATGGCCGTTTACAGGGCGTTGCTGGTCATGTTGCTGTGCCTGTGCAGCAGCGCGTATGCAGCACAGCAAACCACCCCTGTACAGGTTCGCCTGGAAACAGACCTGGGCAATATCCTCCTGGAGCTATACCCCGACAAGGCCCCCAAGACCGTTGAAAATTTTGTCGGCTACGTAAACCGCTATTTTTACGACGGCCTGATTTTTCACCGGGTGGTAAAAGGCTTTGTGATCCAGAGTGGCGGCAACATGTTTGACCTCAGCGAAAAAGACCCCGGTGAACCTGTCGTCAACGAATCCGCCAATGGCCTGAAAAACAGCCGCGGCACCATCGCCATGGCCCGCCATGCCGACCCCGACAGCGCCCGCGCCCAGTTCTATATCAACCTCGGCAACAACACCAACCTCGACCCGCAAGGGGACAAACCGGGGTACACCGTCTTTGGCAGGGTAATCGAAGGCATGGATGTAGTGGATGCCATCGGCAAACTGAAAACCCGCGCCCTGGAGGAGTTTGAACATTTGCCGGTTAAAACCGTGCAGATATTGCGCGCCAGAGTCGTCACTCCCATGGCCATGGACGAACCTGAATTGCCAGCCCCTGAAACAGCAGCGCCATGATCAAGCTCAGCGTCAACCTCAACAAAATCGCCCTGATCCGCAACTCCCGGGAGGGGGATTATCCGTCAGTAACAAGCTTTGCCCGGATCTGTATCGATGCCGGTGCAGAGGGCATCACCGTTCACCCGCGCCCGGACCAGCGCCATATCCGTCCAGGCGATGTGCGCGACCTCTCTGCCCTGGTGCAAAAACGCCCTGGTCTTGAATTCAATATCGAAGGCAACCCCTTTGCCCCACCCCGGGGCAGCTATCCCGGACTGATGGCTCTGGTGGAAGAAACCCGCCCCCATCAATGCACCCTGGTGCCGGACAGCAATGAACAGCTCACCTCCGACCACGGCTTTGACCTGACAAAATCCGCCGAAGCTCTGGCGCCACTGATCAATAAACTCCACGCCCTGGGCGTAAGAGTCAGCCTGTTTATGGACCCGGATGTGGAACAGATCCGCCTGGCAAACGATATCGGCGCCGACCGTATCGAGCTTTACACAGGACCGTTCGCCGCAGCCTGGGGCAACAGCGCTGAACTTGAACCACTGTTCGCCCGCTACCGGGAGGCTGCCCAGGCCGCCACGGATATGGGGCTTGGCGTCAATGCGGGCCACGACCTGAATCTGAGTAACCTTGTCCGCTTCCGGGAAATTCCCGGCCTGCTGGAAGTTTCCATAGGCCATGCCTTTACTGTCGATTCCCTGCTTATGGGTATGGACGCTGCGGCACGGGCCTATCTGGACGTGTTGGCAGGAGACAGCAGCACCGGGAACTGAACCATAATAATATTCCTGGCAATCAAAAAAGCAGGAAATAACTGGTCACTGAATCAACTGCAGACCGCGAAGCGGCCTGTTTCACCACTCCGCCATAAACCATGAATAGAGAGGGGAGATCGGGAAATGTTGAATAAGGCAAAGTGGATAGTTGCACTGCTACTTATCCCAGCACTTGTGCTGGCAATCATTGCCTTGACCAGCGTCTCCCGCATGCAGGCTCTCATGCCCTGGTCATCCGAGCAGCCAGGCCCCATGACGGAAAGTGCCGGGTTATACCCGCGCTCCTATCAGCGCATTATTTCCTCCGCTGTCGAGGAGGGAAATCTCACCATCTATTCGACCACTGATCACCGATCCGTGGTCGGCTTGCTGGCGGAATTCAAGCGCCGCTATCCGCACATTGAAGTGACCTATCACGACCTCAATGCGGCGCGACTGAACAACCGCTTTATCGCTGAGGTCGCCGAGGGCAAACCCACCGCCGATCTGCTGTGGAGTTCCGCCATGGATCTGCAGATCAAACTGGTGAACGATGGCTATGCCCAGGCCTATCCCTCACCTGAAAAATCGCATCTTCCCCCCTGGGCCATCTGGAAGGAGGAAGCCTGGGGTGTGACTGCCGAACCCATAGTGATGATCTACAACAAGGAACTTGTACCTGCGGATGATGTTCCGCAAACCCATGACGACCTGACCCGCTTGCTCACCCTGAAGAAGGATTTCTATGCGGGAAAAATTGCCACCTACGATCCGCTTCTATCCAGTGTGGGATTTCTCTATCTGACCCAGGATGTGCAAAACAATCGCAACACCTGGCAACTGGTGAAAGCCCTTGGCTCTGCAAACCCCACCCTTTACACCTCTTCCGTAAGCATGACCGAGGATGTAGCCGCTGGCCGTCAACTGATCGCTTACAATACAATTGGCTCCTATGTATTGGCGCGTCTTGCGGAAAACCCATCCCTCGGCATTATCAAACCCAAGGATTACACCCTGATCATGTCGCGAATTGCCATCATTCCCAAGGCAGCGCCACACCCCAATGCAGCAAAACTATTTCTGGATTTTATGCTGTCAAACCACGGGCAGACTGTGCTGACCCACAGCTTTCTGGATTCTGTTCGCTCTGATGTTTCTTCACCCTCCGGAGCAATTCACTTAAGTCCAAAAGCCCGGGCCATCAGGGTTGGTCCCGGATTGATTGCCAATCTTGATCAGGTAAGGCGTCGCTCGATCCTTAAATCCTGGAACGATGCGCTTGAACAGAATGGCCAATCACAGCCATGATCCACGCCAATGCTTGACCTAAAATAAAAGGCAGACAACGTTTTTTGACCAGGCAATCTGAGCCAAAAGCCTTGAGAAAAGAGTAGTTTTCACTATGTCCCTGCGCACGCTTGATGATTTTCCTGTCTTTCCATGCAGCCGGATTATGCCGCTAAGCTACGCAGCCAGGCTGAAAACTGCATCTGTGTGATCAGGCGACTTGTCGCGTCAGGACCTTGTCCCAGTAACTGTTCAACCCTGCATCCCATGACAGCTTGGTGACAGGTAGCTCTGTTAGTGTGATAACTCATCAGCTCACCATCGGTGGCTGGATGGTAATAAAAGCGATAAGCGATCGTCGGAAAACGACGATGATAATCCTGACACAACAATGGGGTGAATTATGAAAATAACAACTTTCAGGCTCAATCTGCTGGCAACAACCGCCATGACAATGGCGTTGCCACTGGCGCCGCTACAGGCAGAAACAATCGATGAAATCATTGTCACCAGCCGGGCTGCTAAGCTTTATCGCATCGACACCACATCTGTGGGCAAACTGCCCACAGCACCACTTGAATCAAGCCAGATGGTGGCCGCCCTTACCGAGCAGTTGATTGCGGACCAGGGCGCCCGTGACGCTCAGGATCTGTACCGCAATATCTCGGGGGTAAGCTTTTACAGTTTTGCCGGGGTTGCTGCACGGGGATTTCGCCAGGAAGAAATTTACTACGACGGCTTGAGGGGTGATCCCAATGCGGGTTTTGCTGTCCCGCAACTGTTCAATATCGAGCGCGTCGAATTTCTCAAGGGCCCGGCAGGCATGCTCTATGGTCCTGGCGCACCAGGTGGACTGTTCAACTACGTGACGAAAAAGCCCAACGATCGCTTTGAAGGTAACCTGCGCGCAGTACTGGGTGACGAAGATCGCGCCGGGGGCATGGCAACCATCAACGGTCCTGTTGGCGGTGGTTTTTCCGCCCGCGCAGGGATCTTTTACGAAGACAAGGGACTGTTGCGCAACAATGCGGATCAGGAGTCTCTGGTTGCCGATCTTGGTGTTTCCTACGATATTGGCGCCACCACTCTTATACTCCAGGCAACCCACTACGACATGATTCAGAACGGCGCCCGCTTGCGGGGCGTTCCCGTTGACGACAACGGCAATTTTCTCACCCGCGTGCGCTGGAGCGCCAATGAGCCAGACGATTTTCTGAAAATGAAATCCGATGTTTTCCAGGGTCGTATTGAATCGGAAATAACCAGCAACCTTACCTTTGATGCGACACTGCGCTACAACGATGCCACGGAACAGCAGCACTACCACGAAATGAATGCCCTGTTTGATTCTGACAGCGACGGCCAGGTTGACAGTGTCAGGCGTGAATACCGTGAACAGCGCCGCAATCAGGAAAACTGGTCCTTTGGCGCCAACGCAGTGTGGTCTACAGATTTCAGCGAGCGCGTGCAGAACCGCGTGCTGGTTGGGCTCGACAGATTTACCGGCGAGGAAAATCGCTTTGCCAGCCGACTGCGGGGCAACCTCACTCCCCGGGCGGGACTGCCCGACCCCATCAGCATTTTCAACCCTGTCTACGGCAGGGCGGCCTACAAAAACTATGACTCAGCGGCTATGGTGCCCAATCTCATCGACAGCGAAAGAGCGGGCTATTACCTTCTCGATGAGATCACCTTTGGCAAGTTTATTGTTGTGGGGGGGCTGCGCTACGACGAGTTCAAGGATAATGTCAACGGTGTGAAATTCGACGATGACGAAATCACCTATCGTCTCGGTGGCGTCTATCGAATGCGGGAGGATGTCAGTCTGTTCCTGCAATATGCCACCAGCTTTGAACCGCAGTCCCCGTCCGCACAAATCCCGCAAGTGGGTGGGCCATTCTCGCCCAGCGATGGTGACATGGTGGAAGCAGGGATCAAAACCGAATTGATGGATGGTCGCATCCAGGCATCGGCAGCGATATACCAGATCAAACGCACCAATGTTCTCCAGGACGACCCTCGCGGCGATGTCAATAACGATGGCTTTGACGATCTGCTGCCCGCAGGCGAAGTTACCAGTGAAGGTTTCGAGCTCGACCTGGCGGTGGATATCACCCCCGATTGGGTGGCAACGGTAAATTATGCCTACAACAAAATCCGTATCACCGGTGGCTTTGCCGATGTTGATCGCGGACTGGGTGACAATATTGGCGACAAATTTGCCAATGCCCCGGAAAATACCCTCGGCTTCTGGACGCGCTATCAGTTTGGCGAAACAGGGCTGGCCATGGCCTTTGGCGGTGACTATGTGTCGAAACGACTAAGCGTCGATGGTCAGACAGTAAAGGCCTATGCAATTTACGACGCATCCCTGATCTATGAAGTCGGATCCTGGCGTGCAATGTTGCGGGTCGACAATATGTTTGACAAGGAATATGCCACTGCTGGCTTTCGCAGGCATACCGGGCATTATCCAGGCAGACCGCGTACGGCATTTTTTGAACTGAGCTATACAATCAATTGATGATGTCTATTTCAACCCTGAAATTCCTATAAAACCAAAGTAACCAATGGAGTAAAAAGAATGCAGTATTTTTTTGACACCACCACAAATCGGAAAGTAAAGGCCACCCACAAGCCGTTCCGCAAAGGCCGATTGTTGCCAGCTCTGGGACTGGTAGCCGCTATTGTCACATCGGCCTCAGCCTACGGTATGGGAAATAATCCGCTGATCAAGCAGGATCATTGGTTTGAGCCTGTGACAATTGCCATGATCCAGGAACAACTGGATGCCGGCATCGATATCAACCAGGTGAACCGTTCTGGCTCCTCACTGCTGGTACGTGCGGGAAATGGCATGGCTGGCGAAGATGTGTGGCAGTTTCTCATTGACAAGGGTGTGCGCCTGAATGAAAAACAGCTGGAGGGCCGCGAGGCCATTTTCTGGGTAACCAAAGGCGGCACTCCCGAAGCGGTGCGGCTTGTATTGGCACAACCGGGAGTGGATATAAACTCCCTGGACACCATCAAGCGCAATTCCTTCGCCCACGCGGTGCGCTTGCAGCCTGACCTTGAGGTCTACCGCGAAATGATCAAGGCGGGCGTCGATATTCATCTCAAGGATGAAAATGGTCGCACGGCAATGCATGAAGCCGCGATGCGCACCCGCTACGTCCATTTGTTTGAGTATTTTGCTTCACTGGGGCTGAAATATGACCAGCTCGACAATAATGGCTGGGATCCGTTTTTGAATGCGGCATGGCGCAATCCGGTATTTGATGTGGTCACCCATCTGGCGTCAAAAAGCGACATCAAGCGGGTTGGCAAGGATGGTATGAACGCCGCCATGCTAGCAGCGCAGAACAATCCCAATGGCAAAGTGTTGAAATGGCTGATGGATCAGGGCCTCAGTGTCGACGGTGTTGACGGCGACGGCACCACTGCGCTTATTCGTGCGGGCGGCAATAGCGCCGCCGTTGCCTCCCAACTGCTGGCCATGGGGCAGGATGTCAATGCCGTGGACAAGCAAGGAAATACGGCCTTTATCAATGCAGGAAAAGCGTTGGAAAATGCACCTGATCTGTTCAAGCTGCTGTCTGATGCAGGTGCCAACGTTCAGGCAGTCAACAAATCTGGCGCCAATGCCCTGATGGTTGCCCTGTCAAATGGCCATGGCTACAAGAACGGGCCCCAGAACATCAAATTGCTGATGAATGAATACGGGCTGCGTCCAACCAAAAAACTGAGCGACGGTTCAACAGCATTAACCATCGCAGCATCTGCAAATCAAAGCGCAGAAATCCTGCGGCTGCTGGTGGATGCGGGCGCTGATGTCAACGCAAAAAATGCCGATGGCCTGACACCCCTGATGATCTACGCGGCCAGATCCCAAAATACCGGAGCCATTGATTATCTGATCAGCGCCGGAGCGGATATCCGCATCAAAAACCCCCAGGGCAAAACCGCAGCGGACCTTGTTGCGACCAACAACAAGCTGGGAATGCCGATGCTCCAACATCGCTAATATGACAACCCTTAAATGACAAAACATTGTTAAACTTGCTGCCCATACTCAGGTTGGGTTACCCCGCAGGGCGTAACACAACCTGGGTATCAACCTGGCACAAAACTGGAATTATGAATGAATGTTCAGACCACCAACGCGACTGAACGCTACAGCACTTTCTCAATTTCACTCCACTGGCTCATGTTACTTTTATTCATCGCTGTCTATGCATGCATTGAACTGCGGGTGTTATATCCAAGGGGCAGCGATCCGCGAGAAGCATTGAAAACCTGGCACTTTATGCTCGGGCTATCAGTTTTTTTTCTGGTCTGGATCCGTCTTCTTGGCCGGATGATATATCCAAAGCCAGCAATTATTCCCCGCCTCAATAAATGGCAGCAGCTTGCAAGCACTGGATTCCACTGGCTGCTGTACGCATTTATGATCGGTATGCCTCTTCTGGGGTGGTTGCTCCTGAGTGCGGAGGAAAAGCCAATCCCTTTTTTCGGCCTGGAGTTGCCGGCACTGGTTGGAAAAAACGACAGTCTCGCGGATAACATAAAATACATTCATGAAACGTTGGGTGTCGTGGGTTATTTCGCCATAGGTATCCACGCCATTGCAGCTTTGGCTCACCACTACATCATGAAGGACAATACGCTGGTGAGGATGTTGCCGAAGCCGATAGCCTCAATCATTGGAAACCCATCGGCCAGTAAGGATCAGTCTGGAAAATCTTGAGCTGTCACCTGAGGAACGACACAAAAAGGAACCAGATTAATATTTAACAATACATAAAAATCTACACAAATTCGTGCAAACAGGTAACACCTAATGAAGTCAAAAATCAATAAAGGTTTGGCACAGCTTCCGCATGAACACCCTGGCTCTCCAGCAGAAACAAGAGAACCCTTCCAATTCGGTAGCGAGAAGTATTCAGATAAACTTTCAAGAAACAATGGATCGTATAATACATTCCACTTTTTGATTGAAACCGAAGAGGCCTTTGAAAATGGGTTTATCAGGGGTTATAACTAGCAGGCTGTTGAAGAAGGCATGGTTTCAACCCTTCCCGTGTTTCCTGCTTCCTTGACGTAGTCAAGATTTGTGAAATCTTCCTAAAACGGCCAAAGTTCCCATAATAACCTCCACACGGCATCCATCCAGCGGAACACAAAAATGGACACTGCATCGTGATGCATGATTGCAATCCATCACTCATTCAGCAAAAATGGAATCATTCTGCCCGCCCCTGAGGTGTGAGCCATGGCACGTGTTCTCCTGGTTGAAGATGATCCCTTATTGTCGCGGGGGATAGTGGCAGCCCTCTCAGCTCAGGGCTACAGCGTCGATACGGCCTTCACCGGCAAGTCCGCGCTCACCATGGCAAACGACCAGCCCTATGCCATCGTTATCCTCGATATCGGCCTGCCGGATATATCCGGCTTCGACGTGTTGCGCAAATTGCGCGCTGCCGGCCACACCGAGCCCGTGCTGATATTGACCGCCCGCGACGCCATCGATGATCGCATCCGGGGGCTGGACCTGGGTGCCGACGATTATGTTCTCAAACCCTTCGAAACCCCTGAACTGGCTGCGCGACTGCGCGCATTGCTGCGTCGCCAGCATGGGGACCCCTCCCCGGTTATCCACATTGGCAACCTGGAATTTGATCGCTCCAAGGGTACGGTGCATGTCAATGGCCGGCTTATTGAACTGCGCCACAGGGAATGGCTGGTACTGGAGCGACTGATCGCCAAAGCAGGCAAGGTCGTCTCGCCCGAGAGGCTGACAGCGGAAGTGTTCAACTATGATGACTGTGTCGGACCCAATGCGATTCAGCTTTATATAGCCAGACTGCGACGCAAACTGGCTCCGGACGGACCCAATATCCGCACGCTGCGGGGACTTGGATACCTTTTGGAAGATCAGTAAGTGCAAAAATCACCCTTCACCCTTACCCGCCGACTGCTGCTGGTGCTGATTATACCGACCACTGCCCTGGCACTTGCCCTGGCCATCGGCGGCATCCTGATGATCAACAAGATCGTGGAGGGCGTTAACGACAGGGTGCTGAGCGCCTCAGTCCGTATCATCGCTGAAACCGTTGCCGTGGAGGATGGGCAAATCACCTTCGATCTCCCCCACTGGGCTCTCGGCATGCTGGAAACAGACTTGCGAAACAATATTTACTACAGCGTCAGCATCGGCGATCAACTGGTATCAGGTTACGACCTTCCCAGCGTCAAACCGCTTCCTGAGCGTGATGGTGATGTAGCCTTTCACTATTCTGAATTTCTTGGCTCACCGGTGCGTATTGCAGCAACCCGTGAACAGGTGTCTGGCATGCGACCGGCGGTCGTCATTCAGATAGCAGAAACCCTGGACACCAGGCAAGCGCTACAGCAGCGCATGATAGGCGGTCTTCTAATGTTTGAACTGCTTTTGCTTGGCTTGCTGATAGCCCTTCTGCCCCCTGCAGTGCGCTGGGGTCTCGGACCACTGGCCAGCCTGAGGCAACACCTTGAACGGCGCGCCCCCGCAGATTTCACCCCGTTGCCATTGCATCATGTGCCCCTGGAACTGCACAAACTGGTGGATGGCTTCAATGATTTGCTGGCCAGGCTTGAGACAGCAGTCAAGGCAATGAGCCGGTTTACTGCCGATGCCGCCCACCAGATGAGAACCCCGCTGTCCATCCTGAAAACACACCTGAATGTGCTGGAATCCGCAGGCCCCAGAAGCCCGGAGGAAAAACAGCATTTAGAGGATATACGCACTGCTACAGACCGCCTGCAACGCTTGCTGGTGCAGTTATTGGCGCTGGCCCGGGCAGAAAGTGCGAAAGAGGGTTCGCCCCTGGTGATAGAAGCTGTGGACATTGTTGCAATCGCTCGCAATGTCGCCGAGGAACATGCCCCTGCGGCCATTCGGGCCAGACAGGATTTGCAATTCAGCACCAGCGAGCCGGTACTGATGGTGAAAACGGAAACGCACCTTGCCACCGAATTGCTTGCGAATATTGTCGATAATGCCGTTCGTTACAACCGCCCCTGCGGTCAGGTGCGCATCGGATTGCGCGCTGTCGACAATGGCGTCATGGTGGCCGTCGAAGACAGTGGTCCAGGCATCGACGCTGCACAAAGGGAGGCTGTTTTCAGCCGTTTTTACCGGCTTGAAAGGGATCAGGCACATCCAGGGAGCGGGCTGGGCCTGGCCATCGTCAAGGAAATTGCCGATCACATCGGAGCAACCGTAAAACTCCTCGATCCTGCCTCTGGAACCGGCCTCAGAATTGAAGTGACCTTCCCCTGCGCCATGCCCTGACACAGCAATTCCTGTGATCGACCCTGTTGAAATTGTGTTTTGAAATTGTCCGCCATGACAGAACCCTGACAGGTTGACTCCCTATACTTGCGGTTAACCTCCCCTGCAATCACCTGTTGTAAGAGTGAGATACGGACCTGGATGTACTGCATAGGTGGCGGACAAAAGCCAAGGTGCTTGTAACAGACCGCATAGTAATAAAAACGGGATGATCGGATATGTTGACATTGATTGGCCTTGCGACCGTAGCAACCATCGTGCTTTTGCTGGTTTTCCGCAAGATAGCGCCGGTTGTCGGGCTTTCACTGATCCCGTTTCTGGGCGCCCTCGCTGCGGGCTTCGGTCTGGATGAAATCGGCGGATTTTTCACCAGCGGCCTGGGTTCAGTGGTCCAGGTTGCAACCATGTTTATCTTTGCAATCACTTTTTTTGGCGTGCTGCAGGATGCCGGTTTATTTCATCCACTGGTGCGGTTTCTGGTCAGGGTGTCCGGTGGCAATGTGGTTTCTGTTGCTGTGGGTACCGCAATAGTCGGCATGTTGGCCCATCTGGATGGCGCCGGTGCCACAACCTTCCTGCTGACCATTCCCGCGCTGCTGCCTCTCTACAAACGGCTGGGTATGAGTCCGTACCTGATGATGCTGTTACTGGCTACGGGGGCTGGTGTGCTCAACCTGATGCCCTGGGCCGGTCCATTGGGACGAGCTGCGGCTGTTTTTGACATGGACCCCACCGAGCTGTGGCAGCCGCTGATCCCTGTGCAGATTTTTGGTGCGTTTTTACTAGTGATTTTTGCTGCACTGTTTGGTATCAGGGAGCAGCGACGTATAGCAAGAGGCGCGGGTATACCTGTTGAAGATGATCAGGATGTGTCGCCATTAACGGTAGCGGAAGGCGATCCGGAATTATTGCGCCCCAGGTTTATGTGGCTCAACTTTGCCATTTTGATTACCGTCATCGGCAGTTTGGTCACAGGATTACTTCCCTCTGCCTATGTGTTTATGCTGGGACTCGGTGTTGCCCTGCTGGTCAATTACCCATCCGTAACCATGCAGATGCAGCGGATCAATGCCCACGCGCCAAATGCCCTGCTGATGGGTGCCATTATCCTGTCGGCGGGATCTTTCCTGGGCATTCTGGATGGTACAGGGATGCTGCGTTCCATCGCCACGGATATGGTGTTGGTACTGCCTGAATCCATTGTACCGAACCTGCACATGATCATTGGGATCTTTGGCTTGCCCATGGAGCTTGTGCTGAACACAGATGCCTATTTTTTCGCACTGCTGCCAATCGTTGAACAGATCGTAGCAACGCACGATGTGCCTACAACCACCACTGTCTATGCCCTGATGATTGGCAATGTGATAGGCACGTTCCTTAGTCCGTTTTCACCGGCGCTGTGGTTGGGGCTTGGTCTTGCGGGCCTCGACTTTGGCAAACACCTGAGATATTCCTTTCTGTGGATGTGGGCCTTTTCACTGATGCTGATGGGATTTGGCGTTGCTATTGGCTTGATGCCATAGCGGAATTCGCCGCCCTCATCACTTTAAAGGCTGTAGCTGAATTTTCCTGTGAAATGATAGTGGTCCCAAGGCATTATCCTTAGCAACCAAACAGGCCCCATGCCACTTTGGGCTTCGAGGCTGTACACTTCGAGGCTAATCAGCCTGGCCCCAATCAATGCAACAAAACAAGCCCACAACCACCCTGAACATCATTGGTCCCGGCAGACTCGGCAGGACACTCGGCCGACTGATGGCAGATTCCGGCCTGGTCACTGTGGCAAGTCTGTACAGCCGCGACCCAAGCAATGCCCGCAACGCCGGGGCTTTTATACGCCAGGGGGCGGCGACAACTGACCTGTCTGCCCTGGCTGATGCATCACTGTGGCTGATCGCCACCCCTGATGACGCCATTGCCGATGTCGCCCAAACCCTGGCAGCAAGCGGGCGGGACTGGCGGGGGTGTAACGTCTTCCACTGCAGCGGCATTCACAGCGCGCAATTACTGCGACCACTGCAACAGCAAGGGGCCAGCATTGCCAGCCTGCACCCCATTCACAGCTTTGCCGATCCGCAACAATCCCTGGTGACCTTTGCTGGTAGCTGTTGCACCCTGGAGGGCGACCCTCAATGCCAGCAACAACTGACGGCGCTGTTCAGCGCCATTGGCGCACGGCTGTTTGCCATTGACGGGCACAGCAAAGCGCTTTACCACACAGCTACCGCCATGGCCTCCAATTACCTGGTAGCCCTGATGGATATCAGTCTGGGATTGCTGGAAAAATCAGCGGTCAACCAACAGGACGCCAGGGAACTGCTGGCGCCACTGGTTATGCAAACTGCCGGGAATATTTTCGCCAAAGGGCCACAGGCCGCCCTGAGCGGGCCCATTGTTCGCGGCGACAGCAGCACTGTTCAACAGCATCTGCAAGCCCTGGAACAACAGTGCCCGGAGCTGCTGACGGTATACCGCGAGCTGGGATTACTGACGTTAAAGCTGGCGGCACAGGCAAGGCCGGATTTGGCGGGACCACAGACTGATATAACAGCGTTGCTGAAGGCAGATCCGTCAACACTTCAGGGCTGAGTGGTTTCAGTTATTGCCAAACCCGTTGACCCACCAGCTCCTTGACAAGCTGACCGCTGGCCACAAGGGCTTCCCCATCCGGCAAGCAACAGAACTTCCTTTCCATGCGCGTTGCGGCAAAATCCGTTGGCGCCGGGAAAACCACCAGGCCTTCAGCCTCGAAATGATAAACCGCCCTGGCCATATGAGCTGCGGAAGTTACCAGCACAATGTCATTCACCTGGTTGCTTTTCAGCATCCTGGCGCTAAAACGGGCATTTTCCCGGGTATTGCGGCTTGAAGACTCCACCATCATTGCCGATTCCGGCACACCCAGATCCCCAGCCAGTATCGCCATGGCAACAGCATCGCTGAATGGATCAGACCGCCTGGCACTGCTGCCCGTGAAAAGGATAATTGGCGCTTTTTCTGCCTTGTAGAGTCTGGCCCCATACCAGACCCTCTCACCGGCCTCACCAAACTGGATGGTTTGCCCTGTTTCCTCCCCTTTGCCGGAAGGATTGATGCCGCCACCCAGCACGACAATGACAGAAGCTGCCGGAATGTCATCCAGGGCGAGCGCCTGCCAGGGGGCTTCAACCAGCCGGGCCAGACTGGCCGCCACAGGGGGTAAGGACCACAAAAAAAGCCAGGCAACGACAAAAACCCCAAGGCCAGCGGCAAGCTGCCTGCGACCGAGCCAAAGCAGCAGCAGGGACAGCATTGCCGCACACAAAGCCGTACCCAAAGGCGCAACCAGGAAAATAACCAGTTTATCCAAAACCAAACTTTAACCCTCACAGCCAATTGCCGTACCGATTACGCTGTCACAGCAAAATCGGCTACAGTACCTGTTCAATGTGATTGTGTATTTTGTAGGATGGGTGGAGCACAGCGATACCCATCAAGCTCTGGTGGCATAGATGGGTATGGCTGTGTTTATCCTGTCCTGTTTATGGCAACCATCCGACGGATCAAGTAAAAGTTGAGACCAGAAACCCATGGGCGTATTCCACTACACAATGCATCGTATCGCGTTGTTGCCTTTTATAACGGATGAACCCGGTGCATGGATAGCTGAAGTCCGCCGCTGGATCAACAACAATGACGAGCAAACCCTGGCGGCTTTTCTTGTCCAGCAAGGGCTGGCGCCACAGTGGCACAGCCTGGTTCATGGCAATGGGTCACAGGCAATCCTGTCTGAACAGGGGCAGGAAACACTGCGGCTCGCTGCCCTGAACGCGGCGCAGATCTACTTGATTCAAAAACACTGCCTGCGCACAGTGAACGATACACTGGAGAGCAATGGCATCATCCATGTTGTTTTCAAGGGCGCCCATCTGCGGGAAATACTCTACCGGCAACCCCACAATCGCACAGCCTGCGACATCGACCTGCTGGTGTCTCCGCAGGACAAACATCAAACCATCAAAGCCATTGTGGACAAAGGCTTCGAATTGCAGGTATCTGCCACCAGCATCAGCCATGAAGCCACACTGGTCAAAGACCAGGTGGGCATTGATATTCACTGGGATATTCTCAGGCCCGGCAGAACCCGGAAGCCCATGACGCCGGGGATTCTTCAACAACGCAAACAGTTTGGCAGCCACTGGGGGCCGAGCACAGAACACAGTCTGTTCCTGATGCTGGTACACCCGGTCATTACCAAATACGCCACTTCCCCCCTGTCCACCATCAACAGGCTGCTGGATATTATTCTGTTTATTCACCAGGAAAATATTGACTGGGAGTCTTTGCGGGCAATGCTGGCCAGCAGTGGCCTGCAAACAGCGGCCTGGATCATGCTGGAATGGCTGCGGCAGGTAACAGGCGTCACCCCTCCCCCGGATTTTATCCATGCCATCGAACCTGGCCCCCTGAAACGCCGATACCTGGGGGCATGGCTGGCGGGGGATTACTCTACAAGGTTATTGCGCTACCACACCATTATTCGCGCCGCATTCACACTGCCAGCCCATGACACCCTGAATGACGTCGTGCGGGCAACCCGCAGTCTTTACCGGGAAAAAACCCATGCACAGGAAAATCTCGATGCGTTTGCATGGGCAAATCCACAAATAAAATAACCGGGGAAATTGGCAGATCAAACGTTGGGCTGAGGCAAGAAGCCCAACATTTACCGGAGATTATTGTTGGGGTTCACAAAAATGGTTCAGCCCAACGTACAGCCAAGCTCCGGGTGGGAGCAATTACTGCCGCAAATCATCCTGATTAGCCAAAAACCACTGATAGGTATCCCTCAAACCATCCTTGAGGGCAAGCTGTGCCTTCCAGCCCATGCTTGACAGTTTATCCACATTCATCAGTTTGCGGGGTGTGCCGTCCGGCTTGCTGGTATCGAAAACCACGCGACCGGAAAATCCCACCACTTCCGCCAGGGTATGAGCCAGTTCCGCGATGGTACAGTCGATGCCGCTGCCCACATTGACATGGCTCAGCATGGGGCTGGTGTGTTGCTGCCAGGTATCCTTCGGCAGATTCATCACAAATACCGAGGCCTCGGCCATTTCATCCACATGCAAAAACTCACGCATGGCCTTGCCCGTACCCCACACCACCACTTCGCTGGCATTGGCGATTTTCGCCTCATGGAAGCGCCGCATCATGGCGGGCACCACATGGCTGTTCTGGGGATGAAAATTATCGCCGGGGCCGTACAGGTTGGTGGGCATCACCGAACGGTAATCCGTACCGTACTGGCGATTATAGGATTCGCACATCTTGATGCCGGCAATCTTGGCAATCGCATAGGGTTCATTGGTGAGCTCCAGCTTGCCGGTGAGCAAGGCATCCTCAATCATGGGCTGCTCCGCCAGCTTGGGGTAGATGCAGGATGAACCCAGAAACATCAGCTTGTTAACGCCATTCAGATACGCAGTGTGGATAACATTTACCTGAATCATCAGATTGCTGTAAATGAAATCCGCAGGGTAAGTGTCATTGGCATGAATGCCGCCCACCAATGCGGCTGCAAGATACACCTCATCAATGGACTGGTCAGCAAAAAAACCTTCCACCTGCGCCCTGTCGGTCAAATCCAGCTGCTGGCGGGTGGCGGTAATCAACTCCACACCCGGTTGATGGGCCAGCTGCCTGCAAATGGCTGAACCGGCCATGCCTTTATGCCCTGCAACAAAAATGCGCTTCATTAAACAACTCCTGGAAAAAGTGGAAAGATTACGGCCTGGAAGTCAGTCGTGCCTTCAATGCATCCAGCACAAAGATGGGCGCCGAAATAAACATACGCCGCCACAATCGCCTGGGTTGTTGCACCAGGCGCGGCAGCCATTCAAGCCCAAGGCGCTGGAATACCGGGTGCGAGCGCTTGACCCGGCCTGTGTAAAAATCAAATACGGCACCGATAGCCGCAGCAAAACGCACCTGCAAGCGCTCGCGATTGGCATAAATCCATTTTTCCTGCTTCGGCGCAGTCATGCCCACCCACAACACATCTGCCTGCGCAGCGTTGATGGCGTCGATCATGTGATCAAGCTCCTGGGGTGAATACTCAGCCCTGAAGGGTGGCGAATAGGTGCCCGCCACAGTGATATTGGGGAAATCCTGCGCCATTTTTTCCCGAATCAAGCCAAGGGTTTCTTCCGTGGAGCCAAGAAAAAACACCCGCAGCCCCCCTTCCCTGTCCATCAGACGATGCATCTGCCTAAAAATATCTGACCCGGTAATGCGCTGGCGGATATTGCCACCCAGGATTTTCGATGCAATGAGAATTCCAGCGCCATCGGGAATCAGCCAATCTGCATCAAGAAGTGCAGCCTTGAACTGCGCATCGCCCTTGGCCACTGCATAAGAGTGGGGATTGAGGCAGGCCAGCCACTGACAGGACCGCTCGCCGCCCATGACTTTCTGGAAAACCCCGGCAACAAAATCATCAGGGGCGCCATGATCGAGCTGATAGCCCAGCAATTTTTCCTTCATAGATTGACCATCATCTTTCATGGATTAACCTGCAACACGTGCGAAGGCGTGATGTGCAATGGGTGTTACGTATTGATCACGTAAATGCCGTTCGGCCTGAGCCTGTCGAAGGCCTTGCTGACAGTGCTTCGACACGCTCAGCACGAGCGGGATCCCGAATAGAACAGACCCCATCAATGATGCTGCATCAGGTGTTACGTATTGATTACGTAAATGCCGTTCGGCCTGAGCCTGTCGAAGGCCTTGCTGACAGTGCTTCGACACGCTCAGCACGAGCGGGATCCCGAATAGAACAGACCCCATCAATGATGCTGCATCAGGTGTTACGTATTGATTACGTAAATGCCGTTCGGCCTGAGCCTGTCGAAGGCCTTGCTGACAGTGCTTCGACACGCTCAGCACGAGCGGGATCCCGAATAGAACAGACCCCATCAATGATGCTGCATCAGGTGTTACGTATTGATTACGTAAATGCCGTTCGGCCTGAGCCTGTCGAAGGCCTTGCTGACAGTGCTTCGACACGCTCAGCACGAACGTATTCTCGAATAAAACATAGCCCATCAATGATGCTGCAATGGGCGCCACATCGGGGACGACTCAAACATGAATGCCGTTCGGCCTGAGCCTGTCGAAGGCCTTACTGACAGTGCTTCGACAGGCTCAGCACGAACGGGATCTTGAATAAAACATACCGCATCGATAACGTACCTCAGCCCAACCTGCGAGTCTGGCGCTGGCGTGAAGCGGCGATGGCTTTTTCATAGATACCCAGCAAAATGGTATGGTTGATGGCACTGGTATATTTTGCTTCGAATTCCGCCCGCGCACCGCTGCCCAGCGCCGCCAGCATACCGGGTGTTTGCCAGGCATGGGATACACGGTCCAACAGACTTTGTGGACTTGCTGCCATAAAAACCACACCGTTGACTCCGTCACTGACGATGGAAGGCAGTGGTCCCAGATCGGATACTGCCACCGGGGTGCCAAAGGCAAAGGCTTCCCGCAACACCATGGGAAAACCCTCAAAACATTCAGAAGGCAACATAACAAGCTGTGAGTTGGCGATTTTGCCTTGCGCCTGTTCGCTGCTCAGTTGCCCAAAGAACTTTACAGGCAAGCCAGCGGCTTTGATTTCCAGGTCAGATCGCAGCGGGCCATCACCGAGAACATGCAACTCCGGCACCCTATATCCGCTTTGGCTCCACAAGCGCCATGCGTCAATCAAAGTGCCAACACCTTTTTCCGGCGTCAGCCGGCCCGCAAAAATCACGCAATTCTCGCGCTTGTGCCACTCAACAGGGGCCGGGTTGCCAGGATAAAAATTGGGTTTTACATGGATTTTTTCCGCTGGCAATCCCGCTGTTGCCATACGCTCCCGCTGGAAATCGCTCAGGGCGATAAATGCCTCTACCTGGTTGCGCCAGGTTCTCAACTGCCTGTGCAGTGCCACATTCAACGCCATGGGCAAGGTGGCAATACGGCTGTCGCGATAACAGCCATAGCGAACAGCGGGCAATACAGACTGCTTATCGAGGCATTGGGTACAAACGTTGCCATCGCGCATGGGAATCCCCGCAGCGCAAAACAGGCGATAGTTATGCAGGGTAAGAACCCTTGCCGCAGAATGCCCGACGGCATAAAAAACAGCGGGGGAAATCAACGGAAAGGTATTGTGTACATGGACAATATCCGGGGCGAATTCCGCCACCGCCTTTTTTGCACGCCATGCCATGGCCGGATTCCAGGGAATCACCAGCGCACCCTTCAATTGCCCTGCCCGCCCACTGTTGCGGATTTCATCGCTGTGGCGCATCAACAGCTGCACGCTGTGGCCGTTGGAGCGGAGAAGCTCGATTTCCTCTTCCACAGCCTGATTTTCACCGGATGGCGCTGAGGAACCGTAATAGTTGTGAACAATCAGCACCCTCAAGAACGGGCTGCTCCGGCTCTGAATGGTCTTTGCAGGAGGGCATAGCCCAGCCCCAGCATGGCAAACTGCAAATTGCCGAACCAGGCGGCGTACATAATCACATTGTCGCTCAGCATAAAAATGGCCATGGGTATAAAGGAGGTGGCACCTGCGTACAAAAACAGCGCCTGCTGCGCTGGCGCCCTGCGCGCCCTCAGCCATGCGTGAATGGCCTGCCCCAGCATTGCCAGCCCGAATATCACCATCCCGACCATGCCGTATTCATAGCGCAACCTGAGCCAGTCATTATGGGGATGGGTAACCCTGGTGATTGAAACAGAGATCGCCTCAGTAGCGTTGGCGCCATGACCCATCCAGTAGGCCTCGTCAAGTCGGGAGATCAGTATCTTGTTCAGCCAGTAGCGACCAGAGCTGGCAAAATTGAAATTCACCTTGCCCTCACCTGCAAGTATATTTAGTGTGTTTTCAAACGCTTCCTGTAATGTACCTTCCCCGGAGTAAAACATTTTGTTCTGTATTCTCTCGGTATAAAACAACCCGATACCCACAAAAATCATCAAGCCAATAATCAGAATACGTTTGTAAAATGCAAAAGGCGTCAACACCAGCGGCAAAGTCAGTGCCACGGCCACCATCCCTGTTCGGGTATTGGCCAGCACGGGCACCAGCGCCAGCAGCCCCCAGTAGATCAGATATTTTTTTTGCCGCCCCGTGGTGTAAAGCACAGCAAACCACGCAGCAAGTAACGACGCCGTGATACTGCCTGCGGCAAAGCTGCTCAAATCATAAAGTCGCCCCACCGCCAGCCCTGTTGCCATGGCAGCCGCCCCCAGAAATATCCAGAGAAAATACACAAGCCATTGGCGACACTTTTCAAAAACCGCCTCATTCACTGCCATGGCAGAAAAAGCGGCACCCACCACCAAAGGGGTCAGCATCATGACAGTGCGCTGAAGCGCATTGGCAGCTTCAGCAAATACCAGGTAAATCAACGCCCACAGCGCCCAGGGTATCCAGATGACAATGGGAAACCGGATACGCTGGATATTGACAAGCAGGTAAAAGGCCGAGGCCAGTAAAGGGAACATCCATCCCAGGAATGACAAGCCAGATCCCAGACCACCTGGCAGAATTTCTGGCAGATAACTGGCAAGCATACCAACCGCAAGGGCCAGCAAGGGCAGTGGCGCCTTTGCTGCTTTTGCTGCAACCTTGCGGTTACTGCTTATGGAATCAATGGCTAGTGTTGGGTTTTTCACAAATTCATTAACGCAAGTGGCTAAGGTCCGGGAATGACTCGTCAGATTTTATAAATCCGTTTTCTCACAGCCCTGTCGAATGCAAGCCCCATACTGGCGGGTAACAGGCTCAGGGCAAGAGTATACAGATTCCTGACATTCCATGGATTGAAGCGAACCGACCGTAACGCTGCTCGGCGCGCTGCGCTGTTCTCCCCGTAGCGGAGATGCATAATGCCCCGCATCCGGTACCACAGGCCAAGGTAAGCATTGATCCCCGATGCTTGCGGAAACTGGCCTGCCAGATTAACAAGCCCAGTCCCCACCAGGTCCAGCTTGTCGGGCCTGCGTTCGATCCCCGATACGCGAAATATCGCCTGTGACTCTCTATCAAAGGCGAGCGGATAGCGCACTGCAAGCCGCGCCCAGGTCAACAGGTCCTCACCGCTACCAACACCAGTTGGAAAACCACCCACAGCCTGCATTGCCTGCCGGTCTACAGCCAAGGCTGAGGTCCACACGGGCGGATCGGATAGTGAGGCAACACCAAAATAATCAGGTAGCAGCCCCCTCTGAAGATAGTCAGGCAAGCCGCTCAACCTGGCTTTGAAAGCAGTTTCAGCGCCTGCGGGTAATATCTCATAGCCTGTGGCATACCAGCGGGCATCAGGATAATCAAGGCGCAAAGCCATAATGGCATCAAGAAACCCCGGGTACCACAGATCATCGGCATCAAGGAACACAATCAGTTCACACCGGGCCAGTTCGATACCCTTGTTGCGGGCTGCAGAAACGCCACCATTGGCCTGCCTGTGGAGTCGAATTCGCAGATCGTCGATCCCTGCCAGCAATTCCGGTCCTCGATCGGTGGAACCATCATCCACCACCACCAACTCCCAATCGGCAAATGTCTGTGCCTGAACACTGGCAACGGCATCCAGAACCTCGGCCTCCTTATTGTAAAGGGGCATAACGATGCTGATTTGCGGAACAGGAGGCATTAAAGGCTCAGGATCAGTTGTTACCATACCGCCACTTTCCCCTGCCAGACCAGTGCAAGCCAGCCCACCATGGCTGGCGGCCTGGATCTGGCCGGCAAATCCATCAGGCTCAATGCGCTATCCACATGGCGCTGCAGGGAGTATTCATCTGCCAAAGCATAGCCAGCGTTGACAAAATAACGGCGCTCATCAGCGGATAGTGACAGCAACACCAGGATTGCCCTTTGCCAGGCATTACAGTCGGCAGGGGGCAATTTCATCCAACCCATATCATCGGGGAGCGCAGCCTGCAAGGCCCCAACCGTAGAGGAGCCTAGCACGACAGTACCCGCCATCCATGCCTCGTTAACCACCAGGCCCCACTGCTCGTAATCGCTGGGAACAACCAGCGCCAGAGCGCGGGACATCCATTGTCTGGCCACATTATTGTCACGGCGCCCCAGCCAGTGCACACGGCTCTCAACCCCCAGCGCAATACTCTCTTGCCGCAGAGTTAGAGCTTCAGGGCCATCACCAATCACCACCAACTGCAAATCCACAGCGGCAATGGCTGCCATCGCTCGCAGCACCGTCGTCAATCCTTTGCGGGCAATCAACCTGCCCACAAACAGAATAAAGGGCTTGTCGGCAATCTCAGTCGGGGTAACAACCGATCCAGATTGAACAGGACCGACCACATCAACAGCATATCGCTGGCGTTCAAGGGGAATATTAAGAGTGGCAAAATACTCGCCATGGAGCGCAGCAGGTAAAAAGCCACCATCCATATAGCCGTAAAACAATCGCTTTACAGCCTTAACCAACCAGCCACGCTGATCGGTGGCCGCCCAGGCATCATCCATCAAATACAGTTTGCCACCCGCGCGAATTTTGTAATGCAGGGCCCCCGCACCTTCAGCAAAGGCAGGTGATGGTGTAAATACATACTCCGGCGACAGGCTTTGCAAACACTGGCACACAGCACCGGCAACATCTCGCGGATCAAGTTGCAGGTAATCGATGGCAGGGAACAGAGTGATCAATCGCTCATTCGCCAACTGCTCGCCAGTAAAAGGTATTTCATCAGTCAACTGGCCATAGCTGGAATCCATGGCGGCAACCTGAATGGCGACACAATCGATATTGCTTGTGGCAAGGCGCGCAGAAAATGCGGCAAACCTGTCTCGGTGATAAGGCAACATGCGCTGATACACCACGGCAACCGTTTCCTTGGTAGTGTTCTGTGCCATTGTGCTATCGGCCACGGCAGTCACCATCAAGGGCCATGATCATAAAGCGCCCTGCCCCGGTTTTAATCCAGCGCTTTCAAGCATATCCGCAATTTCAGAGCGGAATCGCCTGGTGTTGTAATGGTCACAGGCATGCTGGCAAGCTTGGCGGGCAAGGTTGTCGGCAAAAGCTCGATCCTGTAACAACCGGCCAACCTGCGCTGCAAGGTCAACAGCACTGCCGTTATCGAACAGCAGGCCTGTAATCTCGTGGGTGATAATCTCCGAAAGTGCATCCGCGTTGCTGGCCACCAGGGGTACACCACAAGCCATGGCTTCAAGGGCACTTAGCCCAAAGCCCTCTTGACGACTGGGTACAACTGCGATATCAAAACCCTTGATGGCAGAATACACCTCACCCCGTGCAGCCCTGCCAGCAATATGGATGCGGTCACCAATACCCAGCTCTGCCGCCATTGATTGCAGCTTGTCGCGTTCCTCCCCATCACCGACCATCACAAACCTTGCGTGATAGCCTCCACGGATCAGTATTGCCACTGCTTCCACAAAGATATCGGCACCCTTGATCGAGGCCAGCCTGCCGCAATAGCCAACAATGGGGGTATCCCGTGGCCAGCCTAGTGGTTCACACCATTGCCGGGGTACAGCAGCATTGGCCTGGCTGGTATCCAGGCTATTGGGGACAACAACAACCTTTTTTCCATATACTCCCGACAGCCAATCTGCATCGAAAATGCCCTTTGCAGCCGTGTGTGATACACATACAAAACGGGTGCACCAGTGACGCGCCAGGCAGCGGATACGGCTTATACCCTGCTGACTGTAATGCCCAGCAGCAACATGAATGGCAGCAACCAGATATCCTGTAAAGCATCGGGCTACCAGTAACGGTATAAGGGTGGGCGTCATATACTGGAGCCAGACAAGGCTATAACCCTTATTGAACAAGGCTTTGGCGAGGGACAGCCCCAGTTGAAAATGTGCTTTCAAACCACCTGTTCGATGGATACCCAGTTGTACAACACTGATCCCATGCACCTGGAAGGCTTCGAGCATTAGCGGGTCCACTTCGTCAAAGTAGACGATAATATCGACTGTAAAACCCAGTGCTTTAAAAGCCTTTGCGGTAGACAATGTTACGACTTCAGTGCCACCAGTGAGCAGGCAAGGTAAAAGCAATGCAATTTTCTTCATCTAAAAAAAAGCTCGGACTTAGCAGAAAGTTCCTTCCAGTATCCAGTCAAAGGCAATGCAACAATATTCCATGTATTATCCATAACTGTATCAAGAAGCCCATCGGATGATCGAAGATTATAAAATGTATATTGACTGCCCAAAAGATCTTTGACCTGGGTTAAAGTGAAGAACTTACGTGTGACTTGATTGTATTCAAATATGATGATCGGCAATGATTTGCTAATAAAATTCATCGCACCCCGCAGTACATCCAGTTCACCGCCCTCAACATCAATCAGAATAATAGCGGCAACAGATTGGTCACATGGCAAAAATTCGTCAAGGCTGCATAATTCAATCGTGCCATCGGTAATATCTTCAGAGTAGCTATAACTGATTAACGAAGACGCACTTGGAGACCTTTCGTCCTGGTTAAACAAAGCATGTCCGGAATTAGCTGCAACACCTTTGGCAACGATTTGAATTTTATTTGATGGCGCATAGGCCGATGCTTTTTCCAGCGAGAGCCGTGATGCAGGATGTGGCTCGAAGGCAATAACCTTTGTCACACGCGGGTGATACGCCATGGCAATTACAAACTCACCGACACTTGCACCAACATCCACAAATAATTCACACCGCTGAATATCGAGCAACCTGCCCAGAAAAAGATGCGTTTCAGGTTCATTCGGTTTATTAGCAGGTAAATAACCATAGCTTCTAGCTGCAGCAGGAATAAATATAAAAGTTGCGTTCGCGAAGGTAAACTCAAATTCAAAAGGAATTTTTGACGGAACCCATCCAAGGCCATATGCCTTGCCACCCAGTAGCTTTTGCTTCAGCAACATGCAGTTCAAAAAAAAACGATATAAATAAACAACAATATATTTCATCGTGAATAATTATCCATAACATTTACTTGATAAAGTAACATTCAATCTGATCCAGATATTGGGTATGGTTCTTAACTGAATGTGCAGCCAATGAAGCTGCTTCCAATATTTTTTCTTTGTGCTTACATAGATCCGCAAACCTTTTTGAAAGATTTTCAGCATGATTAGCAGGCACTATCCAGCCATTCTCTCCGTCCACAATTTGCTCCGCCGGGCCACCACAATCAGTGGTAAGTACAGGACGGCCTGCACTTAATGCCTCAGCAACCACCAGCCCAAACGATTCCATGCAAAGGGCGGGTAGCACCAGGACATCGATCTGTGCATAAACCTTTTCAATGTCAGCCCGTGGGAATGAGCCATGCAGATAAAGCCATGGGGGATTACCTATTCGGTCCAGGTGCATCTGCCATTCAGCCAGGTCGTGGTCATTGGTAGCGGCGCCAAAAACATGTAGTTCTGCATCGCTGCCAGGATGCGCCAGCGTCATGGCATCAAGCAGCACGTGCAGCCCCTTGGCATGGTCAATTCTGCCCACAAAGCCAAAACGCAAAGGGCGGGATTCGATTCCTTCAATGGGCGGAACCTGCAAAGGTGTGATGCCATGATGAATCACCTGAACACATTCAGAGTCAGCACCTGCCCTGATCAGCGCACGTGACATGGCCTCGGAGGGTGCCACAACCGACTCAGCCTCTCGGATATAGCTCCGCAGGCCTTTAAGTTTTTGTTCCGTCAACCAGGGGATATAGAACACACGCCCGACATACCCCAGCGGATTGCTGCGGGTGAGTAGTGGCCCCACTGCTCGATAAAAGCCAAGGGGCACTTTTGCCAGCAGTTTGCCAACACCCTTGCCGCCCTTCTTGCAGCGCAACACACAGGGGGCGCATACGCTGATATCCGGCACAACGGTGCAAATGGTGTCTTCCGGTGTAAGCAGGTCACCTTTAGGGCAAACCTCCCCAGGATGATGAGCAACGACGAAGTATCGAATTGCGAGGTTTTTGCAGGCTTCAACAAAAGTCGGTATCAATCCGTTGATCTGCACCATATCGGGCTTGATGGTGACCAGTATTTTTTCCACCAGGGCGATACGCTGGCTGCCAAGTTCTGAATACTGATCCTCAAGGGTTTCACCCTCGAGCGGCAGTGTGAGGCTCCACACGGGAATATCGTGCCAGGTGGATTGACCATACCCTTCAGGAACAGGCTGAGTTGAAGGGTCATAAATTGTAGGGTCAGGTTCAAGCACATGAATCTCATGTCCACGGGCCTTGAGGCCAAGGGCCAACTCCTGCACATAGGTTTGCCCGCCACCAATCTGGCGGGTAAATGGCCCTGCAGCTACCAGCAGTATACGGCTCACTGATTACCCTTGAGTTGCAGCGGCTGCCAGGAGCCGGTTTGCAGTTCAGCCAGCGCCGACAGGTAAACTTCAACAGTCTGCTCAGCGCATCGCTGCCAGGTATAATTGCTGGCCCATGCTGGCCCCTCATGGCGAATGCGTACAGCTAGCTTGTCGTGATGGCCGCTATCAAAGGCCAGCATCTGTTGAGTCATTTCATCAATATCTTCGCCATCCACATACAACGCCAGGTCGCCACCCACTTCGGGTAGTGATGAGCGATGGGTAGTCAAAACCGGCACGCCACAGGCCAGGGCTTCAAGCACAGGAAAACCAAAGCCTTCATAAAGGGAAGGAAACATCACGCAAACAGCACCCTGATAAAGTGCAAGCAGCTCATCGTCGCCAACCTTGCCCAGAGCGATGACGCGATCCTGCAATCCGGCGGCACGGACTTCGTCGGCAAGACTTTCCGGCAATGTCCAGGCCATACGCAGATCATTACGCCCGCCTGCTTGTGCATAGCGCAAAAAGGCCCTGACCAGTCTTGGGGTGTTCTTGCGAGTGGTATTGCAGGAGACGGCCAGAAAGTAGGGGCGCGCTGCCCTCGCAGCAATTTCATTTGTCGGGAGAAATCGTTCGGAATCGATACCCAAGGGGATAATTGAAACCCGGTTGCGGGGGTATCCGTACAGCGTGCAAAATTCACGGGCGGTATATTCTGAACAGCAAATAACCCGGATGCATTGCCTGACACGGCGCTGCATCTGCTGTGCAATCCGTTGCTGGTCGACTGTGCCTTCCGGGTCCAGGGCATAGATAACATCGTATACAGTGGCAATCATTGGCGTGCTGGGCTTGAGTGGCAGGTAAAAATCAGTGGCGTGGAACAGGTTGGCCTGTGTAATCATTTCGATCAAGCCGAGCCGGGCTATGCAGGTTTCCATAAACCGGGGTAAGCGAATCCTGCGAGGGGAAAATCGGGCAACTCCCAGCGATTCATTTGTTCCCAGCATTTGGCGAAAATAAGTTATCAACGGAATACTACTGGCCGCACAGATTCCAGGAAGCTCCGCCATCAGACCGCTAACTGAGCGACCAATTCCTGAGTGGGATGAGCAAAGCGGATATATATCGATGGCAACATTCCTAAGCATCAGCATTCAAGACCATTCCGATGCAAATGAACATTGCTATTTGACTTACAAAAAAACACTGGATTGAATAACGAAGCTGCTTTCAAGCTGCAACACTGCGGGCTGCATGAGATTTTCTCAAATAAAAGACTGCCTGATCGCCCAGGCCATTGGCATTTAGTTTGTCTGCTTTGCGCTGGTATCTTTTTATATCACGGCGACTAAAGATGTTTGCAGATTGACTCTCGGCTTCTTTCAGGGAAATATTCCGTGAATACATCTCACTTCCGGTAAACTGAAAATATGTTGAATCGTAACGCACATCAAAGAGTTCGAGGCCAGCCTGATCTGCAAGAATTTTTATACTTTTTGGTGTATGCAAATAGAAATGTCGCGGCGCGTCCAGCTGAACCCAGTTTGTTTTGTAATACTTCCATGCATAGGATGACGCAACGGGCACTCTTACCATACAAACACCATCGTGAGACAAAAGCCTGAGCAGATGATCAAACTGCTGACGAGGCTTTGGCATATGCTCGAAGGAATGGTTGAGCATTATAAAATCAAATATCCCGTTGACTTCAGACATATCCATTTTAAAGATTTGAACGCCATCAATATGATTATCAGGCTCACAAAAAGGATCTATACCGAAGAGATTTGAAAATCCAAGATCCCGGAGTTTTATCAAGAACCCACCATAGCCACAACCAACATCCAGAATTTTGCTGTCAGGCTTCAGGCCATAGCGCGATAAATTAATGAATTCATTATTCGGCCTGAATACTGATAGAAGCCGCCCCAAAAAATTGCTAAAGCCTAAGTCATGCCTATCACGTAAGTCGATCATTTTTTGTTTAAAATTTCGGCCTCTAAATTGAGGTCTTCTATATGAATAATAATTATCAGGGTAGTACTTCTGGATACTGTCAGGATACTTTTCAATTTGCAAACAACCGCACGATCCGCATTCAACATAATTATAAACATCGCGAAAACCAAGCATCATCTCTAACGTCGAATGATAAAGGTTACCTTGGTAATTTGCGCATACTCTACATACGAAAGTATTCATTTTTACACCACAATATTAAAATAATCAAATGATATAAAGATCACTTTTTGGTTATAAAAACTCTTATCAATCTCAACCATGTTTTTAAATTATAAGGATTTATGGAAAGCTCAGACATAAAAACACCAGAAGACTGCTGATATAAGCATTGGTCCCACAAAACTCGCCCATAATGGTTAAGGTTTTTTGATAATTTCATTTTAAATCTTGATCTAATTTTTGAATTTTTTTTAACATTTAAGTGCCAGAATTTAACAGAAATCAAAGCTATATTTTCAGCCATCAACATACCACTTTTTATACTTATTTGATTCTCGTGAACACTCAAAACCATATCAGAAAAAGGAATATAAGCAATTCTTGCATTTGGCATTAATGAAATATTGATGTGCATGGCTAGATCAACTGCTGTTCCTGCGAAGATAGATGAATCCCACAAAGACTTATAAATTGATGCATTATAAAGAGTCGCTCCATTAAACCATTCGCCAAAACTGCCTAGCGCCAGGTCTATCAGATTTTCATCTGAAAAAAATTCTTCATTAGAGGAAATAAATTTAGATCTACGAATATTAATGCCATCAACATCATGGCAATCAAAATCACCTGTAACAGCAGCAATGCCAGAATGCATGTTGAAAATATTGATTCTGTTCATTATAAAATCTGGTTTATAATAATCGTCGTCACCGAGTATCGATATAAACTCTCCCTTGGCAATTTTAACGCCATATGTCCAGTTCCCGGAAAAACCCAAGTTAGAGGGATGCCGTATATACGCTATTCGTTCATCAGAAAAACCTGAAACAACCAATCTGGTTTCATCTCCACTGCAATCATCAAGAACTAATAACTCAAAATCAACAAAAGACTGAGACAAGACACTCTGGATTGCCCTTTTAAGCTGCCAAGGTCGGTTAAATGTTGGTATTATAATTGTAACTTTTGGCTTTATTGCCAAAATAGAATCTTGAAAAATTGTCAGACTCATTACTGGAAAGCTCCCACATTAACCCTAAAAATTCTTTCAAGCCTCGCGAACCAATTTACAGTAGTTTTTTTGTTTGAAAATATGACATCCAAAAATTGGAATCAAAACTGTTTTCTAGGCTTCCAACAAAACTCGACATGTCTACATGTCCGTCATTTTTGACGGCATATAAATGACTGTACTCCAAGCCATACCTTACAAGGTAAATTGTATATTTTTTATCGTTTGAACGGAGAAACTCATACACTACAAGCGGGCCTCTGGTTACACTAAAATCAACATCACCCCAGAAACGATTTTCAATACGAGCACTATCGATACTACTAAAATCCATCTCACAGTATGGCTCCATATCAGGGCATGATGTATCTATGCTTAGCGTACCGGCAGTGTGCATAAATATCACATCAGGGCTTAAAGCTTGAATGTCATCAGGGGTTACTTTTTTGATGGCAAATTGGGGAGTATTGAGACCTACCAGGTCATATTTTTCGCCGGAAGCCCAAAAAGCCATCCTTCCCGCTTCTGTCAATACAATTTTCACAGAATCAGAAGTAAAGCGAGAGAGCTGGTGCGGAAAATAATTTATGTAATCGTTGTTTGTCAGATAGGTGATTGACGCAGACGCTTTACCAAGATAGCTATAGAATGCTGCTGAAAACAGCATTACAACTGCAATAATAGGAATGCTATATTTTTTTTTAAAAAAATAATTCCCCAAAAATATTGAGAAAATCAGGAAAAGAAGTATTGTTCCTGGTGCCTGAAATCGGTGATCTATATTTTGGCTCTGGGTAGCGAACACCAATGCCACAAACAAAAGTGCGACCGGTATTGATGAAATGATGATATTGATTTTATTTTTAACAGTTAAAAATGCTACACCTGCACCGCCAATTAAATAAATATTGCTAATTGCCCAGTATGCGTGCTCATTCAGACCAGGCAGAGACGATGAGTCTGAGCTTTTTACATAAAGCGGTAGTGGTAAAAGGTATCCAAAATAATAATACCTTAGAATAAAATAAGTAACACCCGCACAAAAAGCGACCAGCGACATGTATAAGTATATTTTGAGAAAGCCCAGCTTGTACGCGTAATAAAGACCTATAAGAGAAGCAGCAACGCCAACAATTACACCATCAGGCCTTAACAAACCCAAAAACAAACCGACTAATGGTAGATATATAAGCCAGAAACTATGTATGGTATAAATAATAAAGAATAGAATAGCGATTATTGATGAATAAAAAGCTGTGCTGAATCCGCCATATGAGGCTGTTGATATAGGAGATATAACCAACAAAAAGCTCAACACAACACTAAAAAATATCGACTCAAATGGCTTTTCATTGTTCCAAAGTAATTTTTGCATGATCAAGGATATTATTGCTACACCCAACGAGTTTAATATGACCGCCGATACAGCCACGTCAATGCTGAGATATTTCAACGTACCAAGCATTACCATCCACAAAAAATCAGTTGCACCCTCTGTCGGTGGCCCACCTTCATAATATCGAATGCCATTGCCAGCGGCTAAATTCTCTGAATATGTGAACAGAATAAATGCGTCTTCATGCGGATGCCCGTTAGTTAACACATAGAGGGCTATTATTAAATACGCAATAGTCGCTAATGCAGGCGAGATCGCATGAAACCAGCTGATGCCCGATGGATATATTATAAATTTCAAGCTAAAAATCTCACTCATGAACTCCTTATAGGGTAACCAGCCCGCATCTCTATGCCTTTCCTTACTTACAATCAACAACGCTTTCCCAAGAAAATTTAGATTTGAAATTTATTTCTTCACTGCTTAATTCGTTGATACAGCAGGCTGGGCAATAACGATCTCATCACATCATCGCGACTGAATGGTGCAACATCCCTTGATGAAAACGCCCTTGCCAAAGCAAAGAGTCTGACGGGCCACGATCCGCTTAGCGCTTCCTTCTTGGCTTTGAAATGTAGGAGCCTCCTTTTGAAATAGACATTCAGTATTTTATGACAGTCTTCACCAATCAGCGAAATTGCCGAGCCAACATCAGTAATATTTTGAATGGTTGAATTCACATCCGAGTCAAGCCTCAATACAAGACGTCGCTGTTGAGAGTCACAGTCATCGATATTGTTGTTTACTCTTGTGATCTGTCCGTCATGATTTCTGTGCTTCACCAACGGCTCAGGCAGCAGAAGCACTCCACCCATCAGTTCAGCGCGCAAGTTGATGATGTTGTCTTCAAAGATAACACCGCGCGGCAATGGGCTAAAATTTTCGAAAATTCTTCTTGAGTAAGCCATTGCAGCCCCGTGAGGGGCGTATGTTTGATCTCGCAGCCGGTCCTTGAGCGTATAGATTTGTGGTGTTTGAAACAGGTTTGATGATGACAGCTTATTGATACCGATTAAATTTCCCGTGGCGTCAATTTCACTCAGCCAGGTTTGTACCAGTTGAATTTCCGGATATTGTCGTGCGGCATTTACGATACGTTCAACACGAAAGGGCTCAGAGATATCATCACCTGCCGAGGCAACTATCCAGCTTCCATTGCAGGCTTTCCAGACCTGATTTATATGCTCAGATATGCCAAGATTCACATCATTACGCATCACAACTATTTTGTGTGGCCCAGTATAGTTACTGGCGAATCTTTCAATCTCTTCCCGCGTACCATCCGTTGAGCAGTCATCTGAAATAATAATTTCCAATGGATGATATGTTTGTCTGACAGCTCCTTCCATAGCATCTGTGATGAATTTCCCATGGTTATAGGAAAGGATATAAAAACTGACAAGCAACTCCGCATTAACATGGGTTTCAGTCATCGCCACTCAAGTCCGTGCAACTTCATATTGGATAGAAATATTGAAAGCAAGGTATGAACATCATGAAATATCTGCCATTTGCCTGAATAGCGGGTTTCTTTCCCTCAATTCATCATAGGTGCCATGGTCAACAACCTTGCCTTGGGTCAGCAAGTAGATGCAATCGCACTTTCTCACCGTTGCCAGGCGGTGGGCTATCAGAACAATCGTTTTTTTGCCGGAGAAATCATGTATCGCATCCATGATCATTTTCTCGGTGATGCCATCCAGGGCGCTGGTTGCCTCGTCAAAGATCAGGATATCTGCGTCGTGGTAAAGGGCGCGGGCTATACCTATGCGTTGGCGCTGGCCGCCCGAGAGCTGCACTCCCCTTTCCCCCACGGTGGTATCGAGTCCATCAGGCAACTGGTTCAGCAACTCATCCAGATGGGCCAGTGTGGCTGCGTGGCTTACCCGCGTATGGTCGATATCGGTATCAGGTAAACCAAAGGCAATGTTCTGGCGAATGCTGGCATCGGCCAGGTAGATACTTTGGGCAACATAACCCAGACTGTTTTGCCAGGCGCGGAGATTATCGTGATGCAGGGATTTGCCATCGATGAGCATCTGCCCTGAATCCGGCGTCAGCAGACCGAGCAGGATATCGATAGTGGTGGATTTACCCGATCCGGAGGCACCCACAAATCCGATGACCTTATTGGCAGGGATCTCAATATTCAGCTTGTCGAGAGCCTGGGTATGTGCGCCAGGATAGCGAAAAGTAATATCTCTGAGGCTGATGGAACTGCCGGGTGCGAGGTGATCCTGTATTGGTCTGGATGCTGATGGATAGCTGAACGACATGCTGTTGCGAAGATCTTCATGAAGAGTTTCAAACCCTGACAGATTGCCGCGAATACTGGACACACTGCCGTATATCTGCTGAAAGGCAGGCAGCAGTTTGAAGCCGGCAATTGCGTAGACAGACAGTACAGGCAGGATCGTGCCCAGATCACCATCGTGTGTGAACAGCAGGTATAACAGCAGAAAGATAATGGTGCCAAACGCTATCAGCTCCATGGCGTAGCGCGGTGCCTGACCAAGCACCTGGATATTGCCGGTGGCGTGGGCAACCTTGTCGCTGGCATCGCCAAAGCGCTCGACAAAATGGTTTTGGCGGCCCAGTAACAGGGTGTCCTTGATGCCGCCAAATCCCTCTGACATCAGTTTGAAACGCAACTGCTCCTGCTCGCTGATTTGTGTGCCATGCCTGGCCAGGCTACGCCTGACTGTTGTGTATAACAGCCAGTAGGCGCCACTGAAGACACCAATGCCCGTGAGCGCAACAACGGGGTTGTAGATAAATATTGCCAACGCCATCGCTATCGCCATCACGAGTTTGGCATTCATCTGCATCAACGGATTGATGATACCGCCAGAAATTCTTGCACACTCCCGGGATATACGGTTGGTGAGTTGGCTGCTGTTGGTGCCGACATGGAACAGCCACGACTGGTGCATGTAGTATTTGAACAGCCTGTTGCTGAGTTCTGCCCCTACCTTATTACCGTACATCGACAGCTGCCAGATGGTGAATGTGGATATGGCCGCAGCGAGGGTGAGTGTGGCGAGGGCAAACAGGGCGACCATAAACAGAAAATCTGCCGGTGTAGAAATATCAGTCTGTCGGTATATCTGCGCCAGCAATCCATCGCCTTCCAGCTGACTGATGTCACCGACCAACGCCATAAACGGGCCGATGGCCAGCACGCTGGCCACTTCAACAACCGACATCAGGATGACAAAAATCTGTAGCAGCAACAGTTTATTTCGCTGTTCAGCGGTTAGCAGTTTGTAGAGTTCTTTGAGGTTTTTCAGCATTGCATGATTATCTGGTATTGAAACCGGTTATTTGCGAAAGAGTTTACGTAGATACTCTGTTCCACGTCAATTTTTCATGTGTTCGTCACTGAAAAGCAGCG
>OBJA01000040.1_pt1 | contig 131771 bp, 106 predicted proteins | sample 1519751 | NCBI WGS metagenome assembly OBJA01 (sample SAMEA3881238, study PRJEB22517) | soil metagenome | biome: lake sediment; feature: soda lake sediment; material: sediment, water from around vicinity | place: India | collected 2013-12-23 | depth 3 m
ATCATTTTTATACATATCTACTAAAATTTGTGTAGACATTTTTTAGGACGACACATAAATTTGCCAACGGTCGAGTGTAAGTGCCGTAAGGGATTGCGGGTGATTCCCTATCAAGTTACACAAAAAGTTAAAGCGGGCTTCTGACCTTCGCATACCTCTGAAACCCTTATGGCATTTACACTTTGTTATGGACTGGCTGTTATTTTGTCAAAATTTAAACTTCTTTCATATTTAATTTCAGGTTCTTCCGCTAAAAATAATTCCAACTGGCTATTATCTTCAAATCCAACAAGTTTTTTTCTGTAAGTACCAAATATTTGTGTATTTTCGATTTCGAGTTTCCTGTTTTTAGAAATACTCAAAAATTCTTCGACTTTATCAATTCCTAGAAATTTTCTATTTGCAAGATTTGCAGCAATTCCTGTTGTCGAACTACCTGTAAATGGGTCTAAAATCCAAGCATTTTTTTCAGTAGATGCTAAAACAATTCTTGTCAGCAATGCTAAAGGTTTTTGTGTTGGATGTTTTCCACAAGATTTTTCCCAAGGAGCAATTGCGGGCAAATTCCAAACATCTTTCATTTGAGTTCCACCGTTAATGGTTTTCATCAACTCATAATTGTAAAAATGAGAAGATTTTTTGCTTTTTCTCGCCCAAATTATGAACTCTGTAGAATGAGTAAAATAGCGACAAGAAAGATTAGGCGGAGGATTTGTCTTTGCCCATGTAATGCAATTCAGAATTTTATAATCCAATTCTGTAAGCATTTGAGCTACGGAAAAAATATTATGAAATGTACCACTTATCCAAATAGTACCGTTTTCAGCTAAATGCTCTTTACAAGCTTTCAGCCAATTTAAATTAAATTCATTATCCTTTTCAAATCCATTCGATCGATCCCATTCACCTTTATTTACACTTACCATTTTGCCACTTTGAACAGAAATTCCGTCATTTGATAGAAAATATGGAGGATCAGCAAATATCATATCAAACTTAAAATCAAACTGATTAAGAAGTTCAACACAATCGCCTTTTAACAGTGTAAAAGATTTATCATTAGATTTGAAAAATGGAATAATAGCCACGATTATCGCTCAGAATAATATTGATTTACACCGTCAAGATAACCTTGTGCGTATGCAGCATGAGGGCTTTTATGTCTTTGTTCTTTTGCTTGACTTTCTTCTAAAGAATCTAATAAATTATTTAAATTTATTTGTTCATTAAGATTATACCCAGCATTGAAACCTTCGTCATAAGCACATGCAGCACATTTATGACGACCAACACCACCTTGATCAATTGGCAAATTTGCCATTATAGTTTGAATTCTTGAATGATCTTTTTTGCAAGCCATAATTTTTCGCTAAAAAGTTAATACTACTTCTTTTGTAATTTTCTGAGTAAATGAATCTAAGTTTGAAAGATTATACACACTTGGTATAATTGAAAATGCTTCTTCTAATTTGTTTTTTGCAGATAACCAGCCTTGTCCGTCTGTAATCCACACAAATTCAAAATTTTCGTATTGATTTATTTTGGGGGCAACATCAGAATACGCGCGTGCAACTTCATTAAGTTTAGAACCGCCGCCATTATAAAAATTTGTTTCAATCAAATAGGTTTTAACCTTAGTTTTTATCACAAAATCGAATCTTTTTAAATCTGCACCTAAACTTGTAATCTCGGGGAATTCTGTACTGTTTACTTCCTTTTTGTAGAATATTTTCGCTTTATCAAAAATTAATGAAACAGCTTTTGACATATTTTCACCGCCTCTGTTTTTTCTTGCATTTGTGTCAAGTCCTACCTCAACACCAAAAACATAATCAACAAGATTTGTAATATTTTTATTTCTGAATACCTCACCTAATCCGGTATCTTCAATAAATTCATAGATTTTATCTGAAGTTTCAAAGTACGTGTCAAGCTGAACAATTTCACCTTCTCTATTGAATGTTTTTGCATTCTTGTTTTTTCTAACAGCAATCAAAATATCTAAGACCTCAAAAACCTTCGCATTTTCTTCAAATATTTCTTCAATTGCAAGTTTTAAATCCACTTTCCCAATCAAATAGTTGAGCTGATTTAGTTTAATTGAAATTTTACTTAAATTGGTTTTAATTTTTCCAAAATCGGTAAAATAATCAAGGGTTGCGTTGGTTTCACTTAATTGTGAAATAAAAGTCTCAAATTGCTCTGACATATTCTAATTCTTCTGATGGTTGGTTGGTAATTAATAATTCTGTTAGTTTTCCTCGTTTTTCAGCATTTGCATTCACCATCCTAGTGGCAAAAACCCTTTTAATGCTAAACTGCTCATATAAATCATCAAAAAAATCATCGTTAGGATTTTTACCTTTTACATCAGAATTACTTAAAATAAAATTATGACCGAGTAAATCAATTTTTTTACAAAAATTACCTAATCGAATTTGTTCTAAGTCATTAAAATCTTCTTTTGCATATGAATTGAAACTTGAAGTTTCACTTAGCGGTTTATAGGGCGGATCAAAATAAAAGAAACTATTATTTGTAGCATATTTTAATGTATCCTCAAAATCTCCTGTCAATATTTCTACTTTTTGTAAGAGTTCACTATCAGCAAAAATTGTTTGTTTGTCGCAAATTTTAGGATTAGCGTATCGTCCAAATGGAACATTGAAAAGTCCTTTACTGTTTACACGATATAAACCATTGAAACAAGTTCGATTTAAAAATATAAATAATGCCGTATTCTCAACTGAGTCGAGTGATTTTGTATTAAACCGTTCCCTTTTGTTCAGATAGTATTCTTTCCGTTTTTCTTCATCCAATGGCAAATACTCATCTTGAACTATTTGAAGATATTTAACTAGTTCGGTCGGTGTTTCTTTAATTGTTTTATAAGCAGTTGTTAAATCAGGATTTATGTCATTAATAACCGCTTTTGTAATATTCGGGTATTGTTGTAAAATCCAAAATAAAATAGCTCCTCCTCCAACAAAAGGCTCTATATATGAAACATTTTTAATTTCAGCAAAATTCTCAGGCAAAGCCTTTTCAATGCTTTCAATTAGTTGGGTTTTTCCACCAACCCATTTTATAAATGGTTTTGCTTTTATCGTCATTTTTATTTTCTTTCTTGCAAATTTACAATTTTATTTTCAGGTTGCAGTATGCTGTCTGTGTACGTTTTTTTCAGCTTGCCCATAACGTACAAATATGTAAAACACCCCCATACATATTTAAATCCTCAAAGCATTCACAATTATATATCATCTGCTTTTTTCAATATTTTCTAATTTGTTTCTCTTCAAAGATAACAAAAAAAACGAAATTGTTTTTGTGTCATAATTCTAATTTCTATAAGTGTCGCATAACTTATTTTGATATCACTGTTGTCCAATAAAAAATATACAATGACCAATAGCAAGATATCAGCACTAGGGGACTCTGATGGAGGGGTATTTTTTATTCTACAAAGATTTCAGGACTAACGTCCCTTTTTGGAACAGCCAGGTAGTGGTGGAATCATGTTGATTTTTCTTTTTCGAACAATACTGTTTTGATATATACAAAACTAAGAGTATTTTTGAATAAACTTTTCTATGAGATTTTTTATTCGTTTAGCATATAAGGGTACTCAGTATTGTGGTTGGCAACGGCAACCGAATGCTCCTTCGGTTCAAGAAACTATTGAACAGGGGCTTTCAAAAATTCTGGGAACTGACACCGAAATAATTGGCTGTGGCAGAACCGACACCGGGGTTCATGCGTCTGACTTTTATGCTCATTTTGACTACCCTGACTCTCTGGATTGTGATAAAATTACGCATGCCTTAAATAAAATTCTTCCGTTTGACATTAGTATATACGCGGTATTTCCGGTTGATGAAGAGCTCCATGCTCGGTTTTCTGCCATTAAAAGAACATATACCTATACTATCTGTCGGCATAAAAATCCGTTTATGACCGACACGGCTCTGTTATATACCTACAAACTGGATGTTGAACGTATGAACACTGCTGCTCACATTCTTTTACGGTATACTGATTTTACCAGCTTTAGTAAATTACATACTGATGTTAGTTCTCATAATTGCACCATATATAAAGCTTTGTGGGAAGAAAAAGACGACTGCCTGGTGTTTACAATTGAAGCAAACCGTTTTTTGCGGAATATGGTTCGGGCTATAACCGGAACAATACTGGATGTTGGTCGCGGTAAAATAAGCATTGAAGCATTTACCGAGATTATTGAAGCAAAAAACCGACAAGAAGCGGGACAGTCTATTGCTGCCCATGGTCTTTGCTTAGTTGGCGTTCACTATCCTGAACAGCTTACTTCACAATAGTTTGCGGAGCAAGAAATAAGGTGCCAATATCTTCGCCTATAAGAATAGGAAATAAAATTTCGGGTTTATCTGCATTTGCTAAAACCGTGTCAACGCCATGTTCGTGACAGATTTTAACTGCCGCAATTTTTGTTGACATTCCACCGGTTCCAAAACTAGAACCTGCAGAACCTGCAGAAGAAATTATTTTATCGGTAAGTTCTGTTACAACCGATATTCTTTTTGCCTTAGGATTTTTACGAGGATCTTCTTCAAAAAAGCCATCAATATCAGAAAGCATTACTAATAAATCGGCTTTGCAAATGCCGGCAACCATGGCAGAAAGACGGTCGTTATCACCAATTTCAATTTCGTCGGTTGCAACGGTATCATTTTCATTTACAATGGGAACAGCTCCAATTTCGAGCAACTTCGCAAAAGTGTTTTCTGCATTTTTGCGTTTTTCTGCATCTTTTATTACATCATAGGTAAGTAATACTTGCCCTACAAATATCCCGTGAATATCAAAAAACTTACGATATATTTTTGCTAAAACTGCCTGTCCTAACGCCGCAGCAGCTTGTTTTCCGGGAATTGTAGACGGACGTTTTGTATGTCCCAACTTGCTTACTCCTACCGCAATAGAACCGGATGAAACTAATACAACCTGTTTGCCTTGTTTTTGAAGATGTGCAATTACATTACAGAGATGCTCTATTCGGGTAAAATTCATTTTCCCATTAGGAAATGTTAAAGAAGATGTTCCTATCTTAATTACAATTCGCTTTTTATCCGGTAAAATTTTTCTATAATCCATACACAAATCTTTCTGCAAAATTAGTTTTTTTTATGACTGTGATATCTTTTTGTAATAAAAAAACTATTCTTCTAACATCTTAAAAAATTCATCTTCATCAATAATCCTAATAGCAAGCTTTTGAGCTTTTTCTAGTTTAGCGGGTCCAATATGTTCTCCGGCAAGTAAAAAATCTGTTTTGCTTGATATAGAACTCACATTTTTACCGCCATACTGCTCTATAAGGGTCTTAAATTCATCTCGTGATTTCCGCTGAAATGTTCCGGAAATAATGATATTTTTTCCTTGCAGTACTTGTGGTACAGATGCCTGTTCCATTTCTTGCACAGTAAACTGCAATCCATAGGTCTGTAAGCGATTCACCAATTCTTGATGTGCAGGATTACGGAAATACAATTTTATACTCTCCGCTATTTTTGTCCCTATTTCATCTATTGACTCTAAACGCTGAATACTTGATTGTTGAATTACATCTATTGTTTTGCACGCTTGTGCCAGCTTTTTAGCTACGGTTTCGCCCACATATCTAATACCCAAAGCAAATAAAACACGTGAAAAAGGAACCTGTTTAGACTGCTCAATACTTTCTAAAAGATTGCGTACAGATTTTTCGGCAAATCGTTCTAATACAATAAGATCATCGTATGTAAGGACATATAAATCAGCAACATTAGCAATTAATCCGGCAGCAAACAACTGGTCAATTGTAGCTTCGGCTATTCCAATATTCATGGCCTTACGGCTCACAAAATGTGCAATTTTCCCTTTTATTTGAGGCGGACAAGCATCGGTGTTTGGACAGTAATATGCGGCCTCACCATCAACACGAATAAGCTTTGTACTACATTCCGGACAATGCGTAACAAACTCTATTTTTTGAGCAAATAGAGAACGATGTTGCACATCGGCACGCATAATTTTAGGAATTATTTCCCCGCCTTTTTCAATAAACACATAATCCTCTGCATGTAAATCGAGCTGTTCAATTTGCTCGGCATTATGGAGCGTTGCCCGCTTAACTTTTGTCCCCGCAAGGAGTACCGGTTCTAAATTTGCAACCGGCGTAACAGCACCGGTTCGCCCCACCTGAAAATCTACCGAAAGAATTCTGGTACGCGCCTGTTCTGCTTTAAACTTATATGCAATAGCCCATCGAGGAATTTTTGCAGTAAAACCCAATTCTTCTTGTTGAGCAATAGAATCTACTTTTATCACAATTCCATCAATATCAAAATCTACCGTTTTTCGCTTAGAATCCCATGTAGAAATGTATGAAAACACCTCATCGAGCGAGGAGCATTTTTGAGCATGATCCGGCACATGAAAGCCCCAAGAACGAGCAATAGCAAGATTTTCGAAATGCGAATCAGAAGGTTGATTTGCCGGAATATGATACATAAAACTAACCAAAGGACGTTTTGCAACCTGAGACGAATTTCTCAGTTTTAATGAACCGGCGGCCGCATTTCGGGGATTTGCAAATTTTTGCTCTCCCTGCTCCTCTCGTTCTTGATTATATTGCTCAAACAAAGAACGCGGAATACAGATTTCTCCTCGTATTTCAATATGGTCGGGAAACTGCCCTTGTAAGGTTAGCGGAATGTTTTTAATCGTCTTCACATTTGCGGTAATATCATCACCCACGGCACCGTCGCCACGCGTAAGAGCACGCGTAAGTTGACCTTTCGTATACGTAAGAGACACCGCAACTCCGTCATATTTTAACTCACAAGTATAGGCAATATTCTGAAATCCTAATGCCTTAATCACACGAGCGTTAAAATCACGAATTTCGGTTTCAGAATACGTGTTTGCCAAAGAAAGCATAGGATACAGATGCGGAACTTGCTCAAAATTCAGGTCTATATCACTCCCCACTCGCTGACTGGGAGAATTTGGGTCAAAACATTCTGGATGTGCCGCCTCCAGCTCTTGTAATTCCTGTAAGAGAGCATCAAATTCTTGATCAGAAATAACAGGATTATGCAGAACATAATACCGATGATTATGTTCGTGTAATAATTTCCGTAGTTCAGTAATTCGCGATTGCATTTCGTTTTTTGTGCAAGATATTAAAAAAAATCTGCGAACAATAATCCAATATAAACAGAAGACAAAATTTATTAGTACCTTTGAAAAAATTATATACATATTTTCAAATCTATACTATGCTCAACAATAAATCTATTCTCATTACGGGCGGAACTGGCTCTTTTGGAAAAAAATTCGTAGAAACTGTTCTTGCACAATATCCTGATATAAAACGGTTGGTGATATATTCACGAGATGAGCTCAAACAATTTGAAATGGCTCAACAGTTTTCTCCGCAAACCCATAAAGGACTCCGATATTTTATTGGTGATGTTCGTGATGCTTCTCGATTCTCAAGAGCATGTGAAGGGATTGATATTATTGTTCACGCAGCAGCTCTTAAGCAAGTTCCCACCGCAGAGTACAATCCTTTTGAGGCCGTAAAAACAAATATTTTAGGAGCACAAAATGTTATAGAAGCTGCCTTAGATAATGGTGTTCAAACAGTGGTTGCCTTATCTACCGATAAAGCTGCGGCTCCTATTAATTTATATGGTGCAACAAAACTTGTTTCCGACAAATTATTTATTGCGGCAAATAATATTAAAGGTACTCGCGATTTACGCTTTTCTGTGGTACGATATGGTAATGTAATGGGCTCACGGGGCTCTGTAATTCCATTCTTTATGCAAAAACGTTCAGAAGGAGTATTGCCGATTACTCATTCAGAAATGACCCGGTTTAACATCTCCTTAGAAGAAGGTGTTAACATGGTTCTATTTGCTATTGAACATGCAATTGGGGGCGAAATATTTGTCCCTAAAATTCCATCATATAAAATTGATGTTTTAGCAGAAGCTATTGCTCCGAGTTGTTCAATACAGGACATTGGTATTCGTCCCGGAGAAAAACTTCACGAAGAAATGATAACCGAAAGTGATTCATATAACACCATTGACGTGGGAACGTATTATGCAATTTTACCGAGCGATGCTAATATGCAAAAGTATATAAATCAGTATCAGGCAAAACCTGTAGAAAAGGGCTTTACCTATAACTCCGGCAAAAATACCGAATGGCTTTCTGTTGAAGAAATTCGAGCATTAATACGGCAACATATAGACCCTAATTTTGAACCTTTGTAGCAGATTACAATGATTCCCTACGGCAAGCAGCATATAACACAAGAAGATATTGATGCAGTAATTTCTGCCCTCAAATCTGACTTTATAACACAGGGACCAAAAATTGCGGAATTTGAAGCTGCGTTTGCTCACTATGTAGGAAGCTCATACGCGGTTGCCGTAAGCAACGGAACTGCGGCTCTTCATCTTGCAGCTTTAGCTCTGGGACTAAAAGAAGGACAAAAAGTTATTACCACTCCCCTTACCTTTGCGGCAAGTGCAAATTGCATTGAATATTGTAGCGGAACGGTACTGTTTGCTGATATTAATCCGGATACCTTTACTATTAACCCAGAATCGATTGAAGAGATATGCAAACAGCACACAGATGTTGTTGGCATTATTCCGGTTGATTTTGCAGGGCACCCTGCTGACGCTGAAAAACTGCATGCAATTGCAAAAACATATAATCTTTGGATTCTCGAAGATGCCTGTCACGCTCCGGGAGCATATTTTATTGACTCAAAAGGCGTAAAACAATTCTGTGGAAATAATACCTATGCAGATGCGAGCATTTTTTCTTTTCATCCGGTTAAACATATTGCAACCGGAGAAGGGGGCATGATAACCACCAACAATATCGAATTATATGAAAAGCTCTACATGCTCAGAACTCATGGCATTACAAAAAATCCTGCGGTGATGACCGAAAATCATGGTGGGTGGTATTATCAAATGCAAGAATTGGGATTTAATTATCGAATAACCGATTTTCAATCGGCTCTCGGCTTAAGTCAACTTTCACGTGCAGACCAAGGATTAGCTCGCCGAAATGAATTAGCAAACCGCTATACCGAAGCATTTAAAAACAGTTGTGTTACAACGCCCCAAACACGAGCAAACACATACCATGCTTACCATTTATATGTAGTGAGCGTTCCGGAAAGAAAAGCCCTGTACGACTATTTACGGACAAAAGAAATATATACGCAAGTGCATTATATTCCTCTTTACACAATGCCGTATTATAAACAAAAAGGGTATTCTGCCAATACCTATCCTGTAACAGAAGCATATTATGAACGCTGTTTGAGTTTGCCAATGTACCCCGGACTTACCAACAAAGAACAAGATTATGTAATAACTTCAATTAAAGAATTTTACCAAAGCAATGACTAAAAACAGATACATACTCGATCCAAATAAGATAGAAGAATTAGTTGGACCAATGGGATACTGCATAGCATCTGACAGAATTACGGTTGAAGGATGTAAAGTTGGCTTTATGTACAGAGAAGTGCGGGAAGATTCAGAAGACAGCGGATGGCGATTCCTAGCCGGAGATGAAAGTGAGGAGTATTTAGATAATCATATGAATCTTATGATGTTTGATGTAAATTATATTGCCAATATTGATCCCGCAATCATTCCCTATTTAAAACAAAAAATCGGTTCAGAATACGAACGAGATTTTGAGAAGGATACCTTTATTAGGTATTAGATATACATTAGCGGCAAGCGAGACACGTGGGATTTAAAAAAAAATTGCACGTACTGTTAAAATTTCGTATATTTGTATCATAAATAAGACCTAAAGGTAAAGACCATGAATACGAAATTAACACTTACTATCGAGGAACGTATTATTGAAAAGGCAAAGAAATACGCCAATGCTAAGGGGAAAAGTTTATCAAGCATAATTGAGAACTATCTTAAAGCCATTATAAAAGAAGAAACCGAAAATGATGTTCCGTTAACACCAATAGTTACATCACTTAAAGGCTCTTTTAGAGCACCTAGAAAATTCAATTACAAAAAAGAACTATCTAAACGACTAACAGAAAAATATTTGTAAAAAATGACAAATATACTACTTGATACCGATGTGCTACTTGACTTTTTCTTTGATAGAAAACCCTTTTCAGATCATTCCGCAAAAATTTTATCATTGTGCGAATCAAATGAGATAAAAGGCTTCATTACTCCGGTAATCATAAGCAATGTATACTACCTTTTACGACAAAGATCTACACATGAAAAAGTAATAGATACATTATCTCAATTACTATCTTTTACAGAAATACTTATAATTGATAGAACTTCAATAATTCAAGCATTAAACTCGAGTTTTAAAGACTTTGAAGACGCTTTACAAAATTTTTCTGCAGAAAGTAGTGGGAAAATTACTGTAATTGTAACAAGAAATCTCAAGGATTTTAAGAATAGTGCTTTGAGTGTTATGACACCTGAAAACTATTTAAAAACGAGAATCGCCGACATCTAAGAACGTGTATAAGAAGTGAGGTTAATAATTTCTCTTTTTTAAATCTTCCATAAACAAAAACAACTCGGTTTTAAGATTATTTTCTACCAACACTTTATGAAGATACGCTTCTGCTTGAGCAAAATAATAGGCAACCATTTCATTTGCTCGAGACTCAACCTGAGCTTTTGCAAACAAAGCAAGAACCTTATCAAAGGTATCTTTTTCTTTATTGTTATGTGAGTACAACTGCAGCAGTTCTTGTTTGTCAGATTCAGAGAGATGGTTAAGTGCTTTAATTACAAGGATTGTTTTTTTATTCTCATAAACATCGCCCCCTATTTTTTTTCCGAAGGTCTCAACATCACCATAGGTGTCGAGTACATCATCTTGAAGCTGAAATGCAATTCCCAAATTTCTCCCGAATTCATATAAATTATCAGCATCAGTAGCAGACGCACCCCCTATAATAGCTCCGGCTTTTAAGCAGGCAGCAATAAGTACCGAAGTTTTAAGCTCAATCATTTTTATATACATATCCTCGGTAACTTGCGCATGAAGTAAATCTGCTTTTTCCAGTTCCACATCATACTGCTGTCCTTCGCACACCTTTAGAGCTGTATCATTAAGCAGATGAAACAATTGCGGAACAAAATCAGTAGCTTCCTCAAAAAACCGATACGCTAAAATCATAACCGCATCACCCGAAAGAATAGCCGTATTTGTATCCCATTTTACATGCACCGTATCCTGTCCGCGACGGATAAAGGCGTCATCCATAATATCATCATGAATAAGTGTAAAATTATGAAAAGTTTCAAAAGCAAGAGCTATGGGAATAGCTTTATGAAAATTATCGCAAAAAAGTTTTGCCGCCATAAGAACAAGAGAAGCCCGAACACGTTTACCCCCGTTTTTTAAAATATATGCACAAGGTTCATACAAACCTTTAGGTTCTTGATATTGTTCAGAATTAATACGCGTAAGTAATTCTGTATTTATGAACGATTGATATGCTTCAAGACTTTTCATTTTTCTATGTTAAATCAAATAACCCAACTGATAAGAGTTTTTCAATCCCCTCTTCTAAGCTAATAAGTTCGCGACGCAACAGTTTTTCTCGCATAAACGTATTTTCCGGACAACGACGATGCATATCGCCATCTTTAAGCGGATCAACAAACACAATTTTTGACTTAGACTGTGTTTTATCAATAATAATTTCAGCAAGTTCTTTAATAGAGATTTCTCTGTTTCCTCCAATGTTTGCCACGTCATTCACAACTAAATCATTTTCAAAGGCATACAAGCATGCCTCAATATTATCATCAACATAACAAAATGTTCGTGTTTGGCTACCATCGCCGTAAATTTCAATATTTTCATGTTTTAATGCCTTAATAAGAAATTTACTCATAACAAAGTCCATACTTTGTTTTGGCCCATAGGTATTAAAAAAACGAAATATTGAATACTCCAAGCCATACTCTTGATGATACGAGCGTAAATATGCCTCTCCAACATTTTTAACAATTGCATATGGCACCCTTGAGTTTAATGGAGTTGTATACACATGTTGCGGGATTTCAAAAGGTTCACCGTAAATTTCAGAAGACGAAGCAAAGAATAATCGTTTAACTCCAATATTTTTTGATAAGCTGCAAATATTTTTAATCCCCTCAATATCCTGTAAAACTTTTAACGGGAATTGTTGCGTTCTTAACACCCCCACCATTGCGGCATAATGAAATACAAAATCAAATTTATATGAATGCATTACCGCCGCAAGACTATTATAGTCGTTTACATCGCACCTTATGAACTTAAAATGAGGAGTATCTCTTGGAGGAAGTTTTTTAATATTACCGGTAGATAAGTCATCAACCACCACCACATAATACATTCCTTTAGCTAATAAAGCATGCACCAAAGCACTACCAATAAAGCCGGATCCACCGGTAACTAATATTTTAATTTTATCTTGTAAAGTCATATAGAGCAGATATTATTCTGTTTCTTTTGAAGGGTTTGATATTTTTAACTCATCAAGTTCAATATCTTCTTCTTCATTATAAATATGGAGTAAGGGTTCTTTAAATGATTGATTTGTAATTAATTTCTCAAGCGTTAACAATAAACTTGGTAATAATACAAGATTAGAAAGCATCGCAATTAATAAAGTAATTGCAACTAAAGCTCCCAACGCAACCGTACCGCCAAATTCCGAAGCTATAAAAATTCCAAAACCAAAGAATAATATAATTGATGTATATATCATACTCTTACCTGTTTCTCGAAGTGCCAGCACAACCGATTTTCCGATATTCCAATTTGTTATTGTAAGCTCCTGACGGTATTTAGCAAGAAAGTGAATTGTATCGTCAACAGAAATACCAAAAGCAATACTAAACACCAAAATTGTTGAAGGTTTTATAGGAATATTAAAGAACCCCATAAGAGCTGCCGTTAACACTAGCGGTAAAATATTTGGCAATAAGGCAACCAAAACCATACGCTTAGAACGGAACATCCATGCCATAAACAATGCAATGAGAAGAACCGCGAGAATTAAACTCGTAAATAAATTTTTAATCAGATATTGAGTCCCTTTAAAAAACACAATACTAGAGCCGGTAATAAGAGTTGAATATCGTTCATCTTCAAAAATACCATCTAAATCGGCTTGAATATTTTGTTCTAAGACTGCCATTCTTTGGGTACCAATATCTTTTACATTGCACTTTACCCTAAATCTTTTATTTGCAGTATCGGCAATAGCGTATTGTAATCCCGTTTGATTTTGAGAACGCACAAATCGGCTCATCTTATTCTGGAATCCAAAATCAATACTATTATGAATTGCATAAAAACGCGGATCTCCCCCATTATGCTCTTGCCATGAAAATTTCACAAGCTCTAACACAGAAAGCGGTTTAGAAATTTCCGGATATTTTCTCAGTGAATCTTTTAATCGTTCTAAAAGCAACAAGAAATTCCTGTCACGCAGCACATTAACACGTGCATCAGAGTTTATTTGAATTTCAAGAGGAAGCACCCCATTAAATTCACGTTCAATAAATTTTAGATTTGTAAGAATCGGATCATCATAGGGTAAATCATCTACCATATATCCGGTACTTTCCATTTTAGTTATTCCCCAAATACCAAATCCAAAAAGAACCACCGCACCTATATACACGTATTTTCTACGTTTTAAAGAGGTTTTAATCAAGAATTTAATAATTCTTTGAATTACACGACTCTCAAGATGACTCACCTGCTTTTCATTAGGTGGAGCTAGATAACTGAAAACAGTTGGAATTAATAATAACGAGAGCACAAACACCCCCATAATACCTAAAAATGCAAGACGACCGAACTCTTGTAAGATTTCGCTATCGGTAATCATGAATGTTGCAAAACCCGAAGCCGTAGTTAAATTTGTTAAAAAGGTTGCATTTCCAATTTTTCGAATAACACGTTGCAGAGCTTTAATTTTATTTCCGTGCAACACATATTCATGGTGATATTTATTAAGAAAAAACACGCAATTTGGCACCCCAATAACAATAATTAATGGAGGTAGTAAAGCATTAAGGATAGTGATTTCGTAATTAAATATACCCATCCAACCCATTACCCAAATTACCCCAATAGCAACAACAAGCATTGCAAAGAACACAATCTTTATTGCCTTAAAAAATATGTATAAAATTATTGCACATATTAATGCTGCCAGAATAACAAATAAGGTAAGTTCGCTTTTAATTTTTAAAGATGTTTTTGTTCTAATAAACGGCAATCCGGTGTATACCACTTTCACATCATGAATTACGGCAAAATCATCAAATAAATGAATAATATCATCAAGTAAATCTTCGCGAGCTGGACTATCAAGAATAGGTTTATTAATAGTTAAAACCGTTACATACACGTGCGAAGTGTCATTAAATAAAAATCCTCTGTAAAATTCTTGCTGTAACACTAAGCGAGAAATAGAGTCTAATTCTTCTTGCGTTTGCGGAATTGTTTCAAAAAACCGTACTAGTTCTGTACCTCGAATTCTATATGCGTGAGCAACAGAAACTAAACCATCAACCCCTTCCATTTCTAAAACAGAATCGCATATGCGCATATATTCTTGGTATTTTTCTAAGGTAAAGAATTCTGTATCTTGAATACCAACAATCATAATATTGGCATCTTCACCAAAATGCTCTTTAAACTTCTGATATTGAATATACGCACTATCTTTTTCGGGAAGAAGATTTGCATATTCATAAGAAAGATGAACATTACGACCTTGATATAACATGCCTAAAGTAAGCACAAAAAGTGCTACAATAATAATTGCACGGTTACGCAAAATAAAACCCGCTACTTTAGTCCACATATTTTTATAGAAGTCTTTTTTAAAGACGGCTAAATTAGTGTTTTTTTTAAATCCATTCAAAAAAATAGTATAAGTTATTACTATTTCCTGTAAATTTATGTCTTTATTAGTCAAATGATAATCATTCCATTTACAATAATTACTGCACTGTATGCTTTCTGTGTGTTTTTTGGCATACAAGGATGGAATCGTAATCAAAAAAGAACAAGTCCGCCAAAATATCCTTTTATTTCGGTAATTATTGCCGCACGAAACGAACAGAAACACATTGGTAATCTTCTGCAAAGTCTTATAGACCAAGACTACCCCAAAGAATTATTTGAAATACTCGTAATAAATGATAATTCTGACGACAGAACCGAAGAAATAGCTTTTGAATACAAAAAGAAAAGCCCACATCTGTTTATTCATAATGCACCAAAAGATTGTTCAGGAAAAAAAGCAGCAATTTCTTATGGAATATCTCTTTCAAAAGGAGATTATTTATTTTTCACAGATGCTGATTGTATTGTACCAACAAGTTGGATTTCGACCTACATACAACATGTACCCCTTTCGTCACAAGCTTTTTTATTTGGACCCGTACAATATGCCCAAGAAACGAAAATAGTACAGTATTTTTTCTCCCTCGATTTTCTTGCAATAATTGCTATGCAAGGTGGTTGGGCGAAAAACAAAAGAGCTTTTAGTTGTAATGCCGCAAATATGGTTATTTCAAAAGAACTCTCAATCTTACCCAGTAATATAGAGCGTTCATCAGGAGATGATGTGTTTTTATTACATGCCGCAAAAAAAAATCCTGATATATCAATCCACTTTATTCAAGAACCAAATGTATTAGTACACACAAGTCAGCCCGAATCTTTAAAAGACTTTTTAAAACAACGAATTCGATGGAGTTCAAAAAGTTCCGATTACACCGACTTTGACGCGATTCTACTCTCCGGCATTATGTATATTACAAACGCCAGTATTTTTGCGTCCGGAGTGCTTTCGGTAATAGACATACAATTTATATGGATTTTTATATACTTACTAGGAGCAAAAGCAAGTATTGATTTTATCTTTTTTAATCAAACACTTAGTTTTTTCAACAAAAAAAAATTGCAATTTTTATCAATTCCTTTCCAATTATTTTATAGTATTTATATTACATTAATCCCTATTTTTGCAATAATAACGCCTCTAAAATGGAAAGGGCGAAAAATAACATAACAAATTATGGTATTAAATTACATTTGGGTTGGATTTTTTTTAGTGGGCTTTATAGTAGCTCTGGTTCAATTTCTTGTATTAGGGGATTATGAGGTGTTTGACCGCATGATTCAAAGTACCTTCTCAATGGCAGAATTAGCTGTTGTTGGCATTGCAATTCCTTTAGCCGGTGTTATGACATTATGGTTAGGGTTCATGCAGATTGGCGAAAAAGCCGGAGCTATTTCATTCATGTCTCGAATAGTTGGACCATTTTTCTCGAAATTATTTCCGGAAATACCTAAAGGACATCCGGCAAGTGGACAATTAGTTATGAATTTTTCGGCAAATATGTTAGGATTAGACAATGCTGCCACCCCTATGGGATTAAAAGCCATGCACAGTTTACAAGAGTTAAATCCTAAAAAAGACACTGCCTCTAATGCTCAAATAATGTTTTTAGCATTAAACACATCGGGGCTTACCATTATTCCCGTATCGGTGTTAGCATTACGAGCAACTGCCGGGGCTACCAATCCTGCCGACGTGTTTGTACCGCTTTTAATTGCAACAGCAGTATCCACATTAACTGCCATTTTGTATGTTGGCATACGTCAGAAACTAAACTTATTACATAAAACAGTAATAAGCTGGATAGGTGGAATAATTGCCGCCTTAGTACTTATTGTACTTTTCTTAGCTCAACTTACTGAAAGTCAAATGGAATTATTTACAAAGATTGTAAGTAATGTAATTTTATTAGGAGTTATCGTCGGGTTTATGGCAGGGGCCTTATATAAACGCGTTAATGTATACGAAGCATTTATTGAAGGAGCAAAAGATGGCTTTAAAATTACACTAAAAATAATACCATTTATGGTTGGAATGCTTGTGGGAATTGGTGTTTTTAGGGCTTCCGGAGCAATGGATTTGGTTACAGAATCTATACGAAGCGTATTTGAATTCTTTAGTTTTGACACCAGATTTGTTGATGCATTACCAACGGCATTTATGAAACCCTTAAGTGGTAGCGGAGCTAAAGCCATGATGGTTGAAACAATGCACTCCTTTGGAGCCGATTCATTTGCCGGAACATTAGCATCAATCTTTCAAGGAGCAGCAGATACAACCTTTTATATAATTGCACTTTACTTTGGTATGGTAAAAATTACCAAAACCAGATATGCTATTACAGCCGGACTAGTTGCTGATTTGGCAGGAATACTAGCTGCAATAGGCATCTGTTATATCATGTTTGGGTAAAACAACGTACTATAAACCATTAATTGTTCTTGTGTGAAAAAAAAGCTCAGAAATATTTTTTTTAAAATTCGCAATTATGTATCTCCACATATACATATATATTTAATATGTAATGACAATATTTTTTTATCCACATTTCAGAAATTATTCTCACTTAACCTTCCTCACTCAATAATACACTACAAAAATGGAGAACAATTTTTAGAAGATTCATTTATTCAAAAACCCGGAAAAAAACACATTAGTGTAATTATTTCCGATTATCATTTTGAAAAACAAGAACATATGTTTACTTTAAATGGAATAGAAATATTTGAAATTATCACACACAGCTCCCCCGAAACCGACTATATTCTTTTATATAACAAAGAACATGAAGAAGCTATGATGCAGATAGCCAAAGAACATGCTGTGTACCCCATTAAAAAAAACACAAACACCCATATTCGCGTCCAAACTCACATACACACCCTTTTTAATACTAAAAACATTGATTTACAAAAACAATTCAACACCTATTTATTTATAAACTTTGGTATACTTATTCTTAGTGTAGCCATATTATTTTTACTTGCGTAATTCACAAACCAATATAGCTTAGAAGCATGTTATTAACAAATGTTGTTAACAATGTGAAAACTTTATTTCAAAAAACAAAAAAAAAATCTTTTTTTTTATTATTTTTAAAATTCCAAAACTATGTTAAATTTAAACTAATCAAACATGAGTGAAACAGAGAACTCTCTAAATGAATTAGAAAAGGCAAAACTTGAAATTTTAAAAAAATTACAAGAGCTTGAGGTCTTAGAAGCTAATTTAAAAAAGCAAACAAGTGCTGAAACAGAAAAATCTGAAGAGTCGCTAAATCCTCCCGCAGAAACTCCTGAGTCATCTAAAGAGATAACTCCTGAACCAGTTGTTGAAGAGCCAAAAATACTTGCACCGGAGGAAACTCCCCAAGTGGTAGTAGAACCAACAGTAACAGAAAAACCTACACCAATTGAGATTCCTGTTCCTCAACCTGTTGTTGAAACACCACAAGCTGCTCCTGAACCAATAATTGAAGAACAACCGGAACCCATTGCAAAAAAACCTGAAGAGCTTGTTAAAGACGTTGTTGTTGAACAAAAAGAACCGGTAAAAAAGGAAGAAAAAGCAAAACCGGTAAAGCTTAAAAAAAGAACCAAAGCAGATATTAAACAAGAAAAACTGCAAGAAAAAGAACGAAAAAAACTAGAACTACTTGCTAAAAAGAAAGATCTTGAAAAACAACGTCTAGAAAAACATAAAATTTCTGTTGCTAACCGTGTTAAAGGAAAAGTTCCCGCAGAACCGGGTAACACAGGCGTTAAACAGACTGCGGCAGAGGTTTTCGTGTATGTTGTAGATGATAATGAGCTGCAATTAAAAGTGTTACAAGAACAATTCAAGAACACAAAAAGCTTTAAGAAAACAAAAGGATTTACAAACGGAAAGGATTTATTAGAATATATAAAAACGCGTAAATTCCCAAAACGTTCTATTATTCTTGTAATAATGGATTACTTCCTAGAAGATTCTGATGACGAAGAATCTCAAAATGGTATCGCTGTTTTAAATGAATTAAAACAATATGACCCAAGCATTGAAGTAATTATGCTTTCTAGCAGTAGTGACGTAGACATAGCTGCATCTGCTTCATATTTTGGTGCAGTTACCTTTATTCAAAAAGGTAAAGATGCTATGAAAAAAATCCTTAACAATATGATTTGGACAATTACAGATCAAGAAAAGATTAGAAAGAAAGCTGAGACTAAAAAAATATTGCAAATATCTCTCATTGTGTTTATCTCAATTATTGTTTCACTTTTAGTAATTGATTATTTCACTCATATGTTAAACATATTACCTGTCCCTGAACCAAAAACTACCCCATAAAACAACAATGTCAGTTTTTGCATGTCGCATTTTATGACGATATGACACGTATGGTTTGATGGCATATCATTTGACTTAGGGTTGCACAAAAAAATGTGTAACCCTAATTTTTTATAGATATGCAAAAAGGACAAATAGGAATTAGTACAGAAAACATCTTTCCAATTATTAAAAAATTCCTCTATTCTGATCAAGAAATATTTCTGAGAGAACTTGTTTCAAACGCAGTTGATGCAACTCAAAAACTAAAAACGCTTGCTAAACTTGGTCAATACAATAAAGATGTATCCACAGCCACTGTTCGAGTTTCAATTGACGAAAAAAAGAAAACCATAACCATTTCTGACCAAGGTATTGGAATGACCCAAGAAGAAGTGGAGAAATATATAAATCAAATTGCATTTTCGGGTGCAGAAGAATTCCTCGAAAAATATAAAGATAAAGCAGACGCAATTATTGGGCATTTCGGCTTAGGTTTCTATTCATCTTTTATGGTTGCCAAAAAAGTTGAATTACACACAAAATCATACACGGAAGGAGCTCAAGCTGTTAAATGGGAATGCGACGGAAGTCCTGAGTATTCTATTACCACAATAGAAAAAGAGGATGTTGGCACAGATGTAATCCTCTTTATTGATAAAGAATCTAAAGACTATTTGAATGAATCAAAGATTCAGGAACTTCTTAGCAAGTATTGCAAATTCCTTCCTGTTCCTATAGCTTTTGGTAAAGAAAAAGAATACAAAGACGGAAAATATGTTGAAACTGATACCGATAAAATAATTAATAATCCAACTCCGGCATGGACAAAAAAACCAACTGACTTGCAAGATGAGGACTATGCATCTTTCTATAAAGAATTATATCCGGTAAGCGACGAACCACTCTTTAACATTCACCTTAATGTTGACTATCCCTTTAATTTAACAGGAATACTCTATTTCCCGAAAATCAAAAACAATTTTGAAGTTCAAAAAAACAAAATACAGTTATACTGCAATCAAGTATTTGTAACTGACTCTGTAGAAGGAATTGTCCCCGAATTCCTTACTCTTTTACATGGAGTATTAGACTCACCGGATATTCCACTAAACGTTTCGCGAAGCTATTTACAAAGCGACTCAAATGTTAAGAAAATATCTAATCATATTACTAAAAAAGTAGCTGATAGATTACAAAGTATTTTCAAAAACTCACGCGATGAATTTGAGAAAAAATGGGATGACTTAAAACTATTTATCGTATACGGAATGCTAAGCGATGAAAAATTCTATGAACGTGCCGATAAGTTTGCTCTTTTTAAAAATGTTGACAACAAATACTTCACGTTTGAAGAATATAAAACTCTTGTGAAAGATAATCAAACAGATAAAAATGACACTCTTATTTATCTATATGCAACTGATGCTGAAAAACAATTCAGTTACATTAAAAAAGCTCAAGATAAAGGATATGATGTATTATTGCTAGATGGATATCTGGATTCTCATTTTATTAATCAACTCGAACAAAAATTCGAAAAAACTCAGTTTACTCGGGTTGATTCTGATATTATTGAAAAAATAATACAAAAAGACGATGCTCAAGAATCAAAACTGAGTCAACAAGAAAAAGATTTAGTTACTCCGGCATTTAAAGCTCAATGTCCGTCAGAACATTATCTTATTCAGTTTGAATCCTTAGGTGAAGACGATATGCCGGTAACTATAACGCAATCTGAATTCATGAGACGCATGAAAGATATGGCTAAAATGAACCCGGGCATGAACTTTTATGGAGAATTACCTGATAGCTTTAATGTGGTTATAAATACAAATCACCGACTTATTGGAAAAATTGTAACTGACTGCACAGCAAAAACAAAAGACACTGTTTCAATATTTGATGAAGACTTGCAGTCCTTACAAAAACAAAAAGAAGATATAGAATCTCAACATAAAGACAAAAAAGATGAAGAGATTCCAACGGCAGAAAAAGACACTCTCACCGAAATACAAAAACAAATTGATGATGCGAGCAAGAAAAAAACTGAAGTGTTGCAAGAATATGGCAAACAAAACGACACTATAAAACAAGTTATTGATCTTGCTCTTTTATCAAACAATATGTTACAAGGAGAAGCTCTTAATAGTTTTGTAAAACGCAGTTTATCTCTTATAAAATAATATGCTTAGAATTTATCATAATAATAGATGCAGTAAAAGCAAAAATGGTTTAGCTCACCTGCAAGAACGCGGTAAAATAGTTACGGTTAAAAATTACATGCAAGATGGTATTTCCAAAGAAGAAATACACGAAATATTAGCTAAACTAAACTGTTCAGTTCATGATATTTTACGAGATAATGAAGCTGAATACAAAGAATTCAAAACTCAAAACCTAACTGACGAAGAATGGATTGAACGCATTATTGCTCATCCTAAATTACTGCAACGTCCAATTGTAATTAACAATGATAAAGCGGTAATTGCTCGTCCACATCAAAAAATTGATGAAATTTTATAAATTAAAGCCCTCTTTTTGAGGGCTTTTTTTATATTTGAAAAAAACAGAATATGAATCTAGAAAAGCTCTGTACACAAACACAAAATATTGCAAGAGAAGTTGGCGACTATATTAGGAAAAACAGAAATGCATATGCTCATAAAGAATATGAAATAAAAGGCAAAAATGATTTTGTAACTGATATAGACAAAACATCGGAAGAAAAAATTATTTCAGGTCTTTCTAAAATTCTTCCAATAGCCGGATTTATTGCTGAAGAACAAACAAAAAAAGCATCTAACCAAGAACTAACATGGGTTATAGACCCAATTGACGGCACCACTAATTTTATTCACGGGTTATATCCTCATGCTATAAGCATTGCTCTTTTGCAAGAAAATAAACCAATTTTAGCGGTAATATATGAAGTTGGATTTGACGAATGTTTTTATACATATACAGGAGCTCCTGCATACTGCAATGGTAAAGAAATACGAGTTTCTGGCAATAAAGATGTTGCAAGCTCGCTTATAGCAACAGGATTTCCGTATTACGATTACGGCAGAATTGAACCGTTTCAAAAAACACTCGAATATTTTATGAAACATTCACAAGGAATTAGACGCTTAGGTTCTGCTGCTACAGATTTAGCATATGTTGCTTGTGGTAGATTTGATGCATTTTACGAATATGGATTAAAACCATGGGATGTTGCGGCAGGAATTCTTTTAGTAGAACAAGCAGGGGGGAAAACATCTGATTTTTCATTACAAAACAATCATATATTTGGAGGCGAAATAATTGCTGCCAATACAAAGGTGTATGAAGAATTTTCTTCAATAATATCTTCAATAATGACCCCATGAAAGAAACAGCTGTAGTAATATTAAATTGGAACGGCTTAGGATTTCTTGAGCAATTTTTACAAAATGTTGTAGAAAATACGGTTGATGAAACTACAAAAGTATGTGTTATTGATAATGCATCTGATGACAAAAGTGTGGCATTTATAACCACAAATTTTCCTGAAATTGAACTGGTTTGTTTAGATAAAAATTATGGTTTTGCAGGAGGATATAATAAAGGTCTTAAAGCAATAGAGGCAACATACCTCATCCTACTTAATTCAGATGTTGAGGTTACCCCCGATTGGACAAAACCATTAATAAAATGCTTACTAGAAGATGAAAACACTGCTGCTTGTATGCCAAAAATAAAGTCATTTCATAATAAAAACATGTTCGAATACGCAGGTGCTGCGGGCGGATATATTGACAAATACGGATACCCCTTTTGCAAAGGCAGACTATTCGATTCTATTGAAGAAGATAAGGGGCAATACGACACGAAATCTCAAGTATTTTGGGCAAGCGGAGCTGCATTTTGTGTAAAAAAAGAGCTCTTTGTCTCCTGTAATGGTTTTGATAATGACTTTTTTGCGCATATGGAAGAGATTGATCTATGCTGGCGACTAAAAAACCAAGCGTATTCTATATGGTATATACCTGAATCAACCGTATATCATGTAGGCGGAGGCACGCTTCCACAAGCTAATCCGAAGAAAACATTTTTAAATTTCAGAAATAATTTATATCTCTTATATAAAAATCTTCCCAAAGAAAAACTCCACAAAACATTAATAATAAGAAGGTTTTTAGATTTAATTGCCTATTGTGTATTCCTTATTAAGTTTGACTTTAAGAATGCCAACGCAATACTAAAAGCATATAAAGAATTTAGAAACAACACACAGGTGTTGAAACAAAAAAGAGAAGAACTTCTTATATCTTCTAAAGAAATTACACATTCAGAGATACTACAAAAAAGTATTGTTTTTGAACATTTTGTTCTTCGCAAATCTAAAATTATCTTATAAATAGGGCACTACAGACTCTAATTTTACTCCTCGTGAACCTTTGATTAAAAAGAGAGAATTTGCTATTGCTTGTTCTTTTAAAAACGTAATTAGGTCTACAGTCGTAGAAAAAAATGAAATATGGTCACTCTCTATAAGAGGCCAATTACCAATAAAAAACACTCTCTGTATAGTACCTGAAAGAATTAAGTCTTGAATTGCAGCATGTTCTTTTTCATGTTCCTGTCCAAGCTCATACATCTCTCCAAGAATAGCAATTTTAGCTGAATGCTGTATAGATTCAAAATGTGCAATAGCATGAGACATACTTGAAGGGTTAGCATTATACGCATCAAGTATTAAGGTGTTTTTTGAGGTTTTAAAAATTTGAGATCTATTATTCGAGGGGGTATATGATTCTAAGGCATGTTTAATGTTAGACAATGGAACATTAAAATACATGCCGATACATGCCGCTGCAAGCATATTCTTAACATTATACTCACCAAATAACTGAGAATCTATAACTACCGTATCAGTTTTAGTATATAATGTGAAAGAAGCACAAATTGAATCAGTATTTGAAATACCATACATGCTTGAATCTGATTGATGTAATGAATAAAACTCTCTCTTAGAGTTTTGAGAATATGAAAGTAAAATTTCATTATCAGCATCAACAAATAATGTCCCATTTCGAGACATAACACTTCTATATAAATCTGTTTTCGTGGTAATAATATTCTCGAATGTGCCAAATCCTTCTAAATGTGCTTTTCCAACATTTGTTATTATACCAAAATCGGGTTGAGATATTTCACATAAAAAACCAATTTCACCAATATGATTTGCCCCCATTTCAATAACAGCAATTTGAGCATCAAAAGGAATAGACAAAATTGATAAAGGTACACCAATATGATTATTTAGATTTCCTTTTGTGGAAGTAACAGAATATACTTCAGCCAATACAGCAGTAATAAGCTCTTTAGTTGTTGTTTTACCGTTAGAACCAGTTATTCCAATAACCGGAATAGATAGCTTACTACGATGAAACTTTGCAAGTTCTTGTAAAAACACTAAGACATTTTCCACATAAACAATTGATGGATGAGAAAGAGAAGAATCATCAACAATAGCAAAAGCAGCTCCTTTTTGTATTGCATCAATAGCATATAGATTACCATTAAAATTCTCACCTTTTAGAGCAAAAAATAAAGAATATACTGGTACATTTCTTGAATCGGTGGTAATTACAGGATAAGGAAGAAAAAATCTCTCGTAAAAATCTGATACATTCATGGCAATTTCGCAAAAAAAAAGCCCCAATACATAGGGGCTTTATTTATATTTATAAAAAAAACTATTATCTAAAAGAAGTTGGACTACCAAGACGAGTCATAGCACAACGGAACCCAAGATCATCCTTTGCTTTTCTTTCATCAAGGAATCTTCGTGAACCAGGAGATAAATAATAAGCTCTATCTCTCCAGCTACCACCTTTATAAACTCTTGAGTGGTCATTAACAAGTGTAAACCAACCTTCAGAAGCATATAATTGATCATGTTTTAATTCCTCTTCTCCAGATTCATCATATGTAATAAAATCTGTTTGCCAATCAACATTATTTTGCTGATACATTAAATTAGATTGATTTGTTCTACGTCGACCAGTTTCTGTATCGCCATCAATTTCTTCACTATAATGAATACTAGAAGTTTGATCACCATCAAGGAAGTTAATGTTATCTGCCTGACGATAATTCATTCTACCAAATGCATCACGTGGAGTTACTGGATCTTTAACCATTCTACCTAAGGTATCACGTTCAGCAAAAGAACCTTTACCATCTTCCCCAAGTCTATATTTTTCAAAAACATTTCCTCTAAATGGTCGGAACTCATCTACATCTTGGAATGACATTGGACGATACACGTCTAGTACCCACTCATTAACATTACCTGCCATACAGTATAATCCATAATCATTTGGCCAATAAGATAATACCGGAGCAGTTATATCTGCCATATCATTTAAGTAACCGGCAACCCCCATTTGGTCTCCACGACCTCTTGTATAGTTAGCCATCATTTTACCACGGTCACGAACCTGTGGATTTCTCATTTGATGACCATTCCAAGGATAAATTTTTCTTTCATAAATACGTTCATCAACTGAATTGCCGATAATTGCTAAAGCTGCGAATTCCCATTCAGCTTCTGTTGGAAGTCTATATTTTGGCAGAATAATACCATCTTCTTCTCGAACAATACGCTCATCATAATTTGGATTTAAGTCAGTAATATTATTTCTTACACTACCTTCATATAATCCTTGCATATATGACTCAACATTAAAGTTTTCTTCACCAATTTGATCAGGATTAACATTTAAAATACCTTCTCTAATTAAAATTTGCTCATTTACACGGTCAGTTCTCCAGATACAATAGTCATTTGCTTGAATCCAACTAACACCAACAACCGGGTAATTTTGAAACGCAGGATGACGAAGATAATGCTGAACATACGGTTCATTATACGCTAATTTACTTCTCCACACCAATGTGTCAGGAAGTGCTTTCCAATATACATACGGCATGTCTGTTAATGGGAAAACTCTTTTAATCCAGTGAAGATACTCACGGTAATCAATATTTCTAATTTCTGTTTCATCCATATAAAATGAAGAAACTGATACTTTACGAGCAACATTATTCCAGTCGTACATTACATCTTCTTGCACGCCACCCATAAGGAATGAACCACCTTCTACTAATACAAGACCGGGACCTGTTTCTTGCTCATAATAATCATCATACTTTTGAAATCCTCCATAGTTTGGATCATTATATGTCCAACCAGTTGTAGATGAAACCTCATCTGAACATGAACCAAAAATAAATAATCCTGCTAAGAGAAAATACACCGGTAGATTTAGGATTCTCATAATTTTATTATTTTAGTTAATACTACACGCTTCTTTTTTAATATCCGGGAGCATTTCCTGCTCCTATTCTTCTATGTGTGCCACAATCAAAATGATACGAGAGAGAAAACTCATGAGCTTTAAAAACTCCTCCTACCTTTGATTTTATTGCAACATCACAATTATATGCAAATTTATACTTTTTTTCTACAAATCCAACAAAAAACAAAAAAGATTCATTGCTTACGGGAAAATTTTGACGATACCCCCCTCCAATCTGCAACTGATTCTTCTTAGCCATCATACTAAAAAGCATATACGTACTTTCACGAGAAACGGTTACATTTACATGAGGATAAAGTAATAAAGCCGTACTTTGAATAAATCCCTGATTGGCAGAAAATTCTGCACCTCCATGAATCGAAAACTGCGGCAAAAATGTAGAAAAATTATTTCTGTTAAACGCAAACACATGATTCATGTGTTTAATTGTTAATCCGGCATAAAATAATTTATTATATAACAACATGCCAAATTCGGAATTGAAATAATTTTTTGAATATCCAATCTGAGAGTCACTTAGCGTTTCAATATATCCATATACGGGATGTAGCATATCAGAAAAAACTTCTTCAGATGGGGTAAATCGCGACTGTATTACCCCCATTAAAATTGCAGGTCTAAAAATAAGACCTTGTTTTAATCGATAATCCTTTGAATACATGCCAGAAAAACCGGTTGTGTAAAAATTACTTTCTTGAATATCATGAATAAAAGAAACCCCTATACCTCCGTCAACATTCCTATTAAACATATCTGCCGACACGTAATTTGTAGTATATCCACCATATATATTAGTATAAGTAAGTCTATACGATGTATATGCCCTAAAACAGGTTTCTATGCCTGCGAAAGCTGGGTTTAAATAAATCCTATTAGTATTTGATTGCGAATAATCAATATTCTGTGAAAATGCCTTACATACAAAAAAAAATAAAGCACATAAAAATGAAGTCTTAATATATATGTGTCGTGCCAAATTATTTGTTATTTTTATCCCTCAAAAATACTATATCATTTGATACGTACGTATGTATTTTTAAAATATTTTGGTTATTCTGTATGTTACAATATATTATTTTATTTATTTCTTTTTTACTTCTTTTCCAGAGTAATGTTTTTTCTCAGTCTGTTTTAAAAAATGGAACATGGGCAAAACTATCTGTTGAAAAAACGGGCATATATCAAATAACATATAATGACTTACTTTCTATGGGGTTTACTCCTCCTATACATTCTGTTTCTCTATACACAAACGCTTCGGGAGAATTACCTCTTTTAAATTCTACCGCCCCCCCTGCTACATTGCAACAAATCCCTACCTTTTCTCAAAAATCAGGTAGTGCATATTCGGGTAATGATTATGTTTTATTCTATGGTGAATCTGCCCATACTTGGTATTTTGACACTGTTCAACAGATGTTTTTTCCACACACACATTCGTACAGCGACAAAAATTATTATTTTATTACCGTTAATACTAGCTCTGAAAAAAATATTATAACAGAAAACAACATTACAGATAATCACACAAACAGCTTTTCTACATTTACAGAAAGAGATTACTATAAAAAAAATGAAACGCTTGTAATTGGTAGTGGAAGAACATGGTTTGAATTTTTTGCTGATAAAACCCTCAGTTTCTCAACATCTGGAATCGTAACCTCTCAAGATGCATCATTTTATGTTCGGCTTGCAGGAAGAGACCCTTCCGAATCAAAAATTGCAGTTTCTATAAATGGTAGTCCTCTGCCAACAATACAAATTACCGGCACCACTTCAGAAAATCCCTTTGCTCGTATTGCCACAGAAAAATATTCATTTACGCCACAATCCGGCACTAATACAATACGATTTAGAGCCCTTAATACGGGCATTAACTCTAAAGCATACATTGATTTTGTTAGTCTTCAATATACTAGAAATTTACAGGTTTCATCTGAACAATTAGCGTTTAGAAATATTAATACTATTTCTCCCTCCGCAATAGCAAAATATGAAATTTCGAGTTCCACTCAACTTCAAGTATGGAATGTTACTAATCCTATATCACCTACTCGTATTCCAACTAATTTTTCTAACGGTAAAACTGATTTTAAAACTCACCATGCTTCAATTAAAGAATATATTGCATTTTCGAATAGTTTTTTAAAACCAGTATTTGTTTCTCGCGTTCTGAATCAAGATTTGCTCTCCAATACCAATTTTGAAATGATTATTGTTGCATCTGAAGAATTTCATCCTTTAGCTCTTGAATTAGCAAATGTTCAAAAAGAACAGTACGGTATACGCTCTCGAATTGTAACACAACAACAAATTTTTAATGAATTTTCAGGTGGAAAAGCTGACGTTGCTGCAATTAGAAATTATGCACGATATGTTTATCTCCAAAATAATGGTCAACTACAATACTTATTATTATTTGGAGACGGCTCAACAGATAATAGAAATTTTGATGCCTCCGGAACTATGATACTCACATATCAGTCTAAAGAAAGTCTTTCAACATATTATTCTATTGTTTCTGATGATTTTTTCGGCTTATTACAAGCAAATACAGGAATTAATTCCAGCGATAGATTTGTAGGAGAATTATCAATTGCAGTAGGAAGATTTCCGGTGAGCACCATACAACAAGCCGAAATAATTACAAGAAAAAATATCAATTATATTAAAAACCCAAACTACCGTGGGGCTTGGCAAAATAATCTCTGTTTCTTAGCTGACGATGCCGATCAAAATGAATTATTTCACATGGGTGATGCCGATAAACTCACTAAAAATATTGGAGATAATCATCCTGAATTTACGTTCACAAAAATATATCTTGATGCATACAAACAGGTTGTAACAGGTGCTCTTCAGCGATATCCGGATGCTGAAATTGCAATTGAAAATGCCGTTAAAAAAGGATGTTTGGTTTTAAATTACACCGGCCATGGAAATACAACACGATTAGCGGCAGAACAAGTGCTCACTGAACACACCCTGCAATCATGGTTAAATAAAGAAAAACTACCATTGTTTATAACGGCATCATGTAATGTTGGACGATACGATGCCTCATATGAAACTCTTGGAGAAAAACTTCTCTTACAGGAAGATGGAGGAGCTATTGCGCTTCTTTCAACAACGCGAATTGTATTTGCATTTTCTAATTATATTCTTAACAATAATATATATAAACACTTATTTACACGTGACTCTATAACAGGTCAACCGATTTCTATTGGAAAAGCTTTTATGCTCGCAAAAGCAGAAACCCCTAATGATTTTAATCAAAATAAACGAAGTTTTACCATATTAGGAAATCCGGCATTACGTATTGCTATGCCTGAATATAAAATATATCTAGACTCAATAAACGGTAGCCACATCTCTGTTTTTAATGATACACTTAAGGCAAAATCTATTGTTACGATATCTGGCTATGTTCAAGATGTATTTGGAACGCCAAAAAACAATTATTCCGGAACATTGGTATATGAGGTGTTTGATAAAGAACAAACTATAAAATCTTTAGGAAACGACGGATACGCTCCTTTTACCTTTAATGCATATACAAATATTCTTTTTAGAGGAAAAGCAGATATTAATAATGGGCGTTTTTCAACACAATTTATTATTCCAAAAGACATATACTATTATGAGGGCTCCGGAAAAATCAGCTTGTATTGTACAGATTCCGTAACTGATGGTTTTGGTATTGCAAATAACATCCCTATTTTTGGAACAAACCTTTCTGCTCCCTCTGACAATGAAGGTCCAAAAATTCAAATCTTCATGAACGATACCTTGTTTTCTTCGGGACAAGCTACTCATGAAAATCCTCGCTTGTTTGTTCGCATTTCAGATCCATCGGGTATAAATATCTCAAGTTCAGCTATTGGACATGACATTACCGTAATTCTAGATAATGGAAAAACAGACCAAGTACTTACCCTTAACGATTTTTATATTGCAGATAATAATACATTTGCAAGCGGCTCACTGGAATTCCCTTTCACGCATTTACCTCCGGGAAATTACACATTAACCGTAAGAGCTTGGGATACATACAATAATTTTTCTGAAGAGGTTTTGTATTTTAAGGTGATTTCTCAGGAACACATCTCTATAACATCATTATATAATTACCCTAATCCTTTTTTTAATGAAACTACGTTTCGATTTTCTCATAATCAAGCAGATAAAGAAATTAGCATCCTTATTCGTATTTATACCATGCAAGGAAACCTCATAAAAACGCTTCAAAAAGAAACATTTGCATCCGGTTTTACCGATGAATCTTTATATTGGGACGGGTATACCGATTATGGAAATCAAATACCAAAAGGAATATATCCGTATACTCTTACTATTACAACCGAAGATGGTGTTACTGCTATTTCTTCACAAAAAATAATTGTATTACAATAATATGAATATCAACACGTACATATTTGCGTGCAACTATAATTATATAATTAAAAAATGTATATTTGCATTATAAAATCAAATGCTTAACTTAATTTTAAACAAGTGAATAAGAAAGTTTGTATTTTCATTTTTGGTATTCTAATTCCAACAACCTTAGTTATCGCTCAACAAGCTAATCAGGGAGACATTCAACAACAATCTACAGGACAAAACTTAGCAGACGAATATAATGTTATTACCACCGCTGTTCCATTTATGACAATTGCACCGGACTCTCATAGTGGAGGAATGGGTGAAGTTGGTGTAGCAACAGATACTGACGTGTGGTCTCAACACTGGAATGCATCTAAATATGCACTTGCAAAAAAAGATTTATCCGTTGGTATATCTTATACTCCATGGTTAGAAAATCTTGGCATTAAAGACATAAACTTAATTTATTTAGCCGGATATAAAAAACTTGACAAACAACAAGCGGTAGGTGCTTCTTTACGATATTTTTCTATGGGAGAAATTCCTGCATATGATGAATCAGGAAATCATATGGGATTCAGTCTCAATCCTATTGAATATGCTATTGATGCTTCTTACTCTCGGTTTTTAGCCGATAATTTTGTTATGGGTATGACCGGTAGATTTATCAATTCTAACCTTGGTGTTGGGTTAGAAAACTACAAACCCGGACGTTCCGTTGCTGCTGACATTTCTGCCACATATTTTACCGACATTTCTGTATCCGGTCAACCTGCTGATTTACAACTTGGAATAGCTATTTCTAATATTGGTTCTAAAATAAACTATAGTGAAACTCAAAAAGATTTTATTCCTACTAATCTTCGCTTAGGTGCCGGTTTTAAAACTGATTTAGACCAATTTAACGCTATTGGATTCTATGTAGATCTTAACAAACTTCTGGTGCCAACTCCTCCAAAAAGAGTGTATGTTGGTGAAGATGAGTTTGATAATCCTCAATATAAAATTGAAGGTAAAGACCCTAATGTGTCGGTGCCTGCCGGAATATTCCAATCATTTTCTGACGCTCCCGGAGGATTCAGAGAAGAATTAAATGAGGTAATAATCAATTTTGGTGCAGAATACTGGTACAACAAACAATTTGCTATTCGTGGAGGTTATTTTCATGAAGCCGAAACAAAAGGTAATAGAAAATACTTTACGGTTGGTGCGGGCTTACGCCTTAATGTATTTGGATTAGATTTCGCATATTTAATTCCAACTCAAGGAACAAACTCTCCCTTAGCAAATACCTTCAGATTTTCTATCACATTTGACTTTGAGGGCTTAGCTCAAGAACAAAAAGCTATTACCGCTCAATAAGACTTATGAACTTCAGAATCGGTCACGGATATGACGTACATGCATTAGCAGAAAATCTACCTTTTATACTTGGTGGTGTAACTATAGAGCACTCTAAAGGCATGGTTGCTCATTCTGACGGAGATGTTCTTTTACATGCTATTTGCGATGCCTTACTTGGGGCTGCATCATTACGTGACATTGGGTACCACTTCCCAGACACAAGCAAAACGTATAAAAACATTGACAGTAGAATCCTCTTACGTAACACGTTTGATCTTCTTCAAGCAAAAGGGTACTCAATAGGAAATATTGATGCTACTATCTGTCTGCAAAGACCAAAACTACTTCCGTACATTCCTTTTATGCAACAAAATATTGCCGAAGATTTACAAACAAGCATTAAAAATATTTCGGTAAAAGCAACTACAACAGAATCATTAGGTTTTGTTGGTAGAGAAGAAGGTGTTTCTGCACATGCAGTTGTGCTTATTTACTCAAAATAATAACCATCTGTTTTTATAATTAATGACAAAAAAAACTACATTTTTTAATTCAGCGCTATTTCTCACTATTCTCCTGTTCGTATTCTTTTTACTTATTCAATATGGAACAAAAATAGAACTTGTTGCTTCTGCTATTGGCATCAGCAGCTCTTTTGATGTTTGGTGGCATCTTTTTAGTGCTGCCGGCTTATGCATATCGCTATGTTTTGGGGTACTCATTCTTATCAGTTACGGTATTTCTTTCATTCATGCAAAATCGGCACAGATATTCCTATTTAGTGCATCATCTCTTATAAGTCTTTTAATACTTCTTGATATAAAACTATTTACGCTTACCGGAAATCATATTTTCGATGAATTTGTAATTAACGGTATTCGTAACGGAGCATTAACAAGCGAGGTTAATCTCGGCACAGCTACATATATCTTTGGAATTGGTATAGCTCTTCTGTTTTTTCTAGCACCCTATCTGATACAGTATATCTTAACAAAGTTTCTGAAAACCTCATCTCATATTTTCATACAAAGTATACTTCCTATTCTCATACTTATTTTTTCTGTTGTGTTTTTTGCAACAGCAACAAAAAAACCAATTCTACAACAGGCATATATCTGGCCTCAATTTGCAAAACCTCATACCTTTTCTATTGAAAGTAAAAGTCAAATGCTTGAATTATACACTATGTATGCTCAAAAGGAAGACTACAAGCTTGAAGACAAAAAAAATATTCTCTTTATAGTTCTTGAGAGTTTTAGAGGCGATTTACATCACCTTACACCCCACATCAACTATCTTTCAGAAACATATGGAACTCACCGGAGTTCGTATCATTATAGCGGAACCAACACTACTGAAACAAGCGTGTTTTCATTGCTATATGGCATACATGGATTAAATTATGCTCTTTTCGCAAATCATAAAACACCATCACTACCCCTACAAATACTATCTTCGGCAGGATATGACTTGCAGGGATTTTCTGCCTCACGCTTACGAGGATGGAACAATAGTGATTTTTTACTTGACCAATTCAACAGCTATATAGAATATACCGAATGGTCTGATTGGCGAAGCGATAGTGTAACTGTTGAAGAGTTTCTTTCGGCATACTCGCAACGATGTAAAGATACTCCTCATTTTTATTTTGTGTTTTTACATTCAACGCATCACAATTATTATTTTCCCCCTACATTTGAAATACATACACCGGTTATCTCTCAAAACTACAATCATTTTTTAGGTGACGACACCCTATTTCATCACCGTGAATCTATTTTTAATAGATACAAAAACAGTATGATGTATGTTGATTATCTACTTGAAAAAATTACCGCAGGTATTTCTGATGATTTAGACAATGATTTAATACTTGTAATAACCGGAGATCATGCCGAAGAATTTTGGGAAAATGGCTTACTTGGGCATGGAGCAAGCAACCTATATAATAGTAGAACGCTCGTGCCTCTTGTATTTCATGTGCCCGGCAAAGAAAAACAAACGCATATTGCGAGCGGACACAGCCATATATTCCCTACAATTTTCTCATATCTTACCCCAAATTTTGATATACAGCCCTTTGTAGATGCCCCGGCATTAGGTGCACATAACAATACTGTTCTTATATCGGCAAATGATTTTATGAGAACCGGGCGACTATGCTTAGTATCACCACCGCTTAAACAGTGGCTTACCTTTAAAGATTCTGAATTACATCTTACTCGCACATTTACCTTAGAAGATGCTGACACTACGCATACCACCTTACCGACTCTTGTTGAAAGAGAAATAATGACACAAATAGGGAAGTACTTTGATTAATGTGATTGGATATTCACTTAAACCTCTTTTCCATGAAGAATATGGATGAGCAAAATAAAAATCAGCTTGTAATGTAAGCTCCCCATTTTTAGGACAGAGATTAATTTATTGTCTGTTCGCATTTGTCCATTGAATTTGTACTTAAAGATTTTAATTTTTTCTTTACAACCCTTTCTTTCAATCCTTCTTTCTTTTTAGTCTTCGACTTTTCTTTAAAGATTCCGGTATATATTTCTATGTCTTTAATTTTTTTTCAGCATCATTTTTAATATCTGACAACTACTTTAACTCTCTTAGTGGCTCATCAGCATTGCAAATATTTTCTACATCAACTTTATTACATGAAAAACATAAAATACATGAAAACAAGATATAAATTGTTAAATTTTCCATAACATTAATTTTTTATGATTGCAGGTTTATTTTTTAGTAAAAATTAGTATGTCTTTTGAGTTGATTATTAGCATATTATTTGTTAAAGTGAAATATTCTGTATAACTAAGTGCTTCCAAAAATGTTCTTCCCCACTCTGGTTCCATAATTAATGTTATCTTGACATTATAAAAACTTATTTTATTATGAATAATAGAATACTTTCCTGTAATTGTATTACTTACAGATTCACCAGATATACTATCATTTTCATGAAATTTTAAAAAAACAGTTTTTGGAATATCCAATGGTTCTTTAACTATCTTACAATCACTTGTATCAACATATGCTATAAACTTCCATTCTCCTATTAATTCATCTTTGTTAATAGTATCATAAAATTGATAATCAAGACAAATAGAATCATAGGTGCAGATTGTTGAATCACATAAAGTTAAAGAATCATTAGGTAATGTGTCAACAATGGGTATAGTATCGTTATCCCCATTTGTTTTCATTGGTTCAATTTCTTTTGTGCATCCAATATTAAAAAGGACTAACAAACTTGTAATTAATTGGATTTGGAACATGGTTTTCATTTTATTTAATGTTTAAGTTTAGTACTGTTGTTTCTTTGTATTGGCTACAACATAAATATTTGTATCATTTATATTATGTTAATTCTAGAATTTTCACAAAAGAAAAAAAACGACATAAAGAAATTATATATGTATTTTCCAACCACATCTAAAATATTTAACTAATACACCTCAAAAATCAAAAAATTATCATCTTTAAACCGCTTTATATATGAGGAATAGAATGATGGTAATTGCACACTTGCAGGTTTATGTATAACAATAAAAACACATCCCTTATCAACAGCAGTCTGCACAAAAACAGTATCAAGCAACTGTTCTGTATAGCAGTTCCAACCTTTTCTATGCGACAAATACAGCAATTGCGGATTGCCATTTCCATTAATCATAATAAGATCGTCTGGCTGCGACACACTATCCATAATAGATTCTAAACTCATTTTATACATTTGCGATTTCTTTATAAACAAGTCGTGCTGTTTATTTGCGATAGCTTCTCCTGCACCTAAAATTAGTATACTCAGAAAAAGCCATTTTCTTTGCACTAAAGAAAGAGCATGTCCCGCAACAAGAGCCATTACTGGCACAAATGGAATAATATAGTAATTATGATGATAAAAAAAGAATCCGGATTTACAGATATATAGTACAAATAGTAAAAAGGGAAGAAAAAATGCCAGCAATAAGCGTTTGTCTTTTTTAATACACATATATACAAACCCTACCAAAAACAGACTAAATATAATATAACTCGAAAAAGCATTACTATAAAAATTCTCTAGCGTAGCCCCAAAATTGTCTTTAATTTCAGTGCAACCAATTAAAAAGGGTTTTCCTATATTATACCAATTGCCATACTCTGTTGCGAGATGCACATTCCACACAAAATACCATAGATACGTAACTATTAAAGGTGGTATGGTAGCAAAAACTAAGATAGATTTTGCCCTCAGAGTATAGTGCGAAACAAATAAAAAAGGAATAATACAAACAAAATAAATACCTGCCGGAATTTTAGACAATACCGCCAAAGAAGCTATTACAGAATATAACAAGACAAAGGAGACTCGGTGTGTTTTGAGATATTGTATACCGCAATATATACTAATAAACATTAAAGAAATACAATACGTATCCGGCATCATTTTTCGAGAAAACGTAAACCAAATAGAAACACTTAAAAGAATTGTAGAAACAAATGCTGTTCTTGCTGTAAATCCGGCTAATACTATAAGTTTATAAAAAAACAATAATCCAACAGATGACACAACGAGATTTAATAATCTCCCATACCAATGCGTATATCCAAATATTTGCGACACTAAAAAATAGAGGTAATTTAATGAGGGAAACTCCATGCCGATAATTCCAGAAGCTCCATTAGTTTCATCTATTCTTGGATATAAGATATTTGCATCAAGCTCAAGAAAATTTCGAGCTACCATTAATCCGGTAACCTGACGCCAACTATGGCTAACCTCTAAAGGTGGATTGGTAATTCCTATTAATCTAATAAGAAAGAAAATGAATATCCAAAATTCTATTCTATTAAAAATATGAGAAGACGGCAGCGTAATTTTCATATGGTGTGGATAAAAATATTTCACAAAAATACACATCTTAACGAAAATAAAAAATCACATCCGCAAACAAAATCATTTTGCAAAATCTATTCAGTAAAAAACCTATATTTGTAAAAAACAAAATAAATAATGAAACAACATACCCTTTACACCATTACACCTTTATACCCTTACACCTTTATACCCTTATACCTTTAACCCCCTATCCCCTCTCCCATGAAACCATTTAGTGCAGTTTTTATTTCACTCTTTTTTTCAGCCTACGTTTGTACTGCACAACAAAGCTTTACCGATACGCAACGAGCTCAGTACATTATGAGTTTTGCAGAACATGTTCGGTGGCAAGAAATTAATTCAGACAGATTTACGATTGGGGTTTTAGCTAAAGACTCCCTCCTTTTTTATATGCTTGCGGCTGAAGCTGAACAAAAAAAAACAATTCACAATAAACCTATTTCTGTTGTGCATTTTTCGCGGGTAGCCGATATATATCCAACACAAGTTCTCTTTCTTCACGGGAATTCACCCTTTTCTATAGACGAGGTTCGAGCAATAATCCCCGCAGCGCATACGCTTTTGATTTCAGAAGACTTCCCCTTTAATAAGTCTATGATTAATTTTATTGTTCTAGACGGAAAACGAAACTACGAAGTTAATGAAGAGCTACTAAGCAAATCAAAGCTTTCTATTCATCCGCTTATTCTTAACCATGCAGTAAAAACAAAGGAAGATTGGGAAAAACTCTATGAGCAAACAGCAGAGCGTCTCCGTAAAGAACAAGAGAAAACAAAACAACAAACAAAAATTATTGATATTCAAATAGAAGATATTAAAGCAAAAGAACGCGAAATTAGTGAGTTGCAACTGTCAATTTTTGAACAACAAAAAATCCTTGCAGATTTAGAGCAAGAAGTGCAATCAACTGAAAAAGAACTTAAAAAAACCTTGCAAGAAATTCAGCAACGTAGCCAAGAGCTAGAAATACAAGAACTCAAACTTGAAGCTCTTCAAAGAAATATTGCACAACAACAGAAGGTGCTCCGAGAACAAGCAGATCAAATTCACGAACAAAACCAAACACTCAGAAGCCAATTTCAAACCATTGAGCAACAACATACGGTAATCGTACTCTTTATAATATTTTTTGTTCTTATTCTTGCATTAACGTATGTAATTTATCGTCAGTTTAAAATCACAAAACGCTTTAATCGAGATATTGCAAAACAACGAGATACCATAGCCGAGCAAAACAAACAAATAACTGACAGTATTTTATATGCCAGCAGAATTCAACATGCCATTCTGCCCCCTCATGATATTATCGCCAATAATGTTCCCGACCATTTTATTTATTTTAAACCACGCGATATTGTGAGCGGCGACTATTATTGGATGACCCAAATTGACGAACTTATTATTGTTATTGCTGCCGATTGTACCGGACACGGTGTTCCCGGAGCATTTATGAGTTTACTGGGAATTACGTTCCTAAATGAAATTGTTCACGAGAAAAAAATTGTATCGCCGGAAGCTATCCTCCACGAACTCCGTATGAGAATTATGGAATCTCTGAATAAAAGTAATACCGGCGAAACCTATAAAGACGGCATGGACATGTCGATTTGTGTTATACATAAGGCAACCAATGAACTTTCATATGCCGGAGCATACAATCCGCTTTACGTAATACGTAATGCAGAATTACATGAAATAAAAGCAGACAAAATCCCTGTTGGATTGTCAGAAAAAATGGATGTTGCATTTCAACTTCATAATTGGAAACTTGAGCCAAACGATTGCTTTTATATGTTCTCTGACGGATATGCAGACCAATTTGGCGGTCCAAATAATAAGAAATTTATGAGTAGGGCATTTAAACAACTTCTTGTATCAATTCACAAAAGTTCAATGGAAACCCAAAAACAAACATTAGATACAACAATCACAAATTGGATGGGCACTAACGAACAAGTTGACGATATTTTAATTATTGGCATTAGAATGTAACATGAAATCTGATTGGAATACCTATATAAAAGATTTTGAACTGTATCTGAAGTTAGAAAAATCGCTGTCGGGGAACAGCGTTGAAGCATATGTTCGTGACATTCAAAAATTTGTATCGTTCTTACTTATGCACGAAGTTGAACTACTTCCGGAGAAAACCGAAACGCAACATATACGAGATTTTCTTTACTGGCTTACTATGATGGGCATTTCGGGACGATCACAGGCACGAATTATATCAGGAATTAAAGCATTTTTTAATTTTTTATGGATTGATGATCGCATACAAAAAGATCCTACAGAACTCATTGAATCGCCACGTATCGGAAAAAAACTTCCGGAGGTTCTGTCAATAGAAGAAATTGATTTGCTTATAGCTGCAATCGACTTAAGTACACCACAAGGGCAGCGAAACAAAGCAATTCTCGAAACCCTTTACAGCTGCGGATTACGCGTGAGTGAATTAGTGAATCTCAAAATTAGTAATTTGTTTTTTAAAGAAGGTTTTATTCGAATAATCGGAAAAGGAGATAAAGAACGATTAGTCCCCATCAGCAAAAAAGCAGAACGAGAAATTACCTATTATCGCGAAGAAAGCAGAAATCATGTGAGCCCCAAAAAAGGAAGTGAAGACATTCTTTTTCTTAACAAACGCGGAAATAAACTTACACGCGTAATGATTTTCACTATTATAAAACAATTAGCAGATGCTGCGGGAATCACAAAAAATATCAGCCCACACACCTTTCGTCATTCTTTTGCTACACACTTAGTTGATGGCGGTGCTGATTTACGTGCAATACAAGATATGCTGGGACATGAATCGATAACCACAACCGAAATTTATACGCATTTAGATAAGCAACATTTACACGATACAATTATGATGTATCACCCTCGTTCAAAGAAAAAAAATTAACTGTCTCACATGAGAAAACATAAGAAAAACGCAACCGGTTCTTTTGCTAATACCATTATTATTTTATGTGGGTTTGCACTCGTTTTTTTCTACTTTTTTTCTCAAGAGAAACCAAGTGCCATTCATGCGTATAGGAATCATGCCGTTGAAAAAAACTATGGAGCAGACATACATCGCGAAGCTGCCTTACGCGGACTACCTGCAGAGTATTTTAAAGCACTGGCAATACTAGAAACTTCGGGCAGAAAAAACATGCCACACAGATTTGAACCGCATGTATTTGAGCGACTTAAACAAGTTCGTGAAGGTACACGAACACGCTATGCACACATAACTCAAGAATCAATTGCTGATGCAAGCGATGAAGCCCTAAAAAATTTAGCAACCTCATGGGGACCATTTCAAATAATGGGGTATAAATGTATTCAACTCAATATTACCGTACACGATTTACGAGGAGAAAATGCCGTGTACTGGGGAATAAAATGGATTGACATGACCTATGGGAATGTATTGCGACAAGAGCGATTTGAAGATGCGTTTCATTATCATAATACCGGAAAGCTATTTCCCAAAAATGCACCCCCAACCACACATGATCCTCGTTACGTAGAACGCGGCTTATATTACATGGAGCATTTCAGAAAAAACCAATAAATGATATAATAAGTGCTTAAAAAATCCTATTTTTGACAATGTCTGATAAAATACAATAACATGGCAAAATATTCGAATGAAGTTGAAGCTGTTGATGCAATGAAACATGCGTATACAGAGCTCAAAAAAGAAATACAGAAAGTAATAATTGGTCAGGAAAAAATTATTGACGATGTGTTATTGTCAATATTCAGCGGAGGACATTGTTTATTGGTTGGCGTTCCCGGATTAGCAAAAACACTCTTAGTTACTACCTTAGCAAAAGCATTGGGCATACAATATAATCGTGTTCAATTTACGCCCGACCTTATGCCGAGTGATATTATTGGCACTGAAATTCTTGACAGTAATAGAGAATTTAAATTTATTAAAGGTCCCTTATTCACCAATTTTTTATTGGCCGATGAGATAAACCGTACCCCGCCAAAAACTCAGGCAGCACTTTTAGAGGCAATGCAGGAACACGCAATAACAACAGGAGGAAAACAATATCCCTTATCGGAACCTTTTTTTGTATTAGCAACACAAAACCCGATTGAACAAGAAGGTACCTACCCCCTGCCCGAAGCACAATTAGACCGTTTTATGTGTAATATTTGGCTCGACTATCCAAGTATTGAAGAAGAGATTGCAATTGTAAAAGCAACAACCTACGGAAATGAAGCTCAAATTTCCACTGTCTTATCAGCAGAAGATATAATTGACTTTCAAAAAATTGCCCGTAAAATACCGGTACCTGATGCCGTAATTTCATATGCAGTAGAATTAGTTGCAAAAACCCGAAAAGATAGTGAGAAGGCCTCACATATTGCTAAAGAATATATTGCATGGGGTGCAGGACCAAGAGCATCTCAATATTTAATTATTGGAGCAAAAACCCATGCGGCTATACATGGGAAATATTCTCCTGATATTGAAGATGTGCAAGCCATTGCTCATGCTGTTTTACGACACCGAATCGTAAAAAACTACAAAGCAGATGCAGAAAATATTAGTGTAGATGATATAATTAGAGATTTACTCTCATAACAATACAATGCGTACATATCTATTTCATGTTTTTTTAATTTTTCTTGTATCATGTTATTCTATACAAGCTCATGCTCAACGCAGACAAATTGAGATTGTACAAGCAGAGCGTATGACCGGCGATAAAAATTTGAGAATGTTACACGGTAATGTTATTCTTAAACATGAACATGCAATTATGCATTGCGACAGTGCCTATGTATATGCAACCGAAAACAGATTTATTGCATACAATAATATCAAAATAATTGACAACACCGTAATTATAACTGCAGACTCACTAATATATTCAAGTGCTACAAACATTGCAAAAATACGCGGTTCTGTTGAGTTGCGAGACAATGATATGGTTCTTACAACACGTTTTTTAGATTATAACACTCGAGAACGTGTTGGTTATTATTATCAAAATGGGAAAATTATTTCGAGTGAAAATATCCTTACCAGCACACAAGGTTCGTATGTTGCCGCTGAAAAGAATCTGTATTTCAGACATAATGTAGTATTAGAAAACAAAGATTACACAATATATACCGATACACTTAAACATAATACTGAAACAGAAATCAGCTATTTTTTTGGACCAACAAGAATTCTGAGCGACGACAATCTATTATATACAGAAAACGGATGGTATAACTCAAAAAATAATACCGCACAATTTTTTAAAAAATCATATATACAATCAGGTGCAAATTATATTTATGCAGATGATTTATTCTACAACAGAAATACAAATATTGGCATAGGAAGAAACAATGTTCGTATGATTGATACTACAGAAAAGATCTCATTATTTGGTCAATACGGACATTACAATGGTGAGCTTAAAAACATGTTTATTACAGAAGATATTCTTATGATAAAAGAATTTGAAACAGACTCCCTGTTTTTGCATGCAGATTCTGTTTTTTATTGCACCAGACACACCAAAGATTCAACAGAATATTATGAAATTCTGGCATATAAGCATGTTCGTTTTTTTAAAGAAGATATTCAAGGAGCATGCGATTCATTAGTGTACAATTCATACGACACCGTAATTGTTCTCTATAGAAATCCAATTTTATGGTCAGACGAGAATCAGATAACCGGTAAAGAAATATCTATTCATATTGAAAACAGTGAAGTTTCCAGAATTACAATATCTATGAATGCGTTTGTTGTGTCTCAAGATAGTGAAGTTCAATTTAATCAAATGAAAGGACGCTCTTTAGTAGGGTACATTGCAAACAATGAACTGTACAGAATAGATATTTTCAATAATGGAGAAACTCTGTATTATCTGAGAGACAACGACGAGTTGATAGGTGTAAATTCTGCAGTCTGCGATTCTATTACGGTATTTATATCAGGAGGACAAGCTGAACGGATAATTTTCCGTTCAAAACCGCAAGGCACATTATTTCCGCCCGATGAAATAATTCCTGAAAGTGCAAATTTACAGAATTTTAGATGGCTCGATTATATAAGACCAAGAAACAGACACGATATTTTTGAATGGCGAGAATAAGTTTTTACAAAAAACTTTGATATCCTCTTTTTGTATCGTATATTTGTATCGGAAACTATTGACTTACATTTTACCGAAACCTCGTTTTCTTGGCAGATATTGTGACTACAGTATCTGCCTTTTTTTTGAAAAATATGACAACAAAAGCTGTTTTTAATTGGAGTGGCGGCAAAGATTCAGCACTTGCATTATATCTGATGTTGCAACAAAAACATGTTTCAATTGAATCTTTACTTACAACAATAAGTAAAGAACATCAACGAATTTCAATGCATGGTGTGCGACGAGAGCTCTTAGACCAGCAAGCTCAACATATGAATATACCACTCACACTTATTGAATTGCCGGAATCTACCGATACTATATTGTACCAAGAATACATGAAAAATACCATGCGTGAATTTTCAGAAAAAGGAATACGCACTGCTGTTTTCGGTGATATTTTTTTAGAAGATTTACGAGCATATAGAGAATCTCAACTTGCAAAAATCTCAATACGTGCAGAATTTCCATTATGGGGTAAAAACACAAACGAATTACTAGACACTTTTTTAAAATTAGGATTCAAAACAATTATCACCTGCATTGACGCAAGCAAATTAGATTCAAGCTTTGTAGGTAGAATTATTGATGAAACGTTTATAGAATCTCTCCCATCGGATGTAGACCCTTGTGGCGAACATGGAGAATATCACAGTTTTGTATTTGATGGTCCTATCTTCTCAAAACCAATTAGCTTTACAAAAGGTGAAATTGTCTCAAAAAAATATGCGGTTACCAACAACGCACTACATACCTCAACAAAAGAATATCTTTTTTGTGACTTATTGCCTGCCTAAGATTAGGTTAATAACTATTTAATAAAAAACTGCATACTGCGAGTATCCAAGAGTACGGCTATCGTAAATTTGCATAAATTTTTTGATATGAGGCACATATTTCAGCCATATCCTATTGTTCCACAAGAAGCCCCTGAGTTTAGTTTTACTCCTATTACATTATTTAGTCAAGCACAAAAACCGGTGTCAGAATTACGGCTTCCGTATAAAACAACACAAGAAACAATAGACGTAAATGTAATGCCTCACGCTGAACATGAAACTTCTATTACACGAGTAGAATCTGCTGAAATTATTCCGGACACACTTTCTCACACGAGCAATCAAGACACCGTACTTGACACTTCGTTACAAACAGAAATTAATTTATTTTCAGGACTTGATGAATTTGAGTCGCCTTCAATTACCACACATACAGAAACATCTGAGGCAAGTGAGCGAGTTATTATAATAAACTACAATAAAATTAACGACACTACCAATAGTTGGATGTTTTGGCTACTACTTGGTAGTTTTATGCTTTTCAGTTGGATTAGAATTTCATATGGCAAACAACTAGAATCATTATTCCGTGCCTTTTTCAATTATGGTTTTGCCGTAAAATCATTACAACAAAACAATGAGTTTTCTAATAGGTTTTCTACTTTTCTCTCTGTATTATTTGGTATTAATATAGGATTATTTGCATTTCAAATAGCTCAAGAATATATACATTTTGAAACAACCGGCATAGAATCATTAGCTATTTCAATTGGCTTAGGTACAGCAATATCAATTATATATTTTATTAAGGGCTTTCTATTTAATATTCTCGGTTTACTATTCAATGAATTTGAGTATTCAGAAGAATATATCCAAAATGTTCATATATTTAATCGCATCTCTGGAATTCTTCTTTTTCCAATTATTATTTCAATTGCATTTGTTTCTCCAGAAATTATTCAAAACAAAACACTCATAATGATTGGTTTAGCCCTCGTAATTATTATGTATTTCTTCAGATTATTTCGTGGCATGCAAATAAGTATCCGCTCAAATGTTTCAATATTATATATGTTTTTGTATTTTTGCATTTTGGAATTATTACCAATATTGCTTTTATTAAAAATTGGAGTAATTGTTTCAGATTATTTTATTTACGTATAGTACCAAGAATTAAGCATGAAAATTAAAAAGATTCTGGTGTCGCAGCCAAAACCAACGACCGACAAATCACCTTATTTTGAATTAGCAAAAAAGAATAATATTCAAATAGACTTTCGTCCTTTTATTCATGTAGAAGAAATCCCGGGACGCGATTTTAGAAATCAGAAAGTTAATATACTTGACCATACTGCGGTTATTCTAACGAGCAGAACAGCAATTGATCATTTTTTTCGCGTTTGTAAAGAAATTCGTGTAACGGTTCCAGACACAATGAAATATTTCTGTATATCAGAAGCTACCGCTTTTTATATTCAAAAATATATTGTGTATCGTAAGCGAAAAATTTTTACTGCTAATGGGACATTTGATGACTTGGTAGAAATTGCAAAACGGTTTCCGAATGAGAAATTCTTAGTTCCGCTTTCTGATATTCACAAACAAGAAATTCCGGACAAACTTAACGCATCAAAATTATCATACACAAAAGCAATTTTATACAGAACTGTAAGCAGTGACTTATCTGATATTAAAAATGTTGATTATGATGTATTAGTGTTTTTCAGTCCATCAGGGATAGCATCTCTTCGCCAAAACTTCCCTGATTTTAAACAAGACAATATATATATTGGTGCTTTTGGTGCAACCACCGGAAAAGCGGTAAAAGAAGCCGGCTTACGTTTAGATATTCCGGCACCCAATCCTAAAGCACCTTCAATGACTATGGCTCTAGAACAATTTATTAAAAAAGTAAATAAAAAATGACAGTTTACGGCTTACCGAAAGCCAATAAATTACGTTCAAAAAAAGATATTGAAACGCTCGTTTCATCAGGCAACTCTATAATTGTTGGGGCAATTAGAATTGTGTGGCAAGTATATCCTCGTTCTGAATCTGAATCAAAAATTGCGGTAAGCGTTTCAAAAAAACGACATAAAAAAGCAGTAACACGTAATTTGCTAAAACGTAGAATTCGTGAAGCTTTTCGGCTTTCCTTTCCGGAATTTTCAGAGCAACTCAATGCGCGTAATATTTCTATTCACATTCTGTTTATTTACCTGAAAGAAGATGTATTACCGTATGCGGTAATTGAGACTCATATAAAAAACGGTTTACAAAAAATCTGCTCAGCGTGAAAATTCTAAATAGTATTTTAATTCTACCTATTCGACTCTACCAATGGCTTATTTCGCCATTTTTCCCGAATTCGTGCAGATATACCCCAAGCTGTTCTGAATACGGTATACAAGCTATTAAAAAATATGGTATCTTTAAAGGTGGTTTTTTATTAACTAAACGAATATTACGTTGTCATCCTTGGGGTGGACATGGGCATGACCCGGTTCCCTAGTTATACGAGTACTATGATACAAAAAAAAATTATCTATATTTTCGGAATACTCCTTATTACAAGCAGTATCATACTCTCATTTTCTAATTTTAATAATAACAGAAGTTTTGAAATTGCAAAAAGTCTGGATATTTTTTACTCATTATTTACTGAAGTAACAAATAGTTATGTTGATGATATTGACCCCGAAGAACTTATTGGCATTGCAATAACTCACATGCTGCAATCTCTAGACCCGTACACCACCTACATTCCACAATCAGAAATTGAACGTTACCGTATTATGACTCGCGGTGAATATGGTGGTATTGGTGCAAGTATGGGAAAACGTGATTCGTTATTTATCATTACGCGTGTATTTAAAAACTCACCGGCTCATAAAGCCGGACTCTTACCCGGAGATAGAATTGTACTTGTCGAGAATCGCTCAATTATTGGCAGAAGCCACGAAGACGTGCATGAACTATTACAAGGACAAGTTGGTTCAATTATGAATATTGGTATTTCTCGTGCATCTGAATCAACAATACGTGATTTTTCAATTGAACGTGAACGAATACAAATTCAAAGTGTTCCTTACTATGGTATGATTGACTCTGTTACCGGCTATATACGATTACGAAGCTTTACTCAGAACTGTGCTGCCGATGTAAAAAAAGCTCATCAGAAACTTATTGCAAAAGGTGCAAACGCATTTATTCTTGACTTACGCGACAATCCCGGCGGATTATTATTTGAAGCTATTTACTTGAGTAATATTTTTATTGATAAACATGAAAGAATTGTATATACTCGCGGTAAAAATTCTCTTGTTGCTCAGGACTTCTTTACGCGTGAGGACGCTCTTGACACATCTTCACGTTTAGTTGTATTAATAAACGAAAATTCTGCATCTGCTTCAGAAATTGTTTCCGGAGCTATTCAAGATTTAGACAGAGGCATTGTTATAGGCAAACAAACATTCGGGAAAGGTCTCGTGCAAACTCAAAAAGAAATTGCCCATAATGCAATGCTTAAAGTAACTATTTCTAAATACTATATACCCAGCGGACGCTGTATTCAACGTATTAATTATTCCGACAAAACTGATGGCGACTCCTATATTCCTGACTCTTTATTACAAACATTCTATACAAGAAATGGAAGACCGGTTAAAGATGGTGCGGGTATTATTCCGGATGTGTTTATTACTGATGCTCATATTACTCCTTTTCAACAAGGATTATTACAGCAACATTTATTTCTCGATTTTATAGCTCACACATACGGATATGATGATACTATTTCTATCTCCCCTGATTCATTTTCTGTTACTGACGAGTTATTTAAAGCGTTTGTAGCATTCTGTTCTCAGCAAAATCTTTTTTACAATAATAAAACTACACAAGCTTTTTCAGAATTTGAGCGTCAAATTCAAGAAGAAGAGATTGATATGCAAGATATTGTTGCCCGGATTAACACCAAACTCACTACTCATCAAACACATTTATTTGATGCGCAAAAAGAATCTCTTAAAACAGTATTGGGGAGAGAAATAATGCAGTTTTTATATTTTGAAGAAGGTGCTATTTCCTATTTTTTACCCTATGACCCATATATTATTGAAGCAAAAAAATATCTTTCAGATTCTCGTTTGTATGCTTCGATTTTAGAAAAGAAATAACTCTGTTATTATTTTATTTTACCCCTGAAACTTTTTTCTGTAACAATGCCGCATCTACCAATTCTTGTATGGTAGAACAATAAGAAAACGTAAGTCCTTTTATATACTTAGCAGCTATATCATCAACATTTTTCTTATTATCGGTACATAAGAAAATCTCAGTAATGCCGGCACGTTTAGCTGCAAGAATTTTTTCTTTAATTCCCCCTACCGGAAGTATTTTGCCACGTAAGGTTATTTCGCCAGTCATTGCTATTCGAGCTTTCACTTTACGTTTTGTAAATGCACTTATCATTGATGTTACCATAGTTACACCCGCAGAAGGACCATCTTTAGGAATTGCCCCTTCAGGCACATGAACATGAACATTTGTTTTTTCAAAAATATCAGGGTCAATACCATAGTCTTGAGCATGAGCTTTCACATACTCTAAGGCAATGGTTGCCGATTCCTTCATTACATTACCTAAATTACCAGTTAAGGTAATATTCCCTTTCCCCTGACTTAAACTCGTTTCAACAAATAAAATGTCACCACCAGCGGCAGTCCACGCCAAACCGGTAACAACTCCGGCAAAATCATTACCTTGATACATATCGGGAGTATACTGACTTGGACCTAGTATTTCAGAAACATCTTCTTTGGTAAGTTCTTTTGAAAAATCTACGTTCATCACCACTTTTTTAGCAACAGCTCTCACAACACTGGCAATACGCTTGTCAAGCGTACGAACCCCAGACTCACTTGTATAATAGGTAACAATATATTCTACCACTTCTTTCGGAAAAAGAAGCTCATTTCCTTCTGTAAAACCATGGTTTTTAAGTTGATTCGGTATAAGATGTCGACGAGCAATTTCAACTTTTTCTTGCATAATATACCCCGACACATCTATCATTTCCATTCTATCTCGCAATGCAGTGCTAATAGTAGCCGGATTGTTAGCCGTAGCAATAAACATAACCTTAGAAAGGTCATAATCTAATTCCAAATAATTATCATAAAAAGAATTGTTTTGCTCCGGGTCTAAAACTTCAAGAAGAGCAGACTCGGGGTCTCCACGAAAATCTTTGCCAACTTTATCAATTTCATCTAATACAAAAACAGGATTTGAAGATTGAACTTTTTTAAGATTCTGAATTATTCGTCCCGGCATTGCCCCGATATACGTTTTTCTATGCCCTCTAATTTCGGATTCATCATGTAAGCCACCCAAAGAAATTCTGCAATATTTTCTTTGTAAGGCACGAGCTATAGATTTACCCAATGATGTTTTACCAACACCGGGAGGTCCATATAAACAGAGGATTGGCGATTTAAAATCACCTTTAAGTTTTAATACCGCTAAATGTTCAATAATTCTATCCTTAACCTTTTCTAAACCATAATGATCCTCATCTAAAGTTTTTTGAGCAAGATGTAAATCAAAGTTATCTTCGGTAAACTCGCCCCATGGCAATTCAATAAGTGTTTGCACATAATTATACTGAACAGAGTGCTCTGCTGCTTGAGCATTCATTCGAGTAAGTTTATCGAGCTCCTTATTAAAATGATTTTTAACAGTATCCGACCATTTTTTTGATTCCGCTTTTTGACGCAATTCATGAATTTCCTGCTCAAGAGAATTCTCACCTAATTCATTTTGAATTTGCTTAATTTGTTGATGGAGGAAAAAATCACGTTGTTGTTGGTCAATATCTTTTCTGGTTTTCAACAAGATGTCATTTCTAATTTCGAGCATTTGAATTTGCTGCGACAAGAATTTCATAAGCAAGGTTGCTCTGTCTTTAATAATGTCAACTTCAAGCAATTCTAATTTTTGGTCAAGCGCAATATCCGTATTAGCACCAATAAAATTTACCAGAAAAATAGGATTATTTATATTTTTAATAGCAAAGCTAATCTCTTTAGGAATATTTGCAGAGAGCTTTATAATTTTAAGCATCAAATCTTTGAGCGTTCCCAAAATTGCTTGAAATTCCTCATTAAGTTCAGATTTCACATCAAGTTTAGGAAGCACATTACAAAATAAATATGGTTCGGTATGGAGTTGTTCATGTATAGTAATTCTACCAAGTCCCTGAAGGATAACTGTTGTGGTACCATCAGGCATTTCAAGGATTCTAACTATTTGAGCAATTGTTGCAACATCGTATAAATCTGCTCTGGTAGGATCTTCAACTTGAGGGTCTTTTTGAGTAGCAGTACCAATTATTTTAGATTTTCGGTTATAATCACGAATAAGTTGAATAGATTTTTCTCTGCCAACCGTAATCGGCATAACAATTCCCGGAAACAGCACTGCATTTTTAAGCGGTAAAATTGGCAGAGATTCCGGCACATCAACCTTATTAAAATCTAATTCATCATCTTCAGAAAAAAGTGGAATTATCTCAGAATCGCCCCCCATCATATCTAAATATAAAGAGTTTGTTAGTATTGTTTTTTGAAAATCGTCCATACTATCGTCAGTTTGTCAGTTTATATTGTAAATAGCAATCAGGGGGCATAGAAGTCAAGCAATATGCCAAAGCACAAGTATGGGTTAAAAGCGTCGATATTTTTCGGTTTCCTTAAAAATATGTGCTAAAATGTCAATTTCAACATCAGAAAAATCGAGAGAACGACGAGCGTATACTCGTTTTGCAACCTCTACTGCTTTGTTTAAAGAATACACTTCGAGACCTTGGGGACCGCCCCATGAGAATGAAGGCGTGAAATTTCTTGGAAAGCCGGCACCAAATACATTTGCACTAACCCCAACCACCGTACCGGTATTAAACATAGTATTAATTGCAGATTTAGAATGGTCACCCATAATTAAGCCGCAAAACTGCAGTCCGGTTTTCGCAAAACGCTCTGTTGGATAGTTCCATACACGTACTTCTGAGTAATCATTTTTAAGATTAGAATTATTGGTATCTGCACCTAAATTACACCACTCACCCAGAACTGAATTACCTAAATACCCATCATGCCCTTTATTAGAATACCCAAAAATTACAGAATTTTGCACCTCTCCCCCAACTTTAGAGTATGGACCGATAGTGGTGCCTTCGTAAATTTTTGCCCCCATTTTAACACTTGCATGTTCACACAAAGCAAATGGTCCGCGAATGAGAGCACCTTCCATAATTTCGGCATCTTTACCTATGTATATTTTACCGTTTTGTGCATTTAAAACTGCACATTCCACTCGAGCACCTTCTTCAATAAAAATATTCTCGGGAGCAATACAAGTATTTGTTTCAGAAATTTTTTGAGAAGTTTTATCATACGTAAGCAACTCAAAGTCAGATTCAATTTGTTTTGCATTATGCGTGAAAATATCCCACGGATACACAATTCTTTCTACTGGAATTGTTACTTCACGTGCTTGTGAAAGATACGCTTCGGGTGTAAATCTAAGAACATCTTGCTCAGAAATACATACCGCAAGCAATTCACCTTTATAAGAAAGTGCTTGATTAAGCTCAAGATTACAAATTAGTTTTACGACTGCATTATTTGGCAGTACAGATCCCGCAATACAAATATTTTTCTTAGACGACACACAAGGATATTTTTTTTGTAAATATCCTTGCGTAAGGTGCGAGCAAGTATTTTGCACAAAATACTCCCACTTTTCTCTAATCGTTAGAATTCCGCATCGTATTTCAGAAACCGGTTTAGTAAATGTGAGTGGTTTACATTGATTCCACGCATCTGTATCAAAAAGGATGTAATTCATAAAAAAAAGTTTATTCTCAAAAATACATTTTTTTAATAAAGAATCACAGCAGAATAGATATTATATTTGTAATCAGATAGAACTTATTGTACTTGTATGATGCAATCAAAACAAATAACTCAATTCATAAGAATACTTCTTGGATTTACATTTATTGTAAGTGGAATAGTAAAGTTATTTCCGGTTGATGTATTAGAAATCAACATTGTACGGTTCTCGGGTTTTTCATGGCTGTATGCCCAATATATTGCCCGAATACTTATAGGATTTGAAATTGCTCTAGGAATACTCATTATTACCGGATTATATAACAAAATAATAATACAAGTAACATTAGTTACTCTTTGTACATTCAGTATATTTCTAGTGTATTTACATTTTATTGTTGGATACACGCAAAGCTGTGGCTGTTTTGGGGCTCTCATCTCATTAAAACCGGTAGAGTCTTTACTCAAAAATATTGTCTTACTCGGTTTTACGCTATTCTTAATAAAGAAAGATTCTTCACCCATACACATACAAAAAACATATACAAAGCTCTTTACCCTGATTATTCTCATTGTTGGATGTGCCATTCCTTTTATTTTCGCATATCCGAATAAAAAAATCACAAGCAATTATACTGTTACAGAAAGCTCTCACATACACAATGAAACATTGAGATATGTAACCGACAATCATAATAAGACGCATTCTTTATTAGAAGGCAAAAAACTCATTGTTTTTTTATCAACCAGCTGTAAAGCATGTAAACTTGCCGCTACTAAACTTGCCGTGTTAGTTAATCCTGAACCGGAAGAAAGCTCATTGTTTTTTATTTTTTTAGAAAGCAATACCATTATTGAAGAGCTCATTGAATTTCATGAAGAAACACAATCAGGACATATTCCATACACAATTTTTGATATACAAAGCTTTTTCAGTATTTCTGATGTATATCTCCCCTTTTTGCTATATTTAGAAAATGGAAAAATTCGCCATATAAGTAATTATAGCGACATGAATCCACGACAGGTTATTTCATTTTTTTCTACTCAATAATTACTCATACATTAAAAAAAAAGACCCAAAGAGAGTAAACCCTTTGAGTCTTAATTAACGCATATATCCGCACTATAAAAAAAGATTAATCAGCATTATGGTCGAGGTATTTATTATTATTAGACAAATAAATTCCCTCTGCATTTTCATCAATTGAAAAGCGTGAAGGTGTTGTTCTGTCTGCATTCCCCGAATCTATTATTTGTTGTTCTTGTGTAACCGTAATGTTTTCACGTTTTTTGCGCAAATACGCAGGTTCTTTTTCGAATTTTGTAATATCATCCATTTTTCGGATTTTCTCATAATCAAATTCAGTCTCGGCATCAGGAATTGGTTCATAATCCTGCGGTTTACCATTAAACGGACTATCCTCGTTTATAAGTCTGATTTTTTGCTGTGGGTTGCCGCTTGGAGGAATATCAAAGTTGATTTCCGTTTGAATTGCCTCATGAGACTGTATGGTTCCAACAACTTTTTTCTCAATACTGTCATCTTGGTTTTTCTTACCTAATTCGTTTATTTTTATTGGCTCTGCGCGTTTAAAATCAGGCAAGTTGTTCATTTCAAAACCGGTAGCAATAAGCGTTACGCATATTTCATCTACCAACTCTTCATTTTTCACATATCCCCAAATAATATTAACATCACGCTCAGCTTTTTGAATAATATAATTTGTTACTATGGTAATTTCATCCATAGTAATTTCATTTTCGCCTGAAGTAAAATTGAGCAGAATATCTTTAGCCCCTCTAATATCAGCTTTATTTAACAGCGGAGAATCTAATGTTTCCATAATTGCTTCATAGGCACGATTTTCACCTGATGCACTTCCTGAAGCCATAATTGAAACACCGCTATCTTGCATTACGGTTCTCACATCTTCAAAGTCAACATTAATAACCCCATTAACCGTAATTATTTCGGCAATCCCTTTAGCCGCAACCGTTAAAATATCATCTGCTTTTGCAAATGCCTCGGTAATTTTTAGGTTGCCAAATTTTTCGCGTAAGGTTTCATTATTTATAATTAACATTGAATCAACATTCTGACACAATGCTTCTATTCCTTTTAAGGCAAAATCGTAACGTTTTTTTCCTTCAAATTCAAAAGGAATGGTAACAATACCAACCGTAAGGATTCCCATATTTTTTGCAATATCTGCAATAATTGGAGCAGCACCGGTACCGGTTCCACCACCCATTCCGGCAGTTATAAACACCATTTGAGTATCTTCGGCAAGAAGTTTTTCTAGTTCTGCAGTACTTTCTTTTGCAGCGTTTTCTCCAACTTCCGGATTACTCCCGGCTCCTCGTCCCCCGGTAATTGCATCACCTATTTGAACTTTTGTTGGAACCGGACTTTTCCGAAGATCTTGCACATCGGTATTACACACTATAAAATCAACATCTTTTATTCCGAGTTGATACATATGATTAACAGCATTACTGCCTCCACCTCCAACACCAATAACCTTGATTGATGCTGCTCTTTTTTGAGGTAAGTCAAATTTCATTAATTCGTCGGACATAGCATTTATTTTTTAAATTATATTTTAGTATCAGCGTATGATTCATTATTGAAGAATTTAACCGCATACTTTACAAAAAAGTTGGTTTTTTCTTTTTGATCTTGTTTTGGAGCTTCTTTCTGATTTACGTCATTAGTCTGTTGAGTTGCCTCAGGCGTACTATCTTTTTGCTCTAAGGGTTTTGAATTACCATGCTCTGCTAAAAAAAGCTGTGATGCACGCATAAGGAGACCAACACCGGTAGCAAAAATTGGATTATGAAACTCTGTATGCTTTTTATAATTCACATTATTTATTGGTGTTCCTATTTTAGATTCTATACCAATTTTAAATGACAATAATTGCGGTAGATTTTCTAATAATGACCCACCACCGGTAACCACTATTCCGGCACCAAGTTTTTTGGCATATCCGGATGTTTTAATTACAAACAGCGCAGAATCAATAATTTCTTCCATTCGAGATTGTATAATACCACTCAAATTCTTTAAAGAAATTTCTTTTGGTGCCCGTCCATTTATTCCGGGAACAATAGCTATTTCATTATCTTTTGCATAATCCTGAATTGTATTACCAAATTCAATTTTCAACTGCTCTGCATCACTGAGTAAAATTTGACACCCTTCACTAATATCTGATGAAATTGCATTTCCACCAAAAGGTATTACCTCTGTAAACTGAACAATATTATTATGATATATTGCAATATCGGTAGTACCACCACCAATATCTATAAGTGCCACCCCAATAGTTTTCTCTTCCTCTGTTAAGGTAGAAAGCGAAGATGCAATTGGCTCAAGCATAAGCTCTTCGACCTCTAAACCGGCACGTTGAATAGCATTTCTAATATATTTAATAGCAGTTCCTTTACCAATTACGATATGAAAATTCGCCTCAATTCTTCTTCCGGTCATTCCAATAGGGTCAACCACCTCATGTTCATTATCTATTCTAAATGTTTGAGGAATTACATGAATAATTTCTTCATCGGCGTCGAGGTTCACATGTCGATTATCCTTTTTAAGTAATTCCACTTCGTCTTGCGTAATAGGAATTTCCGGATTATCTCTATTAATAAACCATCTGTTTTGTGTTGAATGTATATGTTTACCGGCAATTCCAACTACAACTTTTGTATTAAAAAATCCGGCTTCTTGCTTAGCTTTTTCAACTGCTAGTTTAATTGCCTTTACGGAATTTTCAAGGTTCACGACTTCTCCCCTGCTAATTCCCATACTTGGGGCATGTCCTTTACCGAGAACGGTAATCTCCCCTTTTTCATTGACATATCCTGAAAGAGCAACAATTTTTGTTGTTCCAATGTCAATTGCAGAAAACGTTTGTGCAACGCTTACTTTTGTTTGATTTTCATTTCCTGAGTACTCCATAATAGTGCGATATTTACTGTTTTGTACAAATAATTTGATTTCGATATTTTATATTAATTTCTTTATATGCATCCCATAGTTCTTTAACTTTGTTTGAATGATAAAATGCTCGTAGGTTTTTAAACTTATACTCAAGATTATCGGCTTTACCGATATGAATTATAGGTGGTCCTACCTTACTCACAAGGATATAATCTTGTTCCGGGCTTACATATATTTGCTCAATTAATCTTGATAATAATGAACAAGAATTAATCTTTTGGGTAATTGCAAACAAATCTTGCAAGAGTTTAGAATGAGGTCCTTTTTCTAATAAAACATTATGTTTTTCTCTATATCCGCTTTCAATTGCACCATTTGCAATTATTGTACGTGCCGTATAATTATCAGAAAGCGGCATTAATCGTCCCTGTTCATCTATATAGTAACTATCAGTTGTAGATTCTACCCGTAATATTGGCGTGCGTTGCTGTATTTGAATGGTAAGTATTCCATCTACCGTAAAAAACACATTGCATGATTTAATAGAAGGTTGTTGCGATAGTTTTTCTTCTATATCATGAATAGCTATTTCTAACACAGGTCTCTGTTTTAGAGAATCCAACTCCTTTTTAAGAACCGAAAGGACATCCTGTTCTACAATAAAACTATGTTGAGATTTACCCTTATCAATATCTATTACAATACCGGCACAAAGTTGTGCTTTACGCTCCGATTCAGAGAACGCAAGTCCCACAACAACTGCTACTGTAATTACAAACACCGGTATGTACGACACTATTTTTTTCATCTCGTTTTCATAAATTCAACAAGCGGGTCAATAAGGGTATCAATATCCCCTGCTCCCATAGTTACTAAAACTTCTATTTCTTTTTCTTGCAATATTGTAAGTACCTCTGCTTTTGAGCACATGCATTTTTCTGTGTTTGAAACCGCATCATATATTAATGTTGATGTTACCCCTTCTATTGGCACCTCACGAGCAGGATAAATATCTAACAAGAGGAGTTCATCTAACAACGACAGACTTTCACCAAATCCCTGAGCAAAATCTTGTGTTCTGCTAAATAAATGAGGCTGAAAAATGCCGGTAATTTTTTTATCCGGAAATACCTGTTTAATTGATTGTATAGCCGCCTTTAACTCTTCGGGATGATGTGCATAATCATCTATATACACTTTAGCCCCCTGAGCAAATTGCACATCGAGTCGTCGTTCTACACCAGAAAATACTGCTACTGAATCTGCTACTTCTTGAGGTTCTACCCCATTTGAAAGTGCTACAGCACAAGCTGCTATACAATTTTCCAGGGTTATAATCCCCAGCGTACGTAATGTTAATTGAGGTAATTCTCCAAAAGGAGTAACTAAGGTAAAAGAATAGGCGGCATTCTTCCACACAACATCTTTTGCATAAAAATCCGCTGAAGAATCAGACAGATGATACGTAAACATTCTTATGTTTTTCTCATGTAAATAGTTTGAGAGAGAATCAAATGCCAATCCGTATTTATGGATAAAAATTCCATTCTCTTTAATATGTGTAACAAATTCATAAAAAGAAACTATAATTTCTTGATGAGAATGATATATATCTAAATGATCTGCATCCATTGAAGATACTAATGCAGTGTGCGGATACAAAGCATGAAATGAACGATCATATTCATCGGCTTCTACTACCACAAAATCACTCATTGGATTACATACAATATTTGTTTCGAAGTTTTTAGAAATTCCACCCAAAAAGGCACTACATCCAATCTGAGAATTATACATAATATGAGCAACTGCCGTAGTAATAGATGTTTTACCATGTGTTCCGGCAATAGCTATTCCTTGAGAAAGATTACAGATACTCCCTAATACTTTTGCTCTTTTTTGACACACAAAACCATTTGCCTTAAAAAATGACAAACCAATATGATGTTCGGGTACAGCCGGAGTATAAATAACAAGCGTATTATGCACATTTGTTTTAATGGTATCCGGTATAGCATCTACGGAATCTGTATATGAAATTTCAATACCTTCTGACTCAAGAGCACGCGTTAACTTAGTGGGAGTTAAATCATATCCATATACCGCAGCACCCTTTTGTTTAAAAAAGCGAGCTAAGGCACTCATGCCAATACCACCAATGCCAATAAAAAAGTAATATGTATATAATCCCTGCATATTATTTTGTAATGAGTTTCATTATTTCGTTTCCTATACGTTCAGCCGCGTTTGGTATAGCCATAGCTAAAATATTATCTGATAGTTTTTTACATTCATCAGAATCTGCGAGTAAGGCAAATGTTTCGGTAAACAATGATTCATGAGCATCAACATCACGTACCATACGTGCCGCATGTTTCTGTACAAGAGCCAGTGCATTTTGAGTTTGATGGTCTTCTGTTACATTAGGCGAAGGAACTAAAATGCAAGGTTTACCCACAATACATAATTCAGAAATAGTTCCTGCTCCGGCACGAGAAATAATAATATCTGCCGCAGTAAAGGCATAATCCATTTCGCGGATAAATTCATGCACATGTACGGCATCATAGCCGTTTGCTTGTTCTAAAGCTGTTTGATAATACTGTTTTCCGGTTTGCCAAATAACTTGCACATTTTGGTTTTGAATTTCTTGCATATGTGCTGCGACACTCATATTTATTGTACGAGCACCAAGACTACCACCAACAATTAGAATTGTTTTTTTGGTCGGGTCTAGTTTAAACAATGCGTATGCATCTTGTTTAGAACAGGTAATGTTTTGAATTTGCGGACGGATAGGATTACCCGTGAACACAATAGTTTCCGGTTTAAAAAATCGTTCCATACCATCATAAGCAACACAGACTTTTTGTACCCGTTTTGCTAAAATTTTATTGGTTACTCCGGCATATGAATTCTGTTCTTGAATAAGTGTTGGTATTCCCATTTTTTGTGCAGCATACAACACCGGGCCGCTCGCATATCCACCAACCCCAATTGCGATATCAGGTTTAAATTCACGAATTATTTTCTTTGACATGCTTACGCTCTTAAACACCCGTAAGAGCGTAGTAATATTTTGCAAGGAAAGTTTTCTTTGAAACCCCTGAATAGGCAGACCAATAATAGCATACCCCAAAGCAGGAATTTTTTCCATTTCCATTCTATTTTGTGCCCCCACAAAAAGTATTTCAACTAAAGGATCTATTTTCTTTAATTGCTCCGCTATTGAAACTGCCGGAAAAATATGTCCGCCGGTACCACCGCCACTAATTATAACTTTCATCTGCAACTTGTTTTTTTAATTCTGATTCTATTTTTCTACTTACCCCCAGAATAATTCCAAAAGAAATACTTGTGGTGAGTAATGATGACGCCCCGTGACTAATAATTGGCATTGGCTGACCGGTTGCCGGTAATAAATTAACCGCAACCCCCATATGCACAAATGCTTGAAACACTAAACTAAATGTAAGTCCAATTACCAATAATGCGGGGAAGGTATATTCACAACGTTTTACAACAACACCTGCTCTATATAACAACACCAAATACAAGAGAATAATAATAATACCTCCCAGCAATCCATAATCCTCTATTATAATAGCATAAATAAAATCGCAATACGCTTGAGATAAGCGATATTTCTGATTACTATTTCCGGGAGCTTTTCCTAAAATACCACCTTCTGCAATCGCAATTTTTGCTTGTGTAACTTGGTAATTATCAACTTGAGGGTGCGTTTCTTCATAAGGATTATAACCTGAGGCAAGTGGTGCAAGAGCAGGCATATAACTTACCATTCTGTTTTGCCAGGTAACACCTCTGCTAAACATCTGCGGTGTTTTTAAAATAACAAATCCCATAATAAGGATAAGTACAACACCGGCACCGCTTAATTTTAAAAGTTGTATCGCAGGCACTCTCCCTAAAATAAGAAGCACAAACACCGTAATTATTATAAATAATGCCGTAGAGAAATTTGAAACCAGCACCATTCCGGCTATAATAAGAGTAACTATAAGTATAGGATAGAGTGCTTTTTTAGGGTCATGTAAATGATTTTGATGCACCGAAAGCATTTTAACCACATATATAATAAGTGCTAATTTCACAAACTCACTTGGCTGAAATCTAATACCAATACCGGGTAATTGAATCCATCGAGTAGCATTATTAGTATCAACCCCAAAGGCACTGCTAAATGTGAGCGCTAAAAAGAGAATAGCAACTAATAAAATAAGATTCGTTAATTTATATATGTATACATAATCTATTCTATGAACCACATAAGCAATAAAAATACCTACACTCAGGGTAAATGCTTGTTTAATTAAAAAAGAGGTAGTATAGTTTTCGCCACCTTTAATAGCAATTAAACTTATAGAGCCATATACTGCCAATAAAGAAACAACCGAAAGAATAAAGAAAAGACGCCAAATAACTTTGTCTCCTTTAAACTCAGTTTTAAAAAATTCTATGACAGATGAAAAACTCATAAATTTCTAACCTCTTGTTTAAATTGATTACCTCTATCTATATAATTTTCAAATAAATCAAAACTTGCACAAGCCGGTGAAAGAAGAACCGTATCACCCTTAGATGCAAATTCATATGCCTTAGTAACTGCCTCTTTCATGCTTTTTGCCTCAACAACTATGGGCACTATTCCCGAAAAACCGGCAATTAATTTGGAGTTATCAACACCTAAACACACGAGTGCCTTAACTTTAGTCTGAGCCAAAGGAATAAGAGATGAATAATCATTTCCTTTATCGGTACCTCCGGCAATCCAGATAACCCCATCATCCATACTTTCCAAAGCATACCAACTTGAGTTTACATTTGTAGCTTTTGAGTCATTTATAAACTCTACACCACGCACAGAAAAACTCAGTTTTTCTAATCGGTGCTCTACACCTGTAAAGGTTTGTAGACTGTTTCTAACCACATCATTTTTAATATCAATGATCTTTGCCGATATAGCAGCTGCCATTGTATTACCGTAATTGTGTTTTCCTTGTAGCAACATTTCATTAATTTTTATGGAACATGTTTCTTTATGAGGGATTTGAATTATAATTTCATCATTCTGCAAGTAGCCGGTGGTGTTTCCTGTTTCTTCAACAGAATAGGAAAAACATTGAGGCACAATTGTTCTTTTTTGAACCTCATCAATAATAACCGTATCATCGGAGCAATAAATAAAGCAATCTTGCGGCTGCATATTTTGTAAAATCCTGAACTTAGAATTAATATAATTTTGGAATGTATACTCGTATCTATCCAGATGATCGGGAGTTATATTTAAGAGAATGGCTATGTCTGCCTTAAAATCATACATAGAATCTAATTGAAAACTACTAATTTCAATTACATAATAATCATAGTTTTCTGTTGCTACCTGATACGCAAAACTTTTCCCCACATTACCCGCTAAGCCAACATGTAATTGAGCTTGTTTTAATATATGATATAATAAAAGCGTAGTGGTAGTTTTTCCGTTACTTCCGGTAATACAAATTCTCGTTGCTTGAGTATATCGAGCGGCAAATTCCAATTCAGAAATTATGGGTATTTCCAAAGCCAAAGCTTGTGTAATAACACTAGCCGTATCAGGAATACCGGGACTTTTAATAATTTCGGTAGCACGCAAAATATGTTCAAAGGTATGGGTTCCCTCCTCAAAAGGGATATCATATCTATAGAGCATTTCTTTATATGAATCAGATATTTTTCCGCTATCAGACACAAACACGGGCAATCCTTTTGTTTGAGCCAGTACAGCGGCACCAACACCACTTTCGCCTGCTCCTAAAACTACAATATATGGTTTATTACTCGTCATGCTTATCGAACTTTTAATGTAATTAATGCTGCTGCCGCCAGTATAAGACCAACAATCCAGAAACGAGCAACAATTTTTGATTCAGGCATTCCCTTTTTTTGATAATGATGATGCAAGGGCGACATTAAGAAAATTCGCTTTCCTTCACCATATTTCTTTTTGGTATATTTAAAGTAGCTTACCTGTAGAATTACCGAAAGACTTTCCACAAAGAATATCCCACACAGAATAGGTATTAATAATTCTTTTCGAATAAGTATGGCAAACACTGCAATAATACCACCTAAGGTTAAACTACCAGTATCACCCATAAAAACTTGAGCCGGAAACGAGTTATACCACCAAAATCCGATAGTAGCCCCAATAAGAGCTGCGGCATATACCATTAATTCTCCGGAATGAGGTATATACATTATGTTTAGATAATCGGAATATATGATATTACCCGACACATACGCCAAAATACCGAGCACTACACCAACAATAGCTGTTGTACCCGTGGCAAGTCCGTCTAAACCATCTGTTAGATTAACACCGTTAGAAACCGCAGTTGTTATAAAGATTACAAAAAACACAAACACAACCCATCCCCATACCTGTGCTTTTTCGCCAAGAAAGGCAACAAAATATTTATAGTCAAATTCATTGTTCTTTACAAACGGGATAGTTGTTTTGGTAGATTTTTCGCCAAATCGTTTTGCGTATGTTTTTTCTGCTGTTTCAGTATCGGTAAAATGTGTTTCTAAACGTTGCGTTGCAATCGTTGATTTAGCATTTTGCACAATTACCACATCATTATGGAAATACAATGTTAACCCAACAATTAACCCAAGAATAATTTGCCCCAAAATTTTAATTTTTCCGGGCATTCCCTCTTTATTCTTTTTAAACACTTTAATATAATCGTCGGTAAAACCCAATAGGCCAAACCACAAAGTAGTAAAGAGCATAAGAAGAATATATACATTTGAGAGTTTTGCAAAAAAGACTGTTGGAACAACAATAGCAATAATAATAAGAATACCTCCCATGGTTGGCGTACCCTTTTTTTGCATTTGTCCCTCAAGACCTAAATCCCGAACAATTTCACCAATCTGTTGTTTTTGCAAAAACTGAATAAGATATTTACCAAACACAATAGAAATTAACAAAGACGTAATAAATGCAGCACCCGCACGAAAAGAAATATAGTTAAACACTCCGGCTCCGGGAACATTATAATCTTGTAAAAAAGAAAACAAATAATACAACATGGTTTTACAGTTTAAATATGTTTTTAATTACTTCTCTATCATCAAAATGATGTTTAACACCTTCTATTTCTTGATATGTTTCATGCCCCTTTCCGGCAACAACAACCAAATCATTATGTTTTGCCAGCATAAGAGCCGTTTTAATAGCTTCTTCTCTTTGTAAAATGCACAAAACCTTATGAGAATCTTCCGGAGAAATACCCGCAATCATATCATTAGCAATATCCTGTGGGTTTTCGTTCCGAGGATTATCTGAGGTAATAATTACTTTTGCACTCATTTTAGCCGCAATATTTCCCATAAGCGGACGCTTTGTTTTATCTCTATTTCCGCCTGCTCCAACAACTGTTATTATCTGCATATCACCTTTACACTGAGTTTGTAAGGTGCTTAATATATTTTCCAAAGCATCGGGAGTGTGTGCATAATCTACAATAGCGGTTTTACCTTCTGCATTTTTAAAGAATTCCAATCTGCCATCAGCAGGAGAAAGTGAACTCAAGACTTGCAATACGGAATCATGAGCACACCCACACAATGTTGCTACTGCATATACTGCAAGAATATTATAGCCATTAAACGCACCCAAAAATTTAGTCCAAACCTCAGTTTTTTGAACCGAAAGCAACATGCCGTCAGTATGCATTTCAATAATTTTTGCTGAATAATCGGCAAAACTACGAAGTGCATAGGTATATGACTTAGCACGAGTGTTTTGAAGCATTACCGTACCATGTTTATCATCACTATTAACCAAGGCAAAGGCAGATTTTGGCAGCGTATCAAAAAACTGCTTTTTAACCCGAATATATTCAGCAAAGGTTTCATGATAATCCAAATGATCTTGTGTAATATTAGTAAACACAGCTCCTGCAAACGGCACACCTGCAACTCTTTGTTGATGAATTGCATGAGAACTCACTTCCATAAAACAATACGAACATGAATTCTGCTGCATAGCATAAAAAAACTTATATAATTGCACGATATCCGGTGTCGTATGACTTGCCTCAAACTCTTGTGTGCCAATAACATTACGCACCGTAGAAAGTAATCCGCACGAAAACCCCAGCTGAGTAAAAACTTTATAGAGTAAGGTAACCGTAGTTGTTTTACCGTTTGTGCCAGTTACTCCAATTACAGAAAGTTTAGAAAAATCTATTTCATACAAATTAGTAAGCAAGCTACCACAAACCGCTATTGAATTTTCTACCACAACATAGCACACCGAAGGATGTATTTCACGAGGAAGATGCTCGCATACAATAGCAACAGCACCCTTATCAATTGCCGCAGAAATAAACGCATGTCCATCAACCGCAACACCTTTACACGCAACAAACAATCCCTGAGCTTGTATAACACGAGAATCTGTTTGAATCTGCGAAATGAGTGCATCTGTGCTTCCGTGTATAGAAATAACCGGCACCGCATTTAAGATTGTATGTAATTCTTTTTGCATCATTTAGCGTAATTCAAATACTATAATTTCACCTTTTTTAATTGTTCGTCCGGCAGGAATAGACTGCCGTTGTATTGTTCCCACACCTGATATTGAGGTTCTAAGCCCCATGTTTTCTGCCATATATACCGCATCTCGTGCACCCATACCTCTAAAATCGGGAACAATACCATCATGCACAACCAATGGTTCGGGCTCAACCAAATCAAGTTTTCTTCTCATTCGAGACCATTGACCAACAGGAAATTGTGTATGTGAAATACCGAGGCGATTTACGATATAAGAAAAATCGTCGGTATAGCCATGTCGCATTACAGGCACAGCAACAACAGAAGACGTGTCAACAGAAAGTTGATTTCGCAATTCATGGTCAGTAAAAAATATTCTATCGGAAATGCTTCGGAATACCTGAGCAGCTCCCGTACCCGAAGCTCTATACACCTCATCGGGTAAAGAAGATTGAATAACTATAATACATGAATACTTTGGCTTATTTGCAGGAAAGTATCCACAGAATGACCCACGTAAAATTTTGTCATTGTATCTATTATCTATAATAGTTTGAGCCGTACCGGTTTTTCCGGCAATTTTATAATAGGGACTTCTGATAGTTTTTGCCGTACCGGTTTCAACAACAGACTCTAATATTGTTTTTGCTTTATGCAAGGTACGCTTACTTACTACCGCAGTATTGGTAACCTCTGGTTTTGTTCGCAAAACAGTTCGAGTCCCCGACTTTATTTCTCGTACTAAACGAGGACGTAACATAACCCCCTCATTTGCTATAGCATTATAAAATGTAAGTATTTGCAGCGGCGTAAGTTCAATTTCATAGCCATATGCCATAGAAATTAAAGTAGTTCTATACCACCTATCAGCTTGAGAAGTCATACTCGGATCTTTAATGAGCGGTTCACGCTCACCTTGCAAATCAATACCGGTAGGTTTATGCAACCCCATGCTTCGCAATCGAGTTATATAATCCCACTCCCTGTTTGTTTGAGAATAATGAGCATGAATAATTTTAGTAATACCAACATTAGAAGAATTTGCAAACACATCTTTAACTGACAGTTTTCCAAAACCACCATGTGTTCGGTGATTCCAATCAACCACGTCCATACCGTAAAAACGCGTTCTTCCATTTCCGGTTTGGATTGTATCTTCGAGACGGATTACACCATCTTCGAGAGCAACCAAAAGCGACGGTAATTTTATAGTTGAGCCCGGATCGGAACGGAAATTAACTGCGAAATTTTCAGCTTCAATATACACCGTATCACGCTTACGTGCTGTTCGAGATAAATTTGATATAGCAAGAATTTCTCCTGTTTGCACCTCCATAATAACGGCACTACCCCACTCTGCTCTATGAGCAATAAGAGCTTTCATTAACTCTTCATTTACAATAGATTGGATTTCAGTGTCAATAGTAGTTACAATATCAAATCCATCAATAGTACCCTCATTTTGTGCATATTCAGAAACACCTATAGGATTTGAAATACCATATAAATATTGATTATACGAAAGCTCAATACCCGTTACACCATGAAAAGAACCGCGACGAACAAGTCCAATTGTTCGACGCGCCATATCACCGTAGGGATACACACGACTATTATAGGTATCTACCAATAATCCTCCTTGAAAAGCACCATATTTAAGAATAGGTAATTTTTTCACCTCTTGCAGCGTATAATAATCAATTGGCGTTCTATGCAAGCGTAAAAACGTTCTTTTTTGAGCAGTTTCATGTAATTCTTTCAAATATTGTTGCTTAGTTTTTCCCTCATGAGCAAATACACGAGCGAGCCCTTCAGCTAATTTGTCTACATTGTTTCTAAACAACGAATCTGATTTTTGAAATGCAGAGATTCGATAATCAAAATACACAACATATTCAGGCACAGAACACGCAAGCACTTTTCCATCGCGAGAAAAAATATCACCACGCTTGGGCTTTTTAGCCGGACTAGCTTGAACCGACTCCACCTGTCGCTTAATCGTATCATCAAAAAATTGGATGTACACAATTCGCCCGATTATTCCTATACCAAATAAGAATATCAAGGCATACACTACACCAATTCTAGATAATATGTCTTGTTTAATATCCATCAGCAGATAAGGTATAAGGCGGACGACGCAACTCCTCTAAATCAAGTCCACGACGTGCAATTTCTTCTTTAATATGCGTTAACTTCATTTTATCTATTAAGCGAGCTTGAGACGAAACAAATTCGGCACGCAGCTCTCTAATTTCTCTTTGCAATCTTCTATTATCAGAAGACACAGTATATGCCTGATAGCCATTCCCGATGTAAATGATTATTAAAAAAATCACAAAAAGAATATAGAGTATATGCTTTTCCATTTTCACACTAGAAATAACCTCTCCGGCAATAACATTTTTAAATGTTTTTGCTGCCTGACCTTTATTCTTATTCTTTTTTTTCTCGTTTTTTGGAACTGAATCCATATACTATTTTTTTTCAGCTATTCGTAATTTTGCACTTCGTGCACGCGGATTTCTTTGAATTTCATCCTCTGTTGGCACACATACTTTTTTTGTTATAAGAACAAAAGGCGTTTGTACATGTCCAAAAAAATCTTTTTCAAGAACACCTTCTGTATTTCCTGTTTTAAAAAAATTCTTAACCAATCTATCTTCGAGAGAATGATAGGTAATAACAACGAATCGTCCACCCGGCTTCAACATCTCTAATCCGGTACACAAAAAACGCTGCAAAGAACCCATTTCATTATTTACCTCTATTCTAATCGCCTGAAACAATTGCGACAAAAGCTTTATTTCCTGTTTAGCCGGAAAAAACCGCAAGCCAATTTCCTTTAACTGCGTAGTTGTTCGTATGGGCTCAATTTCTCGCACCTCACAAATCGCACGAGCAATTTGATACGCCTGCTTTAACTCACCATACTCGCGAAACACATAACACAAGCGACTAATATCATATGAATTCAAGACATCATATGCACTTTTCTCGGCACTTGTATTCATCCGCATATCTAGAGGAGCATCAAACCTGAAAGAAAATCCACGCTCAGGGGCATCAAAATGATGAGAAGAAACACCTAAATCCGCAAGAATTCCGTCAACACCATCAACACCGTAAAACATGAGGAAGTTTTTAAGAAAGGCATAATTGCTATGCACAAAAACCAGACGAGCATCATCAACAAGGTTTTTCTTTGCCGTTTCATCCTGATCAAAAGCATATAACACCCCTGCCTGCAACCCCTTTAAAATAGAGAGAGAATGCCCCCCTCCTCCAAATGTAGCATCCACATAGGTGCCATTTGAGGAAATGCGTAAGCCCTCTATACTTTCGGTTAACAAAACCGGTGTGTGATAACTCATACTTTATTCATACAGATTAAAATTATCGCCAAAGATTTCACCTGCAAGCTGCTCAAACTCCTGCTGCGGCAACATGCCCTCATTCGCATCATACGCACGCTTATCCCAAATTTCAATAACATTACCAACCCCCAAAAACACAAGGTCTTTAGAGAACTTAGCAAAATCAGCAAGATTTTTAGTAACCAATAATCTCCCCGAAGCATCAAGAGACAACTCTACCGCACCTTTAGAAAATTGTGTTAAAAACACATTATGCTTTTTATTAAAAATCGGATTCAGCTTTTTTGTCAATTGCGTCATCATAGCATTCCAATCAGACAGAGGATGCAACTCTAAACAATTCTTGTAGTTACTTTTTTTAAGCACAAAACGAGACGCATCAGCAGTATCACCCGACTGCCTTTTAAAGGCAACAGGCAACATTACCCGCCCCTTTGCATCTAATTTTCCGCTATGTTCTCCAATAAAAGCCACAATTAATTATTTATAGATTCAACATAATCACCGTAAAAATATAACATAATTTCCCATTTTTTTACATTTTAACCCACTTTTTACCACTTTGTTAATAACTTTTATTTGAGACACATGCTAAAAACCATAAAACAGGTAATTATCAAGTAATTAAAAAAATTCCTTACACAGAAAAGCATTCGCGGAAAATACGCTAGAACACTGCCTTACAGAACATTGCATTATAAAAAAGAGCGGGTTTATAAAAAAACAGAAAACAGGTATACATTTTTACGTGAATACCTGTAATTTTGAAGTTTCAAAAAAAGAACTGAGCTTACAAAGAAAGCATGAAGAAATATATAGATATAAACAAAGTTCTGCAAGATAAAAACCCTCGTCTTTATAGATTATTACCAGGCTTTGTTATCTCCTACATTAAGAAAATTTTGCATGAAGACAAGCTAAATGAAGACCTCCTCATATTAGAAAATCTTAACACACGACAAAAATTCAGAACTTTTCTTGAAAGAAATGGTTTTACGGTTAAGGTTGTTGGTATTGAAAACATACCAAAAAACGGTCACTATATTTTCACGTCTAATCATCCTTTAGGCGGTCTTGACGGAATTGCTCTTTACGATACTATTGTTGAGGAGTTTCCTGATTCAAAATTCTTAGTGAACGACTTACTTATGAACTTACCGGGAGTTGAAGATTGCTTTTTACCCCTTAATAAACTTGGGAAAAACCCACGAGAGTATTACAATAAAATAGACAGTGCGTGTTCAAGTAAGTCGCAAATAATAATCTTTCCGGCAGGCATGGTTTCTCGCAAAATTAACGGCATTATTCAAGATATGCCTTGGCAAAAAGCATGTATCGGTTTTGCCCAAAAATATAAGAGAAATGTAATTCCTGTTCACATTGATGGCAATAATTCCAAATTCTTTTATAATTTAGCCAACCTAAGAAAGAAAATAGGTATACGTGCAAATATTGAGATGTTTTTTTTAGTGAATGAACTCTATACATATAAAAACAAAACAATAACCATTCGATTTGGGGAGCCAATACCTTACACTCAATTTTCTAAAGAAAAATCTCCCCTTGAATGGGCTTCATATATTAGACAAAAAACATACAAATTAGTACGGTAACCCATCAAAAAACTTTATGGAAGAAATAATAGAACCTATAGAACGTCAAAAAATAATAGCAGAATTAACTGAAGATTGTTTAATTCGCAAAACACACTTTGGTTCTAATTTGGTGTATTCTATAACGGCACATTCTGCACCTAACACCATGCTGGAAATAGGCAGATTACGAGAAATCGCCTTTCGTGCAGCAGGAGGAGGAACAGGTAAATCGGCAGATATTGACGAATACGATACTCACCAAAATTTCCCGTACCATCAATTAATTGTTTGGGACCCGGAACGAAAAGAAATAATTGGAGGGTATCGTTACATTCTGTGCGAACAGGCAAAAGATGCTCAGGGGCAATATCATATAGCAACAAAAGGATTATTTGCATTTTCTGATACATTTACTAAACGTTACTTACCATACGTAATTGAATTGGGACGTTCTTTTGTGCAATTAGAATATCAATCGGGTATTCATGGAAGGAAAGGAATTTTTGCCCTCGACAATCTTTGGGAAGGACTTGGAGCTATTGTTAAAATGCACCCCGAAATAAAATACTTATTCGGAAAAGTAACAATGTATTTACAATACGATAAATTAGCTCGTGACTATATTTTGGCATTTCTTAAAACATCTTTCCCCGACACTGAAAAATTAATGCACCCTAAAGAACCGCTTGCTTTTCATCATAACGAATCGGAAATTTCATCAATATTTACCGGAAAAAACTCTCAAGAAAACTATAAAATTCTCTTCACAAAAGTTCGCGAGCTTAAAACAAACATTCCTCCTTTAATTAACTCTTACGTTAATTTGAGCAACACAATAAAATCCTTTGGAACAGCTTTAAACACAAGCTTTGGCAATGTTGAAGAAACCGGAATTTTAGTAACAATTGACGAAATTGTTAGCGACAAACGAGAGCGATATGTGTATTCATACAATCCTGTTTCTAAACAGTAAGAAATCCATGCAACATGTATACTCGTTCATATACTGAAATTGGGACAGTTACATATAAATTTAACCCACGAGCACGACGGGTAATTCTAAAAATTAAACAAGACGGGAGCATTTGGGTTACAATACCCCCTTATACAGAACTTGGAAAAGCTGAAACATTTATGCTCTCAAAAATTGACTGGATTAGACAAGCTCAAGCTAAAATTGCAAAGAAAAAAAACGCTCAAAAAACAATATTTACAGAAAACAGAACCATAAGTCATTTTCACACGCTTGTTTTTTCTCCTCACCACACATCAGAAGTAACCGCACATATTACAAAAAACAGAATCACAATTCACCATCCTATTTCTATGGATTTGACAAAAGATTCTATACAAACATTCATACACACCTGCATAGAAAAGGCACTTAGAATTGACGCTAAGAACTACATTCCACAACGAGTTGCAGAACTTGCAAAAGCACATAACTTTTCATACAAAAACGTACGTATAACTTCTGCAAAAACTAGATGGGGAAGCTGTTCGGGAAACAACACCTTAAACTTTTCCTTACACATTATGCGTCTCCCATTGCATCTTATTGATTTTATTATTATCCATGAACTTTCACATACCATACATAAAAATCACGGCACAGCATTTCATAAACTCGTAAATGCCTGTTGTATGGGCAAAGAGAAAATATACAGTAAAGAACTAAAACAATACTCAATTTCACAGTAATCTTCTGTATATTTGTTCAGTAAAGGATTCTTTCTAGACTGTATGCAAAAAGTGATACTATATACTTTTTTTATCTTGACACTTTGTGTATCCCCTTATACGCTTAATGCTCAATTCTATAATGGCACGCAAATGAGTTTTGGAAAAAATCGTGTAGCATACAAAGAAGCATATTGGCGTTTTTTACGATATCAAGATTTTGATGTGTTTTACAATACCGAAGGAAGAAGTTTAGCTGATTTTGCATCTCGGAACATTCCAATAATTACCAAAGAATTGGAAACTCTCTTAGATATTTCTTACCCTCGCAGAATCATTTTTATAGTTTGTAATTCCCTTGAAGACCTTAAACAAACTAACATTGGGCTCAGCACCTCCGACAACAATTATAACATTGGTGGCATTACTCAAATAATCGGGAACAAAGTAACAATTTTTAATACCGGAAATAAAAACGATTTACTGCAACAAATCAGAAAAGGCATTACCGAATTATATATAAACGAATTTTTATTTGGAGCAGAAAACTACCGCGAAATTGTATCAAACTCAACACTCAGCGAATACCCCGACTGGTATGTGTTTGGCTTGATAGAATATTTGGCTAATAGTAACAATACCGTTATTCATGCACATATTCCTCATATTATAGAAAGCGGAATGTATAGAAACATGACAAAATTATACGGTGAAGAGGCACAACACACCGGATACTTATTTTGGAAATATATTGGAGAAACCTATGGTATTGATAAAATTTCAAACATTTTATATGTAAGTGGAATAATGCGAGACATAACCTCCGGATTTGAATTAATACTCGGAAAAAGCTTTGAGCAATTAATGCAAGAAATGCATTCCTACTACACCAAACAAAATCAAAACAAAGAAGTTCAACAACACCGGGGAACCATCATCAACATTCCTAAAAGAATTACTAAACAAAAAATTACACATCTTGCAATAAGTCCGAACAATACACACCTTGCATTTGTATCGAACAACAGAGGTCAATTACGGGTAAGGATTCATCATATCCCTAGTGGAAAAACAAAGAGTATTCATAAAGTTGGGCATACCATTGAGCAAATAACAGACAACACGTTTCCATCACTGGCTTGGCATCCGAGCGGAAAAATTGTATCATATTTTTATGAATCAAAAGGCAGTGTATTCTTCAACATGTACGTGCTCGAAACCGAAGAAATAATACAAAGAGAGTTTCATGGATATGATAAAATTACAGATATACAATACTCTAACGACGGGTTTAAAATAGTTTACACCGGCGTAAGAAGAGGTCAGGCAGACATATATGTGTATGACATTCCTAACTTTAGAACCACTCAAATAACCAACTCATTTTCTGATGACATTACCCCATCGTTTATATATAACGATACCAAAATAATATTCTCATCAAACAGAACAAGTGCAGAAAATACAAGAGCTAGCCAAACACTTTCAGAGAACTTCAATCTTTTTATTGCAGAACATATTACTCAAAACGCCAGCATACGCCAGCTTACTGAATCCTCTGCACATACTAACATAATGCCCACAGAACTATCTAAAGGAAGCTATATATATGTATCGCAACATAAAGGGTTTTCATCATTACACTATGTGCAACCAGACAGTGTAATACTATCTATAGACACCACGGTTCATTACCGGTATTTCACAAACCAATATCAACTCGCCTTTACACCTGTATCGATACGTGAATATGCAATAAACAAAGACATACTAGCATTTACACAGATACAAAAAGGAAGAAATCAGATACTCACACTTCCGGTTTCAGTAGCCCTAGAACATAAACAAACAATACCAACAGAAGATTTGAATGCAGAAACACACATACAAAAACAACGTTCAAATCCCTCTTTACAAAACAAACAAATAAACTATAGAGACTATGAATTTGAATTTGAGATACACCCACACAATATATATATAGACAGTGTGTATTTTGACGACTTTATCCCAACAACATATAAAATAGCACAAGTTTACGAAACCAATTTTTATATTAATCAGGTAGTTAACCAAATAGACTTCGGATATGTAAGTTCATCGTATCAACCATTTACAGGAAGAGATTTTCAATATATTCCTCAATTAAATATATCATTACGATTTGGCGTAATTGATTTATTTGAAGACTACCGATTAACCGGAGGAGTACGTTTTTTCGGGGACTTTTACAGCAATGAATTTTTATTTTCTTTAGAAAACTTAAAACAGAGATGGAATAAACAATACATTTTTCACCGTCAATCAATAATACGGTTTTCTGAACATATCTCATTTACGGTAAATCGTGCCTTTGACCACACCCTATTAGCGAGATACACCTTTCCGTTTAATGAGGTTGCCAGTGTACGAATCACTCCAAGCATACGATACATACTCGACTCAGAACTGGCAATAGATCATTCATCATTATTAACAAATCCTGTATCAGAATACTGGTCGGGAATTAAAATAGAATATGTATTTGATAATATTGTACCACGTGGACTTAATATATATAATGGTATACGCCTAAAAGTGTTTGCAGAAACATATACCAACATTACCGATAATATACCTTATTTATTTGTAACAGGTTTAGATGCACGTAACTATCAAAAAATTCACCGAAATATTATTTTCGCGTCACGTTTGGCGTATAGTTATTCTCAAGGAACAGCCCCATTACTCTACTATTTAGGCGGAGTTGATAATTGGATTAACCTCTCTGTTACACAAGCAAAATTTGACCGCAGCATACAATACGACCAAACCGTGGAATGGAGATATCAAGCAATAGGAACAAACCTACGAGGTTTTCCGCAAAACATTAGGAACGGACCATCTTTTGCGGTTTTAAATAATGAAATACGAGTGCCGATTATACAATATATAATGCATCGTCCCTTAAAATCAGACTTTTTAACAAATTTACAAATAGTAGGATTTGTGGACGCAGGAGCCGCATGGTATGGACTATACCCCGGAGCCGAAGAAAATGCATACAACTACACTATCTATTACTTTGGACAAACAGATAGACCTCATACGGTTAAAATTGACGAAATGCGTTCACCCTTTGTGTATGGATACGGATATGGATTTAGAAGTAGACTATTCGGATATTTTTTACGATTAGATTGGGCAAAAGGACATGACGGAAATAAAAAAACATCAATATTTTACCTCTCACTCAGTCTTGATTTTTAAAAAAAGAAAAAAAACAGTACTTGTAACAAAAAATTAGTAATTTATTTAGAGATATTATTGGGATTATAAAAAATATATCTATTTTTGTAAACCATACATTACATGTATACACAGTAAATTGTTAAAATATCAAAGAGTTATGAAAATGAAAAAAATCAATGTTTTTCAACTAGTTTTAGGTGCTACGCTTCTAATTTTCGCAAGTTGCGGGGGGCCTAACAAAATGATTAATGATGCAGGTACTATTGCATACGAAGTTTCTCCGTCGCCACTTGTTATGCAAGGAGACAGTGTTGAAGTTTCTGTTACAGTAAACTATCCTCCTAAGTTTTTTAACCGAAATGCAGTTGTTGTAATTGTTCCAACAATTCAATGGCAAGGTGGTAGTGCAACATATAACAGAGTAACACTACAAGGAGAAAAAGTACAAGGAAATGCTCAAGTTATTTCTTTTGAAACGGGTGGAACCTATACCTTTAAAGGTAAAATCCCGTATCAAGCAGGTATGATAAAATCAGAATTGATTTTAAAATCAACTGTTTCTGTTAAAGGAAAAGACGCAGTGCCGCTTCCTGACGCTAAAATTGCAGATGGTGTAATTGCAACAGCTGCCTTATTGCAAAATGATGCACTTCCTATTACTTCATTAAGTCAATTCCAAAGACGACAAGTTATCTCAGCTGAATCGCAAATTAATTTCTTAATTAACCAAGCTATTGTTCGTGGACAACAACTTACGAGAGATGATGTTCGTCAAATGAGAAACTTTATTGCTGAAGCTGGTAAAAATCCAAACATTGAATTAAAAAATGCACAAATTTTCGGGTATGCTTCTCCTGACGGTCCTGAAGCTCAAAACCTTATTCTTGCAGAGCAAAGAAAAAGTGCAGCTCAAAAATCTTTAGAAAGAGATATAAAAGTAGAAGTTCTTGGAACAGCAGCCGGTGAAGACTGGGATGGATTCCGTCAATTAATGCAAGCTTCTAACATTGAGAATAAAGAAATTATTTTATCAATTCTTTCTCGTTACTCAGATCCTGCGGCTCGTGAAGCAGAAATTAAAAAAATGGCTGAAGTTTATAAGCAAATTGCAAATGAAATTCTTCCTGAGTTACGTCGTTCACGCATCTTAATAAATGCAGAGAAATTAGGAAAATCAGATTCTTTACTACTTGCCTTAGGTTTAGCTCAAGAATTAGGTGCAGATACGCTCTCTGTTGATGAGTATTTATTTGGTGCTACTATAGCTGAGAATCAAAATGATGCTGCAACAATCCTTTTAAATGCTTCTAAAATACATCCAAATTCTTGGAGAATATACAACAATTTAGGGTGTATCTATGTTGAGCAAAACAAATTCAACGAAGCTCAACAAGCTTTTAATACTGCTGATAATCTTTCTGAAGGAGACAAAGCAGTTAAAAATAACTTAGGTGTATTAGCGGTAAAACAAGGTAACCTTGCAAAAGGTCTTGAGTATTTCGAAATTGCTCAAGGTGCCGGAGAAGAAGTACGTTATAACATGGGTGTTATTAAAGTAAAAGAAGGTGACTATTCTGCTGCTGTTAGCATGTTTGGTTCAAACGCAACATTTAATTCAGCTTTAGCAAGATTACTTAACGGTGATATTGATGGTGCTACTCAAACCCTTACAAGAGCAGAAGATAATGAAACTGCAGTTGCATATTATTTACGTGCAGTTATTGGTGCTCGTACGAGAAATGTTGATATGTTAGTTTCTAACTTACGTATTGCTATCCAAAACGATCCTTCTCTTAGAGAAAGAGCTCAAAAAGATTTAGAATTCAGAAATTTCTTTGAAAATGCTGACTTTAGAGCTGTTACACGATAATTTGATATTTTAATCATATACAAAGAGGTTTTCAATGTTTGAAAACCTCTTTTTTTTTGCTTGCTTTTCAAATAGTAGGAAGTAGTTTATAGAGATAAGCAAAACCCAGTAAAACCCATTCGTTGCAACACCCTCGCCCCTTGGTAGACTCGGGAACCTCAGCTCTATTTTAGAGAGAAGGGTCTCGATAAACTCGACCGGTACAGAATGAAATACCTTCTCGTCGAGTGGTAAATTGAGACTATGTTTATTATTCACGTTAACACCCCCTTCCCCCTCAATGGGGAAATGCTTTGTGGAAAGGTAGAGGAAAGGTAAATAATTCAATAGAAAATTATATACACACATCTTGCAGATAACGACTCCTCCATTGAGGGAGGTGCCCAACGGGCGGTGGGTGTATGCAAACTAATTAAGCACATACCTCCAGCCCCGAAGTGGGCGATATGATTATAGAAATGTTCATTAACGCACCAAACCTAAGCCCCGAAGGTGGCGACATGATTATAACATGAAGCTGTTTAAAAATAATGTTGTATATTCCTTAATCGTTGGAGTTCCGCGAAAGGATTTGGGGGGTAGTGGGGGATATTCTGATAAGAACATAATGTTATGTCTTGCAAAAAAAAAATATCAACCTACTATTTCAACTGACCCATTAAAATACTCAAATACCTTTTGTGCTTTTACAGTTCCAATAACGGTAGATAGTTCACTCAAAGAAGTTTTCTTAATGCGAGAAACTGATGAAAATGTTTGTAATAAGAGTTCAGAAATTTTTGGTCCAATTCCCGGAATTTCGGTAAGCTCTGTTTGTGTAAAATTCTTAGAGCGTTGATTCCTATGATGTGTTATCGCAAATCTATGAGATTCATCACGCAACTGTTGTATAAGTTTTAACGATTCTCCGGTTTTATCGAGATACAAAGGTATAGAGTCATGTGGAAAATAAATCTCTTCGAGCCGTTTTGCAAGACCAATAAGCTGAACAGAATCGAATATTCCTAATTCCTTAAAAATCTTTACCGCACTGCTCAACTGCCCTTTTCCTCCGTCAACAATTACAAGTTTTGGTAATGCTTGTTTTTCTTCTATTAAGCGCGTGTATCTCCGCCTAAGCACTTCTTCCATAGAAGCAAAATCATTTGGACCCTCAACTGTTTTAATATTAAAATGACGGTAATCTTTTTTACTTGGTTTTGCATTCTTAAACACCACACATGCCGCAACCGGAAATGCCCCTTGAATATTTGAATTGTCAAAACATTCAATATAATCGGGCGTAACGGACAAGTGCAAATCATACTTGAGCGTTTCCAAAATCCGTTTTGAATGTCGCTCAGGATCTACACGTTTGAGATTTTTAAGTTTTTCAAGTTTATAATACTTTGCATTCCGTTCAGAAAGTTCAATCAACTGCTTTTTATCGCCTCGTTTTGGTACCGTAAACGTCACGTTATCTAAAACAAAATCTGGAACAAACGGCACAATAATTTCAGGTGCCGAACTCGGAATCTTCTGTCGCACTTCCGTTATTGCAATCCCTAACAATTCTTCGGGTTGCTCATCTAATTGTTTCTTAATTTCAATCGTGTGTACCTGCACCACAGCACCATTTACCACCTTTAAAAAATTAACGAAAGCAACATCTACATCATCAATAATAGTATATACATCAACATTGGTAATAGTAGGATTCACCACTGTAGATTTGCTCTGATATTTTTCTAATAAATCAATATGATTCTTTATGTGTGCGGCTTCTTCGAATTGTAACGCCGCTGCACAGCTCTGCATTTTTGAACGTAAGAGCTGTAACACCTCAGCCGTATTTCCTTTTAAAATTGCAGTAATATCCTGCATTGTTTCATGGTACGACTCCTCTGTTTGCAGCCCAACGCAGGGACCTTCACAATTTTTTATATGATATTCCAAACAGACCTTATACTTCTGTTTTGCGATTTCCTGCTGAGCAAGATTCAACGAACAGGTACGAATACGATACAACTGCCGAATCATATCCAATAAAAACCGAGACATACGCACATTTGCATACGGTCCAAAATAGGTGGAACCGTCTTTTATCATGGTACGCGTATGAAACACACGAGGAAATGGTTCGTTTTTAATCACAATCCAGGGATAGGTTTTATCGTCCTTAAGCATAACATTATACCGCGGACGATACTTTTTAATCAAGTTATTTTCGAGGAGTAAGGCATCTTGTTCACTTGCAACAACAATATGTTGCATTGACACAATTTTTTTTACCAGCACCCGCGTTTTCGCATGCTCATGTTCTTTGGTAAAATAAGACGAAACCCGTTTTTTAAGATTTTTTGCCTTACCCACATACAGAATCCGTTGCTTTGCATCAAAAAACTGATACACCCCCGGTTTTTCGGGTAGTACCGCTATTGTTTCCTTTATTGAGAGCGTGCCTTCAGGCATGTTTTTGCAGATTATATAATTTACTATATCTCAAAAATACCGCATGAGCAGAATTTTTACAAATAATAAACCCCGAAAAACCATCTAAAAAACCCAATTGCAAAACATACATACGTACAAATCGCCAGAACGGAAACAACAATATTTTGAACAAAGAAGACCGAGCCCCTTTTTCAAATTTTGCCTGAGCTGCAATTGACGAGAAATAGTTAATTTGCTTGATATGTTGTTCAACCGAATGAAACGTAAAATGCAACAAATCACCCGAAATCATAGCAATATTCGCATTTTCCTGCATCATAAATTTATCGTGAGGATTTGTGCCTCCCCACTCCCCTTTTGTTCTATTCCACAAACGTAAACTTTTGTCGGGATACCAGCCACAATATTTTATGGGCTTACCGCAATAATGATTTAAGCGATTACAAACATATCCATCGGCAGTGCCATGTTCTTTTACCGTAAGAATACTTTGTTGTAGAGTTTCAGATAAAGCCTCATCAGCATCAAGAGAAAGAACCAAATCGTACGAACATTGGGTTTTTGCAAAATTTTTCTGTTGAATATGCCCCTCAAACGCGTGTTCAATAAACCGTACCCCGAATTCTTCACAGATTGATTTTGTAGCATCGGTTGAAAACGAATCAACCACCACAATTTCATCCGCAACCGGAATAACCGAACGAATACAGCGCTCAATGTTTTGTTCTTCGTTAAAGGTAATTATGGCAACAGAAAGTTTTTGCATGTACATTGATTTTATACAAAGGTAGAAAGTTTTTTGATAGAGAAGGTATCAAAATGCGTGAGGTTTTGTGTTGCGTGCAAATAGCTAATCCCAAAACATTCTGATTTTGGTATAAAACTTGGTTTGCTCACACAAACAAATAAAATAGTAATAATTAAATTTTTAACAAATGAAAAAACAAACAACACTTTTATTGCTTATGGCAAGTCTCTCTTTAACTATTGTATCTTGCGAAAAAGAAGAAGACACTCAACCCACGTATACAGAGAATAATGACGAGGGAGAAAAAACCGATAATGAGAATGGAATTGAAAACGGAGATGAGGATAATAGAGGAATCCTTTTTAATCCAGATATTACATATAGAGAAGTAAGCGATGCTGATAACAACAAGTACAAAACAGTGATAATTGGGAATCAAGAATGGATGGCAGAAAACCTTGCTTATGAAGTTAGCAACGGTAATTACTGGGCATATGATAATAACAACAGTAATATAGAAACCTATGGTTACTTATACGACTGGCAAACAGCAGTAAATGCATGTCCAGATGGTTGGCACTTACCTAGTGAAGCGGATTGGGAAGAATTATTTGATTATTTAGACGGAAAAAATGTTGCAGGAGGCAAACTAAAAGAAACAAGCACAACACACTGGGTTACACCAAACGAAGGGGCAACTAACGAAACGGGCTTTACAGCCCTCCCTGGTGGAGCTCGTAATGACAGCGGCGGAAGTTGGCTTATGATTGGCTATGGCGGCGGATGGTGGAGCTCTACTGAAATTCAAACAAATGCACGTTACTACACTTTGAATTATTATTACAATGATGTAAGCTCTTTATCCGGCAATAAAAATCTAGGTCTCTCAGTTAGATGTGTAAAAAATTAATAAAAATAATTTATAAGTAAATGAAACTAATATGTGATTGTTTCACTTTATAAAATCACAAGTATTAGATGAAGTAAAAAAAGCCTGTTTTCATTTTTGTGAAAACAGGCTTTTGTTATATTTATAAATCCCCCATACTTAAGTAATGAACTATATATGGGTATAAATATCATATTAAATTGCTTTTATACTGTTTGTGGTATAACAATAAACATACAAGGAGTAAAGCAACTCTTCTTATCACATAAGAACATCTAGCAAACTAATAACTGATAGTTAATAACTCATACCTGATATCTGAATTTTTTGTACTTTTGACCAAATTAAAATTTCGAGATATGGCAATTAAAGACTTAGCTCAACAAGCAAAACAAGCTTCTATTCAATTAGCGGCTACTCCAACGGAACTAAAAAACAAGGCATTACACACGATAGCACAAAAACTTACGACTCATGCATCTGAAATTGCAGCAGCAAATGCTCAAGATGTTGCTCGCAGTGAGCAAGAAAATCTGGAAGCTCCTTTATTAAAGCGTTTGGTATTTAACGAAGCTAAAATTAAAGATGCGGTTCATGGTATTGAAAGTCTTATACAATTACCGGAACCGGTTGGTGAAACACTCATGTCTACCGAACTTGATGCAGGTCTTGAACTCTATAAGGTATCATGCCCTATTGGGGTAATTGGGGTTATTTTTGAATCTCGTCCGGATGCACTAGTTCAAATTTCTTGCTTATGTCTAAAAAGCGGTAATTCCGTGTTACTTAAAGGCGGAAGTGAAGCAAAGGAAACAAATAGAATCCTCACCAAACTTATTGCGGAAGCTACGGAAGAAGCAGGTATTGAAAAAGGATGGATTCAACTCCTCGAAACTAGAGATGACGTAAAAGAAATGCTTTCATTAGATGCGTACATCGACCTTATTATTCCTCGTGGGTCAAATGAGTTTGTACAATATATCATGAATAATTCTAACATTCCGGTACTCGGACATGCAGATGGGATTTGCCATGTGTACATTGACGACGAAGCTGATATTGACATGGCGGTAAAGGTTGCGGTTGATTCAAAATGCCAATATGTGGCGGTATGTAATGCAACTGAAACAATTTTGGTACATACAGCTATTGCGTCCACATTTTTACCGCAATTTAGCAAAGCAGTAGAACAGTATAATGTTGAAATATTTGGATGTGAGAAAACTCAGGCAATTATTTCATGTTCGCCTGCAACCGCAGAGAGCTGGAAAACAGAATATTTAGACTATAAAGTTTCGGCAAAGGTGGTTGCTGATATGCAAGAAGCTCTTAATCATATTAACACGTATGGAAGCGGACATACAGAAGCTATTCTTACCAAGAATTCTAAAAAAGCAGAAACCTTTATGAATCTTGCAGACAGCGGTAATGTGTTTTGGAATTGCAGCACGCGTTTTAGCGATGGATTCCGCTACGGATTAGGTGCAGAAGTAGGAATAAGCACCAATAAAATTCACGCACGCGGTCCAGTTGGTTTAGAGGGCTTACTTATTTACAAATGGAAAGTAAAAGGAAACGGTCATATTGTTGCAGATTATTCGAGCGGGAAATCAGCATTTACGCATAAAAAAATCGGGAAAGATTTTTCGATATAAAAAACGTTTCTATAAACAAAATAAAGAATTAAAAAAGGTGTCGGAATAAATAATTCCGACACCTTTTTTTCTACCTTACCACTATTCGTGAAACAATCATTTCATTTCCGGAAATGACCTCAACAAGATATACTCCTTGAGGCAAATCACTAACAGAAATTGCAGCAAATCCTGTTGATGTTTCAGTTTCTAACACAGACTCACCTAATATATTTCTTAAAATAATTTTTCCAGTAGTAGATTTTTTCATCTCAACAAACACAAAATCATTACTTACAGTAGGAAAAATATTAATAGACGACTCCTGAGAAAACGCACTCTCTACAGACAATTCAATTTCTGCTTCTGCAATATTACTCATTGCTAATGTAAACGGTCCGGATTCTGCTTTTAATGGATTTTCCGGTTTTATGGAGTCAAATAAGTCTATTGCAATATAATACCCATAAATATTTTCTCCAGGAAGGACATGACCTTGGAATCTATTAACATTTGCCGGTATTTTATGCCATAAATGTAAGCCGGTAGAAGTGTTTTTATATAACAGATATGATGCAAATCGAATACCTTCATAATGATCCCAACTAATTCTTACCACGCCATTATCATCCTCTTCAAAATCGTGAACATTAATAGTTTTATGTTCTCTACTAAGAGGTGTTTCTTTACCACATACATCAGTTGCCGTAATTCTATACCGCCATGATTGCTCCTCAGGAATAGCCGTTAGGTCTTCCTTAACACTCAGTAAAGAATAGTCTAGTGTTCCAACTACTTCATACAAATATGGTGAATCTGTTTCTCTATATATGGTATAATAATCAACTAAATCTGTTTGTTCTTTATACCATACTATTAAATTATTACCCGTTTCTTGGCTTACTGTTACCAACTCTATAGATGGGTGAATAATAGATTTTTCAGGTATTTCTATTGATACTGCATTTTTACAACCATCAGCATCGATAACTGACACATAATAATTTCCGGGAGACAAGCCCGTTCTTTGCAGTATTCGTAAATCAGGGATATCATTCCATACAATTGTATAAGGAAGAGCACCACCATAAGCTCTCAAAAACACAGCACCATCTAAAGCATTACATGCCGTTTTTTGAACTGAATCTATACTAATAGTAGGAGCATCTATATTTTGCAAAACAATTTCTTTTTCTAATTTACACGAATTGTTATCGGTAACTGTTACTGTATAGATACCCGCAGCAAGATTATCCACATTTTCCGAATTTGATTCAGTATTCCATAATACAGCATAAGGTGTTATTCCGCCATCTATTGAAATAGTAATTTCACCATCAGAAATTCCACAACTAGGATTGCTTACAAGTTCTGTTACCGTTAATTCTTGTGGCTGTTGAATTTCAAAATCATACGCTACAATACATCCGGCATTATCTTTTATTAACAAAGAATATTGCCCGGCATTCAACTCCTTAATATCTTTACTTGTTCGCATATTAGACCATCGATACACATACGGTTCTTCGCCTCCAGAAACTTGAATTTGAATAGCCCCGTCTGACTTTCCAAAACAAGACACATGCGTAATTGTTTCTAATACTAATATGCCACATTGTGAAGGACTATCATCTTCTTGTACAGTAACATTAAATGCTATTTCCTCATAATGTCCGGATTGACTTCGAGCTCTCAATGTAATTCGAGCCACCCCCTGACTATATGGTATAAAAGAAAATCTATCTCGTAAAACAACCGCATCTGCAATCTTTGGATTATCTGACTCTATCACATATGAAATTTGTGAAGAGGTATATATTTCAAAAAACTCAGCAAATAAAAACTCCGGGGCTACAGAATCTCTGTGAATTACAATATTTTGAACATGATTTGTAATAAGAATAGTGTCTCGTTGAATAACAGGTATAGTTCTTCTATTAAAACCAGCTCCAGTAATATGCAGATACGCTATTCGTTCGCCTCCGGTATTATCTGATAATGCTTGAACTGTAATAATACCCGGACCGGAAAACGGCACGTCTGGTGAAACATAAACCCAATCAGCATCAGTACTAACCTGCCATTCCCCTTGTATGGAAACATTCATTTCTGAATACATCCCATATTGTGCTCCAATTACCATATTAGTACGTTCAAAATACACCGGCACTTCCATGGTTGTAAAACTAATCTCATCGCCATATATAATTGTATCTGATTGCTCCACATATGCCCTTACATAATATACGGTATTAGGTTCAAGGTTTGTTAATTGTCGAGAAAAAACAGATTCCATATCTCCACTACTATTAGTATAATCTGCTACAGTTGGATTTGGCAATTTACTCCAACAAATTCCCTGACTTGTAAAAGATACGCCCGGACTTACCTCTGCTCTTACTAAAGCAGAATTATAACTAACAGAATGAATTGCATTTGTCTGAACGGTTAAAGAAGTGCTTTGACCACCGGTAACACAACGAACAGACAAGCCATAATTTACCACATGTCCTATCGTATAGACCTCTGAATAATCTGAATACATACCCACATGGTTAGCATATCCGATGGATGTGCTCTCAGTTGCTGTCCAAAAACCTCCAAAACCTCCATCTTGCGTAAAATTTCCTAAAGAATTACGAGAAGCTGTTGGCAAAGCAGAAAATCCAAATTCATCTGTGCCATATTCCGTATTAGTCCACATATACGTGGCTTTAAGTTTTTCTCCGGCAATTTCTTCTCCACCAACAAAGTCAAATAATATATTCCAATCATCTAATGTTGGAACACGCCATCCTTCAGGACATAATGCATTTGTTTGAACAGCATACCAATTATATAACGCACCATAACTATGAGCATGTTCCGAATTATTTTCAAAGTATGAATATGCCCCAACTTGAGTATTTGCCCAATCTTCAGCTGATTCAATATATTGTATTGGAGAATCATCATTATATAATGTAGTACGTAAATTTTCTGCAAACCAAGTTTGATTACCTATTTCAATAGTTGCATATTCATTCCCATTACCATCTGTTGTAATAGCAGAAATTTCATACAATGAAATATTATCGATATACACATTTGCTGCTGAATGTTTTCCTAAATCAAAGCCAACTCTCGAGTTATTATCAGATGGCTGATTCATTTTAAAACGTAAGCTATACGTAGTTTTAGTGGCATTTATCTCCATTGCTTCAAAACAAGCATAACAAGCATACGGTTCGTTATGTTGCCCAACTGCGGGTAAAATCAATCTAGACTCATCTGCATAAGCATCAAATGTTAACAGATACCAACTCCCATTTTGCAAAGAAAGGTCTTGCCTAAATAATTGTACAGAATATTCATGACATCCTTGATTTGAAATATTTGCAACAAATTCTCCATTCACAACACTACCGGTTGCTTGAGTGTTCATTTCCGGGCAATTTTGAGGATCAGGATATGATGTAAATTGCCATCCAGATGTGCCATTTGAAAAATCCCCATTTTGTACAAGATTAACTCTTTCCTGTGCAAAAAGCACTGTAATTGACAATAAAGTACAGCTTAAAAAAAGTAATTTTTTTTTCATAATTGATTTTTATTATTTTTTCACCTAACCTATCAAAAATACGAGCAAAAAAACATAAAGGCAAATCAATAGAAAAAAAATATCCAAAAACGCAATATTTGACAAACTTACTTTAAAACATCAACGGTAACATATGCCGGAGATTTCACATTCATCCTTCCAACACGAAGAGAAGGACGAACCTGTAATTCAATCTCTTTGCTTAATGCTTGTACAGACGACATGTTAAACATCATTGTTGTGAGTTCCTTTACTGAAAACGCACTCATTACAGAACCAATGTCTGTTGAAATATCAATTGGTATCGTTACCGTTTGTTTCGGAAGTATTTCATATCGTTCGTTCAAACTACCTTGTGCTACATTAGCATTACGCAACAATAATTTCCAATCAAGTTTATTAATCGCAGCTTTTTGATTATTAGGATTATACACTTGAATATGAGCAGTTAAATGAATTGGTATTTTACGAGCCATTATTGCTTGAGAAATACGAGATGATTCTTGCAATTGCAAATCTCTCATACTTTGTTTTCCTTGTAATGAAACACCATTTACGGTAACATCAGAAATAGAAGAAAGTGTGAATGTGCAATCCTGTAATGCTTTTGTTTCTTTAACAGATCTACAGGTTGTAAAGCTACCTAAAACTAATACCAAAATTGTAATCCTAAAAACCATTATATTATTTTTTTTGTGTTATATACTCGGTAACTGAAGCAAATGCAGCATCAATACCAGCCGGGTTTTTACCTCCTGCTGTTGCAAAATTTGCTTGACCGCCACCACCGCCTTGAATATGACTTGACATATGTTTTATTATTTCTTGAGCAGATATGTGTTGTGTTTCAACCAATGATTGCGTAACACTTACCGCTAACTGAACTTTATCGTGCTCTACCGTTGCTAACACACAAACCGTGTCTTGTTGAGCATTCTTTATCTGCATAACAATATCTTTCAAATTCTTTGCATACTCACTGTCTACTTTCTCAAGGATAAGAGAAACAGTACCATATGTAACTGCGTGTTGTTGCAAATATTTCACAAGACCTTGTGCTTTCTCTTTTTCGAGTAGCTCGAGACTTTTCCTAATCTCTTGATTTTCTTGCTGTAACTGAGTAACAGCCCCACGAATATTCTGTGGATTTTTAAGAATATGCTTTATCTCAGAAAGTGTATCTACCATATCATACACATATGCTTCGGCTGCTTTTCCGGTAATAGCTTCTATACGACGGATACCGGCAGCAATAGCACCTTCAGACAATATTTTAAACAGACCTATAGCTCCGGTTGAAGAAACATGTGTACCTCCACATAATTCAATGGAAGAATCAAATTGAATAACACGTACCGTATCTCCATACTTTTCGCCAAATAAGGCCTTTGCACCCAGTTTTTGAGCATCAGTTATTGGCATTTCACGGTATTCTTGTAACGAAATATTTTTTCTAACAGCTTGATTAACTAATGCTTCAACCTTTCTAATTTCTTCGTCAGACATTTTTTGAAAATGAGCAAAGTCAAAACGTAAGCGTTCCGATTCTACAAGAGATCCTTTTTGTTCAACATGACTACCAAGTACTGTTTGCAATGCTTCATGCAATAAATGTGTTGCTGTATGATTAGCCATAATTGCATTTCTACGCTCTTTATTAACAACTGCAACAAATTCTGTATCAAAAGACTCCGGAATTTCTGCTGTAATATGAATAAGTAAATTATTCTCTTTAACGGTATTTAGAATCGCGATTCTTTTTTCACCTACCTCAATATATCCGGTATCACCAACCTGTCCCCCCGATTCGGCATAAAAGGGTGTTTTATCGAACACGAGTTGGCACATGCTTTTTTGTTTCGAAACCACCTGTCTGTATTTAATAACAGAAACTACTGTTTCAACAGCATCATAACCAATAAACACATTTCCGTTACCTGACGTAAGTTCAATCCAGTCTCCCGTAGAAACAGCCGTTGCTGCACGAGCCCTCTCTTTTTGCTTTTCGAGTTCCTGCAAAAATTCAACTTCATCAACAGAAAGATTCTGTTCTCGAGCAATAAGTGTGGTTAAATCGAACGGAAAACCATAGGTGTCATATAATGTAAATGCATCAATACCGGAAATAGATGATTGGTTTGCCGCTTTTGTTTTATCAATTATACCTTGTAAAAGTTGAATTCCGGTTGTTAAGCTACGCAAGAATGATTTTTCTTCCTCAAAAATAATTTTTCCAATTAATTTTTCTTGAGCTCGAAGTTCAGGATAGGCATCTCCCATAGATTGAATAAGAGCTGGTAAGATACGATACATAAAAGGTTCTTGAAAGTTCAAAAAGGTGTATCCGTATCGTACCGCACGACGGAGAATGCGACGAATTACATACCCGGCTTTCATATTAGACGGCAACTGTCCGTCGGCAATAGCAAAAGCAATAGTACGAATATGATCGGCAATAACACGCATTGCAATATCTTTCTTCTCGTTTTGTCCATACGTACCGTGAGCAAGCGATGCAATAAACGTTAATAAGGGTTGAAACACATCCGTGTCATAATTTGACTGTTTTCCTTGCACCACCATAGCTAAGCGTTCGAATCCCATACCGGTATCAACATGTTTTTGAGGAAGTAGCTCTAAACTGCCATTAGCTTTTCTGTTATATTGAATAAATACAAGATTCCAAATTTCAATTACATGCGGATGGTCATTATTCACCAACTCTCGTCCGGGCACACGTAACTTTTCTTCTGCAGATCTAATATCAACATGAATTTCTGAACAAGGACCACAAGGTCCGGTTTCGCCCATTTCCCAAAAGTTATCTTTTTTATTACCCATAAGAATTCGTTCTTCAGGCAAATACTGTTTCCAAAGGTCAAAAGCTTCTGAATCGAATTCGGTTCCATCTTCTGAATCCCCCTCAAATACACTAGCATATAACATATCCGGAGAAATTTTAAGAATCTCGGTAAGGTATTCCCATGCCCATGCAATTGCTTCAGCTTTAAAATAATCTCCAAAAGACCAATTGCCTAACATTTCAAACATAGTATGATGATAGGTGTCGTGTCCAACTTCCTCTAAATCATTATGTTTTCCCGACACACGCAAACATTTTTGAGAATCTGCAATACGCGGAGATGTAATGGGAGCATTTCCGAGAAACATATCTTTAAATTGATTCATTCCCGCATTAGTAAACATAAGCGTTGGATCGTTTTTAACAACCATTGGAGCAGAAGGAACAATCATATGTTGTTTGGTAGCAAAAAAATCTAAAAAAGACTGTCGTAATTCACGTGCATTCATAAGTAACAAACTGTCGTTTAATAAAATGTTAATAACCGAAAACCTAATTCATATAGGATTTGTATGCAAAAGTAATTTTTTTTTCATTACTTTTGCTTTTTAAGAAAAAATTAAGAGTACATTATGGCTAAGGGGAAATATCGGTTTAATCCGGATTCACTTACATACGAAAAAATCAAGAACACGCCAAAACGGCTTGCTAAGATTGGCTTAGTGTATCTTACCGTATTTTTCGTGATGGGTTTTTCTTTTATGTTGTTATGGTTGCATTTTTTTCCGTCTGCCTTAGAAAAGCAATTACAATATGAAAATGCAACATTACGATCACAATATAAAGTTCTAAACAATAAATTAACCACTGTTCAAAGTGTTTTGGAAGATATTGCCGACCGAGACAATAATATTTACCGAGTAATTTTTGAGACAGACCCAATCCCAAACGAAGTAAGAACAGCAGGATTTGGAGGGGTTAACCGATATGCAGATTTGGAGTCGCGTCCAAATATGGAGATTGTTGTTGAAACAGCAAAGCGCTTAGACGTTTTATATAAAATGCTATATGTTCAAACCTTATCCTTTGACAGTGTTATAAATTTAGCTAAGAATAAAGAAGATATGCTTCGCAGAATTCCTGCAATTCAACCATTAGCAGATAGAGATGTTACTCGTTTTGCTTCCGGTTTCGGATATAGGATTCACCCTATCTACAAAACATATAAAATGCACACAGGCATTGATTTAACAGCACCTCCCGGAACAAAAATATATGCTACCGGCGATGGTAAAATTACACTTGCTAAATTTGAACGCGGATACGGTAAATGCGTAGTAATTGACCATGGTTACAACTATCAATCATTGTATGCTCACATGAGTATGATTCTAGTTCGTAACGGACAAGAAGTAAAACGCGGTGAAGTTATTGGTTTAGTTGGAAACACCGGAACATCTACCGGCCCGCATCTACATTACGAGGTAATAAAAAACGGAAGACCTGTTAATCCTATTAACTATTTTCTTAACGACCTCACTCCTGAAGAATACGATGAAATGATTCAAATATCTCTTCGCCCCACTCAAACCTTAGATTAAGGGCATATGCAATTCACGTATCTTAATAGAGACATTAGTTGGTTATATTTTAACCATCGTGTTTTAGAAGAAGCTAAAGACACCTCGCTCCCATTATATGAACGCTTAAAATTTTTAGCAATTTATTCTAACAATCTCGAAGAATTTTATCGAGTAAGGGTTAGTTATTACCGTAAACTTTTACGAGAACTTCCTGAGGATGATAAAAAATTTAAAACGGTTCAGCCGGCGGCAACAATCAGTGCTATAAATTCATTAGTTAGTAAGTTTCAAGATGAATTTATGGATATTTTTCAAAATACGGTTATCAAAGAATTACGAGCAAACAACATTCATATTCTTGAACAGAACTCAAACTTTACTGTAAAGCAAACAAGATTTATAGAAGATATTTTTAACGCAAACATTCTTCCTTTTTTGCAACCGGTACTGCTTATTAAAAAACGAGTAAAACCGTTTTTAAGAACCGGGCAAATCTATATTGTTCTGGAAATGTCAAAAAAAACTATCAGACCTTTTTCTGTGAGTACTTCCAGAGGACAAGTATATGGATTAGTGAAACTCCCTACAGACCATGGCATTTCTCGATTTATTCAGCTTCCAAAAGATGCTCAAGGAAACCATTGTGTTATGTTTTTAGAAGATATTATGATGATGCACATCCAGGCAATTTATCCCGGATATAACATTGATTCTTGGTACAGTATAAAAATGACTCGCGATGCAGATTTAGATTATGAAGAACATGAATCTGATGAATTAATTGACATTATATCTAATATTGCAACCACCCGACAATTAGGGCTTCCTAACAGATTTCAACATGACTATTCAATGCCGGTTAAATTACTCGATTATATTGCTGAAACTTTTGATTTAGAACAAGAAGATTTAGTGAAAGCCGGACGATATCATAATTTTAGAGATTTTTTCGGATTTCCAAACCCAATCTCGCCCTTATTAGAATTAGAACGACATCATCCTTTATTACATCCAACGCTTCATACAACACAATCATTAATACGCTTTTTTGAGAAGCATGAAATTATGCTTCACTTCCCGTATCAATCATATGCATATTTTATAAAATATCTTACAGAAGCTGCGTATGATGAAACTGTTACAGAAATAAAAGCCACACAATATAGAGTAGCTAATGATTCTGCTGTAGTTAAAGCACTTATTCTTGCAGCACGAAACGGAAAAAAAGTTACGGTGTTTGTTGAGCTAAAAGCTCGATTCGATGAAGAAAACAATTTGCGATTTGCTCAAGAAATGAAACATGCCGGCATTACAATTATGTATAGTATGCCTCGCTTAAAAGTCCATGCAAAAGTTGCACTTATATGCAGAACTTCGTCAAAAGGTCATAAAAAACTATCTGCATTTTTAGCTACCGGAAATTTTAATGAAAAAACAGCTGAAGTATATTGCGATCATGGCTTTTTTACCGGAGATGATAAGCTCACAAGTGAGCTGCAAGGACTGTTTGATATTCTTGAACGTAAAATTACAAACTTCTCGTTCTCTCATATTTTAGTTCCGGGCTTTAACATGGTGGAACGATTTGAAGAACTCATTGAGCAAGAAATTCATCATGCTAATAATAAAGAAAAAGCATACATGATTCTTAAAATGAATGCTTTGGAAGATCCATATATGATAAAATTATTATATAAAGCCAGTACAGCAGGGGTAAAGATTGATATTATTGTAAGAGGTGCGTGTTGTTTAATGCCACTTCAAGAATACAGTAAGAACATTCGGTTAATACGCATAGTTGACAGATTCCTTGAACATGCCCGTGTTTTTTATTTCTTTAGTGGTGGTAAAGAACACATTTATTTAAGTTCTGCCGATTGGATGCGCCGTAATTTATACCGAAGAATTGAATGTGCATTCCCAATATACGATACAGATATTAAAAAAGAATTATTAGATATTCTGTATATTCAATTACGGGATAATGTTAAAGCAAGCTACATTACGGAGGATATGAAAAATGAGCGTGTACCTCTTATTGGAAAAGAAGTACAAGCTCAAAAAGACATTTATGAATATCTCTCTCAAAAATATCAATAAGAAGATTTATTGATACGTTAAATTCATATTCTTTTCTTCTACAAGTTTTCTGAGATTTATAAGAGCATATCGCATTCTACCTAAAGCTGTATTGATGCTCACATTTGTGTGTTCCGCAATCTCTTTAAAACTCATATCTAAATATAAGCGCATTACAACTATTGCGCGTTGCTCCTCGGGTAATTCACGAATCAATTTTTTCACATCATCGAGAACTTGCTCTTTTGATATAATAAAATCAATACTTTTATCACTCAAGCGTGAATCATTAAATAAATCATGTTCACCTTGCATGTGCGATACTTCTCGGTAATTTTTACCTTTACGGAAATGATCTATAGCCAAGTTATGAGCAATTCTCATAACCCAAGAAATAAATCGACCTTCGTCTTTGTAATTTCCGTTTCGTAATGAATTTATAACTTTCACAAACGTGTCTTGAAACAAATCTTCTGCAAGAACTTGATCTTGCACCATATGCTTAAGATAATTGTAAACTTTTCGTTTGTGTCGATTTAGGAGCGTGTCCATTGCCTTTGGATTACCATCAATGAAATCTTTTACCAATTGATGATCAGAAATATAACTTTTCATAATAACTACAATTAAAATGTTAATGAAAAGTAGATATTTCCTATAGGCAATTCTTTTTATGAGTTAATAATATGCTAAAATACACTATTGAAAATAAAAAATCAAAAAAATGACGAAAAAAATGCAATTATTTCTGAAATTTGAGAAATTTATTTTGAAATACATAATTGCTATATGGTAGGACATACCAAACAAAAATTTATTGAAATTCAGGGTGCACGGGTTAATAATCTTAAAAAGATATCTCTTTCTATACCACGAAACACCTTTATTGTCATAACCGGATTATCCGGATCCGGCAAATCTTCACTTGCATTTGACACGCTCTATGCTGAAGGTCAACGAAGATATGTTGAAAGTTTATCTTCGTATGCTCGCCAGTTTCTTGGGAAAATCCATAAACCCGAAGTTGATAAAATAATTGGAATACCTCCGGCTATTGCTATTGAACAAAAGGTAAATACGGTTAATCCTCGCTCAACTGTTGGCACATCAACAGAAATTTATGATTATATTAAACTCTTATACGCCCGAATCGGAAAAACCTTTTCGCCTATTTCGGGGAAAGAAGTTACCAAACATTCGGTAAGTCAAATTGTTACCGAAATCTTGCATCATACCGGTGAAACCTGTTTTATTAGTTGCTCTCTTTCTATTTCTTCTAAAGATTTTGAAAAGCGTTTAGAACTCTACCTGCAACAAGGATTTAGCAGAATTTTATGCAAGGACACTGTTATAAGAATTGAAGATGCTCTCTTGCAAAAAGATTTACGAAAACAATGTGCTGACATCTATTTATTAATAGATAGGATTACGATTGATGAATCGCATCAAAATCGCATCGCAGATTCGGTTCAAACTGCATTTTTTGAAGGAAACGGCTCGTGTGTTATCTGGTTTAAATCTGACAATAAAACAGTTACCTCTCAATCATATTCAGACAGATTTGAAGCAGATGGTATTACATTCGAAGAACCTTCTGTACATATGTTCAGTTTCAACAGCCCTCTTGGAGCGTGCCCGACATGCGAAGGATTTGGTAAAATTATGGGAATTGACCCTAATCTGGTAATCCCCAATAAAAGTCTTTCGGTATATGATGGAGCTGTTGCCTGTTGGTCGGGTGAAAAAATGCAAGAATGGAAGCTCGACATACTTAAACATGCACATACATGCAATTTTCCGGTTCATCGTCCATATATTGATCTTACAGATGAACAAAAAGAAATGCTCTGGAATGGCACGCCCTATTTTGAAGGCATAAACGCATTTTTCAAAATGCTTGAGGAAAATCTGTATAAAATACAGTATCGTGTTATGCTTTCTCGCTATAGAGGAAAAACCACCTGCCCTACCTGCAAAGGGTCTCGTTTAAAACCTGAAGCAGAATATGTGAAGATTACCAACACCTCAATAACCGAATTAGTTGAAACACCAATACAAAAGCTCAGTGTGTTTTTCGAAAACATGAAATTAACTGAGCATGAAGAAACAATAGCGAAACGTGTTCTTATTGAAATTCAATCTCGCTTACGATTTCTTTGCAATGTGGGCTTGGGTTATCTTACCCTAAATCGCCTTTCTAACACTCTATCGGGTGGCGAATCGCAACGTATTAACCTTGCAACTTCTTTAGGCAGCAGTTTGGTTGGCTCACTCTACATTTTAGATGAACCCAGCATTGGACTACATGCTCGCGATACTCATTTACTGATTGCTGTGTTACATGACTTAAAAAAGCTAGGAAATACAGTTATTGTAGTAGAACACGACGAAGAAATAATGCGTTCTGCCGATTATCTTATTGATATAGGTCCTGACGCCGGATCTAAAGGCGGTAGTATTGTTTTTGAAGGTGCATTAGAAAAACTTCCGGAAGCAACACATTCATATACCGCAGATTTTTTAAATCAACATCGTTCTATACCGGTTCCAAAAAGTCGGAGAAGTTTTTCAAAAAAAATAACTGTTTCCGGGGCACGTGAAAATAATCTCAAGCATATTACCGTAGATATTCCTCTCGGGATTTTCACCGCAATTACCGGAGTAAGCGGTTCAGGAAAATCATCCTTAATTAATAAAATTCTGTATCCGGCCGTTCAAAAATCCCTTGGCTTACACGGTGGTCAAATGGGCGAATTTGACGCTGTTACCGGAGTAAAAGATGCTATTTTTTCGGTAGAATTTGTGGATCAAAATCCAATTGGGCGGTCTTCTCGTTCTAATCCGGTTACCTATTCAAAAGCATATGACGAAATACGAAAACTGTATTCCGACCAAAAAGCAGCTCAATTACAAGGATTTAAACCATCACACTTCTCGTTTAACACAGAAGGTGGCAGATGCGAAGAATGTCAGGGTGAAGGTATTATTAAAGTTGAAATGCAATTTATGGCTGACGTTGAGCTGGTGTGCGAAGCATGTAACGGAAAACGGTTTAAAGATGAGGTGCTTGAAGTTACCTATAAAAATAAATCAATCTATGATATTTTAGAGCTCACGGTTGATGATGCCATTGATTTTTTTGGTGCTGATACAACAACTCGCACAACACAAAAAATTATTGAAAAGCTGCTCCCTCTACAAAATGTTGGCTTAGGATACATTAAACTCGGACAGTCGTCAAGCACATTAAGCGGTGGAGAATCGCAACGCATAAAACTTGCGTCTTTTTTAGGCAAAGATGCACGCGAACAAGCATGCTTATTTATATTTGATGAACCAACCACGGGCTTACACTTTCAAGATATTCACATATTACTGCAAGCGTTTTACCGATTATTAGATAAAGGTCACAGTATTGTAGTAATTGAACATAATTTAGATATTATTAAATGTGCCGATTGGATTATTGATCTTGGCCCCGAAGGAGGAGACAAAGGAGGCAATCTTGTTTTCGCTGGAACTCCGGAAGATCTATGCTCCTGTAAAACATCATATACAGCTCAGTTTTTACAAGATAAATTACAAGTAGGTGTTACGAAATAAAAACATAAGAAAACTACTCTTTGGCAGCATTAAAATACTTATTGTAATTATTGCATGGTGGTATATTTATAAAAAACTGTTTGCTTCTGATCAAGATTATTCTTCAATTGTTTTTACCCCTCGCATATGGCAAGGAATAATAGTAGTGTTTGTATTAATGTTTGCAAACTGGTTACTTGAAGCAAAAAAATGGCAGGTATTAGTACACAAAATTGTTCCTATATCTCTTACTACTGCCTTTCAAGGAACACTTATAGGAATAACCTTCGGATTTATAACACCAAATCGAATTGGCGATATTGGAGGAAGGTCTATTGTATTACCTTCATCTAAAAAAAGAGGGATAATAGCAACCAGTATTGGAAGCATGCTTCAATTTGCTACCACAATTCTGTTTGGTATACTAGGAATTACGATTCTCTTTTTTTTTATTCCTCACACTCACACAATACAATATCTAATATACATCTGCTTTGCAATACTCATTTTATCTTTTTTCATAATTCGACTCTCATTCCGAAAAAAATATCTACATCAGATTATTCTCAGAATAATGGGAAAAAGCAGATATAGAAAATTTATTCAAACACTACAATTATATTCCTTAGAAACCTTATTGTTTGCCGGGATGTTTGCCGTATTCCGATATATAATCTTTTCTACACAATACACGTTGCTCCTCCTCATTTTTATTCCGGAAATATCAGCAATTGAATGCATAACAGGAATAACACTCACCTATTTATTTGTAACACTTATTCCAAGTTCAATTTTAGGAGAATTAGGAATACGAGGATCTGTATCGGTATTTATATTTGGATTATTTGCAGCCCCCGCCCTACAAATTTTTCTTGTAAGTCTTATTCTTTGGATAATTAATCTAGCAATACCTGTTGTGTTTGGGAGTATTCTTCTGTTGTTACATAAACAAAAAAACAGTACGCTTACAAAATAACTCTATTTATTTCTTTTCCGGGTATATATTCATTTCACATACCGCACAATTAAAATCAACACGATACGTACCGGTGTTATCGTGTAAAAACAGTGAATCTGCTTTTTGCGGATACCCTTGATATTTCCAACAAGCCGATAGTTGATAGCGAATACAATACTTTGTAGTCATAAGCGGAACACGAGCGTCTTGTTGAATTTCATATGCGAGTGGAACTGACTCTAATCCATGACGGCGAAAGAATGCATGAGCATATGAATTTGCACAATTTAATCGTGCGTCAGTATGTTGGGTTTGAGGAAACGTAACAGAATTAGGGCTAATACGGTGTTCTACTCGTATATAATTTTGAGAACGAATACGCGACAAGGCGTCGCTCACATTTCTGCGAGCGGCGTTTAAAACCGAAACCGGAATAAAAAACACATTCTCACACTCAATTGTTACCGAAGATACTTTATATATAGTGTTCCCTGTTTTGCATAATTGCTCCCGAATTGCATCTCTCATCTTTTCTGGATTACGAGCAGGATCTTTTTTGCAGACAACAAATTCCGTAGCTGAATTACCGTAATCATCAGTCATAGTAACAGAAAACCCCGATTCGGTTTCAGTAAAAGAAACCTGTACCGAAATAGTTCTTATTGTTTTGGCAGACTCAACAGAACGCACAAACGCGGCATCATAATTTCGCCAAATTTGTGTTCCTTTTGGCACAGGAATTATATCGGCAACCTTAATAGAATCATGTTCAACTACATTAACACGAGTTCCTTGTAATTGATTATTCCACAAAAAACAGAGCCCATCACCGGCACGTATTTTTTTTTGTGTGGCAATATTCCATAAAGTGCCGGAAACACTAACAATTTCTCCCACAAACTCACCCATAGCTTTGGGAGTTGCCGGATTTGCGCAGGCAGAATGAGAATCACCAAGAAAATATGAAGTAAATTGACGAGAAAAACTTTTCTGAATATCAGGCACAAAACAAGGAATACTTATTCCTTGTGATGATTTACAAAACTCCGTTCGTTTTGAAATAATTTCGTCAATACGAGCACGATAAAAGGCCGTAGTATTTGCAACATAGGTTTCATCTTTCATTCTACCCTCTATCTTAAAACTTCTAACACCCGCATCTAGAAGATGCTCGAGATAGTCCCCTGCATGAAAATCTTTAAGCGACAGATAATATCCTTGATTTTGTTCAAACTCAGGAATACCCGAAAGCACATACGAATGTCTACACATTTGAGCACACTCACCCCTATTACCACTACGACTAGCCGCATATTGGCTCATATAACACTGTCCGCTATACGAAACACACAAAGCACCATGCACAAAACACTCAAGAGTCACCGAAGTTTGGGATGCTATTTCAGCTATTTTCTCACAAGATAACTCACGAGCCAACACAACTTGAGAAAAGCCCACATCTTCTAAAAACTTCACTTTTTCAACAGAGGTTGTGTGCATTTGCGTACTCGCATGAAACGGTATCGGAGGTACATCCATTTCCAATATCCCAAAATCTTGAATAATAAGTGCATCAACACCTATATAATATAAATCAAAGAGTAGTTTTTGCACCGGTGCTATTTCATGCTCATATATTATAGTATTTAAAGCAACATACACCTTAGCCGAATATTGATGAGCAAACTGTACCAACGCCGCAATATCAGGAAGTGAATTACCGGCAGAAGCACGAGCACTACAAAAAGGAGCCCCAATATACACCGCATCTGCACCATGCAAAATTGCAGTAATACCGCACGAAAGATTTTTTGCCGGAGCAAGAAGTTCAATTGAAATAGACATATATCATTTTTTATGTGCCGGTAGGGGTTACCCTTATGGTAACCCGTCCTTGTGGTAACCCAATATTCCCCCCCCCGATGTTGCCCCCTATTGTGATGTGGCATTTAACAGATAGTATCATTATTTATTACACATTATTATCTGCGAAAATACAGAAAAGACCGTATTTTATAAAAAAAACAAAAAAAAATGATATAAGTAGTTTTACGTAACTGTTTTTTTTCTAATTTTGTGTTTTAATCCTAAATTATATACTCTTAAAAGATATTGTATATATAACAAATTGTTTAATTAAAATAACATTTACATGAAACAACTCAACAGACTATCGAAACGCTTGCTTTGTATAGCATGTGCGTTTATTACGTTTGGGTATGCAAGTGCTCAAATTGAAGTTTCCGGAAAACTTACAAATGATAAAGGTGAAGCTATGGCTTTTGCTGATGTATTTGAAGTTGGAACAACAAACGGTACCTTAACAGATCACAACGGAGATTGGTCTCTTAGCGTAGCTAGTGAGCAATCAGTAATTGAATTTGCATTTATGGGTTTTGAAGCGAGAAGAATAACCGTAGGTACACAACGAGTTATTAACATTAGACTTTTACCTGTAGCTCAGGTTGTTGGACCTATAACAATTCGTGGATATGCTCTACAGGATAAAGTTGATGGAGCCGGAGCTTCTGACGAAGTTGATGGTAAAGCAATTGCAAACAGACCTGTTTTATCGGTAGATCAAGCTCTAATTGGAAAAGCAGCCGGACTTCAAGGTCGCTCGAACTCAGGCAGTCCTGGTTCAAGTATGGATATTGTTATTCGTGGTCGTGGAACAACCGGGGATGCACGCCCGTTATATGTAGTTGATGGAGTAGCTGTTGGTTATTCATACCGAGGAGATCCTAATAATATTGAATCAATCACTATTCTTAAAGATGCTTCATCTACGGCAATTTATGGTGCTCGTGGAGCAAATGGGGTTATTGTTATTCAAACAAAAGGAGGTAATGCCCCAGCGGCAGAACCATTTACAACTGTGAGTTTTGATGCATATCGTGGGGTACAATCGGCATGGAAACATATTGAAGTTGTAGATGCTGAAACCTATGCTCGTCTTCATAATGAAATGCAGGATCCAAGTACGCCGGCATTTACCGATGCAGAAATTGCAGAATTTGCAAACACAAACTGGCAAGACGAAATTTTCCAACAAGCAATTATTCAAAAATATAAAATCACCATTGAAGGGGGTAATGAAACTGGTTCTTGGAGTTCTTCTGCGGGTTACACTAACCAAGAAGGTATTGTTAGAGGTACAGATTATACTCGCTATGATTTTGGATTCAAAAACATGAGTAACATCAATGACCGCTTTAAATTTGGAAGTTCTTCTGGGTTTAATGTAACTAGCAGAAATACAATCTACGAAGGAAATCTTGAACAATCGGCAATTGGAGCAGCTTTAATTGCAGACCCTACTATTCCCGTATATGCCAATAACGGAAATTGGTTTGCTCCGCGTTCTTCTTCTTATTATCATCCTGTTGGTATTATTGAAGCTGGTCACGTAAATACTCCTAACACAAGCATTAATAGTTATGGTTTAGGTGCTAATGTATGGGTAGATGCTAAAATTACTGAAGACTTGGTTGCAAGCACTCAATTTAACTATGGGCGTTGGGGGAATATAGAACAAACTTTTGTGAAAGAGTATTTTATTAAAGCTTCTCAAGGCAACACGGATACCTATATGGAAAGACGACATCAATTTGGAGACAATTGGGGACTAACAAACACATTAACCTACAACCTTTCAATTGAAGATACAAGTGATTCAACAAAAACAAAACATAATTTTAGATTTTTACTAGGTCATGAAGTTTTATACTCACGTATGGAAACTGACAGATATAAAATAACCGGATTATTAGGAGAAGATGATTACCTTCAATATTTTGGGGCAAAAACCGGTGACTCTGAAGTAAATGTACAGGACTGGGAATTACCGAATGAACACGCCATGCTTTCTTATTTCGGAAGAATTGAATATTCATTCTTAAATAAATATTTACTTAATACAACATTACGTCGCGATGGTTCATCTCGCTTTGGTGATGATAATAAATTCGGATTATTCCCTGCTGTCGGTTTAGGATGGCATGTTCACCGAGAGCCCTTCTTTTATGGTAACGAATGGTTACTTGAAAATATGAATCAATTTAAAATCCGTGGTGGTTGGGGTAAAGTAGGAAATGAAAACTTTGCAAACTATCGTTATGCAGGAACAATGGGTACTGATCCAAATTCTCGATACAGTTTCAATAAATCAATTGTTGATGGTGCTGTAACGCAAATTACACCAAACCCGGGATTAAAATGGGAGGAAGCTACCAGTTGGAATATTGGTACAGATATTAGCTTATATAGACATAGACTTCTTTTTAATTTTGACTATTTCGTAAAAAAGAATGTAGATAATTTACTCCCTATTACTGTTCCTGCAGTAGTTGGTGTAGATGGTAGTGGAAAAAATCCTGTAGTAAATACTGCTGAAGTATCTAATAAAGGTTATGAAGTATCCTTAGCGTATCGTCATCATTATAGTAAAGAAAATTGGAATCATGCGATAGTATATGATGTAGGTGTAAATTTTGCTCAAATTGAAAACGAAGTTGTCTATATGGCAGAATCTGTTATCCCTGGAGGAAAGTTCAGCCGAAATGGGGTATTTGTAGCTAGAACCATGGAAGGATATCCAATTGCGGCATTCTTCGGATATAAAACTGATGGTATTTACCAAAATTGGGAAGAAGTAAATCAAGGAAATCAAACCTATGCAAAACCGGGAGATTTACGAATTGTGGATGCAAACGGTGATGGTAGAATTACCGAAGAGGATATTGTTATGATAGGTAATCCTCATCCTAAATTTACCTATGGTTTTTCTGCAAATGTTAGTTATGCATCCTTTGATTTAGGATTATTCTTCCAAGGAGTACATGGAAATCAAATCTATAATATGACACAATGGTATTTACAAAGCGGGTATTTATATTCTAACTTCTCTCCTGCTCGTTTAGATGCATGGTCTCCTACAAATACCGGATCAGACATTCCAGCTGATGCAACATGGTATACGGGTAAAGAAGATATGTATCCACTTGATATCTTTATTGAAGATGGATCATATTTACGTCTTAAAAGTGTATCATTAGGATATACCTTACCAACCACTGTTGCTCAAAAACTGAATGTTGAAAGATGTAGAGTGTATGTGTTAGCACAAAACTTATTTACCTTCACAGACTACTCAGGATTTGATCCGGAAATCGGAACTAACGAAACAACTAACTGGGAAGGTCCTGAGTTTGGTATTGATAGAGGAAATTATCCTCAAGCAAAATCAGTAGTATTTGGCATTAACCTCGAATTTTAATTACTAAACATATTACGTTATGAAAAAAATATTATTAATAAGTCTTTCTGCATTGGTTCTGATATCTTGCACCGAAGATTTCATTACAAAAGAACCTTTAGCAATGATAACGAATGTTACATTCTATGACAATCCGCAAAACTGCGAACTTGCAGTAAATGCAATATATGACCCACTAGGGTGGCAGAATATGTATCAAGTTGCCGCATTTGCGTATGGTGATGTTGCGTCTGACGATACTGAAAAAGGAGGAGGTAATAGTGTTGCCGATTATCCTACAGATCAGGCTGACATGAATCCAATTGCTACGCATACCGCAACTCCTTTAAATACGTATTTACGTGACTGGTGGGAATATGCATATATTGGTATTGCACGTGCAAATGAGATGATCTACCGAACCGGAGATCTTGTTACCGGGGAACACGCCGCTCATTACAGAAGAATGCGTGGAGAAGCTCGTTTCTTACGTGCATTTTACTATTTTGATCTTGTTCGATTATTTGGACCGGTACCGCTTGTAACACAACCAATTTCTCCTCTCAATGCAGAAAACATCGGAAATCGTGCAGATGGTGATGATGCTGCCGGAAATAAACAGGTTGAAGCTATCTATAACTTTATTATATCAGAACTTAATGCAATTCAAAATGATATTCCATGGGTATATAATACTGAAAATAGAGGAAGAGTAACTGCAGGTGCGGCAAAAGCATTATTAGCTAAAGTATATTTATTCAAAGCAGATTTATTAGGTGAAAAAGACGGAGAATATAAAAAGGCATATGACTTAGCTGTTGAAGTAATTAATAATGGTACACATGAGCTTGAGCCGATGTTTCATGATTTATTCGACATGGCTCTCGATAATGAATACAACAAAGAAGTTATTTTTGCAATTCAATTCACGAGTGGAACTGAAACATTACGCGGAGAAGAAGGCAATATACGTCCGGTATATACCTCACCACGAATTTTCGTAAATCCTGCAAATGGTCAAAATGCAGTAAGAGATGGATATGGATATGGATTTAATATGCCTCGACAAGATTTAGTTGATGCTTTTGATCCTCTTGACCCACGATTAGATTTAATAATTGCAGCAGGAGACAGCTTACTTTGCACCGCGTTTTCTCCAACAACTATTGCATGGTATGCTATAGGAAAAGTTAACTGGAATACCGGATTCTATTCACTAAAAGGTACGGTAAACTATGATGTTTTTGCGGCATTTGATTCACAAGTAATTGGTAAAAATATTCCGGTAATTAGATTAGGAGAAGTGTATTTACTGGCAGCTGAAGCCGCTTTCAAAAATAATGACCCGGCAAATGCATTAAAATATGTAAATGATATTCGAGAAAGAGCTCGTAATAGTGCAGCAGCTTCAATTCCAAATGTACGAGGAGCTTTCTACAAAAACCGTATTGCAGCAGGTCTTGTTGGCTCACCAAGTCAACCACCGGTTGCATTAACAGCAATTACCTTAGATGATATTAAATTAGAAAGAAGATTAGAATTATTTACTGAAGGTCATAGATTTTTTGATCTTGTACGTTGGGGTGATGCCGATGCTGTTTTAGGAGCTATTACACAAGATGTTGCCGGATACCCAATTCAGTGGAGTCCTGCAAAATTAGGTAGATGGCCTATACCTCATACACAAATTACGCTTCATACCGGAGGTAATTTAATTCAAAATCCAGGTTATTAATTTTTAAATATATATACTATGAAAAAGTTTAGTTTTTTATATATCATACTTTCATACAGTATTTTTCTCATTTCATGCGATAAAGAAAAAGCTCCTGAAGGTGGATTTACGTGGTATGGTGCAGCCGATTATGCCTTATACAAAGAAAATCCTAAGCCAAATCCGGTTCAGCTTGGTAGCCCTTTGGTTTTTGTGCCAAATTCTGAGGCAACAAAGTATTCTATATGGCCGGGAATTCCGGGACATGAATACCAAAAACGTAATCTTACTGATGAGCAATTACAAATAGATAGTAATATTGTTTCGTTAAAAAATACAGGTTTAGCGGTTCGTAAACAACAAGGTGAGTTTCGCTCTTCAAATATTCGTTTTAACGAACTTGGAACATATACCGTGTATTTTGTAAGTACCAATGTATATGATAATGGTAATGTAATCAAAGAAACTGTTGATTCTGCTATTATTACCCTTATTGATACCATTGCAACTATATTCCACCCTGAAGGTTTAGAATCTCCTCTATACAGATTTGTAATTACAAGTCCAAGCAGTATGAGAAGAGTAACACCTGAACAACGAGGTAATGTAATTGTTCTAGAGGTTCCTGCCGGCACTGATGTTTCTTCTGTAAGTATTGTTATTAGAAATGGTAGAGCTACATTTACCGTAGATCAAGGAACAATAACTCAAACTGTAAATGGTCCACAATGGACCGGTAGTTTAACAACTGATAGAATTATTACGGTAACATCAGGGGATGGAACAAATACTAATGAGTACATCCTGAGAGTTGTAGAACTCCCCGCCGAATAAATCTTAAAATATAAACATCATACAAAGAGTATTAACACCGTGGTGTTAATACTCTTTTTTTTAAACACATACTATGACAGAACAAGCTTCCCTCAAAAAGAAAAAAGAAAATATATTCCTAAGTCTCATACTAAATATTGTTGCTCCAATACTAATTATGACAAAATTAAGTGGTGAGCACATGCTTGGACCGGTATACGGATTAGTGGTTGCATTAGTATTTCCGATAGCATATGGTATCTATGATTTTAATAGACGAGACAATATAAACATTATATCAATTCTTGGTTTTTCAAGTATTCTTCTCACGGGTATTTTCGGTCTATTTGAATTACCTCCTATTTGGATAGCTATAAAAGAGGCATCTGTTCCTTTAGTTATTGGCATTATTGTTTTAGCTACAGTACACACCGAGAAAAATCTTGTTACAAAGCTTTTGTTTAATGAAGACGTAATGAATTTGACTAAAGTACACCAAAAATTAGAAGAAGATAATAATACTGAGGCCTTTCGAAAAACAGTGTCAAAAGCATCATACTGGATAGCCGTTTCATTTTTCATTTCATCCGGCTTAAATTTTTTCTTGGCTCGTATTGTTTTAGTAAGTGAACCGGGGACATCAGAATATGTTGAAGAATTAGGCAAAATGAACGCTCTCAGCTTTCCGGTTATCGCAGTTCCAAGTACAATTATCCTCATGATTATCATGTTTAGAATTTTTAAAGAAATAAAAAAACTCACAGGTTATACACTTGAAGATATTGTTGCTAAATAAAAACTACGTTTTGTTATACTAATACGTGCAACATCTCTTTGAAATCTGCTTTTTTTTTCTGTATATTTACATATATCTTTTTAGATATATAGAATAGTACTAGTTTCTAAATTAAATTTTTTGTCTATGAAATTATCAATACTTCCCCGTACATCATTGATAATTGCAGTTTTCTGCATGTTTTCAATCTCAGTGTTTTCTCAAGATGATTTACTCCCTTCGCTCGATGATCTTTTTTTACCCGCACCTCCACTTCCGGAAAGTGATGAAGTTGAGCCATTTGAATTTGTTGACGAATTAAGTCCAATTGACATGTTACCTCCTATTCATGGCACTCAAACACCAACTGCGAGCCCGAGTCCGGCAATAGAAAATCAAGAGGCTGCACCACAGGAATTTGACTTACCTCCTATTGGAGAAACTCAACCGGTAAGCGTAACAGAAGATACACCGGTACAACAAGAAATTAAACAAGAAGAAAAAACACCAACTCCAGTTCAGTATGCAGCTCCCGCACAACAAGCAGGAGCAATTCCTGTGTATGTATATTCTGAACATAATGGCTGGATGATAAGTGTTCATGGTGGGTCAAATCTCTTCTATGGCGATGTAACCGTATATCCACTATGGCCAGCAAAAGAATATAATAATGAAAGAAAATGGGCTATGGGCGTTTCTCTTGACAAAGAATTTAATACATATGTCCAAGCTCGTGGAAACCTAATTTACGGAACATTATCGGGTACTAAACGAGAATATTCTAATGGGTCGCCAGCCAATATATATTTTGACGCAACATTATTTGAATACAGTGCTGCTCTTAAGCTAACACTAAATGCTGAAAATCCATTTTCTGTTTATTGCTATGGAGGGTTAGGGTTTGTTCATTTTCGTTCGCAACGCAAAGATCTTAGAACAAACGCAGTTCTCATGTCATACGGATATGACCAAAATAATAATAAAACAAGTCCAACAATAGAAGCAATGGCTCCTCTGGGAATTGGCTTTGATTATCGTTTTACCGATAATCTCTCTGTTAATCTCGATATTTCATTACGAATTGTAAATACCGATAAGCTTGACGCAACCATTAGTAATCCAAATCCATTCTTCCAAGATATGTATGGATACACTGCAATCGGTCTATCCTACCGTTTTGGAAGAAGAACAGTAAGTGCTGTTCCTCAAATGACTTATTATGAGCCGCCAAGAATTGAGGAAGAAATAGTTGAAGAACTTGCCGTTGAACCTGAGGTAGAATTACCTGAAATAACATTTGAACCAACAGAAGAAATCGTTGATGTTCTGCCTGCGGTTATTGATGAATTACCTCTTATTCAAGATATTCAACCTCAACCTGTTATTCAAGAAATAGTACGAGAACCTATTCCAGTTGCTGAACCTGCAGCTCCTGCACAGAGCGAAACAGTATATGAACAAGTTGATGCTCAAACAGGGCTTGTGTTCAGAGTTCAGATAATTGCAGTACAAACTGCTCGTGATAATCAAATTAGAGTTCTTCAAAATGTATTTAATTTGAATGAAACTATTTACGAAGAGGTTAGTCCTCCTTGGTATAGATATACCGTAGGGAACTTTGCTACCCTACAAGAAGCAAGTGCATACCGTCAAGTTCTTATAGAAAAAGGACTTACAGACTGCTTTGTGGTTCCATATTACAATGGAAAAAGAATTAGCTTACAAGAAGCACGACAAATTAGATAGTTCCCTATATAGTTCTCCCCCCCCCTTAATGGGGAGGGGGGAAAAGAACTTTTTTTATATTCTGAATGAAAGCAATGATTTTTGCTGCCGGATTAGGCACACGTTTAAAACCAATAACTGATTCAATACCCAAAGCTCTTGTTAGTATTCATGGTATTACACTCTTAGAATACGCCATAAAAAAACTTACCTATTACGGAATACATGATATTGTAATTAATGTTCATCATTTTTCTGAACAAATTATCGATTTTATATCGTCATATACTTGTGATGCTCATATTACCATATCAGATGAATCACTTAAATTACAAAATACGGGCGGTGGATTAGTCTTTGCTCAAAAACACTTAATTGGTGATGAACCATTTATTGTGTATAATGTTGACATTATTAGCTCTATTAATCTCACCGATTTAGTAGACTTTCACAATTCAGAACAAGCACTTATTACCCTTGCGGTAAAAGACAGAAATACCAGTAGATATTTATTATTCGACAAAAAACATGAATTAGCAGCATGGGAAAACAGAGCAACAAAGGAACAAAAAATAATACGTTCTTGTTCTTCATATATCCCTTTTGCATTTAGCGGGATTCAAGTAATTGACCCAAAGATATTTAATTTAATTACAGAAACCGGTTCTTTTTCTATTATGGATGTTTACTTGAGGTTATGTGAACACCACTGTATAAAAGCATATAATCATCCTGATGACTTTTGGTTAGATGTTGGAAAATTTACAGAACTGGCAGATGTTGAATCGCAACTTAACACACACACATTAGAATTCTTATAACACAGACGCAACACACATGACACAAACATACAAATGGATTCTTACAGAAGCCGGAGAATCCGAATCGTGTAAAGATTTAGCTCATAATCTTTCTATTCATCCTAAACTAGCTTTTTTACTCACACAAAGAAATATTACAAGGCTTACAGAAGCTCAGGAATTTTTTAATCCGCATATCTCTAACACTCACTCACCTTTTGAGATGAAGGGAATGGAACAAGCGGCTTCTCGCATTATACAAGCTTTAGAAGCTCAGGAAAAAATTCTTGTATACGGAGACTATGATGTGGATGGCACAACCGCTGTTGCCTGCATGTATCAATTTTTACTCACACAAAGTTCTTTTGTTGAGTTTTATGTTCCCGACAGATATGCTGAGGGATACGGGGTTTCTATGGAGGGGATTAGCTATGCTATTGAAAACAATATTTCTCTCATTATTACCCTCGACTGTGGTATAAAAGCCCATACAACAATTGCATACGCAACTCAACATGCAATTGATGTAATTGTATGCGACCATCATGAACCTGATGAAATTCTCCCCCCGGCTCTTGCAATACTTAACCCAAAACAAAAAGATTGCACATATCCATGCAAAGCTCTTTCGGGCTGCGGCGTTGGGTTTAAACTGATTCATGCCTTGTGCCTCAAATTACAATTGCCTCTCAAAGAAAATCTCTATGTATATTTAGATTTACTCGCGGTAAGTATTGCCTGCGATATTGTTCCTATAACAGGAGAAAATAGAATTTTTATGCATTACGGCTTACGAAAACTTCAAGAAAAACCACTTAAAGGACTTCAGGCAATGCTTGCAACAGCAGGAATACAAAACATACCTCTTTCTGTGGCTGATGTTGTGTTTAAAATTGGTCCTCGAATAAATGCTGCAGGAAGAATTTTTAATGCACGTAAAGCAATTGAACTACTTATAGCACATTCTTACGATTCTGCTATGGAGCTCTGTTCTTATATCGACGACTTTAACAATACCCGAAAAGATATTGACAAAACAATTACCGAAGAAGCAATAGCAATGATTGAATCAGATTCTGAGCATATTCATACTGTTTCAACAGTATTATATAAAGATACCTGGCATAAAGGAGTAATAGGAATTGTTGCCTCACGTGTTATTGAGTCATATTATAAACCAAGTATAATATTTTGTGGCGAAGGTGATGTTATTACCGGCTCTGCTCGTTCTGTACAAGGATTCAACATATATACCGCCTTAGAAAAATGCGAAAAGCACATACTTCATTTTGGAGGACATATGTATGCTGCCGGATTATCAATAGAAAAAAATCAATTTTCTCATTTTAAAATAGCATTTGAAAACGCTGTTGCTGAATCTATTACTGAAGAACAAAAACAAGCACGTATATATATTGACACAGAACTCAATTTGCCGGATATAACACCTCAATTTTACTCTATCCTCTCTCGTTTTGGTCCCTTTGGTCCGGAAAATATGACTCCGGTATTTCTTATGAGCGGACTCGTTAATGCAGGATATACCAGAAGTATTGGAAAGGAGCATGCTCATCTAAAAGTTCATCTTACTCACCCGGATTGTCCTGAAATATCGATTCAAGGTATTGGATTTGGCTTAGCACACAAATGGAAAGAAATACAAAAAACATCACAATCAATTGATTGCTGTTTTGTATTGCGAGAAAACACATTTCGAGGTAAAACCTCTATTGAAATAGAGTTGCGAGATATTCGTGCATCAGTTATCTAACATCGGCATCTCTATCTCACTTGTAAAGATACGGATACATGTTTTATAGAAAACGGGATTTCGTGTCTATTAAAAAAATGCAATTTCACATAGAGCGAACCATCGTTAATAGCTGAAACGTCTACTCTTTCTCTACTTACTAAACGCATATACTGAGGAATGGAACAATCATCTTTATCTAAAATAAAAACCGGTTTACTATCATACAATAAGGCCTGCTTTTGTGTTATACTTTCAATTGAAAAAACTAGGTCGGGATAGAAGGTCTCTTCAATTCCTTTAAGATCAATAAAACAAGAAAAATCCACAACAATTTCAGTAATAGTATCAGAAACCCGCTGTGCTATAAAGTCATAGAACAAGGTTGATCCAATATCTTGTTTTTTACGCTGTGTATATTCTAAAACCGTAGTCAGGAGTGTATCATCAGATGTGTAATTCGGAAAAATTTTATCTTGATAACACACATATCTATTAATTACATCATAATTATGCAACACCGTTTGCATAAAACTACGGATTGAATCATTTTGAATTTCCTCTAATTCCAATCCCGGCTTGAGGGTAAAAATCCTTCCATTATCATAAAAAATATCATGATGCATATATCTTCGCACATCTCTATTATATGACATAAACGGAGTACTATGAATATTTCTAAAGGCTTGAGCAGTATCAAGTTCATTTAAAAACCAATGAACATGCTCGGGTATACTTAGCGAATATTTTTGACTTAATAATGCTAAAAGTGTAGGTGCAAGATTTGAATGATTATTTACCGATGAAAATTTTTGACTTTTTGTAATCAAAGGAGAATATATAATGAGTGGTACTCTAAACAGAGACAAAGAATGTGTAAAATCAATTTTATATGGATAATGATCTCCTGTTATTATAAATATTGTATTTTCATATTCGGGTCTTTGTGAATATGTTTCAAAAAACTCTTCTAAAGCAGCATTCATAAAAAGGAAACTAGCCATAAGATCAGCGTAATTTTCCAGTATTTTTTTATCCTCTTGTAAGAGAGAAGATGCTTGTAATTGCGAAAGAAATGTTTCGGCATACGCTTGTTTTTCGTTAAAATTATACGGAGGATGTGAGGTATAGGTAAAATACAACACACTATATGGCTCCTTTTGGAGAGAATCTAAAATCTCAAATGATTGTCTAAATAACACCTTATCGTCATATCCATACCCGCTTCTAGTTTCGGTTTGCCCCATTCTTGGATATTTTGGATAAAATTTTTCTAGAATAAACCTCGTGTTTTGATACCGCATAAAAGAACTTGTATTATCAAAAAATGTGGGAAAGCCGGTAAACAAATAACTATCCCAATTATTTTGTTGCAATATGCTAAACAAACTCGTATGATGAGGAATATCGGCAATAAGAGAAAATCCTCTTTTTCCATACGGTAAAGACCCTAATAATGAGGGTATTGCACCAAATGATATACGTGAAGAAGACAAACAATTTTCCCAATACAAACTTTTCTGACTAAGTGCATCAATATATGGTAAAAATCCACCAAACCTTTGTCCTTCTAAAAAATCAGTAGCAAGACTTTCTAAAATGAGTATAACAATATTTGGAGGAGTATCTTGTAGGTCAAAAAAATCGCCCAATACATTCTGCGGTTCATGAACTCGTAAAAGAGGATATTCCTTACTTACATAGGTATAGCCATGAAGATTCTGGAAAAAATCAATTTCCTCAAGTATCTGTCTGTAATTAGTTACAACAATGGCATTTTTCTGAAATGAAATGTAATCAACAATATGATTTTTGAGATAGAGCACCTTACTAGATGCAACATAATAGCCCTTTGTATTACTAAAACTAGTTTTAGAAGGCACTACATATCTATGTCCAAACATACAAACAAGGGAAAAACATACATATGCCACACATATAATATTTGGAACAGATGAAAATCTTGGGATATAACGAATTGCTATATAATACAATACAAGCGGAAGTAATAAGAAAAACATATAGTAAAGATTTGCCGATACTACCGAACTTACGGTGAGCATAATTTCGGCACGTGATGTAGTAAGAAGCTCATGATCAAGCGGAGCAGAGCGTTCATGGAAAAATGCTAAAAGAGCTATATGTGCTAATAGAATTAGTCCATTGCACATATGAATAAAACCAATAGCAAGTTTCTTTGAAATAAACTGCAACACACTATATAATACAAAATAAATTCCCGAAAGTGCCGCAATAAGAACGAGGTCGTAATACAATCCTATCCCTTGATATAATGCGGCTTGTAAAGGAGGGAGTATTGATTGAGAAACAATTACAAAATCAATGCATCTCAAAATACATAACAACCCAAATACAATAATCTGAAAATGAAGAATCTTACTAATTATGGAACATGAATGTTGTACTCTTTGGAAAATCATATACTATACATTTCTCTTTACAAAAACTATAACTAAAGGCATGTAACATTATTTTCTTTGTAATAAAAGAAAATCATCGGTTTGTATTACAATAGAAAAATCTTCTTGTAATTTCTCTATAATATTCCAATATTCTTGTTCGGTAACAGGATATGGATGATACGCTCCGGGCAAGAGAGCAACATAATCGGCATCTCGAACATGGGGGAATGTGTATATTCTATCTCGAAAAGCAAGATGTGGAACCAACATATTTTGAGCACACACGTTTGCATCTTTTGGTATATGTTTTAGTGCATCATGTACAAACGCCACATCAAAACTTCTCTTATAATGCCGAGAATCCCAAAAACGGAGGGCTTTAGAATCGTACCATTTAGACACCCGTGAATCTATTACTGACATACTTACGGCAAAACAAAGAACTGCACCTAATAAAAATGCAATATTCCGTTTTCGTGAGACCTCTATTGCATCAAGTATCCAAACAGCTAATGCTATAGTTAAAATAGGGGCAAATTCAACACTATAATGATAATTAATTCCCCATTTCCCGGGATCGTCATTAAATACTTTTTGAATAATTATTGGTATTACCATTATCAAAAACTGAGGTTTGTAGAAAAAGGCCAGTCCGCCTGACAATATCATTACAAAAAATAATTCTGATTTTATACCATTATACAAAGCATCTCCGGTATGATTCTCGAATAAAAGAGAAAAGACATATTGCGGTCGTGTTAGTAGGGTTATTACATATTCTTTGGTAGATTCTCCCAAAACCGTATATTTTAAATGAGCATAGGTAGTTCCTTCATTTGCAAGTGAAGGCATAATAATTTTAATAACCAAAAGAAAATACAAAATTGACGCTACTCCTCCATATAAAGAAAGCCGACGAATGGTTGAATCTTTATATTTCCATATCCATATACCGGCAAAAACAAATGCTAACCAAAGCGACATATTTTCTCTACTAATAAAAATAAGCAGCGTATACAAGAGTATCTGAATCTTATTTTTTTGCAATACAGCTAATATTAGCCAAGGAACAAACATTGAAGCCACCACATTATCGTGATAGTCAAAACTCAGTGCAGAAAAAATACCCCACATACTTAAAAAATGGAACACGCCAATACGTGCAAACACCGAATTATTGGATAAGTAAAAAAGTAACTTATAGATACCTAAAGCCCCAAAGAGAATAGATAAAATCTGAAAAATTAGCAAGGTGTAACTCCCAAAAATAAATCTAAAAGGAGCAAAAAACATATGGTATAAACTAAAATGATCACTTAGTATATTATCAAACTCTTTATGCATTACTGAGTTATTATTAACTCTAAATAAAGAATAATCATACAAGGTATTATTATAAATACCTAAATCATAGCCATACGTCCTAAAATTATAATGATTAACCAAAGAAATAGAACAATATATAGTTGAGAAAAATAATAAAATGATAATCAACCATTTATAGGCAATTATGTGGTGATACAGATGTCGCATACTATTTTTTCTTAATTATAAACCCTGGTCTAGCTTTTACCTCCTCATGAATTTTCCAAATATATTGAGCAACAATACCAAGTGAAAGTAAAATTAATCCACTAAAAAATGACACAAATGCAAGAATAGATGTCCATCCCGGCATAGACACACCGCCTATTGATGTTTGTCCGGTAAGTTTAATATAACTTAAAAGCAGTATTAATAAAACAGAAAAAATAAAAGATGCGATACCCAATCGAGAAATAAAGCGAATAGGGAAATTTGAAGACGCTAAAATACTGTCGAATGCAAGCTTCATCTTTTTCCTGAATGTCCACCGAGATTTATTTGCAACTTTCGGACGTTCAAACGGAATAAACACCGGCTCGAATCCCAAACGAAGCACCTCAACGGTAGTAGACGTATTTCGAGGAGAAATTGAAGTGTTTAAAATATCTATAATTTCTCTATCTATTAAAAAGCCATCGGCACCACCTTTTGGAAAGGTAACATCAGAAAACGAGTTCATAATTGCATAATACAAATGAGAAAAGGCATCTTTAATTTTCCCGTCGTTTCTGCTTTGTCTAAATGGCATTACTATTTTGTGTCCTTTTTCCCATGTTCTGTACATTTTCACTAAAATATCCAGCGGCATTTGTTCATCATCGGGAATTGATGTTGCACAACTTCCTGTACACACAGAAAATGCAGCAAACTTAGAATAATGACTCGTGTAATTTTTACTTAACTGAAACGCTTTTACTCTGGCATCTTCTTTTTCTAAGGCACATGCTACCTCATACGAAGCATCCGTAGAGCCATCGTCCATAATAATAAATTCAAAAGGAATTTGTTCATTTTCAAGCGTTTCGCGAACACGAGCATATACATTACTTATTCGCGTTTCACTAAAATATGATAATAGAATTACAGAATACATTATATACTACACATTAAATTATTCCCACATTTTACCATGCAAAGGTAAACTAAAAACCGTATTTGCCAATACATCAGCAATTGGAAAGCTTTGACCTTCAAACATATGTTTATATGCATGAGATATATATGGCGGAATTGGATAATGGATAAGGCAACTATATCCCATTTTTTGTAATTCCTCCATATCCTTTTCTCGTTGGTTTGATTGCACCACAAACTGATGATACACATGATAATAATCGTCCGGCTCAACAGGAAATACCCAGTCTTTGTGAGCAAATTCTTTTCTGAAGAATTCAGCAGCGTCACGCCTCTTAGTATTCCATGCATCCAAATAGCGAAGTTTTATACGAAGAAGTCCGGCCTGCAACTCATCTAAGCGAGAATTATAGCCAATTATCTCATTTTGATATCGTACCTCAGAGCCATAGTTTCTGAGCATTTTTATTTTTTTTGCAAGATTCTCATCGTTTGTAGTAATTGCACCCGCATCGCCGTATGCTCCAAGGTTTTTTGTTGGATAAAAACTAAAGGCGTTACTATGCCCCCACGTACCGGCTTGTTTCCCTTTATAATGTGCCCCATGAGCTTGAGCACAATCTTCTACCACAAACAAGTTGTGTTTTTCGGCAATACTCATAATAGCAGGCATATTACACAACAAGCCATATAAATGAACCGGAAGAATTGCTTTAGTTTTTGACGTAATGTTTTCTTCTATTTTTGAAGCATCTATCGTATGCGTATGCATTTCCGGCTCAACAAATACGGGTGTAGCACCCACATGAGAAACCGCAAGAACCGACGCAATATAGGTGTTAGAAGGAACAATAACCTCATCACCAACACCAACGCCAAGAGCCCGTAAGGAAAGAATCAAAGCGTCAAGTCCGTTTGCCACACCAACACAATGTGCTGTTCCTACGTACGAAGAAAATTCTGTTTCAAAATCTTGCACTTCTGTACCAAGGATATACCATCCTTTTGCAAAAAACTCTTGAACTTTTGCCTGAATTTCTTGCTCTATTGCTTTGTATTCTGACTTAAAATCGTTTGGTAAAATCATGATATTATACTATTCATTCTGTTTCCACTCATCTTTGGTTTCGTCGGGTTTTACATATTTTAAATGTTTTGCCGGACTGCCAACAACTACTTGATACGGCTCTACATCTTTTAAGCAGAGAGCTCCTGCACCAACAACCGAAAAATCGCCCATGGTAACTTTCTCCATAACCGTAGCATTAAGAGCCACATCGCAGCCATTGCCAATAGTTAACACACTACTACAAATTGCCCCAACAGAAAAATGGCAAAATCCACCAATTGTATTATTATGTCCAATTGCACAATTTGCCATAACAAAAGTGCACTTACCTAATTTAGTTTCGGGACCAATATAGGAATGAGCCATAATCATACAGCCCGGAGCTATTTCACAGCCTTCACCAATAAACGTGAGCGGATGAATAAGCGTTACCAGTTTCTCGTCGGGAATACCCAAAGACTCAAAAATTTTAACCCGCAAAGGAGCATGCGATATACTGTGAATGGCATATATAAAATAAAAATCGCCTTCCACATATGGTGTAATATCCTGTAATCCGCCTAAAACAGGATAGCCGTTAATTTTCTCTCCCTTTGGCACAAAATCATTTAGAAATCCATACACCTCGTATTCATCAATATCATAATTTACTCGCATATCTTGAATACATGCAGCAGCAACACCACCGTTACCCGGACCACCAATTATTATAACTTGTTTTGACATATCTAAAAAATTATGTTTGAGGTTTTAAATATTTAGAAGAAACCATAAAATTCCATAGCATTGTAACCGGAATCACCATATAGTTAAGAATAAGTTCATCAAAACTTAAAAATTGTCTATACAGATATAAGCTTCCCAGTCCTATAAGCATACTAATACCATACACAATGTAATATATAAGCAAATTTCGTTTAGATTTTCCTGATTTAAAAACCAAACGGCTATTAAGATAATAAGAAAGTAAAATTGAAATTATATAACTTGAAACATAGGTGAGATACGCCGAAAGCCCTACAATTTTAAGCAAAATAAACGTAAGCGTCATACCAAAAAACGTAACAAATACCCCGACAAAAGAAAAACCTATAAGCCGCTTAACAAGAGGATATTCCAATAAAAAAGGAGGTATGCAACGTACAAATATATCTTTACAAGTATAGATAATCTTCATTATTTCTGAAGAATTTGTGTATGTTTTTCAATCACTTTTTTCGCAGCCACCACCATTGGCGGACCAATAAATTTACCATTAATAACCGCAACCCCCTGCCCTGTTTTTTGAGATTCGGAATACAGTCGGAGCATTTCTTCGGCATCGGCAACCTCTTGGGTACTTGGAGAATAATATTGATGCACAAGCGGTAATTCTTTCGGATTTAACACGAGCATTCCTTCGAATCCGAGTTTTTTTGAAAGAATAAGATTTTTCTCTAAATCCTCTAAATCATGCACTTTAATATGTACGGTATCTATTGGAGCCACAGTACAGGCACGTGCCGCCATAGCAATCATTGCACGAGCAGTAAAAATACTTTGTCCTTCTGCATCATGAATCCCCTGTAAATCAGTCACAAAATCCTCACAACCAAAGGCAATGGCAATAACCCGTTTTGATGCCGTACAAATATCCTGAGCGTTAAGAACCGCACCGGCTGTTTCAATAAGCGGAATCAATTTAAAGGTACCAATGGGTAACTTTTTCTCAAACTCAATAGTTTCTAATAACTTATCAATAAAGTAGATATCCTCTCCTTTTTTTGCTTTGGGATACATAAATCCTGTTATTCCATCAACAGCCAAGGCGGTAACATCTTGTAATAAATGTCCGCTTTCACGGTCATTAATTCGAGGAAACACCAAATGTTTCTTAAATTCTCCCCGTGCTATTCTTTCTAAAATTTGATTACGAGCAATCTGTTTATTTTGAGCGTCAGGAACAGAATCTTCTAAATCCAATAAAAGGACATCTGCCTCTGAACGTGCAGCACTATCGAGCAAGCGATTATTATGTGCCGGGACAAACATTAAACTCCTCAGCAAATAGGTGTTTTTTTCTCTATTCATTTATTGTTGTTTTTTTACTAATACCTTACGGCGAAATTTGAGTACCTCTTTATTATGCTGATTATAGGCAATGGTTTCAACATACACCACACCTCTATCAGGTTTTGAATGAGATTCTGTTTTTGACAATACCATTGTTTTTGCATACAACGTATCATTAATAAACACCGGATTACAATGTTCTATATTCTCGTACCCAAGATTTGCTATTGCCTTTCCGCTAATATCAGGCACGGTTATACCAACCACAACACTAAACACAAGCGTGCCAACAACCAATATCCGTCCATGTTGATTTTTCCCTGCATAATCAGTATTTATATGCACCGGATGGTGATTCATTGTGAGAAGACTAAACAAATTATTATCACTTTCAAAAATTGTTTTAGAAAGTGCATGTTCTATGACTTCACCCTCGGTAAAATCTTCAAAATAGTTTCCAAGTCTACTTGTTATCATAGTATTTACTGTTTACTAAGTAAAAAATCTTCGTATTTTCTTATATAATCTTGCTCATCGTATACATGAGAGGCAAGCACTAAACAAATTGCTCCCGAAGAAAATCCTTTTTCGGCAGCCCAAATTCCGGGAGGAATATGCAATCCAAAATTTGGACGATTTAAACTCACGGTTCTTTTAGTTACACCATCGTCTAAATCAATTTCAAACGCTCCCGAAGTTGCAATTAAAAATTGATGACACTCCTTATGGGCATGAGCTCCGCGTGATTCTCCTCCGGGAATATCATATAAATAAAACACTCGTTTAATATCAAAAGGGATTTCTTTGCGTCCATGCACCGGCGTAATATTTCCGGCTCTGTTGGAAATTTTCGGCAATTCTATTACCGAACAATCATATACGGTTACAGTATGCTTCATATATCTTGTTGATTATTTTTTACATACTCTTCATAATTACGAATATATAATGATTCGGAATATGGTTCAGAAGATAGGATGAGACACAGTGAATTTGTAGAAAAATTCTCAAGAGATCGCCACATCATAGGAGGCACATATAAGCCATAATATGAACGATTAAGCGAAACGATTTTCTTTTCACGACCATCATCAAGCACCACATCAAAACTTCCTGAAAGTGCAATAATGCATTCGTGCAAATTTGTATATGCATGTCCACCTCTCACCTCGCCACCGGGCACATCATATATCCAATATGAACGCTTAATGTCAAAAGGCACATGCTTTTCGGTCTCAATAAAAGACAAGTTACCACGGGGATCTTGAATTTTAGGCAAGTCAATAAGCGTACAATTATCTACAGAAATACGAGTACTCATACCTTAGTTTGATTTTGAAAGTTCAGTTTTTCTAAACACATATTGTAGTCCGTACTCCTCTGCTCTTTTTCTACGCTCTTCAGCAGGCAAGTCTTTAAACGTATCCTCTACTTGATTCCAAATATCAAGAATAATTGCATTCGCATTTTGACGCAATTCATTAATATAATCAACAGCCCGTTCATTTTTAGCAACAATAACCGAATGATTTCTTTGCGTTTCTAAAAACTTCTCTAAGTTGATTTTAACAAGTGCAATACGCGGATTTAAAATTGGTGTACCACCTTCCATAACACGAGTATCTTCTCCTGCAATAATTTTTTGTGCCCAATGCACAATATCATCAGCAGTGCGTAATTCAGGAACAGCACGCTTAATTGTATGCAAGTCGTAATACTGCCTAACTTGAGCCGACAATTCATCACGTTGAATACAAAACTGTAATACCTGAATAAAATGCGACACATACAGTTTCAACTTTTTAAATGCCTGAGCGTAGTCAGTACCTTTCTGCGATTGATTATGAGATTCTGCATTTTTATGAAACAAGCCCTGTTTGTAGGTAGGCAAGAAAAATTTAGCTTTTTGAAGCGTTGCATATGAAAACGCTAACTCATCAGGATGCAAGTGCATACTTTTTTCTAAAGCTTTTGAAAGAGCTTTAATTCTTGCTGCATCAGTATTTGGTAGTCTTCTGTAAGGCATATATTATAAATTGCGAATAATAACAAATGTACATAATAAATTACATTCGCAATCACAGTTTTTATATTCTATTTAAAAAGATATAAACAAACACCACCATAACAACAGAGTATTTTGTAATTTTGCAACACATCTTACAAACAGACATATGGTATATACAGCATCTACAAACAGATATAACAACATGCCTTACTCAGCATGCGGAAAAAGCGGATTACAACTCCCAAAACTATCATTAGGACTCTGGTACAACTTTGGTGGCAGCGACTGTTTTGAAACTGCTCAAAACATGCTGTTACATGCATTTGATAATGGCATTACACATTTTGACCTTGCAAACAACTACGGAATTCCTGCCGGTTCGGCAGAAGAAACTATGGGTACGGTACTCTCAAAACACTTACGTCCGTACAGAGACGAACTTATAATCTCAACAAAAGCCGGATATTGCATGTGGCCAGGACCGTATGGAGATGGAGGTTCTCGTAAATACTTACTCTCGAGCATTAATCAGAGCTTACAGAGAATGAATCTTGAGTATGTAGACATTTTCTATCATCATCGATTCGACCCCAACACTCCTATAGAAGAAACTATGCTAGCATTAGATAGCATCTACCGAAGCGGAAAAGCACTCTATATTGGCATTTCAAATTATTCTACAGAGCAAACAATACAAGCAATAAAAATGTTAAACTCCTTAGGAGTGCCCTGTCTTATTCATCAATTTCAATTTAGTATGTTTCAAAGAAATCCCGAAAAACAAGGACTTATTGCGGCACTTAACGAACTCGGAATTGGTTCAATTGCATTTTCACCATTAGCTCAGGGACTTTTAACCGACAGGTATTTACATGGCATTCCCGAAAATTCTCGCGTAAACAAACCGGGAGTATATATTAAAAAAGACGACATTACACCGGAAACACTGTCAAAAATATCATCTTTACACACCTTAGCACAATCACGTTCGCAAAGTTTGGCAGAAATGGCAATTGCATGGATTTGGCAAAAAGGCGTTACCTCTGTACTAATTGGAGCAAGTTCTGTTGCTCAATTACAAACAAATCTTACAGCATGTAATTCTCCAAAACTAACAGAAGCAGAAATGCAAAAGATAGATGAGATTTTAGGGTGAAAATGCTTTTTTGATGAATGACGTACTTTGATATTTGAATACCTGCAAAGCGGATGTTATTACTTAATTCTTTTCCAATTTGATTCCATAAAATATGCTCCTTCTTGAGAATATAAGTTAGCTGACCACTTATATGTTGATGGCCATTGTTTAAACGTATGTACCACCGTATATAAAAATGAAAGCGAAAGTTTTGTTCGTTTAGGCACCCATCCTTTAGATGGAATAACGGTAACATATATAATATTTTCTTTCTTTGTTATTGTATATATCCCTTGGATTTTACCCGATGAAGGATGTGCCTGTATCGAAAAAGCACCCGAATAATCTGAATCATTTTTAATGTTTGCGATATTAGGAAAAGCATCATTAAAAATAATCTGCACCGGATGTGTTGCATTTTGCACTACAATAAATGTAACATACGCCTCATTATTAATCCACGTTACATGCAACTCTTGATTTTCCGTAAAAATAACCTCTTGGTTTTCATTAAGTTCGTGCTGATGCAATGCTCCTGAAAATGCATGATTAAAAGTAGTAATAATTGGGCTTGGGCTATACCGTATAAAGGTCATTTTTGAGCCGTCTATAGGGAGCGGTAAGTTATCTGTGTTATGAATTCTGTTGTCAATAGACAATAGGATTTCACTGTTTTTTCGCCTTACAAAATAGAAATCTTGCAAGAAAATTAAAGGCATTGTTGTAGGATTTTCAACTGCATCTCCCATAGGAGCTAATAAGCCAAATGGCTTACGCTTTCTAGAATTATGTTCTGCAATACGAATAATGATTTCTCTATTAAACATATCAGTAAATGTAAAATGAGCATTAACGCCATTTTCATTAAACTCAAGCAAAGAGTTTTCAAATTCTGTCATTATCATATGTGCTAACCCTTTGCCGGCAATAGAGTATTTGGAAGTATCTAAACTAAGTCCTTTTTCGTGGTACACATCTACCTTTCCATCTATACGCCAAGCAATTATTAGATAGCCCTTACCATTAATTGTGTCATTAAACTTTTGCGGTTCAAATCCAATGTATACACTATCCGGGTCTTCTTCAAAATTTACTAATAACAAAGACTCCATTGGATCTACGGCAAGATTACATGGGTGAATTAAAACATGTGGATTTTGCCCATATATCTTAATACAAACAATAAACAACAGAAGACAAATCAGAAACTTTTTCATATAAGAAATTATGTAATAGTTTTATTATCTATAATTTTCGCAGACATCTCATCTAAACTATCATTCTCTAAACGGTGTTTAAGAGAACATTTAGACTGGGTTTTCTGAAATGACGTTTTGCATGTAGAAACGTTATCACAAGTTTTACATGTATTCTCACACACCAACGGAGGCGAGAGCAATAAAAGAGCGGCTAATCCAGACATAATCAAGAAACTTTAATGATTTATGTGTAAAAGTATTCTATAGATACTACTTACAAAAAACAAAAACGGTGAGTACCGTTTTTTTTTCGATGAATAGGTAAGATTTGTCGTTGAATACATTTTACAGAAAACTATTTCTGAACTACATATATAAACCAATAGAAATTGGTAAGATAGCCTATAATTCTTTTCTGTATCGAATAAGCTTATTTAGAATATCATACATTTCAATAACAGCACCGTCTTCAGTATAAGAATTTTGTGCAATGTATTTTGCCAAAGTAGGATATACTTTTAGAATACCAAGTATTACCGATATTTTTCCTTTATACGGAAACTCTGCAACAATATATGTTTGTTTTGGAATTACCGTAACTGAAAGATGCTCTTCAATTTTTGGTATACAAGCAAAATCTTTATCTTCTAGAACGCACCCCAAATCGGAGCGTAATTTAGAAGCCTCAACTTTTTTAGGATTATCATAATATTTGCCCATACCTTTATATGTTTCCACAGAAAAGGAGTCTCGTAACGTATTGTAAACCCTATCCATTACAACACCGGATTGCTTATAACTCCCGGTATAAGATTCATACACAAAAATTTCACCGCCTTCTTCTTGTACTGCAAATTCAATTTTTGAAAATGCACCATAATATACAAGAAATAATGTTAAACCAGTAATTACAAATCCAATACTTAATAATAGAATATTCATAGTTTTCATGATGTATTAATTATATATAATTTAGTTTTATCACTTCCCCTCCAACCATTTTTTAAAAGCCGTAACCTTATCAAGACTTACATACACGGTATCTTCTATTGAAGGCAGGATGTCTAATTTCAATCGACTTTTTGCATACACATGCACCTCTTTTATTGCGGTTAAACTCACCAACATTTGCCTATTAATTCTAAAGAATTCTTTTGGGTCTAACTCTTTTATTAATCCGTCTAAACTGAAATCAACACAAAATGATTTACCTGAATGTACATATGCTGTTGTAAATCCCCCTTCACTTTTAAAAAATGCAATATCAGACGTATTATATGTTTTAATTTTATTGCCAATTTGTACCGAAAATCGTTCTTTATAGGTATTCGTTTTTTGTACTATTAAATTATATAACGATTGCAAATCACTATTTGAATGTAGTTCCGAACGCATTTCAGAGTATTTATGCAATGCAGCATTTAAATCTTCTTGAATAATTGGCTTTAATAAATAATCAATGCTTTTTAATTTAAATGCTTTTATGGCATATTCATCAAATGCCGTTGTAAAAATTATTGAGCTTTTCACATCAACTTTATCGAAAATAGCGAAACTTAAATCATCTTCTAAATGAATATCTAAAAAGATAATTTCCGGATGTGTATTTTCTCTAAGCCATGTTACAGAGTCTTCTACTGACTCTAATTGAGCCGCAATGTGAATCTTCTCATCATATGCAAGAATCATTTTCTTTAAACGTGTAGAAGCAAGAGCTTCATCTTCAATTATAACTACTCTCATATTATATTTTTTAACATTACACATCTTGATTGTTTGCCAATAAAGGAATTTGAGCAATAAAACGAGTATCAGTCATTTCAAAAATCGGTTTCTTGTGAGACAGAAGTTCATATCGTTTCTTAATATTTTCAAGCCCCACGCCGGTAGATTTTATATGATTTTCGCGGTTTTGTAAATTATTTGAAATTACTAAAAACATATCATGAACATTCACATCTATTCGTAAGGGATTTTTCTTTGAAAATGAATTATGTTTTATTGCATTTTCAAACAATAGTTGCAATGCAAGCGGAACTATAAACGTGTCATAATGTGTCTTATCAACATCAATGTGTACAAATATTTTACCGCTAAACCGTATGTTTAATAAAAACAAATAGGAATGTAGAAAATCCATTTCAACATGTAATGGAACAATATCTTTATCTTTATTTTCTAACACATATCTGTACACTTTCGCAAGCTGTTCGGTAAAAGTTTCAGCTAAATCTGCATCAATTTTAATAAGCGACGTAAGTACATTTAAACTGTTAAATAAAAAATGAGGATTTACTTGCTGCTTAAGCACCTCGAATTGCGACTGCAAATTTTCTTTTTGTAGTTTTAATAATTGTGTATTTGCTTTAGTAAGTTCTGTGGTTCGTTCTTGAACAATCTGCTTAAGCTCCTTTTTTTGAACTCGTTCTTGCTCAATCATTTTTTGAATATATTTTGATTTTTCTTGCTCTATTCTATATTCTGCATCAACATGAGCTTTTTCCTGTAGAACAGTTATTTGTTTATCAATAAACACTGACATTGAATGCTGTAAATACAAACACAACAAGCCACAGAATAGTACATAAAAACACTTAAAAATATGTGATATTGGAGACAAAGACAAACTCGTTTGAAACAACTCAGGATTAAGATTATAGTGATGCACATACACACCAGTAAACAATGTAATTGACAAAAGTATTAAGAATAACAACACCTCTTTATCTATCCTAAACGTGTATAATAAAAAAACTATTGGATACAAAAACATGGTAGCTGCTGAAGTAATAGCAATTGAATCGTGATTTGCTGTTAATATAAACAAATGATATGAAATAATTCCGGCATCAAGAACTACACTTAAAAAACTGAGATATCGCGGATTATACCCAATAGAAACAGCTCTCCATAAAATAATATTTGAAATTAAATATATTATGATTAATGATAATGAATGTAATGATTCAGATTTATACCCAAGAGATAATTGCACAAACCACAAAACGGTAACGAGCGTAATAAATGCCCACCGAAAATACACCGATAATCGAGCTCCTTTTAAGCGTTCTTCTTCGAGTGTTTTTGCATCTATATGTAATAGTCTGGCAATCATGTTCTTTTGTTTTTACTATTCTGTAATACCATATAAAAGTAGTTAATTTTGCCGTATAAGAGAGATATCGGCAGTAAAGTTTTTTGTTTGACACACTGCAGTTGCTAAAAAGTAACCAAGAGCATTATTAGAAATATTTCCTTTTACATTTGCTTTTGGCGGCGAAAAAAACATATTAGGCATAACATTAAAAATACACGCTTCTAAATAATACAAATAATCCTCATCACATGAAAGAGCTCGAACGCTTACTTCAACAAAATCACTGTATGTTTCGTATGTCGTAATTTTAACTTGAGGTAGATACTTGCCTTGATTCAAAAAATCATTATATAATGTCCATTTATATAATGTATCAACCCATACATCATTTATAGCATATTGAAATACATAACATTGATTTTCTTTTGCCGCTCCTTGCCCATTTATGAATATATCAAAATGTGGTTTATCTCGCGGCATACCATACGGAAAATCCACAAACCACACGCTATCAATCTCAAATGGTGGATGCATTGTAGATGTTGCATGATATAATTCTCCCTTATGTTTAATTGTTAAAGCATAAGTTTTACCAATTTTGCCACGAAATCCTTTACAGATATATACCCCCGGCTCTAATTCAGAAAATATATAGAGCGCATCACCATCACTTACACTTACAGAAGCTCCAACAACAGGAGGTAATTTCGTATTACTGTCGTACGTCGCAGTATAATTTAAGAGAATTCGCTGTTCATCGGTAATATCGGTAATAACAGCATCTACAATAATATATGTTGTATTGTGAGCGTCTAAATCTAATTCTATTTCATCAACACAAGATTGTAAAACAACCAGAGATAATAAGAACAAAACCAAGTATTGTGTTTTCATAATCGTATTTATTTACTATTAAAATTTAAAATTCCAAGTAACTGAGGGGATAATTCCAAACATGCTCAATGCATATGCTTTTACCGCATATGAACCTTGTTCCTCGGGTTCAAAATAAATAGTAAAAGGATTTTTTCTATTATATATATTATAAATAGAGATGTTTAATTCACTCTCATACTTTGCATTCTCTTTTTTATTGAGTTGAATTGTTGTAGAAACATCAAGGCGGTGATATGTTGGGAGTCTATACCCATTACGTTCTGAATAATACGGCATAATTACGCCACCATACTCCCAGCGAGCAGTTGGCAATGATGTAGGTGCCCCGCTAGTAAGCACAAAATTAGCTCCTACTTGAACTCGCGGACGTAACTCATAATTTGCCATTACGGTAAAGTTGTGCGGTTTGTCAAAATTTGAATTATACCAATTACCATTATTTATTTCATCAATTTTTCTTTTAGATTTTGATAAAGTATAACCAATCCAACCTGTTAAGGCACCTTCCTGTTTTCGTATCAGTAATTCTAAACCATAGGATTGAGCAATACCAAAGCGGAGTTCCTGTTCTAATCTTTCATTAAAAAACAACTGAGCATTGTCTCTAAAATCAATTTGATTATCCATTTTTTTATAATACACTTCTGCAGAAACTTCATAGACATTATCTTGAAGATTTTTAAAAATACCGGCTGCTACTTGATTGGATATTTGAGGTTTCACATTTGGAGATGCGGTAAACCAGGTATCTGTTGGCAAGCCACCATTAGAATTAGACACAAGTTGCATATTTTGGATAGTTCTGGAATAGCTCGACTTAATTGCGGTAGAAGGATTAATCATATAATTAACACTCACTCTAGGTTCTAGACCATGCATAGGATTAAATATTTCCCCCTTTGCATATACCGTAGAGTCAACAATATCAAACGATTCATTATAATCATATACAGTTTCTTCACCAATATTATGAGCAATTGCATATCTCAGTCCATATTGAGCAGAAAAATTCTTTGTTATTTTATGAGAATTAGAAACAAACAAGGCATGCTCTCCTGATTTTTTAGATGATAATGACATCGTATTATTTCCTTTAATTTGCCTAATTTCACCGGGATGTATTGTGTGAATAACGGTATGTAATCCAAACTTAATAGTATTTTGCGGGTTCACATAAAAATTGTATTCTGCTTTAGCTCCATAATCAACAATGCCTGATTCCATAATTAAATCATACCCTGACTGATACAATTCTACTCCATAATAATAATTTGAATGAATAAATGAGTAATTGGCAAAAAGTCTACTATTTACCACATTATTCCAGCGTACAGTATACGTAGCGTTTCCCCAACGCATATTAAAAAAATCTCTAAATGCAAACACATCTCGTCCAAAATATCCCGAAACAAAAAGTCTGTTTTTGTCATTAATCGTATAATTACCCTTCATATTTAAATCATAGAAATACAGACTATTATTTTTAAGTAGAGTATCTTTTGCAAAGTTCAAAAACATATCAGCATAGGTTCTTCTTCCGGAAATAATGAAGGATGACGTATCTTTAATAATAGGGCCTTCAACTGTTAATCGACTTGAGATTGTGCCAATGCCGCCACTTGCGGCAAACTTTTTTGAATTCCCCTCTCTCATTCTCACATCAACAACAGAAGATAATCTGCCACCATATTGTGCAGGAATATCTCCTTTATATAATGTCATTTCGTTAATAGCATCGCCATTAAACACCGAAAAGAAACCCATTAAGTGATTTGCATTATAAACCGGTGCTTCATCTAATATGAGAAGATTTTGATCAGACGTACCGCCACGTACACTAAAGCCTGAAGTTCCTTCAACAGAATTTTGCACCCCGGGCATTAATTGTAATGTTTTTAGAATATCTACTTCTCCCATTAATGCCGGTATTTTTTTTATGGTTGCAGCATTTACCTGCACAGAACTCATTTGAAGATTCGTAACATTTTCATCTCTTCTTTGAGCACTCACTACCACTTGATTAATTTGCACAAACGAGCGTGTTAACTCAAAATTTAAGGTCTGCGTTGCTTGTAAAGTCACCGTTTTTTCTATTGACTCATATCCAAAATACGAAACATATAAGGTGTATATCCCCGGCTTAATTCGTAAAGAATAAAATCCATAATTATTTGTAATTACTGCAATATTATTTTGTTCTTCAAATACAAGAGTTCCACTCAAAGACTCCCCATTTTGAGCATCTTTAACAAAACCACTTATTACAATAAAAGTAGAATCGGCATCTACATTATCTTGCTGTGCTGCTTTAGAGAATACTACCATTAAAACAGCTACTGTTAAAAGGTACATTTTTTTCGATATCATATTTTGTTTATTTTAGTTTTCACCAAAACTATTGCAACAAATACGTATTGAAAAAAGAAAATCGTTGAATGACGGAAATATAGTGTTGAATATATGTTTTGATTCGTTTAATCCAAAGATGATTATTGCACGCCCCAACTCAAACCATGATGCAATTTAGAAATATCACTCATCCCCTTTTTACACCTAATACGGTAACCACAAGGGTTACCTCTACAGTGTAATTACATGTCAATTGCACTTTTAAACTCAAAAACAACTAAAGGCAAGCCGTTTATGTATATTATACCATCGGGGATTCGTTTTTCAGAACCAACAATTTCTAATTGATTTACAAAACGGTATATATTGTTGTCTTGTTGGGGCGTATTGCCATACGCCCGTACAGGTTCTGCTAAAATGTTAATTAGTTGTTCTGCCGGAGGAATTTTTTGATTACCCAACCCGCTATAATCAATAAGTTGAATGTAAATATCTTTTTTGCTTCTATCTTCTCGTTTAAGAATAAAACCATCGGAAAGCATACGCATAAATGTTTTGTTGCTTTCGTATAGGTCTGTTGATGGTAATGTTTTTAATTGGAGTATTATAGATTTTGCTTCGGTAATAGTTATTTCTGCTGATTTATATTGTGTAAGAAGATATGTTTGCAAATCATCTTCTATAAGAACTTCGTCGGCAGAGCGAGAAATAGAAATTCCAACAACATGAGGATACCCCTCTTGTTCTAATAACTCAATAAATGCTTTTTCTAATTTTGCTTCAGTGAATTTCATTATTTCAATTGATTTTTAATTCTCAGTCCACGCTCAGTTAATCTATACATTTGATTTCTGCTTTGTGGTTTATCTGGAATAGTCATTTCTATTACTTCCATATGCAATGCAGGGCCAATATAATTCTCTCTAAAATTCTTAATGTCCGACAAGCCTAAAAGTATCTGCAAATCTTTACGATACATACTCCCTTGCATGTTACGAATTAACTCTTCCACTTGAGGGGTAACTTGGGGGGTGTTTTTTTGATTTTGCATATGAAACGCATTGTTATTCAAATCAATATCTTGAGGGGTATCTTGAGGGGTAAGAACCTTAGGTAATACCATTCTTAGAAAATTATCAGAAAAATTGAAGCATTCTTTTGCATATGATGCAATAATTCTTGGCACACCCGAACCTAATTGTTCAACCAAATCTACATCTTTAAAAATGCGCATAAGTTCTTTATTTCGAGGAACAGAAAATCCCTCAAAAAACTCTTCTTGACTCAAACCTTCGGGCAAACTTCCTGCTGAAGTAATTTCCATTCTATCTTCAAAAATCTCGAATTTTGGTAAAACCTCTTTACTATAATCGTTATGAACAAATGCGTTTATAATAGCTTCGCGTAAAGCTATTGGATTCCAAAGACGTTGTTCTTTACGTTCTTTAGATGTTATTTGAGTTATGGTTTTATTTTCGACCTCAATTTTATCTAATACCTGTTTCGTGGCTTTAATTAACGATACTGTTCCGTACTCATTACTTTCTATTAAATTAACCCTATCAAGCCCCTTATATTTTGCAACTTTTATAGATGTTCCGTTGGTGTCTGCCAACAAATATGCAACATAGTTTAACGTACCGTCTTCGGTAAGTAATTCAAGTGTTTTTGCAAAATTTGCATTCAAAGTTTTACCCGATGCTTGGTAATAAATTTTAAGTTGTTCAAAGCTTAAGTCTTGTGTATGCGAACTAATTTTTGAAAGAGAGTTACGCACTCGCTTTGCAAACAATTCGTCTATCTGTTTTTGCGTCATAGGCTCAGAAGCCGAACCAATACGCATAAAACAACCTTTTGGGCTTAACCCGTATTTTGCTAAAAAGTATGGTTTTTCTGAACCACTTGCTACAATAATTTTAACTACCTCTTTTCCGTTTTGTTGTTCGCTTACCACATCGAACAAACCAAGACACGAAGGCGATATATTATGTTTTAATTTATCTTTTACTTGCAATTGCACATAATCAGAATCGTGTACGCCACATACAGAACCGTTTTTTTCTATACCAATGTAAATAATACCACCTTCTTTGTAATTCAAAAAAGCAACAACTTCCTTTTCTAAATCTGCAGTAAGCTTTTGTTTGTATTCTATTCGGTTGGATTCTGTCATTTTTGTTTTTTTGATATATTTTATAAAGTTACAAAATTTGTTTATATCTAATGTATTTTACATTGACTTCACCTTAGGAGCAAAATAAGGATAGGTGCATTATCTCTTTTTAAAATAATATATCTGTAATTACAATGTTATCAAGCACTTTCACCAACTTCAATTTCCACAAATGTAGGTAATCTGTCCAGTTTTTTGCAAAATAAACTGGACATTTTTTACTTCTTTAACGCTTTACTTAATGTTTTAATGTCACTTTCAATCTCTTTTAAACTTTGTTCTTTTTCAATAGCTTTTTGCATGTCTTTATATTTCTCGAATTCTTCGGCAGATTTTTGCAAAGCCATTTCGTGACTGATTTTCCCTGCGTGAACTAATAATTCTCTACCGTTTAATTGCAAAATTGCATCAAGTCGTTGAATCCAATCTTTCATATACATTGGTGTTTGCTGCTGTGCCATTGTTTCGGCAAATGCAAGATATTGTTCAACCAGCAATCCTAATAGTTTGATTTCGTCTTCAGCTAAATAATTTTTTGCAATACTTATATCCGTTTTTTTGATTGCAAGTGTATTTTTTTTATCGAGCGATTGCATTCCCATTAATGGTAATGTTGCATCAACTCTGCGGTACACCAGTTCGGCAGCAGTTTGTTGACTGATTGCCCACAGAAGTTTATTTTGTACAACTTTAAAAAACTCAATTGTTTTTTCGTCTTTAGCATCATAGTCAATACTTGTGGTATAAATATCTTTAATCTTTTGATAAAAGAATCGTTCCGAAAGACGAATTTCACGAATGCGTTCTTGCAGTTCGGAAAAGTAATTCATTGACGTTCCCGACTTAAATCGTTCATCGTTCAATGCAAAGCCTTTAATTATGTATTCTTTTAATCTTTGCGTAGCCCATATACGAAATTGTGTGCCTTGTACTGATTTAACTCTGTAACCTACCGAAATAATTACATCAAGATTATAATAATCAATATCTCGTTCAACATTACGGTTACCTTCTATTTGAACTGTTCGGAAATTCCGAACAGTTGCTTCGACATCTAATTCTTCTTCTTCAAATACATTTTTAATATGCTCACTGATGGTAGCTTTTGATTTTTGAAAAAGGCTACAGATTTGCGTTTGTGTTAACCACACCGTTTCGTCTTCGAGGCGTACATCTATTTTTATGTTGCCATCGGGATTTTGATATATGAGTATTTCACTGTTGTTCATATTTATTTCATTTTCCTATTGCCGTTCATACAGTTATCTGCACTATGATTCGTTTGATTTTTGTGATTGTTTGATTTAAGATTTCATAATCAAATTGTTTACATATTGTCTGAACCTTGATTTTAAGATTGACTTGATTGCTTGATTTTTTTTGTTTTTAATCATGGTTCAATACTTTATTATTGTGTACCCTTTTGTGT